>Ga0209163_1000015_pt1 | contig 516516 bp, 414 predicted proteins | sample MTBAKSrepl2MetaG_FD_187457 | JGI IMG/M metagenome (GOLD analysis project Ga0209163, IMG submission 187457) | Enrichment culture microbial communities om Arthur Kill intertidal strait, New Jersey, USA, that are MTBE-degrading - MTBE-AKS2 (Arthur... | ecosystem: Environmental > Aquatic > Marine...
GGATCGACAATCATAAACTTGTCCCGAGGTAACGAGGGATCGACAATCATAAACTTGTCCCGAGGTAACGAGGGATCGACAATCATAAACTTGTCCCGAGGTAACGAGGGATCTAAAATCCAAAGTCCTCAATCGTCATCCCCTCATACAACCATACATTCATCCCTGCCCCGTGGAATATTAATTTGATGATTTATTCCTCCGGGGGACATTCAATCATTCAATTCTTTTCCATTCATTCATTCCCGCCTACTCCCGATAAATCGGGATTCGGCGAGCAGGCATTCTTGTGCTGAGCCAGTCGAAGCACATTCAACCATTCCTCTCATCCCGGCGCTGCCGGATAATTCATTCCTTCTTACTTTTACCATTTTACTTTCCCCACGATCTCCTCCTTTTCCTCTACCTAATATTTCTTCCCCATTGAGAAATATATTATGAATGCTTATATTTTATTCACATCAATAGAGAAGTGATTATTATGATAGTACAATATTTGGAAAGAGCGATCAAGAAAGCAGAATATAAACAACTGGAAGATAGTACTTGGTTCGGTGAAATACCCGGATTCGACGGTGTTTGGGCAAATGCTGAATCAGTAGAGTTGTGCAGAGAAGAACTTCTTGAAGTTTTAGAGGAATGGATTTTATTAAAGATTTCCGATAAAGAAGTAATACCTACAATAGATAATTTCACTATATCATTTAGCAAAGTAGCCGGCTGATAAAGTGAAATCATCAATCTCTCGAAAAGAATTGATTAAAAAATTCAGAAAACTTGGATTCGAAGGTCCCTTTTCAGGTGGAAAGCATCAATTTATGAAACGAGGGGAGCGTAAAATAAGAATCCCAAATCCACATAGTTCCGGTGAAATTCATATTGGTTTGCTTAAAGAAATACTGAGCCAAGCAGGTATAGAACCAACTGAATTCGAAAATGCCTAAAGCATTAAAATCGATTCAAGACCGATAAAAATCGCTTTTCGCCAACTCATATGACCTGCACTCATATAACCCTCCTTGTGCTGAGCCCTGCACCGAGCTTGTTTTATATCGAGTTTATCGAGATGGCGAAGTGTTGAGGGGCAGTCGAGCACATTAATCCCCGCCTACGCCGGAAACAGGCTTCGGCAAAAAGCGCCTCGCAATGAAAAGTTTTTCGTTTTGCAACACGTTCTTCAGCCGTGGATTAAACCAAACTAAAAAACATCAACCGTTTTCCCGAAGGGATCCTTTGGATAACGGTTTTTTTTTGTATATCTAACCTTATCTCAATAGGAAATCAGTAAGTAATTCTTGTCATATGAGTATTTGAAGTCGACTTTTGTAAAAGAAATGTAAAACCTACTCAACCTGCTTTATTCCCGGCTTCTATTTGATTTCTTTTGAATCATATATAAAAAGAAAAAAATATTTTTTTTAATAGAAAGCAATTGGAAGAATGTAATGACCGATAAATCAAATAAACCGGAAAAGTCTTTTTGGAAATCAATGGTGGCGAAATATCAAATGCCGCATAAATGGAAGAGCTTATGGCAATTAGCCAATTCGTTTTTTCCTTTCGCTGCAATTTGGTATTTGATGTATCTCAGCCTGGATGTAAGTTATTGGCTTACACTATTGCTTGCATTACCTGCGGCGGGATTTTCAGTCCGTATTTTTATAATTCAACATGACTGCGGGCACGGTTCATTTTTCAAATCGAAAAGAGGAAATGATTTTACGGGAATGTTCTGCAGCATATTTAACTTAACGCCTTATCATTATTGGCGCAAAAGCCATTCCATTCATCACGCGAACGCCGGCAAGCTTGACGGCAGGGGAATCGGCGATGTTTACACGATGACCGTAAACGAATATCTTAACAAAACAAAATGGGGAAGATTTAAATACCGTGTTTACCGTAATCCGTTATTCTTATTCCTTATTATCCCCACACTTCTTTTTGTCGTTTTGTACAGGTTCCCCATGTCAAGATCAAAATCACTGCGAAGTGTTGAGACCAGTATTTATTTAACAACACTGGCAATTGCATCTGTTGCCGCATCAATAATTTATTTTACCGGGTGGCAGGCGTTTCTCGCGGTTCAATTACCGATAACGATTATTGCCTCATCAACAGGTACGTGGCTTTTTTATGTTCAGCATCAATTTGAAGATACTTACTGGGCGAATAAAGAATCATGGGATTATGCTGCGGCGGCTCTTGAAGGGAGTTCATTTTTTAAACTTCCTAAAATTCTTCAATGGTTCACAGGGAATATAGGTTATCATCACATTCACCATCTAAGCCCAAGGATACCTAATTATAATTTGGAGCGATGCCACAAAGCAAACTCCGAGTTTCAAAAAGCAAACACGCTTACTTTGCGTTCAAGCCTCCGAAGCATCCTTTTAACTTTATGGGATGAAGGGCAGGAGAAACTTGTAAGCTTCCGGTACCTTAAACAATTACGATAATCCAAGTCGGGTTAGGCAGATACTGCACTTTCATTGTCTGTAACAATCAATGTATTGGTCTTCTCACTGATATATTTTTTCGATCTCAATTCCAAAATTTTCATAACTTAGTAATACTGAAATTTACAATTCAATTTGACCGGAGGATTTAATGAAAAAGTTAGGCCTCGTTATTCTGCTAACATTTATTTCATTTACATTTTCAGAAGCTCAAACAAAAAAATCGCTTACACCTGAAGCGATGTACAAAATCAAAGAGGTTTACGATCCGCAAGTAAGCCCGGACGGGAAATGGATAGCTTACACGGTTGCTGTCGCGTCGATTGAAAAGAACAGTCACAACAGCGATGTCTGGATTATTCCCATTGATGGCGGAACTCCCGTACAATTAACCAACAGCCCCAAAGGTGATCATTCGCCCCGCTGGTCGCCGTGCAGTAAAAAAATTGCGTTCTTGTCCAACCGTGCCGGGGAGACGAATCTCTATCTTATTAATATAAACGGGGGAGAAGCGCGCAAATTAACCGATTCTGATTTTTCTCTGAGCGGCCCAGTCTGGTCGCAAGATGGGAAATATATAGTCTGTACTTCAAGAGTTTTGCCTGAAGGGAAAACCGATTTAGAAAATTGGACGGAAGATGAATTACCCGAATGCGAAGCCCGCACAACCGATCATCTTTTATTCCGCCAATGGGATAGATGGCTCGGCGATAAAAGGAATCATCTTTTCTTAATTGATGTCAATGACGGAAGCGTGAAAGAAGTAACGCCGGGAGATTATGACAATCCTCCGGTAACTTTAAGCAACGCGCACGATTATGATATTTCCCCCGACGGTAAAGAAATTTGCTTTGTAAGAAATGTTGATGAAGTATTGACGATGAGTACGAATCACGACATCTTTATAAAAGACCTTACAACGATGGAAGAAACAAAGATCACCTCTAACCCGGCATACGACAGCCAGCCCTATTATTCCCCCGACGGGAAATACATCGCTTACGTTTCAATGGAGAAACCCGGTTATGAAAGCGACAGAAGATGTTTAACTATTTACAACAGGCAGACCAAAGAAATAAAACGCATCACGGAGAGTCTCGACCGGTCTTCGTCAGGAATGGTATGGGCGCCGAATAGCAAGTCAATTTATTTTTACGGAAGGGTGGAAGGACGTTCGCCCATTTATCAAGTTGATCTGGAAGGTAATATAAAACAATTAGTAAATGATGGGTATAACATCAACCTAACCATAACTCCTGATGGAAAGAAATTAGTATTTACCCGCGGTTATAATCATATGCCGTATGAAGTCTTTTCTCTTTCATTAAAAACTAACGAAGCAAAGCAGCTTACAAATACCAACGAAGAATTTTTAGCCGAATATGATTTACCGAAATTGGAAGAATTCTGGTTCGATGGAGCCGACAGTGACAAGGTACAGGGATTCATTTTGCGTCCTCCCGGATTTGACCCTGATAAAAAATATCCGGCAGTGCTGACAATTCACGGCGGTCCGCAGAACATGTGGGCGGATAGATTCATGACTACATGGTGGACGTTCCAGCTTGTATCTTCACCAGGCTATGTCGGTGTCTTTATCAATCCGCGCGGCAGTGCCGGGTACGGCTCAAAATTCCGTGAACAGGTAAGCCGCGAATACGGCAACAGAACTTATACCGATTTAATGTTGGGGATGGATTACGTTATAGATAAATATGAATTTATCGCTAAAGATAAATTAGCTGCAATCGGAGGATCGTTCGGCGGTTATTCCGTCAATTGGATTAACGGCCACACCGACAGGTTCAAGTGTATTGTTAGTCATGCCAGTTTATATAACCTAACAAGTTTTTGGGGAGCTACTGAAGAGTTGTTCTACGCATCATGGGATTTGGGCGACAGTCCGTGGGAGGATAAAGAGTTGTTCGAAAAGTGGTCGCCTCATAATTACGTACAGAATTTCAAAACTCCGACTTTGGTAATACATGGTTTGAAAGATTACCGCGTACCTTACGGTGAAAGTTTACAATTATTCACCGCGCTGCAGATGAGGGGTATTCCTTCTAGATTATTAACAATTCCCGGCGAGGGGCATGTGATTGAGGGAATCCAAAACAACATCCGATGGTGGAAAGAGATGCACCGTTGGCTGGCTGAATATCTTAATTGATTTTATTAGAACTAACTCAAGCTGCCAAGGTCCAAACTTTGGTGTGACCGCATCAGGGTCGAGAAGTGGTTCTCGACCAACCGGTTAGACGAGGTTCACACTTCGGCTTAGGAGTATGCTCTGTGTCGAGAAGTGGTTCTCGACCAACCGGTTAGACGAGGTTCACACTTCGGCTTAGGAGTATGCTCTGTGTCGAGAAGTGGTTCTTGACCAACCGGTTAGACGAGGTTCATACCTCGGCGAGAGCATCATTTTGTGTTGAGAAATGGTTTTCGACAATACTATGATGGTTCTTCTCAAAAGCGGGTATGTCAAGATCAATACTTTGGTAGTGAATCTGAAAAGATGTTTACATATTATTAGAAGAAATCTATGGCAATTTATTTCGACATGGCAATATGTACAGGTAAGTCGAGTCAGAACGCACTTCATATTAAAGCTCATTTTGCGGATATGGTAAGTATAATTCAAGATTATCCATTTCTTGAACGGTGTGACGACGAGGGCAACTGGTGGATCACACTTGTCCCAAAAGGTTTCGGCTTCGGCATACCATGGGATAAAAGTGAATTGATAAACTCGCAGGCAAAAAGACTCGCTATAATAAAATCAATTTACGGCAGGCTTCAGAAAATCTCCAAGTTTGAACTCGCCGTGATGGGATGGGAAGCAGCGGATTTTGTTCGTGATCTCGACGATCAAGTTGCGAAGATAGGTGGAATAAAGATCAACGCCGATTATTTAAGTACACCCGGTACTGTTCTGCACAAAGATATTTGGGAAGATTTAGGTGAGCCCGAAAACTTCACACCGTTTTCATCATCACATGTTTGGACAGGTGGTTTGGAAGCTCTCGCGAAGAGTGAGTAATAAAACGCGGCGATGGAATATAATCTGGGTCGAGAAGTGGTTCTCGACACCCTGGCAATATCAGGTGAGTTCCTGTGTCGAGAAAGGGTTCTCGACACCAAGGCTGTGCCGGGAAATGGTTCCCGACACCCGGGGGGAGTTTGTGTGTCGGGAAATGGTTTCCGACGCCCTGGCAAAATCAGGTGAGTTCCTGTGTCGAGAAAGGGTTCTCGACACCAAGGCTGTGTCGCAGGCCAGCCGAGGTCCCACCTCGGCGGAAGTATCAGACGAACTTTCTTGTGTCGGGAAATGGTTCCCGACACCCTGGCAAGGGTTCTCGACACGCTGACTGCCGAGGTTTAAACCTCGGCGGTAGCAGCAGCCAGGGCGGAAGCACACACTTGATTTAAAAAGATGTTATATATATTATAAACCATGGGCTTGAGAGGAAGAAATAGTCTTACTAATGAGAGTGTATTCTTCGTTACAACCACAGCAAGGAACTTTATCCCCGCATTCGAAGATCACACCAATTGCGACATCCTGGTAAACAACATAAAGCATTATCAAATGAGATATAAATTTGTAGTGCTTGCCTATGTAATTATGCCTTCACATTTTCATTGGATTGTTTTAGTTGAACCGAAAGAAGGAACTATTTCAGACATAATGAGAGACTTAAAAAAATATTCTGCATGGGACATAATGGAAAATATTGAATGCACGAAATCGATCGGTATGGAAAACTTTGTTCGAACAAATAAGCCAAGACAGAAACGCCAGTTTTGGGAACACCGTTTTCATGATTCCGTGATTAGAAATCAAAGAATGTTTTGGTCAAAAGTTATTTACATTCACAATAATCCTGTTAAAGCCGGGTTGGTTGAAAAGCCTGAAGATTATAAATATTCCAGTGCAAGAAATTATTTACTAAATGACCATAGCACTTTGTTTGTTGATACCAAATTTGGTGGTGTTGATATTAGGTGAGTTCTTGTGCCGGGAAATGGTCCCCGACACCCTGGCAATATCAGGTGAGTTCCTGTGTCGAGAAAGGGTTCTCGACACCAAGGCTGTGCCGGGAAATGGTCCCCGACACCCTGGCAATATCAGGTGAGTTCCTGTGTCGAGAAATGGTTCCCGACAGCCAGGCTGTGCCGGGGATTGGTTCTCGACGCCCTGGCAAAATCAGGTGAGTTCCTGTGTCGAGAAAGGGTTCTCGACACCAAGGCTGTGTCGAGAAAGGGTTCTCGACACCAAGGCTGTGTCGGGAAATGGTTCCCGACAGCCAGGCTGTGCCGAGGTCCAAACCACGGTGGGAAGTATCAGATAAACTTTGCAATTGCGTCAGCGCAGTTTTCACCGTCAATTGCCGCACTTACAATTCCACCTGCATAACCGGCCCCTTCGCCGCATGGGAAAAGACCTTTAATACTAGTATGCATATAAGTTTCTTTATCTCTCGGAATCCGCAAAGGTGAACTCGTCCTTGTCTCTCCTGCAACTAACTGTGCCTCTTCGGTTACATAACCTTTCATAGTTTTGTTGAAAGTATGTAATGATCTCCTGATTCCGTCAACAATAACTTTAGGGAGTACTTCATGAAGAGGTGCCGGTGTAACGCCGGGAATATAAGAAGTAGCAGGTAGAGTCTGAGATGTTACTCCATTAATAAAATCGGTAACACGCTGGGCAGGGGCTGTCTGAGAATCGTTGCCAAGCCTAAACGCGAGCTGCTCAACTTCCTGCTGTAATAACAATCCGCCGAAAGGATACTCATGTTTATACTGCTTCCAGTCCCGTTCATCAATAGTAACAACATAACCCGAGTTGGCAAAAGGGGAGTCGCGTTTGGAAATCGACATACCGTTTACAACCAATTCGCCCGGTGCTGTAGATGCCGGGACAATTATTCCACCAGGGCACATACAAAATGAATAAACACCTTTTCTTCCAACTTCGCAAGAAAGATTATAACTAGCTGCCGGGAGGTTGGGATGAATCTCTTTTGTGTGGTACTGAATTTCATTTATCAATCTTTGCGGATGCTCAATGCGTACACCCATCGCAAAAGGTTTAGGTTCTATTTTAATATTATTCTTATGGAGAAGATAATAAATATCACGCGCCGAGTGACCGGTGGCAAGCAAAACCGCGTCTCCGGTAAACTCTTTGTCATTGTTAACAACAACCCCTTTCATCACTTTTTCGTTCATAATAAAATCGGTAACCCTGCTGTTGAAATGAATCTCGCCGCCGTTGCTAAGAATAGTCTCACGTATTGACTGAACAATTTTAGGGAGATTGTTCGACCCGATGTGGGGATGAGCGTCAATTAATATTTCGGGATCCGCACCATGTTGAACAAGCACATCTAAGATTTTTTTTACATTGCCCCGTTTGGTTGACCTCGTGTAGAGTTTGCCGTCGCTGAATGTACCGGCACCCCCTTCACCGAAACAGTAATTGGAATCGGGATTTACAATATGGTCTTGCTGTATTGCTTTTATATCCCGCCGCCTTGCTTGCACATCTTTACCCCGTTCAATAACTACCGGTTTGATACCAAGTTCAATCAATCTTAATGCCGCGTACATACCGCCGGGACCAAAGCCAACTATTATTACCTGCTTGCCGGTTTTAACAGGATGATACTCTATCCCTTTCGTCTGCTCAACGGGGGATTCATTAAGATAAACATCGTAACGGATTTTAAATACCGGGCGTTTTCTTGCGTCAATCGATCTCCGCAGCGGAACGACTGAAGTAATGTCCGAAACTTCAGCATGTATCTTTTTTGCTATTATACTTTTGATTTTTTCTGTGTCGTGAATATTTTGAGGAAGGATATCTACTTCAATTTGCCTTTTCATTTTGTGTCCCCTGTTTTGGAGAAAGTACAATTTATTATTGCATGCTCAAACATAGGCATTTAATAACTCAGTTCTCGTTGGGATAATTGAAATGATGGCTTATATTTCCAAGTCGTTTTATGAATTGTTTATCAATATTTGCGGGATATTAATGAAGATCGGGAATGCGGAACAAATACATGTAGTCGGTTTCAAGAAAAACGGTAAGACAACTTTGGTGGAATTCATTACAAAATCATTAACCGAAAGAGGTTATCGTGTTGGAGGATTCAAACACTCAATTCATATTCACCCGTTGGATAAACCCAATACCGACACCGATCGCGCCCGCCAAGCAGGGGCAAATCCTACAGTATTTTATACACCCGAAGGCATCTCAGCAGTTTACAGCGGTACTACGGAACAATATCAGCAAATATTTGATGTGCTGTACAAAGATTGCGATTATATAATCGTTGAATCCTTCCGTGAAAACGACGGTCCGAAATTGGTAATTGAAAATCCGGAATTGGATTTATCCAAAATCAAAAATATCATAGCCGTTATTAATAATGAAGGGAAGCACGATACATATTCGGCTTTCAAACATAACGATCAGAAATTAGTTGAATTTATAATAAGCAATTTCCCGGTTGAAGTATAAATTGCACACTTAATAACTTCTTTAATATATCATTGAATATTTTTTATTACTCCCGTATTTTGATTTTAATATTATGATCAGATTGGGAGAAAGAATGCAAAATAGAACTGTTTTTCTTATCAATGTTATGATTACTGTTCTTGCAATCGTTGCATCCGCGTTCGGCGCCTTCGGCGAAATTTATAAGGATCATCACTGGGCAGCTTCACAGTTAAAAGGGCAGGATATAGTCTCAATAATAATTGCGCTTGTTTTTTTGTTCTCATTATTTCTTCCGCAGCCAAAAGCTAAATTTATAAAAACTGGTTTATTAGGCTATTTTATTTACACTTATGTAACCTATGCATTCGGACCTGCATTAAACGAAATGCTTCTAGTTTACATAGCAATTCTATCCCTCTCAATATTTGCTTTTGTAAAATCATTAATGCAAATCGATGAGATCGAAATAGTTCCTTACAATAATGTGTGGTTTGTGGTTTGTGCGGTATATTTGATACTATTTGGTGTTATGCTTTCGGTTTTATGGCTTGGAGACATATTCGGCAACTTAAAAGGTGAACCACTACTTGCTAATCCGACAGGGGAACCGTTACTGGAAGTTTATGTCCTCGATTTAGGTTTTGTGATACCCGCTTTCTTTATAGGTTCGGTTATGATGTTGAGAAAGAAAGTGGTCGGCTTTATCGTAACGGCTATAATGCTTATCAAATCTACTACGATGGGTTTTGCATTGATTGGAATGACGATAGCATCGTTTGTGTTTGGTTATGGTCTTGAGATGTTTCTAGTTTATCTCTGGGGCATTCTAGGAATTGTTGGTCTTATCTTGACATTGTTGTTTTTAATAAAGCTTAAGGTGTCGGTGTAAGAGATTACTATTCGACCGGTTATTAAATGAATTTCATGAATAGAAATGCAAAAGATTTTTTGGAGTAAAAAATAAATTTCTTTCACCAACGGTTTCTTAGTGAAATTTGAGTTGCTTAAATTTCTTCATTCCTGATTTACTTGCACGGTAAGTTTTATTGTTTTTTGTTATGATAACATTTTCGGTTGAAGAATATGATTTGATGGAAATGATACGTTCAATGTTGAGAATGACACTCCTATGAATGCGGATAAACTTATTCGGATCGAATGTTTTTTCAAGATTATTCATTGTCTCCCGCATAAGAAATTTTCTCTGTTTCGAATAAATCGTTACATAATAATCGTTTGCCTCAATTGAATCGATCTCTTCTACATCCAGAAAAATAGTTTCATTTCGCTGCTTTATTGTAAGGCGCTGAAGATATTTCGGTTTTGGCAATTTATCTTCGGGAACAATATCTGCTTTTAACAATTCCAGAATTTTTTGCTGTATCTCAAAGTTTCGCGATTTGAAAAAATACTCTTTCGCCTTCGTAAGTGTTTTATAGAACCTTTCATCATCAAACGGTTTTAGAAGGTAATCGACGGCATTTACTTCAAACGCTTTTAGTGCGTATTGATCGTATGCGGTTACAAATATTACAATCGGAATATTTTGCGGATTAATTGATTCAAGTACCTGGAATCCGTCCATACCCGGCATTTGAATGTCGAGGAACAACAAGTCAGGCATTGATTCATTAATCGCTTTGACGGCGTCTTGTCCCAATTTGCAGACATCAATTACATCGATAGACGAATCTTTCTGCAGCAAAAGTTCAAGCCCCTCGCGCGCGGCAGGCTCATCGTCAACTATGATAGTTCTTATTTTCCGGATTCCGTTGTTTTGCATTCTTTTAATCTTCTTTAATCGGGAAGATGAAAGTTACTTTTGTGAATTTATCCGTCATACAATCAATGGTAAGTTCTGCTTTATCACCGAAAATCTTCTCAATACGTTCTCGTGTAATTTTTAAACCAAGCCCGTTACCGTTGTAAAAGCTATCCGGGCTGCCGCATCCTTTGCCGTTATCTTCAACATCAATCTTAATTTTATCATCTTTCTTGCAGGCCGTTATGGAAATGTGAGCGCCGTTGGTTTTATCTTTCAATCCATGTTTAAGTGCGTTTTCAATTGCGGGCTGTAAAATTAAGTCGGGAATAAGTGTGTCATTTATTCCCGGTTCAACATTAATCTGATATGTAAGTCTTCCATCGAATCTTATAGATTCAATCCGAAGATATTTATCAGATAACTCCAATTCATATTTCAAAGTTATTAGTTCCCGTTCTTTATGCTCCAGTACGTGTCTTAACAGATCACCAAGCATCGCAATTATCTTTACGGCTTCGTCGTTTTTATTTTGACGAACCAGCATACTTATATTATTCATTGTGTTAAAAAGAAAGTGTGGGTGAAGCTGCATTTTAAGTGCCGCAAGTTTTGATTCGGCCAATAGTTTTTCGAGCTGAAGAGATATCGATTCTTCTTCACGATACTTTTGATAATAATTTATCGCGTAACCCAGCAGTAAAACGCCGGCATAAAAGACAAATTGAAAATAAAACCAATAACTCCAAAAGTTGTAAAATACATATGCAAACGGAACCTCACCTATTGTACCGTAGATTGCCATAAGAATAAAAGTAATCAAACCGACATGTGCGACCGCCAGCGGAACCGCTATTGCAAGATGAATTATGAGCGATTTTTTCCAATGCCCATTAACCAAAGAATATTTATTACCCAGCCAAATTACGAATGGAGTATATATCCCCCAGAGAATAAAATTCGGCATCTGCTCGAAAATAATTCCGAAAAATGAGCATGCAAGATTTTTATACTTGAGGTAAAAAAAGTTTTGTACACCGAATAATAAACCGAGACAAAACCAGAAAGCGAACATTATTATGTAACGGTTGTACTTAGTTGATCTCAACTTTCCCGCCATTGATAATCCTCTATAAGTTGCATAGAAAAATTAAAAATATCCACTGGTAAATTCATACCGTTTACTGCAAAAAACGGATTGTTCACTGCAAATGAATGAAGAATGTATTACTTGATCAATTTTTATTTCGTCTCATTAGGCAAACAACGGGGAGCTATAAGATGAATATTAGTATTGTTAAAACAACCATCACAATTTATTTCCTTTCAACGGTTATAATCTGCGCTGCCGGAAACAATCCCAAGACCATGGAATTGCCCAAGATTGATGTTGAAAGCGTTATAATATTGGATGGTATAATCAATGAGGATACATGGGGAAGAGCCGCGAGGTTCACGAACTTTAAAACCTATTTCCCCGAATTCGGGAAAAATCCCTCCGAAGAGACAACGGCATATGTACTCTATGATACGGATTATCTTTATGTAGGTTTCATTGCCTTGGATTCGGATCCTAAGCAGATAAAAGTATCTATGACCAACCGGGATAAAATCGGGACAGATGATTGGATCTGTTTCGAAATTGATGCTGCCAACAATGCTCAATCAAATCTTATTTTTAAGGTCAATCCGATCGGAATTCAAGAAGACGGAGTAATATATGCCGACGGTACAGGCGATTTGAGTTATGATATGGTATGGGAAAGCAAAGGTAATTTAAGTGCGAATGGATATTCCGTAGAAATGAAAATTCCTTTCAAACAATTAAGACTTGCCAGCGGCGGGGAAACAAAATTCGGGATAGGACTGCGCAGAAATATCGGCAGAAAATCGGAAGTGATTTGTTACCCGGAATATGACCCGGCGAAGGGATCTAGATTATTACAGAGGGAATCTGTAACAGTTAAAAATATTGCAAACAGTATGTTATTGGAGTTTAATCCCGCCGTTACTGCCAATATTTCAAATAAAAATATCGATGGTTCTTGGACAAAAGAAAACAACAATAAAATAGGTATCACCGGTAAATACGGAATCACATCGGATCTGATTCTCGATTTTACATACAATCCCGATTTCTCGCACATTGAAAGTGACGCCGGACAGATAGATATTAATTTAAGAAGTCCTCTTTTCTATGCGGAAAAAAGACCCTTCTTCTTGGAAGGAAGAGAAAATTTCTCCTTTGCCGGCAATAAGTTCGGTTGGTTTTCTCCGGTAAGGTCTATCATAAACACAAGAACTTTAGGCGAACCGACTTACGGACTTAAATTAAATGGAAAGATTACTTCCGACGACATTATCTCGGCTATGTATGTTAACGACGAATATGAAAGAAATATTAGTGATGAAATTTCCTCTTCGGCAAAAATCGGAATTTTGAGGTATAAGCATCTATTATCCCAAGACAGTTACCTTGGCTTATTCGCCACAAATCGAACCTTGCAGGATAATTACAACAGGCTCTTTGGTTTAGACGGTACATTAAGAGTTGGCGAAAGAAGTATTCTTGATATGCACGGTTTTATCTCATTCAATAAGACCGGCGAGGAGACAAATGCAAAGATGGGGCGATCAATCGCAGTCGATTATCACTATGAATCAAAAGATGCTCAAATGAGGATAGGTTTTCACGACGTCTCCAAGGAATTCAATAATCAGCTGGGATATACCACTCGTACAGGTTTAAGCCGCATACCGATTATTTTATATTATCATTTTTATACAGGTGCGGAATTTATAAACAGGGTAAATGTTCTTTATAATTCATTTCATACATATGATCATTATGCTAAGAAATACGAGACCTGGAATTTCTTCGGTACGGAATTATTTTTCCAAAAACAATCGTGGATTTGGATGGGTTTTTCACTCGGCAATGAAATTTTTCAAAAGCAATCTTTCGATATAAGCAGCCGTTTCGCAATGGGGTGGAGCAGCCAATTATTAAATGAATTTTATTTTGAAGGAAGTCTCGATATTGGTAAAGCCCCTTACTACGATCCTACCGATCCTTTCCAGGGGAACTACAGATCAGTTGTGGTTGGAATTGCATTTACACCAACACAACAGTTTAACTCTACTTTCGGTCTAAACTATATTGACTTTACCCGCGATTCCGATGATATAAAGATTTACGATATGACGATTTTAAGGAGTAAAAATACTTTCCAATTCAACGAGTATCTTTTCGTGAGGGGAATAATTGAGTTCAATACATTTTATGAAAAACTTAACGGTGAACTTCTGATTTCGTTTACCTATATACCGGGAACAGTACTGCAGCTGGGTTATGGTTCCACATACGATAAAACAAATTGGGAAAATGAAAGATATGTTCGTTCAAATAATTTCCGTGAAAAAAATAATGTCTTCTTCTTCAAAGCCTCATATTTATGGAGATTATAGAGTAAAAACGAAAGTATGGTCGTAATTAAGATTTTTATTGAAATAAAGTACTTTCTTGATTTAATTGTCTTAGCAAAACAAACTGGGGTGAAATTATGAATTCAAATCTGTTTAAAACCGTATTGGTTTTGATTTTTACCCTCACGATTGTACAAAATATCGTGGGACAGAAGCGGGGGAATCATACCGAGACATACGCATTTGTAAATGTAAATTTAATATCGATGGAGCGGCAGGAAGTTCTTGCCGGGCAGACAATAATAGTTGAAGGGGATAAGATTACAAATATCGATGATGCCGGTAAAATTGAAATCCCAGAGCACGCTTTTGTGATTGAGGGTAATGGGAAGTATCTTCTACCTGGGCTAACAGATTCGCATGTTCATCTGGATACTTTGATAAAAGCCAGGAAATATTTCGGTGATGCTCCGATGTTTCTCGCTAATGGTGTCACAACCGTTTTTAACCTCCGCGGTGAAGAATATCATCTTGAATGGAAAAGAATGATTGAAGAAGGGAAACTGCTTGCTCCAAATCTTTATTCATCCGGAGAGTTTATTCAAGAGCCAAGAGTAAACAACAAATCGGAAATTAAAACCGAAATCGATCGTCAAAAAAATGCCGGGTATGATATGCTTAAACACCGGCAAATTGTCGGTCCGAATCCTACAACTAAATGGCTTCCCCTTGAAGAATATCTTTATATCAATGATTACGCCAGAACTGTAGATATACCACTGGTTGGGCACGGACCGTATAATTTGGGAATTGATGCTCTGCTTAAAGCGCGTCAATCGTTAGCCCATTTGAATGAGCTTCATCCTCTTTACTTTTTTAACGTCAGTCTAGATGATTTTATTTTTTACGGTGTTCGAGCATTTCTTCTATTATCGGGTATCGGATTACTATGGATAATCCTTGCCGTAATTCAAAAATTTATTCAAAAAAGGAAAAATGAATCTTCGGAAAAGCCTTCCGGCATTGCAAAACTAAGCGGAGTAATATTATTTATTGATATACTTCTTATTGCAGCTGGATTTTTTCTATTACCCGGAGGATTGTTCTTCGGAGAAATATGGATGCTGGCATTGCTTGTTATTATGTCGCTAGCGATGATGATTCTTTCGATTAAAATTGTAATAATAAGTTTTGGAAAGAAGAACCAAAGGATTAAGTTATTCGCAAAAATTCCTGCCGTAATTTGGGGCGTAGTATCTTTTATTGTTGCAGCTATTGTCCTAATCCAGTGGGTTCCTTTATTTTACCGGTCTTCAGATTCCGGGATCGAATCGATTGCGGAAAGATGCGCTGAGGCGGGAATTTATATTCAGTCAACAATTTACATTCAAGACTTTATGACCGGGGGGCCGGGCAAAATAGTCAGTGTAAAGGAAGACCCACATTATAAATATATATCTCCTACACTTCGCAGCGCCTGGAGCCGAATAACAAAGGCATTGCCCGATTGGCTAACATTCCTCCAGCAAAATTATTCCCAGTTCTTAAAAAAAGTGACTTACGAAATGCATAGAGCCGGTGTCCCGATAATGGCAGGTACCGATGTTTTGGGTGTGCCGCTGTTTGTACCTGGGGCCTCTCTTCATGAAGAATTTAAACTCCTTAACGAAAGTGGCCTTACACCATATGAAGTAATAAAATCGGCTACAATTCTGCCGGCGAAGTTTTTGGGGAAAGAAAATGAATATTCTACTGTAACCATTGGTAAAAGAGCCGATTTATTATTAGTGAATGATAATCCTTTGGATAATATCTCAAATTTGCGAAACATTACCGGCGTAATGGTTAGAGGCAAATGGCTGTCCAAACAAACACTCGACGGAATGTTGAACGGAATTCTTGATAAAGAATAATGAATATGCTTATAAGAATTTGTTTTGTTTGGGGTTGTTGGATTTTTCTTATTGCCCAAGTTTGTAATGCGGGAGTATTCAATATTACCGATTGTAATATCAAATTGCGCGGTACCGGTTCGGATTTAGGTTATTTGGTTCCCCCAGCTGATAATCAAATTGACTGGTATCGCATGATTAAAAATCTAACTCAAGATTCGCTTCGGCACTTCCCATTCGTTAATACTGAAATTACACTTGATACGGCGACGGTTTTTGCCAAAGACTTAATATCGACTGAATATTACGAACATGGTTCGCCCGAATTCTCAAAGGACGGGAAGCAAGTTTTATGGACTCAGCTTTTAGGTGAGCACGGAAGTGAAGCTGTTGTTAAGTATATGAGTTATAGTGACGGAAAATGGTCTAAACCATTGTTAGCAAACTTCCTAAAGGGCTTTGATGATATGTACCCAAAATTTTCATATGACGGTAATAAATTGTTTTTTTCGGCCGGCAGTAGTATTGAAAAGAAAGAAGGGACGGAAAGAAGAGGAATATGGTTCATCGATAAAATTGAAGAAGGATGGTCAGTCCCGAACTATGTCGGATTTGACTCGCTTGATATTTACGGTTTATCTATCGCTGATAACGGAAATATCTATTTTATGGCAAGACGTTTGTTTGATGAAGCGCAATATGATATTTATTGTACAAAATATTTTAACGGGGAATATTTGTCGCCAACCAAAATTGATTTCCCGATTAGCACTGAATATTATGAAGACGGACCATACATTTCAAACGATGAAAGTTATTTACTATTTGAATCAACACGGCCGGGGGGATTCGGAGGAGTTGATATTTATTTTAGTAGGAAACAAATTAACGGATCATGGGGCGAACCTACTAATCCGGGAGAAATTATTAATTCCAAAGCAAACGAAAGATTCCCGTCAATTTCTCCTGATGGGAAATATTTTTTCTTCGGCAGCGATAGAAATGGTAATTGGGATGTTTATTGGATACCGGCTTCCTCTATCGGCAGTATACGTGATTAATTAAACCCGAATTTGTCATTAGAAATTTAGCAAGTTCTATTAATATATTATCTTACAATCTGTTATAGGAGGATATACTACTCAAAAAATGTAAGCTTCTCATATGAAAAAATGATAAAATATTGAAATTTCTTATGAGCATAACAAATTGTATCAAAATAAGTTAGCTAGTGATTTTTCTAATGGCGGTCATTAGAAAATTTTCTTAATGACAAATCTGGGTTAAATTATCTTTGGCTTTCGTCAGAAACGGATATTATTTTAGACCAACTGATTTTTAAGGAATATATGTCCCGAAATGTTACTAAAATCTCTCCAAAGAAAATATCACATAAATCATACTTTACTTATCTGGTCCTATTATTTGGAATAATATGTATCGGCTTTTCAGCAATCTTCGTTAAGTTTGCGAATGTTGGTGGATCAGTCTCCGCTTTTTACAGAATATTTTTCGCATCAATTATTGTTGTACCTTTGTGGTTGATTTCAAAAAGGAAAATGCCGCCGAAGAAATTTGTTTGGTTAACCATTGCGGGCGGAATATTTTTCGCAATAGATTTAGCCCTTTGGAATACAAGCATTCTTTTAACAACTGCAGCCGAATCAACACTACTCGCCAATAACGCACCATTGTGGGTCGGACTCGGAACATTATTTTTCTTTCATGAAAAACTTCATATTAAATATTGGCTGGGATTAGGGATCGCTCTTTCGGGAATGATTCTTTTAGTAGGCAGTGAAGCTCTGCAGACAATGGATATCAACACGGGCAATCTGTTGGCGATTACCGCAAGTTTTTTCTATGCGGCCTATCTTCTCCTTACGCAAAAAGCAAGAAAGGGAATAGACACAATTTCTTTTATGGCGATCTCGGTTTTAACATGTTTGGTTATTCTTTTTATAATGAATCTTATAATGGATTCACAACTTACTGGTTATTCTGATACAACATGGTTTTCACTAGCGGGGCTGGGTTTAGTCTCGCATGTTGGGGGATGGATTTCTATAAATTACGCTCTCGGCAGATTACCCGCGGCACCGGTATCGGTAAGTTTGCTGGGACAAACAGTCGTTACTGCATTGGTTGCTATGCCGCTGCTGGGTGAAACGCTTGGAGTTTTTGAAATAATCGGCGGATTGATGGTGCTTAGCGGAATATACTTTTCTAACCAGAAACAGAATCAAAACAAATAGTAAAAATTTAATTTCGCAAAAAAATATTATTCTTTGTTATATTATACAGACACCATAGAAGAATTTTATACCAGCGGCATTGATGAATAAATCAAAATTTATAGGCATAATCAAATTATTCCGTCCCGAACTACCAATATCCGCGGGCATCTGTGTTGTTGCCGGAGAACTCCTCGCGCTGGGGGCTTTGCCTACGTTGAATGATCTGCTTCTCGGATTCTTCAGTGTATTTTTTATTTCCGCATCTGCATTGATACTCAATGATTATTTCGATATCGAAAGCGATAGAATTAACACCCCTCACCGTCCATTGCCAAGCGGACTCGTAACCCCGCGAGATGTTGTTACGCTTGCAGTAATTGTATCGCTGTTAGGTTTGGTCTTGGCTTATCTTATCAATTATACTGCATTAGTAATAGCGGCTATATTGTGGTTGATCGGGTTTCTTTACAACTGGAAACTTAAGCTCACGGGCTTATTCGGAAATCTGCTGGTAAGTATTTCAGTCGGCATGACATTCATCTTCGGCGGTATTGTTGTTGGTAATGTAAACGGAATCGTAATATTTTTTGCGATACTTGCAGCGTTGGTTGATTTGGCCGAAGAGATAGGAAACGACGCAATGGATTTGGAAGGGGATAAAAAGGTAAATTCAAAATCTCTTGCTGTCATCTATGGGAGGAACAAAGTTCTTAAAATAAGTATCGCAATTTTTTATCTCATTGTAGCGTTTACTGTTTTCCCATTCATATTTAACATGCTGAGCTTAATCTATATCATTCCATTGTTATCCATGGATGTAATTATTATTTATGCTGCCTCTCAACTTCTGAAAGCAGAAACGGAGAAGGGGAGAAAGTATCTTCGTATTATTTATCTTTACGCATCTGCTATTATTTTTGTTATCATTATAATGAGAGTCGTTGAATTCTGATTTCCCAAGAGCAGACAATTAAATAGGATAGAAATTTATTGAACTTTCAAGCGGTTAAAATGTTTTCAATAAATAAATCAATATGGCTGCTTGTTAAAGGTGTACGATTAAACGAAATGAAGGAGGCGTAATCATGAAAGCAATAGTTTATACCGAATATGGTTCACCCGATGTTCTTAAAATAAAAGAGATCGATAAACCACAACCGAAAGAAAACGAAATATTAGTTAAGATAAATGCCGCGCATGTTAATTACGGCGATCTCGTAGCGCGCAATTTCGGTAATCTTACCGCTAAAGATTTCAATATGCCGTATGCACTTTTATTCCCGTCCAAGATGATGTTCGGTTACAGCTCACCGAAGAAACAAATACTCGGCAGTGAATTCAGCGGAGTAGTAGAAGGAGTCGGCAGCGGCGTAGATAAATTTAAAGCAGGGGATGAAGTCTTCGGCTATACAGGTCAGGGCATGGGCGCCAATGCCGAGTATGTGTGTGTCGATCAAAACAAAACAGTTGCGTTGAAACCGAAAAACATGAATCACGTTGAAGCATCCACCGTGCCGTACGGATCAATTATTGCTACCAATTTATTGATTAAGATTGGAGTTCAGCCGCGGCAGAAAGTTTTGGTTATCGGTGCGTCGGGTAGTATCGGATCGTATGCCGTTCAGTTCGCGAAATATTTAGGCGCGGAAGTTACCGGCGTGTGCGGTACTTCCATGGTCGATTTTGTTAAAGCTCTCGGCGCCGATAAAGTAATTGATTATAAAAAAGAAGACTTCACACAAACCGGGGAAATGTACGACGTTGTGTTTGATGTGCTCGGCAAAGGTGACTTCTCTAAAGTTAAAAATGTTCTTAACCCGAAAGGCACATATCTATTGGCAAGTTTTAAGTCGAAGAAATTAATGCAGATGCTTTGGACCGGGATAACCGGCGGTCCCGACGGAAAGAAGGTTGTTTGTGCGTTATCAAGCGACAGCGCATCCAACCTTGAATTAGTAAAGCGGCTTGTTGAAGAGGGGAAAATTAAAACGGTTATTGACAAAACATTTACTCCCGAGCAGGCGGCGGAAGCGCACCAGTATGCTGAGTCAGGCAACAAGAAAGGCAACGTTGTAATAAAATTTGACTATTAAAGTAAAACCTTCGAGGTTATACACAGCTAAGATGCTGCTAGCTTATTACATAGTCCCACTTTTAAATAGAATTAATGTCGTCCCATCGTCAAGGTGTGAACCTACTGAAAAATAAAACGACTTCAGAATTTTGTTTCTTACGATAAAAAAATGATTTAAGATACCGCCTCTATCATATTCAAGGAATTTGATGAATTCGGAATTGAACTTCGGATAGAAATCTTTGAACCGGAATTATTATTGAGTTATTCGCCGGGAATGTTTGAATTTTGCAATTGGTAATTTTTAGTTATCTTGTAGTTAAATTTATTAACAGTGTAAGAATTGTGATAGATCTTTATCAATTGCTCACGCTATTATTCGCTTTTTTGTGCCTGATTTTTTTAGTGCAATATTTTCAGATGGAAGGACTTCCACTTAAGCGGCTAAAGCATATTCCCCTCAGTGCAGGATTATTCCAGCGTACCACATTTTACAAGACTTCCAGAACCCATAAAGATATTACTCAAAGCGAATTTCAATTAGTATATAGAATGCATTCGAAATTATCCGTCATGAAGCAAAACATAACTTGATAAATTGCCGGATTGATTTTAAACCGATTCTTTTGTTAAATAGAAATCAATTTTAATTAATGGTAGGTTCAACAAAGTTATTATTATCAATTGGTGGCTAAAAAAGGAGATAAAACAAATGAAAAAGGAATTCATTTTTACAATTCTTTTTGGTTTTTTGTTTATGACGATTATTTCCGCTCAGACTACTAAGACATTTATTTCCGGGGGCGATGATAATCTGTGGAACAATGCCGACAACTGGTCGCCTGCGGGTGTTCCGGGCAGCACAGATAATGTTCTAGTTCCTCAAGGTGCAACGGTGGACGTAAATACAGACGTGTTGGTTAATAACCTGCAAAACAACGGCGCTATGAACAATATGTCTTATATCCGTGCGAATGAAAATATTGTCAACGACGGTTCTATGGTCGCGAATGAAGAAGCGGAAAAAGGTTTACAAATTTCAGCGACAAATTTGGAGAACAACGGATCGATTGGAGCCATTGGACCTGAAGGGACAGTAACAATCCGCGCTTTATTGAATGCTGATAATAACGGCACCATAATGGCATCTAAACTAATCACAATTGAAACCAATATATTATATAATAGCAGCATATTGGGATCATCAGGGGGAGTAAAGATAGAAGCCAAAGGATGGATTAATAACGAGGGGGATATCAAATCCGAAAACGGAACCGGTGGTGAAACCGGCTATAATGATATCTACATAACTTGTATGAATGATTTGGGTAATGCAATGTTTTATAATACAGGGCATGTAACCGGGGGTAACGGCGTATCCAATTATTCTGTTGGCAATATCTATATCGATACGGATGACTTCCGGAACAGGGGATACATCCAAAGCGGGGATCCCGGCGATAGCCAAAATCCTGAAGGAGGATCGATAACTATTAATGCAAATAATTTTGATAATGCCGGAGTTATTGAAGCGCTGGCAAACGCTCTGGCCCATTCTGATTTTTTCTCACATGATCCGTCTTATAATGACAGTCCGCCGGATCAGCCAAAGCTGAACATAAACAGACGAAATACTTTATCGGAATATTTTAAAATTGAAGCTGAAGAAGTATATATGTTCGCAAAATCATTGACCTTCAGTTATTTGGGTGAATACAATTCAGGCACTACCATAATCGGTAATAATTTTGTGGATATCAAATCTACAGACGATGCGGAAGCAGTTATTGATTTTTCAAACAACCAGACTGCCGCTACAATTATTTCGAACGGAACGATTTCAATAACCGGAAATAATATTATCGAACCACAGGTAGGGTTGGCATTTATGTGTAATATTGCCCCGCAGATAACGGCTGGTGGAGCGGTATTTGAAGGAGCCGCAATATTTTCTTTAGGTGCAAGCAATTCAAGCGGTGAAGGGGGACAATTTGAAGTGCTGGTTAAAAATCAAAGTTCATCGGCTAAGAATATTACAATAACTTTGAACTCTGTTTTAGGATGGTGCGATCAGAATTTTACTTCAACTGATTCTTACGAACCCTGGGAAGTGAAAGTATTCAACGTAGATTATCTTATCCCGGCAGGATTAAACGAAAATACTACCGACGTAGTAACTATAAATGCGCAGGTAAGCGATGAGACAACCATCAGTAAAGAAGTTTCAATTTACGGCTCTTCTTCCACCGTAGTCTCAGTGGAGGATGATTTAACTACTATGCCTGTAGATTTTTGTTTATATCAAAATTATCCGAACCCGTTTAATCCGGGTACAACAATCGGTTATTATATCCCGGAACTAAGCTATGTAGAATTAAAAGTATACGACTTGCTTGGAAGAGAGATAAAAACTCTTGTTGATGAAGAGAAATCAGCCGGCAAATATGAAATTAAATTTGATGGAAGCGGCTTAACAAGCGGAATATATTTTTATACATTAAAGGCAGGATCATTCCAACAAGAAAAGAAATTTGTTTTGCTCAAATAATACCTTTCCCTTTAGTTGGAATAACAAACAAATTGGCTGACAAGAACGGCATAACGAAATAAATTTTTGAATGCCTCGAAGGTTACAATCCCGTAATCGAGAATTAAACCTTCGAGGTTATTGCAACTCTCCCAGCTGCAAGTATACATAGAATCTCTATAGGTAATCATACGATTCGCATTTAAATGTAATTTCTCATCATTATTATTGCACTAATAACTATTTTTAAAACCAAATAAAAATAAATATGGGTGTAGCCTGATGAGTGAAGAAATACTAAAACCAATTAATGTAATGACAGATGATGAACTGTTATCGGTATTAACTGTTCATAGAGAGAATTTTAATGATGAATATAAAACCAAGGTGGCTGATGAATTAGAAAAGAGAGGAGTAAATCTAGATGAAAAGTTTAGAACTGCCAAAATTAAATTGAATCATAAAGAAGTTGAAGAGGTTGATGTATCAGTTGTAAATGAAAAAATATCTCTTCTAAAAAATTCTCTTGATGTTTTATATTTCATTAATTACATGAAAGAACATTATGCGGTTCAAAAAAATGAAAACAACTATGTTGTGCATCATCATTCACCTAAGTCCGGTTTCACATCATTTTTCTTAGATAATGAAGCTCAATTAAAAAACTCTCTGCAAAATTTCTTTGCTTTCAATAATTGGTTGCCGGAAGATATAGAAGTAATTGAGCATTGGGAAACATTCGCCGAATCAACTTCTGCTGATTACATATTAAAACTAGTACAATTATTGGATGAAAGTGAAATCCTATATTGTGTGAATTCCGACCGGAATGTTCGTTTCAATTCATTTGATTCTCCATATTCAATAGTATTACCGGTAGATGAACTTCAAGAAGCTGAAAAAATATTCGAAAAGATTGATCAGCTAAAAGAAAACCTACATGCAAGATTAGAAGAAGCAGAGAGTAAAGAAGATGTTGATTCACAATTGAAGATATTGAGTGAACTCGAATTAGTTACTCCTGATGATTCATTAGTATTTTACAATAAAGCACAATTGTTGGATGAAAAGGGAGATTATCAAAATGCTTCGGATGCGCTTATAGAATCATTTAATATAGAAATGAGTAACGGAGCTGTTGATGATATTGAAGATGTAGAAAACTATTTAGTTTCAATACTTGATAAGGTTGAAGAGAAATTAAATACTTTGCATTGTTTAGCTACAATCTCGGCATTTAAAGGTGATGTTGAAAATTCATTCGAGTATTGCAAAACAATAATTAATTTAGATGAAAATGACGCAATTGCTCATCTACAATTGGGACATTATTATTACTCACATACAGAGGATGATGATAAAGTAAAATTTCATTTTAATAAATACCTTGAACTTGAACCGAAAAGTGAACAGCGCGAAGCGATTGAAGAGATATTAAATAATCTATAGTAGAATCTAAAAATATTAATAAACAGGGCATTGTTCTGCCCGGATGTAAAACTAAGCAAATCAATACGTACGCCGCCGATAAAGAATTCCGATAAAAACATCGGGACAGGCTATTTTCGCACTTGTCTGCCGGCAGGCAGGTACAATACTGTTATAGTTAAAAGGAGAAGCAGATGTTCGCACTTAATTATGAAATACTTAGTACCGCTAAGACAATTCTATCTGAATATAAAAATATTTACTGGATTATTGGAGGTGCATGCTCTGGTAAATCAACCATATGTAAATATATAGCAGCACAGAAAAACATACCGGTTTATAATAAGGATGAAAATATTTTTGGTAAATATATCCCTCTATACGATAAGAATTTGCATCCTGCAAATGATGCATGGTTTTCATCTGATAACCCTCTGGACTGGGTGTTATCTTTAAGTTTAGAAAAATTTGAAAGCCTGAACAAAGCGGCAAATGCAGAATATTTAGATCTATTTGCGAAAGAAATTATGAATCATTCTAAAAATGAATTCCTTCTTGTCGATGGCGGTATCAGCTTTCCGAGTGTACTGTCTAGATGTTTCCCCATAAATAACATTGTGTGTCTTTATATTACACCTGAAGAAAGTCGGTTTTTATGGGAGAACTCAAAAGAACGAGAACCTATGAAAAAAATGATACTCGAACTTCCCGACGGAAAAAATAAATGGAACAATTTTCTCTTGCATGATAAAAACATAACAGATACATGTCTGTCTGAATCAAAAAAAGAAGGCATAAAAATTATTTATCGAAAAGAAGGAGACACAATAGAAGATCTTTCTGAACAAGCAATGAAACATTTCGGGATTAATTAAACCCAGATTTGTCATTAAGAAAATTTTCTAATGACCACCATTAGAAAAATCACTAGCTAACTTATTTTGATACAATTTGTTATGCTCATAAGGAATTTCAATATTTTTATAATTTTTTCATATGAGAAGCTTACATTTTTTGAGTAGTATATCCTCCTATAACAGATTGTAAGGTAATATATTAATAGAACTTGCTAAATTTCTAATGACAAATTCGGGTTAAATGACTGAATTTGTATAAGTTTCTACGGCGGCGTTTGCTGCGCCTCTGAGCTCAAAAATTATATAAAAAATCAAATATGGAATTAATTTATGGATATTGCTCTGCACAATGCAAATGAATATAAAATAGCAGAAATCGTTTCCGGTGATATAATTATAAATAATCTGCAGGATGCTCTAGATTTAATCGTAGACATTTCATATCAGGAAATATATAGAATCGTTTTAAGAGAAAATAATATTACACCGGACTTTTACAATCTTAAAAGCGGACTGGCCGGAGAGATATTTCAAAAGTGCGTTAATTACGGAATGAAGCTGGCTATAATCGGAAACTTTGATAAATATGAAAGTAAAAGTTTCAAAGCGTTTTTAATAGAAAGCAACAGAGGGAATCAGTTCTTTTTTGTCCCGGATATCGAAACGGCAAAACAAATGCTGAGTAAGAAATAAAAGTTCTGTGTAAAACCTCGAAGGTTACGAATTAGGGATAGAGTTCTAAACCATCGGGGTTGTAATGCAACTACATATAGTAGTTGATTTGGGAATTTAATTATAAAATAGATTACCATGAAGAAATATTTATTAATAGTATTAGCCGCACTAATATGTTTTGCGTGTGATTCAACATCGCCCGATGAAACGATCGATTATCTCCCCGGAATGATTCCTATGAAAGTTGGATTCTATTGGACTTATGATGTTTCTGTTTACGACTCAAATGGAGTTATGACTCAGAATAATTTGTGGCGGGTAAGTATTATACGCGATAGTATGATAAATAATGAAAAATGGTATTTGTTTAGAGAGAGTGAACCCGGAACTGAATATTACTTTGATGCAAATTGGCACACCAATCGAAATAACGTAACGTATTATCTCGCTGGTAGCAACCCGCAAGTAGTTTATCCGGTTGAAATAAGTTCAGTTGATTCAAATTATTCTATTAATCGTCATAGGTTGGTTTCTAAGAATGAAGAAGTCGTTGTACCTTATGGTGTATACACAGCATATTTGTATTTAATAGAATCTACTGAAAATGAATATTTCGTTGCATTGAATAAGGGTCAACTAAAACATATAAATTACTTAAAACGGGTCGACGGTAGTAAATATGTTTTTATGATTTCTCAGTTAGTGGATACGAATGTTTTTTGAGATTTTTAGAATTATATACTTTCGAGGTTAGCTGGTACCGGGCAGCGTGCACTATGAAAAGATTTTGGATATGCAGAAATGTTTTGAAGGGGCTGAAGCCCCTGCTGGTTTTTCGTATTGTGGTAACCCCCGACCCTGTCTGCCGACAACTTGTACGCCTTAGGCGTAGGCAGGCTGAATTCCGTGACTGAAGGTCTCGTCTCTTCTCGAATAAACAAGTTCTTTCGTCAAGGTGTGGGAGCTTGTCCGAGAACCTCGTTGTTACGGAAGGTGAGCGAAGACGAACCCGAATTTTATCGTGTTTTGCAGACTTCGACTTCGCTCAGTCTGCCGATTATTAAGTTCTCGGACAGACTCGTGGACCTTGACGACCACGTCCCATGATTCTGCAACACACTCCTGAAGGCCGGGGTAAAATAGCTTGGATGATACAACAAGATAGTCTTCAAAGTTTAGCAGAGAAATCCTTAGTGTCTTGGTGGCAAATGAATGTTTTACTTAAACGCCACAAAGACTCAAAGTCACAAAGAATGTTTTGTACCTACCCATTTTACATTTTACTTTGTTTGTTTTTATCAGACGAATAGACTTATTTTGCATCCGTCAAATTTGAAAGGAATAGATGTTTCTCCCCGCAACAAAAGAAGAAGTAAAAAACTCGGCTGGAATAAGCCGGTTGTTTTTCTGCCGGTTTGTCCGATAGATTTTCATCGCACTTAATTCACATTTATCCATTACTTATACCGGTTCGTCGTCAATTATTTTCCTTCCATTTATCTCCTCACTACATTTCGCTAAAGAAATTAATGAAATTTCGGATTCAAAAAAGGGGAAGAAAATGAACAAGGATAAACTATTACCTCTATCAGTGACATTTTTCGCAAGTGGAGTATGGGATACAATAGCAGGCATTATGTATTTGTTTGTAATCGGTAAAGGGCGTTTAATCGACGATCCGCACACACACACTTTTTATAGTGTCTTTCTAGCTTCCTTTTTTTTCTGTTTTGCGTACCTTCAATTTATGTCTTCCGTTAATATTCAAAGATATTCCTTAATAATTGGCTGCTTGATATTCGGAAGAATATTCTATGTTGTCCAGCTTTATTCCTATATGTTGTTTAATGAAGGATTCCCTTCTACTTTCTGGTTCACAGGAATTATTGATACCATATTTACAATATTATATATTGCATTTTCTTTGCGCGGCGGGTTGGGAGTTAAAGACTTGTTTTTTGTGTCTCGAGAAAACAGGTAAAAAGAAAATAGATCCAAAAGAGTTAAATTTACAGCTCAGAATAATTATTCATCAGCGTTTATCGGGTAATTTCTGACTGTCTGTATTTGTGATTAAGTTTTCGTTCCCCCTTGATTTGTTTTTGCTCTTGGAATACATTTATTTTATTCTTTGTAATTTCGAAAGGCAATAATGTTTCTCCCTACAACAAAAGAAGAAGTAAAGCAACTGGGCTGGAATAAGCTGGATGTTATTCTTGTGTCCGGTGACAGTTATATAGACAGTCCATACATAGGCATCGCGGTGATAGGCAAGCTATTGCTAGCGCATGGCTACCGTGTAGGAATTATCGCTCAGCCAGACATTAATTCGGATAAAGATATTACACGCCTCGGTGAGCCGGAATTATTTTGGGGTGTCAGCGGCGGCAGTGTAGATTCGATGGTGGCGAATTATACAGCATCAAAAAAGAAACGCAGACAGGATGACTTCACCCCCGGCGGCGAAAACAACAAACGTTCAGACAGGGCAGTTATTGCTTACACGAATCTTATCCGTAGATTTTTCAAGAATACTAAACCGGTTGTGCTTGGAGGAATTGAAGCGAGTCTGCGCCGTGTTGCGCATTACGATTTCTGGAGCGATAAACTCCGTCGTTCAATCTTGTTCGATTCCAAAGCCGATTACCTCGTTTACGGAATGGGGGAGAAGACGATTTTAGAAATAGCTTCGAAGTTGAAGAAGAATAAAACCATCGAATCCGTAAAAGGTATTTGTTACATCTTCAACGAACCTAAATATGAATATTTGCAGCTTCCTTCGTTTGAGGAGTGTGTTCAGAGTAAAGATTCATTCGTCGAAATGTTTAATGAATTTTATAAAAACAATGATCCGATAACGGCGAGAGGTTTGTGCCAGCAGACTGGAGAAAGGTATTTAATCCAAAATCCGCCTCAGCCGAATCCGACGGTTGAAGAGATCGATTCATTTTACGAATTGAATTACGAAAGAGAGCTTCACCCTTTTTACGCTAAAGAAGGTAAAGTCCGCGCACTCGATACAATCCGTTTTTCTATTACAACTCACCGCGGCTGCTACGGTGAATGCAACTTCTGTGCGATTGCTGTTCATCAAGGTCGTACCATTGTGAGCCGCAGTAAAGATTCCATTCTTAAAGAAGCCGAAGCATTTACACGTCATAAAAATTTCAAAGGAAATATTCTGGATGTCGGCGGTCCCACGGCAAATATGTATGACTATGAATGCGACAAAAAATTAAGGCTTGGTGTTTGCGAAAATAAGCGTTGTGTATTCCCGGATACATGCAAAGCCCTAAAACCAACTCACAAACCGCAGATTGATCTGCTTCGTGATCTGCAGAAAATATCGGGAGTTAAGAAAGTTTTCGTCGCCTCCGGTATACGTTATGATCTTGTTACAGATGACAAAGAATACGGTTATGAATATCTTAAACAGGTTGTAAGCAAACATACATCCGGCCAGATGAAAATAGCGCCGGAACATTCAAATGACAAAGTTCTTGAACTGATGGGGAAACCCGGAAAGAAATCGCTGGAGAAGTTTAAAGATATGTTCTACAAATACTCGCGCGAAGCCGGGAAGGAACAATATTTAACCTACTACTTTATTGCCGCTCACCCAGGGTGTACCGAAAAAGAAATGGAAGATCTGAAATCATTTGCTTCGAACAAGCTTGAGATATCCCCCGAACAGGTACAGATATTTACACCAACACCGTCAACTTATTCAACACTGATGTACTATTCCGAAATTGATCCGTTCACCGGGAAAAAGATTTTTGTTGAGAAAAATCATTCAGGGAAAGAGAATCAAAAAAATATTATCGTTCCCCAAAATAACCATAAGCGAATAAAGCAAAATTATTTTAGTAAAAAATAGTTTCGTAAATAAATGATTTGGCAATTCTTCTTATTAACTCCATAATTGCGTTTTTTTACATTTCTTTTACACAATCACAATTGAAATTTAACCTCCCATATAATAAATTAATTGCTATTTGTTACTGATATACTGCTTTGCTTATTCTTAAATACTTTTACTGTTTTTATATTTTATGAGGGAAATATGAAGTCGATTATTATCGGAACGGGATGTTATATACCTACACAAAACATTCATAATGAAAAATTTCTTACAAAAAAGTTTTATGATTCTGACGGAGCATTAATCGGGAAGGAAAATGTTGAAATAATTGAAAAATTTGAAAAAATAACAGACATATCCGAAAGGAAATATGTCACCGATGATCTGGTAGCAAGCGACATAGCATTTTTTGCCGCCGAAGATGCTCTTGCATCTTCAAATGTAGACCGGGAAACATTGGATTATATAATTGTGGCTCATAATTTCGGAGACGTTCCCTCTGAGAACCGGCATTCCGATTTTGTCCCTTCACTTGCATCGCGCGTTAAACATAAACTCCAAATTGTCAACCCGAAATGCGTTGCATACGATCTCCCATTCGGGTGCCCCGGTTGGCTGCAGGGAATGATACAAGCAGATTATTATTTGAAATCAGGAGACGCAAAACGGGCGTTGGTTATTGGTGCTGAAACATTATCGCGAATATGTGATCCGCATGACCGCGACAGTATGATCTATTCCGACGGCGCTGGCGCTACAATTCTTGAAGCAGTGGATACGGAAGAAACCGTAGGCATACTTTCACATTCCACACATACTTACACAACTGAACAAGCCTATTTTTTGTGGATGGGTAAATCCTATAATCCCGAACTTAACGGCAACGATATCTATCTAAAAATGAACGGCAGAAAACTCTATGAGTCGGCTTTAACGTTAGTGCCTATTGTAGTAAAAGAAAGTATCGAAAAGGCAGGATTAACAATTGATGATATTCAAAAAATATTAATTCATCAGGCTAACGCAAAGATGGATGAAGCAATAGTTAAACGTTTGTTCAAATTGTACAATGTGGATAAAGATCCGTATGAGGTTATGCCTATGACTATCTCATGGCTGGGTAACAGTTCTGTAGCAACAGTGCCTACATTGCTTGACATGCTATTGAAGGGAAAGTTAAACAATCATATTTCCGGCGGCGGCAAAAATTTAGTCTTCGCTTCGGTTGGGGCGGGATTGAATATTAATTCTATGGTTTATAAAATGCCGGTTGTCTAAATTCTGAGCCCTGGATTTTGGGGCGAAGAATCTCAATCTTACTTAATTCAAAAATTTTCTTAGATGGAAAAGCATGAGAGATTCCGAAACAAATATTATCCCCCCCTATTCACTCGGTGAAGAAATTGCCAACAGCATAACGCACGGCATAGGCGCACTTCTCAGCATGGTGGGACTTGTATTCTTAATAATACCAGCAGTTCGTCAGGGGAATGTTTGGCATATAGTTGGTTTTTCTGTTTTCGGTATATCGCTAATAATATTATATTTGGCTTCTACTTTATATCACAGCATTCCTAATCCTACTGCGAAGAAAGTTTTTAAAATCATCGATCATTCCGCTATCTTTATTTTGATAGCAGGGACATACACTCCTTTTCTGTTAATAAACTTAAGAAGTTCTTTTGGAATCAATTTACTCGTAATAATATGGGGAATGGCAATAGCAGGTGTTGTATTCAAGTCAATTTTTATTACGAAATTTCGTAAGCTTTCGGTTGCTGTTTATGTCGTAATGGGATGGATTAGTATTATCGCTATAAAAGAATTATTCCAAACCGTTCCAATTACCGGGATGCTTCTCCTTGCTCTAGGTGGATTTTTTTATACTGCAGGTGTTGTATTTTATGTTTGGAAAAGACTTCCTTACAATCATGCTGTCTGGCATTTATTTGTTTTATGCGGCAGTGTATGCCATTACTTTGCAGTTTTATATTGCTAATAAATGATTTTCCCCCTGACGGCTCATATAATTTAAATTAAATTTTCTAAAAACGTGATTGTTTAGAAAATGTGAGCAAAGTATATAAAGGCCCGTTTGTGATTTTGAAAAATTTCAACGTAGAATTGGACCCAGGGGTGGATAAATTATAGCAACAACACCATTGATTAATGTTACTTACATGATCCGGAAGTAACACAAACATTTTTTGTTATCTCGATTGCGCTGATGGGTTTTTCTGTGATAGGGCGGAGACGGCAGGTTTATGTTTCATAGAAAATATTTCTTAAAAATGCAAGCTGTAATGTACTCCGATTAGTATTCATTCTTTCCCCGCTTTTTCATAACTTGTGCCTCAATTGAATCAAATTTCGGTAAAACAAAATAAAGGATTACTTATGAAGAAAGTCTTTCTAACGGCGTTTGTAGTAATTATTGGTTTGGTATTTATTACTACAAGTGAAGCTTGCACCAACTACATAATCACAAAAGGTGCAAGTAAAGACGGATCGGTTATAATTACTTACTCAGCCGATTCATACGGCGCATACGGCGAATTGCAGCATTTTAAAGCGGCTGTATATCCAAACGGCGCTATGCTGGATATTTATGATGGTGATACCGGCGTATTTTTAGGAAGCATTCCGCAAGCGAATGTAACTTATAATGTTGTTGCTAATATTAATGAACACCAGGTTGCAATCGGTGAAACTACATTCGGAGGGCGAAATGAATTATCAGCCGAAGAAGGAATTCTGGATTACAACAATTTGATGTGGATCGCTTTGCAAAGATCGAAAACCGCGCGAGAAGCTATCAAAGTTATGACCGACTTAGCAAACGAATACGGTTACTACAGTTCAGGCGAATCTTTCTCCATAGCAGATGCAAACGAAGCATGGATAATGGAATGGATAGGTAAAGGTAAAGGGAATAAAGGCGTTGTTTGGGTTGCAAGAAGAATTCCCGATGGCTATGTAAGCGCACACGCCAACATGGCGCGCATTACAACTTTCCCGTTGAATGATCCCGAAAATTGTTTATACTCACCCGACGTAATTTCTTTCGCACGCGATATGGGATACTTTACCGGTGAAGATAAAGATTTCAGCTTTGCCGATGCATACGACCCGATGAGCTTCGGTTCAATAAGATTTTGCGACGCGAGAGTTTGGTCTTTCTTTAGAAAAATAAACAAAGACATGGATAAACATCTTCCATACATTTTAGGCGAAACAACAGAAAGGATGCCTTTGTGGATTAAGCCGGATGAAAAATTGTCTTTGCGTGATGTGATGCTTTATATGCGTGATCATTACGAAGGAACTCCTCTCGATATGAGCAAAGGTATCGCAGCAGGGCCTTACAACTCACCATACCGGGCTACTCCTTTGGTGTGGAAAGCAGGCGATGATTTTTATTTTAACGAAAGACCGGTTTCAACCGTACAGACTCCTTTCTCATTCGTTGCACAAATGAGATCATTCATGCCGAGAGAAATAGGTGGAATTATTTGGTTCGGTTTCGACGACACATATATGACTGTTTACACACCGATGTACTGTTCAATTACGGAAATTCCTTACAACTACAGAGAAGATATTGCTTCGGAAAGAGTATTCAATTGGGATGCCGGGTTCTGGATGTTCAATGCCGTGTCGCAGTTTGTTTATCCAAGATACTCAATGGTGATCGACAAAGTGCGAGAAACTCAAAACATCCTTGAAGGGGGTTACATTACACAGCAGGAATCAATAGATAAAAAAGCCCTTGCTTTGCATAAAAACTCTCCCCGCGAAGCGGTTGATTTCCTTACGAATTATTCAGCATCAGCTGGTAAGAATACTTATGATACATGGAAAGGTTTGCATGAATATTTAATTCAGCATTATTCCGACTATATTGAAAAGGATGATAATTTTAAAGTAAATCGTCTTGGATACTCTGAAGAAATAAGAATTAGAATGGCAGAGGAATCGGGTGATTTCTTAAAAATGAAAGAAGTTATGAAGGACAGCGAAAAAGAAATTCAATATAATCTTGCTGTTAAAAAAGCCGACGAATGCTTAGATAAAAAAGATTATGAAGACGCAAAGAAAGAATACAATGCTGCGCTTGAATTTAAGAAAGATGCCGAATACCCGAAAACACAAGTTGAAAAAATTGATAAATTTTTAGAATCATTGGAAGAGATACACAAAACCAACTTTGGTAATTAGAAAAAATAATTATAAACCTGTCCGATTAAAATCGGACAGGTTTGCCTTTCATAAACTCCACTTATATATTTGAATCATAAATTCACTTCATAAATATCACAATTAATCAATGGGAGATATACTATGCCGGAAACAAAAGATAACTTGAAAGAAGCATTTGCTGGTGAAAGTCAGGCTAATCAAAAATACAGAGCATTCGCAAAGAAAGCGGAGAAAGACGGATTCCCGAACATCGCAAAATTATTTAAAACAACTGCCGAAGCCGAGCGCATTCACGCCGAAGGACACTTTGCGGCAATGGAAGGTATTGGAGATACCGCGGCTAATCTTCAAGCGGCTATCGACGGCGAAACTTATGAATTCGAATCGATGTATCCGCCAATGTTGGAACAGGCTGAGAAGGAAGGGCATAAAGCAAAACGTTATTTCAAATTTGCAGTCGAAGCCGAAAAAGTGCATGCCGAATTATATAAACTTGCATTGGAATCGGCAAAACAGGGGAAAGATCTTGATACATCGGAAATTTATCTATGCCCGGTTTGCGGTCATATTGAGTTGAAGAAACCAACGGACAAATGCCCGATCTGTAATTTGCAGCCTGAAAAATATATTGAAGTATCTTGTTAATATTTTTGGGTGTTATTCAGGCCTATACTGCCGAAGAACAGGATAGAGCCGGGATCAATATTTCATGTAGCGCCGAGTAGAATCAACGGCTGTATGTAGTTATTGTATTTTATCATAAAATTGCAGTCCCGTTATGCTGTTTTAGTTCGGCTGCTTTTATTCGGATATTTATACTAATTATACCAGCCACTGTTTAACAAAAATCTCAAAGAGCGGTTTTTTTCAAACTTATTATTAGTGAGATATTAAATGAAATTCGGACTATCCCGTTATACTCTTGACCTCTTTTTTGAAAAAGTAGTTGAAAAATATTCCGCCAATCCTGCATTATCTTTAGTAGGAAAAGAACCTTTCACTTATGCCGAGTTTGGCCAAAGGGTTAATAAACTGCAGCATACATTGTATGAACTGGGAATACGCAAAGGGGATAAAATAGTTATACTCGGTTCATCATCTCCCAACTGGGCGGTTGCGTTTATGGCTGTTATGACGATGGGGGCAGTGGCTGTTCCTGTGCTGGAAGGCTTCCCTGAAACCGACATCGATCATATCATCCGCCATTCCGAATCAAAAGGAATTTTCATTTCCGAAAATCTTCATAGTAATATGAATCTTACCACGCTTGATTCTATGAAAGTAATAATTAAACTGGATGATTTTTCATTGTTCAGCGATGATGAGAAGGATAGTAATATCTGGAAAAAGATTATTGATTTTCCGGATAAGGTGAAGCTTGCCATTGAAAAAGAATTTTCTTCGTTTAAGAAAAATGAAATTAATGAAGACGATATTGCGGAGATCTTATATACATCAGGAACAACCGGGCATTCCAAGGGGGTTATACTTACACATAAAAATCTTGTTAGCAATTTGTTTGAAGGCCCCGATTTATTGAAAGTAATACATGAAAAAAGCGTTATCCTCTCTATTCTTCCTATGGCGCACGCGTTCGGTTCAACTTCATCATTTTTATCTATTATCTATTGCGGCGCAAGCATTGTTTATATGAATGAAAAACCTTCTCCGAAAGTTTTGTTGGAAACAATGCAGCTGGTAAAACCGACAATATTCGGATCAGTGCCGTTGGTTTTCGAAAAGATATATCATAAGAGAGTTGTTCCTACTATTTCCAAGAATTCATTGTTCAGACTTCTTGCTAAAGGTAAATCGACAAAGAGAATGTTAAATAAGATAATAGGGAAGAAGATTAAAAAGCTTTTCGGCGGAAGATTGGATTGTATAATAATCGGCGGCGCCAGTTTTTCACCCGAGGTGGAAACCTTTTTAATAGAAGGTAAGATACCTTATTGCTGCGGCTATGGTTTGAGTGAATGCTCGCCGTTGGTAACTTTCTCTTCAATGGAATCTCAAAAGATGGGCTCCCCTGGCCATGCGGTTACTGATGTAACGATAAAGATTATGGACGCAGACCCGAAAACCGGCATTGGTGAAATTTGTTTAAAAGGCCCGAACGTAATGAAAGGCTATTATAAAAATGAAGAAGCCACTCGTAAGGCATTTACCGAAGACGGCTGGTTTATTACAGGAGACAAAGGATATCTCGACGAAGACGGTTTCTTATTCATTACCGGCAGGTCAAAAAATGTTATCATCGGCCCCTCGGGTGAAAATATTTATCCCGAAGTTATAGAAGCGAAATTACTCGAATCAACCTTCGTGGAAGAAGCGATAGTATATCAGGCCGAGAATCAATTGGTAGCACGAATATTGCCTGATTATGCATTCATAGAAAATCTTAAAAGCACAGATAGTGAAAATAAAATCGCGTCTAGTATAGTTGAAATACTTGATAATGTACGATGTGAAGTGAATAAAAATTTACCCTCATTTTCTCAAATACACAAAGTCATTGAACAGACATCACCTTTTATTACAACGCCGACGAACAAAATAAAACGGAGCGAATATGTTTCGGGTTATTAGGGGGATTATAAAATAAAGTAGCGTCAATTCAAAGCAAAATCAAAATACATTATTACGAAGAATTCTTTAACTTAAACTTTCTCTTGAACTCCAAACCTGCTTCCATAACCTATAACAAAATATTCGGGCTTTATTCATTATCAACATATTCTGAGATTTACACATTTGAAAGGAAAAGTAAACTCTTCTTAGCAAAAATATTTTTACTTTTGTAACCTTTCCGCCTACCGATGCGTCCTAACCAGTGTATATTTATTGGAATACAAGATATATTTAAAAAGTGCATAAACAATTCATAAATGAGGTATTTATGGAGTTCATTACCAGGCTTGAAGAAATAATTCTCATCTCAATCTGGAAATTGAAAGAGGAAGCATATGGGGTTTCCATCAACAAACACGTTTCCATGCTCACAGGGAAAAATTACACAATCGGGTCGCTCTACTTTTCTCTCGATCAACTTTACCGTAAAGGTTTAATCGAAAAAATGAAAGGTGAACCGACACCGGAGCGGGGAGGGAGAAGTAAAATATATTATTCGCTCACTTCGAGCGGAGAAAAAGCGCTTGAAGATGTGAGGAATATGCAGACTAAATTATATGAAGACCTTCCCGGCACAATAGGTTAAGTGAAAAAAATGGACAAGAAAAACAGGCCCGGATTTTTCGCACAATATTTTCTATATCTCATTTCTTCTTTCGGTGAAGAGTTTGCCGTGCTTGGTGACTTTGAAGAGATGTATAGTGAGATATATAAAGAAAAAGGAATTCTCAGCGCAAAAATCTGGTGCTGGAAACAAATAATATTTTCAATTCCGCAATTCATTAAAAATAAAATATACTGGGGGTTCACAATGTTTAATAACTATTTCAAAATTGCTTTTAGAAATTTGAAGAGACATAAAAGCTTTTCATTCATCAATATTTCCGGTTTGGCAATCGGGATTGCAGTGGGATTATTGATTTTGCTCTATGTGTTCAACGAAGTGACATTCGACCATCATATAGAAAATTATCAAAATAAATATCGGGTTGGTTCTCACTTGAGTATGCAGGGGCGCGAAATTTCTTTCGGACAAACCGCCGCTCCTGTAGGTAAGGTTATGCTCGAAGAAATTCCCGAAGTTATTAATAGTTCGCGGGTTTATATGTCGGGGGGAATTTTGACATATGAAGACAAAATATTTAAAGAGGAAGGAATTATTTATGCCGAACCGTCTTTCTTTAAAATGTTCACCGTAAATATGATACTTGGTAATCCCGAGACCGTCCTCGCCGCACCTTTTTCAATAGTGTTAACCAGTGATATTGCGAATAAATATTTCGGCAACGAAAACCCTATCGGCAAAGTCCTTAAGCTGGATAACAGTTATGATTTTACAGTCACAGGAATCGTTGAGAGACTTCCATCCAACACTCATATACAATATGATATGCTTATATCATGGAGTACGTTATATCAATTACCCTATCATCAAAGGTTTGTTGACGGCTGGATGGGATTTAATTACAAAGCATATGTAGAATTAACTAATGCATCTCAAGCGGGGGTTGTTCAAAAAAAACTTGATGACCTTGTCACTAAATATACCGGTGAAATAGCAAAAATGTTCAACGCGCAAATAGATATGTTCATTCAACCGGTAGGGGATATTTATCTTTATTCCGGAATGGAAGACGAACCGGTAAAAGGGAACTTAACATATATAATGATATTTGCCGCCATAGGCTTCTTTATAATTCTTATTGCCTGTATTAATTTCATGAATCTTTCCACCGCACGTTCAATCAGCAGGTTAAAAGAAATTGGGATGCGAAAAGTTCTCGGCGCAGAACGCAAAAAGATTATCAGCCAGTTTTTAAGTGAATCATTATTCTTAAGTATAATAGGATTTGTTATTGCGCTTGGATTAGTTGTATTACTATTACCAACATTCAATAGACTCATCGACCAACAATTATCCCTAGCACTTCTTTTTAATTGGCAGGTAATTATCGGGTTAGCAGTTTTAACATTTTTGGTCGGATTACTCGCGGGAAGTTACCCTGCATTTTATATCTCGGAATTTGAACCGGTTAATGCTCTTCACGGAAAACTCAGATCGGCAAAAGGAAATAAATTTTTCAGGAACTCACTTGTAACGTTCCAGTTTATTATATCTATTTCCTTAATTGCAGTAACACTTGTAATCTTCGGTCAACTTAAATATGTGAGTAACCGTAATCTTGGATTTGATAAAAATGAAGTTCTCTGTGTTTCAATGGCAGGGAAGAATATGAGCAGCAATTATAAAATTTTTAAGGAAAAAATTCTTCAAATACCTGGTGTAGAAAATAGTACTGCTACATCATTATTACCGGGCAAGGGGAACAGCGAAACCTATTTCAAATTCGAAGGAGTAAACGATAATGCTGAACAGATATTACCTTTTCTTGAAGCCGATTATGATTACCTTGAAACCCTTGGTATAAAAATGAAATTAGGAAGATATTTTAAAAGAGAGTTTCCGGCAGATGAATTAGGTATTGTAATAAATGAATCATTAATGAAATCATTAAACTGGGATAACCCGATCGGTAAAAAAATTGAAAGAATGGAAATGCAGGATGATAAACCATTTTACCGTGAATTCACTGTTATAGGTGTAATTAGTGATTACCATTTTGAATCGCTTCATCAACAAATTCGTCCAATGGTTATAACGTTGCCGATTGGATTTACTGAATATACAAACGATATAAGTTATGTAAGCGCCAAAATAAATTCATCAAATGTACGTGATGTAGTTTCATCCGTGGAAGCAATTTGGAAAGAGATGGAACCGGCCAGACCGATAAATTATTTCTTCCTTGATGAATCATTCGACAGGCTTTATCGCTCCGAACAACGCCTGGGGGAAATGTTCATCTACTTTACTTTACTTGCTATTTTTATTTCCTGCTTAGGACTGTTCGGTCTCGCGACTTTTACAGCAGAGAAAAGGACAAAAGAAGTAGGAATAAGAAAAACCTTGGGGGCTGATACAAGCACTATAGCTATACTTCTTGTAAAAGATTTCGCTAAATGGGTTTTAGTTGCGAATATTGTTGCATGGCCTGTGGCATATTATGTAATATCAAAATGGCTCGATAGTTTCGCTTACAAAGTTGATCTGAATTTATTGCCGTTTATTTTGGCCGGGGCGATTGCTTTTGTTATTGCGCTGGTTACTATCAGTTATCAAACAATAAAAGTGTCGTCCACTAATCCGGCAAAAACTTTACGGACGGAATAATCATATTAATCATTTTAGAAAATGTAGAAATAAGGAAGTAAAACATTTAGTGAATTAGGGTGGAAGAATATGATAAAGATTCTGAAATTAGTCTTAGTGCCTATCGGATTTGTTATGTTATTTGTTTTTGGTTGTTCTCATCCGATGTTAACTGTGCACGATTATGCTGATAAACAGATTGTGGTTATTTTCCTGGATAAAGATGACAGTTATAATTATATCCGCAGAAGTGAATTTGCAAAAGGGATGAACCTGTTAAACATTTCAATTAGATTGGACCAAGATTTACCTGAGGATAATAGAGATAATGAACTAATTGAATACAATAAGTTTATTTATGAGCATTTGAAAGACTGGTGTGGATATGAAAGAAATATTATGTGGGGGGCCACAGAAGAAGCAATAGAAGAATTAAATCTATTTGAACCGACTCTTTTACCGGATACACTTTATTTTATTAATACAAGTCCCAGTCTCGAGTTCAATGCATTTTTTACTATCAATAAAGCTGTTTGTGTCCCGTCGAACATGGTATGGCCGATTCTATTCCATGGGATGCTTAAAAAGTACATAGCTCATGAGATGTTCCATATTTATTCAAGATATCATAAAACTGAAAGAGACTCACTATATGCATTGTTTAATTTCTATTCTGTCGATACAATAGATACAGGTGAACTTCTCAAATCAAAAATGATAAGAAATCCGGATGTGCACAGCAATAATTATGTTTTTCGTACCAGCGATACGGCTGTCGTGACAAAAAACTTACTTCTAGTAGTTCAGCTTGATGAGAATGAATATAATGATAATAGAGGGATTACTTCATTTTTGGGGGGAGCGAATATTTTTGGTTTCTTTGACCCTTACTTTTATGAGTTGGATGAAATTGAAACAAATTCTTTTGTTGTCAAAAATAGAATGAATCCGAAAAATGTTGAGTTGAATAAATTCAAAAGTGAGTTGGATGCATCTTGCGGATGTTTAACTGAGGATAGGCTTTTCCCTGAAGAAATGGCCGCCGATACATTTATGTTTATCTTGAAAAGCAGAGAAGATTCCGGGATGCTGGAAGAATGCAGTCAACGGGATAAAAATATTTTTGAACAATTCACACGGATAATCGAGAAGAAGTAATTCTAATATTTGCTGATTCATAAATCAGTTTAGCAATGATTATAGTTATGAACCAGGGCAATAGTGTCCTGGTTTTTTTATTTTAAACTATGTGAAAATTTGGGAAAGGAGATTAAATGCATTCCGAAACAGTAGAACGTACTTTGGATTTTACGATCCACCAACCGGTTGATAAAGTTTTCCCTTTACAAAGTCCGGAGGGGGAAAAGCTATGGATACCCGGCTGGGATTACGAAAACATTATGGGGCATACCAACCTTCAAGAAGATTACATTTTCAAAACAAAAACACACGACCACGCCGCCGGTGACGCAATATGGATAGTGAAAAATTATGAAGCTGCAAAATATCATGTCCAATTCTATAAAATTGAACTAGGGGAAAAGATCGGTGTTGTAACTGTTCAATGTAAATCGATGAGTGATAACCAAACAAAAGTAAACATCACTTACAAATATATCGGTTTATCCGAAAATGGGAATGAGTTCATCCGAAATTTCAGTGAAGAAGAATACGAGTTGTTCATCTTGGAATGGAAGAGATTGCTGGAAGAATACTTCGAGAACAACTAGTCTCCGGTTGCTGGCGGCTGGTATCTTTTAACTAGTGGCTAATTATGAGAAACTAGAAGTTAGCAGTAGCCAACCAGATTTAGATTGACTCTAATATGAAAGATAAATAAGTTGAATCCATTGCAATTTAGAACTTATAATTAGCAAATTGGAGAGCTGAATGAAATTTATTGATGGTGAAAAGCTATATCATGCTTTCCAAAGCGGGAAAATTGAAGTACTGAAAAGAAAAAATCACCTCAATAAAATAAATGTCTTTCCCGTACCCGACGGTGATACCGGTACTAACTTAGCTTATACAATGAACTCAATTGTTGAAGGGAGCAACGCTTCATCTTCTGTTTCCGTTGTAAGCAGTGAAATGGCTACCGCGGCAATGTTGGGTTCAAGAGGCAACTCCGGAATTATCTTCGCGCAATTCATGCAGGGTTTACACGACTCAGTAAAAGACAAACATGAATTATCACTAAAGGATTTTGCTGATTCGATTAAACGGGGTGTCGATTATGCATACAAAGCATTAAGTCACCCGGTCGAAGGGACAATGCTAACGGTCATGAAATCCTGGTCGGAATCGCTCCATTCACTTCATGGAAAAGCAGCCAATTTTACGGAATTAATCAGCAACTCTATTGAAGCCGCAAGAACTTCATTAAAAGAAACTCCAAAGAAATTGAAAGTGCTTAAAGATGCCGGCGTGGTGGATGCAGGGGGACAGGGATTCGTTCACTTTATTGAAGGTTTTCTTCAGTTTATTAAGTCCGGGATAAAACATGAAGAAGCCAAAACAGAAATAATAGATATCACTAAATCCAAAGGACATTCGTTTATAAAATATCAAAAATTGGAATACCGTTTCTGCACTGAAGGTGTTATAAAAAATCCAAATATTTCCACAGAGGAAATGCGAAGTGTTATTTCATCATTCGGTGACTCCGATATTGCGGCGGGATCAAAAGACTATTTTAAATTTCATGTCCATACCAATCGTCCTCAGGAATTGTTCTATCTCCTTAAAGATTACGGAAGTATTGCTCAATCAAAAGTAGACGATATGCAGAAACAGTTTGAACAGCAATTCCACCGCAGATCTGAAATTGCAATTGTTGTAGATTCCGCATGCGACTTACCGGAAATATTTTTGGACAAGCATCAGATAAATATAGTCCCAATCAACATGACTTTCGGTGAACATCATTTTTTAGATAAACTCACTTTAACTCCTCAGCAGTTTTATAAGATGCTTGATTCGGAAGAGATTACACCTCAGACATCGCAACCATCTGTCAAAACTTTTGAGCATTTATACGAAACATTGTTGGAGCATTATGAGTCGGTTATTTCGATTCATATCTCGTCAAAGTTGAGCGGAACTTATAACGCTGCCAAATTAGCAAGTGAAAAGTTTGCTAAAAATAAAATTGCCGTTATAGATTCCAAACATTTATCTACATCCTTTGGTTTGATTGTACATTATATTGCCGAAAAAATTGAAGCTGGTAAATCATTCGATGAAATTTGTAAAATTGCCGAACAGTTATCTTCAGACACAAAATTATTAGTTGCTGTACCCTCATTAAAATATATGGTGCGAAGTGGAAGGGTTAGTCCACTGAAGGGATTCATCGCTAAAATACTGAATTTAAATCCGATTGTTTCACTGGATGAAAATGGAGCTTCTACTTTGTTCGGTAAGTCGTTCAGTTTTGAGGCGAATGTTAAAAAAATAATAGAATTAATTCGTAAAGAGAATGATATAAAACCTGTAGCCCGATATGCAATTGGGCACAGCAATAATGAAGCAGAAGCAATGAAAGTAGCCGATAGAATTGAAAAAACTATCGGGAAAAAGATTTCATTTATTTATGATATTGCCCCTGTTATTGGCGTGCATGCTGGCGCCGGCGCGATTAGTGTTTCTTATATGTCTTCATAATTTATTGTCGATCAAACGATGATTTATACTCACTGTTCAAGGGGAAGAAATGATCTGTAATCATAGTGTTAAACATCGGCTGATCAGGTCGCTGCTAGTTGCTTTAATCTGGATCTTACCTCTAGTCCAAACTTCTTTAGCGCAAGATGAAACTAGTTTCCGTTTTGTATTCATGACTGATATCCACGTTCAGGATGAAAATATCGGCGGACCCGGTTTCAGCAAAGCAATCGAAAAAATCAATGAGTTAAATCCTGAGTTTGTACTTACAGGCGGAGACATAGTAATGGATGCGTTGGGACAAAATTATGATGAAGCTCTTAAGCAGTTCAATCTTTATAATGAAATTGAGAAAGATTTTGCAATGCCGGTTTATCATACAATGGGGAATCATGAAAATTACGGGGTGTATACTTCCAGCGGGATTTCTACCGATCACCCGCAATACGGTAAGCGAATGTATAAAGAAATGATGGGCCTTGATGAAACATATTACTCGTTCGATCATAAGAATTGGCACTTTATAGTTTTGGATGATATCGGCTATACATCGGAACGAAGGTATTACGGTAGGGTCGACTCTCTTCAGATAGAATGGTTAAAATCCGATTTGGCGGAAGTTGATAATGAAACTCCTATAGCCGTAGCGGTTCATATCCCGTTTGTATCTGTTATTCACCAAATTATGAAGGGAGGCACTACTTCGGTCGCGTCCAGTTTGCTTGCGGAAAATTCGAATGAAGTATTGGCATTGTTTGAAGATTATAATTTGCGGCTGATTCTGCAGGGGCATCTCCATATTGTTGAGGAATCCGTAGTAGGCAATATCCACTTTATTACCGGCGGCGCCGTATGCGGAGATAAATGGAAAGGACCAAAATATATTTTCCCGGAAGGGTTTGTTGTTGTGGATGTTGACGGTGATAATTTCGATTGGCATTACCAAACTTACGGCTGGAAAGCAAACTAAAAAAAGGAGTCCATCTTATAGGTGGGTCCCATTAATAACTTTTCGCAAGAGTTGGATATTTTCTCTCTTCACATCGGGAACAATAGATCATGCAGTACTCATTATAAAACCGCAGCATTTTTTGCCGATTTCAATTCTTCTTTTTGCGTCTTCAATAATTTCATTTCGAGTACCGTTTAGTAAAGTATTAACTGAATCAATATTCCTTTTGATGAACCCTCTGTTGCCTATACGCTCAACCGCGTCACCAAGTTCAATATTTCCTAGTGGCGGGGGATCGAGACACTTTATGCCGCTGATCCCGGCGTCGAACATCATCTCCAATCTGTCGTTGATCGAGCCGCACGTGTGGGTGTAAACATGAACACCTTCATCACGTATAGCTTGTGCAATTATCTCTTGGTAAGGCAACACAAATTCAGCGTAATGTTTTGGAGAGATAAATCCTGCGCCGGCAAATGGTGAAGAGATTTTAATCGCGTCAACTCCGGTTGCGCACATTTCAACCGCAAGATTTTTTATAAGCAAAGCAAAGTGTTCCAGTATTGCTTTGCATTTATCGGGGTCTTCAATCAATGCCATCAACGCGCTTTGATAATCAAGCAGGTCGAGGAAATAATCAAACGGGGAAGTGATCTCGCCGTGAATCGAATACTCATCACCAGCACGCTTAACAATATTTTCTATCACGTCAAACTTGTGATCTTGGTTTATATGAAAGTATAAGCTCTGGGAAACGGGAATGTAATCCAATTCTTTAGGCAGTTAATCAATTACAACATTAGAAATGTACGGTTTCGGTTGTGGAGTTGCGTATTTATAAAACGGTAAATCATCCTTGGGGAAAGTTATAACATCACCATTGTCCAACTCAACTATTTTTTTACCATCTAGTGATTCAATACATTTAATTTCATTTTCTCATTCGGGGTTGTGTCCATGCAGGCTTATGAGTATTCCGTCAAAATCATAAATCTCACGGAGTTTAATCAAACCATCAGCATAAAGATTTTTATCGAACCAAAATTTATGCGGCTCAACGTCTAGCTGCATAAGCATATGTCCAACACTAAACTGGCACATCAATGGAGTCTTATCAGGTGTCTTCAAATTCATTGCTGCTTTTATTCTTTCTTTCGGTGTCATATCAAAAAAATATCTTAGTGGAAAAAATTATTCTTTGTTCATTTTATTCCAGAGTTTAAAAAGAATAACCGATGCGGTAATTGTAATAATTGTTAAAACCGTGGCCGGTAAATAATTTGAATAGAGCCAATAACCGGTAGCGAACAATAGACCATAAACTGCAATGCATCCAACCAGCATACTTAAAATTCCTAACGGTAAATCTGAGTTTTGAGTAGACGGATCGATCGGTGTCCCGAATTTATATGAATTCTCAATTACTTTTTTCCAACCCAGTCTTCCCGGTGTGGTTAACCTGTAAAAACTATCCAGCTTTTCTTCCGAAGCCGGTTTTGTTAATAGTGTTACTATTAACCAGGAAAGTGTTGTGATACCGACACCTATAATCAATTGCTCGTAAGTTTTAAAAGCGCCGACCTGATCGAATGCAAGATTATAATCAATGCCTGTTGCTACTAAGGCTTGAATTTGTGTTTCATGATAATTATTAAGTACTAAGAATCCGATTGCAATTACAAATGATACAATCATTCCGGTCAATTCAGTATAAACATTAATTCGATACCAAAACCATCTCAGAATGAAAAGTAATCCAGTCCCCGCGCCGATTTGAAGCAGTACGTTGAAGCTTTGCAACGCGCTGTCTAGAAAGAGAGCAAATGTTCCGGCAAGAACCATCATCAAAACAGTAGACAATCTTCCGATTAGCACCAATTCTTTTTCGCTTGCGGAAGGTTTAAGAAATCTTTTATAAAAATCATTCACTACATATGATGATCCCCAGTTTAAGCTTGTAGACATTGTAGACATATAAGCGGCAATAAGTGATGCAACAACAAGCCCCAACAAACCATTCGGTAAATGAGTCAACATTGCAGGGTATGCCATGTCATGCCCGATGATTGAAGGATCAACATGCGGGAATGCCAGTTTGATTGCTTCGAGATTCGGGAATACAACTATGGATGCAAGCGCGACAAGAATCCAGGGCCATGGCCTAAGTGCGTAATGAGCAAAATTAAAAAATAGTGTTGCTCCCATAGCATGTTTCTCATTTTTTGCTGCCAGCATTCTTTGTGCAATATAACCTCCTCCTCCTGGTTCCGAACCGGGATACCATACGCTCCACCATTGAACGGCAATAGGAATTATAAACACAATCATTGCAAACTCCCAATTATTGAAATCCGGGAGGAAGTTAAGTTTATCTGCTACATTAGGATGATCAAAAAGTTTTGTTAATCCCCCGACTTCGGGGAGATTGACTGCAACATAAGCAGCCGCGACAGACCCAAACATTGCAACAATGAACATAACAAAATCAGTTAATAGAACACCAAGCAAACCGCCGAGCGAACTATATATTACCGTAATGCCGCCTGCTATCAAAATAACTTGAAGCGGGGTTAAGTTAAGCATCAATGTCCCGATTTTAACGGCGGATAATGTGACGCTGGCCATTATGGTAATATTAAAAAACAGACCTAAATAAATTGCACGGAATCCTCTTAGGAATGCGGCAGGTTTACCGCTGTATCTTATTTCATAAAATTCAACATCTGTCATCACTTTTGAACGCCGCCATAGTTTAGCGTAAACAAATACTGTAAGCATACCGGTTAATAAGAATGCCCACCATACCCAGTTGCCGGCAATACCATTCTGCCTTACAATATCTGTAACAAGATTCGGGGTGTCTGTAGAAAATGTAGTTGCAACCATTGAAAAGCCGAGAAGATACCAGGGCATATTCCTACCGGACAAAAAATACTGAGTTGAATTTTTCCCCGCTCTTTTTGTTACCCATACTCCTATAATCAATGATAAAACAAAAAATGCAGTAACCGATATCCAATCAATTGTTTCTAGGAGCATGTACTTTCCTTTTTATCTGAGTTATAGTTAGCTGTTATTAAAGAGTTCAAAAAGATACTGCCATCCCGGGAAGCAGGCTGCATCTATAATTAGTAAATAGTTGCTGCCAAAATTCCGGGAACTCTTTCCATTTCATGAAGTTGATTCCCCAATACGTACTTGCCCCGGTCATCCAGCAGCTTACTTTCCCTTTCCCGAATTCACGAACCGCCAGCAGGGGATACCACTTATCTCCATCTCTAATTTCAAGAAGAGTTGTTGCGTCATTTCTTTTTATTGCTTCGTTAAATCCGAGTATGGGGGGTATAGTCGACCAATCAATTCCAATTACCGCAGGATGATTTTCATTGTTGCATCTTACTTCATAACCGGAAGTTGATTCAATTAAATCATCATTTTTCAAGCATTCAACGGGAAATGCTTTGTGCAGGCGGCTTCGTCCCCAGCCTCCTTTGCCAAGTTCTCCGGTAAAGCTGTACCAACCATCGTTCATGTGGAAGTGACCGCCGTTTTTGATCCAATCTTTTATCAGGTCAAATCTGTCGGGGAATGTAACAGGCTCATCTCCCCATTTGGCCCTTGTAAAAAAGTCGGGGTGAAGCATCAAACATTTTGTTTCGACATCAGCGAAGATGATTGTTGTTGCCCACGCGAGGCGTTCGTCGAATTTCTCAGGAGACATATTATACAAATCCCACGACGGTTCGCTAATCACTTCAACATTAACAATACCTTTGATTGCGTCAATTAGCGGCTTTGTGTAATCTAAAATTTCCACTCTTTTTGTCGGATCTTGTAAAGGAGATTCAATATATTTCTGCCCGGTGTGAACGCAACAATTTCCTGCATGCAAAATTTTTAATGACTTACCGGTTCCTATCTTACCTCCCCTGCGGAAAGTATAATCATTAAATATAATGATCAAAAAGTTAATGCACTGATAATGCATTTGCAAGCATAAATATGATTGTTGATGAGTTTTGCCGCGAGAGGATGAATTACAATTTATTGGTACACATGTTACATTACTTTGCATGATTATTCAATTCTCATTCAAGTAAGTCCGTTTTTTACAATTTATTTTGCAAGTAAATTTGTAATTAGCAGACAAAATTTATTTTACTAAGAATAATTGACTTTTATCACAAGCAGTAAATGTGAAGCGGCCTTAGTAAAAAATGATTTTGTCAATTGGGAAAATCTTGTATCTTGTTTTGTAAATAACTCATTTTGTAATGATTTAATACCCAATCATAAAATTATCCATTAAATAAGGAAGAGTAGGATGAATCTTTTTGAACGTGTAAAAGGCATTCTTTTAAAACCTAAAAACGAATGGCCTATTATTAAGGGGGAGGAACATACTGTTGCAGGATTATTTACCGGTTATATTTTGATTCTAGCTGCAATACCGGCTATTGCAGGATTCTTAGGATATGCAATATTCGGTATGCCGTTTGGTCTCGATTCTTATACACTCCCATTCGGAATGAACATTAAATGGGCAATTGTTACTTATGTATTATCAGTTGCCGGCGTTTATGTTATTGCGTTAATTATCGATTTATTGGCTCCAAGTTTCGGGTCCTCTAAAAATATGGTAGCTTCTCTAAAAGTTGTAGCGTTCAGCTATACTGCATCATGGGTTGGAGGTATTTTCAGTATTTTTCCGGCGTTATCATTCGTTTCATTGCTTGCAGGAATCTATTCTTTGTTTTTAATGTACATGGGTTTGCAAAATGTGAAAGATGTTCCTAAAGAAAAAATGGTTGGTTATTTTATTGCAACTATAATTGTTGCTATTGTTGTATTCTGGATCACCAGCATGATAGTAACATCAATAGTTTTTAGCGGATTCGGAATGATGGGCGGAGGATACTAGAAATAACAAAATTTAATTTAAGCCGGGTGATCTACCCGGCTTTTTCATATTTCCTGAATGTACGGTTGCGTCGTTTCCACTTCGGCCTTGTAGTACGATGGAATAATTCAGTAAACCGATTTTTCACCAATTGTTTTTATTAATTTCAAACCCGGGTTGTAGAAGAAATATATGACTGCTCAATGGCATGATACTTTTATTTATGACAGCGTGAATTGGGATTTAGTAGGAATTAAAGGGGAAGGTTTTTTTGATCCGGTTGAAGTTGGATTGAATCCAATCGGTACTTGTACCGCTTGCTGGAAAGGATTCTTATGTAAATATAAAATTAACGATAAAGAATTCTTGCTCGATCAACTCGATATAAACCATGGTGTTGAGAATGAAGGGGAATTGGAAATAGTGAACGGACATTCTATCAATGGAATTGAGCCGGAACCTTTGTCGGACGATCACGACCTGTTTAAATCAAAATACCGGAATCTTAATTACAAAATAAATTTTACCGGCGGAGTAATTATTGCGAAAAACTTTATTGAGGAACTATATGTGCACATGGGATTTCACCCGGCATGGAAATATAAAAATGTAATTGAATTGATATTTCAAAACGGGTATGGAGTTCAAGCCCGCGACGTGAGTGTTAAAATGAATGAAGTGAGGAAAAAGACGTTAATGAAACCGCTGCGCCCTGATACAAACGCCCCGCAAGAAGAAATCCGTATGTGGATAGATGGAGTCTTTAAAATGAACTATGATTTTGATTAGCGCCAGGCGTTAAACATAAATTCTTTTCAATTATTCCAAATAGTATTATCTTGCCTTTAACCCATAAGGGATTATCAAAAAGATTATAAATAATAGTAGGTGCCGGATGAAAGATAAAATCATCAAATCGGTAATAGGTCTGGTATTGGCAATCGTTTTATTTGTTCTTCCCGGTATTCGAATTCCCATTCTCGACAGCAATGCAAACGATTATTTCGAAAATGCAATTACAAAAGCTTCCCTTGCTTATGCAACAACAAGAGTTATTAATGCATCCATATCGGTTTTGCAGGAATCTCAATTACAAATTGAGCCTGCCGGAATTGGAATTACACTGGCAGTTGGGCAGGTGCTAGACCCTGTTAACGATATGACCGAGCGATTAAGCGATGTTCTGGTAACCGCTATTGTTTCACTCGGAATTCAGAAGTTGGCATTCGATATCGGAATATCTGTTGTACCAAAAATATTGGCGATTATTTTGTTCATTCTTACAATACTAATATGGTTTAGGAGTGAAAACATTGCAATGGTAAACAAGGGATTGTTGCGCTTTGCATTTCTGGTTATTGTTGTTAGATTGTTTTTACCATTTTCTTCATTGGCTAATGATTTTCTAAATGCTAACTATTTTGAAGAAAAAATAACAGATGCGAAAACCAATCTTGAATTTTATTCAAAAGAAATTGACTCAATGTCGGCCTTGGATTTACCTGAGGAAGAAGAAGGGATTTGGGGAGCAATAAAAAGCAGTGCTCTTTTTCTTGGACAAAAAGCCGTAGAGTTTAAAGACGCATTGTTGTCGGTAGTGGATAATGTTGGCTCTATTATCGAAAGCCTGGTCGAGTTGACATGGCTATATGTGGGTTTATTCGTATTCCAAGTTATCCTTCTTCCATTAATAATGTTTTGGTTATTAATGAAATTGGTTAACGGGTTATTCCGTACCAATTTCCCATCATTGATTTATCACTCGCGTGATTCGATTTCAAATGAGAATAAACAGGTAAAAAAGGATTGATATTTACTAATACAGTATATTTAATAATTTTAAAAATGAGTTTAAGAATCGTTAATAAATTATGGATTATCATATCCGCCGGTTTGTTTATTACCTCTTGTACGGAATCCGTAACAGAATCGGATTTAAGAGTCAACCCGATTACAGTTAACATACGTATTGAAGTCCAAGTTTTAGACAGCCTGAACCATATTTATTCTCGCCCTTTTACGAAGATATACTTTACAACCTACAAATTGCATGGCGATGGTACGAAAACAAACTTCGGGCAGTCGGATACAACTTCATGCGCTAATGGATGGGGAGTAAAGGAACTTATATTTATTCTGAATCAGGTGGATGAAAAAATTATGCTGGGGGCAGCCTCTGAAAATTATGACGGGAACAATCTCCGATTTGAAGAAATTACTTATGCACAAGCATTATATCAATCAGACTCTCTCCAAGTTGCCTACATGAAACGCACTTTCCCAATTTATTATAAATAAACTCTCATATCAATTTGATATCTTTTAGGAAAGGTAGTTTTTCCCGTGTTTGTTTAACTTTTTCAATCTCCAACGGTGCACTGATTAATTTTTCTTCATTTGCTACTAATACTATTTTTTCCCCCATCGGATTGAATACGGCGCTCCAGCCCGGGTATTTGTGGTACGGATCATCACCCACCCTGTTTACACCAATAACATAGCATTGATTTATTACTGCATGCGCGCGTAACAATACTTTGTAATGTTCAATTCTTTGAACCGGCCAATTGGCAATATTAATAATTATTTCAGCTTCGTCTTTTGCATATTTTCTATAAAGTTCGGGGAATCTAAGATCGTAACAAATTGTAAGCCCGATTTTAATTTGACCTATTTTTGTTAATACAACTTCTTTACCTGCATTGTAATGTTTGTCTTCTTCGGAGTAAGTAAAAGGATGTATCTTCCTATATCGGGCTGCTATAATTCCATTATTATCAATGTGGAATAGAGAATTATATATTTGTCCGTTATCCTTTTCAATTATCCCGGCAAAAACATGTTTCTTAAATTTATCAGCGATATTAATAAAATACTTAGTGCCTATCCCGTCCCACTCTTCACCGAATTTTTTTGAAGACATGGTAAATCCCGTTAGCGTCATTTCCGGAAAAATGATTAGGTCTTCATCTGTCAATTGCTTTTCTAATATCTCGTTCAGTTTAATAATATTTTTTTCGGGTTCTTCCCAAATGGGGGAATATTGGATCAATGCTGCTTTCATTTCTTTTACCGATTTTATTGATATAAATTTTCTTTTGATGTAATTGGCTATAAAAGATAACCTAAAGTTGTACAAAAAATAAAAATATGTACCGATAATTAAAAAGATATTATCTTTTATCAAATAGAATTTTTAACTTTAGCAAAATTAAATAAACCGACAAGGATTAATGATGCTGAATTATGTTTGGGCTGGACTATTATTTCTTGGAATTGCAGCGGCGTTAACGACCGACATTATGGATCAAACGACCGACAGGTATCGTAACAGCGTACCATTGCCTGTTGAGATTATTTTTGATCAACCCTATGATTCGACAAAAATAGAAACATATTCAGCCCAATTAATTATAACAGAAAAAAATTTCAATGCACATTATCGCCAAGCAGTAACAAACATTGTAAAACAAAAAATAAAAATTACTTCATCCCCCGATCAAAATAAAAAATCTTTCTATTTCGAAATATCTGGTCAATCCCCCATAATCTGGAAGGAGATGGCAAAAGCATCAGGAGAAGAAAATGATTTAACCGGGACAGTATCTTTCTCCAAGATGATCAATGCTACTGAAGCATTAGCTACAATAACATTTGAAGAAGTCTCTTTCGGTAAAATGAAAGAGGTTACAAACTCGGCAATTGATTATGCAGGTACGGCGGTAAAAATTGCAATCGGACTTATAGGCTTGATGGCGCTCTGGCTGGGGATTATGAAGATTGCCGAAGAAGCTGGTTTGATTTCTATAATTGCAAAAGGTGTTCGACCAATTACAAAATTTTTATTTCCCGATGTTCCTCCAGATCACCCTGCAATTGGCGCAATAATAATGAATATATCCGCCAATATGCTAGGATTGGGGAATGCAGCAACCCCATTCGGTCTTAAAGCAATGGAAGAACTAGATGAACTCAATGATCAAAAGGGAACTGCCACAAATGCTATGTGTACTTTTCTTGCAATTAATACAGCGGGTTTAACTTTAATTCCTGCTTCGGCAATTGCAATAAGGGCAGCAGCAGGGAGTAGTGATCCTGCTGTGATTATTGGAACATCGTTTTTCGGCGCAGCATGTGCTACAACCGTAGGAATTTTATCTGCAAAGATTTTAGAAAAATTTCCACTGAAAAGAAATTCCATTCCGGACCGATTAAAAAATAGTTGGAAAGGACTTTTGATTCTTCTTGCGTTAATAGTAGGGGCTTTCATATTGATTATATCCGGTGCCGGGTCAACTTTATTTTCAATGATTGGTGGTGCTGATTCATTTAAGAGTGTAATCCAAATTATTTCTACTGTCGCTATTCCTCTGATAATTTTATCTTTCACTACATTCGGTGTTGTTAAGAAAGTAAAGATTTATGAAGTCTTTATTGAAGGGGCCAAAGAAGGATTTAATATTGCCGTAAGAATTATTCCTTTTCTTGTTGCCATGCTTGTTGCTATTGGAATTTTCAGGGCGGGAGGAGCAATGGATTTTTTAGTCTGGATTATAGACCCGATTACAAGTTTAATAGGAATGCCGGCTGAAGCATTACCGATGGCAATGATGCGTCCTCTCTCCGGCAGCGGATCGATGGGAATTATGGCCGAAATTATTTCGGTTCATGGGCCCGATTCTTTAATCGGCATTTTAGTTTCGACAATAATGGGGAGTACCGAAACAACATTTTATGTTATCGCTGTTTATTTTGGCGCAGTGAATATCAGGAAAACCCGCCACGCTTTGGCAGCCGGTTTGTTGGCTGATATAGCGGGAATTCTTGGCGCAGTCTTTATTGTTAATTTATTATTCGGGTAAAAAGATGAAAGTATTTATTACAAGAGAAATACCTAATATCGCAGAGGATTTGTTGAAACAGAATGGTTTTAAAGTTTCTGTTTATAAAAAGGACAAACCGATTACTCGGGAAGAATTAATTGCAAATACAAAAAATGTTGATGCAGTTATAACTCTGCTGACAGATAAAATAGACAAAGGTGTAGTCGATCAATTTCGCAAATGCAAAGTTATTGCCAATTATGCAGTAGGGTATAATAATATTGATGTTGAGTATGCGAAACTGAAAGGGATAGTGGTTACGAATACTCCCGATGTTCTAACACATGCCACTGCAGATCTGGCTATGACTTTAATTTTATCATGTGCCCGTCATGTTGTGCCGGGGGATACAATGGTAAGAAAGAATAAATTCACCGGCTGGAAGCCGAAACTATTACTGGGCGTTGAACTCTTCGGTAAAACTGTAGGAATAATTGGGGCAGGAAGGATAGGACAAGAGACCGCTAAAAGGGTTATACCGTTCGGAACAAAAGTGGTTTATTACAGTACAACGCACAAACCTGAATTTGAAAAAGAAACCGGCGCGCGTATGGTATCATTAGACAGGCTTCTTAAATCATCCGATATAATTTCACTCCACTTGCCTTTGACTGATAAAACTTTTCATCTATTAGATAAGAAAAAATTGTCCCTTCTTAAAAAGAATGCAATAGTAGTAAACACTGCCAGAGGTGAAATAATTGATGAAAAAGAATTAATAAAAATTCTCAAATCGAAAAAAATATTTTCAGCCGGGTTAGATGTTTATGAGAATGAGCCGAAACTAAATAAAGAATTATACAATCTGGATAATGTAGTAATATTACCTCACCTTGGCAGCGCCACTATTGAAGCAAGGGATAAAATGGCAGAGCTTGCGGCTAATAATGTGATTAATGTATTATCAGGAGAAAATGCAATTACTCCTGTTTAACTCAAAACTGTTGATTGAATCTAAAAAGTTTTCTAAGTATTTTTAGTTTTAATATTACAATAAAAAGTGAAGAATATGAGAATAGGAATACCAAAAGAGACAATCCGCGAAGAAAAGCGTGTTGCACTTGCACCATCGGGTGTTGATGCACTTGTTAATGCCGGGCATTCTGTTTTTATTGAATCTGAAGCCGGCCTTGAAAGTCACTTTACCGATGAGGAATACAGAGATGTTGGCGCTAGTATAGTATATAATGTTGAAGAAGTTTATCAAAGAGCAGAACTAATTGCGAAAGTTGCTCCGTTTTCAGAAGAGGAAATTAAGATGCTTCAGGATAATCAAATAGTTTTTTCATTCCTCCATTTGGCGGTTGCAAAGAAAAATATATTGGAAACATTTTTGAAGAAAAAAATTACAACACTTAGTTATGAATTAATTGAAAAAAATGGACAATTGCCGGCTCTTTGGTCGATGAGTGAAATTGCTGGACAACTTGCAATTCAAATTGGCGAAAGATTCATGGAAAGTGATTTCCCCAGCAGCCGGGGTATCCTTATGGGTGGAATAACAGGTGTTGCACCGGCAGCTGTTGTGATTATTGGTGCGGGTAATGTAGGTTTCAACTGCGCACGTGCTGCACATGCAAGAGGAGCCCAAGTTATCGTTCTTGATAAAGACCTTACAAAATTGAGAAAAATTGAAGAACTTTCTGACCACAATATCACAACTGTAGTTGCAAATCCGCTTACTATTGCCCGTGGCGTGAAATTTGCTGATCTTTTAATCGGCGCTGTCTCAATTGGGATGGAAAAAACCCCGCATGTTGTTACGGAAGAGATGGTTAAAACCATGAAGAAAGGTGCAGTTATTCTGGATATCGCTATTGATCAGGGGGGGTGTGTGGAAACAAGTTATCCCACAACATTATCAGAACCTGTTTTTGTAAAACATGATGTGATTCATTATTGCGTACCGAATATTCCTGCTCTTGTATCGAGAACCGCTAGTTTCGGTCTCACTAATGCATCCGTTGAATTTATTCAGTGCATCGCCGATAACGGTTTGGAAAATGCTTTGATGAACAATACCGGATTGGCCAACGGAGTTTGTACATATAATGGTAATTGTTCTAATGAAGTTATTGCCGAAACATTTAATTTGGAATACAGAAGGCTTCATATATTTTCACATAATTAGAGTTGAGAGTTATAGAAATGACAGACGAAGTTAAAATTGGTAAACCTAATACTGCTGCATGGGTATCAAAGTATAATTCAAAATTAGTAACTGCCGAAGAGGCTGTAAAAGTAATTAAATCGGGAGATAAGATTGTTATTCAACCTGGATGTGCCGCCCCTTTTGCCTTAATTAATGCAATGGTTGATAGAAAAGATGATTTATATGATGTAGAGATTTATCACATTCTTATTGTCGGTGATTTACCCTATGTTAAACTTGGAATGGAAAAGCACTTCAAACACAAAGCCTTTTTTATTGGGGGCAACGCGAGAAAAGCTATTAACGAAGGAAGAGCCGAATATATTCCAATATTTCTTTCCGAAGTTACAATGTTGTTTAAGAAAGGAGTTATAACTGCCGATGTTGCCTTAATTCATGTTTCTCCACCAGATGAGCACGGATTCTGCAGCTACGGCATTGATGTAGGAAATATTAAAACACCTGCTGAAAAAGCTCATATTGTTATAGCTCAAGTTAACAAAGAAATGCCTAGAGGTTTGGGTAATAGTTTTATTCATATCAATAAAATACACTACATTGTTGAAGAAAACGCCCCTTTGTTGGAACTTCCGCAGGTTGATCCCGATGCTAGTACTGAAGTGATGGCCGTCTATGATAAAATTGGTAAATACGTTGCAGAATTAATTGAAGACGGATCAACTTTACAGATGGGAATTGGGGCCATACCCGATTGCGTGATGCGTTACATTCATGATAAAAGAGATTTGGGAATACATACCGAAATGTTTTCAGATGGTATTGTTGACTTAGTGGAAAGTGGCGTGATTAATGGAGAGAAAAAAACTCTTCATCCCGGGAAAATTATTGCGGGGTTCTGCCTTGGTACACGGAAATCATACGATTTCCTGGATAATAATCCTATTATAGAATTTCATCCCCAAGAGTATGTTAACGACCCATTTATAATAGCTAAAAATAACAAAATGGTCGCAATCAATTCTGCAATTGAAGTCGACTTGACCGGTCAAGTTTGTTCCGATTCTATAGGCACAAGATTCTACAGCGGTATTGGGGGACAGGTGGATTTTATTAGGGGAGCTTCTCACTCGGAAGGGGGCAAACCGATAATAGCTCTTCCTTCCTCTACTAAGGATATGAAAATTTCCAGGATAGTACCTATACTTAAACCCGGCGCAGGTGTGGTTACTTCGCGAGGTGATGTTCATTATGTAGTTACTGAATTCGGAGTTGCCCATTTGTTTGGCAAAACCATTCAGGAGAGAGCTCAAGAATTAATTAACGTTGCACATCCTAAGTTTAGGGATGAACTTACCAAATTCGCTAAAGAAAATTACTACATATAGTATAACTTATGATTGCTATAATTGGGGATATACACGGTTGTTATTATACGCTTGTTGAATTATATTCAAAGATCAGAAATGAATATCCGGATATCCCGGTCTACACAGTCGGGGATCTCGTAGACAGAGGGAATTTCAGTTACGATGTAGTGAAATTTGTTTCTGATGAAGCGATTAAATTTGTCCCCGGAAATCATGATTATATGTTTTATCATTTCTTTAAAGATCCTTCAAGTGTTTTTGCAAGATCTTGGGCATTCAACGGTAACGAAGCAACTTTAGAATCGTACGAAAACCATGAAAATGCAGTATTTGAACACATTGAATTTATCAAACGGGCTCCTCTGTTTTTTAATTTAGATGATTGTTTTATTTCTCATGCGGGAATATCGAGCCAGTATAAAAATTTCCTTCCTGATAATTTTTCAGAGAATTTGGATTTGTTGGAAAAATTTATTTTGAATGATTTTAAAAATGATAAAGGTGTACTATGGACAAGAGACCCCCTCTTAAATATTAATAAGTTGCAGATAGTTGGACACACTAAACAAATTGATATTACGTTAGATGAGGATTCTTTGTCGGTTTATATCGATACAGGTGCATGCGTTGGAAATAAGTTGAGCGCAGTAATTGTTAATGAAAATAAAATTATTGATACGATCCAAGAGAAAACAAATCTAAACGATATCATTTAAAGAGGGAAATTTTTACATTGCCAAAAGATTTGTTGAAAAACTATTTTCAATTAGATAATTTTGTCGAATTATAAATTATATTTGGGAGGCTTTATAGAAATATATCTACGATTATAATAAACTATAATGAGTAAAGTGTTGCTAGTTCTCTCTCAAAACAAATATGTTATTATGGGATTCAAGTTAGTGTTGTTTCCCTTTTTTATTTTATTATTCCTTACACTCTCAGGATTCAGCAGTCCGTCTGAAACCAAAATAGATAGTCTTATACTTTTCGACACATGTTTCGACTATTTATATATTAGAGGGGAACGGATTAGTGAAGCTAATGACCTAACATTTGCTTCAAATGAAACCGGTGGGAATAATAATTTAATTGGTTTGGATTTCATTCCTGTATTCGCAGATTCGAATGACGTCGTCGACTCTCTCAATATTGCAGACTCTGTCTCAATATCCGACTCATCTATTGTTAACTTATTTGACAGTACAGGCGTTCTTTTTGATAAAGAAATAGCCATTGATTCTACCAATATCGATTCACTTCTTAGAGCTGCATATCTGGATTCATTAGCGGCAGATTCCTCTTCAAGAGTTCAGCATTTTAAATACAGAAGGACAGATATACCATATCTGCAATTAAAGAGACCGAAGAAATCAAAATTATATGTGTATCCATCTGAGGCGCTTCTAAGACGCGTAGTGGAACTTGACTCCACCGGGCAGTTTGTCATTATTAAAGAATTGATTGCAAAGGGAGAATATCGCGAATATCTCAAAATTCCAATCGATGAATATATAGCTTTTAAGATGGAAGAAATGAATAAGAAAACCTGGTTAGAAATAGGTTCAAAGTATGAATTAAAATCAGATAAGAAAGAATTCGAGCAGTTAATAAACGATATAACAAATATCGAAATCCCTTTACCTAGTTCATCAATCTTTAGTATTTTTGGTCCTCCTAAAATTAATATTAAGATCAACGGCGCTGTTGATATTCACGGTGCATGGCGAAATGAAACAACCGAAGGTGTGACGATTTCGGCTTTGGGAAATACTAGAAACGAGCCTGACTTTAAACAGAAGGTGCAAATTAATGTTAATGGGACAATCGGAGATAAACTTACAATTCAAGCAGATTGGAACACCGAACGAACTTTCCAATACGAAAATCAGCTTAAACTAAAGTATACCGGCTACGAAGATGAAATAATACAAAGTATTGAAGCCGGTAACGTTTCATTACAAACATCTCCATTGGTTGGAGGTAGTGAAGCATTGTTCGGTATTAAGGCTCACTTTCAGATGGGGCCTTTTAGTCTTACCGCACTTGCATCCCAAAAGAAGGGTGAAATTCAAGAGGTATCGGTAAACAGCGGCGCTCAATCGCAGACTTTTGAATTGCATGCTTACGACTACTCACCTAATCACTATTTCTTGGATGCTGTTTATGCAGATATATCTCCTCAGTATAATCTCTTTAATAAATATTATGGTAACCCTGTACCGATAGTTATGAATGAACTTGTTGTAAAAGATATTGAAGTTTGGAAATCAATTACAGGATTGCCGGATCCTGATGAAAGGCAGGGGAATGCATATATTACTCTCCCCCAAAGAACTCGCGGACAACTTTATGATGATTTAAGAGATACCGAAGAATTAAAACAGTCTATTCCAGGAGAGCAGGCAATCAGACAAAGATTCGTCAAACTTATTGAGGATTCTGATTATACTCTCCATAGAGAAACAGGGTTTATTTCTTTTCATACACAGATTCAGGCTCCAGATGCTATAGGGGTGGCATATAGAATTGAAGGACCTACCAACAGCGCCGATGATGATTTGTACTACGGCGAATTTTTGCAGGATGTTTCTTCCGATTCAACGGCTACTATTGTTTTAAAACTTGTTAAGCCCCCGAATCTTCAGCCTCAGTTTGAAGATGCTTGGAAACTTCAATTGAAGAACATCTATAGTATAGGCGGCCGTGATGTAAAAAAAGAAGGGTTCGTTCTCGATATGAATTACGTTATTGACGGGCAGGAACCCAGGAATGATTATAACGGGAATAAGTTATTATATGAATTCGGATTGGATAAAACGGATGAAAGCGGTACAAGCCAGAACCCTGACGGCGCTTTCGATTTCATTCCGCAAAATACAATATTCCCTTATACAGGTGAAATAGTTTTTCCTGTGCTGGAACCATTTGGTAGAGATTTACCTCTTGTTTTCCCTGATTCTTTAGCATATCAATCCATTTACGATACAACAGTTACATTTGCCAAACAAGACCGTTCTAAAGATAAATTTTTAATTGTAGGCGAATATTCGGCCTCGGTTTCTTCAACTTACAATATTGGATTCAACGTTGTTGAAAATTCTGTTAGGGTTACTCTCAATGGTCAACCTTTGGTTGAGGGAATTGGCTATACGGTCGATTATAACATTGGGCAGATCACGATACGGGATGATAAAGCTCTAGTTCCCGGGGCAGATCTAAAAATTTCTTATGAACAGAATGATCTTTTTCAACTTGCATCTAAATCTCTTTTAGGATTAAGAGGTATTTACGAATTTAATAAGCGGACCAAACTTGGGTTTTCATTCCTTAATCTCAATCAACAGACATTAAGCGATAAAGTTAGAATTGGTGAAGAACCATTGAATAATATGATTATGGGAGCTGATTTCGAAGCTGTTGTCGATTTACCTTTTCTTACCAAAGGATTGGATTATCTAATATCCACAAAAGAAATGTCATCTATTTCCCTGAAAGGTGAGTATGCTTATATGAGCCCCGACCCGAATACAAAGAAGTCAACAATCACCGGGGATAACGGGGCAAGCATTGCTTATATTGATGACTTTGAAGGAGCAAAAAGAATTATTCCAATCGGTGTAAATTATAGTATTTGGAAAGACTTGAGTGTTCCGAATAAACATCCACTTTTGGGGGAAGTACGAAAAGAAACATTAATTAATTCTAAAGCAAAGAGCTATTGGTACAATATCCAACCTTCCGATGTAACAATATATGATATATGGGGAGATAGAAGAGAAGCCGCCAGAGAGGATCAGCAGATTACTGTTCTTGATTGGAATTATGATCCGTCACTTCCAGGTTCATTTAATTGGAACCCGGATTTAAATATTCTTGAAAATAACTGGAGCGGTATGATGACTAAGTTGTCGTCAACTGCTAACAATCTTATTGAAGAAAATATAGAGTTTATCGAATTCTGGCTCAAAATTTATTATGCTCCCCCTAACGCAAAATTCTATGTTGATCTTGGACAAATATCCGAGGATGTTATTCCCAATAACCGTTTGGATACGGAAGATCTCAATAAAAATGATTTGGTTGATGAAGGAGAAGATACAGGTCTTGACGGGCTGCTTGATGTTGCTGAGCCTAATTATGACCCAGTGAATAATCCCGATCCCAGTGGAGATAATTATAACTTCCAACTTGGCTCAGGTTATTTCGACAAAGTGAACGGTACGGAAGGAAATGCAGTTTCAATTGAGCAGGGAAGACTTCCCGATACGGAAGATTTGAACAGGAACTTTACACTAGATCTTGTTAATAGTTTTTACAGGTATGAAGTCCCTATAGACACAACCCGCGCGAATAATCCTTTAATAGCAGGCGGAGGTGATAATGCAGGCTGGTATCTTGTAAGAATACCGTTAAAAGACTTTGTTGATGAAATTGGAGATCCTACTTTCTCTGTTGTTGAAACCATACGTTTCATGACAACGGGACTTTCCGAAAGTATGCATATTAGACTTGCAGAAATTAATTTAGTAGGCAACCAGTGGCAGAAAGTTCTTGTTCCTAATAAAGTTGATATCGACGATGAAGTGTTAACGGTCTCGACAATAAACTTTGAAGATAATCCAGAATATACTATGCCGGAAGGGTTGCAAAGAGAAAGAGATAGAAGTGAAACCGAAGCTACTGTATTTAAAAATGAACAATCACTCAGGCTTGTTCTTAACGGTCTTGAAGATGGTGATACAAGGGAAGTTGTGAAATATCTTTTCCGCCCGCTTGATATTTTTAATTATAAAGAGATGAAATTATACGTCCATGGCGACTTGGATACACTTCAAGGATCAGTTTCTAATTATAGAAGTACAAGTGATCACGGTGCTGAAGTATATTTCCGCTTCGGAGCTGATTCACTTAACTTTTATGAATACAGGCAGCCGGTTAGAGCCGATTGGAATGAAATACGAATGGTATTCTCCGAATTGACGGCGATTAAACAATCCAGGCTAACTGAGGATGAATTTTACCAAGTCCCTTTAGAAGGATTACCAGGGCATTATTACGGTGTTAAAGGAAATCCGACACTTACAAGGGTCACATTCTTCACTTTTGGTATACTAAATCCCAAAGATAGGGGAATACCAATGCAGAGTGTCTCCGGTGAAATTTGGATTAATGAGTTAAGAGTACTTAATGCTGATGATACACCTGGTTGGGCATATAGAGCCTCTTCATCTCTTAAACTTGCAGATTTGCTTAATGTAGATTTTAACATTAGTCAAACAGATCCGTATTTTCATAAATTATCCGAAAGATTTGGTTCAAGGGTCGACTCGCGTAATTGGGGTATTTCTGCAGATTTAGATCTTCTTAAATTTATTCCTGTAAATTTAGCTGGCAGTAATCTGAAAATTGGTTATTCCAGAACCGAAGCTCTTTCGACTCCTGTTTTTAAACCCGGAACAGATATCTCGGTGGAAGCAGCTGTTGCTCAGATAGAAGAAAATATGTTGCAAGAAGGGGCTGCACCGGAGGAAATTTCTACGGCAGTGGATAATTTCAGAAAAGAAACCGAAACAAAGAGTGTTTCTGAAACATGGACAATTTCCAATATTAAAATCAAATTACCCTCCGAAGCATGGTATATCAAACATACAATTAATAGTCTTTCATTCGGGTTTAATTACAACAAGAAATCTAGTCATAATCCCACTACGTTAACAAACGATAGCTGGGTTTGGAATGCCAATGCAAATTACGCTTTGAATTTGGGAAACAACTTATATTTCTTACCGGCCGATATACCGATATTCAATTATGTCTTTGATATATTTACAGAGTATAAGAACGCTAGAGTTTATTATGTTCCACAGACTTTTTCAATGGGGGTTAATACCAGCAGAAAAAGATCCTTTATTTTGTCTAGAACAGAAGAAACAGAGCCCAATATACAAAGAGATTTTACTGTTAACAGAAATGCCGGTTTCTCTTGGAGGATGACGGAAGGTGGAATATTTAATTGGGCTGTTAATTATAATCTTACTATATCATCTTCGCTTGCTTATTTATTAACCGACGAGCTTGGAGCCGAAAGGGATGAAGGCGCAATTTGGACAGATATATTCGGCTCTACATTCTTCGGTAAAGATTTCGATTATAAACAATCTTTGGATATTAAAACCGTACCGATGCTTCCTTCTTTTTGGGATTTGAATAAACATATCCGGTTTAACGCAGCTTATAATGTTTCATATAATTGGAGAAATAATTTTCAACAAGAAGAGCTGGGGAGAAGCGCCGGATACAGCAGCCGGTTTTCAACTGGAGTAACTATAAAACTGAAGGCTTTATTCGATCCTTTATTTGAAGAAGAAAAAATTGTTGCTGTTGATAAACAAAAACAAACCACCGACAGTAGAAGAGGGGGCAGACGCGGAAGAGGAGATACGCTTACAGAACCTGAAAGTAAAAAACCCAGCATTAAAAAACCCGAAGTAGAAAAACCCGAACCGGTGATTCATGATTCTCTTTTTACCGGTAAATCAAATAACCTTTCAATTATTGGGAAAGATTCATTGTCTTTAATTGGAATCGATTCACTTTTATTAGCTGAGAAAGATTCGCTTTCTCTTATTAAGGGGGACTCTCTTTCTATTATTGGATTGGATTCACTTGCTTCAATTGTGCCCGATTCCGTATCATCTCCAACGATGGAAGAAGTTATTGAAGAAGAAGATACAGGTCCTGGTATATTCAGTTCCTCTCTTAATTCATTAAAGTTTGCCGCTAAATATTTGTTCTTCGATTATAAGCAGATAACGGTTAATTTTTCGCAAACCAATTCTATGACTGCCAGCGGTTTACTTGGTGAAGGGACTGGATTTAATAATTTTTGGGGCGTAAACTTTAGTTCTGCAAAGGGGCCTTCGAGAGAATTTATGCTGGGATTATCGCGCGAAGCCGGACCTAGAGCAGCTAACGGAAATTTATCTGATAACTTCTCACAAAAAAATACAATCGATTTCAGGACATCCAAACAGTTATGGGAAGGCGCCGACCTTGATCTATCATGGAATGTTGGATGGGGTTTAACTAAATCGACTACAATGAATACGGATTCTTTGGGGGTAGTAAGTATAGCGAATATGACTTCTACAGGAACAATAGACAGATCTTTCTTCACTGTACCACCAGTCTTCTTTTTATCATTCTTAGGGAATGGTATTAAAAAAGTTAGCGAACTATACAATCCAGATGCGCCTAATCCGAATCTAAGCTTGGCTAATGCATTCATTGAAGGATTTGAGGGGTTTCCTCTTCTGGCAAAAATCCCTTTCTTAAAAGATTTTGCTAAATTTATACCAAGACCAAATTGGAGTTTCAGCTGGTCTGGGTTGGAAAAAATTAGTTTCTTTAATTGGGCAAAGAAGATAACGATTAACCATACATATATTTCAAATTATTCCGAAGGGTGGAAAGTAAATCCGGATGGACTTCAGGAAATACAGACACAGCGTATTGAATATGGTTTTTCTCCGTTGTTAGGAATGAATATAACATTAGAAAATTTTGTAGGTGGTAATTTATCAGGCAATGTGAAATTCAGTTCCAAAACTTCATACAACATGGGAGTATCTACAAAAAATATTACCGAGAACTTTTCAAATGATATATCGATTTCGGCGAGCTATTCGAGGTCCGGGTTCGAATTCCCGTTGTTCGGCGTATCGCTAAAGAACGATCTCGAAATTTCCTTCTCATACACCAGCGGTAAAAATTCAACGGTAATTTTTGAGATGGATAATTTCAGTGAAGAAGGGAAACCTCAGGATGGAACAACCCGCACTGTAATTGAACCAAGGGTGAAATATGTTATGAGTTCTCGTGTTACATTATCTCTCTTTTATAAGAGAACTACGGTTGAACCAGAGGGGGCGGCGCGCATTCCCCCTACCACAACTAACGAGGCCGGTTTAGATGTTCACATTTCTATCCAATAAGTTTTTCGCATTGGGAGGTGCAGATGAATAAAACAAGGATCCTTTGGGTTGATGACGAAATTGAAATGCTCCGTGCTCATATAAAATTTTTAATCGAAAAGGGATATGAGGTTAGCACTGTTACAAACGGTGAAGATGCAATCTCGGAAGTTTCGGAGAAGCAATTTGATCTAATTTTCCTAGATGAAATGATGGCAGGATTGGGTGGTCTCGAAACACTTGGGCGTATAAAAGAATTGAAACCCAACATACCTGTTGTGATGATAACAAAAAATGAAGAAGAATCTTTAATGCACGATGCTATCGGCAGCAAAATAAGTGATTATCTAATTAAACCTGTTTTGCCTTCTCAAATATTAATGGTCTGTAAGAAACTTATTGATAGCAAAGAAATATCGAAGCAATATGTTGCCAAAGATTATCTGCAGGATTTTAATGAAATATCCCGAAGACTACTTGATTCTCTTGACTTTAACGATTGGGTAGATATTTATATGAAACTTGTCAATTGGGATCTTGAACTGGATGACCATCCGGAAGTTGATTTTAGAAGAACACTTCTCGAACAAAAAAAAGAATGTAATCAAGAATTCAGTAAATATATAGAGAAAAACTATTTTGAGTGGATCAATAATGTAGGGGCAGAAAATACTCCTACTTTGTCTCCTCAAATAGTTGAAAAATATGTAATTGATGAACTCCGGAATAATGAAGGTCCGGTATTCTTCTTTGTATTGGATTGTTTGCGTATGGATCAATGGCTTGTAATGGAAAAGCATCTTATCAGTATGTTCGATATTAAAAAAGAATATTACTATGCAATTCTCCCCTCAACTACTCCTTATGCAAGGAATGCTCTTTTTAGCGGACTCTTACCGATAGAAATTGAGAAGTATTACCCCGATCTTTGGCAGGTAGGAAATGATGATGAAAAAAGTTTAAACAAATACGAGAAAGAACTCCTCCAGTTGTTATTAGATAGAAATAAATTGCAACTTAAAAGTGAATTGAAATATCTTAAGATTATCAATCCCACGGTTGGTAAGTCGTTTGAGCAGAATATTCAATCGCATCAAAATACTCATTTTATGGCGGTTGTGGTAAATTTTTTGGATATGATTGCTCATGGCCGGTCGGATTCCGAACTTCTAAAAGAAATTGCACCGGATGAAGCTGCATATCGTTCTTTAACAAACAGCTGGTTTATGCATTCTTCTTTACTGGGTACATTTAAAACCATCGCATCTATGAAAAATGCAAAGCTGATTGTTACAACCGATCATGGCAGTATTAGAGCCTTGCGCGGTGCAAAGGTGTTGGGGGATAAAGAAGCTTCAACAAATTTACGTTTCAAACACGGAAGAAATTTGAATGTTGACCCTAAACATGCAGTATTGATTAAAAATCCCCAGGATTATAAATTACCGAAACGGGGAGTGACTATTAGTTATATTATTGCAAAGGAAGATTTTTATTTTGTATACCCAACTGATTATCACAAGTATCTTAATCATTATAAAGATACATTCCAGCATGGAGGTATATCTATGGAAGAAATGATCCTTCCGGTTATTACTATGGAGAGTAAAATTTAGGTGGAATTCCCGTACAAAATTATAGTAACTTCCGAAGTTGAAACAATGAATTTGGCGGAAGAGTTTTCAAGAATTATATCTACCGGGGATGTAATTGCTTTAAACGGTGAACTGGGGGCAGGGAAAACTTTTTTTGTTAAATCTTTGTGTTCTAATTTCAATATCAATAATGTGTCAAGTCCCTCCTTTGCAATTGTCAATGAATATAGTGGGATGTATAAAATATATCATTTCGATTTTTATAGGATAAAAAAAATTATTGAACTTTATGATATCGGATTTGAAGATTATATAAATGATGATGCAATAATATTTATTGAGTGGGCAGAAATGATGGAAGAAATATTGCCTGATAGACGATACGAAATTAAATTCGAATTGCTTGGTGAACGAAAAAGAGAAATTACAATAATAAAAAATGAATAAGAATTTGCCCATATTAGCCGTTGAAACATCAGGTGAATTATGCAGTGCGGCTGTATTGCTTGATGACAACTGTTATGCGGAAGGGAATATCAATCAAAAGCATGTGCATTCCGAAAAATTAATATCCTTAATTGAATCTACAACGAAAAATGCAAATGTGAAATTGCATGATATCGGGCATATTGCAATTTCGGTTGGGCCTGGTTCATTCACCGGTCTGCGTATCGGGATGGCGGCTGTGAAGGGGATGGCTTTCGGAGCTGCTCTACCGGTTGTACCGGTGCCTGCATTTGAAGCGCTTGCACAAAAAATATGTAGTTTTATTAAAGACGAAACGGAGTTCATAATTGCAAATAATGTAAATATATCGGAGCTCTATTTCGCTAAGTTTGTGAAATCCGGTTATACTTATAAAGTGATTGAAACACTTTCTCTAATAAAGAAAACCCGGCTTGAATATTTTATTAATGAGAGGACGTTGGTGTTTGGCAATTATTACCAGTATAGTTCTCTAAATTCGGTGGCATTCCCTTCTGCTTTGGATGTCGCAAAATGGTCATTTATTTTTGGCCAAGATTTACTAAATTATGATTACGATTATCTGGAACCAAACTATTTGAAAAATTTTGACATAAAGGTAAAAAGATGAAGACTCTATTCGCAATATTTGCAGTTTTATTTTCTGTTACACTTTACGCACAAAACGGTGCGCCAAAATTATCTGTAGATTCAATGGAATATGATTTTGGTGATATTTATGAAGGTCAAATTGTAAATCACGAATTTGTTGTAACCAACGGAGGGCAAGGGATATTGGAAATTTCAAAGGTCAGATCTTCCTGCGGTTGTACAGCGGCTAAACCTGCTAAAAATCAATTATCTGCAGGTGAGTCGACCAACATAAATGTTAAATTCAATACAGCCAACAGGAAAGGTAAACAGAAAAAATATGTTTATGTTAATACAAACGATCCTAAAAATCCGGAAATAAGATTATCATTTACTGCCAACATTGTAACAGAAGGATCAAAAGAAGCGGCAAATATAAAAGCTCCAATTCTTAAGTTATCTTCAAATTATCACAACTTCGGAATAGTAAAAGAAGGAAAAATACTTGAACTTAATATTCCTTTCAAAAACGAAGGGAATACCATACTAGAGATATCTAATGTCAAATCTACATGCGGGTGCACTGCGGTGTTGCTTAGTAGTAAAAAACTAAATCCCGGTGAAAGCGGAAATCTTAGAATTGAATATGATACAACCGACCGTGCAGGTAAGACTACTCGTACAATTACAATTTATTCCAATGATCCCAAGAATGCGCAACAAGTAATAACTATATTTGCTGAAATTGAGGAATGATAAATAAATGTCCTGGTTTAGAAGATCTAAAACAAACATTTCACCCGAAAGTCAAAAAAGGGATTTACCCGACGGCCAATGGCTGAAATGCGGCGGGTGTAATGAAGTATTACATATAAAACAATTGGAAGCTAATTCTTGGATATGCGGTAAATGTAATTTCCACCTAAGAATAGGCAGTGAAGAATATATTTCAATTCTGTTGGATAAAGGATCGTTTAAGGAAATTAATAAGAAAATGAGTTCAGCCGACCCTTTGGAATTTGAAGATACAAAAAAATATACTCTTCGTGTAAAAACAACTATTAAGAAAACCGGTCTCTACGATGCGGTAAAAACCGGGGTAGGAAAAATTAATGGTAAAAAAGTTGCCTTTGCTTGCATGGATTTTAATTTTATTGGGGGAAGCATGGGGTCGGTTGTTGGTGAAAAAATTGCACGTACAATCGACAAAGCTTATACCAGTAAAATACCATTGATTATCATAAGTCAAAGCGGTGGAGCTCGTATGATGGAAGGAGCTTACTCTTTAATGCAAATGGCTAAAACAAGCTCGCGTTTGGCAAGATTAGCAGATGCAAAAATTCCTTATATATCCATATTAACAGACCCGACAACTGGGGGCACAACGGCAAGCTATGCAATGCTGGGAGACGTTATAATCGCAGAACCGAAGGCTTTGATCGGATTTGCCGGTCCGCGTGTGATCAAGCAAACTATTGGACGTGATTTGCCCGAAGGTTTCCAGCGTTCCGAGTTTTTACTTGAAAACGGATTTGTTGATTTTATTGTTAATCGCAACGAAATGAAACAAAAGCTGGATCAGTTGATTGATTATATGACATAATAAAATTACTTCCTGAATTTAATACTCATCTTCTTTAATATCTCCAAAGTATAGTCTACTTCTTTAAGATTATTATTCGGATTGAATGAAAACCGTATTGTTCCGTTTGCGTCGTTAACACTTTTCCCGGTATTTAGCATCACGTGAGAGGGCTTTAATGTTCCCGATGAACAAGCCGCGCCGTTGGAAGCTGCTATGCCGTTAATGTCCAAATAAATCAACATTGACTCAGCATCGTTATTATAATATTCCGAATTGAAGGTTATACTTAATATGTAAGGAGAAACCGAAATACCCCCATTAATTATTATATTTTTGTCGATGGTTTCAATTCCGCTTATAAAATGTTTTCTAAGAGATGCAATATAATCGTTATAATAGGGCATTTCTTTTTTTGCAATCTTAACGGCTTCGGCAAAACCTATAATACCCGGAACGTTTTCAGTTCCTCCTCTTCTGTTGCGTTCTTGCGAACCTCCCAAGTGCATTGGTGAAATAGGAGTTCCTGCTTTCACCCAAGTCATTCCTATACCCTTGGGGGCGTATATTTTGTGGCCGGACGCGCTTATGGAATCGATACACAAATCTTTTACATTTATCGGCATTTTCCCAAAGCTTTGCACAGCATCACAATGGAAATAAATACCCGAGGTTGAAAATAGTTTAGAAATATTTTCTAAATCAGTTATAGTACCTAATTCATTGTTTACATGCATCAAAGAGAGCATAGAAGTGGACGGTGTTATAGATTTTTTTAGTTGTTGAATATCTACCATTCCATCATTGCAGGCGTTTACCATAGTTACATCGAAGCCTAATTTTTCCAATTCCGAATATGATGCAAGAACGGCATGGTGTTCAACTTTGCATGTAATGATATGATCTTTCCCATTTTCTTCAAATTCGGTTTTTGCAATACCGAATAAAGGGAAGTTTACAGCCTCAGTGCCACCGCTTACAAAGTATATCTCCCCAGGATCTGCATTTATAAATTCGGCGACTGTTTCCCTTGCTTCTTCAACAGCTACTTTAACCTTTCTTCCATATGAATGAATTGAAGATGGATTACCGAAATTATCTTTGTAGTATGGGAGTATAGCTTCAAGTACCTTGGGATGAATAGGTGTTGTTGCCGCGTTGTCAAAGTATACTTTCATTTGTACTTTCTTTCGCCCCGGTTGAAAGTTTTTTCCTGCAATGAACTTTCATGTATGGGAATTATTTTGTCTTATTATCTCAGGCTCACATCACCGAAATGAATTTTTTCGATTTTATCATCAATTTTCAATAAGAGATGTCCTTCACTGTCTAAGTCTTCAAATATACCGTAGCGTGTTGTTTTTTCATCTTCCACTTTAATTTTTTCCCCAAGCATTTCGCATTTAGATTTCCAGTCGTTAAGAATTTTTTCCGGATTTTTAGAACAGTTATTAAGAATTTCCTCGAAGTTATTAAGTATCTCACTTAAAAATTTTTCTCGGCTAACGGCATCTTTAAATTCTTTTCTTATCGATGTGGGTGGAATAGGGTACTTACCCTGGAAACTGGGTTGATTAACATTTATCCCAACTCCAATTACCAGTTTTTCGATTTTATTTCCTATCGAAGCTGATTCCAATAAGATTCCAGCAACTTTTCTGCCGCAAATCAAAACATCATTTGGCCATTTAAGATTAACTTTGAGCTGGTACAGGTTTTCAATACTTTGTGCTATGGCTAAAGAAGTTCCAAGATTTATTATATTCATCCTGTTTGGCTTTATTTTATCATTCAACATTATTGAAAAGGTCAAATTTTGATCAGGATTGCTAGACCAAATTCTGTCTTGTCTCCCTCTTCCTTTTTCTTGAAGTTCAGCCAAAAGGACGGTTCCGTTTTGCGTGTATATTGTTGATTCTAATAAAAAGGAATTAGTTGAATCAATTTTTTCGCAATAAATAAAGCTTCTACCGATGAATTCAGTATCAAGCTTGATGTCAAAATCTTCAATATTGAACACTTATTACCTCTGAAAAATAATAAAATAAGAATTCTGCAATAATGACACATGCTGCGACACTTGTTCTTTCTGCCCGACATTTGGTGTCACATACTGTCAAATGATCAAATAATACAAAAAACAAGATTTATTGTTAACTCATTATAAATAAGTCAGTTAACATTTATTTGCTCTTTGGCACGTTCATTGCATAAATAGTATTAAACATACAAAAAAAACAAAAGATAAAGGAAATATATCATGAATTTCATAAAATTTCATCCAACAAAAGACATTACTAATTTTCATAATAATGCGAATAGATATTTTTACAACCATCTTCCATCAACGGAATGCGATTGCTATTTCCCGCGTATCGATTTATATGAAAACGATGAGAGTGTTTTCATTGAAGCTGAAATTCCAGGCGTTGATAAAAGCGATATAAAAATTACATTGCAAGATAACATATTAACTATCGAAGGTGAAAAGAAAAAAAATAAAGTTTCGGATGGCCAAACTTGTTTGAGAAGTGAAAGAACCTATGGGGCTTTTAAAAGAAACTTTAAATTATACGATGATATAAATAGAGATAATGTTAATGCTGAATACGAGAAAGGTATTCTTAGAGTGATCTTGTCAAAAATTCAACCGAAAGATCCGGAAGAAAGAACAATTAATGTTAAGTAATAAATTTAAGTTGAGTTTCATAATATTTAATAAAGGAGAAAGAAATGGGTAAGATAATTGGAATTGATTTAGGAACGACTAACTCATGTGTATCTGTGATGGAAGGTAATGAACCGGTAGTTATACCTAATAGTGAAGGGGGTAGAACTACTCCTTCTGTTGTGGCTTTTGCTAAAAATGGTGATCGCTTGGTTGGGCAACCGGCGAAAAGACAAGCGGTAACCAACCCGAGCAATACCATCTTTTCCATTAAGAGATTTATGGGGAGAAGAAGAGATGAAGTAGAAACGGAAGTATCTGAAGTGCCATATTCAGTTGTTTCGGGAGATAACGGTTCGGCGCGTGTTAAAATTGGTGATAGATTATATTCTCCTCCGGAAATAAGTGCGATGATTCTTCAAAAGATGAAGAAAACCGCAGAAGATTATTTAGGGCAGGAAGTAACCGAAGCTGTTATCACTGTTCCCGCTTACTTTAATGATGCGCAGAGACAAGCTACAAAAGATGCCGGTGAAATTGCCGGTCTTACTGTAAAAAGAATTATTAATGAACCGACTGCCGCAGCTTTATCATATGGTTTGGATAAGAAAAACAAAGAACAAATAGTTGCGGTTTATGATTTGGGCGGAGGCACTTTTGATATTTCAATTCTGCAATTGGGCGAAGGTGTTTTTGAAGTTAAATCAACAAACGGAGATACACATCTTGGCGGTGACGATTTTGACCAAAGACTTATTGATTATTTAGCCGATGAATTTAATAAACAAGAAGGTATCGATTTAAGAAAAGACCCGATGGCTTTGCAAAGGTTGAAAGAAGCAGCCGAAAAAGCTAAAATTGAATTATCTTCTTCAATGCAGACGGATGTTAACCTTCCCTTTATTACTGCGACACAAGACGGGCCAAAACACATGAACTTATCGTTGTCTCGTGCTAAGTTCGAACAATTAGTTGATGATTTATTTGAACGCACAGTTAGTCCTTGCGAAAGAGCAATGAAAGATGCCGGCGTTACACCTTCTCAAATTGATGAAGTTATTTTGGTAGGCGGATCAACAAGAGTCCCCAAGGTTCAGGAAATTGTAAAAAGAATTTTCAACAAAGAGCCTCATAGAGGTGTTAACCCTGATGAAGTGGTTGCGGTTGGCGCAGCTATTCAAGGGGGCGTTTTAGCAGGGGATGTTAAAGATGTACTGTTGCTTGATGTTACTCCTCTATCTTTAGGAATTGAAACACTTGGTAGTGTGATGACAACACTCATTCCTGCAAACACTACTATTCCAACAAAGAAGAGCGAGGTCTTTTCAACTGCCGCCGACAGCCAACCTTCAGTTGAAATACATGTACTTCAAGGAGAAAGACCAATGGCCGCCGATAACAGGACATTGGGCAGGTTTCACTTAGATGGGATTCCACCCGCTCCAAGAGGAGTACCCCAAATTGAAGTGACTTTTGATATCGATGCAAATGGTATATTAAACGTATCTGCAAAAGACAAAGCTACAAGTAAAGAACAAAGTATAAGAATTACTTCGTCAAGCGGTTTATCCGATGAGGAAATTGAAAAAATGAAACAGCAGGCTAAAGAACATGCCGCTGATGATAAAAAGAAAAAAGAATCTGTTGAAGTTAGAAACCAAGCTGATAACTTGGTGTTCCAAACCAAGAAACAGATTGATGAGATGAAAGATAAAATGCCTGCTGATATTAAGAACAGACTTGAAACAGAAATCAAGAAAGTCGAAGACGCTTTGGCTGCTAATGACACTGATAAGATCAAATCAGCTACAGAAGGATTAACCAAAGTATGGAATGAAGTTTCGCAACAGCTTTATCAACAGCAGGGAGCACCGGGGGCAGATCCTAATGCACCTGGAGCTGGTCCTAAACCGGGGGCCGATGAACCCAAAGCAGAGAAAAAGGATGATAAAGAAGTTGAAGACGCTTCTTACGAAGTAGTTGATGACGATAAAAAAGAATAACATTTATTTAGAATAATAATTAAATAAAAGTAATACCAAATAAATGGAGGTCGTAATGACTGAAAATAAAGAAATGGTTAAAATACATGAATCTAACAATTGGGATGAAGCGTTGGAAAACGAATCATGGATTGCCCCGGTTGTGGATATATATGAAACAGAAGACGATTATTTTCTCGTCGCTAAAATGGCGGGTGTTTCAAAAGAAAACGTAAAGATCAAACTTGAAGATGGTAGTTTAATCGTAATGGGAAGAATTAATTATGATGAAACTGTTAACCGCAAATATGTTTTGAAGGAAACACAAACCGGTAATTATTATCGCAAGTTCAAACTTTCCAACAGCATTCAAGAAGAGAAAATTGAAGCTAACCTGGAAAACGGAATTTTGAATATAAAACTTCCGAAACACGATAGAGTTAAACCGAAAACTATCGAAATAAAATAAGATAGTTTTCACCAATATAGAGCCCGCCAATAGGCGGGCTTTTTTTATTCAATCACATAAGGATAATTGTTAATTTTATCCGGTCCGAAAGTATAATCCTCGAAACATGGATATGCCAGCATTCTGTTGTAATGCATTCTGTTATATCCAAACAGCACTGATTTGGTTTCGTAGCCTAATAGACGAAGATAAGCCGTCAATGCTGCACTATAATGACCGTTATATCCATAGAGTACAATCGTCTTATCGATAGGCATGGTCTGCAGAAATTTATCTGAACGTAATTCGGAAAAAGGGAGGAGAGTTTTATAGAGTGCGGTTGTTACCGGATGTCCCGGATTTGTAAGCCATCCCGATTGTTCATAAATATATAATGCCTCGTCTATAATGCAGGCAATGTAATAACCTGTGAATTCTTCATTCTCGCTGTCGTAATTTCTTAAAACCATATCAATACTAATAGATGCATCAGTTGATATTCTTAAAGCAGTGGATTCACTGAAATCGCAGTTGAGTAAGATTTTAATTCGTTCTTCTAACTTTTCTTCGATCGTAGAATTTGAGTTTTGGAAATTCAAATAGGGAAGAGGAGAATAATCAGGCCGCTCATACCAAATATTGCTAAAGTAATTTGTATCGCATTGATTATTAATCACATCAATCCAAGGACCTGCAAAAAAGTTATTCCAAGAAGCCATACCCCAATTCATGAAATAAATGTTGCTGATTCCGTAAATGCGTAATAATGTAGTGTAATAAGAAGCTGCCTGTCCGCTTTCATCTACTAGGATGATTTTATTGTAATTTTGTGAATATATTTCCTGAATGTAATCAAATAAATCGGAATGATATACATTTACCGCTCCCTGAATGTGACCTGCGCTAAACTTTTCTGCATCGCGGATATCGATTATAAGGCTTGACGATAACTCGGCATTTACTTCTGTCGCGTTCAACATGGAGAAAGATTCGGTATTATTTATATAATCTCCTAGTGATTCCAGGAAAATCAACATTTCGGCGGTGTCATTAATTTCAAAATTTACGGACAGCGGCGGAACATTTTCCATACACCCTTGGAGAAAAATTAAGATTACCAACATTAACATTTTAAATAGATTTTTCATTGTAAGCCTTAAATGCAAATTTGCGAAAGTCATTATTCGCCCCTTACATATGTGAAATTTTGAATTGAAGCTTGTGTAAATGCTTTTTGAGCCAGTACAGGATATCTTAACATTCTATCATGATATAAAGTATTATAACCGAACAATAAAGATTTTACATTATACCCAAGTACCCTTAGATAGGCAGTAAAACAAGCACTTAAATGACCGTCATAATCATATACAACAATTGCTTTGTCTTTCGGAAGAGTCTGCAAATATTTATTGCTTCTCATCTCAAAATGTGGCGCTACAGCTTTGATTAAAACTGTTCTTGGAGGATGCCCGTCTTCTTCAAGGCGCCCTATTGCGTGATCGAAATAAATATCGTCGTTCCCGATACATACAGGATAATATCCTGGGAAAGAACTGTCAACGTCCCTGTAATTTGAATATAACTCATCCAGCGTCATGGTTAGTTCAGTCGATACATTTAAGCAATCGTTATCGGTGAATTCGATATTGAAAAGGAAATTCACCCGTGATTTGAGTTTATCTTCAATAGTCACAAGAGATGCATCGAATTCCAAAAGCGGCAATTCCGATATAGGATTTTTTTTATAATCAATATTTACGAAATTATCCAAAACGTTTGTGGTTTTAGCACCTTGCAGCCAAATATCTGCGAAATCCATGTGCCATGATGCCATCCCGTAATGCAAAGCATAAACATTATTGTATCCGTATATTCGCAGAAGACAAACATAATAAGATGCCGCTTGACCGCTAATACTCACCAAAACTATTTTCATGTAACTGGCGGGAGTTATTCCAAGTAAGTATGTAATTAGATTGGAACTACTTATGTTCAACGCCCCAGGTATATGTCCATTCAAGTATTCTTCATGTGATCTTATATCGATTACCAAATATTCGCTTAGATGGGCATTAACCTCCTCAGCTAATACTAATCCCGGCGCATCCAATGAATTTACAAAATCGCCTCTACTTTCCATGTACTGAAGTAATTCAGCACTATTATTTATATCGTAATTGAGTGATTCGAGAAGAGTATCTTCAACACAAGAAATGGAGAAGAATAAAATTATTCCGACACCAAAATATTTTACAGCTTTGTTGGAATTCATAAGTTACTATTCTCCAAAATTCTAAACATTTTATTATAATCTCAGGAATCTCGATTAATTGTTAATTAACTTGAGGGCGAACTAACTCACTCGGTGTTACACCTATAAACAATCCCGCAACCCCGTCTCCGTAAACATTCCATGCAACAGGGCCTCCTCCTTGAGTAAAGTAATCATCTACCGGTTGGTTGTTTTCTCTCGTATTAAAATAATCGAGGAACGGCCTGTCAAATGCATAAACCCGGACATATCGTGGGGTTATATTGCGCATAGATTCGGGAAGTATTTGTGTTTTTACGGTCAGTAAAGAATTTGAATTATCTTCATTGATTTCATAAAAATTATCGGCGCGGTATTCGTTAGTATCTGCTACTATTACCCAGGTGGCTCCGTAAACTATTTCAGGTTGCGATACAATTGTTGCCGTAAATGAAAAATCATTCTGAAGTATTACTCTATTTACATGCGGAACTTCGGGTACAATAGTTTTAGAGTAGATTTTTCTATCGCCAACACGTGCAAACAACTCATAAGTCTTGCCGGGAGTAACCATCATTTCGTACAATGGTTTGTAGAGACCGTTTATCCTGTGATGCAGGGGAATTACCTGTGCGCCGTCTATCTGGATGTAAGCGATGATATCGTCTATAGCTGCTTCATCGGCTCTGTATTCTTGATCGATAGGGAGAGGTTTTGTAATTGTAACACCCTTAAAAATTTCACCCCCTATCAACTCTGCATGGACGATTATGAAATTTGTTTCCTGGAGAGTGACTTCCACAATCACACTCTCTTCGCATCCAACTAAGGCTGTTATACAAGCTGCAACAATAATGTAATTTATAATTTTCATTTCTCGCCTTTAAAATTTTATGTTAATACCGATTGTAGGAATAAACGGAAAGAGTGTAATTTGTTTTACAACCAGTCTATCCATTCGTTCATCGTATGTTACGTATTGCGAAAATGCATTTTGACGATTATATAAATTGAATAAATTGATATAGAATTGAGCTTCACGATCCATGAAAAGAAACTTATAAGACATATTCAAATCAAGTTTGTGGTACTCTGGCAATTGGTGGCCGTTTCTTTCACCATAATATAGATAGATATCCTTGTCATTATTCAAGACAGAATTTGGATATTCATATTGTGCGTCGGGTATTGTTACCCTCTGACCTGATCCGTAAACCCACGTAATACCGAAACTCAATTCGCTTGATACGTTGTAAACCAGCACTAAGGAAATGTCATGGCGCCTGTCATACCTGGGATAGAATATTCTTCCCATATTAAGATCATCAAATTTTCTACGCGTCCATGATAAAGTATAACCTAACCATCCGGTTATATTCCCTGCACGTTTGTTAAGGAAGAATTCCACACCGTATGCTTCACCTTCTCCTACTGTAAAGAAATCCTCTATAGAATCAAATATATCGAAAGTGGCTATTTCATTAAATTCCAGGATATGTTTCATATCCCTATAGTACCCTTCAACTGTAAATAGATAAATTTTATTATCAAAAAACATTTCCGCACCAAGAATGAATTGTGTCGATCTGCTAGGTGAAATCCCCTCTGTAGACGGATACCACAGATCGGTAGGGAGGGCAATATCATTTCGTGAAATTAAGTGAAGATATTGATGAGCTATTGAGTAAGAAGCTTTGAATGAAAGATTATCACTAAAAGTATAAGCGATGGAGAACCTGGGATCAAAGCTGAATAATTTCTTCGTGGCGAAATAATAGAATCTGCCGCCGATGTTTGTTTTAATATTATCAAAAAACTGCGATTCATTCTGTACGAAGGCTGCTATTTCAATCGAGTTTATCTCGGTTCTTGTTTCAGAATCCAGTTCTAAAAAGTAACTGTAGAATTTACTTGCAATTAAGTTATAATTATGATAGGAGGCTTCCAATCCTCCTTTTAATGTATGATTTTTATGCCAATAGCTTTCTAATGTTCGTTTTAAAACAATATCCTGTAATTTTGAAGATGCATAATAGTCTTGTGTTGAAGCTATATCTGTGCTGTTCCCGATTAAAGATTTTGAATTATAGTTTATAAAACTGACTGTTGTATTGGAAAAAAGAGATTCCGAATTAATGTCGAGCCAATTAATATTTACCGCGCCGTTCTGCCAGCTTATGTCGTAATTAATGTCATCAGAATTAGACGGATTGTAGAGATGATCTTTACTGAAGAATCCGCTTACCGATAAAATATCGGTATCGGTTAGGATATATGAAAACTTAGCACTGAGATCGTAAAAATTGTATCGAGGTGTTGAGCCGTTTTTATTGATTGCTTTTTGTATCATGTCGTAATACATCCCGCGTCCGGATAACATGTAAGTTGCATTACCTGTAAGTGGACCTTCAAGAGTAAAGTTTGAGTTGATCATCCCTATACCTATGCTGCCTTTTTCTCTTTCCTTTGTTCCGCTGCGGAGTTTTATATCGAGTACGCTGGAAAGTCTTCCGCCGTATTCGGCAGGTGAACCGCCTTTGATCAATTTAATATCCTGCAGAGCATTCTCATCGAAAGTTGTAGCGAAATTACCGATATGCGCAGGATTATACACCATCATGTTATCAACGAGTGTTAGAGTCTGATCTGGGGAGCCTCCGCGGATATATAATCCGTTTGATAGTTCGGAAGCAGTACTCACACCTGGCAGCATTTGAAGCGAGCGGAATAAATCAATGCCTCCGCTAATTGAAGGGAGTTGGTTGAGCAATTCGGGGGAGATATTAACCGTACTTATCTTCACTCTGTCTTCTTTTTCCCCTCTTACCACAATTTCATCCAACCGGTAATCTTCCGAGTCCATTTCGACATTGTATCTCACGGTTCCCGAATTTATGGTTACCTCAACTTTGCCTGTAACCATGTGATATCCGATATTTCTAAAAATAATTATATAAGTACCAATAGGTACATTTGGTATGGCATAAAATCCATAGCGATTACTAGCGGCCCCCCTGAATGGTGCTATCCCTGCATCGATGGAATCTTGATAAAGAAGAATATTAGTTCCTATCAAAACTTCGCCGGATGAAGTATCGGTAATGAATCCTGAAATTGTAGCTTTACCTTCTTGTGCATCCAATTGGGAAAAGCTGACTGATACAGATATGAGAAATAAGAAAATATAGTACTTATTTTTCACATACCCCCCATATTATGAATATAACATCAGCTTGATAACAAAATATAAAATCAAATACAAGTTATTAAAAATTGACCTGGCAAGGGGAAGGGGATACAATACTTTTGAATAGAAACCTATTTCAGCAGAAGTAATTTTTTTACTGTTGAAAATATACCGTTAGTCAATTTATAAAAATATATTCCGCTCGTTAATCCGGAAGCATCAAATTCTATTTCGTAATGTCCGGGTAGTTTCAGCTCATCAACAAGCGTTGCCGCTTTTCTCCCGAGGAGATCGAATACCTCCAACTTTACATTCAAACCGTCATAGACTGTATTTGGCAGAGAATAGCTAATTACTGTTGTCGCGTTGAATGGGTTAGGGTAGTTTTGAAATAATTTGAAAGAGACAGGGACATTTTTCCCTTCATCATTAACTGAAACAGTAATGGGAGTACTACCGAAAGCCAAACTGTCATATGGTATGGAGCGTAAAATAGCAGCTTTGTTTTTCAATACTTTTATACTCTCAATATAGTCTTCACCCATGGCAGGTATTAAGGCCATCATTACCCATTGAGTGTCTTGAGGAGCCATTGTAAATGGACCGCAAAACATATTAAAGCCGGCTCCGCCGCCGGTTTCTGTTCCGAAAAACCAGCCTTCATTTGTTGCTGGATTACCCGGGTAAATAAAATTTGTAATGCTGCCTGAAATTGGATCCAAAATTTGATTTCCTTCGGTATCGTATCCTCTAGCAATGTTCCATGCTTCGGTAAGATTTTGAGCCGGATCATCCGGTGGCCAAATAGGCGGGCCGTCGTCAACAATTGCATGGAATGAAGATAATTCCAAGTTTTTGTAGTTCTCCAATTGTATGCCTCTAAAAATTGCCGTATTACCTGGTGATTGAACAACCGGTCCAAATAGCAATACATAACCGACAGCTTTATTTGAAATAGGAAAATAACCGGTTGGATTTCCCCAACAATATCCTAGCTGGTTAATTGTATCAACAGCCGGTCTGTTTTCAAATATATAATTGAAATCAATATCTGTCCAAAGAGAAATGTAGGCGGAATCTATTGTATTTGAACCTTTATTTATAATTGTCCATTCGAGAAAAACAACATTGGAAAAAAGATCAACATTGTCGTCATAATTACCTTCACGAGCGTAAACCGAGTGTTGGATCTCAACCGGGAAAGGGGGCCGGGATCCGAAAGCCGGATTTCTATAAGTATAATAAACAGAAGAATCCAATGCATTATATACTGTCCAAAGCATTTGATCTCCCGAAATTTTCGGCCTACCAAATTCATCAGCGGGGGCACCATATTCAAATGGCCATTCCGCATAATCAATATTAGTTTCATCATCTCCTTTTGCGATTTTATACACCCGATATTTTAATGAATCTTCAGGATGGATTATCATCGATGGATTTCCATCAATTATAGGACCTGGGGAATATGTGTTGAACCAAGCCGCAAATCCTGCATGAATTAAATTGTTTATTTTGCCAATTACCCAAAGACTATGATCATAGACGATTTGTTTGTTATCATCAGGAATTAAATCATAGTAAGCTGCGCCTCTTTGATCTAAACTACCGATGTTGTTCGAATTGATAATTATATTATTTGCATGCAGAGTCTTCCACGTATAGTAGATACTATTTTGCGCTGTTAATGAAACCGGTAATTCTATAATTAATAAGATTAAAAGATGAAGGAAAAATAATTTTACTTTCATGTTACCTCCTGTGCCACTAAGCTTATTTACATAATGGAGAAACCCATGACGACTGTGCAATACACGTAAAAATAAATATTATCCTATTTAATCGTCATGATGAAAATTAAATCCCTCTATTTTATCAATAATAACTTCTTTATATCTTGAAAAGTATTTGTATATAAAACATAAATATAAATACCGCTTGGAAGATTTGTCCCATCAAACTCAACTTCGTAGTTTCCTTTAAATTGAAATTTATTTACAACTTTATCAATTTCTCTACCAAGCATATCATATATCGTTAATGTAACATTTGTGTCATCTTTAATTGAGTAAGAAATCTTCGTTAATGGATTAAATGGATTAGGATAATTTTGTCTTAGATTATTACTTAGTTCATTTACAACTTGTGCAACTGCTTGTAAATCATTCCCATCTTTAATGTTTCTGGGAATTACATTTATACTGGCAATATTTGAATAATCAGAATGCCGGTCGTCATTTAAAGCAATAATTTTATAATACACTATTCCGCCTTGCCCTACTGTAAGAGTTTCGTCAATGTATGATCTCGCAGATTTACTGACAATAGCGATACAATAAAAACCTTGAGGAGGACCACTATAAACATGGCTTCTATAAATTCCAAAACCAGTCACATATTCATTAGCCATATTAAATTGCCACCATAGAAAGGGATGTCCATTATAGTTACCGACTTGTAAATTAGTGGGCGCAATAGGTTGAAGACCGCTTTTATCTTCAGGGTAAGATGAAAAATCCCATACATTTTGAGTTGTTCCGTTAATAATTATTGAAGAATTAGCTTTATAAAAGTTGCCATTCGAATAATTATAATCAACATATAAATCAGAAGCACCATGTGATTCGTCAGTCAAGGTTTTGGGGTACACCATAGATCGTACATAAGAAAAACATAAAAGTCAAGTCAGTAAATCATAAATTTTATGTATATTACAAATAGATGATTTTATTAATAATAATATTTTAACATTTTATGTTAAATCAAACTTGGTAAAATAAATTATGTGTTTCTTGAAGATTGAATAAAATATTCCCTTTATATAAATTGAATTGCATGAAAAAACTATTCGATCTTGAATCCGGCGGGCAATTATCAAATTACATCAAATAATAAAATTGAATAACTTTTTACTATTGCTTAATTTGTATTTGTCATGAAAAAAATAGTCCCTCTTATATTATTTATTATTTTTACCGGTCTACTATACTTTAGTAATGACATGGAATATTTTATTGACAATTCACACCAAGGTGCTAATATCCAAGGTGATGAATCAATTATTAATATGGATTGTAGCGCTAAGAATTCTACACTTTATAAGATTTGGGCTGAATTAAAGGTTAACGAAAATTATCTAACTATTTCCGAGGATATTCACTGGTTTAACGATTCGGAATATTCTACAAATGAAATTCAATTTCACTTTTATGCCAATGGATATAAGAGTAATAATACTCTATTTGCAAAGCAATATTTTATTGATAGAGAGTCTATTACTGAGAGTGAAATAAAAAGTGTGAGTGTGGACGGCAACTTGGCCGAATTAGTATATTTCCAACCGGATATTAATAATTCAAATGATAGTACAGTTGCGAAAATATTTTTTGATAATGCAATTAATCCCGGCGATACAGTTCGCATCCATTTTGACTACAAACTAAAGATTCCAAGATCAATTAATAGTTTTGGTTATGCTTCCGGCCGAGATTTCTTTTTAATATCACAATGGTTTCCTAAGATAGGTGTCTATGAAAATGGTGAGTGGATTTGCAGTCAATATCATCCTTATACAAAATTTTATTCTGACTTTGCCGATTATAATGTTACTCTTAATATCCCAAATGAATATAAAATTGCGGCAACAGGAAATTTAATAAATATTACAAAAACCGGGGGAAGAACAGAATATCAGTTTGAACAGAAATGCATTACTGATTTTGCATGGATTGCTTCGAATGAAATATTATTTTTGAATGAGACTTACATTCGCGATGACGGCAGCAAAATTCAGTTAAATTTTATGCTGCAACCCGAAAGGGAAAATTATTATGAACGTTACCTGCTTGCGGTGAAAAATTCTCTCGCATACCTTGAATCAAACATAGGTAAATATCCTTTCACACAGCTAACTTTGGTTGATGTTCCTAGGACAAGTTCATCTGAAGAAATGGATATCCCAACACTTTTTACTGTAAGGACTGATCTTTTTTCTCCCGATGATGGGAAAGAACTTGAACTTCAAACTATCCGCGGACTAACACACCAATACTTGAATAGCATTTTCGCAATTAATGAAGTATATGAAGCCTGGCTTGGACAAGGAATCGCTTATTATCTCTCAGAAAAAATTATTGCCGAATATTATGGTAAAAGAAATTTGAGTTTTAGGCTGGCAAATTATTTCCCCATATACGGGTTAAATTTCCTTTCGCATTATGAAATCCCTTTGATCTATACTTTGGGAACATATAAATATCAAGAGGACTCTGAGAGCATGTCCGTGTATTTACAACATCCTTCTCTTTGTTCAATTGCCGATACATCATTTTTATTGCCAAATGATATTGCATATAATGTTAATACAATTTATAAACCCCAGCTTATGCTTCTTTCATTAGAAAGGTATATCGGGCGTGAACGAATAAACAAAATATTTAAAGATTATTATAAACAATTTCGTTACCGGCATCCGGATTCGGAGGATTTTTTCAATATTGTTCAAAACAATACTGACGAGGACCTTACTTGGTTTGTGGATAATATTTATAAAGAGCCTTACACTTTTGATTACAAAATAAATTATGTGAAGCAAGTAAAGGCTGACGAATACGAAATATTTGTTGAAAGACAAGGGGAAGGTTATTTCAAAAGCGAGATCGCATTTTATACCGACAAGGATACTTTATACCAAGCATGGGACGGTAAAGAAAGATGGAAGAAATTTGTATTTAAAACCAGCAATGAAGTTTATGGTGCAGAAATTGACCCCGGGATGAAAAATGTTCTCGATAAAAATTATGCAAATAATTCTTATGCAATGGGGGGGCGTTACGTTGCATCGTTTTCTCTTGCAATGCGTGTCTTCTTTTGGATTCAAAATGCACTTCTTATATTGGGAAGTATCGGGTGAAAATATCGTATAAAGAAATATTCGTGCTGGGTATCCGCCCGGTAATTTATAACTGGAAATTCGTAATCCTTTTTTGGGTAACAAACGCAGCCATTTCATTTGTTCTAAGCACTCCGATATACTACTTATTAATTGATAATTTGAATCATTCATTGATGAGCGACAAACTTGCACTCGGCTTCGATTATACATGGTACATCCAGTTGCGTGTATTGTATGAACACAACATCAACGAAATACCTTTCATGATGTACATTGCAGTTTTATTTTTTGTAGTGGTTCAAACATTTTATACAGGGGGATTAATCTCTGTTTTTAACACTCCGAAAAAAAATCACATAGTCGATTTCTTTTACGGCAGCGTGAAGTATTGGTATCGGTTTATTAAAGTAGTCCTTATTTCAATCATTCTCTACTCGCTTGCATTCTGGGTAAACGGGCTGCTTGGTGATTTGTTGATTTATATTTTCAAAAACTCTGAGAATGAGTGGGCTGAATTCGCTCTTAGATCACTTAGGTATATTCTCCTAGCTTTTCTTGTTGGGATTATCAGTTTGATTTCCGACTACACTAAAGTATGCCTTGCAGTTAAGGATAGCAGTGAGGTAATTAAAGGAATTACTTCGGCATTTTTTTTCCTTAAAAGGAATTTTTACTGGGTATTTACTGTCTATATTATTATTGCGATTATTTTTTCAATCGGTGCAATCTTATATAATTTACTAGGAAGTATAATACCGAGAACACCTTATTATTTTTTGGTGGTCTCCTTTTTTATGCAGCAATTGTTGATTATTTTTAGATTGTTTATTAGAATGTATTTTTATTCAACTGAAGTGTTAATATATAAAGATTTAAGTGCGGAAATTGTTGAGTCAATTGAGCACTAGCGATATAGGAGTTTTTTATGGCTATTATACCTATTACTGTTTACGGAGATAAAATTCTTCGTGAAAAAACAAAACTTATTGAATCAGTGAACGATGAAGTGATAACCATTATAAGGAATATGTTTGAAACAATGCGCAACGCAGATGGCATCGGGTTGGCGGCTAACCAGATCGGCCTGGATAAATCGATTGTTACCATTGATCTCTCGATTGTGGAAGGGTATGAAAAATATAAGCCGATTGTATTAATCAATCCCGAAATTCTTTCCGAATCGGATGAAATAAAAACAATTGAAGAAGGATGTCTCAGTCTTCCAAATCTGCGCGCAGATGTAGAAAGACCGAAAATGATTAAATTGCGATATATGGATGCAGACGAAAAAATTCATGAGATTGAAGTTGATGATTTATTCGCACGTGTAATTCAGCATGAATATGATCACCTGATAGGTAAAATGATTCCCGACCGTGTTAGTGACGATATTAGAAAACTTCTTAAAAAAGAGTTGAAGAAAATTGAAAATCGTGAACTTGATCTGAATTATCCCATAACTGAAAAACAAAAGAAATAATTTTATTTTAATACTGTTTCGTAATAATTATAAATGATTTCTGATCAAGTGTAATTCATTTGTCGGTCATCTCATGTTGAGTATGTAAATAATGTAGTTTATCAAGGATAAGTATGAAGATAGTCTTTTTCGGCACGCCCGAATTCGCAATCCCTTCTTTGGATATTTTAGTTAAAAGTAATCATGACGTTGCTGCAGTCGTAACTCCACCTGATAAAGAAAGAGGTAGAGGCAAAAAAGTTACTTTTACACCGGTTAAAAAATATGCAATTGAAAATAATATAAAAGTTCTGCAGCCCGATAAATTGAAAGACGAAAACTTCATTCGTGATATTCGTGAAATTGGCGGCGATCTTTTTGTCGTAGTTGCGTATCGAATATTACCAGAAGAAATCTATACGCTTCCTCCTAAAGGAGCGTTTAACTTACACGGATCGTTATTACCAAAATACCGGGGCGCTGCCCCGATTCAATGGGCTATTATCAACGGTGATAAAGAAACCGGTCTTACAACATTTTTTCTGGATCGGAAAGTGGATACCGGTAAAACAATTTTACAAGAAAGAATATCTATTGATGATACCGACGATCTCGGGACTTTGCACGATAAAATGATGATAAAAGGGGCAGAACTGGTTTTAAGAACAGTTGAAATGATTGGACAAGAAAAAGTAGTAACCACACCTCAGGATGATTCTCTCGCATCCCCGGCTCCGAAAATTACAAAAGAAATATGCCTAATTAACTGGAACAAACCTGCTGCGCAAATACATAACCTTGTGCGCGGATTATCTCCATACCCGGCAGCTTTCTTTTTACATAACAATAAGACATATAAGATTTTCAAAACAAAAATAATTTCAGCAAACCAACTCAACAACCTGCAACCTGAAAACCTGCATCCTGGCATTATTCACCAAACCAAAAATGAAATATTCGTCGGTACGTCCGATGGTATGATACAAATTTTAGAACTTCAGCCCGAAGGAAGAAACCGCATTACAGCGGAAGAATTTCTTAGGGGATATAGATTAAATTAATTTACGGAACATTATGGCAAACGGGAAATATGAAAGTTTAGTTGACACAATTGGTGGAACACCTATTGTCAAGTTAAAAAATATCGGTAGCGGATTGAAAGCAAATATTTATGCAAAGATTGAATTCTTCAGCCCGGGGGGAAGTTTAAAAGACCGGATTGCTAAATATATGATTGAAAAAGCTGAAAGAGAAGGGAAGATAAAACCGGGTGATACAATCATTGAAAACTCATCGGGTAATACCGCAATGGGTCTTGCTATTGTTTGCCGCCAGAAAGGATACAAATTAAAAATTGTAATTCGCGATACAACCAGCGCCGAAAAACTTAAGATGCTGGATGTCCTTGGTGTGAATGTTATTAAAGTTGATGCATCATTACCCCCTGAAGAACCTAATTCATACAACAATTATGCGATGAATCTAGCTAAGAACAATCCAGATCTTTATTATGTAGATCAACATGGCAACCTGGATAACAATGAAAGTCATTACATGACAACCGGGCCTGAAATATGGGAACAGATGGAAGGGAAGATTGATTACTTTGTTGCGGGTGTCGGTACTGGTGGTACAATCGGCGGAGTTGGAAAATATTTAAAAGAAAAAAATCCCAATATTAAAATTATCGGTGTAGATCCGGTTGGTTCGGTTTTCTATACATGGTTTAAAGAAAAGAAACTCATCAAATCATCAAGATATCTTATCGAAGGTATAGGAGATGAATTTTTAATCAAAACAGCCCAACTTGATATGCTGGACGACATGCTGCAGGTAACCGATAAAAAAGCGTTCGGCTGGACAAAGAAACTCGCATTTGAAGAAGGGATAATCGCTGGAGGATCAAGCGGAGCCAACATTTGGGGTGCTATTGAAATTGCTAATAAAATCGATAGAGAAGCAAATATTGTAACTCTCCTTTGTGATTCGGGTTATAAATATTTTAGTACAATTTATAATGACGAATGGCTGGAAAAAAATGGAATGATTTGAAATCATTTTTTAAAAATAAATCAAACTTCAAGATATATTTTTTGAGCTGCAGAATGACTTTAAATGAAATCAAAAATAATTTGAGAATACCCGTTTAAGTTATTGCCGCACAAAATAGTCTTTGCATATCCGTGGAAGTTTTATTTTTGAACGAAATCTAATTGATAATTGTTAAATCCGAATAGAGTAATTAAAACTATTGTGGAGATATAATGGATCCACTTAACCACTATACTGCTACAGCAATAAAAATGATTATCGAATTTACCTCGCAATTTGTTCTTGCGGTTGTTGTACTTCTTATCGGATTATGGGTGATCAAATGGATGAGCAAAGGTATCCGTCTTTCAATGGAAAAATCTAATGCCAATCCTACATTAATACCTTTCATTTCAAACCTGACATCATAGGGATTGAAAGCTCTGCTTTTGGTTAGTGTCGCTTCAATGGTTGGTATTGCTACTGCATCTTTCATTGCGGTTCGGTCTTGCATTACAGGGATCACTTTCAAATTTCGCCGGCGGAGTTCTGATTTTATTGAATAAACCTTACGGTGTTGGGGATTTTATTGAAGCACAGGGGCATATGGGCACGGTAAAAGAAATACAAATTTTCAATACAATTATGACTTCGATAGATAATAAAAGAATTATAATCCCAAACGGTGCAATGTCAAACGGTTCAATAGTTAATTTCAGGATAGAAGGAGCGAGACGTATCGATATGGTTTTCGTAATTTCATATTCATCAGATGTGGCAAAAGCAAAAGAGATACTTTTTAATTTATTAAAAAAAGACGAACGTGTATTTACAGACCCAGCTCCAATTATTGCCGTTTCAGAATTAGCTGAAAGTTCAGTAAATATTATTGTACGTCCGTGGAGTAATGCACAGATTATTGGAATATCTATTTGGACATGATGGAAAATGGGAAGAAAGAACTCGAGGCAGCAGGGATATCAATCCCGTTTCCGCAACATGATGTTCACATGTATCAACACAAATAATAGCCCTATCTAATAATTCCAGTCAAGCTTACCAGCGGGAAGCTTGTACCGGAATCGAAATTTTTATTACATATATCCCCTTTAATTAAGCTGCATATAACTAACCGAACATCTCTAAATAACCTTCTGCAAAAAGATAAAAATATTGTTAACTTGACTCACAAATTTCATTAATAGGATTTTATTTTATGTCTGTCTCAGCATTCCATGTTATGGCAAAACCTATTGGCCCGATCTGTAATCTCAAATGTGAATATTGTTTTTATCTAGACAAGGAAAATCTCTATCCTAACATAATAGAATGGAGAATGAGTGATGAAACCCTTGAAAAATTTATCAAGCAATTTATTGAATCGCAAAATATTCCCGATATTACATTCGCTTGGCAGGGGGGCGAACCGACATTAGCCGGTATCGATTTTTTCCGCAAGGCTGTTGTATTTCAGAAAAAATATGCCGACGGTAAACGAATACATAATACATTCCAAACTAACGGAATAAAACTAGACGATGAATGGTGTCCGTTTTTCAAAGAAAATAATTTTTTGATTGGATTATCCATAGACGGCCCCGAAGAAATTCATAACCGTATGCGTTTGGATAAAAGCGGCAAGGGGAGTTTCAGAAAGGTTATGAAAGGTTTAGACCTGCTTAAAAAGCATGATGTTCAATTCAACACTTTGACATGTGTACATAAACATAATTCATCCTACCCAAAATTTATCTACGATTTTTTAAAAGAGATCGACAGCAAATTCATACAATTCATACCTATTGTTGAAAGAGTGACTCAAGATGAAAATCCAAGAATAGCACATCCGTCTTATAATAGTGAAAGTGGCGTTACGGATTGGACGGTTGAAGGATTACAGTATGGTAAATTTCTCTCAACAATATTTGATGAATGGGTACGAAAAGATGTTGGAAAATATTTTGTGCAGATTTTTGATGTAGCTCTTGAAGCGTGGGTAGGTATGAAACCTAATCTCTGCATTTTCAATCCCACATGCGGAGAAGCAATGGCAATAGAGCATAACGGTGATCTTTATTCGTGTGATCATTATGTTTTTCCTGAAAATCTGCTTGGGAATATCTACGATAAAAGTATTCTCGCTATGGCAAATTCTGAACAGCAAAGAAAATTCGGGCTAAACAAAAGGAAATTGCTTCCTGATTTTTGTAAACAATGCGTATTCCTTTTTGCGTGCAACGGCGGCTGCCCCAAGAACCGGATTATATCGACACCGGACGGTGTGCCCGGACTAAATTATTTATGCGACGGCTACAAGCATTTCTTTGCACATGTCGATCCTTATATGCGCGTAATGGCAAATGAACTTGCTAATAATCTCGCACCGGCAAATGTAATGAAATGGGCAAAAGAGAAGGATGAAGGATTCACTTCAATGAATATCGGACGGAATGATCCATGTCCTTGCGGAAGCGGGAAAAAATATAAACAATGCTGTGCTAAATAAAAAATGTTGATTATCCCTGTTAGGACTAATAAATTGAATGAAGATTTACTGAAACATCATTATAAATATATAAGTGATGAAAAGTATTTAGAACTCATTTATTATGAGCGGCATTTTTAAAATTTGTAAGAAATGTAATAAGAAATTTATTTTGGTTTATAAATGTGATTCAGAGTGGTATTGTTCTCCATATTGCTGTGCCTCTAATGATATTAGTGATTTTTGTAATTAATGTTTGGAAAGTACAATAAATGAGCACCCAGGTTCAACCACTATGTTCAATGATTGGAATAAGATTATTTTTTGTGAAGAAACGTTGTCCAATTTGCAAATCTGTTATACATAGGGAATATTTTTGCTTTGTTTAATACAATAATGCCACTCAAAAAATATAGAGTTATATTTATCGGGTAATAAATGTTATGGCAGCAGGTTAATAAATTAGTGAGCTGATCACAATTAAACGAGGTGTTTTGTGGATTTTACACGCAGAGATTTTATTAAAGTAACTTCAGCCGGCGCTCTTGCGCTAATGATTTCGGGTTGTGATAAACTCGCCACGAATGAAAAGCCGAATATCTTGTTTATAGCCGTGGATGACCTCCGCCCCGAACTCGGGTGCTATGGGAATAAATATGTAATAAGTCCTAACATTGATCGTCTCGCAAATGACGGAATAACTTTTACACAGGCTCATTGTCAATCGGCGGTTTGTAATCCATCGCGTGCAAGTTTATTAACAGGACTTCGACCCGATACGATCAAGGTCTGGGATTTGCGTACCAACTTCAGAGATAACGCTCCCGATGTTGTTACATTACCCCAGTATTTCAAACAGAACGGTTACCATACCGTAGGTATTGGGAAGATCTACCACAACATAATCCCCGATGATGTATCATGGAGCGAACCGAAACTTCACATAAACGGGTACCCCTTTGACCCGGATGCAGTCTATAGAAGTGAAGAGGGAATGGAATATATTGAAAACCGCAAATCAAGAATTATTGAAGAAGGGAAGCATGAAAGGTATATTGATCGCTTAGGCGAATGGTATCTTAAGGCAATGGCTTATGAAATGCCCGACGTGCCTGATAATGCTTACTTCGACGGAGCACAGACGGATGTAGCAATTGAAAAACTTGCCGAGTTAAAAAATAAAGATAAACCTTTCTTCTTTGGTGTCGGGTATTATCGGCCTCACCTTCCATTCAACGCTCCTAGAAAATATTGGAATTTGTATAAGCGTGAAGAAATTCCTCTTGCCGAAAATGATTTTATACCGAAAAACGCCCTGATAATGGCGATTAACAATTTACGTGAGCTGAAAAGTTACTCTGATTTCAAACATATTGTTCATCCCGCTGAAGGTAAACTAACCGAAGATGAAGCTCGTGTACTTAAACACGGATACCTCGCATCTGTAAGTTATGTAGATGCACAAATTGGCCGGCTGCTGGATCGATTGAAAGAATTAAAGATAGATAAAAATACTATAGTTGTTCTCTGGGGAGATCACGGCTGGAAATTAGGTGAGCACAACAGCTGGTGCAAAATGACAAACTATGAAATTGATACCCGCGTACCGATGATTTTCAGTTCTCCCGAAACCAAAGGCAAAAATATCAAGTCCGATAAGCTTGTTGAGTTCGTTGACATTTACCCGACGTTATGTGAAATGGCTGGGCTGAAAATACCAACCTCACTTGAAGGCCTGAGTGCGGCGCCTCTCATTAGCAATCCAAACATGCAATGGAAAAAAGCCGCCTTTAGTCAATTCTTGCGTGAAGGCGTTTGGAAAGCTCCGGATGGAATCGAATATATGGGCTACTCTATCAGAACTAAACGATACCGTTACAACGAATGGATCAATTGGGAAACAAAAGAACTTGCAGCTATTGAATTATACGATCACCAAACAGATCCACAAGAAAACGAAAATATTGCAGGATACCCTGAAAATGCAGATTTAATAAAGGAATTATCCGTCCAGCTTAAACAAGGGTGGAAGGGAGCTTTACCAAGCTAAATTTCTTTGTGATCAAATTAGCTTTTGAATCCGAATCCTCATCTGCAAAAAATTTCGGAGTGTAGACTTGAAAATTATAATTTACTCATGCACCTCTTCACAAAAGTTTTCGGCTAGGGGGTAATTGAGAAATCTTTTTCTCTCATTATTATAAATCATTGTTTCTATTAAGGGATTCATATAAATTCTACTTAATATTGCCAATCCTCCTATACAGAAAAATTGCAGTACTTATATAAATTCAAAGAACTATTTAACGGAGGATCAATATGCGTTCATTTCTTTCATTTCTTTTTTCCATATTATTATCAATCTCACTTTTCGCACAACATGAACCCCAGCATGTAAAAGTAATCGATAATATTGCTCACCAAGCAATTCAAGTCCAAACCGGTTGGGCAGGCCCTATTGCTACACATGATATTTATACGGTGCCTCATGATCGAATATTCGTAATTGAGTTTGTAACAATTTCTGCTGCAGCTGAAATCTGGGATTGCAGGATAACAACTCACGTTAAAGGAACTCTTGTAAGCCACTTTCTTTCAGTTCAACCGCAATCAAAAAAAGGGGAACCGGGGGTTGTTAGTCAAATGGTTAAGATTTACGCGGACCCGGGATCGCGAGTAAGTATTTGGGCTAACACAAAAGAAAACAATACCGGTATGTTTACTATCTCAGGATATCTTGTACCTTTATAAAAGTATGTTAGATTAAACGTAAAAAAACTTTAATAAGTATTAGTGTGTAAATGTTCTATAAGAATTATTTGATTTTTATTTTCAGCGTCATTCTTATTATCGCTTTTATTATTCTTATTTATTCGCAGACGTCTGATGAGGAACAAATATTCCAGATTCAACTTTGTGAAAAACAAATTGAAAAAATTAAGTATGGAAACTTCCCTAACAAATTTCGTGTCGGTTCAAAGTGGGAGTTGTTTTTTACAAAATTGCACTAAACAAAAAATTAAAATTAAACTTAATTAGAAAGTCAACACAGATAATCTTACCAAATACAAAATGTTAGCATTTAATTACAGAGATGTTGATATAATAGTTATTCCTATAAAACCCGGGAATGAAGTGACACCAATTCCGTTACACGCGCCTGCTGTTATACCAGTGTCATTGCCGTTACTGCAGCCTACGGACTATGGCATTCAATTAACTGATGATCAATTGAACAAAATTATTAATACGGAAGAGGGTACAATCTTCACTTTACTCGATGATCAGGTTTTTGCAATTATTCAAAATATTCTCCATGGATAAATGACGATTAAGATTAAAGGTGAACCAAAAACTGGAATATTTGATTCCGAAAAGAAATTCAATCTTGCTTATGAAGAAGTGGAATTAATTCTTTATCCTATAGCCGGAACGCGTTCAGTTACTCCGGTTTCTCTGCCTTTGCCAAGATCGGATGATGGAATCGAATAACTGAAATTATAACTCAATTGAAAAGCCTATGACGGTGTGAGAACTCCTACATATTATATTGCCTATCAATAATTAGCACAATTTGATTGAATGGGTAGATGTGAATCATTTAACCCGAGTTTTACTATTCCTTAAAGCAGGCTCATCCATAATTAATACCGGTTCGTCGAAAATTATTTTTTTCGGAAGGATCAACTGATTATGTTTCGTATGAAAAATGATTATTCTTAGCAAAAGATAAGGGGAAAAAATGAATGCTCAATATCAATACAAACCGATAAGATATTTTATTACAACTTTCCTTGTTACTTATGTTCTCTGGTTTATAGGAGCCTACTTTAGTTATAGGGATGAAAGCGGGAGCTATTATCTACTAATGTTGGTTGGTCTGATGACTCCATTTCTTATTTCATTATGGATGATATTTACTTCCAATGATTCGAGATTAAAGCATGATTTTATCAACAGACTTACCAACCCCAGGCTTATTCAACCGAAAATACTTCCCATATTTATTTTGGTAATGCCCCTTTCGGTAATCATTTCAATAATCATTTCATTATTGGTAGGGGAGTCAAATTCACAATTTCAATTTGCCGAAGGATTTTCATTCTCATCAGGATTTGTACCTGTCCTGCTTCTACTTTTCCTGGCCGCCGCTTTTGAAGAGTTAGGATGGAGAGGTTATGCGTTCGATAGTCTACAGAGCAGGTATAATTATTTTCGGGCAACCATCATATTCAGCATACTATGGTCGCTTTGGCATTTTCCCCTGATATTCGTAAAGGATTCTTATCAATATGAAATCTATAACGCAAATATTTGGTATGCCGTTAATTTTTTTGTCGGTATTGTTCCGATGGGGATTATTATCAGCTGGATATGCATCAAAAACGGTAAAAGTGTAATTGCCGCAGTTCTGTTCCACTTTATTGTAAATATGTCGCAGGAGATGATGGAAATATCACAGAATACAAAATGCATTCAAACTTTTGTACTTACAATAGTTGCTGGAATAATAATATATTTTGATAGAGAGATGTTCTTTTCAAAGGGGCATATAATCACAAAATAAGAGAATAATGTTTTGAGTAATGTGAAATCATGAAAATAAATTTTACTAAGTGAGAATCATGAATACTGAATCAAAGAAAAATTCTATGTTAAGTGTTTTATCAATTAGAGATTTCCGATTACTTTTTGCGGGTGTATCAACATCTTTACTAGGAGATCAATTCGCTTTGATAGCTACTCCATGGCTGGTGCTCCAGTTAACTGGTGATCCGATTGCATTGGGTATTGTATTGGCGCTTGAAGGAATTCCCCGCGCATTGTTCATGCTGTTCGGAGGGGCTGTTACAGATAGGTATTCTCCGCGAATTATTATGCTTGCAACAGATATTGTTCGTTTTATGCTGGCCATGTTTATGGCGGTTGTTGTTTTCTCAGGTATAGTAGAAATGTGGATGCTTTATGCATTCGGATTGGGATTTGGGCTTGTTGCAGGGTTCGCGGTACCCGCCGGTAACAGTATTGTGCCTATGCTGGTAAAAGAAAATGATTTGCAGGCCGGTAATTCTATTGTTATGGGGGCTGGTCAATTGGTCGGATTTATTGGACCAGTATTGGCGGGAATATTAATCGGTAAATTCTCCGATTCGTTTTTCGGTATTGGGTTGGCCTTCGCCATTGATTCAGCTACATTTGCCTTTTCGGCAATAATGCTTTGGATTATGCGCAGAGGTGGAAACCTTTCTTCTCGAACTAAGACGGCGGAAAGCGAAAATATTTTAGATGCGATAAAATCAGGTTTAAAATATGTGTGGGAAGATAAGTCATTGTTCTTGATATTTTTTGTGATTGCAATTATAAACTTTTTGTTTGTCGGACCGATTTTAATTGGTATCCCGGTATTAGCAGATCAAAGATTAGCAGAAGGGGCTGTTGCATTTGGATTGTTGATGTCGGGTTTTGCAGGGGGAAACTTAGCGGGGTTTCTTTTCGCCGGGGTGCTTCCCAAACCTACCGGAAAGTTAATGCGCTTATTATTGATTTCATTGCTTGCAGCATTTGGAATTGCAATGATGATAATTGGATTTGTAAATTCAACCTGGATAGATTTTGGTATAATGCTTCTTCTTGGATTAGGTAATGGTTATGTTACAATTATCCTATTCACCTGGATACAAATCCGTACACCAAAAAATATGTTGGGAAGAATTATGAGTTTATTGATGTTATCTAGCGCAGGTTTAGTCCCTGTATCCCAAGCTTTATCGGGGGGAATTGGAGCATGGAATCTGACTTTTCTTTTTTTTGCGGCAGGCGGGGGAATTGTATTGTTCGCATTCATTACAGCCTTTCAACCGGCGTTAACCGGTTTTAGTGAGAGTATTTCAAGGAATTCTTAATTATTATAATTATTTTTTTGTTTACATATTAAAATGAAGATCGGAATCTATAGTATAAAATTTTTTTAGTAGGGAAAAAGCATATGACAGAATCAGAATTGTTGTTAGAATTTCATAAGGATGCGCAGAGGCAGGGCCCAGGAAGTGAGAAAGAAACAATGAAAGCATTGAATACTATTAAGCTTGATAAATCGCGTGAAATAAAAATTGCAGATATTGGCTGCGGTTCCGGCGCACAGACAATCACACTTGCGCAAAATACCAATAGCCATATTACTGCAATTGATTTATTCCCTGAATTTCTTCAACGGTTGGAAATAAAAGCAAAGAAAGCCGGTCTTAATGATAAAATAAAAACCAAAGTCTGCTCAATGGAAGACCTACCGTTTAGCGATGAGGAGTTCGATTTGATTTGGTCTGAAGGGGCGATTTATATTATGGGATTTGAAAATGGAATTAAGGAATGGAAAAGATTCCTAAAACCCAACGGGTATTTGGCCGTGACAGAAATATCATGGATAACAGATTCAAGACCAAAAGAGTTGGAAGCTTATTGGACAAAGAACTATCCATGGATGAATACAATTCCCAATAAATTAAAACAACTTGAAAATAACGGTTATCAACCCGTGGCAGATTTTATTCTGCCCGAATATTGCTGGACTGAAAATTACTATAAACCGATTAAAGAACGTATCCCGGAATTTTCAGCGAAATATCAAAATGATCAAACCGTTTTAGATTTTATTGCTTCAGAGTATGAGGAAATCAAAATGTACGAGAAATATAAAGACTATTACAGTTATGCTTTTTACATTGCTCAGAAGATTGAGCATAGTTAGAATACAAACTCAAAATCAACAATAAATCTGCCAGAAGGTTTACGCCCTGGTATAAAGTCAGCTCCGTATCTTATTTTGAATAGAGGCAAGACCATTTCCAGCGGGGTGCGCAGCCAAACCGGGCAATCGAAATAAGTTAACCCAATTAGGGGCAAGAGCTGCATCCCGATCGAAGGGCTAAACAATGCCCGTGTTACATTGTCTCTGTTTTCATATCCTGCTTCTAAATAGCCGTACAGACTTATAAATCTTGTATCCGATACCCAGAAATCCAAATAATATCTCAATCCTCCTTTCATGTTATAATATTCTAACCAGGGAATATTCGTATCAGTAGAAAGCCAAGAATAAGTTGATGATATAGTAGTTCCGATCCATGTATCAAGTACCCCCGCCTTTGTGTGTTCCAAATTATAATTGAACCAATAGTAATTCGAACCGAAGTTAATTCTAAATTCAACAGGTCCCTCGAATCTGTCGTCGGGGGAAAAGACCTTTAAGGAAAGATCGAAATTTGCAGAATTTGAAATTCTTGCCCGGAAGAGACCGCGTTGCGAAAGATGAGCAGTATTTGTTTTTATTAAGTCGGATTTTTCTGCAGGTGGATTCAATTGCGCTATGTCTGTATTGAAAGGAATGGGGATATAGTTAATAGATGCTATTTCATCGACAAAAAAATTAAAAAGTTCATTCTTGTTGGATGGAATTCTATTAACTATAAAAGTATAATTATCATCTTCAGAGGCATATTTGAACGCATTAAAAATATCAAGTATGGAAGCTGAGACTGCATCGAATACTCTTTCTGAATCGGGGGAATATTTCGGGTAATTTAATTCTTGGTAATTTTCATGACTTTCCCAAGGTGAAAATCTTTCATCGAAATTACCATCTCCGTATTGACGCCATGTTTCCCATTTCAGGTTAGCTACTTCCACTCCATGATCGTTGTAAAAATTATGCAGACCTACATTATCCGTAAAAGCTCCCCAGATGGAGCGGTTGACAACTATATGCCCCGATGCGAAGCAATCCTCTAAAAAATGATCGGCAAATGAATTAAAAATAATCGCGTAATAGAAAAGCGTTTCTGCTTTTGTAATGTCGGTTTTAGCAATAATTCCCGATTGTTCAGCGATGTAAACTGCAAATAAATGAAGCGTTATATATTTATTGATTGCGTTTGTGCCTCTTAGTTCATTCATCACATAACCGACTTTTGAAGGATTGTTCAGCTGTAATAAATGTTCTTTATTGAAGTCCTCAATGTGCTCGTAAAAAGAATCTCCGTAGTCGTAGAAATGAGACATATCATTCAATGCTAGAAGAAGATAGCCGAAGTCATAGCTTGCCACATCCACATCGTCAGCCCCCCATTCATATAGCCCGATTGCTTGATTTTGTAAGCTCACAATTCGATTCAGTTTTGAAATTCGACGCCGCAGCGATTCATCCATTGCTAATGGATTTTCTTCATGATCCCCTGCAAGTGCATTTAATGCACCGTATGTTATGATATTTGTTTCGTGCGATAGCTGATCGAAGAAATAATGGCCGGTTGCTGCGTCATATTTCATTTGGGCAAATTGTAATAAAAAATCGGATGCTTCGGTAGAATCGGCGAAGTAACCCTTTGCAATTAAATGTTCTATCGATTTTTGAAAGGCTATTTCACCGATCTCTTTATGTTCTCCGAACAACCATGCAAAAAGTGAATGAACCGGGATGACAATAAGAAATACTGCAATAATGATTTTAGTTTTCATTAGTATAAGTTCCTGAAGTCATAGTAAAATGAATATAAAAAATTCAATACTAGATAACCATAAAAATATTATTGATTAAAAATGATGTGATACACGTTAACAATTATAAGGTGTTCTGGACCTTATAGGGGATCAAGCATCCATATTATACTTTCTTCAACAAAAGTTTCAAAGTATTTTATAAAAAATTTTATTGGGTAAGAAACTTATTTATATCATGTTAGTGTTTATTAAGGATAGAGCAGATGGTATTATGCTTAATTAAGTTATTATAATTTTTTTTTGCAATTCGGAATTTACTATATGAAGGCAGGCAAGTGAAAATACTATTAACAGGTGCGACAGGCTATATAGGGCAAAGGTTGCTCCCTGCTTTGCTCTATGCTGGGCATGAAGTGATCTGTTGTGTAAGGGATAAAAAAAGATTTGATTTGAGCAAATACCCGGATGGGAAAATTCTTCTGGCTGAAGTCGATTTTTTAGAACCGGGAACACTTAAAAATATCCCGAAGGATATCGATGCTGCATATTACCTTCTTCATTCAATGTCTGCTGCTTATAATGATTTTGAAAGTATGGAAGAAATCTCGGCAAACAATTTTAAAACTTACATGACTGATACTTCGGTAAAGCATGTCATTTACCTGAGCGGAATTGTTAACGAAGAACTATTATCCAAGCATCTTAAATCGAGAAAGAGAGTAGAACAAATATTTTCATCGGCTTCATTTAATACAACAACGTTACGTGCCGGAATAATTGTTGGATCAGGTAGCGCATCTTTTGAAATTATCCGGGATCTTGTTGAAAAATTACCCGTGATGATTGCTCCAAAATGGCTGAATACAAAAGCTCAACCGATTGCTGTCAGGAATGTAATTGACTATTTGACCGGTATTTTGATGAATGAAAAGACATTTAACAAAAGCTATGATATAGGCGGTCCCGAAATTCTTACTTATAAAGAAATGCTTCTAAAGTTGGCGAAGGTTCGCAGACTAAAAAGAAAAATATTTTCTGTGCCGGTTATGACACCAAAGCTATCTTCTTACTGGCTTTATTTTGTTACTTCTACATCATTTGCATTGGCTAGGAATCTTGTAGACAGTATGAAAGTAAATGTGATATGCGGTGAAAATAATTTAAATGATCTTTTCAAAATTGACTTATTAACTTATGAAGAAGCCATTCAAAGAGCCTTCGAAAAAATTGAACAAAACCAGGTTATTTCAAGTTGGAAAGATGCATTTGCCGATAATCGGCTTGGGAAAGATTTACTCCGCTATTTGGAAGTTCCGGTTTTCGGTTGCTATAAAGACTATCGCTTCAAAAAAGTGAATAAACCTGAAAATACTCTTAAGAAAATTTGGTCGATTGGAGGATTCAATGGCTGGTATTACGCCGACTGGCTTTGGGAGATAAGAGGCATTATTGATCAACTTGCAGGGGGAGTTGGACTGAGACGCGGAAGGAAAAATCGGTCAGAAATTAAAAGTGGTGATGTATTAGATTTCTGGCGCGTACTAATAGCCGATAAAAAGGGAAGACGATTACTTCTCTTTGCCGAAATGAAACTTCCCGGAGAAGCCTGGTTGGAATTCAAGATTGATGATAAAGGCATTCTTCATCAAACCGCTACATTTCGACCTCTCGGACTAATTGGGAGGATCTATTGGTATTCCGTTCTTCCGTTACACGGATTTGTTTTTAACGGCATGATTAAAAAATTAGCCGAATAAAAAAGAATAACGGGGTTTAATAAAATGGAGAAAGTAAGGCATTTTTCAACTGCAGATATTAGAAATCTTGAAAGATTTTATGGAGCTAATTTAATTAACTCCATAACCGGTTATAAACCTACTAATCTAATAGGCACATATTCCGAAGGAGGAATTCCGAACCTTGCACTCTTTACATCGGTAGTTCATTTAGGCGCCGACCCTCCGCTGCTTGGTATGGTGCAGCGTCCGGTAGGTGAATTCAGTCATACCTATAAAAATATAATCAAAAACGGTTATTATACAATTAATCATGTTCATGAAAAATTCATCGCTAAGGCACATTATACATCTGCAAAATTCGATATTGATATTTCCGAATTTGACGAATGCGGTCTAACCGAAGAGGTTTACCCTGAATTCCAGGCTCCCTTTGTAATAGAGAGCAAAATTAAAATGGGAATGAAATTTATTCGGGAAATTCCGATTGAGGAGAATAATACGATATTCATTTTAGGGAAAATTGAACATCTTTTTGTGCAAGAGAGTGCAATCCTTAACGATGGCAATGTTGACCTTAATAAGGTATATGATGTTTGTACCTCTGGGTTAGGAACGTATCACAAAGTGACAAAGCTTAAAACATTCCCTTATGCAAAACCTAATGGAGTACCGAAGTTTATGTAGATAAATTGGAGAAAATTTATTTGGTTTACAATTCCCCAGGTAATAAAAAACGCCTAAATTAATTAGTCTAATATTCGCGACCTGATGTACCGTAATAAACTACCGGAAACATAGAAATTAGGTGGTCTGGTTTTTATAGGATTTATCCTTTTCCTGATACATTTTATTGCTCTTATGTTTCCGAATGAAAAAGAGAGGGAATAGTTTATTGTACTTCCGGTAGACGTATGCTAATACCAACCCCGATTAAACCGAAAGCGGCAAACAAAAGGAGCATGCCCGCAATTCCTATTATAGGGGTTAGGAGGCTCAAACTTCCGCTTAGAAGCAAAACAATTCCAATTACCGTATTACTTACGGCAACATAGTCTAATCTCTTTTTGCCCCCTGCCAAATCAAGAATGTAAGTTTTTCTTCCAATTCTTACACCGCTGTGGGCAATGGAGAGAATAAAATAAGCAGCTGGGATTATCCAATAATTACCTTCGATAAATATTCCGGTTTTTTCGAATATGAAAATGGTAATTCCTAATATAGATGCGATTAGCACGGATATGATTAACACAGACTTGCTCGATTGATCAGCATACTTTCCCCAAATCAAACTGCTTACCGCGGAAGCAATTCCTCCCGCCAGAATAAAAACAGCCAGCATCTCGCCGCCGCTTCCGATATCTTTAGCCATTACGATGTAATAAGGGCCTGCCAATGCAGTCGATAAAAACAAAGCGCGGGCAATTACAAAATTTCGGAAATTAATATCGGTTTTTATAATCGATAATCGCTTCAATGCTTCTCTAATTGCTTTACCTCCGCCGCTTGTCGCTCCGGGAGTTTCTTTAACAATTGAAAATATAAAAGATGCAACAATCCATAAACCGGCTGCCGATAAAAGAAGCCCTGAATATAGAATGATACTATCGTTGTTTTTTATATACGGGAATAAAATTGCTCCTATTATAATTGTTAGAAGCCCTGATATTGCAGCTGTAATACCTGTTAGTCTTCCGCGTCTTGTTTTCGGTATGGTTTTACCTACAATATCTTTTGATGAAACCGATACTAATCCTCGTGCTAGACTGAAAAGAACCAGCAGCCCGATTATAATTACTCCTGTGATTTCACCTTCAAGCCATATTGCTGTTAAACCAATCCCTAAAAGAGATAAGGATTGAATCAGCGCTCCGAATATCCAGACCGGTTTGCGTAATGATTTTCTCCTTATTATATCGGCAAAAAAAAGCTGGGGAAGCATCGAACCCGATTCTTTAATCGGGACTAATAATCCAATCCAAAATGCCGGAGTACCCAACGATGCAAGAAGCCATGGAATTACTGTTTTTATATTCGAAAGTTCATCGGCTAATTTGGTTAATATTTGTGCGCTGCTTATTATGAAAAAGTTACCGGGTACATTTGTGCATGCTTCATCGGGAATGTCCTTGCATACACGTGCGTCCTCGTCCTCGAAGATGTAGTTGTATATTTTATCTATTTTATTTGTTGAAGACATAATCAAAATTATTGAATGAAAATTGTAAAGCGAAATATAATAAAGAGAAGTGTTAGGTGAACGAATGGTTTGTACTTATTATTTGGATTGTTTCTGATTACTATTCCGTTTATTTTTCTGCAGCACATGGGGGCATTCCGGTTTGTTTATCAATTGGAGGGGATAATGGTCTCATCAGAAAGTATTGCAAAATTGTTCGTTATTTCTAAAAAGAATCTAGTTCTATTTCTTGGTTTATTCCTTATCTCATGGATTGTTGCAGGATTTTTATGGTGGCAGTTTGAAATTGATAAGTCAATTTTATTCGCACTGAATAATTCAAATTTTAGTAATGGTTTTGCAAAACTTAACCTGTTGATTTCAAGTTACGGAATGCCGTCAATAGTTTTCATTTATCTGCTTTATATCCTGGCGGGATTAAAACTTGATTCTATGAAACAAGGGAATCAAATATTTGTGTTGATTCTTTTTTCGTTCGCTCTTGCCGGTATAGCAGGAGATTTGTTGAAGGAAGTTATTCAAAGAGTTAGACCCATTTATGAATTCCCGAATCAACTAACATTTTTAACCGATTCACAATCACCGTCATTTCCATCGGGACATGCAACAAAAGCAGTAGCTCTTGTAATCCCATTTTTATTCTATGCAAAGTATGAAGGAACGATTCACAACGTAATCAAAGTGTTTTTGGCTTTGGTGGCCGGATGGGTATGTTTATCAAGAATAATTCTCGGTGCTCATTATTTAAGTGACGTACTCGGCGGATTCGGAATGGCTTTTGCGGTGCTGCCGGTTGCATTGCTTGTTGCTAATAGTGTGATTGGTAAATTGCCGAAAGAAAAATTTGATGCATTCCCGCAAAAGTGGATCTTCATTTATATAGCTTTAATTGTACTCTTAATTATGATTTAAAAAGTAAGGGGGGGAAGATGCGTTTTCTCTATTCATTATTTGTTTTAACGTTTTTATTATTACCAACAGCGGGTTGTGAAACCAAACCTGATTATGAAAAAATTAAGACCGAAATACTCGAACAGCACCAGGCACAGCTTGATGCTCACAAGACAAAAGATATTTCATTCTTCACAAAAGATTTAGCTGATGATTATTTCTCGGTTGGACGTGGAGAGATTCGTCATCCAACAAAGGAAGAAATCGAGGCTCAATTCACACGGTATTTGGGTCATACAGAATTCACTAAATATGAAAATGTTGAGGAGCCCATTATCGGTTATTCCGATGACGGTTCAGTTGCGTGGTCCATTGTGCGCGTTAACGTAGCAGGTATTTACACTCACGATGACGGCACGCCGGAGGAGTTCGACGACATCTGGGCATGGATAACACTTTTCAAACGCGACGGCGATAAATGGCTGCGGATGGGGGAAGTATCAAACGTAATGGAGAATAAAAGTTAATTATTTATTGTGATTCCGGTACTATGCACCTTTGGTGAATTGACCGGAATGACTTAGGAGGGAAAATGAAAAAAATAATTATGATTGTTATCATAATGTTACTTTCTGTCTCGGTATTTGCACAATCAGAAAAGAACGAACAAAAGGTTATGAAACCTGCGCTGTTGGTTATTGATATCCAAAACCAATACAAAGATTTCATACCGGATCAAGAAAGAGAGATTGGTATTTATATGATGAATGCAGCGATTGCACTTTTCAGAGCTCATGATTTGCCGATAATTAGAATTTATCACTCCGACGTTGAATGGAAAGTCCCGGCTCCGGGTACTGAAGAATTTGAATTTTGGGATGGAGTACAAGTTGATTCAAACGATGCAATGGTAATTAAAAATTATCCCGACGGGTTTAAGAAAACAGACCTTGAGAAATTGTTAAAAGAAAAAGGTATCAACACACTATTCCTGACTGGATTAAGCGCCGTAGGTTGTGTGCTGGCAACGTATCATGGTGGGATGGTTCGCGACTACAATACATTTTTAGTGAAAGATGCAATCATGTCTCATGATAAAAATTTTACAGATATGATCGAACAGGCGTATGATGCAATTGGCTGGGATGCAATGAAATTTATGATTCAGTATATGCGAAGATAAAAATGAAATTACATCCTATTTTTTTAATGAGAATGTATAAATGCCAAGATAATTAATAAAACGCATTATACAATTTTTATAGGTGTTGAATTCCTTAGTCATTTGGTAGTCGATTCTTTATTGACCTTGAATGATGCATATATATGACATAATTTAGTTAGAAAAATATTTATAAATCTTTTAACAAAATGCAGAGGACAAATTGAAACAGAGAATTGCAATAATCGGATTCGGCACAGTAGGGCAGGGATTGTGCGAAATACTCCAGCAAAAGAGAAATGAGTTGAAAAATAATTATGGTTATGAATATGATGTAGTGGCTGTTACAGATATGAGATTCGGTACGGTTTATAATCCCAAAGGATTGAATCTTGCAAAATTATTAAATGACGTCAAAGAAAAAGGGAAATTCACCCGCGACGTTAAAGATTGGGATGCAGTACAAATGATTAAAAGGAGCAACGCAAAAGTTATTTGTGAACTTGCATACACAGATCTTAAAACGGCAGAACCTGCATTAACGCATTGCAAAACTGCATTCAACAACAAAAAACATGTTGTAACCAGTAACAAGGGACCTGCCGCCCTGGCTTATCGTAAGATGACAAAATTGGCTGAGAATAACGGTGTAAGATTTTTAATCGAAGGTACGGTTGTTAGCGGTACTCCGATTTTAAATTTAACACGCGGTCCGTTGGCAGGATGTAACATAACAGCAGTGAGAGGAATTCTTAACGGAACAACAAATTATATTCTTACCAAGATGGAAGAGGGGATGAGCTATGAAGCTGCCTTAACCAAAGCGCAGGAACTTGGATATGCTGAAGCCGATCCAACAGGTGACGTTGAAGGTTACGATGCTCGTGCTAAAGTAGCAATATTAACAAATGTTGTAATGGGTGAAAATTTTGCAATCACAGAAGTTAGCTGCGAAGGTATTACACAAATTAAGTCAACCGATATTGCTAAAGCAAAAGAGAATCATGCTAGATGGAAATTGATCGGTTCTGTTGAAAAGAAGGGTGGCAAGGTTACAGCTTCGGTAAAACCTGAGATGGTTCCATTGACACATCCTTTGGCTGGAATAATGGGAGCTACAAATGCGCTTACGTTCACAACAGATTTATTAGGTGATGTTACGATTGTTGGTCCCGGCGCAGGTAGAATTGAAACCGGTTATTCGATACTAACAGATCTAATTTCGATTCATTTAAAAAAATAATTTTGACGATAAGGAGAAATCCAAATGAAAATGTTAATTGCAGGAGAATGGATATCCACGAAAGAAAAAATCAATGTTGAAAATCCTTTTGATCAATCTGTTATAGAGACAGTTCCAAAAGGAACTGCGAAAGATATGAAACTGGCAATCGATTCGGCGGAAGCCGGTGCAAAGATAGCCGCTAAAATGCCTGTTCATCAAAGGATGAGTATCCTGTACAAAACAGCTGAGATAGTTAAAAGCAGAGCAGAAGAATTTGCCGTAACAATAGCCACGGAAGGATCAAAGACAATAACCGAAGCACGGAAAGAAGTTTTCAGATGCTGCAACACATTGACAATTTCTGCCGAAGAAGCACGCCGAATTTTAGGTGAAACAATACCTTTCGATTCCGTTCCCGGTTCGGAAAATAAAATCGGTTATTATTATAGAATGCCGATCGGTATCATTGCAGCAATTACTCCGTTTAACGATCCATTAAATTTAGTTGCACACAAATTAGGCCCTGCTATTGCCGGTGGAAACAGTGTCGTTTTAAAACCGGCAACGGTTACTCCGCTTTCTGCAATTAAGTTAGCCGGAGCATTTATGGAAGCAGGTCTTCCCGCAAATGTTTTGAACGTTGTTACAGGTTATGCGAAAGATGTTGCCGATACATTGGTAACGGATCCGCGTGTTAGAATGATTTCTTTTACCGGCGGACCTGATGCGGGGAAAGAAATTGTTAAAAAAGCCGGATTAAAAAAAATAGGGATGGAACTTGGCAGCAATTCACCGGTGATTGTTATGGCCGATTGTGATATCAATTGGGCTGCGGAGTCATGTGTCTCCGGCGCTTTCTGGGCTGTTGGGCAAAATTGCATCGGCGTACAGAGAATTTTAATTGAGAAAAAGATTTATAAATCGTTCGCAAAGAAATTCGTCGGTCTTACAAAGAAAATAAAAACCGGTTACCAGTTGGATGAAGATACCAACATGGGCCCAATGATCACGTTGAAAGAAGCTGAACGTGTGGAAAGTTGGATTAAAGATGCTGTGGAAAAAGGAGCTAAAGTATTAGCAGGCGGAACAAGAAAAGGGACACTCGTTCAACCTACTGTTTTGGAAAAAGTACCTAGCAATGCTACGATAAGCTGTGAAGAAGTTTTCGGACCGGTTGTTATTTTAGAACCGGTTAATTCTATTGAGGGGGCGATTGAAATTGCCAACAGTATGGATTACGGTTTGCACGGGGCTGTCTTTACGAAAGATATTAACACTGCTTACAAAGCAATCCAAGGATTAGAAGTAGGCAGTGTGTTGGTAAATGATTCAACGGATTATAGATTGGATCAAATGCCGTTTGGAGGAATTAAACAAAGTGGTTTAGGAAGAGAAGGAATAAAATTCGTATTACAGGAAATGACCGAACCGAAGGTAGTGATATTTAATTTGTAAAATCATAATTTTATACGGCTCGTTGTTTAATAAACGGCGAGTCGGAAAATTAGTTGATGGATGAGCATAAAATATATTATCGAAGAAATCTGCCCCATTACCAGCCTACTGAAGGGAGTGCATTCTTTATAACGACCAGGTTATCTGGAACGTTACCCAAAGATGTAGTGAATCGAATTAAAAGTGAATATAAAAAATCACTTAAGTATATCGAAGGATACAAATTACAGAAGAGAAAAAGAGAAAGATTCGAAGCACTGAGTTCACAGACTTTTCTAAAATATGAACGGTTATTGGACTCATCGCAATTTGGAAGAAGTTGGTTAAGTGATAACAAGATAGTAAATATTGTGAAAGATGCTTTGCATTTTAGAGATAAAAAAGTGTATGACTTAATCGCATATACAATTATGCCGAATCATGTACATATTGTTTTTATTCCTATTATTACTAAGAATACTAATGTAAAGCGACCAGTCTGGTCGCTCGAAACATGCCCAAATGAAATTAAAGGTGAAAATTTATCCGATGTTAAAGAGCAAAATAATCTTGAGCGACGAGACTCGTCGCTCTACGTAGTTACGAAAATAATGTCTTCATTCAAATGGTTTACTGCCCTTAAAGCAAATGAAGTATTAAAAAGAGAAGGACAATTTTGGCAGCATGAAAGTTATGATCATGTAGTTAGAGACCAAAATGAATTATATAAAATTGTAAACTATATACTCAATAATCCTGTGAAAGCAAAACTTTGTCACGATCCGTCAGATTGGGGATGGAGCTATCATAATCCTGATTACTTTATTTAAATTATCTTATGTTATCTAACGACGATCATATTTATGAATAACTAGCCTAAGGTAGTGATATTTAATTTGTGAGAATATTCAGATTATAATTTTAAGGCTGTCTATTAAGTGGATAAAATCTTTTTAGACAGCCTTTATTATTATATATTTGAGTCTATGAAAATTATTAAAAGTAAAATCTTCAGGCAATTTCCCGAAATTATATTCGGATTCAGCACAAAGGAAGGCCTGCATCGTCTCGATCCCTATTATTTCAACCTATCATACACAGTTGGAGATAACAAAGAAAGAGTAGCAGAAAACCGTAAATATTTTTTCGATCATCTAGGGTTACCGGAAGAAAAAACGTCTTTCCAGGAACAAATCCACGGCGACATCGTGAAATTCGTAGAATCACCCGGAATGCAGGGTGAGAGCGACGCACTAATCACAAACAAACCAAACATGGGATTAGCGATCACATCAGCCGACTGCGCAGCTATATTTATTTATGACCGTGATAAAAAGGTAATTGCTGCTGTTCATGCGGGCTGGCGGGGTTCGGCAAATAAAATTCTAAAGAAAACTCTTAATACTTTAAAGGATGATTTCAAGTCGTTACCGGTAGATTTATTTGTCTACCTTGGCCCTGCTATTTCACAAAAATATTACCAGGTAGGTAAAGAAGTAGCAGTTCAATTTAATAAAAAATATTTATCCCGCAGTTTCTTTAAACGTTTCCTCGATATAAAAAAAATCAATCACGATTTTCTTATTGAGTTCGGAATACCCGAAGAACAAATTGAAATATCTAATTTGTGCTCCTATGAACAAATCGATCTTCTTCACTCCTATAGGAGGGATGGCATAAAATCGGGGAGGGCATTGGGGATTATTGCTTTAAAAGGAGAATAGTTGAATAAAGATAATTTGAAAATTGCGCTGGGTTATGTTTTGATTTGCTTAATTTGGGGATCAACCTGGCTAGCTATACGAATTGGTTTGCATTCCTTAACACCATTTATTGCTGCTGGATTAAGATTTGGAGCAGCTTCTATTTTTATTTTAACGGCTATGCGTTTGCAGGGGATTAAACTTCAGACTGATCCTCATTCCGTTAAGTTATACATAATGATGGGATTGTTTTCTTTCGCGCTGCCGTTTGGATTAGTTTATTGGGCAGAGCAGTATATTGAAAGCGGATTGACTTCCGTTTTATTTGCGGTACATCCGTTTGCAGTTATAATTTTCTCCAATTTAATGATGCCTCAGAGTAAAATTGGACCATACCAAATTATCGGTACAATACTTGCCTTTGTTGGAGTTGTTGTAATTTTTGGCGAAGGATTATCTGTTGATTTTGATGAGGATTTTTGGGGTATGCTGGCGGTATTCGGCAGCGGTACCATTCAAGCGTGGATAGTTGTGATGATGAAAAAGCATGGAGAAGAGCTTCATCCGTTGGCCCTTAATCTTGTCCCGCTGATGATAGCAGGTATTATTATGATATCGCTTGGATTAATACTGGAAGATTCCTCTTCGTGGGTATTTGACGGCGGCGCAATATTATCAATCCTATATTTGGCATTATTCGGTACTCTTGTTTCATTCACAACTTTCTATTGGCTGATGAAGCGTATGAATGTGGTCATATTATCTCTATCTTCTTTCATAACCCCGATAATCGCAATAGTACTGGGATGGCTGATTTTGAATGAAAGACTTTCATTGCAGGTATTAATGGGAAGTTCATTAGTGCTTATTGGGATATTATTTGCTAATTTTAAAGGTCTTAGAAATTATTACCGTTTAAAATCCGGAAAGTTTTCCTCATGACTCAAAACATTATTCGTATAAAGAACGCATCTTTTTATGCATATCACGGTGCATTTGCAGAAGAGCAAAGTATCGGAGGTAAATTTGAAGCTGATGTAGATATTCATACCGATTTCAGTGAAGCCGCTACTACAGACGATTTGCACAAAACTGTAAATTATCTTGAAGTATATAAATTTATCAACAACATAATTCACGAAAAAAAATATTATCTGATTGAAACTTTGGCCTCTGTTATAGCCGATCGCTTATTAAAAAGCTTTCCGAAAATTAATAAAGTTTGTGTAAGGGTTAGAAAGAACAGTGCACCGATTGGCGGTTTGATAGATTACGTTGAAGCTGAGGTTATTAAAGAAAATGGCAAATAGAGTTTTTCTTGGTTTGGGTTCTAATAAGGGGGATAGGCTGGGTTTTCTTAAACACGCAACTCAATTGATGGATACCGATGAAAAGTGTTGTGTGATCAAGTGTTCTTCGGTTTATGAATCTACCCCGTTAGGTAAGAAAGATCAGGATAACTATTACAATGCAGTTGTTATAATTTCGACCGAATACGAACTGGAAGAGTTCTTTATTTTTACGAAGCAACTTGAATTGGAAGTTGGCAGAAGCGATTACGAACATTGGGGTCCGCGCGAAATAGATATCGACATTTTATTGTTTGATGATCTGGTTTTCGCAGACCACAATATATCTATTCCTCATATAGAACTTACCGAAAGAGATTTTGTGATGGAACCTCTTTTGGAAATTGCCCCCGATACAATTCATCCGGCTTTTGGGATGCAATTGAAAGAAATGATGATTAATATTGCAAGTAAGCATATTATAAAAAAAATTGATGTCGATTTATTAAATAGCCCTGAGGGTAATCTTGGCTGAAATTAGATATATAGTTATCGAAGGAGTTATTGGGGCAGGGAAAACTACCCTTGCTCAAAAACTTGCCGCTAGATTAAAAGCAAATTTAATTTTGGAAGAGTTCGAATCTAATCCGTTCTTGGAAAAATTTTATGAAGAAAGGAACAGATATGCTTTTCAAACACAAATGTTTTTTCTGATTAATCGTTATAAACAACAACAGGAGCTAAACCAGGAAGACCTCTTTTCAAAGTATATAGTTTCAGATTATATGTTCGATAAAGATAAAATATTTGCATACATGAATTTAAGAGGGGAAGAATTAAAATTATACGAAAGTATTTTCCCGCTGCTTGAAAGAGATTTGCGTAAACCCGACCTTGTGATTTTTCTTCAAAGCAGTTTCGATAGGTTGATGTTCAACATAAAGAAGCGTAGCAGACGTATAGAAAGCGGTTTAACTCGTTCGTATATCGCCGAACTTTCGGATGCTTATAATAATTTTTTCTTCAAGTACAGCAATACTCCTTTACTTATTGTAAATACAACGGATATAGATTTTGTAAATAGGAAAGAAGATTTTGATGAATTATATGCTCAAATATTCAGAGAAGACAGAGGATTTATAGAATATTTTAACCCTGAATCTAAAGGATATTGATAATGACTTTATTACGGTTTATACTTTTTTTCTTATTCTTCTATATCATCATTAAAGTAATCAAGCGAATAATCAAAATATTTACTCATCCGCTTAAACAGGATACAAAAGCAAATGTGAATACAACAGGGGAAAATAAATTTGATATAAAAAAAGAAGATATAATTGAAGCGGAATTTGAAGAAATAAAAGACTCACAAGCAGATAAATCAAAACAGTATTAATCGATGCCCGGTCAAAAATTATTATCCCGTTTTGTAATCAAATTTTTGGAAAATACGTTTTCCCTGGAAGAAAACTCCGGTAGGGATATTGGCTCTCCGAAAGAGATATTGGTTGTACGTCAGCATAATCAATTCGGCGATTTATTGGCAAGCGTTTCTTTGTTCCGTGCTATTAAAGAAAAATACCCCAACGCAAAATTATCTGTGATTCTAAGTCCTGATAATTATTACGCCATTACAAAAAATAAATTTATCGATGAGTATATTGTCTTCAATAAATCAAAGTTGTTCAACCTTTTTTATTTTATAAAACTAAAGAGATTTTTAAGAAAATCTTACGATGTTGCCGTTGTTCCTGCAACGGTGTCGATCTCGCTGACAAGTTGTATTCTGGCAAGAATCTCGGATGCAAAAATTAGGATTGGTCCGGCATCTCTTGACGGGAAGGAAAATAAATATGCCTTTCTTTTAGATAGAAGAGTTGTTTTAGATTGGCGCAAATGTCCGGATGCTCATATCTCTGATTTCGGGTTGGATATAATCCGCCCCTTCGGAATAACGACAAAGAATTTCAGAGCGAGTATACATTACGACAACTCCGATATCATAACCGCAGAAAGATTTCTAAGTGAATTAACCGCCGAGAAAAATAACCTGGTAATCGGTTTACATGTAGGTGCAGGTAAGCCTCCTAACAGGTGGTCTCTTAATAAGTTTGCAAAAATCATAACATTACTTAACAAAGAATATGATGCCAAATGTTATGTGACAGGGAGCAGTACAGACAAAAATGAATTGGACTTTATCGAAGAACATCTTGATATTAAAATTATGTTCTTCATAAATAGAACAATACCGGAGTTAGCTGCACTAATTTCAAAAAGTGATTTATTTATTACAAACGATACAGGAGTTATGCATGTTGCAGGCGCAACGGATACGCCCCAAATCTCTATTTTCGGGCCAACTAATCCTTTCAATTGGGCCCCCGTTGGCGCAAATAAATTCTTTATTAGAAAATCTGAATTAATTGACGATATATCCGTTGAAGATGTATTTAAATTGTGTAATATGATTTTAAGTAAAAAAAATATTTAGGTGCTAAGATGAATTCTGATTCCCATGCGGCTATCGATATAGGAACCAACTCATTCCACTTAATTGTGGGCAAAGTAAAGGAGAACGGATATTTTGACATAATAGACAGGGAAAAGGAAATTATTCGCTTAGGCGAAGGGAGCGGCGGTGATATTAAAGAGATCAAACGCGATGCAATTGAACGTGCCATAGTAACCTTAAAAAGATTTAAAGGAATTGCAGACTCTCATAATGCCACACTTCGTGCAGTTGCTACAAGCGCTGTTAGGGAAGCATTAAATAGAAACATATTTATTAAAAAAGTCTATGATGAAACAGGAATTGAAGTTGAGGTAGTAAACGGCTATGAAGAAGCACGTTTGATTTATCTTGGGATACTTAGAGCAGTACCTATATTCAACAAGAAAACACTATGCGTTGATGTGGGAGGCGGTAGTACCGAGTTTATTATTGGTACGAGAGGCAATATAGACTATTCCCTCAGCGTTAAAGTTGGGCATGTAAGAATGTCGCAAAAGTTTTTCCCCGACGGAGTGGTTACGAAAGATAGAATTCAAATGTGCCGCAGATGGGTTGAAGGTGAAATTTATCCGGCAGTGGAGAATATAAAACGGCATAAAGTAAATAATTCTATAGGTTCTTCAGGAACTGTAATGGCTGTTGGGTCTATGATACTTAAAGTTGAAGATGAAGGGGAATCGGCTGATACGGTTCTAAATAATTTTGAGTTCTCCAGTTCCGACTTGCACAAGATCACACAAAAAGTTTTAAGTAAAAAATATTATGAAGACAGAAAAAAGATTAAAGGCCTTGATTCCAAACGTGCTGATACAATACCTGCCGGTATAATTATTCTCAACACAATATTTGAGCAGGTCGGTATAAAAAAAATGACAATATCCGGCGATGCACTGCGAGAAGGAATTTTGATAGATACACTGCAAAAACAAAAACCAGATTCGCAAAAACCGAAACTGGAGAATATTAGATTGGATAGTGTTAAGAGTCTAGCTGCTAAATCTCAATTCGACCGTAAGCATTGCGCTCATGTTGCCAAACTAGCCGTAGCCTTTTTCGATCAGCTTACAGATGTTCATAAACTGGATAGTATAAGCAGGGAATATCTTGAAGCGGCTGCCAGGTTGCACGACATCGGTTATCAAATTTCTCATACACAGCATCATAGACATTCAGAATATATTATCAAAAATAGTGAGCTACTCGGTTTTAACGATAATGAAATTAATATCATTGCGCATGTTGCAAGGTATCATAGAAAGAGTCACCCCAAACTCAGGCATAAAGAATTTTCAGTTTTACCTGAAAAGAGTAAAGATATTGTTAGAAAACTTGCTGCTTTATTAAGAGTTGTTGATTCTCTTGATAGAACACACTCTCAACGGATTACAAGTATAAATGTAAAAGTAAAAAGTATAACAGTTGAACTCTCCCTTGATTATACCGACTCTAAACCCGAAATTGAATTTTGGAGTTTTGACAGACGGAAGGCACTCTTCGAGGAAGTTTTCGGGAAAAGAATTATTATAATGGAATAACACTAGTTTTTGCACTCAATTGAATTTTACGTTTTTGCATTTATTTGAAGGGGTGCATATATTTGAAAACTTAAAAATAAAGGGTACGCAAGCATATGAAATCGAAAGTATATATTGAAGATTTGGCTAAGTATGTTGATCAAGTAGTTACTTTAAAAGGCTGGCTCTATAACAAACGATCCAGCGGTAAAGTACAATTCCTGATTCTTCGAGACGGCACCGGATTATTGCAGTGCATCGTTTTTAAAGGTAATGTTAGCGAAGAGATATTTAATGATGCAGGTACTCTTACACAAGAATCTTCTTTTGAAGTTACAGGCAAGGTTAAAAAAGAGGAACGTGCCCCCGGAGGCCATGAGTTGGATGTTACCAATGTAAAAGTAATTAACATTGCAAAGGATTATCCTATTACTCCTAAAGATCACGGTGTAGAATTTCTTTTGGACAAACGTCATTTATGGGTGCGTTCAAAAAAGCAAGTCGCAATATTAAAAATTCGTCATAGGATAATCAAAGCCATCCGCGACTTTTTTGATGAAAGAGGGTTTACTTTATTCGATCCGCCGATTATAACACCAAGCGCTTGTGAAGGAACATCAACATTATTTGAAACGGAATATTTTGACCTAGGGAAAGCGTACCTAACACAGTCTGGTCAACTTTATGCTGAAGCAGGTGCAATGGCTTTGGGTAAGGTCTATACTTTCGGTCCTACATTCCGTGCTGAAAAATCTAAAACAAGAAGACATCTTACCGAATTTTGGATGGTTGAACCTGAAGCAGCTTTCTATGATTTGGATGATAACATGGATTTAGCTGAAGATTTTTTGGAGTATATCGTCCAAGCAGTTTTAAAAGATCGAAAGGAAGAACTTGATGTCTTAGAAAGAGATATTGCTCCGTTGAAAAGAGTTATAAAACCATTCCCAAGAATTACATATGATGAAGCTGTTGAAATTCTGAAAAAGAAAGGAGTCGATTTTGAATACGGTAATGATTTGGGCGGCGCTGACGAAACAATAATTTCTAACGAATTCGACAGACCGGTAATGGTGCACCGATATCCGGCAGCAGTAAAAGCATTTTATATGAAACGTGATCCTAAAAACACCAATCTTGCTTTAGCAGTTGACGTTTTAGGGCCCGAAGGTTATGGCGAACTTATCGGTGGAAGCCAGCGTGAAGATGATCTCGATCTCCTCTTAGAGCGGATTAAAGAACATGACCTTCCCCAAGAGTTTTTTGAGTGGTACCTTGATTTGCGGAGATACGGGTCTGTTCCCCATTCCGGTTTTGGTCTTGGTCTAGAAAGAACCGTTAGTTGGATATGTGGCCTTGATCATATTAGAGAGACTATCCCATTCCCTAGAATGATTTATAGAAATACACCTTAATTTTGGTGACGCGGCAATATTCGTTTAGGAGGGGTAATAATTAGTCATTAATTTTATAAAAGAATAATTTTACTTCCCTATCTTGCATTTACGTAAATAATGATTTGCAAATCATACTTGGGAAAAAATGATACCCCTATTTACTTCTCAACAAGTGAGAGATGCCGATAAACATGCTATCGAGCGTCTAAAAATTCCGGGTATTGCGCTGATGGAAAATGCATCGCGCAGTATTTATGAAGCAATCTTAAATGAATTCACGGATCTAGAAAAACAAATCCCTGTTGGAATTATAGCAGGCAAAGGTAACAACGGGGGAGACGGATTTGCGGTAGCGCGTCATTTTATTAATAACGGTTTTACAGTGCTCACTTTATCCATTGCTAAAGAATCTGAACTAAAAGGAGATGCGCTAGTAAATTTCAGCGCACTCAAAAATTTATTGAAGTATCATCCGAGCTCAAAAATAATTACATACAAAACAACGAGAGATATTAACAAACTTTCAAATTGCTTTTTAATAATTGATGCGATGCTGGGTACGGGTACAAAGGGAAGTTTGGAAGAACCGTATAGATCGATTATTACTCGCATTAATAAGTTTAATGCTTGGAAAGTAGCTGTCGATTTACCCACCGGATTGATTATTGACAATGCATCCGGTGATGTGATCTTTAAAGCCGATCTGACTGTTACTTTGGCCGAATTAAAAAGAGGATTGTTTTACGGGAAAGGTTACGTTTATTCGGGTGTTATTGAGAAAGGATATATCGGTATTGGGGATGAATATTTTAATAATGTAATTGTGGATGATTATCTTATTGAGCCTGAAGATGCATTTTATTCACTACCGGTGCGTGAGCTGGATGTACATAAATATTCTGCAGGAAAAATTTTTATTATTGCTGGCTCAGGTTTGCTGCCGGGGGCAGCTTTTTATACGGCCAATAGTGTATTAAAAGCAGGCGCAGGTGCTGCAATCCTTGCTTTCCCTAAATCGTTAAAGTCTTTGGCTCAATCAAAATTAGATGGCGCAATTGTTCAGCCTTTTAACGATAATGGTACCGAACATTTGCTGGTTGAAAGTATTATTGATTTGGAAGAAAGAATTAAATGGGCCGATGTTGTTGCTATTGGTCCAGGTCTTGGAAGAAATGAAGAAACTCAGGATGCAGTTGTATTAATTCTAAAAAAATACCCTAAAAAGAATTTTATTGTTGATGCCGACGCTGTTTTTGCTTTGGGTAAGGGACGATATAAAAAGATAAATATGAACAATAAAATTCTTACTCCACACCATAAAGAATTTGCCGATATGATAGGGATCGATATAAAGTCACTTCAACAAGATCTAATAAGTATAGGCAAAAAATTTGCTAAACAAACCGGTGCATATCTTGTACTTAAAGGTGCCCCTACAATTATTTTCACACCTTTTGGAGAAGCATTAATTAATTCTTCGGGGAATCCTGGTATGGCAAAATTCGGCAGCGGTGATGTTCTTACAGGAGTTATAGCGGGAATATTGGCACAAAATGTAAATGTAGCAGAAGCAATTATTTCTTCTGTTTATTTACATGGACTTGCAGCTGATATTCTGCTGGCTTCTAAATCAGAATTAGGAATCAATGCTTCAGATATTATGGAAAATATCCCCTATGCAATCAAATTCCTTGAAGATTCGGTTTTACAATCTTCTTAAAGAGAAACGAATTATTTTAATTTATATACCTTTGGTTATCTATTGGGTAGTATTACTTATTCTTACTAGTATACCAACGGATTCACTACCAACCCTCTTCGGTCTAAGTGATAAAGTTGAACATTTTGGCGCCTATTTGCTATTATCTGTTTTTATTACAGCTGCGTTTCATTTTCAGAAAAAATATATTTTCATTTCAAAACATTATTTAATTATGGGGATTATAGTCGCAACATTATATGGTATATTTGATGAAATTCATCAGTATTTTATACCAGGGCGATACTGCGAATTATGGGATTTCATTGCCAATTTACTTGGTTCCATCGTTGGTGGAGTATTTTTTTATAAGCTAATTAAATATTTAACAATACATAGAGAATTTTAATCATGAAACCCGAGATGGGAACTTTATTACCCTAATTTTGTAGAAAAAATTAGTATAATAAATTTGACAATGCAGGAATCATTTTTTAAGTTTCTTAAGTTCAATAGTGATTTTAGGAGGAAACAGTGGCATTAAAGAAGAATCCAAAAGTAGATTTAAAGAGGAAGTATAAAAGGATATTTGAAACCAGCCTAATTATTGCGCTGGCATTTTTAGTTATTGCTTTTAAGTTTTTCCCAACGTTTGCGAAAGATGCCGTAAAATTAGAAGGGCCACAGGAATTGGTACAGGTTGAAGATGTAGAACATACAAAACAAGAAGCTGCCCCACCACCACCGCCAAAACCTCCTATTCCGATTGAAGCCCCTTCGGATGACGTTTTAGAGGATATAGAAATTAGTGAAACTGATTTGGATGTTAACGCGGTTGTAGAAACTGCTCCGCCACCTCCACCAGAGGTTGAAGAAGAAGAAACCGAACCGGTTTTCTTTGTTGCTGTTGAAGAACAGCCTGAACCAATTGGCGGAATTGAAGCTATCCAATCAAAAATCATTTATCCGGAAATTGCCAAAAGAGCCGGTGTGCAAGGCAGAGTTTATGTTAAAGCATTTGTTGATACTAAAGGTAATGTTGTTAAAGTGGAGATTTTAAAAGGTATCGGCGCTGGTTGCGATGAAGCTGCTCGTGATGCGGTTATGAAAACTAAATTTAAACCCGGAAGACAAAGGGGCAAACCGGTTAACGTACAGGTTTCAATACCTGTCGTGTTCAAATTACAATAATATTTAAGCGCCTTTTGGGGCGCTTTTTTTTTTACATAAATTACTTCTCGTTTTAAGATTTATGCAAAAGGGCATCCCGAATATCCCTTAAAAAATGAGGTATTATCTTTTCAATACTACTTTACTTTGATTATATTTAGCTATGTCATTAAAACAAAAGAATATTTTCTCCAATTAAGCATAAAGTAGAAAATTCTAATTACTCTTTTTCACGAATTGATAAGGTTATAATTTAAATTGGACTTGATGCTTGCTTGGAAATCGACATTCCTAAAAATAATTACTTGTGATAATGAGAAATTGGATTCATTATTCATAAACAACACTGCAAAAATGAATGCTTGATCGTTATAAATGCCAAAACGTTCCGACAAATATAATTTAGTTATAATACCCTCATTATTATTGCTTCATCTAGCTGGGACGATGTTTGCAAAATATTTTATAAATGATTTGCCGATTACATCCTTTCGAATTACTTACCTGGGTAATATTTTTAATATACTATTAACGGGGTTAATTATTCTCGGTTATGTGATTTATGGAATTATTAACAGTGGTTATGATAAGCGAGAAAGGAATTTAATTGTATTATTTACATTAATAATATTACTTCCTCTAATTCCTTTAGTTATTTTAAATAGTACCAAGTTGCCCTTTGAAGGGGATTATTTCTTAGGAGTCCCGATAAAAAAGTTATATTTAGGATTATTATTTTTCTTAGAAATATTTTTTCAGCTATATTTACTTTTTATTGTTTGGGGATTTATAATCGATCGTAAATTTTTTTCATATATTAGATCGGTTTATATTTCGGCAGTAGCCATATTGTTCTTACTCATGTTCGCATTTTTATATAATGTCGACTTTAGCGAGAAGTTAACCGATCCGGAAATTAAAATGTACGAAGTTGCAGTTATTCCCGGAGCTGCTGTTTGGCGATACGATAAGCCAAGTCCAATTTTTGAAGGACGTATTAGAAGAGCATATGATTTATATAAAAATGGTTTGGTTGGAAAAATTCAACTTACAGGAGGTAATGCACCGGGTGAAAAAAGCGAAGCTGAAACTGCACATAGTTATTTAAGAGAGTTAGGTGTTAAAGATGAAGATATTATTATAGAAAAAAGCACGTCTACCACAACCGAGCAAATTAGCTTTATTAAAAAAGAATTGATTTTATCTCATCATTATAAAAATATTGTGATTATATCGGACGGCTTTCACCTAACAAGGATTTTAGAAATTTGTAAATTTTTTAATATCGAGGCTGTTGCCGTGCCGTCTGATTATGAAATTAAATGGGACAAGCTTTTATATTACAAAGCTCGTGAGAGCGTTGCTCTTTTGATGTTTTGGTTTTATGCAATCTAGTGTTGAAAAAATACATAAATTCTGTCGGGAGATATCAAATGGAAAATTTTGAAATGATGGAAAAATATGGGCATGAGCAGGTAGTTTTTTGCTCAAACAAAGAATCGGGATTAAGAGCTATAATAGCTATTCATAATACTACCTTGGGCCCCTCTATTGGAGGAGCCAGAATGTGGAGCTATGCAAACTCTGAAGCTGCACTTAAAGATGCATTGCGTTTATCGAGAGGGATGACGTATAAAGCTGCAGTTGCAGGTTTAAATCTAGGTGGCGGAAAAGCTGTAATTATTGGTGACTCTAATACAGAGAAAAATGAGTTATTATTCAGAACTTTTGGAAAATTTGTTGACGGACTTGGCGGAAGATATATAACCGCAGAAGATGTGGGAACCGATGTTAAGGATATGGAATATGTTAGAATGGAGACTAAATATGTCACCGGTATTTCAAAAGCTTTAGGAGGCTCAGGGGATCCTGCCCCGGTTACTGCTTATGGTGTATATGTTGGAATGAAAGCATGTGCTTTTGAAAAGTGGGGGAATGATTCTTTAAGAGGGAGAAAAATTGCAGTACAAGGCGCTGGTCATGTTGCCGGGTTCTTATGCGAACATCTGTATTCTGAAGGAGCCGAAATATTTATTAGTGATATTCTTGATGAAAAGGTTAAAAGGATTCTTGAAACTATAAAAGCTACCGTTGTAAAACGTGAAGAAATTTACGATCTGGATGTTGATATATTTTCTCCGAATGCATTAGGAGCTGTAATTGACGATTCCACAATACCGAAACTCAAATGTGAAATTATTGCCGGTTGCGCCAACAATCAATTGGAAGACGAGGACAAACACGGCAAGATGCTGATGGAAAAAGGTATACTTTATGCACCAGATTATGTTATTAATGCTGGGGGTTTGATAAATGTAGCCAATGAATTGGAAGGGTATCGTCAAGATAGAGCAATGAAACAGGCTGAAGGGATATACGATGTTGTGAAAAGAGTAATACAAATTTCCAAAAACCAAAATATTCCCACACATGTTGCTTCAAATAAAATTGTTGAAGAAAGACTTGCCAGCATAGGAAGTATTAGAAATATTTATTCCGCTTCATCGGCATCGGTAAATAAACCGGGGGATTTTATTCGCAGATAAATCTGCTTTGTGAACTGAAGAAATTGGCATAGTAATAAAATATTGTTAATACTGTTTAATTGAATTCGATTTTTAAGAGTAATTAGAGTTAATGAAAAAACTAAACCGACGTATTCTAAGAGAACATGCATTACAGGTTTTGTACGCTTTCGAAATGCAAAATGATAATTTAAACAGGTTAATCACGGAAAATCTTTCCGATATTGAAGATGGATTGGATAAAGAATTCTGTGTTAAACTAATTAGAAAAGTTATTTCTATTCAAGACGAACTGGATAATTTTATTAAAGATCGCGTAAATAATTGGGAAATGAAACGGATAGCTTTAATTGACAAATTACTTCTTCGTATCGGTATTACAGAAATACTTCATTTCCCCGATATTCCGCCAAAGGTATCAATAAATGAAGTAATTGAAATAGCCAAGAATTACAGTACATCTAATAGCGGTAAATTTATTAATGGTATTTTGGATGCGATTCTTACCGAATTAAAAAAGAACGGCAAATTAAATAAGACCGGTAGAGGATTAATTGAAGAAACCCTTCCTAAAACTTCCTCCAACAAATAATAAGAATATATTTAAGATATTTGTATGGACTCTATTTGATTTTGCGAATACATCATATTCCATAATTGTTGTCACTTTTATCTTTGCCGTCTATTTTAAAAAAACAATTACTTCAAATATGCCGATAGGTGATTTTTATTGGAGTATTGGTACTAGCTTATCTATGGTGGTTACTGCAATTATTTCTCCGATACTTGGAGCAATAGCAGATCACTCGGCTGGTAAAAAAAGATTCCTCTTATTTTTTACACTTATCTGCATATTGTCCACTTCACTATTATATTTTGTGGGGGAGGGAGATATCTTTTGGGCTCTCTTTCTCTTCATTTTGGCTAATATTGGATTTGAAGCAGGTCTTGTCTTTTACGACGCATTCTTACCGGAGCTAACCGAACCTAAAAATTACGGAAGGGTAAGCGGTTACGGTTTTGCAATGGGGTATATCGGCTCTTTAGCAACTCTTGCTATAGTTTATCCTTTTATTAAGCTTGAGATGATTAAGGAAACATTCCCTATTGCAGCACTATTCTTTTTTGTTTTCGCGATACCTCTTTTTATATTTTTGAAAGATAACCGGAAAAATGTGGAAACCCAAAGGCGATATCTTGCAATTGGGTTCAAAAGAGTTTATGATACTATATCCAACTTAAAGTATTATAAAAACCTTGCATTATTCCTTTTGGCATTCTTCTTTTACATAGAAGGGGTAAACACGGTTATCTTTTTTTCCGGTAATTTTGCAAGTACAACATTGAATTTTTCTATGGGGGAATTAATTATCTTTTTCCTCATAGTTCAAACTACAGCCATATTCGGTTCGATAACATTTGGAGTGTTAGCTGATGCTATCGGTCAAAAAAAATCAATTATCATTTCATTGTTTATCTGGGTATTTACAATCGTATTCGCCTATTTTATCAGCGATAAATCCACTTCATTAATGCAGAAACTTTCCAGTTTTACTGGGGACGATGTTGAAAGAGTACAAGTAATTGCATTTTATGTCGTTGGACTTTTAGCAGGCAGTGTTCTTGGAGCAACTCAATCGGTAAGTCGTAGTTTAATGTCGAAACTGACTCCAAATGAAAAAAAGACGGAATTCTTCGGTTTCTATTCATTTTTCGGGAAAAGTTCGGCTATTGTAGGGCCACTGGTTTTCGGTTTGGTTAGTTACTACACTGCGAGTCAACGTATTGCGATTTTAACAATCGGGATTTTTTTCATCCTTGGTTTATTTATACTCAGCTTTGTTAGAGATGATCAACCAATCAATTATTAATATTCGTCTTAATTTGTGAATCCCTTTTTATAACTATGTCTTAGCAAAAAATAAACAACTGTTATTGTAATTGCCGACCATAGCAATCCCCAAATTATTGCAGGGATGCCTGTTATATCGGCTAAATGCTGCGCATCGGTTAAGCGATATTGGAGAGTTAGTAAATCTTCTTTTATATCAATTAATACATACACACTGCAAACCAGTCCTAAAAATTTCATTAAGTAAAGGTGCACGGTTTTATTAAAAAATCGAGGTGATATGTATAACATTATTGCGAAAGTTAAGGCTAGAATTATTCCGACAGTTCCTTTAACATAATTTGCAGTGAATATCAAAAGTAAAGATGCTAAAATTGTACAAAACCATATACTCACCTTTTTATTATATCCTGAAATGAATAAAAAAGCGCCAGTTAATAAACTACCTAAATATCCTGCCGAAGCAACTATGAATGGTAATCCTCCTTGTGTTAGGCATTGGCCTCCAAGGTTTGTATCAATAGTAATATGAATAATTTTTCCCCCGGTAAAAAATGCCGCCAATCCATGAAATATTTCATGCATCAATACAACAAACATTTTGATCGGGAATAGCAAAAAATTATTCCAAAAAATTATTGATAAAAATAGGACAGAAATAATAATTGCGAGTTCGATTTGTTTTTTATTCTTGGCGGAAAGTTTTTTCATAATTGTCATGACTGTAAATAAGATTCTCAAAATTTAGTTAAATTTATGTTGAATTAGAAAATCCCAGTAATTAAATTTTCAGTTAAAAAGAAAAAGATTAATATGCGGGCGTAACTCAGTTGGTAGAGTGCCAGCTTCCCAAGCTTGATGTCGCGGGTTCGAGTCCCGTCGCCCGCTCAGTGTTAAAATTAGATTTAATTAACAGTTTCAAATAGTTATATCTGCATAACTGCCGGGTTAAGATCAAATTTTATTATTTTGTGGACAGCCGTTAGCATAAATAAACTTGGAAATATTTTTAAAAAATTTTTAATGAGTATTGAATTATTTGTTTAATTAGACTATAATTACAGCTCAATTTTGAAATTATGTTATACGTTTTCGGGGGCTTAGCTCAGTTGGTTCAGAGCACCTGCCTTACAAGCAGGGGGTCGTAGGTTCGAATCCTTCAGCCCCCACGAAGATAAAGTCACTCAGATTATTGAGTGACTTTTTTGCTTTAAAATGTAGTTTCTCATTGAAGGGGTCGTAGGTTCTTCCGCTGAATGGCGGAATCCCAATGGGAGAATCCTTCAGCCCCCACGAAGATAAAGTCACTCAGATTATTGAGTGACTTTTTTGCTTTAAAATTTAGTTTCTCATTGAAGGGGTCGTAGGTTCTTCCGCCGAATGGCGGAATCCCAATGGGAGAATCCTTCAGCCCCCACGAAGATAAAGTCACACAATTTTTTATGAGGCTTTCATTTAAAATGAATGCATAGTGTCGAAATTCATAAATTTAGAGTCATAGGTTTTCTCACTCAAGAAGAATTTTTCGTTCGAAATTTTGCAAATTTTTATTGGGGCTAACTATATCCAATCACTTTTCCAATTTGGACTTAACTTCATTTATCTTGAAATTCTGTTTACTAATTTTTAAGGTGCATAACATATAATCTCTTGGCGAAAAAAGTACTACCTTTATAAAATGTTGTAATGGGATTTTTAATGAATAGTGAATAAAATAATATTCTTAAGCCGGGATGATTCAAAAATTAATTTGTGCTGATACCGTCCAAGTATTTGTACGATTTCCGCTCAGAAAAAAAATCCAAATAAAGAATACGTTGAAAATTAGTCTAAATTTCTGGCTCAATTCTTGAAATATCAATTTGATGTTTGTGGGACTATTTGAATAGTTGTATTCCTTTTTACGCGACAAAAATTTGAAAAATACATATATCCGACATAAAAGTTAAAAAAGGAAATCTTAAACTATCCGGAGTTGATCATGAAAAACCTCTTTACAATTTTTATCTCATTGTTTTTATTCAGCACCATTGCAGCACAGGAATTATCTATTGTAGCAGATAATGTGCAGAATGGCGGCTCGATGTATTATTTCCATGCAAGGAAAGTAGCAAGAACCCCAGACGGTCTTTTAATGGTTGTGTGGGTAAATATTGGAGGCACAGGGGGGCAAATTGCTTACTCAATTTATGATAGTGATTTCCAAGTTTGGTCGCCCGAAGCTACTATATCGGCAGCTGGCGATAGAGCAGATAAACCGGGCATTGCAGCAGATGAATTAGGCAATATTCATGCTTGTTGGCAGGAGCGCGGAGCATCCAGCGAAAAATATGTAATTATGTATTCCAAATATGACGGTGTTGCCTGGTCAACTCCGGTAAAAGTTTCTTTACAAGATGCTAACAATTGCGAAGAAGCCTCAATTGAAGTTGATTCTGATAATAATATTTGGATCGTTTATAATAACGATGGTGCAGGAGCGCCGGATGAATTTGTCCATGCAGTTATTAGCGCTGATGGTGGACAGACATGGAGCGCTGAATCTGCACATCTATCAGAAAGCGGTTTGATAGACGGGTCTATTACAAACGCTAGATGTGCCTTAGCAGCCGGCCCAGATGGGAAAATGGTTGCAATTTGGCACAATGGTCAACCATGGGATAGTTCCAGAAGAGAGATTTCAATTAACCAGTATGATGGTGTTAATTGGTTAGGTGAAGTAATGATTTCAGATACAACTACAGCCGATAGAGGAGCTAATTGGTACCCGACAGTTGCAGTGGATTCCGATGCTAATATTTATGCAATATATCATACAAATGATATTTCAACAGATACTACCAGAACAAGACAAGTGATTCTCCAGAAAAAAGCTTGGGACCAAACTTGGGATGAATCCGTATCTACAACAATATTTACTGAAACTGCTGCCGATATGTTAAGCATCTCTGCAGTTGCAGATGAAAACGATGTTATTCATTTGGTTTATCGCGGCGATATGCCGGTGGATGAAACTGGCATGGATGTTATTTATTACACCTTCTCTAAAGATGGAGGAGCATATTGGGAACCGCCTATTATTATTAGCCGCGGTGATCACGATGCAGGCTATGCAACAATTGGAAATAGAGTTAGACCAGATTACGGGATGGATATTGCTTTCCGCGAAGGTTCAGAAGCGATGGCAGGTGATCCCGATGTTACTGCAATTGTTTATGTTAATATACCTTACGATTATTTGACTGATATTGTAGAATTGGATGTGCCTGTTGATTATGAACTATTGGTGAATTATCCTAACCCATTTAATCCATCGACAACATTTGAATTTTCCGTCTTAAAAGCTGGGAATGTTCAATTAGTTATTTACGACGTTCTTGGGAATGAAGTTGCAACATTGATCAATCAGGAAATGAACAGCGGTCATTTTAGCGCAGCTTGGAATGGAAAAAATAATTATAACAGAAGTGTTGCAAGCGGTGTTTATATTGCTTCATTAAAAACACAAAGCGGAATTCAATCCAGAAAAATTGCATTATTAAAATAAGTTAGGTAGAAGGCCGGTCATGTGATCGGCCTTCCGTCTTCTCGATTTAATTACATTTAAACTATGAGGTAGATTGTGCGTAGTTTTATCTTGATTATTGTTTCCATATTAATTTTCTCAGTTGAAACTTTTGCCGGAACTACAGGGAAACTCTATGGTGTTGTACGCGACAAAACAACTGGAGAACCTCTTATCGGAGTGAATGTCATTATTGTCGGAACTACACTTGGTGCATCAACAGACATATCGGGTTATTTCAATATAAATAGAATACCCCCCGGCATCTACCAGGTAGAGATGTCGATGATCGGTTACCAAAAAATAGTTTACGACGGTGTAAGAATTATGTCGGATGTATCTACTGAACTAAACGGTGAAATCACTGAAACCGCACTTGAGATGGGGACTGTTATTGTAATGGCTCCGCAGCCTGTTGTTCAAAAAGATAGAACTGCAACCAAAATCGTAATAGACGGCAGCATGATTGCCGAAGATTTGAGGGCACAGGATATTGATGAAATCCTTAAGTTACAGGCAGGTATTACTGTCGGAACCGACGGCGCATTCCATGTTCGAGGAGGTAGAACAGGTGGTACGATATATCAAGTTGACGGCATACCTCTTACAAACCCATTTGCAAGGTCTATGGCAGGTGAACTGGAAGTGGAAAACGTACAAGAACTTCAAGCATTATTAGGAACTTTCGATGCTGAGTATGGTAATGCAAGCGATGCCATCATTACCGTACAAACAAAAGACGGGGGAGACAAATTTCGGCTTAAAGCTTCTTTTGAATCTTCCCCATTTAATTCGTCTCCTTATCATGAAAAAGACTGGAACTTAAATAGGGATGAAGTAAAATCTTTATCACCGGAGCAACAGCAGGATTATCTTGATGTTGTTAGAAAACCTGACGGAACTTCTGCTTATGATCACGTAAGCGTTCTGGACGATCCATATGCACAAGATTATATACCTATTAAAATGTTGGGAACTTTGGCATTATCAATGTCCGGTCCAATACCTTTTATACCCGACTTAAAATTTCAAGCGACCGGACGATTAAGAAATGAAGATTCACCTTTACCATTTGGTTATTCTCTTTACAAATCGGCTAACGTCAAATTTACTTACCCCATATTACCCGCTTTAACACTGCGTGTAACATGGGATTGGTCAGAAAATGTTAACCAGGATTATAATCATCTTTATAAATATTGGCGGTGGTTTAATTCCGGCTTAGATACTTTAGGCAGAAGCGGCAGTTATCCAATCGATAAAAACTTTTCGAACCGGCAGACTATTAGTATAAGACATGCTATCTCCAACGAAACTTATTATGATTTGACTCTTGCCAGGATATCGGATTCATTTAGTGAAATTATTCCCGATAGAACAGTGGTTTTCGATCCGGTTACAGGGGCGTTGATATCCAGTGATTATCTTACACGACTCTATGTAGGGGGTAACGACAGCAACTTCATGTACGGTGATCAGAGATATTGGACAAAAACAAAAAGCACCCAGTACTTGGTGAAAGGAAATTTTGAAAGTCAGATAACAAAAAATCATCTTTTACGTTCCGGTTTTGAATTCAAAGCTCATGAAATTTTCAGGCACCGGTTAGGAATGCCTCCTCGTTCTAATGTCGAATATTTCAATCATAAGCCGATTGAATTTGCTGCTTATGTTCAAGATAAAATTGAATATAGTTTCCTCATTTTGAAATTGGGATTAAGGTTCGATTACTTCGATCCGAAAACAACATCATACCCGGATGTTGCAAATATTTTACAACTAACAACTAACGATCAAGGAACTGCCGAATATTCAACTACTCCAAGAGTTGAAGTTGATCCTCATATGCAGTTAAGTCCCCGTATCGGATTAGCTCACCCAATTTCGGATAAAACCTCAATACATTTTGCATATGGACACTTTTTCCAAATACCAAGATTTTATGATCTTTATAGAAACGACGAACTACAAAATATTTTAGCTAATGATGCGTTGGTTGGTAATCCCGGGCTAAAACCTGAGAAGACTGTTTCATATGAAGTCGGATTACAACAAGAATTATCTCCTGAGTGGGGATTAAATATTACGGCTTACTCAAAAGATATTTCAAATTTGATATCAAGTTTCTATTACTTTACCGGTAGGGATTATACAATCTTTACAAATGCTGATTTCGGTAGAGTTCAAGGCATTGATGTTACATTAGATAAAAAGTTTACGGATAATTATAGTTTCAGATTCACATATTCATTGGTATATGCCGAAGGAAACGAATCCGATCCTACCGAGGGATTCAGTTCATACCGGGAGGAAACTGCTCACTTAAGACCTAACAGGAATTATCCATTAGATTTCGATCAAAGACACAAATTCAATTTAATGTTGACTGCAAAATTAACAGAAAAATCAGGGCCGGAAATTTTCGGGATTTACCCATTCGAGTTTCTATCTGTTACAGCAGTATTTACAGCCGGAAGCGGTTTACCTTACACGCCAAGTTCACGAGCATTACGTGAAAGCAATATTGTTCCCGAACCTAACAGCGCGCGTAGACCATGGACTCATAATCTCGATTTAAAGATATCAAGAAAAATTCCTATGGATTATATCGACCTAACACTTTATGTGGATGTTGAGAATTTATTTGATGTAATTAATACACGCTATATCTGGTCGGCAACTGGTAACCCATGGGATGAAGGCCCAACATCTGTAAGACCTATGGATCGTCAGGCAAATCCTGCAAACGTAGACCCGCGTAGAACAATTCGCGCCGGACTTTTTATTGAGTTATAATTCGGAGGATTTCAATGATTTCGTTATTTCGTAATACAGGACTTTTAATCATTACTTTATTATTGTTCTTTATTTCCAATGTATACGCTCAGGAACGTGATAATCCTCCTAAGAGAGAGAAATCTTCGAGAAAGATTAATTCGTTTGCCGATGAAGGCGTTGGAATTCAAACAAAAGGGCAGCTTCAGAATATTACAATGAATTACGGTCAAGTTACCGATACACGGTACGAAGACGTTGGTAATGCGCCAACGGAAACATTTTTTAATTTCAGATACCCGCGCGAAAACTTCACAGGATTAGTAGATGATTTTTCAATTTTCTTTGCTACACAAGAAAATTCGAAAAACGGTGATCAAGGAAATGTTATTGATGCTTGGACGGATAATGATAACGAAGACTGGATTGCAAAAGACGGATCATACGGCAACACCCATTATAATTCCGCCAATGACCCAAATCCGCATGAAGAACTTCGCTACAATGGCGCTACGCCATACTTAGCACACAGCGATCTTCCTTTAACTTGGCCTGTTGATGATAACGGCAATCCCTTCTGGCCGGGTATTTATAGACGCCATCCCCAAACCGGTGAAGAAATTTTTGGGGAATTCGCTTCCGATAGAGATATTTATATGGAGTTCGACGACAGCAATAATCAAGACGGCGATGTGATTGGGATTGAAATTAATGAAATGGCATATACTTATGGAAGAGTTTATGCAGAAAATGCTCTCTTCTATGAATTTTGGATCATTAATAAAAGCGGCAGACAATTGAACGGATGTTATACCGGTTTTTATCAGGATCCCGACTGCAGCGATTACGGTCAGGAAACCCTTCTCTTGAAAGATACTACTTTCGCCGATGGATCTAATGTTTGGTCTCTCGCACAAAGAGATATTGACGGCGACATTGGTGGTGCGTCAGTGCCTAATTCAAAAGGCGTTACTGAAGATTTTACTTTCGGTACAGTATATTTCGAAACTCCAAGGAATATGGGAATTACGGATTTTCATTACTTTGTTGATACAGGTCCTACAGATGACCATCGGTTATGGCCGATTATTTCCAGCGATAAAACAAATAGAAATATTGCTGCGGAAGTTAATAATTATTTCCACGGGGCAAACCCGAGAATAGATGATGTCAGTCTTATAACAACTCCGCAAGATTTAGTCTGGATTACAGCAACAGGTCCATTCGATATGGCGCCGGGGGATACGGTTAAATTGACATGTGCAGTTATAGCAGGTGATGATGATGCCCATTATTACAGTAACTTGTGGGAAGCGAAAAAATTATTCGACGCAAAGTTTAACGGCCCAATTGCGCCTCCTTCACCAACATTAACAGCCGTAGCCGGGGATCGGGAAATAACATTGTATTGGGACGATGCACCCGAAACATTTGTAGACCCTTCAACCGGGGAAGCAGATTTTGAAGGTTATAAGATTTATAAAAGTGAAGACGGCGGAGTGACATGGGGTACGAAAATTACAGATTCTCAAGGAAGAACTTACGGTTATGTACCGGTTGCTCAGTTTGATGTAATTGATAATATTAAAGGGAATGATCCTAAAAATCCTCTTATATACCTTGGAAATGATTCCGGGATCAGTCATTCATGGACTGATAACAATGTAGTAAATGGTGTGAACTATTCTTATACGATAGTTTCGTATGATAAAGGCACCGAAACTCTTTATTCACTTGAAGGAACGAGAGGGGATGGCCCGCAAGTAAATAATTTTGTTACTGTTATTCCTGTCCCTAAAGCATTAGGTTATATACCTCCGGAAGTTGAAGCAATAAATCATACTAGCGGAAACGGGGAAGGAGTAATTAATATTGAGATTATAAATCCTAATGTGCTGACCGATGACGTTTATAATGTTACTTTAGAAGGAACACCTGCAAATACATTCACTTTGAGAAGAATGGACGCACAACAATCAATTCTTTATAATTCTGTTCCGGTAAATGAATCTTCTCTTCCAATAGTGGACGGGTTTACTTTAAATATTCAAACAGATACACAAATTGGCGGATTGAAATCGATTACCGACGGGAATGAGAATAGTGTGGAAGGCGTAGGCAACATCAGTTCGGACAACTCATGGTATGTATCTGCCTCCCTTTTCCCAAGCGCAGATTATGAATCTAAAACAACTAGTTATACAATTACATTCTCAACAGAAACAACAGTTGCCTACTCGTGGGGAATAAATAATTCTGTTGCGCAGTTTGAAGTCCCCTTTAGTGTAACAAATAAAAATACAGGTGCTAAACTTTGTTTCGAGATAAAGGATGTTAACAATGATGGCACCTGGAATGAAGGAGAAACAATATTTGTAACACGTACGCCATATCCGACATCTACCCCAGCAATTGGAGATCCTAACCCGGTTCAAGTTACCGGCGAATTTGCTTACCAAGTAATTATAAGCAATGCGCCAAATGATCCCGTAGATAATCCGCCGGCTGCAGGTACTATCATCAATGTTAACAGTTACAACGCTTTAAAAGACGGGGACATGTTCGATATTACATTTACTAAGCAAAGATTTGATGCAGAAAAAGTAGATCTTAGCCAGATTAAAGTTGTACCCAACCCTTATATAGTTGTATCTAAATTCGAATCAATGCAGAATGTGAAAGAAATTAAGTTTATGTATTTACCCCCTGAATGCACTATAAATGTTTATACGGTGTCGGGTACTCTTGTAAAAACATTATATCATACGAGCGGCGAAGGAACACTAACGTGGAATTTGTTAACCGACTGGAATCAAGCTCTTGCTTTTGGAGTTTACGTTTATGTTGTAGAAGACCCATACGGAAATAAACATATTGATAAATTTGCCCTAATCAAGTAAAGGTAAAAAGATGAGAATTATAATCCATGCAATTGTTTTTTCTATCTCATTAAATATAGTTAGCGCTCAAGAAACTAATAAAGCGGGTACCAGTGCGGCGCAGTTTTTAAAGATTGGAGTTGGAGCCCGTGAAATTGCCATGGCAGGCGCAACAGCCGCTACGGTCAATAATGAAAATTCTATGTATTGGAATCCGGCCGGTTTAGTGGGTGTTAAAAGAATCAGTGTTACGGCTTCTTATACTAATTGGTTTGCTGATTTGGAACATAATTATTTCGGGCTGGTGCTTCCGGTGGGGGATGATCAGTCGATTGGGATCAGCGCTACAGTCCTTTCAATGGGCAAAATGGAAGTAACTACCGAATTGAATCCAACCGGCACCGGAGAATTTTTTGAAGCTTCGGATGTTGCGGTTGGTTTAACCTATTCGGCTCGTTTGGTCGATTTCTTTTCATTCGGTGCTACGGTAAAATATATTACACAAAGTATCTATAATGAATCGGCTACTGCTATAGCACTCGATCTTGGGACACATTTGAATACCGGTTATGCCGGCTTGAAAATCGGTATGTCGTTTTCAAACTTCGGTAGTAAGATGAAATTGGAGGGGAGGGACCTCTTAAAAACGTATGATCCGAATCCGAATAATGCATCAAATACAGAAGTGAAAAGTAATCTTAAAACGGAAGAATGGGAAATACCCACTAACTTCAGAGTTGGTGTTGGCTGGGATATTATTGGGAGATATGACGCTGCGATGATAAGCAATGAGCATAAATTGGTAGCTGCCCTAGATGCAAATCATCCGAATGATGGGCCTGAAAATTTAGCTTTTGGTATGGAATACATGTGGCGCGAATTGGTATCGTTTAGATCTGGATATCATGTGAACGATGATGTTAGAAGATGGACTGTAGGTATGGGATTGAATTGGTCAATTCCCAATTCCCTTGCGATAGGGGTTGATTATGCATTCGCTAATTTGGTTAATCTAGGGGATGTTCATTCTTTCACTATTAAACTTGGTTTTTAATCTTTTATTACGGACTTTCTCATGTTGAAGCATAAATATCTTTTTTTCTGTTTCTTTGTTACTTTATTTCTATTTAATCATTCGTTATTAATAGCTCAATATCAGTATTTCGACAAATCGGATAGTTCTTTCTATACTTACGAGCTATCCGATAGTATTTTAGTGCCGGGCAAATCTTATTATGGAAATAATAATTACATTCAATATATTTACGGGACACTCCCCATTGTTTTATCCGCTCCTCATGGCGGCTATGATAAACCGGATGCAATAAAAGACAGAAGTTATGGCTCCGATCATCTTGATCGTTTTACAATGGAAATATTGCTTGATGTTACTAGAATTATTTTTGAAAAAACCGGTCAATACCCGCATACAATAGTAAGCAGAATTCATAGAATAAAACTAGACCCAAACCGCGAGATTACGGTAGCCGCACAAGGAGATTCTTTGGCTATAATTTCTTATAAAGATTTTCACAGGTTTATAGAATTTGCAGAAGAAAAGGTAATTGAAAATTGGAAGGAAGGTATATACATAGATTTACATTCAATGAATCATAAAAATCAAAGAATTGAACTTGGTTATTTACTGGAGAGTGAACTATTAAACCTGCCGGATGAAGACTTGGATAATGATCTCTTCATTGAAAAGAGTAGTATCAAGAATTTGGTTCGTAAATCCAATTACTCATTCATACAGTTATTAAGAGATTCGGTTAGCTTCGGAGATCTTCTCGCAGCCAAAGGTTATCCTTCAATCCCAAGCTCGGCCGAACCTTCACCACTTGAAAACTCATTCTTTTCAGGCGGGTTTAATACTTATATCCACGGTGGGTATGATAATGATAATTTTATAGGGATTCAGATAGAATTGCCTTGGAATGGAATTCGCGATACGGAAGATAACAGGGCAAAATTCAGTGAAAATCTTGCCGATATTATTTTGGAGTTTATCAGAATACATTACAACTACAACTTTATAAAAGATACCAAATAGCGATACTATTTAATCTCTATTTGGTATTCCTTCATTTTTGTATATAAAAGTCTTCTATGAATCTGCAAAATTTTAGCTGCTTTAGATCTATTATGAGAAGTTAACTCAAGAGTTTTTAAAATTAATTTCTTTTCTATTTCCGCAACTATACCTTTGAGAGAAAGATTGTTGTTAATTATTTCGTTAAACCAGAAATTAATGTCACCATCAAATTCTGATTCTTTTGATTTTTCACTGTTTGAAATTATCGGGATATGGTCTATTGCAAGAATATCTTTACGCGAAACAACAAGAGCACGTTGAATTGTATTTTCCAATTCCCTTACGTTGCCGGGCCAATTGTAATTGCATAACATTTTTATGGTTTCTTGAGGTATGGTTATTGATCTGCCTTTACCGTATTTTTTTATGAAATGATCCAAAAGTAACGGGATATCTTCTTTTCTTTCATTCAAAGAGGGGAGATTAATTCTAACTACGTTCAGTCTGTAAAATAAATCTTCTCTTAGTTTTCCTTCTTTAACGCTTAACTCTACATCTTTGTTGGATGCAGCAATTATTCTCACATCAACATTTATAGGAGTGTTCCCTCCAACTCTATAGAATGGCTGCTTCTGTAAAATCCGAAGGAGCTTAACCTGCAGAGAACTGGGCATGTTGTTTATTTCATCTAAAAATATTGTTCCCCCATCGGCCATTTCGAAACGTCCTAATTTCTGGGCAGATGCACCGGTGAAGGATCCCTTTTCATGGCCGAATATTTCACTTTCCAATAGAGTTTCAGTTAAAGCTCCGCAATTAACTTTAACAAAAGGTTTACCGCGTCTTGGGGAATGACGTTGTAATGCATCGGCTATCAACTCTTTCCCAGTGCCGCTGTCTCCTTGAATAAGAACAGTAGCGTCAGATAGAGAAACCTTACCAATCAATTTGAAAATTTCCTGCATTTGCAAACTTCTACCGATAATTTCATCTGTAGAAGAAACACTCATGTCTTGAAGTTTTTCTCGTAATTCTTTTACTTCGCCTACTAGGTCCGAGTACTCAAATGCTCTCTGAATGGTGATAATAAATTCATCCAGTTCGAAAGGTTTTTCGAGATAATCAAAAGCCCCCGATTTCATTGCTTCAATTGCACGCTCACTGGTTCCGTAAGCAGTAAATATGATCACGGGGAGCTTAGGTTGAAAAGTCTGTATCTCTTTGAGAACAGCTAAACCGTTTTTCTTAGGGAGATTTATATCTAAGAGGACTAGATCAGGGTAAATAGTTTTTACTTTTGAGATTGCTTCATCACCATCCCCTGCTTCGGCATAACCAAAACCCTGGCTTTCCAACAATTCGGTCATATTGTTGCGCATTGCCGGTTCATCATCTACAACCAATATTATTTTTTTATTCTTCATTCTTTTTTTAGTTTCATTTTTTCAAAGGGCAATTTAATTACAAACTTGGAGTATTCATTTTCAACAGATTCGAATTCAATAGTTCCATTGTGGGCTTTTATAATTTCATATGCAATAGAAAGTCCTAAACCGGTTCCGCTTGTCTTTGTTGTAAAGAAAGGGTCGAATATATTTTTCATCGCATTTTCGGGGATACCGCAACCGTTATCTTGAATAAAAATAATTATATTCTCATTTTCCCGGTATGTTTTTATTTCAATATTTCCATCCGATTCAATAGACTCGAAAGAGTTTGTAATGATATTTAAAATTACCTGCTCAATCTTATTTGGATCTATATAAGTTTTTGGAAGATCAATGTCCGGGTCAAATGTTATTTTAGCTATGCTGGAGTAACGCTTTGTTTTAAATAGAGTTAATACATCTCCAATTAACCGGTTTATGTCGCATGATTTGAAATTCTCATCTATTGGTCTGCTGAAAATCAGAAGTCTATTCACTAAAGTCGATAACCTATTTATTTCATTTATAACCATCTGAAGTGATTTATAAGAGATTAATTCCTCATATTTTGCGCGTTCAGGTGAGGTTTTTAATTTTTGCTGCCACATCTGAACTCTTGTTTTTATTATAGCAAGTGGAGTTTTAACTTCGTGAGCCACGCCGGCAATTAATGTTCCCAATGAGGCCATTTTATCTTTTTGATGCAGTTCATGCTCTAAATGCTCCCTATGCTTATGCTCCGTTTGTAGGGCATCAACCATTTTATTTATCGAATCAGTTATAAATCCGAAAATTCCCGGTAGTTCTTTTAACCTATGACTAGGTTGCACCTCAAGGTATTCTATATCTTGTTTGATCGTATCGAGCCGTTTATTTTGCTGGATTGACATTGCGACTGCTAAAATAAATCCAAGAAGAGATAAGACAGCTACAATATTTAAGATATCCACTAAGTTTAATTGAGGTAATTCCCTTTCAATATGAGTTCTTACCCAAACTGCCCCGATAATTTTACCATTCGATTTAATTGGCTGGGTTGCTAGGGGGAAAATAGCCGGATCGAATTGATGGATTTGAACAATTAGTGAATCTCTTATAATTGAGTTCAATGTTTGCTCTTTGATCATATTGTAAGACCTTGGCGGCGGGCCGTATACCGGGATAGGAGGAGGCGAAGTTGGATATGCATAACCTTGGAATTGTTCCAAGGCAATGAAATAAAATCCTCCTTCCATACCCTTTACCGGTTCCAAGTTCTCTGTTGTTATATGTGATAATATTAGATCAACCTTTCCTGTCTCAATTCTGCTGTTAAATCCTTCTTCAAAAAATTTGGCGTTATCAAGACTATCGATAATATTTTTTGACGCTGAACTCAGTTGCTTTACCAGCACTTCGCAAAGTACCATATTTGTATTTGTTACTTCATCTGCCCAATCTGAATAAGTCTTATCGATAAAAAGTGCAATGCTTACCAAAACCACTGAAAATAGGGTAGCAATAAGCAATGCTTTCAATTTTAATTTAGCGAATTTCATTTCACACTTTTATCATCATTAAAGCCAAAATTTGTGCCAAATTGAAAAAATCATAACTATTTGGAAAATCTTTAATTCCTCCAGTTTCTGAGCAAATATCTCTCAGAATTGTGTGCTAAAATAGCTCAAATAAAAATAAGAAGTTATTAAAAACGTATTAAAAAGATGATAATAATCGTCAATCTTTTGGCTCGAAACTTGAGTTAATTAGTAATCACTTTAGTAAGGCATAAGAGCATCTGTTTCGCTAAGCTCATATAATTCTAATTATATTCTCAATTATTTTGTGGTAATTTTAATGAGTTTTGAATTGGTAATTTTGGTTGTAATGTTAGTCCTTTTTGCCATTGGAGTCTTCGGTTTTAAATTGCCGGCAGGTGTTTCATTAATGCTCGGGGCAATTGCCGGTGCGTTAGTCGGCGGCGAAGGAATCCCAGTACGACATTTGGTTGAAGGAAGTTTTGGATTTTTAGAAGCAATAATGATTATTTCTACTGCAATGATATTTATGAAAGTAGTAAATGCAACAGGGGCGCTTTCTACGATTAGTTACTCATTAATTAAATCGTTACATAAGTATCCCACGCTTTTATTTGTTGTGATAATGGTTTTTGTAATGTTTCCCGGCATGCTTACCGGTTTGTCATCAGCTTGTATATTAACAACCGGTGCAATTGTAGTTCCTGCATTATTAGCAATGGGATTACCTAAGAAAGCTGCCGGTGCATTGATAGCAATGGCCGCCGTATTCGGCGAGATTGCTCCGCCTATCAGTATCCCCGTTATGATCATTGGTGGAGGAGTTGATATGCCCTATATAGGTTTTAATGGTCCGTTGTTTTTAGCGTCATTCCCAGCGGCGATAATTACTGCCGTTTATTTTAGAGTTAGATACTTGAGAAATTTTTGTATTGATGAAGTATTGGATAAATTGGAAAAACCGGTATACGCCCAACATGGACTTAAGCTATACATCCCGATAGTTATCGTAATATTTTTTCTTTTTGCAGAACAACTTTTCCCCGCCTGGATGCCTCACCTAGGGGTTCCTCTTGTATTTATGATAGGAACTATAACGGCATTCGGTACAGGAAATAAATTTAAAATTGTTGAATTATCACAATCCGCTATACGCAATGCACTGCCGGTGATGGCAATTCTTGTAGGTGTGGGGATGTTTTTGCAGATACTTACTTTGACAGGTGTAAGGGGCTATTTGGCTGTAAGTGCTCTGCAGCTGCCCGAAGAAATAAAATATTTGGCTGCCGTAATTATGCCTTTCTTCGGATCGGCATATGCCTCTGCATCTGTCATTGGTGTTCCGCTGGTGTTTGTATTTCTTGGAAAGAATTCAATTGTAGTTGCCTCTGCACTGGCATTGATGGCTGCAATGGGGGATTTGATGCCCCCGCCTTCTCTTCTATGCGCTTACGCAGGGCAGATGGTCAAAGAGTCAAATCATTTTAAGATTTTAAAAACGAGTATACCGGCTATTATATTTACTGCAATAGTCGGATTATCAATGATCTACTTCGCAAAAGAGATCGGATTATTTTTAAACTCAATTTTCTAATAAGGAGTGGTAGATGCTGTTTTGGATTTATGTGATGATACTGGTTGTTTTAAGCGTCTTATTAATCAAAGAAATGTTTACTGAGAAAGACTGGCGAAAACAGATTGCTCTAGTTATGGTGCTTATCCCGTTCATTCTTAGAATTTTACAAATAAAGTAAATGTGAAAATGAAAATGAATCATATACATACTGCTTCAATTGTTCTGGTAATAGGATTAATAATAAGTGCAATCGCTTCAGCTGAATTTCTGGAAATGACAAAGAAAGATCAAATATTTCCGGCGCCTACATTAACTAAAACAGTAAAGCTTTCCGATTATAACGAATACTTATCGGCAACAAACGGTGATACAGATATTTTTATATTCGAAGGTGTAGAAGAAGGGGCTACAATATTATTATTGGGGGGAACACATCCTAACGAACCGTCGGGTTTTATTACTGCTCTTTTACTTGTTGAAAATATTAAAGTTGATGCAGGCAGAGTTATCTTGATTCCCCAGGCTTGTTCAAGCGGATTTTCATGTACAGACCCGATGGAGGGATATCCCGAATTTTATAATATTGAAACTAAGTCCGGTAATAGAAAATTCAGGTTTGGTTCCCGCGTTTCAAACCCGCTCGATCAATGGCCGGATCCGCTTGTTTATTCACATATCCCGTCAGGGCAGAAATTATCCGGTTTTGAAACCCGCAATCTTAACCGTTCTTATCCCGGAATTAAAGATGGAACATTCACGGAGCGTGTGGCGTTCGCAATTGTTGAATTAATTAAAAGAGAAAATGTAACCGTTGCTTTCGATCTACATGAAGCTGCACCGGAAATCCCTATTATCAATGCAATTGTTTATCATGAAAAAAGCGAAGATATTGCCATGATGGCAATAATGAATTTGGAATTTTCCAATTTGAGTTACGCTCCCGAAGCTTCTCCTCAAAATTTCAGGGGATTAAGCCACCGTGAATGGGGGGATAATACAGAGACGATTCCGTTTTTAATGGAGACTTGCAATCCTATCCAGGGTAGATTACGCGGTAAAACTAACGAAGAATTAATTTTGAAAGGCATTAGTCACGAGTATTTATTGGCAAAACAAACCGGTAAGTTGCGTATTGAATATTCCGACGAAGGCGAATCTATTGATAGACGTGTGGCTAGACATATAGCCGCTTTTCTCGAATTATTAAATTCTTACAACGGATATTATCCGGATAATGAGATTTTAATAAGCAACATTCCCGGTTATTCCGAAATAATTGAAAATGGATTAAATAATTATCTAAATTGAATAAATAACGGAGAAATCATGCAACTGTTCAAGTACTCATTTTTAGTAATCTTGTTTCTATTTAGTATGAATATCTATTCACAAGACGAAATAAAATTTGAAGCTCCAATTCTCATCACTTCTGCCGGGCAAAGTGCCGATGTAAAACTAACCAAGCTCCTTTTTGATATGCAGAAATTACCTGCAACAACAATTATTATGGCAAAAACTTCAGATCTAAAAGATGTAAAATCTTTAGTAATTGTGCCCGGTTTTAGTTCAAAAGGATTAGGTGCGGCAGGCGTTAGTGTGGATGATGAAATAAAAAGAGTAGAAGAAATTATCAACACTGCTAATAAAAAAAGGATTCCGATAATTTTACTCCACATTGGAGGGAAAGCAAGGAGACAAGGTAATTCGGACAATTTTATTAAAATGGTTGCAAATGCTTCTAAGTATATGATTGTTGTTAAACAAGGCAATGAAGATAATCTCTTTACTGATTTATCAAAATCATTAAACATACCCCTGGAAATTGTGGATAAAATTCCTAACGCCGGTGCACCCATCGGCAAGTTATTTAAATAATTATTTTAAGGGTTGTCTCAGTGGATGGAATTCAATCAACATTTATGGAAGAATTCCTGCCAAATAGTATAATGGTGATATTGTTCCGCGTGACCCGGTTATCTATTCAATCATTACTATTTATTATGTGGTAATTACTTTTGAGACAACCCAATTTTTTACTTTCATTAGCTGAAATTCACCGGATTGACTATGCTTACTCGTATTTCACGCAGACCTAGGTTAGATAAATTTATTTGCATAATCCTTTTATTTGTTTTCATACAATCTTTTGCTCAAGAGAATGCAACTCAATTTGGGGTTGTTGCTTCGGCACATCCTGCTGCGTCGAAGGCAGGTTTGCAGATACTCAAGGATGGGGGAAATGCAGTTGATGCAGTAATAGCCGCAGCGCTTGTACTCTCGGTTGTTGAACCTTACGCTTCAGGTTTAGGAGGGGGAGGCTTTTTAACGATAAAAATTGATGGTAAAGATCCGGTGGTTATTGACTATCGTGAAACTGCTCCAACTTGCGTTTCCGATTCAATTTATTACTCCGATAATTTTGATTTCAATTATGTTTCAAAAATAGGGGTAAATTCAATTGGTGTTCCCGGTGCGGCCGCTGGGCTTGATTTGGCCCTTAAAAAATACGGCACTATGGATATAGATGATTTAGTAAAACCTGCAATAGAAATTGCAATGAATGGTTTTGAAGTTAACCAAACAACCGCGGATTTGATACTTGAACAATATGGAATCATTTCCGCTTTTGAAGAGACAGCAAAGTTATTTTTGAACGAAGGAATGCCCCCGGTTATTGGTGATACTTTATATAATTTGGAATTAGCCAAATCACTGGAATTGCTTGGGAAGGAAGGATTAAAATCTTTTTATACAAGTGAAATAGCAGATGCAATAGTCACATTTATGCGTGATAACAAGGGATGTTTATCTTTTGAAGATCTAAAAAATTACAAAGCTTTTGAGAAGCAGCCTGTTATCGGTTATTACAAAGATTATCAAATAGTTTCTACTCCGCCTCCAAGCGGCGGCGGTACTCATTTAATTGAGCTTCTCAATATTCTAGAAAATTTTGATCTACATGAAATGGGATTAAACAGTTCTGAATATATCAATACATTTGCACAGGCTTTGTCGATTGTGCAATCGGATAAAGAACGTTTTATGGCCGACCCCGCATTTTACACCGTTCCAGTTGAACAATTAACCGATAAAGATTACGCTTTACGTTCCGCGATGAAAATTGATCAAGATAATTTACCCTCCAAACAGCAACCTGAATTGATTGATTTCAACGAATCTGGAAGTACAACTTCTCTTTCTGTAATTGACAAATACGGTAATATGGTTACGCTTACACAAAGCATTTGTTTATTCTTCGGATCGGGGATTACAATTCCAGGGACAGGAATACTTCTTAACAACCACATGAGCGATTTTGATAGCGAGCCTGGTAAACTGAATTCAATCGAACCTGGTAAACGGCCTGTTAGCAGTATTGCGCCTACAATAATCTTAAAAGATGGTAATCCATTTTTGACAATTGGGACACCCGGCGGATCAAGAATAATTGGAACAATGGCGCAGATAATAGTTGACATTTTAAATTTCAATATGAATTTACAAGAAGCAATTGACGCTCCACGTTTTCATGTTACAAAAGATAAATTACACGTAGAATCCAGAATAGCTGGGGAAGTAATAAACAAACTTATTGAGATGGGTTACAAAATTCAGACTTACTCCGAATATGACAAATATTTCGGAGGAGCACAGGGAGTTATTTACGATCATAAGAATAAAATATCAATCGGTGCGGCCGATCCAAGACGAGGCGGATCTGTTGAAGGTAAATAAGTAAGTATAATCGGGAAATTATATGAATAATATTCTGCTATTTATTTTACTCCTAACCAGCATAGCAAGTAATATTTTTGCTCAGCCAAAACAGGAGCAATTATTAAATAAATTTTTTGAGAAGGATTCCGTGGTAATTCTCGTAACCGATTCAGGTCTTGGAGGTATGTCTGTTGCAGCAAACCTATATGAAAAAATTAAAGACGCCGGAATATTTAAGAATGTGAAAATTACATTTTTCAATGCACAACCACATTTGACATACGGTTACAACTCAATGAAAACTTTAAGTGAAAAAATTTGGGTGTTCGATAATGCATTGGAGGCAATTGATACTAAACTTAAACCAGATATAATTCTTATTGCTTGCAACACTCTGTCGGTGATATATGAGTATGCCAGATTTTCAAAAAATCCAGTTATCCCGGTTATAGGGATTGTTGATGCAGGAGTAGATTTAATTAAATCGAATATGAGAACGGAAGAAAATTCTAAAGTGATTATATTTGCAACCAAAACTACCATAGATGAGGCAAAACATAAAACCGGGCTTATCGAAGAGGGTATTGCTGAAGAAAGAATCATTACAATTGCATGTCCAAGACTTGCGGGGAGTATAGAAAGGAATTATAACGGTCCGGAAACAGATTCTCTTCTCAATGGATATATTGGCAAGGGAATCGAACAATTGGGCAAACAAAACAGCACAATATTTGTAAGCTATAATTGTACACACTACGGTTACATAACTGATCAATTTGCTTCGAAATTTGACGAACTTGGAATTGATGTAACCGGATATCTTGATCCAAACTATTACATGGCTGATTTTATTTTTAATTCCGGGAAACAAAATAGGTTTGAAAACACGGAAATATCTATTGAAATAATTTCTCAACCGGAGATAACGCCCGAAAAAATATATTCAATTTATAGCCTGTTGGAAAAAACATCAGGGGTATCGGCAGGGGCATTGCTGTACTATAATTATGAGCCTGACTTTTTTAATTGGCGATATGAAGAGAATAACTAAAATATTGTGAATTTTTATGGAGATTTTAGTATATGAAAAATAATGGAATAAAATTATTTGTCGTCAGATTGACAAGTATTCTATTTTCGTTTACGATACTTCTTTCTGCACAAGTAAAAAATCTGCCAAGTGTTGAAGGAATAAACGGTCTCGTATCAACTGCTCACCCTTTGGCGTCGGAAGCTGCCTTGGATGTATTAAAAGCAGGAGGTAATGCTGTTGATGCTGCGGTGGCTGCTGCTTTTGCAATTGGAGTTGTTGAACCCGACGGATCAGGGCTGGGCGGAGGCGGGTGTATGCTGATATATATTAAAGAAAAAAATAAAGCATATTATATTAATTACTATCAACAAGCATCTGAAAAAATATTTGATGTTGACTATAAAAGATCTGAAGGAATTACTGCTAAAACGATTTTAGTTCCCGGTAACGTTGCAGGGCTCACCACCGCGTTGGAAGAGTTCGGCACAAGACCGATTGCAGAAATAATAGAACCTGCAATTAAATATGCCGAAGAGGGTTTCCCGATTGATTTAACATTAGCAGGAATAATACTCGATAATATTTCCGTTATTGATAAGTATAAATTAACGAAAGAAATATACATGCCTTCGGACTTTCCTTTAATGGAAGGAGATATCCTTAAACAGCCTGAACTCGCAAATACATTAAAAATCATAGGTCAAAAAGGAGCAATGGGATTTTATGAGGGGGAAGTAGCAGAGAAAATTGTAAACGGGATTACAAGCGAAGGGGGAGCTATAACTCTCAATGATATGAAAACTTACAAAGCCCAATTAACCGAACCACTAAGAGGTACATACAGAAATTATGAAATTATAAGTGCAGGTCTGCCTCAATCGGGTGTTTCATTGATTGAAACGATGAATATGCTGGAGTTAATTGACTTTGGATCAATGGGTCATTTTACCGAATCGGCCGAAGTTCTTCATCTAATGGCAGAAGTATTTCTTAAGTCTTATTCCGATAGATACAGCTATACCGGCGATCCCAGATTTTCAGAGATACCTATTGAAGGACTGCTTGCAAAAGAATATGCCGTAAACAGGTTTAATGAAATTAACAGGGATCAAACTGCGCCGGAAGGTTACAGGGAAACACCCCCAGGAAATCCATGGAACACACAAAGTATTAATAGATGTAGTGAGAATGCAGAGACAGAGAGCTCGGGGCATACAACTCATATATCTATTGTCGACAAAGAGGGAAACATGGTTTCATTAACGCAAACCCTCGGCACTTTTTTCGGTTCTGGCTATACGGCAGCAGGGGTGCTTTTCAATAGCTCAAGAATAAATTATTCATCAAGAATTGAAGCAAATAAAATGGAACCGGGTAAAATTTCACGAAGCACAATTGCACCCACATTTTTATTAAAAGAGGATAAACCTTTCCTTTGTTTAGGAACACCGGGAGGGGGAAGAATTATTTCCACATTAGCTGAAATTATTGTTAACATTGTAGATTTTGGTATGAGTGCCGAATCGGCTAACCAAGCTCCTCGCTTTCACTGCCAGGTTAATGATGATTATCTTAGTCTGGAAAACCGCTTTTCTGAAGATGTAATTAAAGTACTCGAATCTAAAGGGCATAACCTAAAAATTTATGAAGAATTTGATCTCTTCTTCGGTGGCGCGCAGTTAATAATTATTGATCCGGAAACAGGTAAGTATTACGGAACCGCCGACAAAAGACGCGGGGGAGTTGCATTAGGATATTAATAATATTTTACGGGCTAATTAAAATAAATGTACATTGCTTTTATATTACTGCTTATTCTAATAATTCTTTTGGGAATAGAAAAATTCCGGTTAGATAGGAATATCCAAAAAATTAAGATAAGAATTTTAGTTAACGGTACTAGAGGTAAATCAACAGTTGTTAAATATATTGCTGCGTTACTGAGACAAAATGAAATTAAAACATTTTCAAAAATTACTGGGATTGTGCCTACTTTTGCCGGCCCTGACGGTCAACCGCAAATAATTAAAAGAAGAGGGGGTGCAAGAGTAATTGAACAACTAAAGATGATATCAGAAGCAGCACGCTTGAACGCTGATGCTATTGTTCTCGAGTGTATGTCTATAAACCCGGAACTTCAGAAGCTTGAAAGCCGTTTACTCAAACCGCATTTTTATATAATAACGAATATCCGGGAAGATCATTTGGAAGATATGGGAAAAACTCCCGCTGAATGGGCGCAATCAATTTGTTCTGCAATACCGGAAGATACAAAAGTACTAACAACCGAAACAAAGCATTTGGAAACGATAAAAATGTACGCTGAAGAAATAAGAAGTAATGTGATTCATATAGATAAAATCGATTTAATGGAAATTGCTTTTGATCAGCCGGGAATTATTAAAGAGAACTTTGAAATTGCTCTAGCATTGGCCAAGGAATTAAAGCTGAAAACTTCAGAATTTCTTGAGGAAACATTAAAACAGGAAGAACAATCTGCCGACCATCAACGTACAATTAATAATTGTAACGTAAACTTTTATAATGGATTTGCTATAAATGATGTCTATTCGGCTGAAGTTTATTTGAAGCAAATAAATAAAAAAACAAGTTCAAACAATAAACTAGTAATCATCTTTAATTCCAGGGCCGATAGGCCGATGCGCTCATTGCGCTTTGCAGAGATGATCAGTAAGACTAAACCTGATAAGTGCATATTAACCGGAGATCATCAACAGGCGACTAAAAGAAAACTTCTAAAATTAGGAATAAAAAAAGAGAATGTTATTAGATGGAGTACTAAGCAGAGTAAAATGGTGAGTGAAAGTCTTAAAAAGGTTGTTGATGCCGATACAACTTTAATCGGTTTTGGTAACATTAAAGGGGATGGTTTCGAAATATTAAATTCACTGAACAAAAATTGAAAATATAATGTACGAAATATTTTTTGTCGGATTAGTAGTTGGATTTATTTATTATGAAATGGTAGGCATAACCCCGGGCGGCGTTGTGGCTCCTGCTTATTTTGCGATGTTTATTACGCAGCCTCTTAAAATAGTAATTACTATAGCCATCGCCTTAATTGTTTGGCAGATTATCAAATTATTATCTTCATATTTTATAATATTCGGTAGGCGGAGGCTGCTCTTGGCTCTCCTGATCGGCTTTTGCTTGAAATTGTTGGTAATGAGCTGGCTTCAACCAATGAATATAATGCAGCTTGATCTTCAATCAATCGGGTACATCATTCCGGGCTTAATAGCTAATGAATTGGGAAGACAGAGTTTTGTTGCAACCATTTCCAGCATTGGCATTGTAACAATTATAACATATCTGATTGTATTGGTAATTTAATGCGGCAATCTAATGCAATAAATAATACTTCAATCGGTCTTGCATCGATTTTTATAATATCACTTATTGGTTTATTTATCGTTCGTCAATATTTTATTTACGAGGTTGAACATCCCAAATCTCATTTAATGAAGCAGAGTGTTGAACTAACCAAACATTGGTTTGAAATAGTAGGAAAGCAAAAGGCTGAAAGAGGAATTGAAAGAGATGCCGTATCGAATGTTCAATACAATGCTTTGCTGGGAAACGATTATACTTATATAACCACAACGCTTGGTTCACTGGAAGCCAAGGAATTATCTACCAATCCTGAATTCGCTGCTCTGATAACAAGAATGCTTTTGGATCTTGATTCGGTAAGCAATGTCGGTTTGATTATTTCGGGATCGTTCCCTGCATTATCGATTTCAACATTGGCTGCGCTTCAAACAATAGGTGCAAATACAGCAGTAATGAGTTCATTAGGCGCGTCGAGTTTTGGAGCCAATCAACCAGAGGCTACATGGATAGATATTGAAGAGTGGTTGAGAAATGATGGTGATTTAAGATTTAGATCCGATATTGTAACAATGGGGGCCGAAAACGATAACGGGGAAGGTTTAACCGAACAGGGCATAAGTATTATCAATAATGCAGCTGAACGAAATAATACCGAGCTTTACATCCCTGCATCTTTAGAAGAATCAATTCATTATAAAACAGAATACTTTATTGAAAGAAATATCGATTGCCTTATTAACATAGGCGGTAACCAAGCCGGCTTGGGATCATGTATTCATGCTGTTGAAATCCCTAACGGAGTTCATCCGGGTAAGAAGATATGTAATGACAAAAGCAGGGGAATAATTAGCAGAATCGCTGAAATGGGAATACCTTTTATTCATCTGCTCAATATTAAGGATTTGGCTGTTAAAAATGGAATCCCCCTCGAACCGGGAATAAATTATGGTAATTCAGAGGCAATTTATAAAATAACAACTACGAAAAGGCTGCCGATTATTTTTTTAATTGTTTTAATATTTGTGTCGCTGCATTTAATCAGATCAAAATATAATATATTCAGGAAATTTTATGCGTAAAATAATCTTCATCTTAATAACTATACTTAGCTTACAAGTTTCGGCTCAGCAACAGGTATCCGGTAATTTATTAACTTATTTTGATAATATAATTAATAATATCCCGCGGGGTCAAGGATCGGATGAATATCAAAAGCCTTCAACCGATCAACTTAATATCTTTAGAAATGTGATTTCCGGTATAATAAATGAAAATTATTCAGGGGCAAATTCTTCTGCTGAAGGTATCGGATATAAAATTACTCAATTTTTGGATGATACAGGAATTACCTATTACATATTGGAAAGCAACTCATCCAATTTTTGGGGAACGTTTATTTTCAATCCTGCTTCAGTAAGAAGTAAATTGGTGATACAATCGCCGCACGCGATTTATGACAGTTATACCGGTACGCAAGGTATACTTGTTTATAGAGTAACAGGTTCATTCGCATTTTTTATGAATGGAACTCATCGCTGTAATAGTTCATTGTATTCGGTTTGCGACGGTACAACAACCGCTTGCAGCAACGGTGGTCCGGCTACAAGATACCGCGTGTCAGATCAAGCGCATAATACTGACAATACATTCCAAGCTGCAACCGAGATATTGGAAAATGAAATTGACAGTCTGATTTATATACAATTGCATGGCTTCTCGAAAGGGAGCGGTGATCCATACTTGATTATGAGCGGCGGAACGAGCATTCCGCCACAAGGGCCTGATTACATTGCATTGCTGCGCGACGCACTTCTTAATGTTGATGGGGGACTCACTTTTAAAATCGCTCATTTAGATACAGACTGGACAAGGTTAATTGCTACCAGCAACACACAAGGTAGGTTGATAAACGGCAGCAGTAATCCTTGTTCAATTGGTGCAAATCAAAATTCCGGGCGCTTCATTCACATTGAACAAGAGAAATCGAGATTAAGAGACAGTGATACAGATAGGATGAAGATGGCAACGGCAATAAATGCCGTATTCCCACCTAATAATGTAACTGCAATTGAAGAATATTGTGAAGTAAAACCTGGGAATACTTTAGAGTTCTATCCAAATCCATTTAACTCAATGACAAATATTATTTTCAGTATTAATGAAGCATCTGAAGTTCAGCTTTATCTTTACGATGTGCTTGGAAGAAGGATTAAAACTTTATTCAATGGGTATGCTGCAAGCGGAAGTAATAAAGTAAATTTGCATAGCAACAATTTGGGAAGTGGAATTTATTTTATTGTTCTAATTTCTAAAGAAGGAACTGTCACAAGGAAAGTAACTCATTTAAAATAATTATTAAAAGAAAAAATATGCTATGCAGATTGAAGGGTGAAGGAGAAAGTGCTTCCTTCGCCTTTTATAGATTCAACAAAAATATTTCCACCGCATTTTTCTATAAGTTCTTTACATAGAAGTAATCCTAGTCCTGTTCCTTTTTCTTTCTCAGTCCCTTCTTCGCTGAAGTGTATATTCTCTTTAAACAATTTTTTTATATTATCTCGGGAGATTCCAACCCCTGTATCAATCACAGATACAAAAACTAGGTTATCCTTTTTTCTTATTTCAATAGTTACTTTCCCCCCTTTTGGAGTAAACTTAATTGCATTTGATACTAAATTACGTATAATTGAAAATGCGCAATTTTCGTCTGCTAATACTTCATGCTCTGCCTTGTCTGTAATCGTAAATTTAATATTTTTATCAATTGCATTAAGAGAAAACAAATTATAGACTCTCTGTATTGTACTGAGTATATTAAATTTTACCGGGTCATAATCAAACTTATTTGTCTGCATTCTCGACCATTGAAGTAAATTTTCCAATAAATTAAAAATACTCTGCGCAGAATGGTAGAGTGCAGTTGAATATTCTTTTAGTTCTTCCGGCGTCAGTTCATCGTAATATTTTGCCATATATTCGGAAAAGCCAAGTAATGCAGTAAACGGACTCCGTAAATCATGTGCTATAATTGAGAATAATTTATCTTTACTTTTGCTGATGGCTTTCAACTCTTCATTGTACTCAGCCAGTTTTGCCTCTGATTGTTTTCTCTCTGTAATATCCCTGGCTACAATAAGTACTTTTTCCGGTTTTCCCTCCGCATTCTTGATTATATTTCCCTGTGATTCTATATGGCGTACTGAATTGTCTTTTAACAAAAACCTGTATTGAGTTAGTTGACCTATACCGGTTGCAATTGTATCGTGGAATATCTTTTTAATTTTATCCCTATCATCAGGGTGAATTTCCTTAAACGAATCAGTTCCTCGTAATGCTTCGGGGTCACCTAATATTTTTGTATATGACTTACTATTATATAATCTTTTACCATTTAGATCTACTATTGCAATTAAGTCTGAAGCTTCGTCAGTAACCATTTGTAACAAGCGGTTGGTTTCTTGAATATTTTGCTCCGCTATTTTTTTCTCAGTTATATTTTCACATGTTATCAGTATATTATTTTCTCCGTCTGCTACCGAACATGCCACGTTTCGTGCCCATATTGTGTGCCCATCTTTATGTAAAAATTTTGTTTCCCATGAATATGATTTATTGGGAAACTTCAAACATTCTTGCAATTTATTTTCGGCTAATTTTCTGTTCTCATCAGAATAAAGATTTAGTATATTTTCCCCTTCCAACTCAGATTTATCATACCCAAGTTCATCCGAGGAGTGTTTGTTCACGCTTAGTATCTTAAAATTCGTATCCAACGTAAAGATCATTAATGGATTATTTTCATATAAAATTTTGTACCGAGCTTCACTCTCTTTCAATTTATTTTCAGAAGCTGATTTATAAATAGACATTTGAACAGCAGTTTCAAGTTCTTTTATATCGAAAGGTTTAAAAAGGTAAGCAGCAGGTTCGGTAAATTGCGCACGTCTTAAAGTTTCTTCGTCACTGAATGAAGTTAAATATATTATTGGGATTTCATGATTTTTTTGAATGAAAAGAGCTGCTTCAATTCCATCAATTTTTCCGGCAAGAGCTATATCGATTAAGGCAATATCAGGTTTCATCTTATCAACGATATCAATCGCTTCTTCTCCGGATAAGGTGATCCCAACAATCTCGTAGCCTGCTTTAATAAGATTTGTTTCAAGACTTTTTGCAACTATACTATCGTTTTCCGCGATAAGTATTTTTTTAGAATTCATCAAGTATTCCTTAAGGGAATAGGGGAATTAATTAAACAGTATCATACATTGGGCCAAAAGAAAAATCAATTTTTATCTATAAATCAATAAAAACAGAAGGAAAAAATTTATTTATTAAAGAAAAAAGTTATATCAGAAAAAAATACCGGAAAAATTTACGATATAGAGTAAAACGAGTTGTAAGCTTTAAGTTTATTAAATCAAAGTAAAGTTAGAAAATAAAACCTACATTCGCAATTATTGCCTATAATCTCTTATGTAGATTATCTTAATAATGCTCACCTGATTTAACAACCACCTTTACAGGCGGAAGCAAATTAGTCATTCTATTGAATTGTATCTTCAGCGGTCATTGTTAAAAAAAATGAACTCACTATCAAAATTCTTAATTGTAAATCAAACATTTGTAACAAATGACATAGGATTTTATTATGTTATCATTTGATTCTTCGCTTTTTTTTAATAGTTAAGTTATAATGTGGAGTTGTTATGAAAGATATTTTTTCCATGTTTTTACTATTGTTTGTCTTAGTATTAGTAAGTTGTTCAACATTGACGATTAAACCTGTTAATTATGCATGGCCGGTAGAATCGGTATTAACGATTGATGAAACAGGATCTGTTGAAGACCCGCGTTATTCATTTTCATTTAAACCTGACCTCATTTTCGCGGAGGAATTCCAAGATCAAGTTGTTGAGGTTCCAAAGGAAATTAGGATTCTACGAAATGAAAATGGTTATTATTTTATTACCGCTGCCGGGTTTAAAAACATTTATATTTTTTCAGCCGATGAAGGGGCTATGAAATTGGCAGAAAAAATCAACGTTACGGAGACAAGACTTTTATCCCCCATAATGAATCAGAGGGCACCTTATATTGAATTAATAGACGGTGAAAATAAATACTTGATAAACGAATCAGGAATTCAAAGGAAGTAATTATGAAAAGTAACTTTGTAGTTTACACCTCCATTATTGCGATAATATTAGTTTGCAATATTACCTTATACGCTCAATCTGATTATGAGATAACACAAAATTTTAAAAATTCTCATAAAACATTGTCCGATTCAATTCACAATGCCGTTGACCTGGCGGCGTGTAACCAGCTACAGCAGAGTATTAATGATTTTATTAGAGAATATTCTTCTCATAAGTCTTTGCTGGATAAAAGCCTCTATCCAGATAATTTTGACTCTTCATTAGCAAAACTTCAGAATGCTCTTGATACCAGGCGAATTGATTTTGTTCAAATTACCGATTTGCAGACAACAGTAGAAGAATTGCGAGACGAGATATCACTTCTCAATAGGAAGAACTCTTTGCTGATTTCCGAAATTCAATCACTTGGAAAGATTAAAAATAAGAATAAAAAAACTATTGATTCACTTCGTACGCTGGTAAATGATTTGAGCAATTCTATAAGTAAAAGAGACGAGCTCGTTCTCAGCATCGTAGACAGTTTGATATCGGATTACGTTAATACGCCATCGAGCCTTAATGAAGCCGAAAGCCGTAATTTTATAAAAAAAGTTGAAAGCAAGAATATGTTCTTCAACGTAAGAAGAACGGTTGAAGATAATATAGAATTTCTTAAAGTAACTTCTCTCAACTATGATGATTTGGAAAAGATGAAAAATCATCAAATTAGTTTTTCTAACCTTTGGAGGCAAATAGGTCCGACGCTTGCAGAGGTTTATCTTAAAAGAAACGAGAGAGCTGTTGAGATTGGGCAGATTGACGGATTGTTCAGAGATTGGAGTAAAAAAATTGATGAAAAAATTTGGACTTCAGTTGATCAACTATTCCGGAGCCAGGAGATAGCTATACTAAAATACAAAAACGGTACGGAATTCACTGATAACGTGATCTCGTTTATCGAAGATGAAATAAAAAATGCTTCGGTAAAGGGGAGAGATGAATCGGAAAATACATTCGCGGTATTTACATATAGTATTTGGTTCAAAGATATGAAACCTCTCTGGGTCCCGATGTTAATTGAAAACAACATGTTAACTCAAACTCAGAAAGATACCATTGAAAGCCGAATTGCTAAATGGCAGAGGGTTGTAGCTCCTCCATCTTATACCTGGTTATATTTTATTGTGGGTTTGATTGTTATTGCTCTTATTTTATTGTTTTATAAAAAAGATAAGAAGAGCAAAAACAATAATGTAAAAGAGGAAACCGCAAAAGAATAAAATTGCGATAAAAAATATCGGAGTGGTTGAATACTCTCATCCACTCCTTTTTCTAATCGGCTTTTAATATTAATAAAATCTCACCGAAATAAATACGATGATAATCGTTCAAAGAATAATTTTTTTCTATATCGGGATTTAAAAAATTTTTCGAATCAAAATCATCCCAATATATTTTTTTACACTCCAGGATTAAATCGGCTTCTTCAAAAGAAGGTGCTTGTACTAGGGAAGATTTAATCGGAGTTAATCCGGATTCAGTAATTTTATCTCCATCGCGTCCCGACATAGAACCGAGTAAATTTAATGCATTTTTATATTTCCCCGGGAATGCCGATAAAGTAAAAGTATCATACTTTTCCATAAATTCGAATGTGTATCGTGTAGGCCGAACAACCACCTGGACGAAAGGTTTATTCCACATTTGCCCAATGCTTCCCCATGCTACTGTCATCGTGTTATAAATTCCGGTATCATAATCCCCGCTTGTAAGTAAAAGCCAACGGTTAGCCCAAAGATTTATGGCATCAATTGAAAAATCATTCGGAGTAATAGAGTGTAATTTCATTATTATATCCTTATTAGTATTAGTGAGCGCTGCTCATAAAGTTAAACTAAAACGCAGTTACAAAACCAATACTTGCTGTTCCGTAATTATGTAGAAAATCATAAGTATATTCAGCTGCCATACGAATATTTCTTTTTAACATGTATCCGATATGAAATGTCCCGGATTTGTAATCAAGGTTATCCTGATCGGAATCTACCCAGTTAAACATACCTACAGCGTACCATTTGCTTTCATCTGCATCGGGTTGATAAACCAATTCGGCCATCATCCCTTTAGTTTCAATCGATGGAGCGGTAGTTAAATCGGTCTCGGCTAAGAACACATCCTTATCTTCCCGTTGAACATATTGCAGATTTAGTTCAATTATGCCTTTGTAAGAAAGAGACATGTCTGGGCCGAAGATCTGGATTTTATTTGTTGTAACAGTACCGGCATTGTTTGTAAGCTCTTCCTTACCCAAATAACCGAATGCCCCGATTCGAACAAATTCCCCAACGTCTTGCGACACACGCCCCATGACATTCTTGTGCCTGTCTTTATCAAATATTCTAAAAATATTAGCATGCCCTAAGCCTGTTCCGTTAAGAACCTCCACAATAATATCAGTACCGGTTTCAAATCCATACGTAAGCATAATACCCCTGTCGTATGCAAGATTAGCGGTGGATAATCCGACAGATGTTTTATAGATAGAATAATCTTCAAAAGTCAATCTAAGTTCGCGTTTAAACAAAGGGTCGGATACCTGGAATTGCCCTACATAAATATCCAGCTCCGAATCAAATACATTATTGAACATTAAAAAGGCATCTTCAACTCCTGCAACCTCGCCTCTTTCACTAAAGAAAAAATAGAAGTAGTAAGCAATGTCTTCAGTGATGGCGCCTCCAGAAAGGAGTTTCAAATTGTAAGGAGCTGAAAAATCGCTTCGTTTGGAATGTCTGTTGTTATAAGTTAAGAATCCTTCAAGTCTGATTGCCAATGGAATATCTCGAATCAAAGACAATTCCGGATCGCCTGTATCAACATAATATCTAGGTGCGTCTTGTTCTGCAAGAACAAATCCATTACCAGCAAATTCATCTCCGTATGGTTTCAATTTAGGGAAAGGAGAGTGGCATGTTTGGCAGCTCATTTTATATTTCCTGGCAAAAGCAGGTATACCGTATAGATCATCGGAAAAGAAAGATAAACCTAAAAGAGCGGTCATGCATATGATAATCGATTTTCTCATAATTCCCTCCTAATCAAGAATGGTTACATAAGTTGTATGTTCATTTACTTTAATTATTTCTTCTTCATCGTCTGGTACATTAAGTAAATCTGCAACAGGTTTAATGAGTTTTTGATAGTTGAGTACGGCGGTTACTTTCAATTCTCCCGGCGCCATAGTATCAGGTAAATTGAAAGTACATGTTTCCACTTTTGTTTCTCTTGGCCCAAACCGATAATCAACACCAAGCGATGCAGTGTTCCATTGTTGAATTGTCATACGCCCTTGTGAATCGAAGTACGGCATTCTGAAAATTCTATCTCCCAAAGGAATTCCATCTCTTTGAACACCCGGGAAGTTTGGATCATCCAAAGCAATTCCCATATCTTGATAAGCCAGTACATCTTCAGCAATAGTGTATTCTTCTCCTTCAAATCCTTTTTTATCCACAGGGAGATGATAAACATTCCCCTCGGAATCTATTGCTTCAACGTGCATCCATACAATTCTATCTTCAACAGAACCGGTAGGGAATTTATGCCCGGTTTTTTGATTGAATAATGCGATTGTAAATTTAATTGCTTCTCCCGGTTCGGCTTCTTTTATATCGGGGTGAATCCGGAGTTCAACAGTGCCTTGAATTTTTCCAGGATCATGCGCTCCATGAAAAAGGTGAAGACGTGTATCGCTGTATTCAGTTCCCATCGCAGCTGTTTTGAATTTTCCTTTCGGCATATGACAATCCTGGCATTGAACACCTTCCTTGAAATATGGTCCCTCTTTCCATTCAAGGTGAGTAGATTTAACCCAAACTTCAAAAGGACTCATCTCATTATGGCAGATCCCGCAAAAGTCCCCGGACTTATGTAGATCAGTCACCACTATTTCATGTGCCGGTGATTGAACATCTCCCATTCTAGACGAATATTTTGTTTTACCAGGGTTCATAATATAATTGAAATTATACGGCGTATCTCCGGTGAATCCGGTTATGCTATGACACACATCGCAAGAGACTGCTTCATTGGCGCGAGAATTTTTTTCGGGGCGCGGGGGGGGGACATCTCCCGCCATGTATGCAATAGGAGTATGGCAGCCGTTACAGCCTGCTTTAACTTCTGCTACTTTTTCATCTTTCTCTGCATGTGGTATGGCTAACTCGAAATATTCAATTTCATCCCAATGATGTGTATAAGCTTGCGACATCATTGCCTGCTGCCATTGACGAAAAAAATCAGTATGACAGGATGAACCGCAATAGAGTGGTGTTTTAAAATCATCGTATGTAAATGAATTTAAAGTCCCAGGTTTCTGAGCCGATAACTGAACCGGTAGGGAAATAATAAACATCGTTAGAATTATTAAGGATTTAGATTTCATAAACCCTCCGTATTATGTATATAATAAATTAATTGATCTCTTGTGAAATGCGATTATAACTTAGGCAATAAAATTAAAATACTCAAATCTACCTTCTGTGATAGATCTGCAATATTCATTATAAATATTTTTAATGATCTACATTATCACTTTCAAGGCAGAGATCAAATAAGTAAATTAGCTGTACTAGAATTTACCACCTTTACCGGATGATTAGATGAACAGAATATTTTTTGTTATCTGCGTTTGTATAATTTTTAATGAAGTATCAATAATTGCGCAAAACGGGATAGTTAAGTATAAATACCCGGACGGATCGTTAGAATCAACTTTATCTTTTGTTGATGATATTTACGACGGGACATCATATTGGTTTTACCCTAACGGTAATATCAAAATGGAAAAAACTTACAATGTTGGAAAACTTAACGGGTGGGTGAAATTCTATTATGAAACAGGATTAGTTCAGAAAGAATATTTTGTTGAAAATGGCGTAAAGGAAGGACTTCATAAAGAGTATTATGAGAACGGTGGTTTGAAAAGTGTAAGAAGCTATGAAAAGGGGAGGCTAATAAAAAAAATTGAACTAGATTTTGACGTAAATTACTGCGCACCTGTTGATGCTTATAATGCAGGTAATAGACAATATGCTCTTCAAGATAAGAAAGAAGAGTTACTTTGCGATGTTGAAATTTGTCCTATACCTATTGAAGGCTTGCGAGCAATTCAGGATAGTCTAGTTTACCCTGAACATGCTATTTTGTACGGGCTTGAAGGTGTTGTTACTCTGATAGCAACTATTAATGAAAACGGTGATGTGGAGAGAACCGAAGTTATACAAGGGCTCGGATTAGGGTGCGATGATGCGGCGTCATTAGCCGTAAGGAAGAATAAGTTTTTACCGGGGCAACAAGAGGGTAGGTCAGTGAAATCAAATATCACTCTCAAAGTGGAATTTTGGCTTGATGAAAATTCCAAACTTGCTTATAATCGACAGATAGGTGTGGAACAAATACCGCTAAAACAAAAGGTCATTATTGAAGAACCGGGGAATCAAAGTGAAACGCCTGTTTCAGAATCATTTAAAAAACAACGGCGTGAAATTGGGGATGCTCAAAATTTTGTTTGTGATATTGAAGAGTGCCCTTACCCTATTGGAGGCCTTCAATCAATTCTATATAATTTAGAGTTGCCCGCAATTGCCGGCAGGGTCGGGCTAAAAGGAAAAGTAATTATTGTTGCCACAATAGATGAAAACGGTTTTGTAAGAGATACTAAGATAATTAAAGGGATGGGGCATGGGTGCAGTGAAGCAGCGGAAGCGGCATTATTTGATACTGAATTTTATCCGGGCAAAGTAAACGGGAAAGCAGTAAGAAGCGATATAGAAATCACAATCCCTATCGGGGAGTAAATAATTCTTCACTACTTTCCCATTTGGTAACAATATTAAGAATCAATTTTAAGAAAAATATTTTTAAAATCTTCCTTAACGGCTTTGCCTCTGTTTTTGGCATACCAGAGGTGAAGTTTTTCAATAAATTGATTTTTTTGTAAACCTTCTTCTTTAGCTTGATCAACAAAATTCTGCGCCTCTTTCGGACGAGGACCCCATTGAAATAATTCGATGCCGTTTTCATTGAAAGCTACTAATTTAGGTATACTCCTGGATTTACCGTTTGTGAGGTAAAGATCTATGATATCAAGATTATCGTCTCTAAGAATAATTCTCAAATTAATGAGAGAATTACATGCTGCTATCTTAGCAATGTAGGGAAGGTTTTGCGCGGAGTCGCCGCACCAATCTTCGGTTATTACCATCCAAATTTGAGATTTGGATATGCTTGTGATTATTTCGTGCAATCCATTATCTACTTTGTAGGTTTTTTCAATACGCAAACTGCGGTGATAGTTAAGCTTGGTATATTCAAACAATCCTTTTTCACTTTCATTCAATCGAGAAAGATCGGTTGATTCTATTTTTACTTTACTTTTATGTATAAAATCCTCGTAGGTTAATCCATTGTGAGGTCTTTTATCTTCAAAAAATTTGTGAGCCATTTTTTCTCCATAATATGGTAAATTGATTATATACAACCTAACAAACCTTTTGGCCAAAAAGTGTAAAACAATGAACAAATAATTAAAAAAAAGTTTGAAAAGAAAGGCACGGATAATTTTTACCCGCGCCTGAACAATTACTTATTGTCTATTTGGTAAACAGGTTTGATATCGATCGGGAGGTTGGATAATTTATTTCTCAAAATTTTTATTGATTCACTTTCAATCCCGTATTGAGCGATCATTTCTTTAGCGCCATTATAATCGCCAAGTGCCTGAATCATCAATATTTTATTTGCAAGGTCTTTAACCGCATCATATACTTTATCGTAATTAACTTTCACTTTTTGTTTTTCGGTATTAAATTCATAGGCGCTTTTTTCCAACAAGTAATTATAAATTATCGCGTTACCGCCGCCGTGTGCTGAGTTGATACCGAATCTCATTGAACGGAAACTCCCGGCTAAGAAAGTAGCCCAGATTTCCTTTTCAAACGACTCAGGGTAAACACCTTTTTCTATCATAAAGATGTCGTTATACATTCCAAGTATATCGGCTTTACATTCTTCCAAGATGGAGTAAGTTTCTTGCAATTCTTTTTTCACTTCAGTCTTTTTCCCGTTTACCGTAATGAAACCAGGTCCAACACCGTGTGAAATTTCATGCATTAAAGTATGATTGAAAAAACCGTCAAAAGTAACGTAAGGTAATTGTTCTTCGTCCATAATTTGTTGAGCGATAGGGTATAGAAGTTTTTCAAATTTTGCTTCGTGGATGTTTTTAAGCATTACTTTCTTTGATCCTTTTGCTTGCCTTACCCTTTCATCGTTAGGAAGATTAAACGCCAAGGTCTGAGCTCCTGCTCTTGTATCACCAGCAGCGTAGACTTCTTGAACTACAACAATAGGTGATTCAGATCCTCGTTCGAAATTTTTATGCTCATCGGGGTAAGGAAGATTGTTTTCAATTTCTTCAAGTAAACTTGCAAATATATCCAACTTTTTAGATTCTACCGGGTCTACTAATGTAATAAAACATTCGTATGAAGCTTTGAAATTAAATAGAGCGTCTTCGTATACTTCATAAGGTCCTATTACGACTTCTATGGTATGGTTTTTCAAATCCATCCATGCCATGTCACTTTCAAAATAATCGTCGGTTTCAAAACCTTTGGCTCTGGCAAGCAGGTATTTTTTTAAAGTTTCGTTATCGGCATATTCAGCTGCTTCTCTAAGTAATGCGGCAATTTTCACAATTTTATCCGCATAATGTTCGGAGTAGGGAACAGCTACAAGTTTATTATCTTTTCTTGCAATGATTGTAAACTCCGAAGTAAAAGCCTTCTCATCATCCGGGTTGTTTTTTATCCATGTTTCAAATTCCTCTTTTGTCATATCTTCTGGATAGAAATTTGCTCCTTGGGGTTTTTCTTTTGTGCCGTAAAATGGTTTATCATTATCGAATCTGTCAAACGGGCCATAGTTAATTTCAAAGTAATCCTTTACCAATTTCGTATAATCATTGTTGGCTTTTCCCAACTCTTCACGGATGGTTTTATTACCTGAATAGACTTGTTCCCAGAAAATATCATCTACTAATTTTGCGGCTTCATGTAATTTGTTTACTACTATCTTCTGTCTTTCATCTAGAAGTGTTTCATCATATGCTATCTTTGTCACTGCATATTGAGATATTTTTTTCTTCATCATCTCTGTTTCCTCATTAGATTGGTTACTGCAGCCTTGAACAATAATTACCATAATTGCCGCAATAAGAAATATGATTCCTTTTTTCATAACAACTCCGTTTGTGAAATAATTTCAATAATTAGCATGAATAAAATAGTGATTTCTTAGAATATTCTTCAGGCTTATCCCCATTATTGAGATTACTTCGATTGTATTCTAATAAAAGTTAAGTTGTACTAAATAATATACACGATGTTGGGAAATATGACAAATTGGACTGAAAACAAAGCTTATTGTATGGCACACAGCTTGTATCATACATACCAAACAACAACACGAGGTGTAAGATGAAAAAGTTAATAATAATTTTCGCATTAATATTTTTCGCTTCGATTGAGAGCAGTTCTGCAAGAAATTATGGAGGAGATGTATCTTTTAATTTCTTCTATGCGAAATTGCAGCCATACGGCGAATGGATTGAAATAGATTATGATGTTTACGCATGGCGCCCAACAACGGTTCATTTTAGTTGGAAACCTTATACATTGGGCAGATGGGAATATACTTCATACGGCTGGTATTGGGATTCTTTTGAGCCATTCGGCTGGGCTACTTATCATTACGGCAGATGGTATAACGATGATTACTACGGATGGGTTTGGTTACCCGATTACGAATGGGGACCCTCTTGGGTAGAATGGAGATACAACGATTATTATATCGGCTGGGCTCCTCTTCCCCCGTATGCAGCATTTAGGATGGGATTAGGAATACATTTTTCAATCAATTGGCATTCACATCACCATCATTGGAATTTTGTAAGATATAATCATTTTCACCATCACAATATTAACCGTTATTTAATTGGTTCAAGAGATAGGTATAAAATCTTTAGCAATACTAAATATCGTACAAATTATTATTCTAATAACGGAAGAATAATTAACGGTGGCGTTGATAGAACATATATAGAACGAAGAACCGGAAGCAGAATTCAAGAAAAAGAAATCTTCACAACCAACAAACTTCGTAATGATGTTGGTGCAAGAAATCGTGATGATAGAATTGAAATTTACAGGCCTGCTAAAACTGAAATTGAAAAAACAAGAACGAATGATTATAACTTTAAAAAATCCGAAGGAAGAACTTCATTAGACACAAAAAAAATTACTACTAGAAGAGAAAATGTACCGGATAATAGAGAAAGAATTAATAATACTGATAAGAGTACATCGTCAAGAAATACTGATATAAAAAAGAAGGGCGACGATTCATCAAGGGAGTTATCTAGAGATGCAGCTAAACGAGAAACTAAGGAAACTCCGATAAATAGAAAATCGGGAATGAATGAGAATTCAAATAGTTTGAAAAAAAGTTCTTCAAAAAGTTATAATAAGGGAAACGACAGAAGTAAAGAATTACAAAGTTACGATAAAACGGATGATTCCGAGTCAAGATCTAGTTCAATTACCAAAGAAAAAGTAATTAAAAGAAGTTCGCCGGAGAAGACTTCTAAGAGTTCAAGAAGTGAAGCAAGTAGAAGTGCAAGTACAGCAAAGTCCAAACGTTAATTCTGTGATGGATGGGTTGGAAAGTGAGGCGGCAATTTGCCGCCTTTTTTATAGTCCTTCTTCACTGATTATGTATGCAAGCATTGCAATTGCAGCTGATCCCATTTCCATTTCCCTTGGATGAACTGAATCGAAAGTATCATTAGAAGAATGATGGACATCCATATAACGTTGGTTATCAGGATCATACCCGATATGGGCTTTTATATTTTCTATTCTGTTAATATCAACTCCGCCGTAACCTTTTCGGATATAATCAATTAGAGTTGGGTTTAACAGAGGTATCCAGCTTTGCATTTTAGCAAGGGATATTGAATCGGTCGCGACAGTAAATCCGCGTGGCGTAAAAGCGCCTCTATCGGATTCAATTGCGGCAATGTGAATTTCATCTGCTGCCAAAGCATATTTGCCGTATTCAATTCCGCCCCGTGTTCCATTTTCTTCATTGATAAATAAGACACATCTTATTGTTCGTTTAGGTCTGATTCCTAATTTTATGAATAGGTTAAGTACTTCCATTGTTTGTATACAGGGAGCGCCGTCATCGTGAGCGCCGCAGCCTTTGTCCCAGCTATCGAGATGTCCTCCGACGACAATTACTTCGTTTGGGAATTTGCTTCCTCTAATTTCGCTGATCACATTATATGATTGTTCGTCATGGAAATTTGCGCAATCCAAATTCAAAATGATTTTGAGAGTTGGTTCTTCTTTTAGTGCATTGCTTAGAAAGTCTGCATCAATCAAACCGATTGCGGCCGCAGGTATGGCTTTAAGACTATCTATTTGTGCTATAACACCTACGTGGGGTATATTATCATATTTAGGTGTTACTGAACGCACTATAACCGCAACAGCTCCCAATTTGGCTGCTTCTGTGGCTCCCCATATTCTTTGGTCTATTGCACTTTCGTATCCGGCGAATGTATTAACTAATCCATTATTAAAAAGGCGATTATAGAATATTATCTTCCCTTTTGCATTACTACCCAAGGATTTGACTTCCTCTAAACTTTTTACTTCAATTATTTCCGCGGTAATTCCGTCAACCGGAGTACCAATGCTACTACCTAGAGATGCAATCGAGAGATTTCGATTGTTGTGAAATTTTGATCCGGTGATTTGGGCGCTTTCAATTTCACCCCGTACCCATTTGGGTACCATTACAGGCTGGAGCCAAACCGTGTCACAGCCAATATCTTTTAATTTTTTTTCGGCCCAATAAATAGACTGCAAAGACTCTTTGGAACCACTTAAACGAGGACCAATGGCGCATAATTCTTTTAACCACTTATAACCGGTTTCATCTGTTAACGCTTTACGGCATAATTTTTCTGCAATTTCCGAATAATGTTGTAGAGTGTGAGATGTGATTTTTTGTGCTTTAATTTGAACGGAAAAATTGATAAGAAAGATTGCCATTAAAAAACAAATGAAAACATTTTTAGGATAATAGATTGGCAAGATACCTCCTAATAAAATAATGATTGGTTAAAGTTATTTCCAATCTAGAATAAATTCAAATGAAATAAATGATATACCACCGGCAGGATTTTAAAACAAAAAAGCCCGAAGAATCGGGCTTATAGATTAATGCTAATAAGTTTATCTTACTTTAATTTTTTTCTCACGAACCAGTTTTGCCAATTCTGCTGTACCGTTTTTAGAGATTGTTCTCAATGCACCTGTTGATAATTTTACCGTTACAAATTTGTTTAATTCTTTAACAAAGATTCTTTTCTTTTGAAGGTTAGGTAGAAATCTTCTTTTGGTGTGATTATGTGCATGAGAAATACTATTCCCGCTTTTAGGTCCTATCCCTGTTAAGTCGCATCTTCTTGCCATTGTTGTCTCCGCTATTCTATAAAATTAAGATTCAAAATATATGAAAAAATTTTAAAAGTAAAAATGAATTTTACAAAAAATAAATAAAAAAAGCGGCCAAAAGCCGCTTTCAATTTCATCTATTATCCTTCAGGTGTGGCCGTTCTTTTACCAAGCTCCATATCAAGCATATAAAGCCCAGCGTTGTTATCACCAATTAGTTTGAATTTTTGAATAATTTCTTCAACTGTTGAAACTTCTTCAATCTGTTCGGTAATAAACCATTGTAGGAAAATATTAGTTGCATGATCTCTTTCAGATAAAGCGATATCTGCGAGGTCATTAATTAATTTAGTTACATGTAATTCATGTTTGTGTGCAGCATCGAAAACGGCTAATGGAGACTCCCAATTAATTTCGGGTTTCTCAATAGTTCCTAAATTTACTTTTGAGCCTACTTCCAAAACATAATCGAAGAATTTCATTGCATGTTGATATTCTTCATCAGCTTGTAATCTCATCCATGATGCCATACCTGAATAATTTTTTCCGGCAAAATATGCCGACATTGATAAGTACAAATATGAAGAATAGAGCTCTGCATTGATTTGATTGTTTAGTACTTTCGTCATTTTTTCACTAATCATTTTTAACCTCTTTTTAGTTTATATGATTTACAAATTTTTTAGAATAAAATAAAATTTAAAGTATTTAGTATGACTCAATCAAGATAAATACTGCCAAATATTTATACTTGAATAACGTGTAATACATACTTTTAGTTCAATTGCATATAGTCTCGCAGAAAAGATTATTACTCCCTACAAGGCTAAGAGAATAATATTTTGGATAGAAAACATTCTTCCAGAAAACAAAGATTGAAGACTTTTGCAGCAATATGACAAAACAAGTAAAGCTGAACTAAGTCTTTTCAGTTAATAAAATTTATTTTATATTAAAACTCAAAAAGAGAAACTAAACAAAGCGCCAAAGCAAATGAGACCAACATACAATTTATTAGAGTCTTCTTGGAATTTTATAATAATAATGACAGTTACTTTTACGGCCCTCTTTTTACCTTTATATATTGTTTTTGATCTTCATATCTATGATAATTTTTATTTCTTTGTAATGAATTGGATTACAACGATTATTTTCTCATTTGATATTTTCATTAATATTCAGCGTTCAAGAAAATCCAAATCCGATAATTTTTTTGACGATACGGAATCTTTACCTCAATATTTTAAAAAATGGTTTATTGTAGATCTCCTTGCTGCGTTTCCTTTCGGTTTATTTGGAGGAAGTTCTTTTCTATTGATATTCAGGTTTCTTAAACTAATGCGTGTAGGCTATTTCATGCATCAATGGCGGCAAAAGGAAGTACAGTTTACCAGTATTTTGACTTTGGTTTTTTTTATTTATTGGATTTCTATATCTGCTCACTTTTTAAGCTGCGGTTGGCTGGCTATTAGGGGATTGGATCTAAGTTATGATGTGTGGACAAATTATCTTCATTCGATTTATTTTGTTGTAACTACTTTAACAACTGTGGGCTATGGAGACATTACGCCTCTTAATAATGAACAGACCGTCTTCACAATATTTTTAATGATATTAGGAGTGGGTGTTTACGGTTATGTAATCGGAAATGTGGCGCATATATTAAGCAAAAAAGATCCTTCAAAAGCTAGGTTCATGGATAACATGGATAAGCTTTCAGCTATGGCTAATTTTCGTAGTATACCTTTCGATCTGCAGGAAAGAATTCGGGATTATTATTATTACATGTGGAAAAAGAGATTTGGTTATGATGAATCTTCTTTTTTGGAGAATTTACCTCCTGGTTTAAAAGGAGAAGTTTCACTTCATCTTAAGAGGGAAGTGATTGAGAAAATTCCGCTGTTCAAAGATGCAGATAAAGTTTTTATCGAAGAAGTGGCCCTTTTTCTAAAACCGCTTGTTTTAACTCCTGGAGATTGTGTTTTCAAAACAGGAGATGTTGGAAATGAGATGTATTTTGTTGTTCAAGGGGAACTTCATGTTTATAATAAAGAAGAAAGTATGCAATTTGCAAAATTAAAGACAGGGGATTTCTTCGGTGAGATTGCCTTATTTCATAACAAACCTCGTAATGCAACAGTTAGAGCTGTTACATATTGTGATTTATATTTATTGGAAAAGAGCACTTTTGATAGCGTGGTCTCTAAATATCCTGATATTCTTGCCAAGATTGAAAACGAAATAAAGATACGAGACGACAGAGAAGTAATGAATTAATAGATTTTATTTTTGCCAAATATATTTTAAACACTCTTCAAATATCAAATCAATATCGGAATCCAGCATGATGGGGTAGTTGTATTGGTATTCTTCGATTTCAGAATTTCTTTCATAATTAAAATCCTGTAACACGTTATTCTCTTCATCATAATAGATGATTTCCATTATGCTGTATTTTTTCAATTCCTTATTAATTAGATAGTTTATTTTGGCGCTATAAATCTTTCCATTGATTGTTTCTATAATTATAGGTGGTTCATAATACTCTCGTGTCCATATATAAATATCATCTCCCTTTACATTTTCCAATCCATAAACATCCATGTAGATTCTTATGTTTGCATCTTTTTTAATCGGCACCCATTTTTCAATCGGATATTCCTGTGCTGAAATATTAGAGCAAAGAATCACAGAGAGTAGAAGGCTTATAATTCTGATGTTTTTGGTCATTATAAATGTTCCTTTTGTTAGGAATTTTTGCTAAAAAGGGAAGGTTCACCCGAAGGGATTCCTTCGGAAGAACTTCCGAGTCCGCAAAAACCAAATGCGGAAAGGGGGAGATTCTCCCAAGGGGATTCCTTCGGAAGAACTCCCGAGTCCGCAAAAACCAAATGCGGAAAGGGGGAGATTCTCCCAAGGGGATTCCTTCGGAAGAACTCCCGAGTCCGCAAAAACCAAATGCGGAAAGGGGGAGATTCTCCCAAGGGGATTCCTTCGGAAGAACTCCCGAGTCCGCAAAAACCAAATGCGGAAAGGGGGAGATTCGAACTCCCGAGCCGCAAAAAACGGCCAACGGTTTTCGAGACCGCCGCATTCAACCACTCTGCCACCTTTCCATAAAAAATTTATAGGCAAATTTAGGAAATAGATAACTTACTTGCAGGGATAAGTTTTAAAATGATTTTTGTTGAAAGATATTTTTTAATTAAATCGGTATTTAATATATTTGTGTCTTGAAACAAAGGAGAGGTGCGAGAGTGGCTGATTCGGCTACCCTGGAAAGGTAGTGTACTCGCAAGGGTACCGTGGGTTCGAATCCCACCCTCTCCGCCATATGTTTTATGCGTACATTTTAAAAAGCCAAAAAGACAATACCCATTATTATGGTTCAAGTTCCAATCTTGAAACACGCTTAAAAACTCATAACCAGGGAAAAGTAAGATATACAAAAGGGAGAAGACCCTGGATATTAATTTATTTTGAGGAATATAAGTCTCGTTCGGAAGCTTTTAAGCGGGAGAGGTTTTTCAAAAGTATTGATGGATACAACTGGTTGAAGGAAATGAAAATTATCTGATTTGGTATCGTGGGTTCTCCCGAAGGGACTCCTACGGAGGAATCCCACCCTCTCCGCCATATGTTTTATGCGTACATTTTAAAAAGCCAAAAAGACAATACCCATTATTATGGTTCAAGTTCCAATCTTGAAACACGCTTAAAAACTCATAACCAGGGAAAAGTAAGATATACAAAAGGGAGAAGACCCTGGATATTAATTTATTTTGAGGAATATAAGTCTCGTTCGGAAGCTTTTAAGCGGGAGAGGTTTTTCAAAAGTATTGATGGATACAACTGGTTGAAGGAAAAGAAAATTATCTGATTTGGTACCGTGGGTTCTCCCGAAGGGACTCCTACGGAGGAATCCCACCCTCTCCGCCATATGTTTTATACATACGTCATAAAAAGTCTTAAGGATGAAAAGAATTTTTATAACTGTTGTTTTTTTATAAATTCAAATCCTGCATTTCTTCCATTAATAAATTCATACAATGTATGGGCATCACTGTTTACATAAAGTGAATTACAGCAATGCAGCAATACTTCTAGATTTTTAATATCAGTTTTATTGTGAATAAGATTAGCACAATTTAATTCGCAAGAGATACCTGCATCATTTGCAGCTAACAATATTTCTCTTATATCTTCGGGGGTTAGGTAATCTGAAAATTGTCGCGAAGCTAAATGTCCGAGAAAATTAATACGATTGCCAAACCTTTTTATAGAATTTAAATATGCGGTTTTAATTTTTGATGGATCACCCTGATATACTTTTTTATGAGATGAGAGAATCACGAATTCTGGTTTTATTCCTTGAATATCATCACTTATATATCCGTCTTCGTTAAGTATATCGGCTTCAACTCCGAAAATAACATGAACATTGTTGTGAACATTAGACCATCTGCCGCTTCGAATTATGTCGTAATGGGTTTTTCGGATTAAGCCATATGCATCAAGAAGACTTTGACAATGGTCTGTTATAGCTATCTCTTTAAGACCAAGTATGCCTGCCTGAATAACAATTTCATCGATAGAATTAAATCCATCAGAAAATGTTGATGAGTGGATATGATAATCTCCTGAAGTGCCTGGATTAAGTATTTTCAAATTTTCTCCTTTGTTTACATCTTGATTTCAAAATCAATATCATTTCAAGAATACTATTAGTTAATGCGTTTTAAAATTTTATTAGCAGTCTTTTGTGTCTTAAATAATTCTTGAATACCAGATTTTTGGTATATACAAAAGTAATACAGAGTTCAATTGAATGCTTCACTATCATGCTAATATTATAAAATATACGGTGTTTTTAAAAACTATTGACAAATATAAAAAAGGTTTGTATAATTGTCTAGACAAATAAACAAATTTGGTCAAACATGATAATAGATAGAAACAGTCCCGTCCCGCAATATTTTCAATTACAGAGATGGCTGATTGAACAAATAGAACAGGGTGTATTTAAACCTGATGATAAAATACCTACAGAAGCAGAGTTTGTACAGATGGCAGGATTGGCTCGTGCTACAATTCGTCAAGCAATTCAAAACCTAGTGAATATGGGATACTTAAATAGGAAAAGAAAACTGGGCACTTTCGTATTGGATCGAAAGTTGGAAACTCATAATAAAACAATGGTTGGTTTACTTGTCCCTGATATTCGCGCAGGATATGCCCCGGAACTTGCCCGTGGCGCCGAAGACGAAGCATCTAAAAACAAACAAAGCCTAATACTTTGCAGTACGGATGATTTATTTATCAAAGCGGAATTTCATGCAGATAGATTAATTGAAAATTCAGTTGCCGGTGTAATTTTTGTGCCGACTGCCGCTTCAGACGAAAAGAATAGATTCATTGTTGAAAAATTCCAGACTAAAAATATTCCTGTTGTTTTGGCAGATAGAAACGTAGCCGGTATTAGTATTGATCATGTTACAACAGATAACTTTGAAGGGGGATATAAACTAACAGAGTATCTTATTAAGAAAGGACATAAAAATATTGCTGTAACACTCAGCACGCTTTTTAGCACGGAAAGAGACAGACTTGGAGGCTTTAAGAAGGCGATGCTTGATAACGGATTAAATAGTAATTCCAGTATTGTGGTTACTCATGATGGACGCTTTGCGGAAGCTACTTACATTGAAATTGCTAAAAAATTATTTAAGCAGAAGAAAAAGTTTTCGGCAATCTTTGCCGGTCATGATAGAATAGCATATTTAATTAATTCAATTGCTTCAGATTATGATGTGAAAGTTCCGGATGATATTTCGTTGGTTGGTTATGATGATCTGTTGCCTGCTTGCCAACATCAAGTAGCGTTAACAACAATGCACCAGCCTATTTATGAAATGGGAATGGAAAGCATGAAATTGATTAATGAAAGAATCAAAGGGGAAAAAGGAGCACCGAGATCAATTGTACTGAAATCTCATTTAATTGAAAGAGAATCTGTTACCCATAATAAATTAAAGTAGAGTAAAAATATTTTTCTACAATCGGGTATTTTTTAGAAGTTTTATTGATCCAAATAAACTTCGAGGAAGAATTATAACCCTTTTGCAGGTGAGTAAAATTTAGTAATGAGATAATCGGGTTCCATTATTCTGTTCTTGACTATTTTAGAATTCTGTTTATGCAATCAATTAATGAGGGAAATAAAATGAAGAAAAAAATTAATGTTGGTTTAATTGGTACAGGTAGACTTGGCAATATGTATGCAGAATTTTTAACTACCAGAGTTGCCGGGGCGAATTTGGTTGCTGTGGCAGATATTATTCCTCAGAGAGCAAAAGATTGTGCCGAAAAATTTGAGGTTGAAAAATCTTATTTCAGTCATCAGGAAATTAATGATGATAAAACATTAGATGCTGTAATAATAACAGCTACTACTTCAAATCACAAAGAAATTGTATTAGATGCCGCCGCGAAAGGAGTTCCGATATTTTGTGAAAAACCAATGAGTTTAAGTATAGTTGATGCACGCATGATGGAATCTGCAATTAATAAACATGGTGTATTCTATCAACAAGGTTATATGAGACGTTTTGATACGGGATTTGCAAAAGCAAAAAAACAAATTGAAGAAGGAGTAATAGGCAAACCAGTAGTTTTCCGCGGTTCATCAAGAGATCCTTATTTGCCTACGCTCGAATATTTGTATCCACATAATAGCGGGGGTCAAATTTTGGATCAGGCCGTTCATGATATTGATATTGCAAGATGGTATATGGGGGATATATCAACTGTCTATTCAATCGGCGGAGTTCTTGCATTTCCCGAAGCTGAAAAAGCTGGGGATACAGATAATGTAATTATGTCGATGAAATTTGAAAGCGGTTGTTTAGGAGAAATTGATATTAGCCGAAACGGAGTTTATGGTTACGATATTAGAGCAGAAGTGCTTGGTACGGACGGCGCAATAAAAATAGGCTACCTTCGGGAAACACCTATTTTAGTCATGACAACTAAGGGTGTCACTCATGATGTTGTGCCATATTTCCCGGAAAGATTTTGCGATGCATATGTAGCTCAATTAAATGATTTCCTAAAAAATCTTCAAAATGATTTAAAGCCTGATGTGACAATTGCTGATGGGATTGCCGGTCTGCAAGTGGCGATTGCCGCAACCGATTCATTGCATAAAGGTACTGTAGTAAATGTAAAAGATTATTAAAAATAAATTTAATTAAGATCAACATGGAGTTATTATGAGAACTGTTTCATTATTTGCCGAATGGGATCCCAAACCGGATTTCGTTCTTGGACAAAAAGATAAAGAAGGTAAATCAACTTATCTTGGAAGTAAAGTTTGGCGCAATCCCTATATTAAAATTGTTGATAAAGAAATCGGCGAACCCGGCCCGACTGAAGTTTTAATCGAAGTAAAAGCATGTGGAATTTGCGGAAGCGATGTACACATGTATCAAACAGATAAAGATGGTTATATTTTTTATCCCGGATTGACTGCATTCCCTTGCACACTGGGTCATGAATTTTCCGGAGCGGTTGTTAAGGCAGGCGATAAAGCAATCAATAAAAGAACAGGTAAAAAATATGATATTGGCGAAGCAGTATGTGCAGAAGAAATGGTATGGTGTAGCTATTGCCGACCATGCGCAGACGGATATCCGAATCATTGCGAAAGTCTGGAAGAGATCGGCTTCTCAATTGACGGAGCCTATGCAAAATACATAATTGTTGACGCAAGATATTTGTGGAGTATAGAAGGTTTCAGAGCGTTGTACGGCGAAGAAAAAATGTATCAGTTGGGAAGTCTGGTTGAACCTACATCCGTGGCTTATAATGCTGTAATTGAAAGAGGCGGTGGAATTCGTCCAGGTGAAAATGTGGTGATACTAGGAGCCGGTCCCGTAGGTGCAGCAGCCTGTGCTATTCTAAGAAGAGCCGGTGCAAATGCAGTAATACTCTCCGAACCTTCCGAAGCAAGGCGAAAGATGGCTCTCTCCATCGGAGCAACTCATGTAATCGATCCGATGAAAGAAAATGTCGCTGAAAGAGTTTTAGAAATTACCGAAGGTCACGGTGCTGGTTTAATTTTGGAAGCTACCGGTTTGCCGAGTGTTGTATGGAAAGATGTAGAAAAAATTATCTGGGAAGGAAGAGCGGTAAACACAACAGTTGTAGTTGTTGCACGCGCTGATGATAGGATCCCGTTGAATGGTGAAGTGCTTCAAGTTCGCCGCGCGAATGTTGTTGGAGCACAGGGGCATTCAGGGCATGGAACATTCCCGAATGTTATCAGTTGTATTTCATCCGGTATGGATGTTTCCCCGATTATAACTAAAAAAATAACTTTAGACGAAGTTGAAAAAAATCTTATCGCGCTTCAAACCGACAGAGACGAAGTGAAAATAACTATAACGAACTTTGATTAATCATAAATAAAATTAAGGAGTTAATTATGCCTAAGTGGATTAAAGCAGAAAGAGGAGATATACTTTTTGAAGACACCAGCGTTGGAAAACTCAAAAAGAAAATCTGGGACGCAAGTGATGATGAGATAAATAAAATATTGAAAGATTATGAAATCCCATCTGAGCCTGAATTGGCAAAACCAGGAACTTACATTCAAACAACAATACGCAAAGATGTAATCGCAAACAGAAAGAAAAATGATATTCTTTTTATCCCAATCGGTTGTACCGAACTTCACGGGATGCACACAGTAACTGCTTTGGACACTTTCATGGTAACACAAATCTTGGAAGGTGTACGCCGTTACACAGCAAAGAAAGGTTCACCGGTTAATTTGTCCTGGACTCCGCTCAATTTCGGCGGTCATCCGCATCATCATATTGGAATGCCGGGTACAATTCATCTTGAAGATGAAGTTCTTAAACGCATGTTGATTGATGTGATGGTCGGTTTCTGGAATGACGGTTTTAGAAAAATCATTCTTATTAATAACCATGGGCACTCTTGGTTGCTCGAAGCAGCAATTCAAGAGTTACAGAAAACTTGGAATCTTCCCGGAATTTTCAGAACAATAGATTGGCACCGCGCAGTGCGTGAATTCTTCCGTACAAAAGATCGAGGCGGCGATTGGGATGACGATTTCGTTCATGCCGATGAAGCAGAAACATCCGTGATGTTACTCCTTGCAAAACAGTTTGTAGAAATGAATTATGCCGAAGAAACAAAAGTGAATGCTTACATTCCTGATGGCCACTTTGATAAAGCCGTTGATCCGTTCGGCCGCCCAAGTCGTTGGTCGGAAGGGCAGGGTCATTTCCCAACCGAGATGGGATCTATTCCTGAAGGAGTTGTTGGCCGTCCCACAATCGGAACAGCAGACAAAGCCAAAAGAACTATCGCAGCAATTCTTTCTTACTTAACTTTAGTGCACGATGAATTGTTGGAAGCATATCCATCCGGTAAAGTGCCGCCTATTGAAAAAACAACAATGCGGACGGAAAAGGAAATGGAACCATTCATGAAAGAACCTTTTACAGAAGGTTGGCGTCCGATTTACGCAATCAATAAAATGGGATTATAGATATGAAACTTAGCATAGTTCTATCAACGCAGCCCGCTTCTTTTTCTGCCCTGGCTTTCAAAGGTAATATCGAAGAGAATATAGCAATGATAAAAGAACTTGGTTATGACGGAGTTGAACTTGCTGTTAGGAATCCCAAAGAATTGGATGTTAATCAAATTGAAAATCTTACAACCAATAATAACCTGCCCGTTCCCGCAATTGGAACAGGGCAGGCTTATGGCGAAGAAGGTTTGTCATTCACAAATGCTGATTCATCTATTCGCGAAAAAGCGGTCTACAGAATTATAGACCAAATTGCTCTAGCAAGAAAGTTGAATGCGCTGGTAATAATCGGCCTAATACGCGGGACTGTTCCTAAAAATGGAAACATGGATGAAGCTGAAAAATTATTCATCAAAGCGATGAAAGAATGCGCGGCTGTTGATCCAAACGTAAAATTGGCAATCGAACCTATCAACAGGTATGAAACGAATTTATTAAACACCGTTGAAGAGAGTTTAGCTTTTGTTGAGAAAGTTGGGATGCCCAATGTCGGATTGCTGCTTGACACGTTTCATATGAATATAGAAGAACCTGATATCAACAAAAGTATTTTAGTGGCTAGAGAAAAGATATTTCATTTTCATGTCGCCGATTCAAACCGGTGGTATGCCGGGGCAGGGCATATTGATTTTGCCGAGGTACTGGATACTCTTATGCAGGTTGAATACAAAGGATTTGTTTCTGCTGAGATTATGCCTTATCCCGATTCTGAAATTTCAGCAAGAAATAACATTTCGTACTTTAAAAAAATTATGAAAAGGTAACTTTCGAAAGAATTATTTTAAATGATATCTAACTCAAAAAGATTTTTATTACATCATTACCAGCGGGAATCTTATGCCAGGTGATAATACAAATAAAGCAAATAAGATTTATTATATATCGGCTATGAAGAGTGAATGGAAATCGGAGCTGAAGGCGAGCCTTAAGGAAAAAGTAAGATGGGATGTAGTCTCACTTCAATTATACAGCACAGCTGCATGCTTTTACGATGTAACTCCGTTGGCGGTTGTGATACCTGAAAGCATAAAGGATATTCAAACGGTTGTAACAATTTGTTCAAAGCACAAAATTCCCGTTCTGCCGCGCGGTGCCGGATCTAGTTTATCGGGGAATGCAGTTGGTGAAGCAGTTATACTTGATTTGACACATCACTTTAAAGATATAATTGAGTTGGATGATGATCATGTTCAAAGCGGCGTTGGTGTTGTATTAAATGATCTTCAAGCTAAATTGAAATTAAAGAATAAAAAATTTGCACCGGATCCGAGCAGTGGAAATGTGTGTGTTATCGGGGGTATGCTTGGGAATAATAGCGGCGGACCCCACACGGTAAAACACGGTAACATGTATAAGCATGTTGAAGAAACAAATCTTGTTTTATCGAATGGGAAAGTTTTAAATGCAAAGAATATTTCGCTGAATGATATTCCAAAGTTAGATGATTTCCATCGCCCTTATTATGAAAAAGCAAAAGAACTGCTAGAAAAATATTCCAATATTATAAATGAATGCCGCCCCAATGCAACAAAAAATGCATCCGGATACCAGGTATGGGACGTGCTCACTAAAACACATTTGAATTTCGCTTCAATGATGGTAGGCAGCGAAGGGACTTTAGGTGTGTTTACCGATGCCAAATTGAAAGTAATACCGACAATTCCTCACCGTGGAATTATGTCTTTATACTTCACGGATATTGCAAAGATGGGAATAGCAGTAAAACATCTTAGAACGCTGCGCGCTTCCGCTATTGAGTTTGTCGATCAGTCATTTATAAAACTTGCTTTAACCTTCCGTCCGGAATTAAAAAAATTCTTACCGGATCACGTGAAGTATCTTTTGTATGTTGAATTCGAAAGTGAAGATGAAAGACATATTGAAGAGTTATTCAAGAAATCAAAAGAGATTATTGCTGATAAAGAAAAACTTGCTGAGGTTGGCTCATACTCAACCGATGAAACGGAAATAGCGAATATTTTTCGTGTTCGTAAAGCCGCTACGGTAATCTTAAACAAAGTACAGGGAGTAAAAAAACCTGTGCCGTTTATTGAAGATGCTGCCATTCACCCTGATGTATTTTCCGAATTTTTAATTGAGCTTTCCGGATTGTTGGGAAAATATTCTTTTACTTATGCAATGTTCGGTCATGCAGGTGACGGGAATTTACACTTGCGCCCGTTATTAGATTTTAAAGACACCGAATCTTTCAAAATTGCAAATGAGTTGATGACCAAATTTGTTGATTTGGTTATTAAATATAATGGATCGTTATCAGGAGAACATGGAGACGGAAGATTACGTACTCCTTTTCTCGCAAAACGATTCCCGACATTAGTACCGTTATTTGAAGAATTGAAAAATCTTTTTGACCCGGTAGGAATAATGAATCCGGATATAATTGTGCCGAGAAATGGATTTAAGTGGAATGATAATCTGAGATTCTCACCCGATTACGATTACATTGAAATAGACTCAAGACTTGACGCGGAAAATTGGCGAACGGAAATAGAGAAATGTCATGGATGCGGAACATGCCGTGAATATTGCCCGGTATTTATTGCTACCGGTGATGAAGAAGCAACCGCACGAGCAAAAGCAAACATTTTACGTGGAATAATTTCGGGTAAGGTTTCGGTTAATGAAATAGATACCGATCATTTTTATGAAATAATGAATCATTGTTTAAATTGCGGTCAATGTTTAACTGATTGTCCTACGGCAGTAAATATTCCTGGGATGGCGGTATTGGCTAAAGAAAAATTACATAAGAAACGTTCATTTAAAATAAATGAATTCATATTGCAAAGAGGAAAACTTGTAAGCGCACTGGCTGCCAATTTTGCATCAGTAAGTAACATCTTACTCAAATATTCTTTTATTCGCTGGTTGATGCAGTTAACAGTTGGCATTCATAAGAAAAGAAACTTTCCAATTTTCGTGAAACGTAAAAATAGAAAAGTAATTACTGGCAATAATAAACAGATTGTTTTATGGACAGGGTGCGCTGCTCAATATAATGATCCTGACGGGGAATTTGAAAATAGTAAACAGATTTTTAATAAACTTGGTTATGAAATAATTATACCGGAATGGAAATGTTGTAATGTTGCTAAATTGTCTTATGGCAATCTTGATGGAGCGAAATCAGATATCGATTTTAATGTGAAAACATTGATGCCGTATGTTGAAAAAAATATATCGGTTGTTTTTACAAGTGCATCATGTGGATATGCTTTCATGCATGAATATTCAACCTTTTTCCCGGAAAGGGAAGATGTAAAAAAAATTGTGGGGAAATGTTATGATATAAACGACTTCATCGGAAATTTGTTTATTGATAAAAACACAAATTATATATTCGCAAGAGTAAATGACCGTGTAGTATATCACGCACCATGTCATCTAAAAACTCAGGCTAACAAGTATGGGCCTGTCGATCTATTGAAATTAATACCAGGTTTGCAATTGTTAAAAATAAAAGACAGCTGCTGTGGTATTGCGGGGACTTTCGGAATGAAAGAAGAAAATTATAATCTTTCTATGGAGATAGGAGAAAAACTTTTTGATGAAATTTTGGAAGTTTCACCCGATTACGTAATATCTGGTTGCGGCACTTGTCAAATTCAGATTAAACAGGGAACCGGATTAAATGTGATTCATCCTATTACGTTATTAAATAAATCATTTAAATAGTTATTTGCTTTTAAAGCAACAAAAAAAATGTAAATAAAAAATTTATTAATCAGTGGAGAGATATTGCTTGATATTTAGGTTTAGACTCCTTATAATAGTATAGACAAATAGACATATAGACAATTATACTAAACTTAAACTACAAATATCTTTTCCGTTCTCAATCTTACTTATGGAGGAAAAAATGAAATTGATGAAAGTACTGGCTTACAAAAATGTTGGTGAAATTGTACTGGAAGATAGGCCAGTACCTGTTTTAACTTCACCAAATCAAGTATTAGTTAAAGTAGCTGCAGTAGGTATTTGTGGTACTGATGTCAAAATTTTACAAGGCAAACATGCTGTGGGCGAAAATACGGTTTTAGGTCATGAGTTTTGCGGAACCATAGAAGAGATCGGCTCTGCAATTACCACGCTAAAAATAGGTGATCGTGTTGCGGTGGATAACAGCCTTAGATGCGGATTATGTGATTTTTGCCGATCCGGTAAAAGTAGTCAATGTGATTGGTTAAAAGATAAGTCGATTGGTATTTTTCAAGACGGTGGAATGGCGGAATATTGTGTGCTGCCTGAAAATGCTTGTTATAAAATGCCGGATGAAATAGATGATATTGTCGGCACTCAGATTGAAACATTGGGGACGGTACTAAACGGTATGAATATAGTCCAGATGCAAAGTTATGATTCTGTTGTTGTGTTGGGATTTGGGCCAATAGGATATCTATTTGCCGCTCTTGCTAAAAACGTTGCTGCTCGTGTTATGGTTACGGAAATTGATGATTTCAGAATTAATACAGCAAAGCAACTAGGTGTTCCTGTATTTAATCCTAACAAAATTGACCTGGAAAAAGAAATTTTGAGATTTTCTGATGGTAAAGGGGCTGATATAGTAATTGATGCAGTTGGAAGCCAGTTGGAAAATGCTATTAAATATGTTGCCCCCGGAGGAAAGATTTTAGCTTTTGGAATGGACAGCAGTATTAAAGCTACAATAACGCCAAATACAATTACTCGTAAGGCTATTTCTATTCTCGGATCTTATATAGGTCAGAATACATGTCAGCCTGCTATAAAAATATTACAATCAGGTAAACTTGATATGGGTCCATTCTTTACAAAAGTAATTGATCTTAAAGATGGAGTTAGTGCATTCGGACAATTGGGATTAGACCTAGAGACACAAAAATCGTTACCTAAAACAGCAATGAAGATTGTTTTGAAGACATAGTGCTTACAGGGGGATTTATTTATTCTTTACCGTTCATGCAATAATGGGGAGTAAATGAAAAGTATTCTAAAGTTTTTTGCTCGTGGAAAAGATTTACCAGTAATTGAAGATCAGACCCTCATCGATACTTTATATAAAAAGTATCGATGGAGGGTTATGATGGCGATATTGGTCGGCTATGGTTTAGCATATCCTTTACGACTTGCTTTATCCGCGATGAAAAAAGATTTAATTGACGGCGGAATATTTTCAGCAACTGAATTAGGTTCAGTTGGTGCAGCCCTTCTTTACTCTTATGCTTTTGGAAAATTCTTTAATGGAATTCTAGCAGATCACGCCAACGTAAAAAGATTTTTTACGGTAGGTGTTTTATGCTCAGCTATCATTAATATTATTATTAGTGGAACAACCGGATTATGGATCTGGATAGTACTTTGGGGACTTAACGGCTGGTTCCAGGGTTTCGGCGCACCGACAGGTGCAGTTACATTAGCAAATTGGTTTAGTAATAAAGAAAGAGGTCGGATGTATGGAATATGGAGTACGGCTCATGCATTTGGCGAAGGATTAACATTCATTGTGTCGGCTACTCTTGTCTCCTTATTTGGTTGGCAAGCCGGTTTCTGGGGGCCTGGCGTTTTCGGAATTTTTGTAGCTATCGGGATTTATTATTTCTTACAAGATAGACCACAAACCTTAGGACTTCCATCTGTTGCTCAATGGAAAGATGATCACCCCATCCAGATAAATGATAAACCGGTCGAAGAAACTTCAACAAAAAAATCTCAGTTAATTATTTATAAAACACCTGCCATTTGGATTCTAGGACTTGCAAGTGCATTGATGTACGTAACAAGGTATGCGATAAACAGTTGGGGATTCTTATACCTACAGGAAGCTAAAGGATATTCGCTTGTTGAAGCAGGCAGCTTGCTTGGATTAAACACATTTGCCGGGCTTGCCGGGTGTGTTGCCTACGGTTATATTTCAGATAAACTATTCAATGCAAAACGCCCGCCGGTAACTTTAATATTTGGTTTAGTTGAAGTCATTTCTTTGATAGTAATATTTTTTATTCCGGATGGAAACCCTGCAATTATGACTGTTGCTTTCATTGTTTACGGATTCACGTTAAGCGGATTGCTGGCTGCATTGGGTGGATTATTTGCTATTGATATCGCGCCAAGAAATGCTGCAGGTGCGGTGATGGGTTTTATCGGCATCTTCAGTTACTTTGGGGCAGGATTACAAGATCAAATTAGCGGGCTTTTAATAGAAAACGGTACAACTATAATAGACGGTATTCGTTATTACGATTTTTCCAGTGCAATTGCATTTTGGCTGGGTGGATCAGTTCTATCATTAATTTTGGCACTCTTCCTTTGGAATGCAAAGGTGAGAAACTAATACGGAGAATTTTATGGATAACAAAAAAATATACGACATTTTGATATTTGGTAATTATACAAAAGATACAATCGTTTCAAAAAAAGGGACATTTTATGTGGACGGGGGAGGTTTTAATTATGGTGCTCATGCTGCAGTTAACTCTGGAAAAAGTGTTGCTGCAGTTACTCGATTAGCTAAAGAAGATAAACATGTTGTGGATATACTCGAATCCATCGGAGTGGATGTCTACCCCACATTCACTCCATCCTCTACCCATATGCGGCTTGAATATCCGAACGATAATCCGGATGATAGAATTCTAACATGCACTGATACAGCCGGCACTTATACACTTGACCAATTCGACGGTTTGGAAGCTAAAGCAATTTTGATTAATGGATCGGTTCGGGAAGAAGCTCCGCTGGAATTAGTAAAGGAATTGAAAAAACGAAATTCAATATTAGTTGCAGATGCTCAAGGATTTATACGTATTGTCGACCCAAACCGGGTTCTGATTCATGCGGAATGGCCGGAACAAAAAGAAGTCCTTGCATTGATAGATGTTTTAAAAGCCGATATAGTGGAAGCTGAATCGTTAACCGGTGAATCTGATCTTCTAAAAGCGGCAGAAAGACTTTTTGCAATGGGTCCCAAAGAAATTGTATTAACTCATAGAGACGGTATACTGGTTTATGCTGATGGTAAAGTATATGAAGAAAAATTTAAACCAAAAGAATTGATCGGCCGGAGTGGGCGCGGTGATACATGTATCGCTTCTTATATGGCCAAACGTCTCACCGCAACTCCGGCTGAATCTATTATATGGTCTGCAGCGGTTACGAGTTTAAAGTTAGAAGCACAGGGCCCGTTCAAACTAGGCTTAAATGAAATTGAAGCAATGATTTCCGAGAAGTATAATTAATATTAATTGTTAGGAATTTAACGCACGGAGATTCTATGAAAAAAAATAAAATGCAATACCTATTGATTACCGCTTTGATTCTCACGTTCGCATTTATACAAAATTCTCTACTTTTCAGCCAAAGCGAAAATGTTATTCCAAAAGATGCGCAAGCACTGGCGGAACTGGAAAACGATTTTACATTTATGATAGCCAACGATTTGGGCAGGAACGGATATTATGATCAGAAACCTGTGGCAGAGATGATGGGCGTGGTCGCTGGTATTGCAGAGCCGGAGTTTGTTGCCGCGCTTGGAGATGTTCACCATTTTCATGGTGTCCGGTCAGTTCAAGACCCGTTGTGGGAGACTAATTTTGAGTGGGTATATAAACATCCGGAATTGATGATCCCGTGGTATCCAGTGTTGGGCAATCACGAATACAGAGGTACAACTCAGGCAGTGCTCGACTATTCCAAAATCAGCCGCCGATGGGTTATGCCGGGAAGATATTATTCAATGACATGGACGATCTCTGATAGTGTTGACGCGCTACTGCTTTTCATCGATACTCCCCCATTGATTGACAAATATCGTAACGATCTTTCCGAATTTGATGATACGAAAACTCAGTCAATTGAACGGCAACTTGCATGGATTGATTCTACTTTAGGCGCATCCGATGCAAAATGGAAAATCGTAATGGGGCATCATCCGGTTTATGCGGGAACTACTAAATCCGAATCCGAGCGCGAGAATCTTCAAGAACGACTGCAACCTCTTCTCGATAAATATAGCGTTGATATTTCTGTGTGCGGGCATATACATAATTTTCAGCATATACAAGTGCCGAACTCCAACGTAGATTATTTCGTGAACAGTTCGGCATCGCTTACTAGGGAAGTTGTCCCTTTCGAAAGCGCACTATTCAGCAGTATGGATTCAGGCTTTTCTCTTTGCACCCTTACGGAAACGGAATTGATAATGACTTTCGTCAATAAAGATGGGGAAATAATTTATCAATACGAGAGAAAGAAATAAAATTTAAAAAAGTCAATTATAGATAAATGAATTGGATATAAAAATAAACATTGACAAAATCATTGAAAGCTTAAACACGAGACTTAAATGAAAAAAAACAAATTATTTAAAATAATATTTCTCTTCCTCTTTACACTTCTTATTCAAAACTGTGCCGTTCAAGATAATTCCAGCGGTTTTTCTTTCATAGTATCAAGCGATCAACGTGCACATGCAACCGAAAAATATCATTCAATGGAATACACACTAGGCGGATATAAAGCTATCGAAGAAATTGGTAAAGGCTCTTTTATGGTTGTGTTGGGTGATTTGGATCCTCCTCAAGCAACTCACAATTTGATAAAAGAAGTATTTGGTGAAGATTATCCATGGTACCCGGTTGTAGGAAATCATGATATTGAACACGAGATTGATCTCGAATATTTAAGAGAGCTTAATAGAGAACCCAAATCTTATACTAACCTTGTTAGAAAAGGCCCCGCCGGTTGTGAAGAAACAACCTATTCCTTTGATTGGGATGATTTCCATTTTGTGGTAATAAATGTTTATTACGATGGAAAATCGGATAAAGGCGCGGATGGGAATATTGTACCCGAACTTTTGGAATGGTTGGATAATGATCTCAAAGAAAACACAAAAAAATATGTTATAGTATTCGGGCACGAACCTGTTTACCCTGTACTTGATCTTGAGAATGGAAGTCAAAGGCATCTTGGTGATTCATTGGATCAATATCCCATTAAATCATTGAATTTTGTTCGCCTCTTATTAAAATATAATGTCCTAGCATACATGAGCGGACATACACACAGTGCATCCTATGCAAACTTTAATGGGCTTTGGCTTATTAACTCGGGGCATATTTACGGTCAGGAAGGTGATTTTACTCCCGACAAATGTTTGGCGAAAATTCAAAATGAAATGTCCAAAGAAATAAATAAAGGCAGAAATTTCAAGGATGTTATTAAAGAGATGTATTACGAAGATTATGACACGTTAAATAAGTGGAAAGAATTTAAAAAAATGATTTTCAATTTCGGTTACGGTGACGGGTATAATTATAAAAATATTCCCGATAGTGAAACCTTAGATCATCTTTATGAATTTTATGCCGCTTGCAAAAATGATGAAGAAGCTCTAAAAAATTATATGCAGCTCTTTTGGGACAATACCGAGTGGAGAAAATCTACATTTCTTAAAATATCCATTAAAGAAAATTACCCGGTTGTAGAATATTATAGAGATGAAGATTATTACGGTAATTATGAATTAACGCATAAAATAATTCTCAATTAAAAAATTTCTGCAGTTGATAATTATTAACAAAAAGAGGTGTAAGCGGAATTAATTATTTGATAATAATTTAATAATAAGAAAGTAATACAAAAAAGGTAATATAGATTTTCCCGTTTTCATTATAGAGCATAGGATTCAATATATATAAATATGATTATTTGCTTTAATCATGAAATGATAGTGATACTAATTATCTGATTATTTATAACAGAGTATTTAGTACTAACGGTGGAGTTATAACTTAACTATACATTAACTAATCACTAAACAGGGGAAGCTATGTTACAAAATTTTTCTTTTTCAGTAAGGAAAAGTATCCACATCGCTCTAATGTTGTTGTTAACTCTTTTTATGGTATCGATGAGTAGTATAAGTGCCCAAAAAAACGGAAATATTACGGGGCGTATTATTGATATCGATTCCAAAGAGTATCTACCGGGTGCAAACGTTATCTTGGAAGGAACAACATTCGGGGCAGCAAGTGACCGCGGCGGTCAATTCAGAATTTCAAACGTCCCTCCCGGCACTTATAATCTTGTAGTAAGCTACATCGGTTACCAAGAAAAGAAAGTTGAGGTAACCGTGCTTGAACAGGGTTATACCAGTTATGAAGAAATTGAGATTAAAGCCAGCGATGTAAAAATGCAGGAAGTGCAGATTGTTGGCTTAGCTCAAGGTCAAACAAAAGCTTTGAGTATCCAGAAATCTTCTAAGAATATCAAAAATGTTGTTTCTGAAGAACAGATGGAAAAATTCCCGGATATCAACTCTGCCGAAGCTCTTCAAAGATTACCAGGTGTTTCTATTCAACGTGATCAGGGTGAAGGGCGTTACGTGCAGGTAAGAGGAACTCCATCCAATATGAACGCAATGAAGATCAATGGCGAGAATATTCCATCTCCTGAAGGTGGCGAACGTACCGCACAGATGGATATCATCCCTTCCGATCAGCTCGCATCGATCGAAGTTGTTAAAGCAATAACTCCTGATATGGATGCAAATGCTATTGGCGGTTCGGTAAATTTGGTTACAAAAAGTGCTCTTGATTATGAAAAATCCGTTTTCAATGTTACGGCTGGCGGCGGATATGTCGACATTTCTGGAAAAGGAATTTATCAGGGTTCTGTTAATTACGGAACTAGGTTCGGTGAGAAACAAGATTTTGGTTTTATGATCGGTGCTAGTTACTTAAGATCAGATCGCGGATCTCACAATAACGAAATGGAATGGGGAGATGTGGATGATGAAAATGATGATGAAATCCCCTGGGCTTTGGAAAATATATCATTAAGGCGTTATGATACAAGAAGAGATAGAATGGGTTTTTCTACCAGCTTGGATTATAAACCTAATAATGACAACTCTTATTCTATAAAAGCGATTTATGATAATTACTTTGATAGAGAAAGCAGAAATGAATTAACTATTGAACCTGATGCTTTTGTTTCAGCAACAGAAACACTCGAAGCGGAATTTGCTCACGAGATGAAAGCAAGAGACCAGGTGGCTTCTCTTTATAGTATTATGGGTACTGGTGAAAATCATTTCGACGGTTTAACACTAGATTATGCTTTATCATATAGTTATGCTCAGGAAAAAGAAGACAGACATTTCGAACCTAAATTTGAAATGGATGAAACTCCGGATATGATATGGAACCTTGCTGATCGCGATAACCCGAAATTTGAAATTACCGGTATTGACCCTGCTTATTATCTTGATGCAGCAAACTTTGTATTGGATGATATGGAGTATCATGATAACTTGACAACCAATACAGATATTATCGGCTCTGTTAATTTTAAAATGCCCTATAGTTTTGTGGGAAAGCAAGCCGAATTGAAATTTGGCGGTAAAGTTTCTATGAAACAAAAAGACCGTAAAGAAAATATTTGGGTTTACGAATGGGATGGTGATGATGATTTATTAATGAGCCAGTTTACAGGTGATAATGTAACCGATTTGCTTGACGGTAATTATAATTTCGGACCTACTATTGATGTTGATAAAATGGAATCTTTCTTCAACGCAAATAAGAACGGCGATTTTGTTGGTGAAATAAGTAAAGAAGATTCTGATGCCGCTACTTATGACGCAACCGAAGATGTTTACGCATTCTATCTTATGACTACAATTAATTTCGATAATCTTATGATTCTTGCCGGTGTAAGAGATGAAATATCACAAACATCTTATACGGGAAATGAAGTAGTATTTGATGATGAAGGGGATTATGTTGAAACCAATTCACTTTCTGCAGATAAATCGCATAATCATATTTTACCTTCATTACACCTTAAATATTCTGTATCGCCTCAAACTAATATTCGTGCTGCTTTTACTAGCGGTTTAGCTCGCCCGCATTATGAACATATGGTTCCTTACAGTGTTGTATTGCATGAAGACGAAGAGATAGAAAGAGGAAACCCTGATTTAGTACCTACCACGGCATACAGTTTTGACTTAATGGCTGAACATTACTTATCCGGAATTGGTGTTATCTCTGGTGGTGTTTTCTATAAAATTTTGGATGATATTATTTATCCTACTGTTATTGAACAAGAAGGTGGAATTTATGACGGGTACGAAATTTCTCAACCATGGCAGCCTGAAGGCGCTGATCCTGCTACTGTATTCGGTATCGAGGTTAACTGGCAGCAACAATTAACTTTCTTGCCAGGTTTCTTAGATGGATTGGGAATATATGCTAATTATACTTACACAACATCTACAGCAGACTTACCGGGTAGAGAGGATATCACATTGCCCGGACAAGCAGGTAATACTGCTAACTTCGCGCTAAGTTATCAGAAAGGCGGTTTTACAGGACAATTTAGTATTAATTATCAAGATAGCTTTGTATTTGAAGTTGGTGAAGATGCAGAGCATGATATTTATTATAAAGATCATATCCAGTTCGACTTTACAGCCAACCAGGAAATCATGGAAGGTTTGAGCGCTTACTTACAATTGGTGAACCTTAACAACGCTCCTCTTAATTACTATATCGGAAAAGAAGACAGACCTATACAACGTGAATATTACTCATGGTGGATGCAGGCCGGTGTGAAATATAATTTGTAATCTTCTTCTCCTCGTTCCATAATACTGAAGACAGCGCTTCCATTTGAAGCGCTGTTTTTTTATGAGAATTTTAATTTTATCCCAAAATAAGATCAATTATTTTCGATATCTTTTAAATTTTTTCGTATCATTTATTTTTGATAATTGCGGATTTTTATTGATGAATTAGCAATGTTATTGTATATTTGTATATACAAAAGCATTGGCATGAAAGATGCCAATTTAGATTAGAATGAGATTATTTGCCAAATACTTTTTATAAAAATAGGAGTATCAAATGAAAAAGAGATTTATTAAACTCGCGTTAATTGCTAACTCCATTCTATTAATTATAGTTGTTTCTCTTTTTACATCTTGCTGTGAAACACAGATTCAATCAGAAGTCGTCAAGCCTTTTAAAGTGACAGAAAAAGTAAAGTGGGATACCGATGATCCCGCTATTTGGATAAATCCAAATGATCCAGCGCAAAGTCTGATAATTGGTACCGATAAAGACTCAGACGGAGCTTTATATGTTTTTGACCTCAATGGAAAAATAATTGAAGAAAAAACAGTCCGTAATTTAAAACGTCCGAACAATGTAGACGTTGAATATGGGCTGATTCTAAATGGAGTACCGGTTGACATTGCGGTTGCAACCGAAAGAGAAACAAACATGATCCGGATTTTTAGTTTGCCTGATATGAATGCAATTGATAACGGAGGTATAGAAGTTTTTGCCGGTGAAGAATTGCAAGCTCCTATGGGAATATCACTTTATAAAAGAATTTCCGACGGCGCTGTCTTTGCCATTGTTGGTAGAAAAGAAGGACCTTCAGGAAGTTATCTCTGGCAATACTTGTTGGAAGATGACGGAACAGGCAATGTTAAAGGTACCGTTGTTCGTAAATTCGGATTATACAGTGGAGTTAAAGAAATTGAATCTATCGCGGTTGATGATCAACTCGGATATGTTTATTATTCGGACGAGCAATATGGTGTAAGAAAATATTTAGCAGATCCCGATGCACCAAACGCCAATGAAGAATTGGGAATAATATATACACAAGACTACCTTGACGATAATGAAGGTATTTCTATTTATTGTGTCGACGAAAAAACCGGGTATATTTTAGTTTCCGATCAAAGTGCGAATCGTTTTAGGATTTATCCAAGGGAAGGTAAATTGGCCGTAATTGATCCGGAAGATCCGGATGATAATGAACCGGCTGAACCACATTTGCATAAATTGATAAAAATTGTAAATGTATCGACAAATAATAGTGACGGTTCTGAAGCGACTAGCATTGCCCTTGGTCCCAATTTCCCAAAGGGTATGTTTGTCGCAATGTCTGATGATAAAACATTCCAGATCTATAAATGGGAAGATATTGCAGGCAAAGAATTATTGTCCAAGTAAAATAAAAATTCAAAAGTATATGTAAGAGATTGTCTCAAAAGGAATTATTCATTAAATCAATAATCGAAAATCCGTTGTATCAGCGGTACCAGCGTTTGATTTTTTCAGTAAATATGACTTTTGAGACAGCCCTCTTGCAGTCAATCTTATTGTGAGTGGTGAATAATGAAACTGGGTAAATATTCAATTGGTATTGGTGATCGTTTTAATCATCAAGCAAAAGCGCAATTAAAAGCTCTAATTCAAGCTAAAAATGAAGGTATTAGCATAACCCCCGTGTGGAATAAATCATTTAGAGAGCATGAAATAATTCACAGCCATCCAAAGGATACACGTGATCAGGCTGATTCTGCAGTAGCGGCTTTGGGCTGGACAGATAATTATTTTGTTGATGCCGATCATATTAATATGAAATCAGTCGACTTATTTATAGAATCATCCGATTTTTTTACCATCGATGTTGCTGACTCAATCGGTGTAATGGCCGACCGGGAAGAAATTGAAAAATTTTTAATTAGCAATCAACGTTTTATTGGTGAATTGGAGTTATGTGATCTTTGCATAAAAATTTTAATAAACGAAAAGAAGCTAGACTTAATTGGCGCAAAATATCTTCTGGCGGTTAAAAAGGCCGGTCAAATTTATAGAAAAATCAGAGATGTAAAGGGTAATAAGAATTTTATTGTTGAAGTATCGATGGATGAGACAGAACAACCTCAAACACCCACGGAGTTGTTTTTTATTCTCAGCGCTCTTGCGCAGGAAGGTATACCGGTTCAAACTATAGCTCCGAAATTTTCGGGTAGATTTAATAAAGGAGTCGATTACGTTGGCGATGTTAACCAATTTAAAAAAGAATTTGAGCAGGACCTTGCCGTTATTCGCAAGGCAATTGATGTATTTGATTTACCGGCCGATTTAAAATTAAGCGTGCATTCGGGGAGTGATAAGTTTTCGATTTATAAACCAATTAAGGAAGCACTTAAAAAATATGATGCCGGCCTACATATTAAAACAGCAGGAACTACCTGGCTTGAAGAATTGATAGGTTTGGCATCCTCTGAAGGTGAAGGACTTTTGATTGCCAAAGAGATTTATCTTCAAGCGTTTAACAGGTTCGATGAATTATGCGGTCCTTATAAAACAGTAATTGATATCGAAACCGGCAGACTTCCTCATCCTGATGTAGTTATGAAATGGGACGGGCAAAAATTCGCTGAATCACTGAGGCACGATCAATCAAATGAAAATTACAATCTTCATTTCAGACAACTTCTTCATGTCGGTTATAAGATAGCTTCGGAGATGGGATCCCGCTATATCGATGCTTTGATTATGAACGAAGAGGTGATTGCCGGGAATGTTTTCGAAAATATTTATCAGCGACATATTAAAAGAATATTTTCTTAAATGGAAGTATCAATTAGGAGTTATTAGATGAATTACTTAACCGTAATTGCCAAACTAAAAGTTAAAGAAGGGGCAATTGACTTTGTAAAGCGAGAACTTTCCAAATTGGTAGAGCCTACATTAAAAGAAAAAGGTTGTATTAATTATGATCTGTTTCAAGACAATGAAGACCCTTCAGTCTTTCTATTTTATGAAAATTGGTTAAACAATAATTATCTCGATGCTCACATGCAAACGGGGCATTTCAAGTCGTGCTTCGAGAAAATAGATGGATTGTATGTAATCGAGGTTAATAAAGCTGCAAAGGTTATATGACGTCCAATATATCTTTTCAACAACTATTACCTGATTTGAATTCTATCTGATTAATACGATAATTCGTCTATCCATTTAACCCTAGAATGTGTATCATCATAGAATAAAATCTATTGAATCTTAGCATTTTTATTTTAGATTATAATTGTGAATAAAACAATTATGATTTCATATGTTAACCATATCTATTAAAAACAATATCTCCGAACTGAATAGAGTTGTGGATTTTATTGATGAATATGCCGCCTTGCATTCTATAAATGAAGGAGATGTTTTCGATATAAATTTGGTTATCGATGAGATATGTTCAAACATCATTAAGTACGGTGGAATTGAAAATGAAGATTCTTTGATTGATATACAAATTAATAACTCCAAAGGAATAATCGAAATTGTGATTACCGACGAAGGGAAGGAATTCAATCCACTTGAATATGAAGTTCACGACATCAATCTTGAAATAGATAAACTCCCCATTGGTAATTTGGGGATATTACTTGTGAAATCTAAAGTGGATGAAATTTCTTACCATCGGAAAGGGAATAAGAATATTCTTTCTATAAAGAAAAAAATGGAGACGTGAATGAATGTAGTTGAAAAACAATACGGGGAATATCATGTTCTTGCTATTGAGGGAAGGTTGGATGCAAACACCTCCGACGATTTCCTAAAGATATTGCTAGGAGTTATTGAAACAGGAAAGACAAATATTGTAATTGATTTTGAGAAATTAGATTATATAAGCAGTTCAGGTTTACGTGTTTTATTGATTGGGGCGAAACAACTTAATGACAAAGGGGAAAAGATAAATCTCTGCATGGTAAAAGATCATATACAGGAAGTATTCGATATTGCCGGGTTTACCATCCTTTTTAAGTTTTATGACGAAATGAAATCGCTGCCCGTGAAGAGTTAAATTCATCCGGTCATATTTAACCTTTATACTGAATGATAAAGATCGTAATATCATCTGATTGTTCGGCTTCTTTTGTAAATTCTTTTATATCGCTCATAACTAATTCTACGCATTGACGAGTGGGATTCCCGCCGAAATTGCGACACGATTTTTCCAAACGAAAATTATTATACAGACTTTTATTGGGATTCATCGCTTCCGTAACGCCGTCCGTATAAAGAACAATCCTATCATTTGTATCCAGTTTAATTGTGTCATACTCATATAATTGTGAACCGTCTAATCCAAGAGGCATACCGTGTTTGGATATTATCTTTTGAATGGTACCGTCGGTTTTAACTATATAGGGGTAGTTGTGCCCGGCGTTTGTGTACTGTAATTCTCCTTTATTTAAATCGATAATACCTAAAAAGAAAGTAACAAACATGAATGATTCATTATCTTCAATAAGGTCGAGATTGATTAAGTTACATAAATCTTGCGTAGTCATATGTTTATTTGCTTTGGAACGAAGAAGTGTTCTGGTTACGGCCATAAATAGGGATGCGGGAACCCCTTTACCAGATACATCCCCTATGGCAACACAAAGCTTATCCCTATCTATAAAGAAGAAATCATAAAGATCACCGCCGACCTCTTTAGCCGATTCCAGCACTGCAAAAAGATCAATGTCGGATCTATCGGGAAAAGGAGGAAATGATTTCGGAATCATTCCCATCTGTATTTCATGAGCTATTCTTAATTCACTTTCAATCTTTTCTTTTATCTGAGTAGTTGTTTTCAGATTGTCAACATAATGTCTTAATTCACTTTGCATGTGTTCAAATGAATCGTGCAGCTTAATAATTTCATCGGTTGTTTTTATCTTAGGCAATTGCAAATTAAAATTACCTGATGCAATTTCTCTTGTTGCCTCTGCGAATGTATGAAGGGGAGCAGTAAGTTTATTGGATAAAATAATAATAGTTGTAAATAACAGTGCGAGACCTATCAATCCTATAATAAATATTGTTAAGCTAATAAATGTCAAATCGGAGTATAATTCATTTTCGGGGATAACAATTCCAAGTGCCCATTTACTGGAGGGAAGTGGCATATATTCTATCCATGCATCTTTTTCGTGCAACACAGAATTCATTGAGGCAAATCCTGTTTCACCGTTTGTCATCTTTCTTCCCATATCTCTTAATTCAGGTTGTTTGAATTTTTCCGCAATACTGAAAATGGTTTCATTCATTATATATTTTGCTTCAGGGTGAGTTACTACAGTTCCGTTCCGGCTGATCAGAAATGCGTATCCGCTTTCATAGATTTTTATATCTGAAATAATTTTTTCAAGCCAATCTAAAGAAATATCTACTGTTACAATTCCCCAAAAAGTTTTTTCGCCATTTACCGTTTTATAAAAAGGAACAGAATAAGTCGACATCAATATTCCACCCCCTCCTTCATCGAAATATGGTTCAGACCATAAAGGTTTCCCAAGATGTTTAGGAATTTGATACCAATCATGATAAAAATAATCGTAAGCTTCAACGCCCAAGTTCACATACTTTACTGCGGCCGAATCTTTGTACATATATGGTGAGTAATAATATTCTTTTTTATTAAATGAATACGGTTCGAATGCCACAGCGCTCCCATAGATTTCATCATTATGTTCTACAACGGTTCGCATTAATGTATGTAGTTGTTCTTCATCAAATGATGTATTCTCCAACACGTGCGCCAAATTGGAAGGGATTTTCTCGGCGGATAATAAGATGTTCTCAATTCCGTTGACCGTTTTTTCCGAAATGTTGACGACATTACTTTTTACCGAATTTAATATGAGGTTTCTGGCTATAATATAATAGACAACAAATGCTGCTATCGAAATGATTGTTATCATTGAAAGTATTGTTAGACTGAGCCTGGACGCAAAAGTACGATGCCTGAATATGTATCTCAAATGGGCTATCATTCTTGAGATTTTTAATCTTAAGTCGGAAATTAACTTTGCCAAATTCATTTTTACCTTCCTAAATAAAATTCCGAAAACGTGGGAGCTCCTGTTATTTTATTTGTTTCAATTAAAACCTGTACAGTTTTATTGAAATCGTCCTTTTTTAGTTTACCCATTAATTCAATCATCTCTTTTTCGGTAAATATATCTTCCATTCTGTCCAGCATCCAATTTTGATGGGCACGGTTGGCAGGTATATTCGCTTTGTTCATTTCGGCAATAACAAGATCTAAAACAAGATCGCGGTTATTGAATGCATATTGCCACCCTTCAATTGTAGCACTTACAAATTTGTGATACAATTCAGGATCAGAATCAAAAGATTTTTTAAGGCAATATATCCCGTCTTCAGGAACATCAAAACCGTAATCACTGAAAAAAAAGGTTGTTAACTCCTCTTCGTTTATACCGGAATTTAAAATTGTATGATATTCGTTATACCACATTGTGGTCATTACATCAACTCCTCCAAGAATGAAAAGAGTAATTGTTGATGCTACAGGGACAATTTCAACATCAAGATTGTACTGCAATAAAAATGCGGCTGGAATTTCATCAAAACCCGATTTCCAAATCCCGATTTTTTTATTGTTCAAATCATTTGGTTCGCTAATGCCACTCGATTTCTTTACAACAAAAAGTTGTGCGCATTGTTGTGAAAGCTGACCTATATTTATCAGCTCTACATTTTTTGATCTTTCAATCAACGCGGTAGAAAGGAACATCGAAGCTGCATCAACCTTACCTTGCGCAAGCAATGTTTGTGATGTTACATTTGGCCCTGCATGCACCAAATTGACTTCGATGCCGTGTTTTTCATAAATTTTGTAATGAACCGCTGCATAATAACCTGCAAATTGCGCCTGCGGTAGCCAATGAGTTGCAAATTTTATCGGTTGTTTTGTTTGCGGGAATATAATAAATGGTAGAAAAACGAATACGATAAAAAATTTGTATGATGATTTCATTTTTTATATCACTATTTGATGGGCAAAGTAATTGTGAAACGGCTTCCTTTGCCAACTTGACTTGCGGCGGTAATATTACCGTTATGTTTTTTTATAAATTCTTGACTAAGTATAAGTCCTAATCCTGTCCCTTTCTCATTTTGTGTACCGGGGCGAGATTTACTTTTATCTATACTAAAGAGTTTTGCCAACGTATCTTCACACATCCCGATACCGCTATCCTGAACAATTATTTTGATATGATCATTAGTTAATTCGTTTGTAATTGTTACTTGACCAGTTTCCGTGAACTTAATACTGTTGGAAATTAAATTCCGTATCACGGTGTTGATCATGTTTTCATCGGCATATATTGTAATATCTTTATCAATTATGTTGATAAGTTGAACATTTTTTAGATTAGCAGCAGGCGATAATAATTTTAAAATATTATCAACAAGATTGTGAAGATTGAATTTATCCGGATCGAAATCCATTCTCCCTGTTTGAATTCTAGACCAATGTAATAAATTTTCCAGGAGTTCCGCCAGTTCTTTTGATACTCTGTTAATTGCTGAAGAGTAATTAACAATTTCTTCGCGGGAGATTTCATCACTCTCTTGTGATAATATTTCCGAGTAACCCATTACGGCGGTAAGAGGACTTTTCAGATCGTGGGCAATTATTGAAAAGAATTTATCTTTGCTTGCGTTCAATTCGCGCAGCTCAATATTATATTTATTAATTTTTGTTTCATACGCTATTCTTTCACGGGCATCTCTAAATGCACTTAGTACAAAATTATGTCCTGCAAACTCCATTGTGGAAATTGTCAAATCCATCGGTATTATTTCACCTTTGCGGGTCTTAATATTTTTTGCCGTTACAACCGGGCCGAACATTTGTATTTCGTTTTCATAATTTGCCGGTGCCGCAGATGAATTATCATAGAGTAATAAATAATGCCTTCCTAGAAGTTCATTTTTATCATATCCTAAAATATTGAGACAAGCATTGTTCGCGTCTATTATCTTCCCTGTTTCTCCATCTGTAATAATAATTGCATCCAGGGATTCATTGAATGCAGATTTATATTTCTCCAATTCTAATTTGATATTTAGATTATTCTCTTCTGAATTAAGATTCTCGTAATCGGGCACGTATTACCTCAAGGTTTTTAATGTAAAATGGGGAACTCAAAATTCGATTTAAAATACAAAAATAAGTTCTCATAATTGAGTGGAAAATTTACGACAGTAAATTAAATTATGTAATTATAAACTAACGGATTATTTCTATCAATTCTTACTTTCATTTTTCCTTTGCATAAGTTATGTTGTAAAATGTGATTTATATCATATACACAATTCTTATGCGGGAGTAATTGATGGGGAAGGAGAAACCCTCCGATAACAATTCTAATTCAATGAACAGAAGAGATTTTATTAAGTGGACGGCTATTGCCGGGTGTACTGCAACTGTGATTGGCGGGGCCGGTGAGGTTATTCAGGCTATTGAATCTAAAACCAAACCTTTTTTATTTGCCGATGAAGTAATCCGTACCGGGTGCCCGGCTCATAATTGCGGGGGTAAATGTCTTCTTAAAGTACATATTAAAGAAGGAAAAATCGTACGAATAGAAACCGACGACCGTCCGTCTGATAATCTTGAAGATCCGCAGCTTAGGGCTTGCATCAGGGGAAGGGCATATAGGAGAAGACAATACCATCCCGATAGATTAAAATATCCAATGAAACGTATCGGGAAGAGAGGCGAAGGAAATTTTAAAAGAATATCCTGGGATGAAGCGCTGGATACTGTGGCAAGTGAGTTAAAACGAGTTAAAGAAAAATATGGTAACAGTGCGATCTATGTACCTTATGGAACGGGAAGTTACAGCCAAACGAATGGACGTCAAACTGCGTATAGGTTGATGAATTTATACGGCGGCTCTTTGGGATTTTATAATAGTTACAGCTGGGCCTGCATAAGCAGCGTTACTCCCTATTTTTTCGGTACTTCCGTTACAGGTAATCAAAGACAGGATTGGGTAAACTCTAAGTACATTATAATGTGGAGTTGGAATCCGTGCGAAATGCGGGATGGGACAAACAGTGAATTCTTTTTAAAGAAAGCTAAAGAGAATGGCGCCAAAATTATTTGTATCGATCCAAGAATGAGTATGAGCGCCGTTGCCCTGGCAAATGAGTGGATACCTATACGTCCAGGTACGGATGTTGCGATGATGAGTGCAATGGCTTATGTAATGATTTCTCAAAACCTTTACGACAAAAATTTTATAAAAAAATATTGTGTCGGTTTCGATCAAACGCAAATGCCTAAAGGTATTGAAAAAGGAGAAAGCTACCAAGATTATATTTTAGGAACATTTGACGGAATTCCTAAAACACCTGAATGGGCTGAAAAAATTACAGCAGTTCCAAAAGAAACGATTCGAAGAATCGCATATGAATATGCAACTATTAAACCTGCCATGCTTTATCAAGGTTACGGTATGCAAAGACGTGCATTCGGCGAACAATCCGTAATTGCCGGTTGTGTGCTTGCTGCAATGACAGGTAATATAGGTATTCCGGGGGGATGTGCAAGCGGTATGGCATTGCAGGCTAATGACGGGGGTCCGTTTTGGAATGTATTTCCAACAGGATCAAACCCGGTTAAAGAAAGAATACCTACTTTTTTATGGACTGAAGCTGTTCTGCGCGGAAATAAAATGACCGCTGAAGATGGAGTCCGCGGGGTAGATAAACTTAACAACAATATTAAACTTATCTATGGTGTTGCTACAAATGCATTAATTAACCAGCATGCAAATGTAAATCGTTCGGCAAAAATATTGGAAGATGAAAATCTTGTTGAATTTATTTGTATTCATGAGCAATTTTTAACTCCTACCGCAAAGTTTGCCGATATTCTTCTCCCCGTTTCTACGCAATTTGAAGTCTACGGCCTGGAAGACGGCTGGAAATATGGAGATGAAGTAATTTTAATGCCCAAAATTGTTGAACCATATTATGAATCGAAAAGTGATTATCAAATATGCGCAGAGATAGCCGAACGTCTAGGGATTAAAGATGAATATACCGAAGGGCGCAACGAGCGCGAATGGATTGAATGGATTGTTAAGCAGTATCAGGCATCAAGGTTCCCGGGTATGCCGGATTTAGATAAATTTGAGAAGTCTAATAAGGGTGTTTATTCTGTTCCTATTACAAATCCTAAAATCGCATTCGAAGATTTCAGAAAAGATCCGGTAAAAAACAAATTGAATACACCTTCAGGAAAAATTGAAATATTTTCATTAAGGATGTATGAAAAAAATAATCCAGAATTAATACCACCGGTACCGAAATATATTCAAGAATGGGAAAGCCCTTTTGGTGAAGAAGCTAAGCGGTTTCCTATTCAAGCGGTTGGTCATCATTATATGCCCCGCGTACATTCCACACATGATAATAATGATTGGACAAATGAAGCATTCCCACAGCGTATTTTTATAAACCCGGTTGATGCAAAAGAACGGGGTATTGTCGACGGAGACGAGGTGAAAGTATATAACGATAGGGGGGTTATGATAATACCATGCCGCGTTACCAAAAAAATAATGCCGGGTGTGATTGATATTCCTCAAGGTGCCTGGTGGACACCCGATGAAAAAGGAATTGACAGGCGCGGATGTGTAAATGTTTTAACTTCCGAAAAATGGACACCGCTGGCTTTCGGCAATGCGCAGCATACCATCATGGTCCAAGTTGAAAAAGCGTAAGGATATTTGAATGAAAAAGCAGTACGCATTTTATTTCGATTCTGATAATTGTTCCGGTTGCAAAGCATGTCAGATTGCATGTAAAGATAAAAATGATCTCCCCCTGGGTGTTTTATGGAGAAGAGTTTATGAGGTGAACGGCGGTGAATGGATACGCAAAGGAGAAGCATGGATATCTAAAGTGATTGCGTATAATATCTCTTTGTCATGCAATCATTGCGAAGATCCGGTCTGTGTTAATAATTGTCCGGCTAAAGCATTAATCAAAAAGAAAGACGGTATTGTAATAATTGATGAATCGAGATGCATTGGGTGTAAGTATTGCGAGTGGGTATGCCCCTACGGAGCCCCGCAATATAATCCGGATAAAGGGATAATGACAAAATGCGATTTTTGTGAAGACTATATAAGTGAAGGGAAAAATCCGGCATGTGTAGACGCCTGCCCGATGCGTGTGCTTGATTTTGGAGAATTGAAAGAACTACAAAAAAAATATGGTAATCAAAAAGAATTATATCCGCTACCATCCGGTAGCCTTACAAAACCTGCTATAGTAATAAAACCGCATAAAAACTCTGCCGGCGCTGATGAGAAACATGCAGTGGTAATTAATAGGGAAGAGGTATAATATGCATTCTAGCGAATGGGCACTTGTCGCGTTTACTATTTTAGCTCAAATATCAGTTGGATTCTATCTCTTATTTGCCGCTTTTAATCTTTGGACAACTAAGAAGTATTGCACCGAAGCCGTAGCATTTATAAGCAATAACTCTTTACAGTCGATTTATGGTTTATTGCTAATGTCGGTTTTATTCTCATTTTTTCACCTTGGCAATCCGTTTAATTCTTTTTATGCAATTAATAATTTGGGGAATTCATGGTTGTCCCGTGAAATTTTAGCGTTGCTAATTTTTGTTTTTCTAAGTGGATTTTTTACATATATGCATATTAAAAAAATGTCTTCACCAAGGATAAGGGGTGCTGCTGCATGGATTGTTGCGGTTTCCGGTGTTGTACTAATTTATTCGATGTCCAAAATATATATGCTGCCTACTATACCCACATGGAATTCTTATACAACGCCGTCTGCGTTTTATTTAACTACTATAATGTTAGGTGCAATCGCATTATTTACGGTTTTTTATATTAATCATGAAGCAAGAGCAAAAGCCAGAATCAACTTAATCAAAATTGACGAATCACTCCTCAAAAAGTCTCTGAAAATGATTGTGCTATTCGGCGCGTTAATTATTATTTCCGAAGTTGTAATTAATATTCTTCAAGCGGCAAAGCATGTAAGTATTGTATCGGAGAGAACCGGCCAAGAATTCACCGAAGTTAATGGAATGATTTGGTATTTAAGGTATAGGATTATATCAGCATTTATAGGTTTATTACTCCTAATACTTGCGAATAACAAAGCATTAAAGAAAAAAGTCAATCAATATAGATGGTTGATATATCCCGGTTTGTTTTTGCTTTTCATATCGCAGGTGATCGGGCGAATATTTTTTTATTCCACATATATTCAAAGCGGAATTTAGTAAAATATAATTTCCAGGTCGCCTGGTGATTCTTAAAAGAAATTCACTCATAATATTTTAATGCAACGTTTTTGTTAAAATATAAGTCTAATACATGTAACAAAACTTTATTGGATACGTCTTAAATATCGAACAAAAAATGAGAGTGGGGATAAAATGAGTCTTAAAGAAATTTTGGAAAAAATTGTAACTACAGACGAGGCAATATTACTTGCCGATAGTAGTCAAGATTGGGAAGCAAGAGCGTTATTAGATAACCTTAGCGCTCCAAAGTTAGCTATCAAAGCTTATATGCAGCCGGGTCTTTATATTGCAGAAGTAAACGACGGCGGTTATTTAGGAAGAGTGTTATATAAAATTAAACAGAAGTAATCTTTTGAAACTTTTGAATAGCACGACAATTATTACATTCAGAAGGGTGGAATTAAATAAATAATTCGATTATGTGATTAAAACCAAGGTATCCGACTGTATTTCTCGACAATAAAAAGATTTTGCGAAGCCTTCTGGTGATAAAAAATATTCCTTAGTGATTTGCACCAATAATTGTGGTTAATAGGGGGAAATAAAACTACAATTTTGGTGCATTTTTTTTGTGTGGCTTTCTTCATCAATTGTATTAACGGTTTTTAACATTCCCTAATTTTTCGGAAACTACATTATTTATCGCCTCCATAAAATCCTTGCAAACTTCTTCTGCGCAGGGATTAAAATTGAAAAAATCTTGAAAAAGTTCTATTCTGTCTTTCATAACATTGGCTGTCATCTGACTGAGAATATTAAACCCACCGAACTTTATGGGGATATCGGGAATCTTCATTTCATTTATTGTTCTTCCAAGTAAATGTACTAGTCCCAAGTTATAAGCTATCATCCTATCATGTTGGTATGCGTCTATTTCTATGATATTTAAATTCAATTTATCTTTGAATAACCCGAATATGATATTCAAGTTTTCTTTAGATAGATTTCCTTCGGTATATGTAATTGTATGCCCGTTCAATCCATTGTTAGCGGAGTCAGGGCCGAACAATGGGTGAAGCAATCCGAACTCTGCATTGTTAGGCAAATAATTCTTAAACCACTCCTTCGGTTTAAGTTTTACCGATGAGCAATCGAGCAATATACTATCCGAATTAAGATAAAGTGAATTTGAGATCAGGAAATTTTCCATGTGCCGGATTGGTAGAGTTAAAAAAATGATTCTTTTCCCCATGCAATTTGGCAAACTGTCAAACTGAGCAAATTCGTTAATAATATTTTCCTTCGAGGGATCAATATCATAACAATAAACACTTGAAAAACGACTTAACTCTTTAGCCCAAAATAGACCGAACCTTCCTAAACCTATCACTGCAACTTCCAGATTATTTCTATTCATTCCCCATCCCAATATCAATTTGCAACTGTTTTGAAGCTTTCATTATCTCGTACCATATTGATAGCACCATTTTTTCATCGATACCTGCCGAAGCCGAACGGGCAATCAAATTCTGAATAAGAGATATTTCCCTTTCGGGATGATAAATTTCAATGCCGTGCAGCATTTTGATTTTGCCTATTTCAGCAACACGTTTCATTCTTTCGCATATAAGTTCAATAATCTTGTTATCAATATCATCAATCTCTTTTCTCAAACTTTCAATGCTTAATTGTAGAGTTTTCATCTTACCACTCAAAATTATTTGTTGGATAGTTAATTACATTTCATATCAATTTTATGGTTGCTAAACTTGCGAAGAGATATTATCGGCTCTTTTATCATATTCCACTTATCAAGTAAGTCGCGGTATTGCATGAAATTTAGGGATTGATGTCCGTCGGAGAATGCTTCATGCGGCTTGGGATGAATTTCAACCATAAATCCATCTGCTCCTGCCGCCAATGATGCCAAAGTCACAGGTGCGATGAGTTGGGTTTTCCCGGTTGCATGACTAGGATCCACAATAATAGGGAGGTGAGAAACATTTTTGATCATAGGGATGATATTGATGTCCAAAGTGTTGCGTGAATATTCCACAAATGTTCTAATTCCTCTTTCACATAGTATAACGTTTTGATTCCCTTCGTATAAAATGTACTCAGCGCTCATCAAAAATTCCGTCAAAGTTGCAGATATTCCTCTCTTCAATAAAACGGGCTTGTCGGTTTTACCCAACATTTTAAGTAGCCGAAAGTTTTGCATGTTACGCGCTCCAACTTGGAATATGTCTACTTTATCAAACAGGGTGTCTACATCGTCATTATCCATAACTTCTGAAATTACAGGTAAAGCAAAATGTTTGGCAGCGGCGAACATCCACTTTGCTCCTTCAATACCAGCTCCTTGAAAAGCATATGGACTTGAACGCGGTTTGAAAACACCTCCTCTTAATACATGCCCTCCTAATGAAGAGACTTCACCTGCAATTTCCCATATCTGTTCTTCGGATTCTACCGAACAGGGACCGGCTATTACAACAGGTTCTTCACCGCCGAACCTTACATTACCCACTTCAACAATACTATCTTTGGGATGAAACCTCCTGGATGTTAATTTATAAGGTTCCAATATTCTAATTACTTTCTCAACTCCCGGCAGTGCCGAAATTGAGCTTGGTTCAAGTTCCGGTTTATTACCAATCACACCTATTAAGTTTTTTTCAATGCCTTCGGAGGTATGAACCTGTGCATTACGACTTTCAACAAAATCAATTATACCTGAGTATTCTGCGGCTGTGAAGTTATCTTTTAGTACAATTATCATTTTTGTTCTCCCGTTATCGCGAATTAAATATATATCAATAATTTCGCTGTTTATTTTTTTTACAAAAAAAAAGCCCCGAAGAATCGGGGCTTGTGATATTAAATGTATGTTTAGCTCAACACATTATCCTATCTACCCCGTTGAATGGGAAATAAAAATAAAAATAATAGAATGAATAATATATTTTGCTATGCTGTGTCATGTGTTCCTCTTTTGTGAGTTGATATTAGCAAAGATTTCCAAATAAAGCAATACAAATTTCTTATCAAAAGAATATTTCATTTGTTATTAATTATCCAACTTTCCAGATAGGAAAGCATCATAAGCCCCGAGATCCAGCAATCCATGCCCCGACAAGTTGAATAATATTGTTTTCGATTTACCCGACTCTTTGCATTTTTTTGCATGCTCAATAACCGATTTAACTGCATGAGAACTTTCGGGGGCAGGGATAATTCCTTCCGTTTGTAGAAATATTTTTGCCGATTCGAAAACATCATTTTGAGGATAAGACTCGGCGGTGATCATTTCCTGATTCAATAATTCGGAAATTATGGGAGACACACCATGATAACGAAGTCCCCCCGCATGAATTTTGGGAGGAATAAATTTGTGCCCAAGTGTGAACATCTTTAGAAGAGGAGTTAAGCCCGCTTCATCACCGAAATCATAATCAAATTTACCTTTAGTAAGAGTAGGGCATGATTCAGGTTCAACAGCAATTACCTCAAGATTCATTTTTTCCCTTTTCAACTTGTCGCGTAAAAATGAAAAACTTATTCCGGCAAAATTACTTCCGCCTCCTACACAGCCAATAATTACATCCGGATACTCCCCTGCCATTTCAAGTTGAATTCTTGCTTCTTCACCGATAATTGTTTGATGAAGCATCACATGGTTCAACACACTTCCGAGCGAATAATTCGTATCGGTTCTTTGTGCAGCTATTTCAACCGCTTCACTTATAGCAATTCCCAACGAACCGGGGGAGTTGGGATTATTTAGAAGAACTGCTTTCCCGGCATTTGTCAATTCCGAAGGGCTGGCAATGACATCACCTCCGTAAAGTTGGATGAATGTTTTTCTATATGGCTTTTGTTCAAAACTTACCTTTACCATGAATACCTTGCATTCCATGTCGAATTGTTTACATGCAAATGCTAATGCGCTTCCCCATTGACCGGCGCCTGTTTCGGTAACCAGTTTTGTTATACCTGCTTTCTTATTATAATAAGCCTGCGGAATGGCCGTATTTGTTTTATGACTTCCGGCAGGGTTTACTCCCTCGTATTTGAAAAATATTTTCGCGGGGGTGTCCAGAAATTTTTCAAGTCTTGTTGCTCTTATCAAAGGTGTAGGGCGTGTCATTCGATAGATTGATTTTACTTCTTCGGGAATTTCAATATACCTTTCCATGCTCATTTCCTGTTGGATTAATTCATCAGGAAATATCGGGGCCAAATCTTCCGGTTTTATAGGTTCTTTAGTTCCGGGATGAAGAGGTGCCGCCAAAGTTCCTTTTAGATCGGCGGTTATGTTATACCATTTGTTTGGCATATGTTTTGGCTCAAGTAATATTCTTTGGTTGTTCATGATTCCTCCTTTGTTATTAATGGTGATATTTAAAAACAAAAAAGCCGGGACTCTATTGGAATCACGGCTTTAAAACTAAAAAGCCGTGAACAGTTTCTACACTATTCACGGCTTCTATTAAATGTTATTTATAATTATGCCCCGGCAAGTGCAGAAGATTTACACCACCACCAGAGCCAGCTTGTATTTAAATTTCTAAAATTCATTTCTTCCTAAAAATATTGTCGCCAATATATATGCATGTGGAATAACATACAACTAAAATTTTTTTTTATTGTGATTTTTTATATCTGGTAAAATATTGATTTACAAAAAATCTAAAGATAATAATGAGATTAAAATCCATATCTTGGGGGGATTTTTTTTACTATATTTGCTTTCGATGTTGAGCTAATATTCCGCTTAAGTGCTTAAATAATTATTACTTACAAAAATATATTTTTTCCCCACAATATTTCGGAGATGTACTATGGCTAATATTAATAAGATTAAGGGTAGAATTGCAATTTTAACCGGGGGGGGCGATGTACCTGGGCTTAATCCCGCTATTCGTGCCGTAACTATCAGAGCTATTAGAGAAGGTTATGAAGTTATAGGGATTAGAAGAGGATGGGCCGGGTTGGTGGAAATGCTGAGGGATAAAGATGCAGATAATAATCATTGCTATATAAATATGACGGAAGAGATTGTTAATAAAATTGGGAGAACCGGCGGAACATTTTTACACTCTTCTCGCACTAGGCCAAGTCATACTAGTTTGGATACGGTTCCGGTTCATCTTAAAGATAAATATAAAAACGATATGAATGATCTTACCCCCGAAGTACTTGAGAATTTAGGGCACCTTGGTATTGATTATTTAATACCTATTGGGGGAGACGATACATTAAGCTACGGCGTTCACCTCCATACTCAAGGGGTTAAAGTTATAGCTATACCAAAAACAATGGATAACGATGTGCCTGGAACAGATTATTGTATTGGTTTCAGTACATGTGTTACAAGAACAATTATGATGACGCACAGTCTTCGCACGTCGGCCGGTTCACATGAAAGATTTCTTATTATAGAGGTTTTTGGAAGATATGCAGGTTATACGGCTCTTTTACCCACTATGGCCGGCGCCGCAAACAGATGTGTAATTCCTGAACATAAATTTGATATTGATAGACTTACAGAACTTATGGCGGCAGATAGGCATACTAACCCGAGCAACTATTCGGTTGCATTAGTTTCCGAAGGCGCAATGTTTAACGACGGAGAGATGGTTTTTGAAGACGATGAAAAAGATGCTTACGGTCATAAAAAATTAGGGGGTATCGGGGATATTATTTCCAACAGACTGAAAGATATTTCACCTAAATATAATAACGGTAAGAAAATCAATGTCATCAACCAAAGACTTGGATACCTTGTTAGATCAGGCGACCCAGATGCTATCGATTCAATCGTTCCTATGGCATATGGTAACTTGGCATTGGATTTAATCTTGGAAGGCACTCACGGCAGGCTTGTTATTCTGAAAAACGGCAGATATGATAATTCACCTATTGAAGTCGTTACAAGTTTCAAAAAAACAGTTGATGTTGATAAATATTATAATACCGATAGACTTAGACCATACTACAGAAGCTTTGAATCGAAGCCCTTGTTTATAATGGCAAGTGACTAGATTCTTTATTATTCTTTTTGGGAGGCTCTCTCAGAAATGCTAATTTAACAAACTGGGTTCCGCAAACTGCGGGAAAGTTTGCTTTAGATTATAAAATCATGGTTCGGCTCCGCTAACCTTGATTTAAATTTGATTTTTGAGACAGCCTCTTTTTTTAGGAATCTAATCATCTCTGTTTTGCAGAGAGAATATCAGAATTCTTGTCCCACGAAATAAAAAGCAAATCTTGCCATATTTAAAGACATTTTTCATATCTTTTATACTCAATTTAGCGACGAATAATTATATTGTTTCTTAACTAAAAATTTGGTTTTGTTATTGCATAAATATAAAAATTTTGCAATATCCGTAGGTTTACAATGAATAGATATAGAAAATTTCTATTTCTAATTTTATTTTTTGCCGCAAGTATTTCTTTATTTGCCCAAGTGAAAATCCATCGTAATATAAGAGTGGAAGATGGATTGGTACAGTCAACTATTCTTTCCATATTTCCCGATAGCAGGGGATATGTTTGGATTGGAACTGTTGGTGGTCTCAGCAGATGGGACGGTATTCAATTTAAAAACTTTTCGACATTTAACGGTCTTTCTCATGAGCGTGTAAGCACTATAACCGAAACATTGGATGGAAATTTACTTTTCGGCACACTGAACGGCCTAACATTTATCAAGGGAAATAAATTTATTTCATATGGAACTGCTGACGGGCTGCTGGCAAATGATATATCGGCTTTATGTACAGCACAAAATGGTGATATTTATATAGGAAGTTCCCGCGGTGTAAATATTTTTCGTGAAGGAAAGATGGATACACTGGGAAGTTCTGCTAACGTTTTAGGAATTGCAATCAAAAATATTTATCAAGGTAAAGACGGAACGATATATATCGGTACCTTTTTAAGAGGCGTATATATTTTAAAAGATAATTCTTTTAAACACATTGATGTTAATGACGGTCTTATTCATAATAAAGTTAATGATATAATTGAAGGTAGAGACGGTACAATATATTTCGGTACTAACTATGGTTTGAGCATCTATTCTAACGGAGCAATAACTTCATTAAGTCAAAAAAACGGCTTACCTGAAAGTTATGTCTCTAGTTTAGTAGAAGGTACTGAAGGAGAAATATATATAGGTTTATTCGGCGGTGGTTTGTGTATTTACAAAAACGGCGGATTGGAAGTTATTGAAAAAGATAATGGATTATCTAACAGCTTCATTAATGAATTGGCCAAAGATCATAACGGTATGATTTATATCGGTACGAATGGAAGCGGACTTTTTATGTACGGCGGCGGACAATTTGTTACTTATAATGAAAGTGTCGGTCTTGCTAATAATATAATTATGTCAATCAATGAAGATAAAGACGGCAATTTGTATTTCGGTTCATTGAATGGCGGATTAAGCATTCTTAAGAATGGAAAGATTCTAAATTATAACAGTAATAACGGATTACTCTATAATAGCATAACCGGAATCTTCCCCTCGAAATCGGGGAATATGTATATCTGCACTAGGAGAGGGATGCAAATATTCGATCCGAAAAAAAGAACTTTTAGTGTTTTAAATCCTTTTAGGCGAAATGAAATATCAACTGTTTATGAAGATGATAACGGGACAACATATTTCGGTGCGGGGCGCGGTGTATATATTTACAAAAACGGGAAAGCTAAATGGGACCTAGGCGAAAACAGTAACCTTTATTCATACATCACAAAAATATTAAAAAGTAGCGACGGAAGTTTCTACTACGGAACAACTTCAAACGGATTAATAGTTAAAAACGGGGCTGAATATAAGGTCTACAATGAAGAAAACGGTTTAGTCAATTATGTACTTGATATTCTTGAGAGAAAAGACGGTTCATTCTTAATTGCTACTTATAAAGGATTATTTATTAAGAACGGTGATGTATTGGATACTCTAACTACCCGAGATGGTTTATCGGATAACATTGTATACAGTATCCTGGAAGGAGATAACGATGAAATCTATATCACTACAAACCGAGGATTAAACATAATTGATTTTTCTCATAATCCTGTTAAAGTAAGAATATTAACACATGCCGACGGGCTGGCAAGTGATGAATGTAATCAAACTGCATTATTCAAAGATTCAAAAGGTAAAATATGGATTGGAACAGTGAGAGGTGTATCCTGTTACGATCCTGCTAAAGATTTGCCTCATGATGTTGCTCCGAAAGTACACTTTACAAGAGTCCGTCTTTTTGAAGAGGAAATACCATTAAGTGATTTTAATAACCATTTAGCTTTTAGATATAATGAAAATTATTTTAAATTCGATTTTATCGGTATCAATATTTCTTCGCCTCAGAGTGTTAGGTATAGATACAGAATGGCCGGTCTTGACAAGGATTGGTTTGAAACAAATCAGCGTTATGTACAGTACACTAACCTTAATAACGGCGATTATCGATTTGAGGTAATGGCAAGCAATGAATGGGGATATTGGAGCAAACCGGTAGTAATTCCATTCTCAGTACTTTCTCCATTCTGGGAAACTTGGTGGTTTATTACAATAATTTTATTATTTGTTATTGGTACAGTTACTTTTTTTGTTATGTATAGAGTAAGACAGCTTATTGCTATAGAAAGACTGCGTACCAAGATTGCAGCCGATTTACACGATAATATAGGATCAAGTTTGACGGAAATTTCAATTCTCGGCGAAGTGCTTGCGCATAAATTGGATAAGTCGAATCAAGAAATTAAAAAAGGACTTACCACCATCGCCGAAACTTCACGTACTTTAATTGATAACATGAGCGATATTGTTTGGTTGGTTAATCCCAAAAGAGATTCGTTATATGACTTAATTATAAGATTGAAAGACTCTTACACCGATCTCCTTTACCACAAGGGGATTTCATTTAAGTCCAGTAATTTAAAGTCGCTTGAAAAAATTTCTCTATCTATGGAATGTAGGCAAAATCTCTATTTGATATTCAAAGAAGCTATTCATAATAGCTTGAAACACAGTAATTGTTCGGAGATTACACTGGATGCAGATATTAGGGGGAAAAGTCTGAATATGATTCTCCGTGATAACGGTGAGGGTTTTGATAAAGAATTGAAAGGGAAGGGGAACGGAATGAGCAATATGCTTGACCGTGCCGGTATGATAGGCGGTATACTTCTAATTGAATCAAATATTGGAAGCGGTACAATGGTTCAATTTCAAGGAAGCATTTTATAAATTGAAAGACAGCGTGCTATAATTATAAACTAATTATAATCTTTTTCTTACCTCCTAGACAAAAATATAATGATAAGAGTCATTATCGTTGAGGATAATTATACAATTCGCGAAGGGTTAAAAACTCTTATAGACGGAACCGAGGGATATTCATGTCTTGCAGTATATTCCGATTGTGAAAGCCTCATAAAAAATATAAATAATCATCAGCCCGATGTTATTTTAATGGATATTGGTCTTCCGGGAATGTCGGGAATAGATGGTATAAAAATTCTGAAGGATAAAAATCCCGATCTCACAATTCTTGTAATTACTGTATACGAGGAAAACGAGCTGGTCTTTCAGGCATTATGTGCAGGTGCTTGCGGATACCTCGTAAAAAAAACTTCACCATCCCGATTACTTGACGCCATCAAAGAAGCCAGCGAAGGGGGGGCGCCAATGACTTCGCACATTGCGAGAAAAGTAGTAAATTTTTTCCAAAAAAAAGAAATGTTTTCACCCAGCAAACAGACTCAAACTCTTCTTACACCCCGCGAAAAAGAGGTTTTAAGCGGTTTAATTGAAGGAAACAGTTACCAAGCTATTGCCGATACCCTTTTTATTAGTGTGGAGACCGTAAGATTTCATTTCCGCAATATTTATAAGAAACTTCACGTCCATTCTCAATCGGAAGCTGTAGCAAAAGCTTTAAAAGAAGGTTTAATTTAATTTTTGCCAAACCCCCAATTTTCTACGATTATTTGAACTTACCTACACAAATGGGTAGGTATTTTGTCACTTTATCCTCTTTGGCCATAAAAAACCCTCTATTCATGCAGTGTTTTCCCTTGACATTATAGTGTAGATTAGTATTGAGAATAAAAACATTTTAATGTATGAACAAGATGAATGACGATAGGGTAAGAGGGGGAAATAAAAGTAGTGATGAGCTTGGTAACTCAATTTTCTGCACCTCAGTAATGGGGGGGAATTATAATTGCAAATCAATAAATTCGATGCATTGGGAAAAAATTTATTGCAGTTATAATTTCTTTGGGGTGCAGAAAATCTGAGAAAATAATTTAAGTAGTGCTGGTGTTATGTTCTTTTGCTTTAAGATAATGACAAAGATTGATCCGGGAGAAATAAAAGTTTGTATCAAAAGTGTTTGCCCTCCCAACTTCTGCGGAGCCGTCCCTTGCACGCTATGTGACGGCTCTTCTTGTTTTTAAATCATTGCAAAATGTTTTATATATAAATTAATTTTCTATTTGTATTAACAGGAAAGCCTTATAAAAAATGTTTTTGACGAAAAAATTTACATTGGCTGATTATCTTCGCTACAGCGGGGCGCTCGGTAATTTTACAGAAAGATTAATCAACAGAGAAACCTTTGCAATGCTTAGTTACTTTATCATTTATTTAATTTATTCCTTTTTTAGTTCTGGAGCTGAATATTTTCTTTGGATCACGCTTGTATTATTGCCATTCACATTCTTGTACTATATTCAAAGAAAAAGTCTTATTATTCCCTCAATTAAATTAAGCTTGGCATTCTTCGGGTTAAGAAAGAGCAACCTATCTAATGGTGTATTTGCCGCTGTAATAATCGGTATACTTATTTCCGTTATCAAAGTTTTAGCAGCGGGGGATGAAAAGACTGTATTAAAAATTGCTTCATCACCTTCCGCTTTGTATTTGCTGCCTTTTGCTTTTATAATAATTTTGTTAACAGTTGGGTTCACTGAAGAATTCTTCTTCAGAGGTGTTATGCAAACTCGAATTGTGCGTTTGGTAAAATCAAATGTTCTCGGAATTATTTTTACTTCGATCATGTATGGTATTTACAGACTTCCTTATTATTATTTATCATCGAGTGTTTCAGGATTTCCCGCTTCAGATTCTTCCTTCTTCGTGTTTCTCAGCGAAGGCATTGTGGCCGGACTGGTAATAGGTTACATTTATTTTAAAAGTAACGAAAATTTATTAAGTGCTGTAATATTACACACTATGATGATGATTCTTCCGGTAATGGTGACTATTAAAATGAATTGGTTTTAATTTACTTTTTAAAATTATTTATCTTTTTTAGTCGGAACATACTATTTTTTATTGGCTATGGAGTAAAAGATGGTAACAAAAGTCTTTAATATGTCATTTTTATTCCTACTAATTCTTGCCCAAAATATTAAAGCACAATCACAAAATCTCGAGAATGATTTTCGATCACTCGTTTCCGTTGAAAGAGCTTTTGCTAAAACTTCGGAGTTAATCGGTACTCGTGATGCATTTTTAACATTTTTTGAAGAAGATGCGATTGTATTTGCTCCAAAACCTGTGTCGGTTGTGGAAGTTTATAAAGGCCGGCCGCAATCATCTTCTTCTTTATTATGGTATCCTACTTATGCTGAAATTGCAGCTTCTGGTGACTTTGGCTTCACAACCGGTCCTTGGGAATTTCGCCAAAATAAAAACGATCAATCTCCTGCCGCAAACGGACATTATGTGACGGTCTGGAAAAGGGGAGAATATGGATTATGGAAAGTTGTAATCGATTGCGGCATTTCCCATCCTGCGCCCGGAAATAAAATAATTGAAGAAATAAATTTTTTGGATTATGATAAGATTGAGAACAACAAGATTAAATCAGATGCAGCAAAAGATGAATTGCTAAAAAACGATATTAATTTTTGTGTTGAATCAAAAGCAAATGGATTTAAAAGTGCATTTGAAAAGTTTGCATCTGAAAACGTAAGATTATACCGTAATGGTGATCTTCCATTTAGAAGTAAAACATATTCATTGCAGGCACTTGATGATATTCCTGTGGAGTGGGAACCAGCAGGCGGAGACGCAGCTCTTGCAGGGGATATTGGATACACTTACGGATCAGGTGATGATTGCAGCTACTTTAGAATATGGAGAAATAACGGTTCCAACGAATGGAAGTTAATTCTTGATTTATTGATTCCTTACGAGGCGAACAAATAAACTATTTCCCAATTAACAATCCTGGATTTCATCGTATTAAGTAAGAGTCTCAACCAATCACATCTATACATGCTCATAATTGTTTTAAGATAAATATCTCAAAGAACCACTCCTTCTTTTTTTTATATATATTATGACGATAAACATTGATAGTTAACTTCTTTTTGCAGATTTTAACAAAAAGTAAGCAAATCATATCAACCCTCTCTTTGCTTGCATAGAACTTTACATTATTTAGGAATTTATTCCTAGTATTAAAAGGAATTATAAAATGGGAAAGACAAGAATTCTTCTTGTTGAAAATGAACCAATGCAAGCGAAGAGTATTGGTTTGAAATTAGAGAAGCTGGGTTATCAAATTGCGGCTCATGCACAAGATGGACATGAAGCTGTTAAACTTGCAGCAAAAATATTGCCTGACATTATTATTATGGATATAGAATTATCAGCTGATATTGATGGAATCGAAGCAGTTGAAAAAATTCAGAATAATTTTGATATACCGATAATTTATCTGACAGCTTTTTCTGATGACATTACGGTGCAGCGAATTAAGAAAACACTACCATTCGGATATTTGATTAAGCCTTTTGATGATAAAGACCTTGAAACAGCTATACAAATTTCACTTTATAAATACCAAGCAGATAAAAAAATAAAAGAGAATGAAAAAAAATATAGAAACTTATTCGAACTTTCTCCTATTGGAATTATTACCGTTGATCTGAAAGGTATCATTACTTCATGCAATATTGCTATTGAAAGTCTAACCGGTTATTCTAAGGATGAAATTATAGGTAAAAATTTTGTTTCATTGCCTTCTCTATATAAAAGCGATACTCCAGCTTATCTTAAAATATTCCAAGATATTATAAACGGTAATATCCATCAGAATTATGAATTTAAATGGATGAACAAAAACGGTGAGTTGAAATACGGTAACGCTAACTTCGGTTACCTGGAAGAAAATGATAAAATTATAGGCATACAAGTATTATTAGAAGACTTTACCGATCGCAAATTGGCAGACAAAGCTCTTCATGAGAGTGAAGAGCAATATCGGCTTGTTGTAGAAAATGCTCTGGAAGCAATATTTATAGCTCAAGATGGTTTTATTAAATTCCCTAATAAAGCGGTTGAAAACATAACAGGTTACTCTTTTGATGAACTTCTTTCAATCCCTTTTGTTGAAATTATTCATCCGGGTGATAAAGAATTGGTTGCGGAACGGCATCAAAGACGACTATATGGAGAAGAAATACCGGATAGATATAGTTTCAGAATATTAACAAAAACAAACGAGACAAAATGGGTTGAAATAAATGCTGTTGTTGTAGACTGGGCGGGAAGACCGGCAACTCTTAATTTTATATCCGATATTACGGAAAGAATTAATACAGAGAACCATCTAAAGAAATCGGAAGAGTTTAATAGAAGATTGGTCGAATCGGCTCCAATCGGGATTATGTATATCGATAAGGATATGGTTTTCACATATGAAAACTCCGTAATGAAAAAAATGATGGGAGTGCCGAAGAATGAAACCTCTCCGATTATCGGGATGAAAGTAAGTGAAATACCGAATATAAGCGATACTTTAAAAGCCGAGCTTCTTCCGGTAATTCTTTCTGGTAAGATTGTGGATGGGATAATATTACATTACAAATCTATGATGGGAATAGAAAGTGATTTGGAAGTAACTTTAGCTCCGATTATTAGTAACAACGGTAATTTTGAAGGAGCCATTTTTTTAGCAAGCGATATTACGGAAAAATTAGCAAATGAAAAAGTCCTTAAAGAAAGCGAGGAAAGATTTAGGACAATTTTTGAAAAGTCCCCTATTGCAATAGAATATTATGATAAAGATGGAAATATTATTGAAGTAAATCCTGCCGCTCGTAAACTTTTCGGTGTTAAAAGCAATGAAGGATTCGGCAATTTCAATTTTTTTGAATCGCCTCAAGTTGCTGACGATATTAAACAATGCAGCAGAGAAGGTAAAACGGTGCGTTATGAGAAATGGGTTGACTTCGAAAAAGTTAAGAATGATAATTTGTATCAAACCGAAAGAAAAGATAAAATTTATGTTGATACCATATCTACTCCTATTTTTATTGAAGGGGATGAAAAACCCAGCGGCTACATTGTGCAAATTCAAGATTTTACCGAGGAGAAATTTGCCGAAGAAGCGTTGAAAGAAAGTGAGAATAGATTGAGCCTTGCTCTTGAGGGGGCTAATATAGGATTATGGGATCAGAACTTTAGAACTAATAAAGTTTATAGAAGTAAAGAGTGGGCACAAATGCTCGGGTATGATTTAAAAGAGATTGGTAATGATCTTGATGTATGGACTAAGCTGATTCATCCCGATGATCTTCCAAGCGTAGTTGAATCAACCAAACTGCACGAGAAGGGAATGACGCCTGTGTATAAAGAAATGCATAGAATGAAATGTAAGGACGGATCGTATAAATGGATTCTAAATTGGGGTAAAATTTCAGAATGGGATGAAAATGGAAAACCAATCCGGGCTATTGGCATACATATGGACATGACCGATAGAGTACAAGCTGAAGTAGAATTACGGGAAAGTAAGGAAAGATTTGAACTAGCTATGCTGGCATCTAACGATGGTTTGTTTGATTGGAATATGATAACGGACGAGGTTTACTATTCACCCGGTTGGAAAAGAATGCTTGGTTATGCTGAAAGCGAACTGGAAAATAAATTATCAACATGGGGGAAAATGACTGATCCTCAAGATGTTCAAAGAACAATGAAGTTGATTCAATCTCATATTGCAGGTGAGGTAGATCGTGTGGAAATTGAATTTAAAATGAAACACAAAGACGGGCACCTGGTGGATATACTTTCAAGGGGTAATGTGATTCTTGATGAAAATGGGAAAGCTGTTCGAATGGTAGGAACACATGTGGATATTTCTGAAATCAAGAGAAAAGAAAATGAGTTAAAATTATTATCTGATGATCTGAATAAAGCGCAAAATGTGGCTCATGTTGGAAATTGGAGATGGGATATTAAGAATAATAAAGTTACTTGGTCTGATGAGATGAAAAAAATATGGGGATTTGAACCTGATAAATTAAAAGGGGACTTGAATGAGATTATTCAAAATTCTATTCATCCCGATGATCAAGAAATTGTAAATAAAAGCAATGAATCAGTATTGAAAAAAAAGATTCCTATCCCGGTTGAATATAGGATTATCAGACCTGATAAATCTATACGATATATTTGGGCAGAAGCAGGTGAGTTGTTCTACGACGAAGATGAGAACCCAACTGTGCTAACCGGAATTGTTCAAGATATAACTGAGCGAAAAGAAGCTGAGATCAAAATTAAAACAGCAAATAATAATTTAACTCTTGCACAAGAAATGGCCAAAGTAGGATATTGGTCTTATGATTTGATCAATCAGATCCCGTCTTGGTCCGATCAAATGTTCAAGATTTTTGACATTGATAAAGAACAAGGAGAACCTACTTATGATGAACATAAAAAATATATTCATCCAGATGACTGGGAAACATTTGACACTTCTGTAAATCTGTTAATTCAGACGGGGGAGGAGTACAATCTTGAATTAAGAGTAATACAAAGAGACAAATCTATAATTTACATAAGGACTCATGGGGAAGCTCAATACGATGAAAATAATAAATTGGTCAATTTGCTCGGTGTTACTCAAGATATTACCGACCAAAAGGAAGCACAAAAAGCGCTTGAAGCAAGTGAACAATTCTTAAATGAAACCGGCAGGATGGCGCGTGTTGGAGGCTGGGAAGTTAATCTTGATACCGACACTGTTTATTGGACGGAAACTACAAAGATTATACACGAAGTTCCGCTGGATTATGTTCCCACACTAGAAGAAGCAATAAAGTTTTTTCCTGGGTCATCAGAAAAGATTATTTCTGAAGCAGTCAAGAATGCAATAGAAAAAGGTGAGAGTTACGATCTTGAATTAGAATTCATCACTGCAAAAGGCAATAAATTATGGACTCATACAATGGGTAGCCCGATTATGGAAAATGGGAGATGCGCGCGTCTTTATGGTACATTTCAAGATATAACGAAAATTAAAGAGGCAGAGCTGGCTATTAAAGAAAGCGAAGAAAAATTCAAAAGTATATTTAATCATGCACCTGAAGGTATTTATATTGTTGATGAAAATGGGAATTATTTAGATTCCAATCCTGCCGGTTATCATTTACTCGGTTATACATATGATGAGATGATCAGAATGAGTATTACCGATGTTATTCCTGAAAAGGACCTCGAAAAAGGATTAGCGCATTTTAAGAAAGCCGTTGATACAGGTACATCTATTGGGGAATCGGGATATATGAAAAAATCCGGCGAGGAGGGCACATGGATTGTGAATGCAACAAAATTATCCGAAAATCGTTTTCTAGGAATGGTAAAAGATATTACACAAATAAGAAGATCTGAAATAGAATTAAATGAAAAGATGAATGAATTGCAGAGGTTCAACCGTGTAATGGTGGGAAGAGAAAATAAAATGATCGAATTGAAAAAAGAAGTTAATGATTTGTGCGAAAAACTGAGTTTGCCTAGAAAATACAATGCACCAAACGAAATATAGATATATTTATTTGTTTAGATATAATATCGTTATGAATTGAACAAATAAAAACTGGCGAGTATTTAATACTGGAATTCTCCTAAATGAATTGTTACTATTTCACCTTTGTAAATAGAGGTAGAGAAAATGGATTACCAAACCAAAAATTTAGGCAACGAAAATCTTTATAAAAAGATTTTTGAAAAAACTCAAGATGCAATTCTCATTGCCGATGATTCGGGGAGATATCTTGAGGTTAATAATGCTGCTTGCGAATTACTGCAGTATACGGAAACGGAGCTGTTAAAAATGAGCGTGTGGGATATCACTCCTGAGCCTAATAAGGAATTGGGTGCGGAAATGTGGAAGAAGTTTATGGATATAGGAGAATTGGAAGGGGATTATGAAGTACGGCGTAAGGACGGTAAGCTTGTTTCAACAAGTTTTAGAGCTATAGCAAATATTGCAGATAATAGGCACATTTCCGTTTTAAGAGATATAACTGAAAAAGTGGAAAGCGGCCGTAAATTATATGATTCAAATAAACACTTTAATAACATTCTTGAAAGTATTTCAGATGCTTTCTTTTCTCTTGATGCCGATATGAAATTTACATATTTCAATAACGAAGCGGAGAGAATATTAGGGCGCAAAAGAGATGATGTTGTTGGCAAACATTTTCGCGAAGCATTTCCCGAAGCGGTTGGTTCGGTTTTCTATAATAATTATTCAAGAGCAATTAGCGAAAGAATCACTCTGGAATTTGAAGAATATTTTGGAATTGCTCCTTATGAAAATTGGTATGCTGTTCGTGTCTATCCATATTATGATGGAATCTCAATATACTTTCAAACTATTTCAGATAAGAAAAATGCTGAAACCCGATTAAAGGAAAGCGAAGAACGGTACCGCCAATTGGTAGAGTCGTCGCCGGATGCTATAATAATTCATCAAAATGGGAAGGTTGTATTTGCAAATAAAAAATCTTTTATACTTATGAAAGATAATTATTGCGATAGATTAATTGGCACATCCATTCATGAAATACTACATCCCGATTATGCCGGAATTGCAGCCGAAAGAATAGCAAAGTTAATGGAAGGGAAATATGTTCAGAACCCGGTTGAGTATAAGCTAAAGAGATTTGATGATTCTTATTTTATCGCTGAAGTATCTGCCGCTTCCGTAAAATACAAAGGAGATAAAGCTGTTCAACTGATTGCACGGGACATTACCGATAGAAAAAAGATAGAAAATGAAATATTCGAAAACCATAACGCTACTATAAATCTTTTGGAAGATTTAACCGTAGAAATTGAAGAAAGAAAAAAATCGGAAGCCGCTCTTAAAGAAAGTGAAGAACGTTTTAGAGAGTTGGTTAACACCATCAGCAGCGGAGTAGCTATTTATCAAGTTCAAAATGAGGGCTCCAGCGGGAGTGATTACATCATCAAGGATTTTAATAAATCAGCTCTCCAGATGGAAAGAATGGAGAAAAACCAGGTTGTAGGGAATAGCCTGAAGGATATTCGCCCGAATATTGACGAATACGGATTAATCCCAATACTTAAAAAAGTTTGGGAAACCGGTCAATCAGAATACGTCCCGGCTAAACAATATGTTGATGAAAAATATTCCAACTATTATGAAAACAGGGTATTCAAGCTTCCCAACGGCGAAATCGTTGCAGTATATGATGATGTAACTCAAAGAGAAAATGCGCAAAATGCTCTTATTCAAAGCGAAAAAAAATACCGCCATGTGGTTGAAAATTCTCCGGTTGGCATTTTCCAAACAACTATGACCGGTAAAGTTACTATGGCAAATGATTCTATTGCCAAAATGCTGGACTTTGATTCAGGTGAAGACGCGTTACTCTATTATACCGATAAAAATTTAGGCGATCATTTATATGCCGACAAAAAAAGAAGAGAAGAGTTTATTGAACTGATAAAGGAAAAAGGTATTGTTGAAAATTTTGTCTATGAAGCCGTAACACATAAAGGCATTCGTAAAATATTCAATATGAATGCGGTATTAAACGACAATAATATTATAGAAGGTTTTACTGAAGATATAACTGAAAAGATAAAAGGTGAAGAGGAAGTTAAAATAAACCTAACAAAATATAAAACTCTTTTCGATTCAATGCCGGCAGGCATTACGGTTACAGATATAGCGGGTAAAATTATTGAAAGTAATCTTGAAGCGGAAAAATTACTTGGAATAGGTAAAGAAGAGCATGAAACCAGAAGTATTGACAGCGAAGACTGGCAATTAATAAGACCGGATGGGACAAAAATGCCTAATATAGAATTTCCAAGTGTCCGCGCATTAAAAGAAAACCAAACAATATCTAATGTTGTGATGGGTATTAAAAAAAGAGATAGCAATATAACATGGCTTAATGTAACAGCGGCTCCCATACCTTTAAGCGGCTACGGAGTATTGATCTCATATTTCGACATTACGGAACGTATTAAAGCGGAAGAAGGATTAAAAGAGAGTGAAACCAGGTTCGATGCATTTATGAATCATTTACCTGGGGCTACATTCATTAAGGATGCTGATAATAAACTTATATTTTGTAATAGAACATATGCGGCGATGGTTGGCTCAACACCTAAAGAATTGATTAGTAGGAGTCAATATGATAAAATACCCCCGGCTCTTGCAAAACAATATTATCGTGAAAATGTTGCCGTTATTGATAATGGAGAGATTCTCATTTCAGAGACGACATATCCCGGGAAGGAAACCAACACCGATTGGATGACAATTAAATTTCCCATCGATATAAAAGGAAATAAGAGACTCCTCGGAGCTATTAGTCTTGAAATTACCGAAAAGAAAAAATCTGAAAAAGCGCTGCGCGAAAGTGAAGAAAAATACAGAACACTCTTTGAAAATATGACTGAAGGTGTATTTTATCAAGATAAAACCGGGCGGCTTATCGATGCAAATAATTCTGCTCTTCAATTATTCGGATTAACCGAAGATCAATTTTACGGCAGAACCTCATTTCACCCCGATTGGAAAGTAATTGATAAAGCCGGGAATGTATTAGCGCCTGAAGAACATCCATCGATGGTTGCGCTTTCAAAAGGAGAAAAAGTAATTGATTGTGAAATCGCAGTTTATAATCCATCAACTAAGGAAAATGTTTGGCTGCTTGTAAATGCTACTCCGCAATATTATAAGAGTGATAAAAAACCGTCTCAAGTTTTTGTAACATTAAAAGATATCACGGAACGAAAACTTGCTGAAGATGAAATAAAAAATAAAAACGACTTTATAGAAACAGTTCTTGATAACTTGCCTATTGGCATAGCGTTGAATAGAGTTGATGCCGGTGATGCTTTTTATATCAATAAAAAATTTGAGGAAGTTTACGGCTGGCCGGCAGATGAAATGAAAGATATTTCGGGATTTTTTAAAAAAGTCTATCCGGATGATGAATATAGAAATGAGCTAATGACACGTGTCGTGGCTGACATTCAATCTGGTGATGCTGCACGTATGCACTGGGAAAATTGTAAAGTTACACAGAAAGATGGTACAAATAAAATTATTAATGCGGTTAATATTCCGCTGTTTGAACAAAATACAATGGTATCCACTGTAATAGATGTTACGGCGCAAAAGAAAGCCGAAGAATCACTTAGAGATAGTGAAGAATTATTCAGGACATTATTCGATCAAGCTGCTGTAGGTGTTGCCCAGGTTGCGCCAAATGGTAAGTTCATGATGATCAACAAAAAAATTCTGGAGATAACTGGTTACACGTATGATGAAATAATGAATCTAACGTTTAAGGAATTAACTCACCCGGAAGATATTTATCTAGATGATAAACAAAGCGAATTGGTTATGCAGGATAGAATTAATGCATTCGAGATAGAGAAAAGGTATAAACATAAGAAAGGGCATTATATATGGATTAAACTATTCTCTCAAGTAGTTAGGGATGAATTTAGAAAACCGCAATATGCAATCGCTGTAATTGCCGATATAACTGAAACCAAGAATTATGAAAAAGCCCTGAGCGAAGCGGAGGAATTAAAAACTCTGATACTTGATTCTACTGCCGAAGCATTTACTTACTATGATAAAGATATGATAGTTCGTTTATGTAACCAGGCAACTGCAAATATTTTGAAAAAAGATATTAATAAAATCATAGGTCAAAAATGTTACCAAATATTCTACGGATGTGATAAACCCTGTAAAACGTGCCATATAAAAGAAGTTATAACAAATGGGAAACCGAAAGTCTTTGAAAAAGCTTGGGAAAAAACCGGTAGGGAATATAATATTCGAGTGTATCCTATATTTGATACAAACGGGAATATTCTGGGTGCGGCAGAATTCGCTCTTGATATTACCGATAAAATTAAAGCTCAAAGACTTTTGGAGGAAAGTGAAAGAAGATACCGTACTCTTTTTGAAAATATGCGGGATGGGTTTATTGCAACGGATCTAAAAGGAAAAATAATTAATTGCAATAAAGCATTAGAGAAGATGCTGGGATATACTATTGATGAATTAAATAAAATTACATATAAAAAAATTACGCCGAGAAAATGGTATGCATTCGAAAATGAGATCGTTGAAAACAAGGTATTAAACGAGGGATATTCTGGTTTATACGAAAAAGAATATATACACAAAAACGGTTCTGTGTTCCCGGTAGAATTAGGTGTTTATCCAATTAAGGATTATGATGACCGGGTAGTTGGAATGTGGGGAATGGTGAGGGATATTTCCGAACGCAAAAAAATTGAAGAAGCTCTTAAAGAAAGCGAAGAAAAATTCAGATCTCTTGTAGAATCGATGGATGATGTAATTTACACTCTCGATAAAAATCATAAACATACAGGACTCTTCGGAAGATGGCTTACCAAGCAAAATGTCGATACTGAATTATTCATCGGTAAAACCGCGGCGGAAATATTTGGTGAAAAAGAAGGACAATGCCATATTGTGGCAAATAAAAAAGCACTAAGAGGGAGGAACGTTGTTTATGAATGGTCTGGTCAATTCGAGGAAGGAATACAATATTATCAAACATCTCTATCGCCGTTACGCAATTCTGCAAAAAAAGTTATTGGTATAGTAGGGGTAGCTAGAGATATAACTGAATTGAAAAATGCGGAAATCGCGATTGCCGAAAGTGAAGCTAAATACCGTAATCTTTATAACAATATTCCAGTTGGCGTATTTAGATCTAAACCATCGGGGGAGATAGTTTCAATAAATCCGCAAATGTATAAAATCTACGGCTATAGTAGTATGAAAGAGTTTCTAAAACAACCTGCCGAAAAATTTTACTATGAAGTATCTGATAGAAATAAAATCATTAAACTTCTTAAAGAAAAGGAGAGCATTCACGGAATCATAACTAAAGAAATCAAAAAGGATAATTCTCAAATATGGATAAAATCGAATTACACATCTATTAAAGATGAAAATGGAAAAATTAAATATCTTGACGGTGTAGTGGAGGATGTTAGCGTACAGATTGAAACCGAGGCCGCATTAAAAGAAAGTGAAAAAAAATTCCGCACACTTTTCAATCACGCGGTTGATATGATTTTCTTATTTGATTTGGATGGGAATATCGTTGACGTAAATGAAACCGTAATTAAACAATATGAATCATCAAGAGATTCGATACTATCTATGCATATGAGAGATTTTCAACCTGATTTCGATATAAAAGGAGGCGTAAAATATCTTTTATCCAAATTCAAGTCGGCTTCCTCTTATTCGTTTGAAAGTAGTTTGTTCGATAAAAATGGGGATGTGTTCCCGGTTGATGTTAGTATCGGGTTGATTGAAATGGAAGATAAAAAATATTTCCTTACAATGATTCGTGATATAACTGACAGAAAGAAAACGGAAATTGAAATTTTAGAATCCCGTAAACAATTTCAAAAACTTACAATGTATTTGCAGGATGTGCGTGAAGAAGAGAGAAAAAAAATATCGCTCGAAATTCATGACGATTTGGGGCAGAAATTGACCGCCATTAAAATTGACGTTGCATGGTTAAGACAAAGGCTAACCCAAAATCCTGCCTTATTGTCTTCTAAAATCGATTCGATCTATCAATTGGTTGACGAAACTATTTATACTGTACAAGATCTTTCGGTTAGGTTAAGGCCAAGTATTTTGGACGATCTTGGATTAATTCCTGCAATAGACTGGCAATTGGACGACTTTCAAAGTCGTACCGGGATTAAGTGCACAAAAGAACTTATGCCGGAACATTATAATTTCAGTAAAGAAATGGCTACAACGATATTTAGAATAATCCAAGAATCATTAACAAATGTTGCAAGGCATGCCAAAGCGAAAAATATTTCAGTTACTCTTAAAGAAAAAAATAATAAATTGATATTAATTATTAGAGATAACGGAAAAGGTATTTCTCAAGATGAAATCTCCAACTCCGATTCATTCGGTTTGATGGGGATGAAAGAAAGAGCGGCGGTATTCGGTGGTTCTTTAACTATTGAAGGGAAAAAAGGGAAAGGGACTGTCGTAAAATTACTATTGCCATCCGAATTTATCGGGAAGGAAAATGATTAAAGTAATTATCACGGATGATCACCCGGTTGTGAGACAGGGTATTAAACAAATTCTCAGCGATTACCCTGAAATCGAAATTGTGGATGAAGCAAACAACGGTGAAGAATTACTGCAAAAGTTGAAGAAAGTAGAATGTGACATTTTATTACTGGATATAAGTATGCCTGGCAAAAACGGGTTAGAAATTCTATCCCAGATAAAAAGTGATTACAAAAATATTATGGTTCTTGTACTCAGTGTTCACCCGATGGAGCAATATGCTCTCAGAGCAATGAAATGCGGAGCTTCAGGTTATTTATCAAAAGCCGGTCTTCCGGAAGAACTTATCACTGCGGTAAAGCAATTATCTCAGGGACATAAATATATCAGTTCTTCGTTAGCAGAGAAAATAGCTTTTGAAGTTTCAGTTGGAAATATAGACCCTTCATACAATAAACTTTCTGATCGCGAATTTGAGGTTTTCCGGTTGATTGCTTCCGGTAAAAAAATGACAGAGATTGGCGAGCAACTTTCATTGTCTGTTAAAACAATAAGCACTTACCGCGAAAGAATTCTTAATAAACTCAACATGAAATCAAATGCCGAATTGGTTAAGTATGCATTAAAAGAAAAAATTATTGAATGAGACTTCTGAAAAATTAAAGAAGGTATTATACGAGGTGATTTATTTTGGAACCACATCTATAAAGAATGAAAATCTGCCCCAAAAAAGTATTTTATTTGTAGGAAAAATCCTACAGCAAAATAAATGTTTTACCTATACCTAAATAATTATGTTATTGTTATAATGTAAACGAATCAAAGACAAGTTATTAAAAATATGATTCACTAAATGACATAATTAATAATAGCGAGAAACCTAATGAAAGTAATTATAGTTGATGATTCTGAGTTAATGCAGGAACGTGTAGCCGCTGTTATAGATGGCTTGAAGGATGCAAAGTTAGTTGGTTTAGCAAAAAATTCGCTAGAGACTTACGAACTGGTTGAGAAGATGAAACCGGATTTAATAATTCTTGATATTCGGCTTCCCGGGCAAAATGGTATGCACATACTAGAAACATTAAAGAAAGCAGACAATACATTGAAATTCATTATCCTTTCAAATTATCCCTATCCTCAATACAAAAAAAGATGCCTAGAACTAGGGGCAGACTATTTTCTTGACAAAACAAATGAATTTGAACAGCTACAAGATGTACTAAAGAAATTAGTTATTTTACAAAAAGCGAAGTAAGAAAAGTAATTAAATGTAAATTGGCAACTTGATAAAAGATGAATATCATAAATCACATTTTTAGCGGCAAGAAATAGTAATCGGCAAAAAATATTATTATGTGGTGTTAGGGAATTAAATTTAATGGTGAAGTGATGATGAATCTGCTTAAAGTACCTATTTATAAAAAAAGTCAAATATACATCCTTTCATTCGGAATAAGTATTCTATTTATTCTTGCCGGATATTTTTATTACGATTATTCTTCTCAAATAATACATGCAGAAAAAGAAAATGACTTAAAAGCAATATCTGAATTAAAAATTAAACAACTTGTACAATGGCATAAAGAACGCGAAGCAAATGTAAAAGTTCTTTCCAAATCTCCATATTTCATCGAGGGTATAAAAAATTGGATTAAAAGAAAAGATGATAAACAACTGACTAAAAATTTAATAAAAAGGTTGACTCTTCAGCAAGCAGAATATGGTTATGAGTCTATTTTTATATCATCAACAAAAGGGGAGATATTACTTGCTAACGGATCGGATTTAAAGAAATTCGACCAAATCACATTCAATAAAATTTTAGAGTATGCAGAGGAAGACGAAGTTGTTTTTACGGACTTTTACTTCTGTGAAACTGAGCATAAAATACATTATGATATAGTTTCTTCACTCAAAAGCGACAACAATCAAACAATGGCTTTATTGGTATTCCGTGCCGCACCGGAAAAATTTATATATCCTTTTATCGAAAGCTGGCCAACCGCAAGCAAATCTGCAGAAACTTTAATTGTAAGAAAAGAAGGCGATCATGTTGTTTTTCTAAATGAATTAAAACATCTGAAAAATACTGCGCTAAAATTTGGAATCCCTTTAACTGAGAAAGATGTTCCCGCGGTTCAAGCGGTTTTAGGTTACAAAGGAGTTTTGGAAGGGAAAGACTACCGGGATGTAAATGTCCTTTCCTATGTAAACAATATACCCGGCACTTCTTGGTTTATTATCGCTAAAGTGGATACCGATGAAATTTTGTCGGAATTAAATTTTATGAGCGCCGCGGTTGGCATTATAGTGATAATACTAATATTGTCGTCAACTATCACTATTAGCTGGTTTTATAACTATCGCCAAAGAAATATTTACAAATCGTTATGGGAAACTCAAGAAGAATTCAGAACAACACTCCACAGTATAGGTGACGCTGTAATTACAACCGATAAAAATGGAAACATAAAATATCTTAATCCGATTGCAGAACAATTAACAGGCTGGAGCAGTAAAGATGCAAACGGTGAAAAATTGGATAAAGTTTTTAAAATCATTAGTGAAGAAAATCGAATTGCTGTTCAAAGCCCGGTTGTTAAGGTTATAAATGAGGGAATTGTTGTTGGTCTTGCAAATCATACTTTGCTTATTTCTAAAGAAGGGAAAGAAATTCCAATTGCCGATAGCGGTGCGCCTATTAGAAATGAAAACGGAGAAATTATCGGTGTTGTTCTTGTATTTAGAGACCAAACGGAAGAGAGAAAAGCCCAAAAGCTTATTGCAGGATCAGAGGCAAAATACCGCCGGCTTTTTGAATCAGCTAAAGACGGTATTTTAATACTTGATGCAGAAACAGGGGAAATTGTTGATGTAAATCCGTTTTTGGTAAATATACTTGGTTACTCCCATGAGCAGTTTATCGGGAAATTAATTTGGGAAATTGGAGTATTCAAAGATATTGCTTTTAACTATGAAAAATTTTTAGAATTACAAAAAAAGGGATATGTTCGTTACGAAGACCTCCCCCTTGAAACAAGCAACGGGGGGATAATTGACGTTGAATTTGTAAGTAATGTTTATATAGTAGATAGCCGTAAAGTAATTCAATGCAACATTCGTGAAATTACCGAACGCAAACGCACCCAAGAAGCATTTCGGTTTTTATCTCTTAGGCAGAGCGCAATTCTGGCTTCTGTTCCGGATATAATTATGGAAGTTGATAACAATAAAGTTTATACATGGGCTAATAACGCAGGATTGGAGTTTTTTGGAGATGATGTAATTGGCAAAGAAGCAGCTTTATATTTCGAAGGGGAACAGGAAACTTATACAAATGTTAAACCCCTTTTCAATGGGAGTGAAAATCTAATTTATGTAGAAAGCTGGCAGAGGCGTAAAGACGGTGAAGTACGTTTACTTGCATGGTGGTGTAATGTTCTGAAAGACGGATATGGAAATGTAACAGGAGCTCTTTCAACTGCAAGGGACGTTACGGAGCAAAGAAAAGCCGAGCTTGAAATTATAAGGCTTAACCGCGTCTATGCTTTACTGAGCAACATAAACCAAGCGATTGTCAGAATTCAGAACAAGCAAAAACTATTTGATGAAATTTGCCGAATAGCTATTGAAGATGGAAAATTTTTAATGGCCTGGATAGGCGTTATAAATTCAGCAGCAAATAAAATTGATGTTGCAAGCTCTGCAGGATTGGTAGAAAATTTTCTTGATAAGATTATTATCGACCTAACAGAAAGCAGCAGTATTAAAGACCCTATTGCAAAAACATTAAAAACAGGTTCGCATTTTATTTCAAACGATATTGAAAACGATCCTAGAATGATTATTTGGAGAGAAAATGCATTAAAATTGGGCTATAGATCAGCCGCATCTTTTGTAATTAAAACTTTTGGTAATGTGATTGGAACGTTAAATATTTATTCAAGGGATAAAATCTTCTTCCACGATGAGGAGATAAAACTCCTTGACGAAATGGCAATGGATATCTCGTTTGCTCTTGAATACATTGATAATGAAACTAACAGAAAACGCATTGAAGCAGCTCTTAGAGAATCGGAAGAAAAATATCGCGTTTTATTTGAAGGCGCCGGTGAGGGGATTTTAGTCGCCGATATCGAAACTAAAAAATTCAATTACGCCAATCCCGCAATTTGCAGGATGTTCGGATATTCCGAGAAAGAGTTTATCCAACTAGGAATATTCGAGATTCATCCTAAAGACTCAGTGCAAATGGTAATTGAAGAATTTGAAGCTCAGGCTAGGCAAGAAAAAATATTAGCTGTTAATATCCCATGTCTACGTAAAGACGGTTCGATCTTTTATGCCGAGATATCTACTCAACCCGTTAAAATAAACGGAAGGTTAATGAATGTTGGGTTATTTACAGACATTACCGAACGCCGGAAGTCAGAAGAAAAACTTATTGAATCCGAAAAGAAATTCCGTACTGTGATTGAAGAAGCTGTTGAAATTGTTTTTACTATGGATAACAGAGGATATTTTACTTATGTGAACCCAGCGGGACTAAAATCTTCAGGTTATTCACTTGATGAGTTGAGACAGTTAAAGTATATAGATTTAATAGAGCCGGATTATCAACAGAAAGTTAAAAGAAATTATTTTAAACAATTTTTAGCAAGAATACCCTTGTCAACTACGGAATATCCTTTCAGAACGAAGACGGGTGAAATCAAATGGTTCAATCAAAATGCGAATTTGATTATTGAAGATGATGAAGTAAAAGGATTTTATGTTATTGCGAGAGATGTTACTGAACGCCGGAGAATTGAAGAAGTTCTGCGTGAAAGCGAAGAACGCTTTAGAAGTCTTTTTGAAAATGCAACAATTGGTATTTATCGTACAACACCGGCCGGTAAAATTGAAATGGCAAATCCGGCTCTTGTAAAAATGCTCGGGTACTCATCTTTTGATGAACTTATCTCAAGGGATCTTAAAAAAGACGGTTATGAATCGGGATACTCACGCTCCGAATTCCAAAAAATAATTGAACGAGATGGAGAAGTAATAGGACTTGAATCTGCATGGATACGAAAAGACGGAACTCCAATTTATATTCGTGAAAGCGCACGGGTGATAAAAGATAAAAATAACGCGCCGATGTTCTATGAAGGAACGGTTGAAAATATTACAAAGCGCAGACTTGCTGAAGAAGAACTTAGAAATATATCATTGCGCCAAGAAGCAATTCTTGCATCGGTGCCTGATATAATTATGGAAGTTGATAATAATAAAATCTATACATGGGCTAATACCGCGGGTATTGAGTTTTTCGGTGATGATGTTGTGGGGAAAGAAGCTTCATTTTATTTTGAAGGGAACCAGGAGACCTACGAAATAGTCCAGCCTCTTTTTGGCGGAAGTGAAAATATTATTTATGTTGAAAGCCTGCAGAGGCGGAAAGACGGTAAATTACGTTTACTTGCATGGTGGTGCAAAGTATTAAAAGATTCTGACGGTAATCCGTACGGCGCTCTTTCAACAGCTAGAGATATAACCGAGCATAAGAAAGCAGAAGAAAAAATTAAATCTTCTCTTATAGAAAAAGAAGTTTTACTAAGAGAAATACATCACCGGGTTAAAAACAATATGCAGGTTATATCCAGTTTATTGCGCTTGCAATCTAATATTTTTGAGGGGGATGATATTCAAAAAGCTTTTCAAGAAAGTCAAAACCGGATTCGTACTATGTCTCTTGTGCATGAAAGATTATATCAATCAGGCGATCTTGCTAATATTGAATTTCATGAATATGTAAGAATACTGGCAAATGAATTAATGCGGTTATATGAATTGAATACCGGGAATGTGAAACTCAAATTGGAATTGGGAAATATTAAATTAGGTGTTGATAAAGCTATACCATGCGGATTAATTATCAATGAAGTATTATCAAATTCGATGAAGTACGCTTTCCCAAATAACGGCAAAGGAGAAATATCAATTTCACTAGTTAACAAAAAGAATAACGAAGTTGAACTTGTAATTTGTGATAACGGTATAGGCTTACCCGACAATCTTGATATAAAACACACAGAATCCCTTGGGATTAAACTAATATATTTACTAGGTGAAGATCAGCTTGGTGCAGAGATCAAGCTGGATAAATCTCACGGCACAAAATACTCATTTAAATTCAAGTTGGAAAATTAGTGGGTAAAATTAGAATTCTCATCGTTGAAGATGAACGAATAATTGCGGAAGACATTAAAAACACTCTTCATAACATTGGATATGAAGTGTGCGGTATTGTATCTAAGGGAGAAGATGCAGTTGAAAAAGCATCTATTGAGAAGCCTGATCTTATATTAATGGATATTATGCTTTCCGGGTATATGAATGGTGTTGAAGCAGCTCATACAATTTATAAAAATCAGCAAATACCCGTAGTATTTTTATCTGCCTTTGCCGATGTTCAAATAGTGGAAGCGGTTAAAGAATCGGAACCGTTCGGGTACATTATAAAACCTTTCACAGATAGAGAATTATACTCAGCTATTGAAATAGCCCTTAAGAAAAGTCTGCTTCTTAAAAAAATATCTCATCTCAATAATGTTCTCCAGGCAATTCGTAATGTAAATAAGTTGATTGTAAGAGAAAAAGAGAAAAAACAATTATTGAAGGGAGTTTGTGATAATTTTATCGAAACAAGAGGATATCACAATGTATGGATTGCACTTTTTGATAAATCCGGGAATTGTGAATATATTGAACACGCCGGTATTGAAGGGGGCACAAATCTGTTATTTGAATATCTTAAAAAGGGAAATACTATTAATTGCATCTCCTCTGCTATAGCCACTCCCGGGGTTCTCATAATCAATAATCCTTTGGTTGAATGTAAAAACTGTCCTTTATCAGATAAATATAATAACAGGAAAGGATTAACTATTGCAATAAAGCACAATGATATTTTTTATGGTGTATTAACCGTTTCAATCCAACCTGAATTTGCCGACAATAAAGAAGAATTTTCATTACTTGAAGAAGTAGTTGGCGATATTGCATACGCTTTATATAATCTTGAAATCGAAGCAAACAAAGAAAAAACCAATAGAGAATTGAAAGAAACAGAAAGCAGGTACAAAATATTAATTGAGCAATCTGCAGATGCAATTTATCTTTTATATGAAGGGAAATTTGAAATAGTAAATGCCAAATTTACAGAAATGTTCGGTTATTCTATTGAAGAAACCAATTCTCATGATTTTAATTTTATTAGACTAGTTTCACAGCGTAGTTTACCTATAATCGAAGAAAGAGTTGAACTTGCAAAAAAGGGAGTTCAATTAAAACCGACCTATGAATTCGTTGCAGTTTCAAAATACGGACAGGAAATAGATTGTGAGGTAAGCGTTACATACATTAAGTATAAAAACGGTACGGCAACACAAGGGATTATAAGGGATATCAGTGAAAGAAAAAAAGCTGAGAAGCGGCAAATTCTCATTTCCGAAATTCTTGCAATTGTAAACAGGCAGAATGAATGGAAAAAGTTAATAGGAGATATACTGATAAAGTTAAAAAATTATACAGGTTTTGAAGCTATTGGCATCCGGTTGAAAGAAGGTGATGATTATCCTTTTTATGAAACACTCGGTTTCCACGAGGATTTTGTTAAGATGGGAAATTCTTTATTTGAACGGAGTGATATTGGAGAAGTTATTCTTGATAATTCCGGCAAACCACTACTCAGATGTATGTGTGGAAGTATTATCTCATGCAGAACAGATCCAACACTTCCGTTTTATACACAAAGAGGAAGTTTTTGGACCAATAGCATTATAAAGCTGCTCGAAGAAACACCAAAGATACATCTTCAATTATATCCGCAAAATCCGTGTTGTATTAAAGGTTATGAATCGGTCGCCTTAATTCCTTTGCATTCAGGCGATGAAGTGATCGGGTTACTGCAATTTAATGATAAGCAAAAAGATATGATTGATCTTAGTATGGTTCATTTTTTTGAAGAAATAGGAGCAACAATCGGTATTGCATTTAAAAGGATGCAGACAGAAAAAAAAATAATAGAAAGCGAAGAAAGATTCAGAAATATTTATGAAAACTCTACAGTAGGTTTGTACCAATCAAATTTCGACGGGAAATTGATTATGGCCAATCCTGCCATTATTACGATGTTCGGTTATTCCGGCTATTCCGAGTTTATAAAAATGAATACTAAGGATTTGTATGTTGATCCTAAAGAGCAGGAACTTTTCTATAGAATTCTTAGAGAAGAAGGAACGATCTATGGTTTTGAAGAAACAATGATAAAAAAAGATGGAAGAAAAATTGTTGTAATGGAAAGCGCCCGTCTTATAAAGGATAAGAATGGAAACGAACTTTATATTGAAGGAGTTGTGGAAGATATAACAGAAAGAAAGAGATTCGAAGTGGAATTAATCGAAGCAAGGAACCAGGCACAGGCTTCAAACCGGGTTAAGACGGAATTCCTTGCCCAAATGTCGCATGAGGTAAGAACTCCTGTAAATGCAATTCTTAATTTTGTTCAGCTGATAGAAGATGAAGTATCCAGGTTTTTAGACCAGGAAACTTTATCATATTTTGGAATGGTAAATTCCTCCAGTGCAAGAATTATAAGAACAATAGATTTAATACTGAATATGTCCCAATTGCAAACAGGTTCTTACGAAACCATCTTTAAGTCAATTGATATATATGACGATGTATTAGTAAATCTTAAAAAAGAATATGAGCATGTTGCAAAAAGAAAAGGACTTCAATTCTTCATAAGCATGGATGGGGAACCTTCGAAAATAACCGCAGATGAATACAGCGTTACACAAATCTTAACTAACCTGATTGACAACGCGATAAAGTATACTGAAGAAGGGAAAGTAGAAGTAAATGTTAAAAGAACAAAAAACAAACGGTTAAAAATAACTGTTGAAGACACCGGTGTTGGGATTTCGAAAGAATACTTACCAAAATTGTTCGAAGAATTTTCGCAGGAAGAACATGGTTACACAAGAACATATGAAGGTAATGGATTAGGATTGGCTCTTGTAAAAAAATATTGTGAAATCAATGATGCTGAAATATTTGTTAAAAGTGAAAAAGGGAAGGGGAGTAAATTCACGGTTATTTTCAAAATTTAGGAGAGCTTATGAGTGACTTACTAAGCAAGATCAGTTCTTTACAAAATGAAAATAGCGAACTCAAATTGAAAGTTGAGCAATTGGAATCTTTCAGGCAGCATGCATACCGGCAGAAGGATGAAATTAGCGCATTGCTGTCGGCTTCCAAAGCAATACTTATAAATAAAAAATTTATTGACGCTGCAAAAACAGTATTTGATTCTTGTAAAAAAATAACCGGTGCAACTGCAGGTTATGTAGCTTTATTAAGCCCAACCGGTGAGGAAAATGAAGTATTGTTTTTAGACGCCGGTGGAATGCCATGCACTGTTGATCCCGAACTTCCAATGCCTATCCGGGGTTTACGGGAAGAATGTTATAAAACTTTTCGTGCTGTTTACGATAATAAGTTTTGGCAAAGCAAATGGACAGAATTTATGCCCGAAGGACATGTTGAGTTAAAAAATGTTATGTTCGCTCCTCTTATCATTGATGAAAAAGTTGTCGGGTTAATCGGGTTGGCAAATAAAAAAAACGATTTCACGGACGAAGATGCAGTAATGGCCGCTGCATTTGCCGAATTAGCCGCAATCGCATTACGCAATAGTCTTCTTGTAGAGGAATTAGATAACCTGAAATCCGAATTAAAACGACACTAAATTTCGTAGTTTAATCCATTGTTGAAAATTCTAACTGAGGTGATTATGTATTCTCTCAATAATCAAATAGCTAATAACATTAGCAATCTTAGAAACACACTTCCTTCTGAGATTTTAAACCGCCAGTTCGAAATACAACCGGAACTAAGGACAAAATATAGTCCTAGAGAAACAGGACTATATCTTCAAGATACAAAATATTATTTGACGTATCTCGCTGAATCTATTAGAGTAAATAAAATTGAATTATTTGAAGAATATGCAGCATGGTGTAAAACATTCTTGACTGGTCTTGGTATCCCCATAAAGGACTTGGTTATTAATTTGGAAATTATAAGGAATGCACTGGCTGAAAAATTATCTAAGGAAGAATCGGATGTTGTTATTATGTTTGCCAATTCAGGACTGGAAATTCTTAAAAATAAAAATGTAATTACGGACTCATTCATAAATTCAGAAAATGAATTGAAAGGACCGGCAGAAAAATATTTACAGTATCTTCTTTTGGGCAAGAGGAAAGAAGCCGGAGATTTAATTCTTGAATTAGTAGAAAACGGAACCGGCATAAAAGAAATTTATAATAAAATATTCTGTGTCACCCAATATGAAATTGGACGATTATGGCAGTTAAATAAAATTAGTGTTGCACAGGAACATTATTGTACTGCTGCAACTCAGCTTATTATGTCGCAACTATATAATTATATATTTACTACCGAAAGAAACGGTAAAAAAATGGTTTCTACATGTATTTCCGGCGAACTGCACGAAATGGGAGCAAGAATGGTTGCGGATATGTTTGAATTGGCAGGTTGGGATACTATCTATCTTGGTGCTAATACACCTATTCCCGGCATTATAAGCACGCTGGAACAATTTACGCCTAATATATTAACAATTTCTGCAACTATGACCTTTCATATAGGCGCAGTTGCAGAGCTTATTGAAAAAATCAAGTATTCAAAACTAGATGAAAAGATCGGGATAATGGTTGGAGGTTATCCATTCAAAATAGCTGATAATTTATGGAAAGAAATAGGTGCCGATGGTTTTGCACCCGATGCCGAAAAAGCGGTTGAAGTAGCCGAACAATTAACTGCTTTTGGGAGAAGTTATGAATGATGTTATTAATGAAAAAGGCTTTGCTATTGTCTGTGATATTTATGGTAAGATAAAAGAGGTGTTAAGGAACCAGTTTGATTTAATTGATCAGGAGATAAAAGGGAAATTATTTGCAGACCTTGTTGCGCTTGATAATCTTGATAAAGCCATGAATTTTTTTATGGAAGTAAAGAGTAAGGGGGCTGCATTTGATTGGGAACTCAATGTAAATACCATAAATGGAATTATTACGCTTCATTTTGCAGGTGGATTAAGAAATGATGAAATTATTATTGTTGCTGCTAAATCTAGATCGGAAATTATTTCTTTCTATGAGGGAATGATGGCTATCGGGAATGAACAGGTAAATATGATAAGAACTAAGTCTAAGGAAATAAAGAAGAAAGAATCAATATCATATACGCAGGAAAAAGAACTTTATGAATTGACTAAATTGAATAACGAACTTGGAGTACTTCAAAGGGATCTTTCAAAAAAAAATATTCAACTGGAAAAATTAAATGAATTAAAAAACAGGTTTCTGGGTATGGCAGCCCATGATTTACGTAACCCTATCGGCTCTATCCTTTCCTATTGTGAAATATTGATTCCCGAGATAGAGGATCGGCTAAAACCTGACGAATTGGAATTACTGGAGAGCATTAAGGAATTAAGCGAATTTATGGTAAAGCTGATAAACGATTTGCTCGATGTTTCCAAAATTGAATCGGGTAATTTGGATTTGGATCTTAAAAGCTGGGATTTAATAAGTGTTATTAAATCTGATATCAATAAGGCTAAATTATTTGCACAAAAAAAAGAAATTGAAATTAAGTTTAATTCGCAGATGGATACTTTTGTTTTCAGGTTCGACAAGAATAAAATTGAGCAGGTGATGAGTAACCTTATAACAAATGCTATAAAATTCTCTCATCCCGGAAGCAAAGTTGAAATAAAGGTTGAGAAAGAGAATAATGATGTAATTATTTATATAAAAGATGATGGCCAAGGGATTAAAGAAGAGGAAATTGGCCTATTATTTAAACCTTTTTCAAAAACAAGCACACGGAGTACAGGAGGTGAAAAAAGTACAGGATTAGGATTATCAATAGTAAAAAGAATCGTTGAAGGACATAATGGAAAAATCGATGTAATGAGCGTTTTGAGTGTGGGAACAACATTCAAAATAACGATGCCCATAGTTCAATAATCACAAGATATTGTGATATTGGAAATTTTGTCCCGAAGGATACTAGTGATTCGTCCGATATTTAAAATGTAAACATGAATAAGTATGGTTGATCGTCAACAACAGCATTCCAAAAGTTCACCAGTTAACAACTCATAATTTCAATAAGCAACTAAACATAAAATTCACTAATTCATTTATTATTTGTATTTTTACACACTATAAACTATTCTAATTTTGTTGGGAGAAATAATGAATAATTGGCAATGGGAAATTATTAATGAAGAGTATTTTAAACGCACAATTGAGCGTTGCCGTGAAAAAAAAATAGTCCTACCCACATTTAATCAGCTTAAACACCCGGAAGAATTGCCGGATTCAATTAAGAATGAATTGAAGAAAATAGATATGCAGGAAATTCATCCTTTGAATTTATTTCGGATTAATTGGAGAAATAATAATAAAACACAAACGATTGGCGATATTAATTTTTTAGAAATACCGAAAGAAATAACAGGGATAAAAGCAAGAATAATCGGTTTGGTAGGCAAATTCTTCCCTACGGGGGCCCATAAAGTTGGGGCAACTTACGGTTGTCTTGTTCCTTACATGGTAACCGGCAGATTTGATCCCGAATATCACAAAGCTGTATGGCCATCAACAGGCAATTACTGCCGTGGAGGGGTTTTTAATTCTGCATTGCTGGCTGTACATTCCGTTGCAATTTTGCCCGAAGAGATGAGTCAGGAGCGTTTCGATTGGCTAAAGACATTGGCGGATGAAGTTTATGCAACTCCGGGCTGTGAAAGCAATGTAAAAGAAATTTACGATAAATGTCATGAACTTGAAGCAAAAAGTGATGAGTATCTTATCTTCAACCAGTTCGACCAATTCGGTAATTCGATTTGGCATTATGAAATTACTGGTTATACGCTCCAGAAATTATACGAACAAATAAGTAGAGAAGGGGAACGTTTCAGCGGTTATGTAAGTGCGACAGGTTCGGCTGGTACAATAGCAGCGGGGGATTATTTGAGAGAATATTTCCCGCATATAAAAGTTGTTGCATCGGAAGCATTGCAATGCCCAACTTTGCTTTTAAATGGATTCGGCGGTCATAGAATTGAGGGCATTGGTGATAAACATGTTCCATGGATTCACAACGTGAAGAATACAGATGCCGTTTCTGCAATTGATGATGAAGAGACTCTTAGGATATTACGATTATTCAACGAAGAGACCGGTAAGCAATATCTTGTTGAGAAGGGTATTGATGAGAATATTGTAGATAGACTTGGGGAGTTAGGAATATCCTCCATTTGTAATATGCTTAGCGCTATCAAACTTGCTAAGTATTATGAATATAATGAAAATGATATCATCTTTACAATCTTTACAGACTCTGTTGATATGTATAATTCGCGTTTGTCTGAAATGAACAATAATTGGGGAACTTACAGCCATGAGCAGGCGGCAATTGACTGGAATTCAACTATTAAAAGTCAGGGGATGGATCATTTTAAAGAACTTACCTATTATGATAAAAAAGCGATTCACAATCTTAAATATTTCACCTGGGTTGAGCAGCAGGGCAAAACTGTGGAAGAGTTGAACTCTCAATGGTATGATGAAAATTATTGGAAAGAAAGATTTTCAATAGTGCCCAAATGGGATAGCCTGATAAATGAATTCAATTCTCTGGTTGGATTAGGAAAATAATTAATTTTATCGGCATACCTATTAAGTTGAGTAACGGAAATATGAAAAGAATTAATAATGTATTTATTTCAAGCGGCAGTAACATACTAAAACTTGTTGATATTGTTTATGATGAGAAGATTAGAGAGATCATCATAAAATCCGGTCATAATATCAATTGGGAAGATATTTCCGATTCCGAAAAACGAATTGAATACATAAAACAATTCTCATCAGAAAACACTCTCCCCGGAATAATTGAAGGGGGATATAACTTATTGATACCAGGAGCAATCGATGCACATGTTCATTTTAACACTCCCGGTTTTGAAGAACGTGAAGATTTTGAACATGGTTCAAATGCTGCGGCAATTGGGGGTGTAACAACCGTAATTGATATGCCTTGTACGTCTATACCGCCTGTTACTTCAACCGATAATATGGGGAAAAAACTTCGTGCTCTCTCCGGCAGAAGCATTGTCGATTATGCATTTTGGGGAGGCGTTTCGGGTAATGATTTTGAAGTTAACATAGATATAGCCAAACAAGTTCTGGACTTGAAATCCGCAGGTGTTGTCGGTTATAAAACATACTTGATTTCAGGGATGAATACATTCAGAGAGCTATCCGAAAGCAGGCTTATGGAAACAGCGAGAATTATAAAATCAATAGACGGTATACTGGCTGTACATGCAGAAGAAAAAAATCTTGTTCAAAAAAGAACCGATAAATTTATACAAGAAGGAAGAAATAATTGGCAAGCATATTGTGAAGCGCGCGATGTTAATGCGGAAGTGAATTCTGTATCGAAGATAATAGAAATAAGCGGAAAGACTGGCTGCCGTATGCATATTGTTCATCTAAGTTCAGCCGAAGCAGTAAGTTTAATTAGAGAGGCACAGAAAAACGGGATTTATGTTACAACTGAGACCTGCCCCCATTACCTCTATTTCACTCAGGATGATTTTGATAATCCTTCGATATCCAATTTCCTTAAAACAGCCCCCCCGGTTAAAACTAAAGAAGATAGAGAAGCTTTGTGGGAAGGGATTAAAGATGGTACGGTTTATTTTGTTACTACCGATCATGCCGGGTGTGATCCCACAAAAGAAAAAATAAGTGATAACTTTTGGGAAATTTATGGGGGTATCCCGGGAATTGAACACAGAGTAGAATTTCTTTTTTCTGAAGGATTGCATAAAAGGAATCTGCCTATTAGTAAAATTATTGATTTACTATCTTCAAACGTTGCCGATTATTTCAGGTTGGATAATAAAGGGAAGTTGGAAGTTGGAAAAGATTCTGATATGGTGATAATAAATCTATGGAAGAGAAAAAAAATCAATTCGGCTTTGATGCACTCTAAAGGTAAATATACGCCTTTTAACGGTATTGAATTTGATTGCTCTGTTGAAAAGACTATCCTTCGCGGAGAGATTATAATGAGCGATGGATTTGTAGCTGAAGAAAAAATGGGCTATGGAAAATTTATCAAAACTGTTTATGCAAAATAACGAAATGTGAAAAATAAAATAGGAAAACTATGCGGGCAAATAATAAATATGATATTACTAACGCTTGGCTTTGTCAGATTCAAGGGGATAGTATCGAACCTGTCTTCTGTGATTTTACAATTGACGGTGGAATAATCAAAAGCATATCCCAAAAGAATTATGACGCTTTTTTGAGAAAACCCCAAAAAGTTAAAAGCAATCAGTATAACGCTGGAGGGCGAGTAGTTACAACTCCACTGGTTAACTTTCATGATCATATTTATTCGAGATTGGCAAAAGGACTGCCTACGCTGGGCCCGATGGATAATTTCCATAATGTGCTTAAAAATTTATGGTGGCAGTTGGACAAAGCACTGGATACAGAAATGATAAAAGCATCTGCACAAATGGCTGCGATGGAATCGATAAGAAACGGGGTTACATATATTTTTGATCATCACGCATCTCCCATAGCTGCAAAGGGGAGTCTTTTTACAATTTCTTCTGTGTTGAAAGATTTCAATTTATGCGGCGCAATTTGTTATGAAATTTCCGACCGGGACGGAGCAGTAATCACCCGGCAGGCTATCGACGAAACTATTTCTTTTATCAATGAAGGAATAAGTGAAAATATTAGAACTTTTGTTGGGCTACATGCTTCATTTACACTTAAAGATGAAACGCTGGAATTGGCATCCAAAATTGTAAATTCTTTTAACCTCGGTATCCATATTCACCTCTGTGAGGACATTGTAGACCGTCAAATCAGCATTGAAGAATATAAATTAACTCCCATTGAAAGATTGAGGAAATATAACCTTCTCAATGTGAAAAGTATTTTATCACACGGTATTCATCTAACGGAAAATGATTATTCAACCATTTTAAGGGAAGGATGTGCTTTGGCATACAATGCATGTTCCAATATGAATAACTCTGTTGGAGTTCCGGAATTTAATAATGTTCCATTGCAAATTCCTATAGTTACGGGAACAGACGGGATGCATGCAAACATCGCAAAATCAATGAAGCAATTATTTTTACTTTTCCGTCATCAAAAAAATGATTTCGGAAAAACATTCGACTGGTTCATTAAGCTGTATTTCGACCAGTTGAAATTTGTGCGGCAATATTTCCCGGCTTATCCTTCTTTAGAGAAAGGAGACAGAGCCGATTTGATTATGTGGGATTACATTCCGCCTACTCCGTTTGATGCTTCAAATTTTTGGGGACATTATATATATGGAATTCTTGAGCGCCCTGTTAAAAATGTAATTCAAAACGGTGAGTTTTTGATGAAAGATTTTATACTTACAATTAAAAATGAAGATCAATTATCAAAGGATATCTTTTTTCAGGGTAATAGACTAAAAGAAAAAATTGAGCAAAATAAATCCTAATTTTTTATTAAATACAAAATATTATGAAAATTAAATTCTCAGTCATTGGTAAAAAGGTTGTTCGTCAGGATGGTATTGAAAAAGTAACAGGACAAGCACGGTATGCCGATGATTATGTCTTTTCAGGACAGCTATACGGAGTTATGTTACGTTTACCTATAGCACATGCAAAGATTAATAAAATCGATTATTCGGCACTAATAAAGAATCCGGCTGTTACAGCGATCTGCGATTCATCGGATATAACCGGCAGCAAGATGATTGGCCCGATTAGAAAAGACCAACCGATATTTTGTAATGAGAAAATTGTGACACCTGGCGATGTAGTAGCGATGGTGGTAGGGGAATCGGAAGATGCTTTGAAAGATAGCCTGAAGGAAATAAAAGTTGACTACGAAACACTTCCTCTATTAACCGATCCTCTTAAAGCAATGGATAAAGAAGCTCCGTTGGTTCACCCCGAATTTAAGAATAACTTAATTGTTCATTATCCTTTACGTAAAGGAGATATCGCAAAAGGATTTGCCGAGTCTGACAACATACTTGAGCAAACTTACAAAACACAATTCATCGAACATGCATACATCGAGCCAGAGACTGTTACAGCGATACTTTTGGAAGGAGAAAAGGGAGTAAAGATAATCGGGAGTATTCAAAATCCATTTACTACGCGTAAAGTAGTTGCATCCGTTCTCGGATGGCCGTTGGTTAAAGTTCGTGTTGAACAGGCAGAACTCGGCGGATCGTTTGGCGGAAAAGACGATACGATGAATATTCTATCCGCGCGTGCGGCAATAGCAGCTATTAAAACTAAAAGGCCTGTAAAGATTCGATATAAAAGAGAGGAGTCGATTCTCGAATCGTATAAGCGTCACCCATATGTAATGAATTATAAAGTCGGGTTTAACAATGACGGAAAAATAATTGCGATGAAGATCGATATCACTGCCGACGGAGGAGCTTATGCATCAATGAGTCCTTTCGTAACGTGGCGGACAGTAGTGCAGGCAACAGGTCCGTATGTTATCCCGAATGTTACGACTGATGTGAAAGCAGTCTATACAAATAATCCATATACCGGGGCAATGAGAGGATTCGGTTCTCCACAACCGATATTTGCGCAGGAATCAATTATGGATGAGATAGCAGATAGACTGGAGATGAGCCCTGATGAGATACGGCGTATTAACGGATTAGGACAGGGATCAAAAACATCAAGCGGACAGAAACTTACCAACCATGATGTGAACCTTATTAAAGTGCTGGATTTAGCCGTTTCAAAATCCGGATTCAAAAAAAAATGGAAACAGAATGTTAAGAAAAATTTATCACCGGTCGAGGGAATCACGAAAGTATTCAGCAATGCACAATCGGCAGAAGATCTCATACTCCGTAACGAAGATTTTATAAAACCAGGTGATTTTATTAAAAGAGGTATTGGTCTTGCCGTGAGTTACCGGGGATGCTCCCTTGGCGCTGAAGGAATTGATGCCGCCGCCGCTTATATGGCAGTTCAGCAGGACGGATCACTTTATCTTTTATCCGGTTTAGCTGAAAACGGGCAAGGATTAAGAACAACTTTTGCACTTATTGCTGCTGAAGTATTCGGAATATCTCCCAAAGAAGTCCACTATCTTGAGCTAAATACCGGGAATGTTGCAGACAGCGGCCCAACTGTAGCTTCTCGCTCTACTTTAATGGGTGGCGGCGCAGTTAAAAATGCAGCGGAAATAATAAGAAAAAGACTTGAGAAGATATTGTTAAGTCATTGGAATATAAAGAGTAAAGATGAATTAGTTTTTGCAAACTCTAATGTCTATTTGAAGAGCGATAAACGAAGAAAAATTGCATTCAGCCGGTTATGTAATATAGCTTATCAATGCGGTGAAAATCTTTCTACGGTAGGATGGTACAAAGGACCAAATGTTCATTGGAATGAGAGTACCGGTGAGGGAGCAGCTTATTTTACATATGTTTACGGATGTCAGGTTGTTGAGGTTTCAGTTAATACAGGGACAGGTGAGGTTTATATCGATAACATTTGGGCAGTTCATGATCCAGGTAAAGTGATAAATATTCTGGGAGCACAAGGACAAGTTTACGGAGGTGTTACTCAAGGAGCTGGTTATGGATTATGGGAGGAAATTGATACAAAAGATGGATTTATTCGTGAACTGAATTACGACCAATATCTCATTCCAACTAGTAAAGATATCGGAAATATCCACTGTTACTTTATTGAAGGAGATGACCAGTATGGGGCTTGGGGAGCAAAATCTCTGGGAGAACCTACTTTGGAATTAACCGCCGCAGCAATAGCTAACGCAATAAAAAATGCAACCGGAAAGAGATTTCATAATCTACCAATAAGTCTTGAAGAAGTTTTATTAAATAGAAAATTACGTCCCGAAGACCTTTCAAGAGGAAGTACAAAATGATTCCGGAACTGAACATATATAAACCGAAAACATTACACGAAATTTTATCATTGCTGGATCAACATCAAAATGAAATTCGGATAATAGCTGGGGGAACGGATATTGTCCCCGGTATGCAGCAAGGCTCTGCTCGGTTTAATAATTTCCATTCAGTTATCGATATCAATAGTATTGATGAACTTAAATCGATTACTTTTTTGGAAAACAGGGTTTTAATAGGCGCATCTGCTAAATTTTCGGATATTCACAAAAGCGAAATTATTATAAAATATTTTCCGGTTCTGGCAAAAGCTGCCGGAAAAATTGGAAGTACTCAAATAAGAAATTTAGCTACCATAGGGGGTAACTTTGTTAACAATGCTCCATGTGCAGACAGCGTTCCTCCTTTATTGATTTATAATGCCTTGTTGACGATTAAGTCATTGAATAGTGAAAGAAAAATTTTACTGAAAGACTTTCTTCTAAAACCATACAAAACTCAATTATTACCGAACGAAATTGTAACTCAGATTGAACTTCCTTTGATTAGTGATAAATTTATAGGTGATTTTTACAAACTGGGAAGAAGACGAGCTGTATCTATTAGCAGAATTACAATAGCTGTTTTAATTGATATAGAAGACGAAAAAATTAAAGAGCTTAGGCTTGCAAGCGGAGCTGTAACGCCCATAGGCAAACGTTTGATTAAAATTGAAGAATATGCAAAAGGTAAAACAGCCGATAAAGTTTTATTCAGAGAATTATCAAGGATGGTCGGAAGAGAAATTCTGAGCGAAACAGGATTCCGCTGGTCAAGTCAATACAAACTTCCGGTAGTCCAACAGATGGTTTTTCAATTATTTATGAGCTTGTATTCAGAAGCAAAGGAGAGTAAATCCAAATGATCAAATTGAACTTTGTATTGAACGGCGAATCGAAAGAGATAACAACAAAATCAAATAAACGATTATTAGATTTACTCCGCGAAGATCTAGGTTTATACGGTACTAAAGAGGGATGCTCAATAGGAGAATGCGGAGCGTGTACGGTTATCATGGATGGTAAAGCAGTAAACTCATGTATGGTTTTAGCCGGTCAGATAGATGATACTGAAATTATAACTATTGAAGGATTGGGAGATTCAAATAATCTTCATCCGCTTCAAAAGAATTTTCTTAAACAGGGAGGGGTGCAATGCGGATTTTGCACACCTGGGATGTTAATGTCGGCTTATGCATTATTGTTGGAAAATCCTTCTCCAAACGAAGAAGAAATCAAAGAAGCAATTGAAGGGAATCTTTGCAGATGTACAGGTTATAAGCAAATTATAGAAGCAATCCAAAAAACAGCAAAAGAATTAGCTAAAGTTATATCCATAGCCGAATAATCCTATTCGGCCGTAGATTCTAGTAAGTAATTGTAGTTCACATAAACTTCTTTAATCAGCGCCCCTAATTTGGTGATGTTTATTGTTTCGTTAAAATTGTTTTCAATTACATCGTCATTATGTATTTTAAGTTCTCCGATATTTGAATTAAACCTGACTTTAACATTAATCACTTGGTCTTGTTCATTCGGGAGGAAATAAAAACCTTCATTTCTGCTTTCTAAAAATTCAACTTCACTCATAAATAAAGTAATTTTATCTTTATAAGGAGCTCCGGAGTGAGGGCAGAAAGTTTCACAATTTCCGCATTCATTACATGCTTGGTCGAGATGTAATATCTGGTACCTATCTTCAAAAATATTATCTAATTTACTCGTATCGATTGCAATATTTGCTCTATTTGGACAAACCTCAACGCACTTCGTACAAATAAAATTACAATCTAAACATCTATGAGCTTCGGCTACCGGGTCTAACAAATTGTGCGTGATAATCAATCCCTTGCGTGTGATAATATCAGTCTCTCTTTTCTTCGAATTAAAATATCTGCCTGCATCAACATCATGTAATGGCTCGATGTTCTCTTTTGCGATTATCGCATTTGCTGCAGTTCTTCCGTCTGCAATCGATTCTACAACTGTGGATGGTCCGCGTAATGCATCTCCTCCAACAAAAACATTTTCTATTGATGTTTCATTAGTACCAGGGATTACTATAAGATTATTTCCGGCAAATCTTATTTCATTGGCTTGAAAAATATCCGTATCAACTTTTTCGCCAATGGCGGAAATCAAACTATCGATTTTTATTTTTTCAAATTGACCCGGTATTGGAGTAACATTTCGTCTGCCGTCATTTTCTAAGTCATCCAGAATCATTTTTTGACATGTGAGTATTCCATTTTTCAAACTAACGGGAAGCAGCAATTGTTTGAAAATTATTCCGTCTTCAAGAGCTGCGTAAAATTCTTCTTTATCGGCAGGCATAAACTCTTGTGTTCTTCGATAAATAATATAAACATTTTCAACACCGTCACATTTCATTGCAGCTCGTGCACTATCCATTGCGGAATTACCTCCCCCTACAACAGCAACATTTTTTCCAAGATCAGGTTCATTGTTGTTTTTGAATTCTCGTAAAAATTCAATTGCGTCAAAAACATTTTTTGAATCTGTATCCAGATTGATTTCATTCGATTTTCCTGCGCCAGTTGCCAGGTAAATGTATTTAAAACCTTCTTCTTTCAATCTCTCGATTGAAAAATTGTAATCAACTCCAAATACAAATCGTATGCCTAATGATTCGATGAACTTTATATCTTTATCGATTGCTTCCTGGGGCAGTCTGAAGTTGGGGAGAACATTCTGTACAATTCCGCCAGGTCTCATTTCATGCTCAAAAAGAGTTACATCAAAACCGGACTTCGCTAAAAAGAATGAAGCGGCCAATCCCGATGGACCGGCGCCGATAACCGCTGCTTGTGTGTCATGTCGGGCTATATTAAACTCGGTATTGAATTTATTTATATATTCATTGTAACCTTCTATAGCTGCTTTCTTTTTTAATTCTCTTATTTGAACCGGATCGTCATAGTCCCAACGTGTGCAGTGATACATGCATTGATGGTCGCATATATATCCTGTGATGTGGGGGAGCGCATTCTTTGATACTATCAGCTCGAACGCTTCAGTAAACCTTTCTTCACCAACCAGTCTAACATATTCCGATACATCCTGATTAATTGGGCAGGCTTCCTGACAGGGGGAAATAAAACAATCAAATGCATCCAATTCTTTCGTTACTTTAATGGAATTTATTTTACGTTTTTCTTTCATGTAATGTTTGTCCGCTAACGATGCTTCGGCCAATTTTTTTAATTTTATGAGATTGATATTATACTCTTTATCAAGTGAATGAATTGAATTCGCTATATCCAAAGATATTTGGAATAATCTTTGGTATCCCCCCGGTTTCAGTAAATCGGTTGCATATGTAATGGGACGAATTCCGCATTCCAAAATGTCTTTTGTGTTGTACTCAGTGGCGCCGCCGGAATAGGAAATATTCAGATCACCGTTAAATTCAGAAGCCAATTTATATGCTAAGTTAATTGTAAGGGGAAAAAGAGAGCGACCCGACATATACATATCGGCGCCGACCAGCATTTTCTGTGTATTGGCAACACCTAATGTGTTCGATAATTTTACTCCGAAAATTATATTATGATTTTTTGCAAAGGTTTTTAATCGTTTCAGCATCGGTACAGCATCGGTATATTGTAAGTCGTGCGAGAATGATTCTTCTTTTAATATGATATGATGAAATCCCAAAGAAGTAAGAATATTCTGTACTGTCTCAAAACCCAATAGAGTCGGATTGAGTTTCACATAAGTATGCAATCCCTTTGTTTCGATTAAGTATTTTGATATAGCTTCAATCTCGTTAGGAGGGCATCCGTGCATTGTTGAAAGTGTGACTGAATTAGAAATATTGAAGGAAATATTTTCAATTGCCGATATTAAGCTGTTATATTTGTCATTAGTCAAGTTGGAATTATGTGTTATTATTTTTTTATTATTTTCTTTCTTTAGAAAATCCAGCATTGATTTTTTGCAGTTAATAAATTCTTTTGTTCCTGAAGCGTCAATAAGTTCATCAATAAATCGGTTCATTCTTTTAGTCTTAATACCGGCCAGATCATAACCGACACTCATATTGAAAATAAAATCTTTTTCACCGGGTTTTTCATGGTTGAAGAGAATATTTAATAAATGCAGAATAAACCATGCTTTTACATATTCATTGTAAGATTGATCAAGTTTCAGTTCTTGCGACCATTCCACGTTATAGCACTCATCGCGTGCATCAATACATGGTTTGTCGATTACCAATTCATCCATTTTTTGAATTGTTTTCAGCTCAAAAAATCTTCCACCTGAAAGGTAAGCGGTAATAATGTTCTGCGTAAGTTGAGTGTGAGGGCCTGCCGCGGGACCAATGGGATTGGATATCTTTTCATCCAAAAGATCCAGCGAATAATCTCCATTTGAATTAAAAAATTTCTGAATGGGAATACCAAATATTGTTTTATGATTTTTGTATTCTGTAAAAATCCAATTGAGCATGTTGTCAAATTTTAGGGGGAACATTTTGTCTGACATAATAATGACTGTTTTGTTTATGGGTATGTTTTTAAGTGGCTATAAATATAATATAATGTTGTATAAAATGTCTTTACAATTTAGTAAATTCGTATCCATGTGTTCTTAAAATATTATGGTGATAGTTATGAATAAAGCAAAAGAAATTTACGAACTCGCTAAAAAGTATGAATCATATACTGCAAAGAATTTATCAAAACTTGTGCAGATTAAATCTATGTCAACAAAAGAAAAAGAAGTCGCTAACGAAATTGTTAGGATGATGAAAGAAGCAGGATTCGATGAAGCAAAAATAGATGGAATCGGTAATGCTGTTGGAAAAATAGGCAAAGGAAAAAAAATAATTGCTATAGACGGGCACATCGATACTGTGGACATTGGGAACCTCGACAATTGGAATTTCGAACCGCTTGGAGGTGAAATAAAAGATGGTTTCGTACACGGCCGAGGTTCGGTCGATCAAAAAGGAGGAGTTGCAGCTTTCATTACTGCAGGAAGAATTATAAAAGAACTCGGTCTGGATAATGATGTTACTGTTTATTTCACAGGCAGCGTTATTGAAGAAGATTGCGACGGTTTGTGCTGGAAGTATATACTTGAAGAAGGATTAATTAAACCCGATTGTGTGATAGTAACTGAACCCACAAATCTGCGTGTGCTTAGAGGGCAGCGAGGTCGTATGGAAATGGAAGTATCATTTTACGGCGTATCGTCGCACGGTTCAGCCCCCGAACGGGGAAAGAATGCCATCTACATGGCATCGCGTGCCGCTCTCGAAATTGAAAAACTAAACGATGTTTTAAATGAAGATCCTTTCCTTGGTAAAGGATCAATAACTGTTACTCAAATAGTTTCCGAAAGCCCTTCGCTTTGTGCTGTTGCCGATTATGCCAGAATACATTTGGATAGGCGTCTCACATGGGGAGAAGATAAAGAACTTGCAGTAAAACAAATAGAAAATATTGTTAAAGATATGAACGCGAAAGTTGAGTTAATTGAATTCAAACAAAAAGCATATACCGGTTTGGAATATGGAATGGAAAGTTATTTTCCTACATGGAAACTTGAGGAAGATCATCCGGTTATACAAACCGGCGTGAAAACATTCACCGAATTATTCGATAAAAAACCTATTGTAGATAAATGGATTTTTTCTACAAACGGAGTTACTATTAACGGAATGTTCAATATTCCTGTAGTAGGTTTCGGACCTGGGGACGAAGCATTTGCACATTCACCTAACGAAAAAATGCCCATAGAGCATCTTGTAAAGGCATCGGCATTTTACGCATATTATTGTAATATTTTTTAACGGAGAAAAATATGGACGCAAAATTCAAAGGTAAACATTTCTTAACATGCGACAATTGGACTAAGGAAGAATTGGATTTAGTATTTGATACTTCTTTCGAATTAAAGAAAAAATTTATTAATGAAGAACCTACATTGCATTTAATGTATAAAACATTGTTCATGATTTTTTTCGAACAATCAACACGAACACGAAATTCTATGGAAGCCGGTATGACACAACTGGGGGGGCATGCTCACGATTTAACTGCCGATAAGATGCAGCTCTCGCACGGTGAAGCTCCTAAAGATACAGCTATCATTCTTTCACGAATGGGACACGGTATTGCATCTCGAAATTGTTTTTATGGTATCGGCGCTGATTATTTGAATGAAATGGCAAAGTACTCAAGTAAGCCGGTCATGTCATTGCAGGACGATATCTATCATCCTTTCCAAGGATTGGCAGATCAAATGACAATATTCGAACAATTCGGAAGAAATACAAAGGGATTAAAAGTAACAGTATCATGGGCTTATGCAGATACTCATTCCAAACCCTTATCTGTACCGCAGACTCAAGCGTTGTTGTTTCCCCGTTACGGTATGGATGTTACAATTGCGCACCCGGATGAATTTCCGCTAAGTAAAAATATAATTGAGAAGGCGAAAAAGAATGCCGAATATGGAGGCGGAAGTTTAAAATTTACCAACAATATGGATGAAGCATTTGAAGGAGCCCACATTGTTGTTCCCAAAAATTGGGGCGGCTTCGGTAAATGGAGCGTGGAAGATTATCTAAACAATGAAACTGAATGTAAAAAAGAAATGGCTGCAAATCTTGCCAAATATAAAAACTGGATTTGCGATGAAAGAAGAATTAAGCTTGCAGATAAAAATGTAAAGTTGATGCATGCTTTACCTGCCGACAGGGGGCACGAAGTTACGGATGAAATATTAGACAATCCGAATATCTCTGTTGTATTCGACGAAGCCGAAAACAGGCTTCATACGGCAAAAGCTATTATGGCATTAACAATGTAAATATTTTTTCACTTGAACTTACTCCTGAACCAGAACTTACACTTGAACTTGAACGATGTTACAGTGTAAGTTCATATTCAAGTTCAAGCAATTGATTATATAAGTTGTACTAAGATTTCAAAAGTGAGATAAAGAATGTCGCACTATATCTACAAATGTTTTGATTGTGAGAGTGAATATTCCCCTATCGGGATTGAGAATTCAAATAAATATTTATGCCCGAAGTGCGGCAGTGCAAAAAAAAATCAACCGTTGAAAGGTGTGCTTCGTGTTTTATATGACTATTCCGAATTTAAGCTAAAAATTAAGCGGAAAAGGTTTCTGAAGTTTTCACCCGGAATATTTCAGCAATACTATCAACTATGGCCACTCAAGTTTTTCAAATGCGGTTCGACTATAACGTTTGATGGTCTAAAAGATTCTCACTTCGATAAAACATTATTAAATTCTTATCCAACTTCATTATTAGAATACCAAGGTGAATCGCTATTTGTTTTCGACGACACACGCAATCCTACATTATCATTCAAAGACCGGGCATCGATACTTGTTGCTTTGAAAGCATTACAACTAGGCAGAACCGACATAGCTGCGGCATCGACAGGAAACGCGGGATCATCACTTGCAGGTATTTGTGCCAGGTTAGGATTAAACTCCCATCTTTTTGTACCCGAGATGATTCCCACTTCAAAGAGAATACAAATCCAATCTTTTGGAGCAAATCTTTATACGGTGAAAGGGGATTATGATAATGCTTTTGATTTGTGCACTGAAATTACTGAAGCCAAAGGATGGTATAATAGAAACACTGCATATAATCCATTAACAATAGAAGGGAAGAAATCGGCTGCTTATGATATGTTTCTTTCGATGGATGGAAAGTTACCCGATTTCATTTTTATACCGGTTGGAGATGGAGTTATCATCGCAGGAATCTACAAGGGCTTGTGGGAATTAAAGGAACTCGGTTATATTAGAGAAATACCGAAATTGGTTGCTGTTCAATCAAATAAAAGTGATGGTGTTGTAAGGTTTATGGAATCAGGTAAGTTTGAATATAAACCCGCCAATTCCATTGCCGATAGCCTTAATGCCGGGGCGCCCCGAAATCTTTACATGGCGGCTAATGCTGTCAAAGAGAGCAATGGAGAGTCAGTTTCCGTAACCGATGATGAAATTCTTATTGCGCAAAAAGAAATTGCACAAAAATGGGGAATGCTGGTTGAGCCCGCAGCCGCAGCAACTCTTGCAGGTTATAAAAAAATGAAAGCATCCGGTCAATTTAATTCTGAATTTAAGATAATGCTTCTTTTTACGGGTAATGGTTTGAAAGATATTTCTTCATTAGAAAAATCAAACCCGGTACCTGAAATAAAATCGCCTACTGAATGGAAGAATGAATTGTTATTAAAAAACCGGCTGATTTCTTAGCCGGTTTTTAGACTTAATATTTTTAGATCTTATTATAGTTAATCCGGTCCAAATACTATCTCAACAACAACATCTTCTTTGTCTGAATGAAATTACCTGCATTTATTGTATAGAAATAAATACCGGTTGAAAGTCCGGCGGCATCAAAGTTAAGATTATATATCCCGGCGCTTTTAATACCATTCTCTAAAGTTGTTACTTCTCTTCCAAGGCTGTCGTATACTTTTAAACTAATCATACTTTGTTCAGGTATCGTATAACTTAAAAGAGTGGATGGATTGAACGGGTTGGGATAATTCTGGAATAATTCGAAGTTGCTTGGTAGATCATTATTATTCTCATCATCCACACCGACTGGCTTGATATACTTTAACAGCGTATTGTTGTCCCCAAATAAATAGGATGTACTATTATCTTTCGTAACCGCAAATGTGAGTAAACAAGTATTTGTTATCGCCTGGTATTTTATCCACTGTGAACCATCCGTATTGATTTTATAGATTACTCCTTCCGCCCCGGCTACCCAAAGAAAATTATCGTAAACTGTAATATCGTACAGTGTTTCTGGAAATGACTTAATCCTATTCCACGATTCACCTGCGTCAGAAGTTTTGCTGACAATACTAATCAGAGATAATAAAAATCCGTATTGATCGTTCATAAAATGAATTCTTGGAGTGATTCCCCCTATCTCAGGGCTCACTTCATGTGAAATCCATGTATTTCCTCCATCGGTTGTTGAAAGGATCAATCCGCAATAAGGTTCAATATATCCGGATAAATGCCCTGCTGCCCATCCTTTTTTATCATCAAGGAAGAATATATCGCCGATCCATAATTCGCCACTCATGCCGCATTGTTGCAACGTGGTTTGTATATAAACATTAATCCAAGAGATGCCTCCGTCAGTAGTTTTATTTATTCCATCTTTTCCTGCAGCGATCCCAATATCTCTATTTAGGAAATAGATTTTTGTTGCATCGGGTGCTTGATATTCAATCCACTCATTTCCTCCATCGGTTGTTTTCCATATTGAATTGGATGTGTTGTCTCCGCCTTCCTTTGTTAGCACCCATCCGACTGACAAATCATTAAATTGCAGATCCCATACTACGCAATCCAGAATATCTTTTTGCTTAATCCATATTAGTCCTCCATTAACAGAGTGCCAAATGCTCTTGTCATAGGGATCGGTAAACCACCCGTTGTTTTCATCTACAAATGTTCCGAACATTAAAGTATAATTTCCAGGCGGATCAAACTGAGCATCTACCTGCACCCATTCCTGTGCGTAGATATTAATTGCGAACGCAAAAAATATTATTAGCTTTTTCATATAAACCTCCTTACAAATCAACAATCTCTTCTCTCCTCACTTGAATATAACTTGAGAAGGTGAAATTAAAAAGATCATTTTAAATCTATCTTATCTCTTATTCCCTCCACAAAAAGTGAGTGTTAAAATTTTAGAACCCGGCATTGTTAGTTTAGTATGCAACTCTCCGATCATTAAATTAACTTCATCTTGTTTATTAGAATTTCAGGAAACAAAAAGTCAAGATTAAGCAAGTAATAAAAACATGCAAAGAGAATAATATAATTTTTATTATTTTATCAATATTAAATTTGTAGAAATGTGTATAAGAAATTTTAAAATGTCAATACATTAATTTGAGGTCATATAAAATAAGGTGTGGATAGATAGGGGGAAAGCCAAAAATTCCAAAAAACGAGATTGTGTGTCTGGCTGAAAGTCTGGAGTAATTGTGGATGGATTGAAAATCCGTCCTACGAATTATTTCAAGTACAAGATCTTTCTTGAATGTGAATTACCATAGAGTGAGAGCAATACTTTTTCGGGAGTTAAAGGTGCAGATACATTAAAATCCATATCGGGTTTAAAAGCTTTCATAGCATTTAAAATTGCGAAATATGCTCCAATACCGTACATGAATGGGGGTTCACCGATAGCCTTTGAATTAAAAGGGCCGGCCGGGTTTAATGAATTTTCTAAAAAATTAACATCTATTTCTTTAGGAATTGCATAGATATCGGGTACTTTGTAAGTGGAAAGAGTATTGGCTAAAAGTTTTCCATCCTGTGAATATAAAATCTCCTCGGAAGTCAGCCAACCGATTCCCTGTACAATTGCTCCTTCGGCTTGCCCCCGATCGATTATTGTATCGAGACTTTTACCGAAATCATGAACCACTTTAACTGAGTCGATTTCATAAATACCACGCAGGCAATCTACTGTAGCTGTCACTATACCTGTTCCGTATACATGGTAGGCAAATGGCTTTCCCTTGTTGATTTTTGTGTCGAAGAATATTCCGGGTGTAGCGTAATGGGCTTGAGAAGAAAGACTTATTCGTTTCATATAGGCGAGCTCAATTAAACGATTCCAATCTATCGTTGATTTCTTACCATTACAAAAAATAATTTCATTTTCAATCTTTACATTATCGCAGCTTGATTGGAGATGAGCTGAAAGAAAATTGGTTAACCGGTCTAATAGATTTTTACATGCAATCATTACTGCGTTTCCATTCATATCGGTTGCGCTGCTGGCTGCAGTTGGGGATGTATTGGCCGCACGTGTTGTGTTTGTAGTTTCTACTTTAATTCGATCCGGATTTATCGAAAATATTTTCGATGCTATATAAGCAAGTTTTTTATTAACTCCCTGTCCCATTTCAACAGCACCGGTACTAATTGATATACTTCCATCGGTGTAAATATGGACTAATGCGCTGGCCTGGTTTAAAAAGGTACTTGTAAAAGAAATTCCGAAGCAGATTGGCATTAAAGCAATTCCTTTTTTGTACTGGGAGTTATTATTGTTAAATTCATCAACTTGTTTACGAAGCTTTTTCAAATTAAACATGGATTCAGCAGAACTCCAACATTTTCTGGCTTGTGAGTTCTCTGTTTTTTGTCCGTAATAAAATAGATCGGTATTGTTAAGCAGGTTAACAGCTTGAATATCTTTTGCATCTAATCCCATTTTTTCAGAAGCTTTATATATCGCCGCTTCAATAACGAACATTCCCTGCGGACCGCCGAATCCTCGGAAAGCAGTGTTGGGGGGAAGGTTGGTTTTGCAGCATATCCCGGTAGCTTTCACATTAGGGATATAGTAACTATTAGTAGCATGAAAAAGAGTTCTATCTAAAATTGCAGTTGATAGATCTGCCGATGCCCCCGAATTCTGATAAAAAGTAACTTCGTAAGCTAAAATTTTACCTTTCTTGCTTAACCCGATTTTATAATCAGAAATATACGGATGACGTTTTCCCGTCATTCTTATATCATCCATCCTGGAAAGCACCAATTTAACCGGCTTATTTAATTTATGAGCTGCAAGAGCAGCCATAACTCCCCATGGTGTTGCCTGATCTTCTTTACCGCCGAATGCCCCTCCCAACCGTAATACGTCTACTTCGATTTTATTCATTGGGAGAGCTAACACACGAGCAGTTATCTTTTGCACTGATGTAGGATTCTGAGTAGATGAAAATATTTTAAGTCCGCTGTTTTCAACAGGCCATGCAACGGCACCTTGTGTTTCAAGATATAAATGTTCCTGCCCTCCCGATTCAACTGTCCCTTCTATAATAAAGTCGCAGATATCCCAATAATTATCAATATTTCCATATGCAAAAATTCTTGGCGGAATAATAAGATTACCTTTTTGATAAGCTTCTTTCGGATTAATAATTACAGGCATGTCTTCATATTCAATCTCAATTAATTTGGATGCTTTTATAGCATTTTCATAAGAATCGCCAATAACAAGAGCAATTGGTTGCCCAATAAATTCAACTTCATCCTTTGCGAAGAGGGGTTCGTCCTTAACGATATTCCCGAGTTGATTTTCCCCGGGGACATCATCTGCCGTAAATACAGCTTTAATTCCGTTGGCCGATTTAGCTTTATCTAATTTTATATTTCTAATCTTTGCATGCGCCTTCTTAGAATCTACTACATAAGCGTATAGTGTATCGCTAGGTAACAAAAGGTCGTCTATAAAAAGAGATTCCCCTTTTACATGTTTTATTGTATCAAAATTTTTCATACTAGTAGATCAAAAATGATTGTTTCAGGAAAAAGTTTAAGGAAATGAGCTTTTACTAATTGTTTCAATAATAGTCTTTTATAATTCGCAGAACCACGTACATCATTGATTGGGCTGATTTCAGAATCTAATATATTTAATAATTCTTTTACGGTTTCTATATCTATTTTTTGATTAATCAAAAAGTCGGAACTTTTTTTCAAAAATAATGGAATAGGGGCAACGCCGCCGGCGGATATTGCCGCTTTAATAATAATACCTTTTTCAACACTTAAAAATATAGCACTATTTACCGAAGCAATATCAAGATAAGTCCGTTTAGATACCTTTTCAAAATTGAAGTGAGAATTATGATTAGGAAGTTCAAATCTAATAGTATCAATAATCTCGTTGGATTTTTTATCCAGTGTTTTATATCCTTTATAAAAATCTTTCAAATCAATTTCGCGTTCAATCCCCTCATGTATTAATTTCAATTTGCTGCTTAATGCAAGAAGAATAATCGTCATATCGCCGATAGGCGATGCATTAACAATATTGCCTGCAATTGTGGCGCTGTTGCGAATCGGTTTGGAGGCAATTAAATTCATGTATTCTTTTAATCCGGGAAAGTATTCATTAATCAGGGGGGAATCTTTGAACTGTTCGAAAGTTAAGTTGCCGTTGATTTCGCAAAAATCTCCCTCAATTTTAATAGACTCATATTTGGTATCTGCTATAAAATTGATATTCAGATTTTGCATCTCCCCGGGGTTCTGTACAAATAAATCTGTACCCCCTCCGACAATTGTCATCGTAGAATAATCAGGTTTCTCTTCAGTAGTATTTATTATAATTTCTCTAAGTTTTAACTCAATGCCGAGGAAATATTTTGGGATAAGATTTAAATTAACCAGGGATTGAAAGTGACTTTCGCCATTGTTATTGCTTAAAATGACATTATCGATTAAACGTTTGATGGAGCGTTTGATCGATTCATAACCGGTACATCTGCAAATATTACCTGCTACAGCATTTATGGCTTCGTCGAAAGAAAGGTTTTTATTATTAAGCAAATATGATGTTAAAGAAACAATAAAACCGGGGGTACAAAATCCACATTGAGATGCACCTTCCTCAATAAAGTATTTTTGAATAGGGGAAAGCGAAGTTGAACTCAATCCTTCGATGGTAACGATATGTTTATTTAAAACATTACCCAGGGGGAAAAGACATGAATTAATAACTCTGTATTTAATACCTAATTGATCAACTTCACCCGCAAGAACAGCGCATGCGCCGCAATCACCTTCTCGGCATCCCTCTTTTGTGCCGGTAAGTTTCTTTTCTTGTCGGATGAAATCTAATAAAACAGATCCTGGATTTATATCAATTGAAATGTGCTCTTCATTCAGTAAGAAATTTATACGTTTATTCATAATTAAGGAGTAATGTGTTCATTTGGAATAGAAATGTACAAAAATGATCTTTAATATCAAGAAAAAAAATAGAATTATAATTCAATTGATAATTGATGCCGGCTTAAAAAAGGGAAAAAATAACTTCATTCGGAACGGAATTTATTGCGTATAGTAGTCCCATTACATATATTACCTATGTCAATTTTTTAAAAATTGACGGTTTTATGCCGATAGATATCTCGAATTGTTTTGAGTAGATGGTTATATAAATTCTATTACGATATAATAATCCTCACATATATATAAGTTATATACTAAGATATATCGACAATTCATATCGAAACGGCGCACTAACTAATTAATATTTGAAAAATATATTCAGGTTTGAGGTACTGAAATGGAGAGTAAAGATTTTAATCCGTTTGTTATGGCGCAAGCCCAGTTTGACAAAGTTGCCGAAATTCTTCAATTAGACGAAGGGACCCGCCAATTATTAAGAGAACCGTTAAGAGAGTATCATTTTCTTATTCCAGTAAAAATGGATGATGGAAGCACAAAAGTATTTAAAGGATTTAGATGTCAACATAACGATGCAAGAGGTCCAAGTAAAGGGGGTATCAGATTTCATCCCCAGGAAACTGCTGATACTGTAAAAGCGTTATCAATGTGGATGACTTGGAAGTGTGCAGTTGTAAATATTCCTTTAGGTGGGGGTAAAGGAGGAGTTATATGCGATCCTCATAACTTAAGTATGAATGAACAACAACAAATTTGCCGAGGCTGGGTAAGACAATTAGCAAAAAATGTTGGTCCGCTTAATGATGTTCCGGCGCCGGATGTAATGACTAATGCACAACACATGCTTTGGATGTTGGATGAATTTGAAGCGATTCACGGAGCTAAATATCCCGGTTTTATCACAGGTAAACCTGTTGGTATGGGGGGATCTTTAGGGAGAACAGAAGCCACCGGGTATGGTGTGATTTTTACTGTTCGCGAAGCTTTGAAGGAATTAGGTATTGAACCTGAAAAAACAACTGCTAGTTTCCAAGGTTTCGGAAATGTTTCTCAGTATGCAATTCAGCTCTACACCCAAATGGGGGGTAAAGTATTATGCGTTAGTAGTTGGGATCAGGAAGATCAGACTTCTTATTCATTCGTTAAAAAGGAAGGAATAAATTTAGAAGAATTGTTAGGAATTACAGACAGATTTGGTGGTATTGACAAAACTAAAGCTAAAAAATTAGGTTACGAAGTTTTAGATGGTGAAGCTTGGATTGAGCAAGATGTAGATATTTTAGTCCCTTCTGCTCTTGAAAACCAGGTTAGAGAAGATAATGCAGTGAAAATAAGCAAAAAAGTAAAAATAATTGCCGAAGGAGCTAATGGTCCTACCACTCCTGCTGCTGATAAAATAATTCAGGAAAAAGGAATTCATCTAATTCCCGATTTCCTTGCTAATGCAGGTGGTGTAACTTGCAGTTATTTTGAACAAGTGCAGTGCAATATGAATTATTATTGGGAAAAAGATGAAGTGCTTGGTAAATTAGATGTAAAGATGACCGCCGCATACTTAGCAGTTAGTGAATTGGCTAAGAAGAGAAATCTTTATATGCGTGATGCTGCTTATGTTATTTCAGTTAGCCGTGTTGCAGAGGCTTGTAAAGATCGCGGTTGGATCTAATTCGAGCATTTTTCCAGATTAGTTGTTATCTTATTGCATAATAACAGACTATTTCAATCCCGGGTTAATATTTTGCTTAAATATAGCCCGGGATTTTATAACTAAAGAAAACCGTCATGCAAAATGATCACACCGAAATAAAGAACAACGGTTTCCCACAATTTGATAGAAAATTTTTTAATTCAAGCGAAGATTTTACAACAATTGGTAAAGGTTCTTTAGGGGGTAAAGCCAGCGGCTTAGCTTTTATTACTCGAATTATAAAAGAAAAAATCAATCCGGAAATCTTTCCTTCGGTGGAAATTAATATTCCGCGCCTTACTGTTATCCGAACAGATTATTTCGACAAATTTATGGAACGAAATAACCTGTATGAGATAGCCTATGCGGAGACTTCAAATGTTCGTATTGTAAATGCATTTTTAAAAGCAAATTTACCCACCGAAATTGCTGGAGATTTACGGGCATTAATTGAAAAAGTTCACCAACCATTGGCAATAAGATCATCCAGTTTATTGGAAGACGCAAAGTTCGAACCTTTCGCAGGTATTTATGAAACTAAAATGATTTCGAATAACGAGCCGAGCCCTGATCAGCGGCATCAAAAATTACTTGACGCTATTAAATTTGTATATGCATCCACATTTTTCAAGGCAGCAAAAGATTATATGAAGGCCACCAACTATTCTATTGAAGATGAAAAAATGGCGGTCATCATTCAAGAAGTTGTTGGTCAAAAATATAGTGACAGATATTATCCGAATGTTTCCGGTGTTGCCCGTTCATTTAATTACTACCCAACCGGCAAGGGGAAACCTGAAGACGGTGTGGTTGACCTGGCATTGGGTCTTGGTAAAACTATTGTTGACGGAGGATTATCATGGACTTACTGTCCCAAGTATCCCAAATCAGTTCCCCCATTTGCAGGACCAAATGATATTTTGAAAAACACTCAGACTAAATTCTGGGCTGTTAATATGGGGGCTCTTAAAAATTACGATCCAACGAAAGAGACTGAATACCTGATACAACCTTCCTTAAGTGAAGCTGAAGATGATAAAGCGCTTAAATATATTGCCTCAACATACGATTCGGCTTCAGAAAGAATTACTATGGGTATGGGGCAGAATGGACCACGATTAATTAATTTTCAACAACTTCTTGGGTTGAACGAATTTAAATTTAACGATTTGATAAGGTATCTTTTACAAATCTGTGAAGAGGCAATTCAAAATCCTGTAGAAATTGAATTTGCTCTTACTTTTGATGACAATAAAAACAAAATGCGTTTCGGATTTTTGCAAGTGAGACCGATGGTAGTATCTGCAGAAACAGTTGAATTATCCGAAGATGAATTGGAAGCTGATGATTTACTTGTAGGATCGAATAGAGTTTTGGGCAACGGTATTATTGATAATTTAATTGATGTAGTTTATGTTAAACCGGAATTATTTGATAAAAAAAATACGGAAAAAATTGCAGCCGAAATTGATGAAATTAACAAGACCTTCTATGAAAAGGGGAATAAGTATGTGTTGATTGGTTTCGGAAGATGGGGCAGCAGCGACCCATGGCTTGGTATCCCCGTTAACTGGGGGCAAATATCGAATGCAAAAATTATTGTTGAATCTACTTTACCTGAAATTAATGTTGAACTTAGCCAAGGTTCTCATTTCTTCCATAACTTAACAAGTTTTCAAGTATCTTATTTTTCAATTCGATACGACGGTAATTATAAAGTAGACTGGAATTGGCTGGACCGGCAATCTGTAGTAAATGAAAAGAGTTTTGTAAGACATGTAAAATTGAGTAAACCGCTATTAGCCAAAATTGATGGTAGAACAGGCAGGGGAGTTATAAAAAAATAATGCCACAGAAAAAACCTATTGAAAAATTAGTTCTCGATCTTCAGGAACGCACTAAGGAACTGAACTGTCTCTATACGATTGAAGACAGTTTGAATAGGTCCGAAATATCATTACGTACAGCTTTTCATACAGTGATAAATGCTATACCGATGGGATGGCAGTTTCCCGATGTTTGTAAAGCAAAATTAATTTTCGGCGATAAAGTATTTCAAACCTCAGAGTTTGAAGAAACTTCATGGTATTTGTTAGAGAATATTGTTGTTCAGGATAAGGTTGTTGGGGAAATTTATGTTTATTACACTATGGAAAGACCACAGGCAGAAATAGGACCTTTCCTAAAAGAAGAAAAAAAATTACTCTCAATAATTGCAGAAAGATTGGGGCACTTTGTTCTTCATCAACAATTGAAGGCAATGTTTTCGGAGTTTAATAATGTTAGGCACAAGGTAGAAGGTGCATCAAAAGGTGATTGGCGTATTGTACTGGATATGATTAGGAAAACCGATCCGAATTTATTTATGAGCCTGCTGCGGAAACTTCTTCATCAACTTTGCTGGAAAGGTGTTGAAGACGCAGAATTATTGTTGAAAAACTCAATCATTTCACAAAGGGCAGGGGATGACGAGCAGCATGAAGATGAAAATCGTCCCATGAAAATAAAACGTATAACAAACTATGACGATTATATTGAGGCTATATTAAAACTTGCGGGAGAGTTTTTAAGCGACGATGTAATTTTAACGAAAATTCAAAAATGGATTCAGGATGATAAATCCAGCGGTCTTGTAAAGATTGTTGAAAATCAAGATACATCTTTAACTGATATCGCTGATGCTATCAGGAAATATTATCATATAGCTCCCGAAAAATTTGAACTTTCTCCATCTACAATAAAAGGTCTGCGGGTATCTTTATTAAGAAGATTTTTCACAGATCAATTAGATTTTATTAGTATTGCAAAAGAGTATGTTAAGCTTACCGATTTCTATAACTTGATTGATCGTATGATTTTTCCTCAGGCAAGTCACGGTAAATTGGGAGGTAAGAGCGCAGGATTATTTTTGGCATATAATATTTTACAAAAAAACTCCGATGATATTCCAATATTAAAAGACATTAAAACTCCCAGAACTTGGTATTTGACTTCAGACGGTGTTTTGAATTTTTTGCAATATAATAATCTTGAAGAGGTCTACGAACAAAAATATAAAGAAATTGATGAAGTCCGACTAGAATATCCACACATAGTACAGTTGTTTAAAAGTTCACAATTTCCACCGGACATTGTTAAAGGTCTTTCTGTAGCATTGGACGACTTCGGAGATGCTCCTTTAGTTGTAAGAAGTTCTTCACTTTTAGAAGACCAGTTAGGCGCCGCTTTTTCAGGTAAATATAAAAGTTTATTCTTGGCTAATCAGGGAGGCAAGAAAGAAAGACTGGATGCATTGATGGATGCTATAGCAGAAGTTTACGCTTCCACATTCAGCCCCGATCCGATTGAATACCGGGCAGCAAGAGGATTACTTGATTTCCATGAAGAGATGGGAATTATGATTCAGGAAGTTGTTGGTAAAAGAGTTGGGCATTATTTTTTCCCTGCTTTTGCAGGCGTTGCATTTAGCAATAATGAATTCAGATGGTCGTCAAGAATTAAAAGAGAAGATGGGCTTGTAAGGTTAGTACCGGGTCTTGGAACAAGAGCAGTAGATAGATTGAGCGATGATTATCCGATCTTAGCCGCACCAGGGCAGCCAAGCCTTAAAGTTAATGTTTCGGTTGAAGAAAGCATTTATTATTCTCCAAAAAAAATTGATGTTATTGATTTGAAAACTAACCAATTTGAAACTATTGATTTTAGAAAATTACTTCAGAATGTAGGAGATCAATACCCGGCAGTTAAGGATATTATCTCTGTAGTCGACGGATCGATGGTTCGACAAGCTGGATTTGAAACCGATTATAAGAATGATGAAATTGTGGTAACTTTCAACGGCCTTCTCTCAAAAACAAATTTTGTAAAGAAATTTGATATAATATTAAAAACATTGCAGGCAAAACTTAATACACCGGTTGATATTGAATTCGCAAGCGACGGTAATGATTTATATATCCTACAATGTCGTCCGCAAAGCTTCTCCGGTGATTTAACAGCAGACCAGATACCCAAAGATTTACCGAACGAAAAAGTTTTATTTTCTGCACACAAATATATTTCAAACGGTAAGGTTCCTGATATTACTCACATTGTATATATCGATCCTGAAAATTACACAAAACTTGGAGACAGGCAGCAAATGCTTCAAGTTGGCCGTGCGGTTGGTAAATTGAACAAAATGCTGCCGAAAAGAAACTTTATTTTGATGGGCCCGGGCAGATGGGGAAGCAGAGGCGATATAAAATTAGGAGTAAGTGTTACATATTCTGATATCAGCAACACTTCTATGCTAATTGAGATGGCTAAGAAAAAAGGAAATTATGTGCCCGATCTTTCTTTCGGAACACATTTCTTCCAGGATTTGGTTGAAAGCCATATTAGGTATCTTCCTCTCTATCCGGATGATGAAGGAAATATTTTCAATAATAAATTTTTCAACGAAAGCGATAATATTCTAGAAGAATTGCTCCCCGATTTTGTCCACTTGCAAAACACTATAAAAGTTATAGATATTCCCAGAAATACTGAGGGTTATATATTGAGAGTGTTGACAAATGCCGAGATTAATACAGCGGTTGGAATACTTGCAGAACCTACATCTGAAATAGAAAAGGGAGTTGAAAGCAGAATTACTACACTTACATTGTCAGGCGATCAATGGAGATGGCGTTATAAAATGGCTGAAAAAATTGCAGCCGTTGCAGATATGGAGCAATTCGGAATAAAGGGGATCTATATTTTTGGTAGTACTAAAAATGCAATTGCAGGTCCTGCCAGTGATATTGATTTGATAGTTCATCTTGAAAATGACTCACCCAAACTGGAATCATTGAAGTTATGGTTTGAAGGATGGAGTCTTTGCTTAAGTGAAATGAATTATTTAAGAACAGGTTATAGTTCCGACGGGCTGCTTGATATGCATTATATTACTGATCAGGATATTGAAGATAAAACGAGTTATGCTATGAAGATAGGAGCGGTAACTGATGCTGCCCGACCTCTTAGAATAAGGCATTAGATTAATATTCTATTTGCTTCAGATGGATTTTCTAGTTGAAATATGATCAGGCTAAGTTCCGGTCCGTCATGTGCGGCATTAAATGAAAAGGTATTATTAATATTTTCCGCCCAATTGCCGGTTAATCTTGCAGATTCATGAACATGCCCGTGCATTGTAATCCAGGGTTGGTTTTTCTCAATAATTCTTTTTATAGCAATACTTCCTACATTTACATCCAAAGGTATATGATCAATCATTTTTCCGTCCAAAGCCGCTCTATCCAAATCAGTTTTATACGGGGGAGAATGAAAGAGGAATATCAACTTATCGAAAGATAAATCTTTTGTTAATTCGGTGAGATCTTTTTCGATAGTAGAATATTTTATTTCGTGTTCTTCAATTGCAATAGTTCTTCTCCCTTCTTCAGGGGAAATACATCCCGGGTCAATGTAACGAGAAACATCATATTTCTCCCAGTCTTTTAATTGGAATGGCGTTGGAGGCACATATGGATATCCAATGATAGTAAAATCACCATAACCAAATCTCTTCATACTTGCATAATGCCAAATCCCCTTTTGTTCTGCTTCAACAAAATCTACTTCTTCAATACGTGCATCATCGTTACCCAAAATTAAATAAATATCGGGATATTCATTTGTAAGCTGCTTTTTCAGTTTTTCAAATTCTACAATCAAAAAATCATTTACAAAATGATCTATATTATTTACCGGTTTGGACAATATTCCCGAACCCGAAGGGAGAAGGTCTCCCCCCATAAATAATATCTTCGGCATTTTATTTTTCACAAACTCAAACAGCTTAATATATTTTTCCACATTACCGTGAAGATCTGAAACAAAGAAGCAATCTGTCATGATTGTGTCATATTAGTTGAGCAATACAAAACGAAAATTAAGAAATTATTCTACCAATAATTTGCCTTTTTTGAGTAGAAATATGAATTTAGTTTTGTATAGTTTTAATAAATAGCTAACAGGGTACTTTTTAATGATAGCAATTATCAATTATGACAATGAAGAAGTTTCTCAATTAAAAACCATGCTCAAAAATGAAGGTTTGGAAGAGAATATATTTATAACAGATCGTGAAGATGAAATATTACGGTCGGATAAAATAATTCTCCCGGATAGTTCAAACATTCGTTCCGCAATTAGAATGATCCAATTTCACAATTTTAGTAGTTTACTCCGAATGATAAAAAAGCCGGTTCTCGGTATTAATGCCGGAGCGGCAATCCTTTGTGAATCAATTTCATTAGATTTATCAATCGGGTTAGGATTATTTCCTCTTAGCGTTGATTGCCCAAACATGGTTAATCGGGAAAAATCTTTACCGGTAAATCGAAATATTGAAATAACCAATAAAACTAAACTTCTCTTCGGAATTGAAAAAGAAAATAGGTTTTATTTTGATGATAGATTTATAATTAATATCAGTGAACTCACTACTTCCAAATATTATTATGAAGGTAGAGAAGTTTCTGCCTCTATTGAGAATAATAATTTTTATGGAGTTACTTTCAATCCATATAAGTCGGAGGGACCAGGATTGGAAGTAATAAAAAATTTTATTTCAATTTAACAACATTCGTTTTTTTTTTATAACTGAGCAATAATGATAATAATGAATAAATAATTTTTAATTAAAAAGCTCCCGAAAGCAAAGGCTTTCGAGAGCTTTTATTATAATAACGGGATATTGTTATTATTACAATTTTCAATCATATCATCGGGCCAGATGCTTGCTTGTACTTCACCAATATGAGCTTTTCTTAGATAGTACATGCATAACCTGGATTGCCCGATACCGCCTCCGAGCGATAACGGGAAATCACCTTTTAATAATCTCTTGTGCCAGAATAATTCACTTCTCTCAAGTGAATTTGTCAATTTCAATTGTTTTAAAAGTGTTTTTTTATCAACACGAATTCCCATAGAAGATAATTCGTAAGCGCTCTTGAGTACCGGGTTCCAAACAATGATATCTCCGTTTAAACCCTTGAAGCCGTCAAATGTGCGTGTTGTCCAATCATCGTAATCGGGAGCTCTACCGTCATGCGGTTTGCCGTCGGTTAAATCTCCTCCAATGCCGATAATAAATACTGCTTTATACTTTTTGGTAACTTCATATTCTCGTTCTTTAGGAGAGAGATTCGGAAATTCTTTTATCAAATCTTCAGAATGAATGAATGTTATTTTCTCAGGGAGTTCAGGTTTAATACGCGGGTAATATTCGTTAATATAAAACTCAGTTCTCGTAAGCACCGAGTAAATCTTTTTCACAGTTACCTTAAGAAAATCCAGATTTCTTTCTTTGGCGGATATAACTTTTTCCCAGTCCCATTGATCTACATAAATTGAGTGGATATTATCCAATACTTCATCCGGACGGATTGCATTCATATCGGTATAAATACCATATCCTTTTTTAATCCCAAGATCTGCCAGCATCATTCGTTTCCATTTAGCTAATGAATGGACGATCTCAGCTTTTTGGTTTTTCATGTCTTTGATTGGGAATGATACCGGGCGTTCCGAACCGTTTAGATCATCATTTATACCTAATCCTTGTTTTACAAAAATGGGAGCAGTTACTCTGCTGAGTTTTAGTTCAGCGGCTAAATTCATTTGAAAAAAATCTTTTACCTGTTTAATGGCGATTTCAGTTTGTCTGAGATTTAGAACCGGTTTGTATTTAGAAATTAATACGGACTTTTTCATTTCATACTCCTTTTGAATGCTATTTATCATAGCAAATTAATTGTTAGATCAACTTAACATTAAGCTTATTGGCTCAATAACGCAAAAATTACATTGATACCAAAAAGTATTATTAAACAATTTTAGTTGGAAAATGTAATGCGAGTTCTAATTATTATTAGAATTATTGTAATTATTATTCGGATTGTTATTGATGTTATTGTTGGGATGGGAAAGGGGAGTGGTAGATAAAGTTAGACTAAGACAAGTAGAACCTGCATATGTCTTAGAAAGATAGAGTTGTTTACGCGATTGTAACATTGGTATCTCCAAAATATTTGATTAAAGGAATATTAATTGGTGAATTAAAAAATTCCATTCAATGTAGGTTATTGAATAATGAAAGTCAATGACTGATTGTTTGAAAAATAATTTTACAGCTAAAAATTACTAAAGGATGCGGCACTATTTTTTCTTTAGTAATAATTGTTAATTCATTTGCAGCTGTAATGCTTTCTTTGTCGCACTGAATTCTTCTTTTTACATTTTTCTAAATTTCAGAAATTCATTAACAATCCAGGGTGTTCCACAACATATAAGAATATACTTCATCAATCTATTTCGAACCATGAAGGTATATTAATATATTCTTCTTTATTGTTTAGGTGAGCGAATTCATTTGTTGAAGATGAATATTTATAATCTTTACTCCATTCCTTGCCATTCTTAACAGTTTCATCGATAGCATCCAAACAAAAATCCAATTCCTTATCAGTCATTGTGGGATGTAGTGAAAAACGGATCCATCCCGGTTTTTCCGAAAGGTCTCCTTTTTGAATTAGATCGGTTATTTTTGCTGAACGTGTTGGATCGACGTGCATCAAGTAATGACCATAAGTTCCGGCGCAAGAGCAGCCGCCTCGTACTTGAATACCGAATTTATCGTTGAGCAATTTGACAACCAGGTTATAGTGAAGGTCTTCTATATAAAACGATAGTATACCAAGGCGATCTTCTATTTCCGTAGCAAGCAAATGAACCTTCTTAATTTCTCTAAAACGTGTGAAGAATTTTTGCAGCAGTTCTTCCTCTCTATGAAGAATGTTCTCTACTCCCATTTCTTCTTTAAGTTTGACAGCAAGGGCTGCTCTAATTGCTTGAAGAAAACCTGGTGTTCCACCGTCTTCTCGTGCTTCTATATCTTCGATATAACTATGCCCGCCCCATGGATTAGTCCAGTTAACTGTACCACCACCGGGGTGATCGGGTACATTTCTTTTATAAAGATGTTTATCGAAAATAATTACTCCTGATGCTCCAGGTCCTCCCAAGAACTTATGCGGTGAAAAGTAAATAGCATCTAATTTTGCCAATGGATCGGTAGGGTGCATATCAATATTAACGTAGGGTGCAGAAGCGGCGAAATCAATAAAACATAACCCGCCATGTTCGTGCATAATACTTGCCAGTTTGTGATAATCCGTTTGTATCCCTGTAACATTGGAACATGCAGAGAAGGCTCCGATCTTCAATTTTCTCTTGGAATAATTTTTTAGCATTTCCGGGAGTTTATCATAGTCAACTAAACCTTTAGCGGTTGGTTCAATAACAATTACATCTGCTATGGTCTCTAGCCAAGATGTATGATTCGAATGATGTTCCATGTGAGTTACAAATACAACAGGTTTGTCTTCTTCTAAAATATTCATACATGTTAGGCAATTATCATTGAGTTTAATTCCTAATATTCGCTGGAATTTATTTACGACTGCGGTCATCCCAAATCCGGCAGTTATTATAACATCATCAGTTCCGGCGTTAACATGATTTTTAATAATTTTCTGGGCTTGATGATAAGCGTGAGTCATTGTTGTGCCGGTTATACTGGTCTCGGTGTGGGTATTCCCAACATAAGGCCCGAACATATTTGAAATTTTCTTCTCAATATTCGAATATAAACGACCGCTTGCAATCCAGTCGGCATATATTATCTTTTTTTCGCCGTAAGGTGAATTAAAATATTGATTTATCCCAATTATATTTTTTCTATATTTGTCAAAATATTGTTCTAAACCCGACATATTTTCCTCAAAAAATAAATTGTCCTTAGGAAATATAATAATGTTCTCAAACAAATTAGCACATAATCTTTTTGAAGGAGAAGTTAAATTCATATATATTATTTTAATATCAGAATGAGTATATTAGCGGCGCAAGGGGAATATAAAACTTGTAGGTATGCAATTAATATTAAGCAGGAATGACACAAATCTATAAAAGTATCGTCTAATATTCTTTTCTTTGAAGTGTTACTATTCATGCCGTATGAAAATTATCAAGTAAATAGGGGAATAAGAATTGGTAGAAATTAAACTTGTCTCTTGTAAAAAGGATCTGAAAAAATTTATTGATTTCCCAAACAAGCTTTATGCAGGGAATAAATATAGGATTCCACCATTAAATTTTGACGAAGAAAATACTCTAAGTAAAACAAAAAATGCCGCATTTGAATTTTGTGAAGCAAAATATTGGCTCGCTTACAAAGATGGTAAAATTGCCGGTAGAATAGCCGGTATAATAAATCACCGCTCAATAGAAATATGGAATGATAAAAGTGTAAGATTTGGTTGGCTCGATTTTATTGATGATGAAGAAGTTGTAAAATCTCTTTTAAACGAAGTGGAAAATTATGCTAAAGAAAATAATCTAAAATCTGTGCATGGACCGCTTGGATTTACTGATATGGATTATGAAGGGATGCTGGTTGAAGGTTTCGAAGAATTGGGTACTATGGCTACAATTTATAATTATCCTTACTATCCAAAACATTTGGAGAAGTTGGGTTATCAAAAAGATGTGGATTGGGTTGAATACGAAGTCCAAATACCGGATAAATTTCCAGAAAAAGTTGAACGTTTGGCTAAAATTGTGATGGAAAGATATAAACTAAAATTATTATCGGTTTCTAATAAGAAAGACCTTCTGCCTTATGCTCATCATATATTCAATTTGATTAATAGCGGTTATAAAGATTTGTATGGTTTTGTTCCATTAACTCCTAAACAAATAGATCAGTATACTAAGCAATATTTCGGTTTTATCATTCCCGATTATGTACCGGTAATTGTAAATGAAAAAGGGGAGCCTGTTGCATTCGCAATTACAATGCCATCTTTATCAAAAGCTTTGCAAAAAGCAAAGGGGAGATTATTCCCGTTCGGATTTCTTTATGTATTAAAAGCGATGAAAAGAAATAATGCTGCGGATTTTTATCTCACATCTGTACGACCAGACTATCAAGATAAAGGTGTTAACGCAATAATAATGTATGAGATGAATAAAGTTTATTGGAAGTACAAAATAAAGACGGTTGAAACCAATCCGGAATTAGAACATAACTCAAAAATTCAAGCACAATGGCGGTTCTACGATAATAGGCAGCATAAAAGAAGAAGATGTTTTAAGAAACACTTGTAGATTCTGTTGATAGGGGGAATAAAATCTGAGATGAAAAGAAATTGATATAAAAATTTGTTCACCATCACGATCCCATAAAAATTGGGATCGTGATGATCGCTTAACAACTTTTAATAAGGTCTTTTATTAGCCTAAATAGACTTTCAAGTTTTTACATCTTGAAGAATGGCGTAATCTCACTAAGGCTTTCTCTTTTATTTGTCTAACACGTTCTCTTGTAAGACTTAACATTTCGCCAATTTCTTCCAAAGTAAGTGAATTTTCACGTCCAATACCGAAATATAAACGAAGTACTTCGGCTTCTCTTTCAGTAAGAGTGGCTAATGATGATTCGATATCACGTTTTAATGATTCTTTGATTAAATCAATATCAGGAGCCGCTTGTTGATTATTTGGCATTATATCCAACAAATTATTTTTACCATCCTCGCCTTTTTTAAGGGGCGCATCAACTGAAATATGATTACCCGAAATTCTCAATGCGTAATCAACTTCTTCAGCATTCATATCCAATTGATCTGCAATTTCATCAGTAGAAGGGGCTCTTTCCAATTCCTGTTCTAACTGATTAGCAACTTTAGCAATTCTATTTAGAGCACCAATTCTATTTAGTGGAATTCTAACCATTCTGGATTGGTCTGCAATAGCTTGCATAATAGACTGTTTAATCCACCATACTGCATAAGAAATGAATTTAAATCCTCTGGTTTCATCAAACTTTTGGGCAGCTTTAATTAAACCTAAATTTCCTTCATTTATTAAGTCAGTTAAAGGCAATCCTCTATTTTGGTACTGTTTGGCTACACTCACAACAAACCTAAGGTTAGCTTTTGTTAGCATGTCTAAAGCGTATTTATCACCTTTTTTTATACGAGATGCTAAATCAATTTCTTGTTCGGGAGTGATAAGATCAACTTTACCTATTTCTTGTAAATACTTATCTAAGCTTTGACTGTCCCTATTTGTAAATTGCTTCGTTATCTTCAATTCGCATCATCTCCTGTAATTATTTTACTAAAATATTTAGACGCAATTGGGAAAAAATAGTTCAAAAAATCTAAATTTTATGCAATTTAGATTTTGCATGCGGATACAATAGCCATTTTTATAACAAGTACTGTAAGCCAATAATTTATAATTCGCGGCTGATACAATATTATTTAATACTATATTGATAAACGACTTAAATGCTTTATTTGTTCCCGTATTAAAGAACTATTTTAAAATCAACCTAAAAAAGCCGATTTTGAGGCGCAAAATCGGCTAATTTTAGCTAACTAATATAACACTTATTAAGGTAAAAGTAAACTAATTTATGTTCTCAGATTTCAATAAAATGTTATCAATTGCTTCCTTTAATGCATCCTTCGGAAGAGCTCCTTGTGCCATTTGTGGTTTATCGGTAGCAGGGATGAATAAAAGAGAAGGGATGCTTCTAATACCGAAAATAGAAGCCAATTCCTGTTCTGCTTCTGTATCAATTTTGTAGATCTTAATTTTTCCATCATATTCTCTAGAAAGCTCTTCTAAAACCGGGGCAACCATTTTGCAAGGACCACACCAATCTGCATAAAAATCTATTATTGCAGGAATCTCACCTTCGTATTTCCATTCCTGATTTTGTTCATAATTAAATACCTTTTCTAAAAAGGTCTGCTTTGTTAAATGCTCTGTCATTTTCAACCTCTGTGTTTTTAATTGTTTAACGATAAGATGCTCTAGATGTAAAAAAGATTCTGTGTTGATACTAACAAAAAATTTCGAGCGAGTATGTAGATTTTCTAAAATGGCTATTAAATCAGCACGAATCCTTGATTGGTAATATGAATTACAAAAAACCCTTACGTATTTTATTGATATGCATCTCAAAAATGAAATTTGAAAAATAAGTATGAAGGAGCTAAATATCGTGAAGAAAAATAATTATGGTAATTAACTGAGTCTAATAATTTTGCAGTATGATGCAATTTAGGAATTATATTACTGTAAAAGAAAGTCGTTTGTTAACTAATTATTTACAAATATCAGGAAATGGAATAAATTGTTTTAAGTGAATCAATTATCAATCTTATTTGAATGATGATCTCTCATAGATAAATCTGACATAGTGTTTGTTATATAATTTTCAATTTTATCAATAAAATTTAGATGAAGTTGTGAAATACGGTCTGTTTGTTCAACAGCAGGTTCATTTCTTTTAAGTAAATTTTTAAGATTATCGATTTCGTTTTTTAAAGGAAAACGGGTTTTAATGTTTTTAATATAGTCCAAAGTTTCACTCAACACAACGTGTTTAGAATCTAAAACAATTTGGTTTTGGGCAATATAAAGCTCATCACATAACCGGTGAATTTCATCATACTTTCTTTTTATATCTTCATGAAGAAGGGTGTTTTCAAGCGCCACAGCTACTGTTGAAGCTATCGCTTTAAAAAAGACCATGTCTTCTGTCGTGAATCCGCCGTTTAATTTGTTAAGTACTTGAAAAGCACCGAGGATTTCATTTTTTAAATTTTTAAGCGGAACACAAATTAAATTCCTTGTTACAAATCCAGTTTTGGAATCAATTGCTTTGTTAAAGGATGGGTGTTCATAAGGATTTTCTGAGTGTATTTCTCTTTCAGTAGAAACAACTTCACCGGCAATTCCAGAATCTTTACTGAATCTGATTTCTCTTCTTTCTATTCCTGTCCCAACACGGGACCACAATTCGTTTGTATCTTTGTCTAGTACAAAAAGAGTTGCTCGCTCGGCGTTCAAAGCATCTTTAGCTGTTTCTAAAATGGTGTTAAGTAAAACCTCAAAATCGGTTATTGAAGAAAGACTTTTTGATACTTCATATAAAAATGATAACTCTTTACTTTCAAGAGATGGGGAAGCCGTTATTTTCGCAGAGCCGTCTAGCTTTTTGTTAGCCCGAACATTTTCAAGAGTTGATGAGAGTTTTTCGAGTGTAAGAGGCATGGAAATAAAATCGGAAATTTGATTTTGAAAAACTATACTTTTTGTATCGCGAAAATATTCCGAAACAATTATTATTGGTATTAATTTGTTTAAACTTCTCAAATGTTCGATAAACTGAATTTCAGATATGAGTGGTTGCGAAATCTCAACAACAACCAGGTCAAAATCCATGCTGCAAAATTTCTTTAATCCTGATTCATCTTTAGAACAAAATTGTATTGTACTTTGATCTATTGATAGAAAGGAATTAAATACTTTTTTAATATCTTGACTATCTGTGAATACAAGTATGTCTGTTGAAGGACGCATGGCTGGGCTCTTTCATTTTGTTAGTAAAAAAGATAATCAATAATGGAAATAATTCTTGTGATAAATATCCAAATTACGTAAATAGAATCGGAAATATGACAGACATCATAATCATAAAACCAATAACCCAATTGTTAAATAAGGAACCGTAATGGGAAGATCTCTAAGCGTTATTTTCTATTGAACTTATATCCTTTTATTGGTTCACGTAAAGTCATAACGGGGCAAGGGGCTTTACGAACTACTTTTTCAGCAGTGCTACCAAATAAAATATGTTCAACTCCTGTATGACCGTGTGTAGCGATAATAATAAGATCAGAGTCTTTTTCGGCGGCTGTTTCTATAATTTCTATAAAAGGTTTTCCCACTTTAATTACTATTTCATAATCAAGTTTTTTCCCTATTTCCTTTTTTGCAAGAGTCTCCATCTCGGTACGGCCGCGTTCAGTCATATCCACATCCATCGAAGGTATCGAGACTTGTCCCATGCTGAAATCTGCAGGGTAGATCATCGGTTCAACAACATATACTAAGTAAATTTTTGCGCTAAAATGTTTGGCCATACTAATCGCATATCTCAAAGCATTAATCGAATAATCGGAGAAGTCGATTGGCACTAAAATATTTTTAATAGGATTCATTTTTTCCCTCCTCTGATTTTTCTAATGAATTATAATAAAGTGTAATGAAATCGTTATTAACATTCCGCAATCGAGTAGCAACAATTTCAGAAATACCTCTAAGAATCTTAATTCCAACTTTAGGATATTTATCAATAAATTCATCCAGGTCCGGTTTAAAAATTACTGCGAGCTGAGAGTCCTTTAAGGCAATTGAAGAGGCAGAACGAGTTTCATTATCCAGCAAAGCCAGTTCGCCGAAAAAATCACCTCTACCGAATTTGGCCAAATCATATTTTTGACCATTTTCAAAAGTTTGTGTAATTAATATTTCTCCCTCTCTGATAATGTATAATCCTATTCCTGGATCTCCCTGATAAAAAATATTTTCACCAGTACTGTAGAATCTGTCATGGAACAATTTTATTAATAGATGTAAGTATTTTGAATCCATTTTTTTAAAAGGAGGCATTGATAATAAAACAGTTTCAAGATCGCTTTTTTCTGACGGGGGTTTAAATAAATTTGCCCAAAAATTACTTTTCTTCAATATACCGGTTGGTTGTTGCATAACTTAACCTCAATTAAAAATTCCTGATTCAGCCACTCTCCAAATTTTTTGACAGGGGAATTTGTTCTCATAGAGAGCTCTTCCAATAATTACAGAATCAATACCAATATGTGCAGCTGCCTGAACATTGGTTAAATCATGATAATTACCAATTCCGCCGCTCAATGTTACTTTTGCACCTGTCTCTTCAGCTATATTTTTAGAAAGTGAAATGTTCGGACCTGTAAGCATTCCGTTTTTTGTTATGTCGGTTACAATTAATCTTTCTACACCTAATTCTCTTAAGTGTTTTGCGTATTCCATTGCTTTTATACCAATTCTTTCTTTTCTACTACGTATTACTACCTCGTCATCAATTACATCAATTGCGGCTGAAATTTTTTTTGAACCGAATTTTTCTAGAATTTTATTAAATTCCTTGGGATTTTCAAAAGCCATCGTGCCAATGATTACTCTGAAAGCCCCTAACTGAAATGCATTTATTACATCTTCATAAGTTCTAATACCGCCGCCTAGTTGCACCGGAATAATAACAGATTGGCAAATTTGTTCAATTAGATCATAGTTATCATGTGAATGATACCATGATGCATTAAAATCGACAACATGAAGACACTTTGCATTTTCGGCTCTCCATAACATTGCCGTCTCTACCGGATCATCACCATAATCAGTACAGTTCAATTCAGGTATACCCTGAACTACTCTTACTGTCTTTCTATCTTTTATATCGATTGAAGGTATTACTAATATTCTCTGCATTGCTGAATTGTAATAATTTTTTTTATTTACATGATTTTTGAGCTAAAGTGAAAATAAGGAAATCAAACATAAAATAAAATGACATAAGAAAATTAAAAAAAATCAAAAATCTTAAGTATAAAATATGCTGAACAAAATCTTGACTTTTCATTGCTTAATCGACATATTTAGACACATGACCAATAATCATATTTTGAAGTGCAGTGATGGTGAGTTAATCAATGTTACTACTTTCGGATTTGATAACAACAAATCCCAAAATTGCATCATTTTAGTTCACGGTTTTAAAGGTTTTAAAGATTGGGGTTATGGTCCTTATGCAGCTAGATACTTTGCACAAAAAGGTTTTTTTGTACTTACTTTTAATTTTTCGCATAACGGTATAGGGGACAGGTTAACTGAATTTGATGAACTTGATAAATTTGCAGAGAATACATTTTCCAGGGAAATTAGAGAATTATCGGAGATTGTTGATGCTTATAAGAATAATGTATTCGGTAAACATTCAGGTAAAAAGGTTGGGTTGGTTGGACACAGCAGGGGTGGAGCAATTGCCGTTCTAACTGCTAAACAAAAAGAGGAAATTGGCGCTATTGCAATGTGGGCTTCTGTAGCTACTTTAGATCGATACTCAATTAGACAAAAAGAGCAATGGCGAAAAAAAGGTGTTTTTGAAGTCTTGAATGCCCGCACCAAACAAGTGATGAAATTAAACCTTTCATTACTTGATGATATTGAGAAAAACAGTGATGATATTCTAAATATTGAAAAAGCTGTTAAAAAATTAAATAGACCATTGTTAATTGCACATGGCAGTAATGATTTAGCAGTTCCTAAAAAGGAAGCTGATTTGTTGTATGAATGGTCAAACAAATCAATAACTGAGTTTTTTTTACTGGAAGGTACAGGGCATACTTTTGATATTCAGCATCCTTTTATTGGTTCCAACGAGAAGTTTGAAAAGTTATTAGATAAAACCAGTTTTTTCTTCAAAAATAATTTGAGCTGATTTTCTAAGGGATATCTGTAAATAAAATTGGTATTTGAATGACGTTAAAAAATATTGTATTTATTATTGTTTTTATTGCAGCATTTTCATTTTTGGCTTACAATGTACGTCGATTAATTAGTTATATCCTTGTCGGGCAGAAAGAAGATAGATGTGACAACATTCCTCAAAGAATAAAAAATGTTCTAATTATAGCATTCGGTCAATCGAAAATATTAAGAGATAATATTGCAGGTCCAATTCATTTTTTGATATTTTGGGGATTTCTTCTATTTATTCTTGCTGTTTTAGAAGCTATTATTCAAGGATTTTATACTCCATTCAGTCTAGAATTTATGGGTCCGTTATTTTCGATAATTACGTTTACGCATGAAATTTTCGGGCTCCTCGTTATAATCTCAGTCATTTATGCATTTTACAGAAGATTCATTCAAAAAGTTGAAAGACTTAAAGTAGATAAAAAAGGGACGCTCGATGCTTCAATTATTTTGACACTTATATTGCTTGTTTGCGTTACAATGTTCGGGCAAAACAGTGCAGCTATTGCAAGGAATGGTTTTGTTTTAGGAGAATATGAAGTCCGTCCAATCTCAATGTTTCTAACCAACATCTTTTACACCGAAGCAGGTTCTTCTGCAGGTTTAGTCTATGAAATCTTCTGGTGGCTCCACTTACTAGTTATTTTTAGTTTTATGAATTTTCTTCCTTACTCAAAACATTTACATGTATATACATCTATTCCTAATGTTTTTTTCGCAAAAATTGGTGGTAATCAATATTCACTTAAACCGCTCAATCTTGAAGATGAAGAAGCCGAACAGTTCGGCGCTGCCGATATTGAACATCTAACATGGAAACAATTACTTGACGGATATTCATGTACCGAGTGCGGTAGGTGTAGCGCCGTTTGCCCGGCAGCAAATACAGGTAAACTTCTTTCACCCAAGAAAATTATTAAGGATATTAGAAAACGTACTGAAGAAAAAGCGCCGCTAATTGTAGCCGGAGTTGAAAACATTGAGATTATGGAGAATACACTAGTTCATAAATACATTACCGATGAAGAATTATGGGCTTGCACTACTTGCAACGCATGTGTTTACGAATGCCCGGTTACTATTGAACATGTTGATTCGATTGTCGAAATGAGAAGAAACTTAGTTTTAATGGAATCAAATTTTCCATCAGAATTGAATGCGATTTTCAAGAATCTTGAAACCAACTTTTCGCCATGGGCTTTCAATCCGCAAGATAGGGCAAATTGGGCTGAAGGGCTTGGTATTAAAACTATGGCTGAGGATCCAAATACAGAAATATTATTTTGGGTTGGGTGTGCTGGCTCGTTTGATGCAAGATATCAAAAAGTGAGTGTCGCCACCTCAAAGTTATTTCAAAAAGCTAATATTGATTTTAGAATACTCGGTACTGAAGAAAAATGTAATGGCGATACAGCACGCAGGTTGGGTAATGAGTATTTAGCACAGATGATGATTCGGGAAAATATTGAGACTTTAAAGAAGTATAACGTTAAAAAAATTGTTACGGCATGCCCTCACTGTTATAATTCTTTAAAAACAGAATTTCCCCATTTTGGGGGTAATTATGAAGTGATTCATCATTCAGAATTTATTAATGCACTTTTAAATCAAGGTAAATTGGAATTGAAAGATGATGCGGTAAAAGAGAAAATCACGTATCATGATTCTTGTTATTTAGGCAGATATAATGATATTTATGATTCTCCGCGTGAACCGTTAAAAAAAATTAGTGGAATTGAATTAGTAGAAATGGAACGTAATAAAGATAAAGGATTTTGCTGCGGTGCAGGAGGGGGACGAATGTTTCTTGAAGAAACTCAAGGTTCCAGGATAAATGAAAATAGAACTGAAGAAGCATTGAAAACGAATGCCGAAACCATCGCCTCAGCATGTCCGTTTTGTATGACTATGTTGACCGATGGTCTTAAAACGTTCGATAAAGTTGATAAGGTGAAAGTAAAAGATATTGCTGAGATAGTTCTCGAAAACTGTAAATAAATACCCCCATCACAAACTTATAGGAGGCCCTTATGGAAAAATATCATCAACTGATACAATACCTGCAAAGCTTGGAAACAGATATTGTCAAGTTTTATGAAAAAGGACAATCTGCTGCCGGTACACGTGTTCGCAAAGGTTTAAGCGAACTAAAAAAAATGGCTCAGGATATGAGAAATGAAATTCAGACTCTTAAAGCCGAAAGGAAAGAGGACAAAGTTCCTCCGGCACCTCCAACTATGTAAGATTTGAATCAAGTTAAAGGCTGAATTATAATTAATTCAGCCTTTTTTTAATTATGAAAGCTAATAATGAATATTTTTTTTCACCTTATATACATATGTATATTTGTTTTTACTGCATCAATTAATCTATCGCAAGATTTGAAATCTCCTTCATTTCCGGATTCAGTCTTATCCGTTAATTTGGTAGTTGTAGGAGATTTAATGTGTCATACCAAGCAGTTCGATTATGCGCGAATCTCAAAAGATAGTTTTGATTTCAAACCTGTATTCGCTTGGGTAAAACCGATTATTGAGAATGCCGACTTTGCGATAGGGAATCTTGAAACTACAATTGCTGGAGAGAAAAAAGGCTATTCAGGTTACCCGCTTTTTAATACTCCCGACGAATATTTGGATGCTCTTAGGTTTGCGGGTTTTGATTTATTAATTACTGCAAACAATCATGCGTTAGATTCAGGCAAGGAAGGGGCATTACGTACAATAGAAAAAATTGAAGAATTCGGAATGTTCTATAACGGAACCAATATTTCAAAAGATGATCAAGATTCGGTTAGAATTTATGACATAAAAGGATTGAAAGTAGCATTATTTTCTTACACTGGTTTTTCTAATCGACATGTAAAAGTAAATGGCAATTATACACTAATAAACTATATCGACACTCTCCAAATAAAACGGAACATTTTACGTGCAGACTCTCTTAACCCGGATCTTGTAATTGTATATTTTCATTTCGGTGATGAATATTCAAAAGAGCCGTCGTTTTACCAAGAAGAGATAGTTAAGAAAACAATTCTGTATGGTGCCGATGTTATAATTGCAAGCCACCCTCACGTTTTACAGCCTATTGAATTATTTAAGAGTAATTCGGGGAGAATCGATTCGGGATTTGTTGCATATTCTTTAGGCAATTTTATTTCCAATCAAAGATGGAGATATTCAGACTGCGGAGTAATCTTGAACTTTTCAATCAACCAAACGGTTGATCAAAATATAATCACTCTTGGGGAAATTTTATATACACCAACATGGGTATTTAAAGGCAATACCGGCAGCAGAAATGAATACATTATATTACCGATATATGAAAGCGATAAAGACACATCATTGACTTTCATTAAGAAGAATGATTTGGAAAAAATGAATGAAAGTTTTACAGATACTGAAGAAATTCTTACAAAAAGAAGCAATCGACCCAAACGAGTAATGTTATATAATCAGTTTAACGTAATCCGCGATTCCACAGGATCAAAAGACTTCTAATTTTATGAAACAGATTTTTAATTTATTATTTTTGTTTTGAATTCATAATGAATATTTATTGTACAATATGTTCAAAAGAGCTGAATGAAAAAGAAGACTTCAATGGCAATAATCTTTGCCACTGTATTTATAGATTTAATGGGATTCGGAATTCTCATTCCAATCCTTCCTACTTTTGCAAGTAAAAATCTTGGTGCTTCAGATTTCGAAATAGGAATTGTGGTTGCTTCTTTTTCTTTTATTCAATTCCTTTTTAACCCGGTTATGGGAAAAATAAGCGATAGGGTAGGCAGGCGTCCGATCATTCTAATTTCTCTTTTTGTAACGGCTGTTTCATATCTAATATTTAGTTTTACAACAACTTTTTCTATCCTTCTCTTTTCACGTATGCTTGCCGGTTTGGGTGGAAGCAATATCGGTGTTGCACAAGCTTATATTGCGGATATAACATCAAAAGAGGATAGAGCAAAAGGTATGGGCATGATCGGTGCGGCATTCGGACTTGGTTTTTTATTCGGTCCGCTAATCGGTGGATTATTGGCAAATTTTAGCTATGCGGTTGCAGGTTTCGGTGCTGCGGGATTTTCATTTATCGCATTTATATTTGCTCTTTTGATGCTTCCTGAATCAGTCAAAGATAAATCGTCCGTCAAGATAGTTGAATTCAAGCTCTTCGATTTCAAATTTATAAAGACAACTATGCAGCATCCAGCTATCGGTATTTTGATATTGCTTTTCTTCATCATTATTTTCTCGATGGCAAATATCTATGGTACTTTTTCACTACTTGGTTATAAAGTATATAATTTTTCAGATCAGCAGAACGGTTACTTATTTGGTGTTATAGGGATTGTCAGCACTATTATGCAAGGGGGCGTTATAAGAATTCTATCCCAAAAATTTGAAGATAGATGGCTTATTTTATTTGGTAGTTTTTTCATGATGTTCGGTTTGGGATTTCTCCCATACGGAGGTAATTTTTTAGGTGTTGCTGTTGTTGTTACGGTTCTTTCTATAGGCACAGGAATTTTACAACCGATAATTTTAAGTATGATTTCCAAATTTGCGCCCGAAAAAGATCAAGGGAGTATAATGGGACTTAATCATTCATTTTCGGCTTTCGCAAGGGTGCTTGGTCCTTTGTGGGGTGGTTTCGCGTTTGAAATGATCGGTTATCAATATCCTTTTCTTACAGGTGCTGTATTTACTTTCATTACATTTTTAATTGGTATATTTTTATTAAACTCGTCAAAGTTGCAACAAAAATAGAATGGTAGAAATAGGAAATATAAAAATAGAAAAAGCTCTACTTCTGGCGCCGATGGAAGATATAACCGGTGTGGCTTTTAGGAAAGTCTGTAAAGAATACGGTGCAGATATTGTTTATACTGAATTTGTCAATTCGGACGGACTCATTAGGAATAATAAAAAGACTCAAGATAAAATGTTAATTACAGACGAAGAACGCCCGGTCGGTATCCAAATTTATGGCGGCAACCTTGAGCCAATGATTGAAGCTGCCCGGATAGCAGAAACCGGAAATCCGGATATTATTGATATCAACGCAGGATGCTGGGTAAAGAAAATCGCAAAACGAGGCGCAGGTGCAGGTCTACTTAAAGATCCCGATTTTATGGAGAAAATGGTAAGAGAAATTGTTAATGCTGTCGGGAAACCTGTTACCGTAAAAACTAGAATAGGATGGGATGAAACAGATATCCAAATATTGGAAATTGCAAAACGCATTGAAGATGCAGGTGCAAAAGCATTAACTATTCATTGCCGCACAAGAAGCCAAGGGCACAGCGGCGACCCGGATTGGAAGTGGATTAATAAAGTGAAGGATGTTATAAAGATACCGGTCATTTTAAATGGCGGTGTAATGAATGCCGAAGACGTAAAACGTGCGTTTGATGAAACCTCAGCTGATGGTGTAATGATTGCAAGGGGAGCAATTGGACAACCTTGGATTTTTAAAGAAGCAAAAGAAATTCTTTCAACTGGAAAGATTCCTGATCCGGTTACACCTGATGAAAGAATTTATGCAACATTAAAACATCTTAGACTTGAAACGGAAACAAAAAATGAAAGCCGTGCCGTAATTACATTTAGAAAATTTTATACAGGGTATCTCAAAGGATTATACAACTCATCTAAAATTAGACAGGAATTAATGCGATATACTGAATATAAACAGGTAGAAGATTTGCTTTTAAGTTATTTGGAAGAATTAAAAAATTATGATGAACTACGCAAATTGGAATCAGAATAAATTATAGTATGAAAGGGAAATATGTCTCTTAAAAAAGAAATTATGAATCTCATGGAAGATTATGCGGATATAATGGAATTTAAAGGAGAGAATCCGTTTAAGATAAAAGCCTTCCGGTTTGGTGCAAATGCGGTTAGAAGATCGGAAGGGGATTTTGATGAAAAAGTTAATGATGGTTCAATTAAAGATGTGAAAGGAATTGGGAAAGCTATATTTTCAGTCATCAATGAATATTACTCTACCGGGAAATGCAAAGATTATGAGAAGTTACTAAGTGAAATACCGGACGGAATCTTAGATCTATTTCACATTAGAGGTCTCGGTATAAAGAAGATTAAAACCCTGCATGAGGGGTTGAAGATAAACAATATTGATGATCTGGCCGAAGCTGCCACCGAAGATAGAATTGCAGGCCTTAGCGGTTTCGGGATGAAAACACAAGAGAAAATTGTTGAAGAGATAGCCCGAATAAAATCATCACATGGATTTATTCATTATTACCGCTCTATTGAGATGGGACAATCTCTATTGAAAAATATTATGAAAATCAAATCTGTAACTCAAGGTGAAATTACCGGTGAACTCAGGAGAGGGAATGAAGTAGTTTCAGCAATAGAATTGATTTTATGCATAAATGATGAAGAGGAATTTATAAAAGAAATGGATAAATCATATTCATTCACCGAAATAGTGGATGATTTCCAAAATTATCTTCTCATTGATCTTGATTTACCCATTAAAATAAAAGTTTATTATGTTACGAACGTCTCCGAATTTCAAGCAGCCCTTTTCAAGACAACAGGCTCAGTTGAGTTTTTATCAAGTATAGAATTCAATAGCTCTGTCTGCTCAACAAAAAGTGAAGTTGATATTTTTAGAAGTATGAACTTGCCATATGTTATTCCGGAGATGCGGGAAAAGCAAACATTGGATGCTCCGGTTGAACTCAGAAGGAATTCTGAATTGAGTATAGACGATTTAATAGGATTTCTTCATTTTCATACAACTTATTCAGATGGTTTAAATTCATTAAAAGAGATGGGAGAAGCAGCAGAAAAAGCTGGGTTTAAATATGTTGCGGTTTGTGATCATAGTAAAACTGCATTTTATGCTAACGGTTTAACTGAGGAGCGTATATTATTACAAAAAGAAGAGATAGCTAAGTTAAATAAGAACAGTAATATTAAATATTTTCAGGGAATCGAGAGTGATATTCTAAATGACGGGTCACTGGATTATTCCTCCGATTTTATGAAAAATTTTGAATTTGTTGTAGCATCCGTCCATTCAGGATTTAATCTTTCGGAAGAGGAGATGACGAAACGGGTTATTAAAGCCGTTGAAAATGAGTATACCGATGTATTAGGGCATCCAACAGGAAGACTGCTCCTTTCAAGAAATCCCTATAAAATAAATATGAAAAAAATAATTGATGCTTGCGCTATAAATAATGTGGCTTTAGAAATAAATTCGAATCCTTTTCGCCTAGATCTTGATTGGAGGTTGATTTTTTATGCACGCCAAAAAGGATGTAAATTTGCAATTAATCCGGATGCTCATTCTGTTGATGGTATCAAAGACATAAAATATGGTATTATTATGGGGAGAAAAGGGGGACTTCAGATGGAAGATGTTGTTAATTGTTACACTGCAGACCAGTTTGAGAACTTTTTGAATCGTAAAGTTAATCGATTATAAATTATGGAGCTAATAATGAATCTAAAAGAATTAATTAGAGATGTTCCCAATTTCCCTAAAGACGGGATAATTTTTAAAGATATTACAACTTTATTAAAAGAAAAAAATGGACTCAAAATAGCTTTAGAACAGCTTTATAATCTCGCTAAAAATAAGGAGATAACTAAAGTTATCGGAGTGGAATCACGTGGTTTTATCTTGGGAGGAGCATTAGCTGAAAAGTTAAATGCAGGATTTGTTCCAATCAGGAAGCCCGGTAAATTGCCTGCTCCCAGTGTCAGCGAATCTTACGTTTTGGAATACGGCACTGATGAAATTGAGATTCATAGGGATGCAATACAGCCAGGGGATAAAGTATTGATCCACGACGACCTTCTTGCTACCGGGGGCACAATGGAAGCAGCATGCAAACTAGTTGAAAAATTAGGAGGAGAAATTTCACAGATTTCCTTCCTGATTGAATTAACTTTTTTGAAGGGGCGAGAAAAATTGAAAGGGTATGAAGTTCAGTCATTAGTTAAATACGATTCGGAATAATATTTTTGAACAAATTGCATTTGCCCGTTTACGGATTGTTAGAAAATTACTTTTTCTCTTCCCAGTTTAAAGGAGCAATTATAATAACAAACTCCCCCTTGCTTATTCTTGAGTGGAGTTTTTCTACTAATTCCGACGGGAAACCGCGCCATGTTTCTTCAAATTTTTTAGTTAACTCGCGGCAGACAACAATAAAGCGATTTGGCATGTATTCACTTAATTCGTTCAGAAGTTTTTCGATTCTATATGTTGATTCATAAAGAACTATAGTACGTTCTTCATTTGCCAATATTTTCAATTTCGTTTGCCTTCCTTTTTTTTGAGGAAGAAACCCTTCGAAGACGAATGAATCGGTAGGCAAACCTGCAATACTTAATGATGCCGTAACGGCGCTTGCCCCTGGTATCGAAACAATCTCAAACCCATTCTTTATCGCTGAATTAATAAACCTAACTCCCGGATCCGAAATGCATGGTGTACCTGCATCAGAAACTAATGCACAGTTATCTCCACTGCGAAGACGTATAAGTATACTTTCTATTTTTTTACTTTCACTTTGAGCATTAAAAGAAATAAGCTCCTTTTCTATGTCATAGTGTTTTAGTAATACACGAGTTACCCGGGTATCTTCACACAATATAAAATCGACTGAACGTAATACATTAACGGCTCTGTAAGTTATATCCTCCAGGTTTCCAATTGGTGTAGATACTACGTATATCTTATTTTCAGGCATTACTTTTTTTGCTCCATTTAGCATCTAAATATAGTAAACATAAAAGAAATGATCAGAAAATATGTTTACAAGCTGATTATCTTTTCTCAATCATATTGTTATTCTGATTCTAAAATATTAGCTTGATGTCATTAAAAATGATTGACTGCGATGAGAATCAAATCAAAGCTACAAAGAATTATTCATATTATTATTTTTGCGTTTCTTATTCTATTCATGTTCCAATGCAAGAAAGATACTGCGGAATTGGATACAAAACTGGGAATAGAAATTGATTCTACGAAGTTAGGTCAATCAATAAGTGAGTATAATCTCAAGATTGAATTTAATCCCCCAATTAATTGGGAAGTTATGAAATCAGAGATGTCTTCCAAAAATGAATCTTTGATTAATAAAAGAAAAGCTAAAGAACGTTTTATTTACACACCGCAACTTATATTTTTTAATGAAAGTAAAAGATGTTTTTTAAGCATAGGCAGAATTAAAGATTCCAATGTTAATAGTAATCGAGATTCTCTTCTAAATAACTTTTCTCAAATGATGGTTAGTAAATTCCAATCTGAAAAATTTCTATCGGAAGAGTTTGTGAACAACGGTATTAATATCCGTAAATTTATAATTCATATGCCGCAGATCGTATCATATAAAATTGTTTTTGAAAATAGTGAAAGTGAATTGATTCAATTTGAATACACAATCCCGAATGAATTTTTAAGTAAAGAAAAATTATCCGTTAGTTCATCAATTAGTACCATAAAGTTGCTTCCTTTTTAACGTTTTCCACTTTATAAAACATGTAATATAATTTTAATTCCATTCAAGATTTTACGTAGAGAGTAAGAAATTTGCGTTTCGGTTTAGAATATGTTACACTTACTGTAACAAATTATAAAAATTATGTCATCTTCAACAAAATTATCTACTGCTGTAAAGGCTTTGTGCTACTTGGCAGGGGAATACCCCAAACCGAGAAGCAGTGCGCAAATTTCCGAAAGGATTGGTGTGAATGCATCAAAGTTGCGCCAGCTGCTTTCTATGCTCTCAAAAACTAATATAGTATCGAGCACCAAAGGAACAACCGGCGGTTTTATTCTGGAGAAGGATCCTGAAAAACTTCATCTGCAGGAAATTTATTGCGCCGTAGAGGACAGGAAAGCATTTCATCTTGATGTAAATAGAACCAACGGACAGTCTGCTAATGAAACTGCCAAATTCAACGATTACTTTTTTAATTTATTTGCCGATGTCCAGGTTCAGATTGAAGAAAGAATGAAAACGATAAGTTTATTGCAGGTTATGAGTAAGCTAGGGGTGAGGTCCAATTTTTCAAAATATAATGAATAAAGCAAGGTTAATTGGTAATCATTTTCAATCTATTTACAGAAAGGAAAATATAAATGGAGTTCTTAAAAATTCTGGGAATAAAAGAGAAGAACTACGGTTCTTCAACTGGATTAATTTGGAATAATACTACCGATCAAGGTGAGTTGAAAATTTATTCACCAACGGACGGAAAATATATAGTATCGGTTTATCAAGCTTCGAAAGAAGATTATGTTACAATTGCGGCAAAAGCTAAAGAAGCTTTTAAAATATGGAGAAATGTACCAGCACCCAAGCGTGGAGAAATAGTACGCCAAATTGGTGAGAAACTTAGAAAGTATAAAAATCCTTTAGGCGCTTTGGTTTCTTACGAGATGGGGAAATCTTTACAGGAGGGTTTGGGCGAAGTACAAGAAATGCTCGACATTTGTGACTTTGCGGTTGGTCAATCAAGGCAATTGTACGGATTTACAATGCACTCCGAAAGGCCGAATCACAGAATGTATGATCAATATCATCCGTTGGGGGTTGTTGGGACAATATCTTCTTTTAATTTTCCGGTTGCGGTTTGGTCATGGAACGCGATGATAGCGACAATATGTGGGGATACAAATTTATGGAAGCCTTCATCTAAAGTTCCTCTTACTGCAATAGCTGTGCAAAATATTGTTGGCGAAGTAATAAAAGAAAATGATTTGCCCGAAGGATTGTTCTCGCTGGTTATTGGCAGAGGATCTTCCATTGGTGAGAAAATGCTGAACGATAAAAATGTTCCTTTAATTTCTATTACTGGTTCAATTGATGTTGGGCGGCATGCGGCAGAAGTAATTGCCAAAAGATTCGGGCGCGCCATTCTTGAATTGGGCGGAAACAACGCTGTAATTGTTACACCGGAAGCGGATTTGAAAATGGCAATTCCTGCTATTGTTTTCGGTGCTGTTGGAACTGCCGGTCAAAGATGTACTTCTACACGGCGTTTAATCTTACATGAAGATATTTACGATAAAGTAAAAGGATGCTTGGTTAAAGCGTACGGTAGTTTGAAAATTGGTAATCCGTTAGATTCAGAGAACCATGTCGGTCCGTTAATTGATAAAGCCGCTGTTGAGATGTTCAAAGATGCTCTCAAAAATGCTGAAGCTGAAGGGGGAAAAATTATTTTTGGAGGGGATATTTTGGATGGTAAAGGCTACGAATCGGGATGTTACGTGATGCCGGCGATAGTTGAGGCTGAAAATAATTTCAAGATAGTCCAAGATGAAACATTTGCTCCGATTTTATATTTGATCAAATATAGCGGAGATGTTCAGTCCGCGATTGAAATACAAAATGATGTTGTACAGGGGCTTTCTTCAGCCATTTTTACAAATAATTTGCGCGAATCGGAGTTGTTTTTATCACAATCCGGATCTGATTGCGGAATTGCAAATGTAAACGTTGGAACATCGGGAGCAGAAATAGGCGGAGCATTTGGAGGTGAAAAGGAAACCGGCGGTGGCAGAGAATCCGGTTCCGACGCGTGGAAAACATACATGAGGCGTCAGACAAATAATATAAATTATGGCACCGAATTACCCCTTGCACAGGGAATTAAATTTGAAATTTAGTATATCTTTACAAGTATAAATTTGCTGAATTAATTCTGAAGTGCATGTTCGAAATCAAGTATGTGATCTGAACTTACACTTGAACTTGAACTACATTCTGTTGAGTGAGAGATTCAGTCCAAGAATGTTATTAACCTTCTTGATCATGATTATAAACTCCACTATGAGTTGAAAGGAAGATTTAAAATAAATAAAAAATAAATTCTGGCATACCTACCTATTGCGGAGGACGATATGGAAAGATGTATTGGCATTCGTCGTGAAGACAAAAATATTTGGGAAAGAAGAGTTCCACTAACTCCAAATCATGTTGCAGATTTAAAATCTCAATTCGGTATTACAACTAAAATCCAACCATTCCCAACAAGAGCTTTCAGTGATCAAAAATATACTGACTCTGGTGCCGTAGTGTCTGAAAACATTAGTGAGTGTCCTGTTGTATTCGCTGTAAAAGAAATTCCGATTGATTTTCTTTTACCTGATAAGACGTATGTATTTTTCTCACATACAATGAAAGGGCAGGGTTATAACATGCCTCTTCTTCAGAAATTGCTTGATCTGAAAGCAACATTGATCGACTATGAATGCATTAAAGATGAAAAAGGGAGAAGACTTGTCTTCTTTGGCGTTTATGCGGGTATTGCCGGAATGATTGAAACACTTCATGGTATTGGGATAAAATATCAAAACCTTGGGATTGAAACACCCTTCTTAAAAGTAAAACCCGCTTATGAATACAAAGATATTACACACGCAAAAGAAGAAATCAAACTGATTGGGGACGAGATAAGAGAAAAGGGATTACCGGAAGAGATATTACCTTTTACAATTGGTTTTAACGGCTACGGTAATGTTTCCAAAGGTGCGCAGGAAATATTTGACCTTTTGCCGCATAAAATAACAACACCGGATGAACTTTCTTCAATCTCCTCAGACAAGAAAAATGTTATTCACAAAGTAGTGTTTGAAGAGAAACATATGTTCGAACCGATTGACACATCTAAAGATTTTGTGTTGGAAGATTATTTCAAGAATCCGGAAAATTATAAATCCCAATATGAACGTTACATCCCTTACTTAGATGTAATTGTGAATTGTATTTTTTGGCATAACAAATGTCCAAAACTTGTAACAAGAAAATTTCTAACAGAAAATCCAAAGATAAAATTAAAAGTAATAGGCGATATCACCTGTGACGTTGACGGCGCAATAGAATTTGTTACTCATGTTACCACTCCCGATAAACCGGCACTTACATTCTATCCTGAAACAGGGGAAGTGAAAGAAGGATACGAAGGGGAAGGCCCGTCTGTAATTGCTATAGATAATCTACCATGCGAGTTACCGGTTGACTCATCCACAGGTTTTGGGGATGCTTTGTTTCCGTTTATCAATGCTATTGTAAACACTGATCAATCAAAATCATTTTCAGACTTGGACTTACCTCCTGAAATCAAAAATGCCGTCATCACTTTTCATGGGGAGTTAACTCCTAATTTTACATACTTAAAAAAGAGTTTAGAATCTTAATCACCAAAGAAATAGACTAAATCCTGAAATATTGTAGAGACTTAATTATGAAAAAAATACTTATTCTGGGCGCGGGCTTAGTGGCCAAACCAATGGTGCAATACTTATTAAAGTGCAAAAATTATTTTGTAACGCTTGCCGATAAAGAAAAAGATAGAGCAAGTTCTTTGACCGGGGGAAACAGTAATGCGAGAGCAATCAGTCTTGATGTAGCGGATAAAACAGCCCTGTCAAATTTAATTAAAGAATCCGATATTGTAATAAGTTTACTCCCTTATACATTTCACGTTGCGGTTGCGGAAATATGTTTGGATCACAAAGTATCGTTAGTTACTGCTTCTTATGTTAGCCCTGCTATGAAAGCGCTTGACGAAAAAGCGAAAGAAGCAGGAATATTATTTTTAAACGAGATTGGATTAGATCCCGGTATTGATCATATGTCTGCTATAAAAATAATTCATGAAGTTGAAGAGAAAGGCGGGAAGGTCGTTTCATTTGAATCTATCTGCGGCGGTTTGCCGGCCCCTGAAGCTAATGACAATCCTTTCGGTTATAAATTTTCATGGAGCCCGCGCGGTGTTGTAATGGCAGGCAGGAATAATGCTCACTATCTGAAAGATGGTAAAGAAGTTATTATTGAGGGGAAAGATCTATTTACGAACAACTGGATAAAGGAAGTCGAATCATTGGGCGCTTTGGAAGTTTACCCAAACCGTAATTCTATGATTTATGAAGAACTTTACGGATTAAAGGGAGCTCATACAATCTTCCGTGGCACATTCCGTTATCCCGGCTGGTGCGATACTATTCTTAGAATTTCCCGGCTTGGATTCTTGAATGACGAAGAAAAACCTGAATTATCCGGGAAAACTTTTGCAGAAGTTACTGCTGCTTTAGTTGGAATCGAAGATGTAGAAAATATTAAAACGAAAATCGCAGAGAAGCTCGACTTGCCGATTGATTCCGATATTATTTCCAGGTTAGAATGGCTGGGTCTATTCAGTGATGATACGATTAAAGCCAACCCGGTTACATTGCTTGATATTTTAGCAAACCGTATGCTTGAGAAAATGCCTTATAAAAGAGGCGAACGCGATATGATAGTTTTGCAGCATGACTTCATAGCCGAGTATCCTAACAAGAAAGAGCACATCGTATCATTGCTAATTGATTTCGGTATTCCCAACGCCGACTCATCAATGGCGCGTACCGTTTCATTGCCCGCTGCTATGGCGGTTAAATTAATTTTAGAAAATAAAATTAAACTTACCGGCGTTCATATACCAAACCTGCCTGAAATATACCTGCCTGTTCTTAAAGAATTGGAAGAAATGAATATCAAATTTACGGATACGGTTGAAGTTTTATAATTTCCAAAAACATTTAGGGACATGATGACTTGTCCAGACCCTTAGGGATATCATATCCTTACTTAAGTATTTTGTGATAAAACCCGGTTTCTTAGCTATAATATAGAAACCGGGTTTTTCAATATAAAAATTAGTTGACAAGTCGTACATAAAACCGTACGTTTGGAAAAAAGGAATTAAAAATGTTGAGTATAAGTGTTACAAAAGCAAGAGAGACACTCTATAAATTAATCGACCGTGCAAAAGCAGAGGGGGAACCGATTAAAATAACCGGCAAGCGAGGCAATGCTGTTTTACTTTCTGAAGATGACTGGCGCGCAATAAGCGAAACTTTATATCTTCTTTCAATTCCAGGTATGAGAGAATCAATCCGTGAAGGGATTGAAACTCCCCTAAGTAACACTTCGGACAAAATTGAGTGGTAATGTATAAATTAGTTTATACAAAACAAGCATTAAAAGATGCGAAGAAAATATCTTCAGCAGGATTACATGAAAAAACAGAAGAGCTGTTAAAAATCATTTCAAAGAATCCCTTCCAACAAACACCCACATTTGAAAAGTTAGTCGGCGATCTATCCGGCGCTTATTCCCGTAGAATTAATATCCAACACAGATTAGTTTATCAGGTTTATGAAAAAGAAAAAACAGTAAAGATTATTAGAATGTGGATACACTACGAATAAAAATATTGTAGGGACACGATATATCGTCTCCCTACTTAAATGAAAATTAGCTAAATTTACTCCATGAAAATTTCACTCAAAGATGAACTGAAAAAACTCCTTTCAATTATCAAAGAACTTGATAAAAAAGTAGTTATAATTTTTATCGCGGTTGGTATTTTGCAGACGGTTTCCTGGTATTATGCTTCCCGCAGGTTCTTCAGAACAAATTTTTATCATAGCTTATTTGCCGGAGAACCTAATGTACAGTTATACGAATATCTCTTTTGGTTCATTACGGATTTCTTTGTGCTGTTTATTGTTCCGGTATTAATAATAATTTTCATTCATAAAGAAAGACCCAAAGAATACGGTTTAAAATTCGGTGATGCTAAAATCGGTTTCTTTATTACGGTGATATTTTTAATTGTGATGGGAATAATTGTATGGTTTGTTTCATCGATGCCTTCTTTCGCAGTTAAGTATCCTCACCTTCAAACTGCAAGAGGTGATTGGACTATTTTATTAATTTATGAAACCGGAATGCTTATATACATGTTCGCATGGGAATTTATTTGGCGTGGTTATATGTTGTTCGGGTTGGAAGAAAAATTCGGTTACTACGCCGTGTTGATACAGATGTTGCCTTTTGTAATATTGCACAACGGCAAACCGGATATCGAAACATTCAGCGCCATCATCGCCGGCATTGCGCTTGGAATCCTGGCATTGCGTACACGTTCATTTTTATACGGTGTGTTTGTTCATTTCGGCGTTATGCTAAGTATCGATTTTATTTCTTCGCTCCGTTTCCGAGTTCAAGATTACGGAGTTGGGTTGGATTCACTGGTGAAAGTAATATCAGGATTGTTTTAGCGAATAAGTTTATTATTGAATTAGAATAAAGGAGTAATCATGAGATTTTGTTTAAATGTAGATCACGTAGCATTTCTTAGGAATGCTAGGGGAGAAGCACACCCCGATCCAGTTACATTCGCTTTAATGGCCGAAATGTATGGAGTAGACGGTATAGTTGTACACTTACGTGAAGACAGGCGTCACGTTAACGAAAGAGATTTGCGACTTTTACGTGAAATGATAAAAACCAAACTCGATCTTGAAATGGCTGCCGAAGATGAGATAATAAAAATTGCGCAGGATGTTGTGCCGGATTTAGCAACTTTAGTTCCTGAAAGACGGCTGGAATTAACAACAGAAGGCGGCTTGAATGTAATTGATAATTTAAAAAAAATTAAAGAGACAATTTCACGTTTGCATGAATTCGATATCCCCGTTTCACTTTTTATTGAACCTGATATTGCACAGATAGATGCTTCAGCCGAAATTGAAACCGACTTGATTGAAATACATACCGGCAAATTTGCAAATGCTGTAAATGAAGAAGATATGTTTGAAGAATTAGAGGCAATTCGCATTGCGGCAAAACATGCTAAAAAATTAGGATTAGGTGTTAACGCCGGACACGGGTTGGATTATCTTAACATCAAGGAGTTCATTTCAATTGAAGATATCGACGAGGTCAGTATTGGTCAGTCTGTGATTGCACGATGTGTTTTTGTTGGCCTTGAACAAGCGGTAAAGGAAATGATGACGTTGATAAATGGAAAATAATATTACAATAAAATTTTGGAATACTCATTTCTACAATCCGTTGATGGAAAATTATAAATAGAAATCTCTGAAAAATTCTGAAATATGTCTTTACGAACGGAGCGCAGCAAACTTAACCAGGCTTTTTAGTTCTAAAACGAGATTGCCTGCTTTCTTCGCAAAAAGGTTTAGAGAAATTTGCAATTACACATCTCTTTTAATTTTTCAGAGATCACGATTAATTAATTGATCAGAGCAGCACAGGATAAGTTCTTTTATATTTTATTATGGTATACAAAATTAATACATGGGAGTATATATTGAAAATTGAAGCCCTTCTATTCGATCTTGACAACACATTAGTTCTATTTAATGAGTCGGAATTTTTCAAAGCCTATTCGGCAAAATTATATATGTCGTTTCACGATTTACTATCCCCTGAAGAGTTCGGTAAAAAGCTAATGCACTCCAGCGTTGTTATGACAAACAATGACGGGAAATTGAACAACGCCTCCTTTTTCATAAAAGATTTTGGAAAAGATATTAACGAAACTGAGGCGGAATTATGGAAAAGGTTTGAAGATTTTTACACTGCCCATTTCGAACAGTTTCAATATTTAATGACCCCGCTGCCTGGAATTAGAGATTTATTTATGCGGCTTAAAGAGAGAGGTTATAAAATCGTAATCGCGTCCAACCCGATGTTTCCGGAAAATGTTCAACATTATCGTCTTAAATGGGCAGGTATTGATGATGTCGGCTTTGATCTCATAACTCATGCGGAGAATTCAACATACTGTAAACCGAATAAGGCATACTACACAGAAATCTGTGAGAAAATAAAAGTAAAACCTGAACATTGTATGATGGTAGGAAACGATCCGTTTAATGATATGATAGCTTCAAAAATTGGGATGAAAACTTATCTCACTACCGATGGTGAAGATAATGCCGTCGATGTGAGTCGTGAGCTTACAATAAATAATCATTATGAAATGCCAGTACCTGATTATAAAGGAAAGATAGGGGAGTTGATAAATAAGCTGGACGGTTTGGGATAGAAAGTAGAAACATCTTTGTAATATTTATTAGGAGGCTGTCTCAAAAATCACATTTAATGAACAATATTTTTTGAGACGGCCTCACAAATTGAGCAATAAAACTAGTTAAGTTCTCCGTTCTCGGCTGCTTTTTTCAACTCTTCATTAGCAAATACAGCAACTTCAACTCGGCGGTTCTGGCGTCTTCCTTCTTGAGTGTCATTGGAAGCAACCGGCTCATTCCAGCCTACACCAACAATTGTAAATCTGGAAGAATCAACTCCTTGACTCTTTGCGTAATCTGCAACTGATTTCGCTCTTTTTTCTGATAAGGTTTGATTGTAATCTTCTTTGCCGGTATTGTCGGTATGACCAGTTATCACAATATTCGTATCTTCATACTTGTTTAATATTTTGGCAAGCTTGGTTATGTTTGTTTTTGCTTCCGGCGCAAGTGTTGATGAATTAGTAGCGAATAAAATACCCGAGTCGAGTGTGATTTTAATACCCTCACCGACTCTTTCCACATTAGCGCCATCCAGATCTTCTTTCATTTCTTCTGCTTGGTTATCCATATAATTACCGATAGCAGCTCCGGCTGTTCCGCCTACTACAGCCCCGATGATTGCGCCTGCCGCGGTATTGCCGGAAGCTTTACCAATCAAAGCCCCCAAAGCTCCACCAGCTGCCGCACCAATGCCTGCTCCTTTTGCTGTGTTACTCATGCTGGCACATCCGTTTAAGGATAGTGAAACGGCAAGTACAAAAACCATTAATAACACACTTGTTTTTTTCATTATAAATTCTCCTTGAAATTGTTGTATAATCTGTAAACATTTATGAATCAAATATTGTTCAATTTCGTGGTCCATATGATGCAAATATTAAATTTAATAATCAATTCTACTTTACACTATAAATTGCTTTGTATGATCTAACTCATGTTTAATGATATTCATAATTAATTAGGAATAAACCAAGTTAAATTGAGTTGAAAAATTATCAAACATAATCAGCGTAAATCAAAATTTATTTATATTGCGTACTAAAAATGGGAACAATATGTCTTTAAAAGTAGGATTTGATAATGATAAGTATTTGTTAGAACAGACATCCGCAATTCTTGAACGAGTTCATCGCTTTAATGACAAACTTTATTTGGAATTCGGAGGTAAATTATTATTCGATTACCATGCATCGCGTGTTTTACCGGGTTTCGATCCGAATGTAAAAATGCGTCTTCTCCAAAAATTGAAAGATCAAATTGACGTAATTCTTTGTATATATGCAGGAGACATCGAAAGGAAAAAAGTCCGTGCCGATTTTGGTATCACTTACGATTCCGATGCGTTGAAAACAATTGATGATTTCGATGAATGGGGAATAACTATCAACGCGGTTGTTATTACTAGATATGCAGATCAACCTTCTGCAAAAGCTTTTAAAAATAAGTTGGAACGTAGAGGGGTGAAAGTATTTACACATACTTATACCAAAGGATATCCCACGGATGTAGATTTAATAGTAAGTGATGAAGGATACGGAGCTAATCCATATATTGAAACAAGCAAACCGATTGTAATCGTAACGGGACCAGGACCGGGCAGTGGTAAGCTTGCCACATGTTTAGGGCAATTATTTCATGAGTATAAGAGAGGTGTAAAAGCCGGTTACGCTAAATTTGAGACTTTCCCAATCTGGAATATCCCGTTGAAACACAAAGTGAACGTAGCATACGAAGCGGCAACTGTCGACTTGAAAGACGTTAACTTGATAGACCATTATCATTTGGAAGGCTACAACGAAAAGACAGTCAACTACAATCGCGATATAGAAGCATTCCCACTGTTGAAAAGAATTATTGAGAAAATTACAGGTGGAGAATCATTCTACAAATCTCCTACAGATATGGGAGTAAACAGAGCAGGTTTCGGGATTGTAGACGATGAAGCCGTTCAGGAAGCAGCACATCAAGAGATAATTAGACGTTACTTCAGGTGCTCGTGTGAATATGCTATGGGATTTGTTGAAAAAGAAATTCTTGAAAGAGCAGAATTGATTATGAAAGATATAGGAGGTTCTGAGGTTGATAGAAAGGTCGTAATTCCTGCACGTGAAGCAGCAGCAGCAGCTGAAAGGAAAGGTAAAGGAAACGAAGGTGTATTCTGCGGAGCGGCAATTGAGTTAAAAGACGGTACGATTATTACAGGCAAAAATTCGTCTTTGCTTCATTCGGCTTCCAGTTTGATTTTAAATGCAACTAAATATTTAGCTACGCTGCCCGATAATCTTGATCTTATACCGAAAAATGTTATAGATTCAATTACATATTTGAAAAAAGAAGTATTAAACGGGAAGATGGTAAGTTTGGATGTAGAAGAAGCATTGATAGCGCTCAGTATTAGCGCTATTTCTAATCCGGCTGCAAAGATGGCCGTTGAACACCTCAAAGAATTGCAGGACTGTGAAATTCATTTAACCCATATTCCAACACCTGGGGATGAAGCCGGTTTACGAAAACTTGGTGTTAACTTAACATCAGAACCTGATTTTTCATCAAAACAATTATTTATGAGTTAAACCAATGGGAATTTTTAATTTATTTAAGAAAGATCCTACCGAGACATGGTCTGAAAACAGACTTATTGAAAAAGTATTAAATTTTCGAAACGGATCATTCGGAGGAATTAATTTCGGTGATAAACCGGAATTGCTCATTAAATTCGGAAAACCTGAGAATGCAAAACCATTCAAGAAGAAATCTTTCATTTACGGAAAAGAAGGTTTCATTGTTTCATTTGATGAAACAACAATCAACTATTTTTCTTTTGCATTAGTCGATAACGAATATGAAAATATAATTGGCAGTGAATTTCAACTTGTCGATATGAAAGGGAATTATCATACGCTGTCAAATCTTACAACGGTTGATGATCTTGAAAAAATATTGGGTAAAGCAACTGAAATTTACGAAAGCGAAGAAGGGGAAGACAGGGTTTATAATTACGGAAAGTATCAAATTGATATTGAATTGAGTCCGGATGGTAAATTAGTCTGTTTTGACGTATCAATTTAGAGGAAATTAAAATGAAATATCGATTACTAATAATACCAATCATTTTCCTACTTGTGATGATGAGTGAAATTCCGGCTCAAGAAAAGTCAGGTGAAAGTGTAACTAAAATTGTTATGCTTGGGACGGGAAATCCTAACCCAGATCCTGAACACTCCGGGTGTTCAGTTGCAATTGTGGTTAATGATGTCCCGTACATCGTCGATTTTGGTCCGGGTGTGGTTCGTCAGGCAACTGCAATGTCACCCCGATACGGCGGATCAATTGAAGGATTGGCAGCGAAGAATATCAAACGTGCATTTCTAACACATCTCCATTCAGATCATACAACTGGGTACCCGGATTTGATTTTAACACCATGGGTAATGGGGCGTGATGAACCTTTGGAGGTTTACGGGCCGGAAGGTATAATATCCATGACTGAAAATATATTAGAGGCTTACGAAGAAGATATTCGATATAGGCTTTACGGATTACAGCCGGCAAATAATCAAGGTTGGCGTGTAAACGCTCATGAAATTACCGAAGGAGAAATCTATGAGGATAATAATGTTAAAGTAGAGGCATTCCTAGTAAAACACGGGAGTTGGCCAAATGCATATGGTTATCGTTTTGCAACGCCTGATAAAGTGATTGTATTATCAGGTGATACTGCGCCTTGCGAGAATATTGAAAAATATAGTAATGGAGCCGATGTATTGATCCATGAAGTCTATTATAAAAAAGGTTGGGATAAGTATAACGACTTCTGGAAAAATTATCACTCGGCGAATCATACTTCAACTTATGAACTAGGTGAACTCGCTAATAAAATTAACCCCGGATTAATTATTCTTTATCACACATTGTATTGGGGCGGTACCGATAAGACTATTCTGGATGAAATCGCGGAAATTTATGACGGCAAGGTAGTAGTTGGATCCGACTTGTCAGTATATTGAATAAATAGTCTTGGGATCAATAATAGGGCAGTGGAGGGATTAATGGAAGAATCAAAAATATTATGGGGAATTGTAACGAGCATTAACAAATCATGGGCTGAAGGAGATATATATTCTATTAAACATGCGTTCCATGAAAACGTTGTGGTTGCAGGTCCTGATTATCAGCACCTCTGCGAATCAAAAGAAGACTGCATTAAAAGTTACGAGCACTTTGCAAACAACACCAAAGTAAAGGGATTTAAGGAATTTGATCCTGTTGTGGATGTATTTGGATTAACAGCTGTTGTTAGTTACACATTCGATGTTCAGTATAAAATGAATGACAAAGATTATGATGAAAAGGGGAAAGAAGTTTTAGTTTTTTCAAAAGAAAGCGGGAAGTGGTTAATAGTCTGGAGGATGTTAGTTCCGGTACAAGCCGATTCATAATTCATATTGATTCAATAGGTCAATAAATATGCTATTGCAATCGAGCATAAATATATCAATATTTTAAGCGGGGTAAATCAATAATAGATGGGGGAATCTATGAGAAGATTTTCTATTGTAGTATTTGTACAATGCTTACTTATTGCGACACTTATCTCTTCCTGCAGTAATCAAAAAATCAGTTTTAAATTAATTGAAGTGGCGGAATCGGATCAATTGTGGACCGGTGTTGCGGCAACGAACGATGGAAGGTTGTTTGTTAATTATCCAAGGTGGGTGCCGAACATTGAATATTCTGTAGCGGAGCTAAAAGAAAATAATGAAGTGATACCATTCCCAAATGAAGAGTGGAATTCATGGGATGGCGAGAAGGATCCGAAAGATTATTTTGTATGCGTACAAAGCGTTTATATTGATAATGAAGACTTTTTGTGGATACTGGATGCCGGAACATTTTTAGGCAATGGTGTGATTGAAAACGGTGCAAAACTCATCAAGATAGATCCGGCAGACAATAAGATAATTGATATAATATTTTTCGGGAATGATACGGCTTTGAAGGAAAGTTATTTAAATGATGTTCGAGTGGACATAAGAAATAATTTCGCTTTCATAACCGACTCGGGATTGGGGGCTATTGTAGTTGTCAATCTCAGTACAAAACAATCGCGACGTGTGTTAGCCGGCCATCCGTCGACAAAGGCGGAGGATGTTGTTATCAAAATTCATGGTGAAGCATGGCTGCAGCGTGATTCAAGTAAACCTCAAGTTCATTCGGATGGAATAGCTTTAGATAAAAATAATGAGTTTGTATATTACCAGGCTTTAACAGGGTACAATCTTTTCCGGGTTCCTGTAGTTAAGCTGGAGGATTTCTCAATTGAGGAATCTCAGTTTCACGGTTTTGTAGAACATGTTGCTAAATCAGGGCCGGCGGATGGAATTATGTTCGACTCAAAGAATAATCTCTTCTTAAGTTCTCTTGATGAAGGTGCGATCAGATTCTTAGATCAGAATGGAAATATTAATATTGCGGTTAAAAGTGAATTATTGGAATGGCCGGACAGTTTCTCGATCATTGCAAATGGAGATATATTTTTCACCGACTCAAAATTGAACAAAGCATATCAGCCGGGAGTAAAATATAAAATTTACAAACTGATTAGTGAGTAATCATTTAAAATATAATTCTTGTTATTAGTAAAAAAAAATAAAAATTCATGCAGCCCTTGGAGGGGAATTCATAAACAAGAAAAACTTGTTGCGCTTACTAAATTCTTTATCAAAAAAGTTATTTGTTAAAAAGAATTTCATAGTCCGATCTTTTAGAATTCAACCGAAGGTATTCTAATTGGAAGAACCCAACCTTCCTCTTAAAATAAAAAAGATCAGCAAACACTGACTTTTTGTACACCCGTAGGGATTCGAACCCCAAACCTTCTGATCCTAAGTCATCATGATTCTGTGATTTTACACTAAAAACAAAGATTTTGTCTGGAACTCCATACATAGTCCATACAGTACAGCAAAGGAGTTCAATATGTTTTTAGTAAAAAACAATAAGTCTACCTTTTACCAAATTGTATATTTTGTAAACGGTAAAAGAACAACCCATTCTACGAAAAAAACAACCAAATCAAAAGCTATTTTGTACCTGAAAGATTTTGAAAAAAATCTTAGCAATCCTTTGACCGAAACTCCTTCAGTGACTCAAGAAACTCTTTCTGATTTCAAAGACGAATACCTTGAATATGCGAAGCCTGTCAAAACAAAAAATATTCAGATTCCATTGCGTATTCTTTCAAATACTTTATTGAATATGTCAGTGATGTTCCCTTAAATGAAATTGAAACTCGTACAGTAGATAAGTTTATAAATTCAACTTTTATGCATACTCTAAGGGGAGCTCATCATTATTACCGTACTCTCAAGGCTGCGTTTAATAAGGCGGTGGACTGGGAATACATTGAAGCAAATCATTTCATAAAAGTGAAGCTGTCGAAGAAGCAATGGGTAATGCCAGCGTATATTGATATTTATCAGTTGGCAGTTATAATTAGTCAGCTTGAAGAGGGGATTGTAAGAGATGTTATAACATTTGCGTTTTATACCGGAATGAGATTAAGCGAGATAGTTAATCTCAGGTGGCGAAATGTTGATCTTGAAGAGAAAGTAATTGCTGTAGGGGACGAAGAGTTTGAGACGAAGAGTCGAATGCAGAGAATAATACCAATGTGTGGGGAAGTTTTTGAGCTGTTGAGGAAAATACAATTGTCATCAGCCATTGAGAGAAATAGTTATGTGTTTGGGAAAAATAATGGAGTACCGTTTACGGGGGATTATTTCTCGAGGAGGTTCAAGAGAGCTTGTAGAGCAGCGGCTCAAGATCCGTTGAGTAATATTAGTAATGAAATTCATTTTCATTCCCTCCGGCATTCGTTTGCTTCGCATCTGGTTCAGCAAGGAGTTTCATTGTATGTAATTAAAGAGTTGTTGGGGCATAGTTCAATTTCTACTACAGAGATTTATTCTCATTTGAATATGGAGAGTTTACGGGGGCGGTAGGTAGGTTTGATCAGCCTATAAATGAAATACGGTGGAGAAATACGTCTAAGATGGAGTCTGTAAAATAGTTTGTGTAAATGGAATTCAGGTTTAGGTAGACTCATCAAATCTTTCCTTAAAATAAATTGGAAAGGACAATAATCCAATTCCGTATTGGCCAGATCCTTAGTTGTAAGCACTCGACATTCTATTTGCAGCAATAATTTTCTTGACTGTAATGCAAAGGAATAGTATTTTGGACATACTTTCACAATGTTTGAAAGAATGTATTCCTTTCATTCCAAAGCATGATTTCAAAATTTTTGCGATTTTTAATAAAATCTTACGGAGACAAAAAAGTTACTCAAATTTTCGATTTAAAAAATAATGGACATAAACTACACTCAGGATTTAAAAAGGACTTAAAATTATGAGAACTAAAAAATCAATTTCATTAATCATTTTTTTACTTTTAGTTTTTCCATGTAGTCTGTTTGCGCAGGATTACAAACCTGGTTTAATTGGAACATATTTCAACAGCCGCACTTTTGTTGAACCTGATAATAGTGTTGATATAATTCCAAGTCTTGATATCAATTGGGAAAAATCTCGTGGAAGCGACTGGTCTGCTAGATGGCATGGTTATATTGAGGTACCTGTTAGCAGCCGGATTAAATTTTTTGTAGATGTGAAAGATGCATTCTTAATGTTTATAAATGGACGTACTGTTATAGATGGACTTGATGAGAGTGGTGCAAGAGAAGGTGAGTATGATCTTGACGCTGGAGTAAAGTATCCAATTGAAGTCCATTATATTTCTCTATACGGGAAAGCTAAAGTACATCTTTATTGGGAGTGGGAAGGAAAAGAACGTTCTATAGTTCCTTCATCAGCATTTAGTTATGATGCAAATGAATTACCTGAAAATTACAAAGTCTTTGATTTTGATAACAGAACTTTTGCTGGTGATGAGGAAGATAAGGGTGTTGTAACAGATTTGCCAAGGTTTACAGGAGGTTTTCCCCCATACGCTGATACGGATTATCATGATGGACAATTTCGCCCTGCAGTTGGCGTACATAACTACAAAATTGTTAGATCCAACCGCAAGTTTCCTGAACTGGTAACCGAAGTGGTTCCTAATTATCCTGATTCTGAATTCAAGGATACAGGCTTTACATACAATCACCAGCCGATGATCTGTTATTGGAAAGATAAGTTTTGGGTATTTTATGAAAGCGGTCCGGTTCACGAGCATCAATCACCTTGCTATGGACTTATTACCTGGTCGGAAGACAAAAACAATTGGGCAATGCCTCAGGAAATATTCCCTGCATTTCAGTTTATAAATAGGAAACATGAAAATAGGCTAGAGTATTCTCTTTCTCATCAGCGTTCAGGTTTTTATATCGCACCAGACGGGAGACTTCTTGTAATCGGTTTTTATGGCTTAGAAGGTTCACCAAATGATGGTAAAGGAGTCGGTAGAGCTATCCGCGAAATTAAAGGCCCTGGCAATTATGGCCCTTTATATTGGGTTAGGTATAATGAGTACCAGGGATACTCGAGGGAGAACTCTCCACATTTTCCATATTACAAAGATGCCGAAGATGAAGGATTCATTAAAGCTGTAGATGCATTATTAGCAGATAAATTAATGGTGCAGCAATGGTTTGAAGAAGATCAGGACAATACCGACAATTTCTTTGTCTATGCTGATAGAAACACTCGCTATCTAAAAGCATTTGATTGGTACACATTGCCAGATCAAAGAATAGTGGGAATGTGGAAATGGAGAAGGTTGGTTGTAGCAGACAAATGGGAACCTGGAAAAATCAGCATGCAGGGCTTGGGTGAAAATATTTATTACGGGGGAGCAAAAATATGGGGACAAAAAACTAGTGATAATAAATATGCCCTTATATATAATCCTGTAAAGAATACTACTTATCGTCATCCGTTAGCTGTTACTACTAGTAGCGACGGTTTGAATTTTGACACATACTTTTTAAATGTTCATTCCGAAACACCACTAATGAGATATGGCGGCGGGAACAAAGACGGCGGCGGCGGTCAGTACATACGCGGAATTTCCGAGGGTAACGGAACACCTTCAGATGGAGATGTCTGGCTTACTTATTCATCAAATAAAGAAGATATTTTTGCAACTCATGTGCCTGTTCCGATTGTAGGTACGGTAGATGAAGATGTTGATGAAGATTTTGAAAACGTTGAACCGAGAGAGTTCATACCTGGCTGGAATATTTATACCGGTTCATGGAATGAAGTTGCTGTTGCTGAAGTTGATAACAATAACGTACTCCGTTTTCAAGATAAAGATCCCTACGATTACGCCAAAGCGGTTAAAGTATTTCCTGAAACTTTAAAATCTGAAATTTCATTCCGTATCTCGGCTAATCAAGTTAAAGATGGTGCTATGGAAATAGAAGTACTTAACTATAAAGGACAAAGACCGGTAAGAATTATTGTTGATGGTAACGATGGAAAAGTTAAAGCTTGTGATGGAGAAAATATGGTGGATGTCGCTTCTTATGAGAAGGAGACCTGGATCGACTTTAAATTATCTGTCGATACCGAAAAGAGTAGCTACTCTATTAAATTAAATGAAGCTGCAGTTTTAGAGAATGCGAAATTTGCGGAAACTTTGAATAATGAAGACAATCCTTATAAATCCAAGTTTGAAATCCCTACTATTGAAAGAATTGAGTTTCGTACGGGTAAATATAGAATGAAGGATTTCAGTAGATATGGATACGGTGCGAATGAATTTCTAAGATATGAACCCGATTTACCGAACCCGGATGATGCTTTAGAGAATGCTGTTTTTCAATTGGACGATGTGAAAATTATTACATCGGAATAATTTTATGATTTTGTTTATTTCCGTACACTGGAGTGTAAATGTCTAACAGGCGAATATTAATTCTATTGTCGGTAATATGCATTCAATTTTTTCTATACCAATTTCCGCTGCAAGCTGGGGAAGGCAAATATGATTTCACAAATAGTGTGATTGTCACTTCTGCCGATTTGAGCAGTGTGGAGGAAAAGGCAATATTGGTTTTAATTGAAGAGGTTGAAAAACGAACCGGAATAAAATTAGTCAAAACAGAGATATGGCCTGAAGACTCTAAATCGGTTATTGCTGTAGGATTGTTAACCCAAATTGACCGATTTGCAATGCCTTATGTTGAGGAAATAAAAAATGTAAAAATAGAAGGAAGTGAGGGATTTTATTTAAGGGTATTCGGGCAAACCGATAAATCAGTAATCATTGCAGGACAAGATGAACGCGGAATTCTATATGGTATTGGCTATCTATTAAGAAAGATGTCGCTCACAAATAATTCGATAATGATTCCTTCCGATCTTCAAGTTAATACATCACCAAAATACCCTTTGCGCGGACATCAACTCGGTTACCGACCCAAAACTAATGCTTACGATGCATGGACAGCGGAACAATTTGACCAATATATTAGAGAACTAGCATTGTTTGGGACAAACAGTATTGAAATAATTCCGCCGGTTAGTGATGATGACCTTACAAGCCCTCTTATGCCGGTTCCTCCAATGGATATGATGATTCAACTGTCTGATATGATTAATTCTTACGGTCTTGATGTTTGGATTTGGTATCCCAACGTGGGAGATGACTATTTAACAGAAGCAGGAATGGAGTATGAATTAACTCAACGCGAAGAAGTATTCAAAAAATTAAAACATATTAATGCTCTCCTAGTTCCAGGGGGAGACCCCGGTCATCTTGACCCTGATATATTCTTCCCCTGGATGGACAAAGTTGCTGCGAAATTAATTAAGTATCATCCGGATGCAAAAATTTGGGTGTCGCCTCAGGCAATGCAGCCTACACCCGAGTGGCTTGAGCAGTTTTACAGATACGTCAATAAAAAGCCGGAATGGTTGGGCGGAGTTGTATTTGCACCCTGGATTAAAACACTGATTCAGGAAATGAGAGCAGTTGTTGATGCTGATATTCCGATACGTCGTTATCCCGATATTACACACAACGTGGCATGCCAATACCCGGTTAAAGAGTGGGACATCGCTTTTGCTTTATCGCTACATAGGGAATGTTATAACCCAAGACCGTTAGCGATGAAATCAATTCACAATGCTTTCGATCAGTTTGCCGCCGGATCAATAACTTATTCCGAAGGTATTAATGATGATGTAAACAAATTCATTTGGGGCGATCAAGATTGGGATCCCGAAACACCTTTGATTGAAACATTACGAGATTATTGTCGTTTATTTATTAGCCCAGATTATGCAGATGAATTAGCACAGGGATTTATGGCAGAAGAGAAAAATTGGGTGGGACCTTTATTAGCGAATTCCCAAGTTGCTATTACATTAACGCAATGGCGGGATATTGAAAAATCGGCATCCGGCGAAGTGTTGAATAACTATCGATTCCAAATGGGATTATCACGTGCTTATTATGATGCTTATATTCAACAAAGATTAATAAACGAAACAAACCTTGAAATGAGAGCTTTGGAAGTACTAGAGACAACTTCTGAAACGGGAGCTTTAAAAGCAATCCAAACTGCCGAAGCAATCCTTTCGAAATCTAAAACTGAACCTGTTGCACTTGAGTATAGAGATAAATGCAATTTTCTTGCCGATAAACTATTTGCAAATATTCGATCTCAGACTTATGTTAAAAAACATGGAGCTCAAAAAAGAACTAGGGGAGCTTTCATGGAAGGTATTGATGAACCTTTGAATAATGTTGCATGGCTAACAAAACAATTTGCTTTGGTCAAAGATTTAGAATCAGAAGATGAAAAACTTAAGGCAATTGATGAAATTATAAATAGAACAAATCCCGGACCAGGTGGCTTTTATGACAACATGGGATCTTTTGCAAGTATGAGCCGGATTGAGAATTATGTGAAATGGGAAGATGATCCCGGCTCTTTGAAGTCCCCACGGATAGCATATTATTATAATGTTGATGTAGAAGATGAACTCGATATCCCTATGGCTTGGAAAAATCAGGTCGGTACTTTATATGATACACCGTTAAAACTATTTTATAATAACCTAGATCCTAATGCTCAGTACCTTATGCGAGTGGGATATACAGGTAAACGAGGGAAAATGATTCGTTTGATGGCTGATGATAAGTATTTGATTCATGATCTTGTAGAAACTTATAATCCTCCAATACAAGAATATGAAATTCCTAAAGAAGCAACAGCAGATGGTGAACTTGAATTAACTTGGAGAGCCGGTACGGGGGAAAGAGGCGCGCAAGTTTCGGAAATTTGGTTAATAAAAAAATGATGTTTAGAAAAAATTGCTAACATAAAATCTCTCTATCTTAAGAGATACAATGAGCGGGTATATAAATATGAATGGCAGTGAATTTAGTAAATTATTTAGAAGTGGTGAAAGGCTATATGGAACATTAATTACATCCACTTCTCACCAATGGCCGGCAGTTGTTTCGAGCATGGGACTTGATTGCGTGTTTATAGATCTTGAACATTTCCCGATGGATTGGAATCAATTGGGATGGATGTGCCAATGTTACCGTGCATTGAATATACCTACAATAGTAAGAATACCCAAACCTGATCCGTTTGAAGCATGCAGGGTATTTGATGTTGGAGCAACAGGTGTTGTGGCGGCATACATTGAAACGGCTGAACAAGTGCATCAACTAAAAAGTGCTGTTAAGCTTCGTCCACTGAAGGGAAAAAAGCTTGACAACATTCTTTCCGGGAATACCGAACTTGATGATGAAATGAAGCAATACGTCGAGAATTTTAATGAAGGGAAAATGCTGCTTATCAATATCGAAAGTGTTCCTGCAGTTGATTCACTCGACTCTATTTTGTCGGTACCGGAATTAGACGGAGTGTTAATCGGCCCGCATGATTTATCGTGCAGCCTTGGTGTGCCTGAGCAGTATGATCACCCTCTATTTGCGGAGGCTATTGAAAAGATTGTTGCTAAAGCTCATGAAAATAATATCGGTATTGGGATACATAATTTGTCAACCGTAGATCAAGAAATTAAATATGGAAAAGCAGGAATTAATTTGATCCTACGCCTTGCCGATCTGACACTATTTAGGAACGCTCTTCATGAAGATTTGTTAAAGATAAGAAAAGGATTAGGCGATAATTTTGCAGGAATCCAAAAGAAAGATATAATTATTTGATTATCCAAAAATCTTGATGAATAATTAGGAATAGTATTATGGAAATAATATTTGCCGATGAAAGTACAATAGATCTTAATGACATGGATTACAGCCCGTTAACTAAATTGGGGTCATACAAAGGTTATGAATTTTGTGATGAAGATGAGTTAATTGAAAGAGCAAAAGAAGCGGAAGTGCTGATTGTTAATAAAGTAAGAGTAACTCAAAGGATTATGGAAAATCTTCCAAAGCTTCGTTTAATTTCTGTAATTGCTACCGGCTATAATAATGTTGATGTAACTGCAGCCGCAAAATTAGGCGTTACTGTTTGCAACGTTCCGGGTTATGCTGCAAAGTCAGTCGCTCAACATACTTTTGCACTTATACTAAATTTAGCAACTAAGATTTATCTTTATCATAATGATATTAAAACAGGTAACTGGCATAAATCAAAATCATTTACCTTACTCTCTTACCCGACTTTCAATCTTGATGGTAAGATAATCGGGATAATAGGATTCGGAGCAATCGGAAGGGAAGTAGCAAAAATTGCAGGGGCATTCAATATGAATGTTCTTGTTCATGACATACAAGGGATTGATAATTCAGATTATAGATCAGTGGAACTTGATGGACTGTTGAGTGACTCTGATATAGTTACACTACATTGCCCGTTAACCGATAAGAACCATCATTTGATAAATGAATCAGCGCTTGGCAAAATGAAAAAAAGCGCATTCATTATTAATACAGCACGCGGTCCCTTAATTGATGAAGAAGCATTATACCAGGCATTGGAATCGGGTGAAATAGCCGGTGCCGGGATAGATGTATTGAAAGTTGAACCTCCAAATAGAGATACAGATTTATTGTTAAAGGCGAAGAATATTGTTTTGTCGCCACATTCAGCCTGGTCAACAATCGAATCTAGGCAGAATTTAATCCTTGCTACAGCGGCCAATATTAAAAATTATTTTGAAGGCAATCCGGTGAATGTTGTGACCTGAAACTGCGAAAATAGGGCAGAATTAAAGATTTTCGTAATTTGTAGTGATAGGTTAATATATTTTTAGTATGATACATTAGTGATATTTCTTGACTTTTTGAGTGGGAATTATTAACTAGAAGTTACTTTCGCAACTTTAGAAAGTAAAAGATGTACCAACTGCCTTTTGGAATGTTTGCAAGTTTATTGAAATAGCATTATTAAATTTTGAGTCAACAGTTAATAAATGATTTAAGAAAATTTTCTAATAAAAATTTCGGTAGGAGTCAAAGTGTCAAATTACAAAATTCCTGAAATAAATCTATCTTCTCCCGTCAGTCCGGATGAAGTAATTTTAGTTGCAAGCGGGGATTTGCGTTTGGCAGCAAATCAACAATGCTGGCAGGCACAGTCCGATATGGAAGATAAACTTACACAGGCATTCGCCGCCGAAGGGATAAAGATTAAGAGGGGGCATCAATACAACAAAGAAGAGAAGCACGGTTTTATATCAAGTCAAAGAATGGGAATGAATATATTTAAGAACATACATCCGGATGCACCAATTATTGTGGCCGAAGCAGTTTGGCAATATAGTCATCACGTGTTGGCCGGACTAAGTTCTCACAAAGGTCCCATACTTACAGTCGCAAATTGGAGCGGGCAATGGCCCGGATTGGTAGGTTTGCTGAATTTAAATGCTTCGCTAACCAAAATGAATCTTAATTATAGTACTATTTGGAGTCTAGACTTCGCCGACGAATACTTCCGCAATTGTATTCGTCAGTGGATCACTTCTAAAACTATTAAACATGATCTAACTCATGTGAATGATCTGGTTTCAACTCAAATTCGTGATAAAGAAATGATGTTGGGGAGTAGGTTAGCGAAGCAAATACTTTTTGAAAAAGCAATCCTCGGTGTTTTCGATGAAGGTTGTATGGGAATGTATAATGCTATTATTGATGATGATCTTCTGAATAAAGTAGGTGTTTTTAAAGAAAGATTAAGCCAATCCGCATTAGTAGCTGAGATGCACAAAGTTAAAGATGAGGAAGCTTCGAATTCATTCGACTGGCTGGTACAGAAGGGAATGAAATTCAACCTGGGAGAGGATGATAAAACTGAATTAACTAAAGATCAAATTCTAAAGCAACTCAAAATGTATATCGGCGCAGTTCGCATGGCGGATAGATTCGGATGTGATGCAATTGGGATACAATATCAACAAGGCCTTCAGGATTTAGTCCCTGCCTCCGACTTACCTGAAGGCTTGTTGAATAATGTTGAACGTCCCCCCGTATATGAGGAGAATTCGAATAGAGAACTCTTCGCCGGTAAAGCAATTCCTCATTTCAATGAAGTTGATGAAGGTTGCGGACTTGATTCATTATTTACAAACCGTATCTGGAATGCTCTGGGGTTGGATCCAGCAACAACGTTACATGACATTCGCTGGGGTGAGCATTATAAAGGAAACGGCATCGATGAGTTTGTTTGGGTATTCCTTATATCCGGATCAGTGCCGGCTTCACATTTGATAGACGGTTATAAAGGATCAGTTAGTGAACGACAGCCCCCTATGTATTTTAAACTCGGAGGTGGTACACTAAAAGGAATAAGTAAACCTGGCGAAATTGTCTGGAGCAGAGTCTTTGTAATGGATGGAAAACTTCATATTGATTTAGGACGGGGGACTTCCGTTGAATTACCAAAAGAAGAAACTGAACGCCGTTGGAAATTGACTACACCGCAATGGCCTATTATGAATGCAGTTCTTCATGGTGTAACCCGCGACCAAATGATGGCACGTCATAAGGCTAACCACATAAATGTTGCGTATGCGCCAACAGCGGAATTAGCCGATAATGCTCTCATGGTAAAAGCTGCGATGTTCGATAGCCTCGGAGTTGAAGTTCATATTTGCGGTAACGTTAAGGGGCTTGGGTAAAACTATGGGTGAGCTGTTACTCGGAATTGATATCGGAACATACAGCAGTAAGGGAGTCTTAACAGATCCAACTGGGAAAATTTTAAGGTCTCACATTGTTGATCATGAAATGCAAATCCCTCACCCGGGGTGGGCGGAACAGGATGCAGACAAAGTATGGTGGGGAGATGTTATTAAAATATGTTCTGTAATATTGGACGGTTCACCCTACAGCGGTCAAGATGTTGCCGGCATAGCCCTAAGTGCTATTGGGCCCTGTATGCTCCCTTTGGACAAAAATGGGAAACCACTCCGTCCCGGTATTCTCTATGGTGTTGATACACGAGCAAGTGAAGAGATTGAGATTCTTAACAAGAAATTAGGTGCTGATAATATCTATAAATTTTCAGGAATGGAGTTAAGTAGTCAGGCAATCGGACCTAAAATTTTATGGATGCAGCGCAACGAACCTGAGTTATGGAAAGACGTTGCTCACGTTACCACAGCTAGTAGTTATCTTATATATAAACTGACCGGAGAAAAAGTAATCGATCGGCATACAGCAAGTCATTTTATGCCTTTGATGGATATTAATAAATTAGAGTGGTCTGATAAATATGCCGACGGAATAATTGATATTAATAAACTGCCGAAATTAGGTTGGAGTAATGAACTGGCAGGGAAAGTGAGTGTAAAAGGAGCCGCAGAAACAGGATTGAAACAAGGAATTCCTGTGGCCGTTGGAGCTGTCGATGCATTAAGTGAAGCAATTAGTGTTGGGTCTGTAGAACCTGGTGACTTAATGATAATGTACGGCAGCACAGCATTTTTCATATTAGTATTAAGCGATCCGGTACCTGATAAAAGGATGTGGACTGTAGCCGGAGCTTTTAAAGACCAATTTAACCTCGCAGCCGGAATGGCAACTACGGGTTCATTAACCAGATGGTTTTTGGACGAATTCGGTAAAGACTTGACCAAGGAGACTGCTTATTCTGATTTATTTGCTCAAGCAGAAAATATTGAACCAGGTGCGGGGGGTCTTTTAGTTTTGCCATACTTTAGTGGTGAAAGAACACCTTTGAATGATCCTAAAGCTAGAGGTATTATTGCCGGTTTAACTCTGTCGCATTCACGTCAGCACATATATCGCGCAATTTTGGAAGGTGTTGCTTATGGGATCAGACATAATATAGAAACGTTTGAATCAATCGGGGCAGATGTTAAAAGAGTTATTGCAGTAGGGGGTGGGACTAAAAGTTTAATTTGGTTACAGATCGTATCGGACGCAACAGGAATATCTCAAATAGTCCCGAATCAGACTATTGGAGCTAGTTACGGGGATGCCTACCTTGCCGGAATTGCTGCCGGTATCTTAAAAATAAGTGATATAAAGAATTGGATCAAAACGGGTGTGACTGTAACTCCAGATCCAAATACAAAAGATATTTATGATCAATACTACAGAGACTATTTGAATCTTTATGTAAACACAAGAGAAATTATTCATCGACTTTCGTAAAGGAAGAATGGTTTGGAATTTGTTAAAAAGCAAAACTCAAGAATTTGACTTCAATGTTGAAAGGGAATTTTTATGAGAAATAATACACTGTTGATTGCTTTGTTCTTCTATTTCATGACAACTATTAGTGCCCAACAGAATTCAAATATTAAAACACCTGTATCCTGGTGGAAATTTGATAAGGCAGATAATAATAAAATAATCGATGACATTGCTGAAATCCAAGATACAATCAGGGGGCAGTATAAGTTAATTGAGGGTGCTAAAGGAAATTGTCTGAAGCTTGACGGCTATACAACAAATGTGATCCGCAAAGCTTACGAAGTGCCCATCTTAGATGAGGTTATCTCTATTGAAGCATGGGTTGCATTACAGGCTCTGCCTTGGAATTGGAGTGCAATTGTTAGCCAGGGGGGCAATGAAATCGCTACCGTTGAAGAAGAATTACCTGAAGTTGATTTTAAAAAACTTACTCCGGGCTTAATAGGTGCGCAATTTGGGAATGCTAATTTAACCGATCCATTGGGTAAACAGGAATTAATATCAACAGACAATGACTGGACCGGTGCTATGCGTGATTGGTCAAACCGTTGGCGTGGATATATAGAAGCCCCATTCACCGGAGATATAATTTTTAGTGCTGAAGCTGATGACGGTTTACAACTTTTAATTAATGATGAATATGTGATCGATGGTTGGAAGACGGATGGCGCACGAACCGGAAATATCTCTTTAGTAAAAGGGGAGAAGTATCCTGTAATTCTGAATTATGGTAATGATGGAGGTCAGGCAATATTACGCCTCTTCTGGAAATGGGAAGGAAAAACTGAAGAGCTAATCCCGATTTCAGCTTTCGGCTATAGTGAGAAAGATAACATAATGGCAACGAGAGACATAATTCCTCCACGCCCTCCAGAACCCTTTTATGAACAAAAAATATTTTTAGGTGTTGATGCCTACGGGCATCTTGGATTTATGCTAAATGTTAATGGGGAATTACATAAATGTGTATCGGACCGAAAACTTCCTTTACTTAAATGGAGCCATGTTGCCGCAACATTTAGCCAGGCCGATGGAATGAAAATTTTTATTAATGGTGCAATTGCCGGTGAATTAAATGTAAAAGGAAATATCACTCCGGTGCTTGGGTCAGATTTACTAATTGGAATGAATATTCAAAAACTTGGACCGGTTGGTTCTGAACGTCATGCAAGTGAGAAAATACTTTCCGAGATGGTAATTGACGGCTTAATTGACGAAGTAAAAATTTACAATACCTCATTATCTATTGATGATGTAGTAAGTAATTATAAAGAGGTGCAACTTGTAAATGAACAGCCTCTTTGTTGGGAGAAAATGCCTTCTGGACCTGAAACCCTTCCGAATAGTTTTGACGCTGTTTATACCCGATTAAATTATCGTGATGAATGGGAGTCTCCATATCGCGTAACTGAATATCCTGATATATTAATTCACTTCGATGCTCTACCAGTTAGGTTTATTTTTTGGCGCGGTACCAGCTATGGCGGAGCGTGGATTACTGAAAATGGTTTGTGGATGGGGGATCAAAGTTTGGAACGTTCCAACGCTAATAAATCTCCAATGGGCTGTTCCGAGCACATGTCGGATAAACAAACTCGTTACTCTAGCGTAAGGATTATCGAGAAAAATGATGCTCGGATTGTTCTTCAATGGCGCTATGCTGTTTCCGATATTATATACGACATCTTCGGAACCAACACCGGATACGGGTGGGGCGAATGGGCGGATGAATATTATTTCATTTATCCCGACGGTGTTTCCACACGTCATCAGATTTTATGGACTAATTTTTTAAGCCATGAATGGCAGGAGACTATTGTCCTAAATCACCCGGGAACATATCCTGAAGATAATATAAATTTAGATGCGATTACCCTTGTTAATATGAAAGGAGAAATGAGAACATATTCCTGGAAAGAACATCCTCCCAAATCATTTCCTGAACCTGTAGATGCCAATATACAAATGGTCAACTTGAAATCGGAATATAAACCCTTTATAATTTTTGAACCAGGTCCTAAAATTAAACCTATGAACGGTTCGCGTGAAGGATTTTCGCATTTTACTTGGTGGAATCACTGGCCGATAGCACAATTACCAAATGACGGTCGAAAAGCATTCGGTCCCGATCGTGCTTCACATACTTCTCTTTCTCAGTCAATTGAAGAATCCCAAGTTATACATAAACGTGATGATGATTCTTATACTGTTGTAACACTGGTTGGCCTTACGGATAAACCGGCGGCATCTTTAGCTACACTTTCCAGATCTTGGAATAATCCTCCGGAATTAATCATGAAAGATGATGGAAATAGAAAGTCCTATTACAACAAAAATGAACGTGCTTATATAATTTCAAATTCTAATCGAGATGTGAATTCTGAAATAAATTTTGTGGTTAACGGAAATCATGAATCCCCCATTGTTAATTTAGCTTTAGTAATTCAAGATTATGAAAGTGATGAAATAGAACTTGAAATAAACGGTGATATTATCAATCGTGGGGATTCTTTCCGTTATGGATTTAGAAATACTCTTGAAGGACGAGATCTTGTCGTTTGGCTGAACGTTGAGTCGAAAAAATTATTGAATATTATTATCAGGCCGATTAATAAATAGATGTAGTAATTGTAATAATTATTAGTGATAAAATGTTAAGGGAATAAATTATGCGGAGAATCCATAACACAAAGAGTCGATTAAGCGGTGCAATTATTTGTTATGTGATATCTATATTTTTCTTATTCGGTATTACATATATATCTGCTCAAGTTGTTAATGAAAAAGGTCTTCAACTTTTACCCTCGGGACCTGATAATTCAGTTGCATTCGGTGCTTATTCAACCAGGCTCAAATACATGCCCGAATGGGAAAAACAATGGCCGGTTAGTGATTTTACGGATATTGTTGTCAGGTTTGGTGATAAAGAACCTCGATTCGTTTTTTGGAGAGGCACAAGCTATATACCTTGCTGGGGAACTTACGACGGGGCCTGGTTTACAAATGAGTTTTTTGAAAGAAGGGGTGGAGCCGAAAGCGGAACAGTAAGCATGGTTGAACCGATGTCGGACAAACAATGCCGCTATTCCAATGTTCGCATAATAGAAAATAATGAAGCCCGCGTAATAATTCATTGGCGTTATGCACCGACAGATCTCGAATATGGAATGGCTTACCTGGATGAAGAAACACACTGGGGTGACTGGGCTGATGAATATTACATTTTGTATCCCGATGCGGTTGGTATTCGAAAAGCTACATTATTTACTTCCGCTTTGGATGAATGGATTGAATATCAGGAGAGTATTGTTATTAACCAACCTGGTACGTATCCTGAAGATAATCTGAACTATGATGCTGTCACAATAATGAATCTGAAAGGGAATTCTAAAACATATTCATGGACGGAAGATGGCGGGCCCGAATTTTCCGATCAACCTGAACAAGCTTGTATTCAAAAAATAAATATGAAATCTGATTTCAATCCGATTACAATTGTTAATCCCGAAAATGTAGAAATCGATTCTTACAAAGGACATGCGAAAGGCTCACATTTTAATTTTTGGGATCACTGGCCCGTATCACAATCAAAATCTCATACGAGAGTTGCAAAATCCTCTGAAAGACCTTCGCATACTTCGCTCTCACAATTAAAATGGAATCCATATCAGGAAGATAATGATTCGAGAACCTGGATTATGATGCACGGCATGGCAAACAAAAGTGATAGCGATTTAGTTATGCTTGCAAATTCTTGGATACATCCTGCGGAGTTGAAACCCCTAAATGATAGTTACAAAAGTGAAGGATATGATCCGGCGCAGCGTGCCTATGTGATCCTTGCTCATAACGGATCCCATGTTGAGTTTGAGTTGAGCGGTAAAAATGAATCGCCCATAGTCAATCCTGCGTTTCTAATTAAAGGTTGGAATGCGTCTGAAGTTAATCTAAAGATTGACGGCAAAACTATTAAGCGGGGAGAAAATTTTAAAGTGGGACAAATATCAAATTTAGAAGGATCCGATTTAATTGTATGGATTAGGCTGGAGTCTGTAAAACCAATAAAAATTTTGTTTACCCCGGCGGAGTAATTGTTAAAGCAATTATTTTTAAGCCGAATTGCCGTTGGTAATTAATGACCTGATATTTTTAAGGAAGAATAAAATATTAACTAACTATTACTAATAGAGGCCATGATGAATTACTGCTTGCTTTCTTACATTGTGAAATTATCTTTAATTATTCTTTTCATTTTACCAGCCTCAATTCAATCTCAGACTAATGATGAAAAGCCAGTCATAAATTCTATTGGAATGAAGATGATCAAAATCGAATCCGGATCATTTGTGATGGGAAATCCTGATCCTCCAATTGACTGCTGGGACGAACAGCCACTTCATAAAGTAACCTTCAGTAATTCATTTTATATATCTGAATTAGAAGTTACCATTGATCAATATCTTCAATTCAAACCCGACTTTGAAAGTGCGGGGTTAGATGATCCGTTCGCTACAGGCATCAGCTGGTATGATGCAGTAGAGTTTTGTAAATGGCTAAGTGCAAAAGAAGGAAAACCATATAGACTGCCGACAGAAGCGGAATGGGAATTTGCATGCCGCGCCGGAACCGATACTCCATTTTGGAGCGGGGACCAAATTCCGGCTGCTGATGAAGCAAATCCATGGGGAGTAAAAAATGTTCATAACGAACCGCGTGAGTGGTGTTTAGACTGGTATGGGCCTTACCCGATTGATGATCAAACCGACCCTGTTGGTGTTGAAACCAGTATGGCAAAAGTTATCCGCGGCGGCGGTCTCGATTTAAGTTCGGATCATTATGCTCGTTCATTTAATAGAGCAGGTATGGCTCCGGCTTTTAGTATGCTGCAAAGTCCGGAATTAAAAGCTGAAGAAGTTCCAGATAATAAAGTTGAAATAATACATGGTTTGTTCGGTGTCTATTTTGGTGATCCCAGGATGAGCCGGTTTAGTGATACCGGTGAGTTAAAAGAATTACAAAATTATTGGAAAAAAGAATTACGAAGTCCCGGTAATGATTGGTCTGCAAAGTGGAGCGGCTCTATAATTGCACCTGCAAGCGGTTTGATTAATTTTTATGGTGAGACTGATCATACTCTAAAATTGACTATCGACGGAAAAGAAATTTTCACTCTCGTTCCCGGAAACACAGAAGGAGAAGGCGCAATAAAACTTGTTGAGGGGAAAGAATATTCAGTAACCGTAATCTATGCACACGACGGCGGTGAAGATTTTATGAAGATTGAATGGAGCTGGCCGGGTCAGGAAAAAACTCCTATTCCTTCCGAAAGTATTTATTACGTAAGTGAAACTATTAAGGAGATCGCAAAAAATTATGTTGATGCGGAAACTCCGGGGCAGCACAGAATCGGTTTCCGTATTGTTCAAGCACCAATGCCCGAATCAAAACCTATGGAAGAAAACATACCTTTTGTTAGGCAATGTGTGGTGCAGGAAAATGAAATGGTTAATCAAGCGCCTGATCCGAAAAAACCATGGTACAAGAAGCGTACTTTATTACCAATCCCGCTTGATAATGAAGACGACCGTCAGATAATTAGAGATGCCGGTTTTCAACCCGGGATGATGGGGCATAATCATAGCCCTGCACTTGAAGTTTGTCCCAACGGTGATGTGCTGCTGATAATTTATACATCCGAACATGAGTACGAACCGGAAGTTTCTCAAATTGCGGCGCGGCTTCGTTTTGGCAATGAAGAATGGGATATGCCCGAAATCCTTTTTGACTTCCCCGATGTTAACGATCATGCACCGATGTTATGGACCGAAAATGATACAATGAGATTTTATTGGGGTAACCCCCGCTTCCCAAGCGCCTATCCGTTCCAATGGATGACATCAAACGATAATGGCGCAACCTGGAGCGAAGTTAACTTTCCACATTTTGTAAATGAAATCGGACCACATTCGCGTCAGCCTATTAACACCGCTTTCCGTAGTTTAGATGGTATAATTTATATATCAAGCGATGCTGAAGGAGGTACATCTGTTTTATGGGCAAGTTCCGACAACGGCAAAACATGGTACGATACCGAAGGACGAAGCGCAGGAAGGCACACGACTTATGTTGAATTGAATGACGGAAGCATTCTCGGAATGGGGGGCAAAAATACCAACATCGATGGCTACATGCCTAAGGCAATTTCGAAAGATGGAGGTAAAACTTGGGAAGTCTCAAAAACACCTTTTGCCGCTCTCGGCTCAAATCAAAGACCAATTATTTTAAGATTACAAAGCGGACGTCTCTTCTTTGCAGGCGATTTCCAACACCGTAACGGAGAACACCCCGAAGCAATAACTCAGCGCGGTTCATACGTAGCCCTCTCTGATGATGAGGGGGAAACATGGCATATTAAAAAATTGGTTGGCGCGTTGCCTCATGAATCTGATAATAGAGATGCAACTCTCGGCTATTCGGCAGCTAGACAAGCGCCTAATGGTGTCATTCATCTAATTACAACTATGAATACCCCATGTTTACATTTTGAAATTAATGAAGCCTGGATCTTGTCTGATTCGGAATTAATTGAAACCGAAAACCCGGCAATTGAAGAAGTAAAAAAATATGAAACCAAATTTCCATCTGGCGAAGTGAAAAGAACATGGAGTGCCGGTTTAGATTCTCATGGAAGATATCTTCTTAATGGAATCGATAAATGGTATTATGAAAACGGACAGTTACAGTGGGAAGTTAATTACAATGCCGGACGCAAATCCGGAAATGAAAAATTCTATTCCAAAGATGGCAAAACTGTTTGGGCATGGATTCATAAAACCGACGGCTCATCTGAATGGACACAATATCATTCGAATGGAGAAAGAAAATCGGTCTCAACATGGCTGGATAGTAAATGCGAAGGCCTAGTTAAACGATGGGATGTAAATGGAAAACTAATTAGTGAAAAGGAATTTAAATTGGGTAAAGCCGTTAACTAGAAAATGTTGACGGATTTATTGTAAAAGTTTATGCGAACTAAAACTAATAGGCTTAATCAAATATTTATGGTAATTGTTTTCACTTCCGTGATAGTGAACGCCGCATGGAATGAAACACAATCCGGCAATAATATTGCTGATTCAGCCTATTGTTGTAAGGATGTTTGTACTGCCGGGAATTTAGAATATAACCTTCAAGGCAGTTTACTTCAGAATTTATCTTCACCAATTATATTCAAGGGAGATGAAAATATTGCTTACCGAGACCCGGCGGTGTTCTATTATCAAAAACAATTCTATCTTTTTTTTACAATAGTAGAAATTGAACCGGATGGGAATATATTTTCATATACAGCTATGAGCAGAAGTAGAGATCTTACAGATTGGTCCGAGATAAAAAAGATTACACCAAGGGATCAAAGTCTGAATTTCTCAAGTCCCGGTAATGTAATCAAGTTTGATGATCAGTTCGTTCTCTGCCTGCAGACATATCCAAGATTGAATTATACAAAAGATCAAATGCCCCGTTACGGTGATCCTAATGCTCGCGTTTATATTGTAAGAAGTAAGGATCTTATAACTTGGAGCGAACCCGAACTTCTCCGTGTAAAAGGGGCTGATGTACCGGTCGAAGAAATGGGAAGAATGATAGACCCGTACCTGATTGAAGATAAATATGAACCGGGTAAATGGTGGTGCTTTTTTGATACCGACGGAACGAACATGTCTTACTCATATGATCTTCTGAATTGGACTTATTCCGGTTTTGTAGAATCAGGCGAAAATGCTTCTCTGTTAATTGAGAATGACGAATATATATTATTCCATTCACCTAAAAACGGTATAGGTATAAAAAAATCAAATGATTTGATTAGTTGGAAATCCTACGGTGACTTAATCACACTTGGACAGAAGAACTGGGATTGGGCAGAAGGGCGTATCACTGCAGGCACAGTAATCAATTTAAAAGAAGCAGCGGGGATTGGAAAGTATCTAATGTTCTTTCACGGCTCCGGTCCCTTAACAGAAAAAGAAGGTGACTTTGATAAAAATGCTTCAATAGGTATTGCATGGAGTGATGATTTAATCATCTGGAATTGGCCGGGCAAAAAACTTAAAAAATTATTTAAGGACTAGTTGATGAGTATATTGGATTTTGTTGTATTCTTCGGTTACATGTTGGGAGTCACTTTATTCGGTGCTTCCTTTTATAAAAAGAATAAATCATCATCATCATTCACTTTGGGTAACGGGAACATTCCAAACTGGGTAGTGGGCATGTCCATCTTTGCTACATTTATTAGCAGTATAAGTGTTCTTGCGCTGCCAGGTTCTGCTTTTCAATCAAACTGGAATGCTTTCGTTTTCAGTTTATCGATACCGGTTGCTTCATTCATGGCGGTCAAGTTTTTTGTACCTCTCTACCGTAAAATTAATAGTCCTTCCGCATATACTTTTTTAGAAAAGAGGTTCGGTGCTTGGGCAAGAATTTATGTCTCCTCATTTTATTTGTTAACTCAGTTAATGAGAATTGGAACGATACTCTATTTATTAGCTCTTACTATAAATGTTATTTTCGGTTGGGATATTACTACAGTAATAATCCTAACCGGAATTATCGTGATGTTTTACTCCGTCCTGGGCGGGATTCAGGCTGTTGTTTGGACTGATGCCATTCAAGGTATTGTCCTTATTTGTGGGGCATTTGTCTGTTTACTCTATATCATGTTTAACATGCCTGAAGGTCCAGGACAGTTATTTAGTATTGCAATTGAACACAACAAATTCAGTCTCGGGAGTTTCAGTTTAGAGCTCTCAAAATCTACTTTCTGGGTTGTGTTGATTTACGGAATTTTCATCAATCTGCAAAATTACGGAATTGACCAGAATTATGTTCAACGTTACATCATAGCAAAAACTGATAAAGAAGCAAAACGATCGGCCTTCTGGGGCGGTATGCTATATGTGCCCGTTTCATTTTTATTCCTTTTTATCGGCACAGCATTGTTTGCATTTTATACTTCATCCGCAGGTACATTACCTCCCGAACTACTTGAGGTAACAAAGAGTGATCGTATCTTCCCTTATTTTATTGTTACGGTATTACCCGGCGGTATAAGAGGGCTTTTAATTGCTTCAATTTTTGCTGCGGGGATGAGTACCATTTCCACAAGTTATAATAGTTCTGCGACGGTTTTTCTAACCGACTATTATCAACGTTTTACAAAAAGAGTTGCGTCCGATAAAGAAGCATTAAAAGTTCTTTATCTCGCTTCACTAATCATCAGTATTCTTGGAATATCAATCGCCGTCGTAATGATAAATGTAAAAAGTGCATTGGATACATTCTGGAATTTAGCATCCATATTCAGCGGCGGTATGTTAGGGCTCTTCCTCCTAGGAGCATTTTCAAAAAGTAAAAATATTATTGGTGCGGTAGTAGGGGTTATTTTGGGTCTATTTGTGATCTTCTGGTTAACTGTTTCTCCCCATATCGCACCTGATTTATTCGGAGGTCAGCTGCATGGTTATTTGACTATTGTATTCGGCACAACTACAATCTTTTTGGCCGGTCTTCTGGTCTCAATATTTTTTGATCGAAGATTAAGAAAGAAAAAATAGATATAAAATTTTATAATGAATTTATTTGTGAAAAGATGACAGAAAGTAATTACATTAAAAAACCATTGAGGGGAATCATTCCTCCAATGATAACACCACTTATAGACAATACAACATTGGATGTTGAAGGGCTTGAAAGGCTTGTTGAACATTTGTTTGCCGGAGGTGTACACGGTATTTTTATTCTTGGTACATCGGGTGAATCTCCCGGTCTTAGTTACAACTTGCGTTATGAAATGATTGAGAGAGTATGTAAACAAGTAAATCATCGTGTACCTGTCTTAGTAGGGATTACTGATACTTCATTTAATGAAAGTCTAAATTTAGCTGAAAAGGCTGCTCACTTTGGTGCTGATGCGGTAGTGTTAGCACCGCCGTATTATTTTGCTTCTGCCCAGCCTGAATTGTTGGAGTATCTTAGGCATCTCACAAAACAACTTCCGTTGCCACTATTTCTTTATAATATGCCTGTGCATACAAAGGTAATGATTGAACCTTCTACTGTGGTAGCAGCAGCTGAAATACCTGGGATCATAGGAATAAAAGATAGTTCATGTAACCTAGTGTATTTTAGTATTGTTCAGCATATTCTTCGTGGTAAACCAGATTTTTCATTACTGATTGGGCCTGAAGAAATTACTGCCCCCTTTGTTTTGATGGGGGGACACGGCGGCATTAACGGAGGGGCTAATATGTTCCCAAGATTATACGTCGATCTTTACAACGCTGCGGTAAAAAAAGATTTTGATAAAATATTACTTCTTCAGCAAAAAGTAATGGATGTGAGTACATCGATCTATAGAGTGGGGCGATATGGTTCTAGTTTAATAAAGGGAATCAAATGTGTTCTCTCTTTGATGGGAATTTGTGATGATTTTATTGCCGAACCTTTTCATAGATTCAAAACTGAAGAGAGAAATATAATTCGCCAGAATTTAAAGGGACTCAACCTAGGCAGTTATCAAAAAGAAATATTAGAAACAATTACAAACTAATGAAAAAGAATACTAAACATAGCATGATCGTTATTTTACTAATTAGTAAAATGATTCTTTTTCTTATTCTAACATTTCCTCTAGGATATAATACTCTAATGGGGCAGGATGTTAGCGGAAGTGAAATGGGACTAAAGGCCTACTACACTAAAATTGATTCAGGGGAAGAGTTTGAGAAATTCTCAAGAACCGGTCCGTTCGCTGATATTGTTGTTGAGATAGGCAAAGTAGGTAAACTTATTTTCAGCCGTGCAACAAGCTATTTGCCTGCATGGGTGACCGAAAAGGGGAATTGGAGTGTCGAAGAGATTATTAAACGAAGCGGAGATGGCCCCGATAAACGTCCGGACTACATTAATAGATATTCACACGTAAGAATAATTGAAAATAATCCGGCTCGGGTTATAGTCCATTGGCGATATGTACCAAACCAAAATCATACAGATATAGATGATTGGGTCGATGAGTATTTCACGGTTTCCCCTTCCGGGTATTGTACTCGTACATATCGCCATGGAACTGAAAAATTGGATGATTGGGGAGATCCACAAAATATGATTGTCAAACATCTCGAATTTAATTTGGATGGAATCAAGTATCTAGATTCACCAGTGATATCAATACCGGAATCAATCATGGTCGAGAATTCCGTATCACATTATAATAAGGAAGTGGAAGTATCATTTAGCCAAAATATTTCTCCACAAATCTTACCAATTGCCTGGCTGGGATTTGATGAGCGATTTGGTAATGAAACAAAAGAAATTATAAGCAATACAAACATGATAATTGATGGGCATAAAAGTTTATGGAAAGCCGGTATAAAAGGTTCGTCACTCCAATTTGATGGATATAAGTCCGCAGTAGTAATACCAAGTGAAAAGGCTCCTGTTGTCTCAGATGGGATAACGATTGAAGCATGGATCGCAATCGGAGCATATCCATGGAACTGGGCTCCAGTTGTTCAGCAATCGGATTGGGAGGAAAAGGGTTATTATCTTGGGCTGGATGCAAACGGGTGCGCGGCGTTTATGATTTCAATTAATGGTAAATGGAAAATTGCTCATGGATTGAGAAGGCTGACTCCTTTTGAATGGTATCATTTATCAGGTACATATGATAGTGGAAATAAAGTAATCCGTTTATATGTAAACGGTGAGCTAGCTGCCGATTGTGAAGCTTCCGGTGAAATTGTAATGTCGGGCAATGATCTTTTGATAAGCCTCAACAATGAGAAGATGACAGCATTGGATACGGAAAGAAATCACTTTCCTGCAATTTACGGTTTCGACGGATTGATTGACGAAGTTAAAATTTATAACCGGGCATTATCAGCAGAAGGAATAGAAAAATCTTTTGAACAATATAACCCTGATAATAATGACACCGATATGGAATCGCGCACTTTGCCATTCGAACTGGACGCCGTTCAGCAATTTGGTGCATACTATACAAAACTGAAATATTATGAAACATGGGATAATTTATGGCGCTTATCGGAGCATCCTGATATTGTTGTACGATTTGATGATAATCCCTGCTCAATTAAGTTTTGGCATGGCGCAACTTTCAGCCCCGGATTTGTAACTGAAAACAATAAATGGGTTATGGATCAAAGCCTTGAAGAAGGAGGGGGCGGCGTGAAAAGTCTGGCTGAACATATGTCCGATAAACAATTCAGATATTCACATGTAAGACTGATTGAAAATCATGATGCTCGTGTTGTGGTTCACTGGCGATACTCCAATTGTGATGTCCTCTATAATATTCCTAGAACAAACCAAGAAACCGGCTGGGGAGATTGGGTGGATGAATATTACTTTATCTATCCGGATGGAGTTGCAATTAGAAATGTAAAATATTGGAGTGAAACATACGGGCATTACAGCTGGCAGGATATACATATTTTATCCGAGCCTGGTACACGGCCGGAAGAACATGTTGATTATACAGCCGGATTGTTTTTGGCGAATCAAAAAGGAGAGACAGCAGAAATCGGATGGGTAGGCGGTAAAACAAAAAATGAATTAGAGGATGCGAATATAGAATTGATCAATACATTTTCAAATTATAAACCGTTTCTGATTTTTGAAGAAGATGCAAGAATTCATGTCTCAAAATGGATTACAGGTTACGCTTTAGCCGGAACTTGGAACCACTGGCCTGTTGCTCAAATCCCTTCAGACGGACGCGAGGCACACGATCCTTATCGTGTTACGCATACAACATTAGCCGCTACAGATATTGATGATTTCAAACGTGGCGATATAGCAATGTACGGTTTTACCGATCGATCTGTTGATTCACTTATCCCTTTGGCGAAGTCGTGGAATAATAATCCGGAATTGAAAATAACCAGCGGTGATTTTTTAAGTGAAGGTTATAATAGAGGAGAAAGAGCTTACGTAATTAACGCCGCAGAAAATTCTTCCAACACTAATCTTGAATTTGAATTGGATGCTTCGGAAGATCATCCGATTGTTAGTCCTGCATTTGTAATAAAGAATGGACCTGATGGGAAAGTGATATTAAAAATTAATGATGAACTTATAGAACCGGGTGAAAATTTTCGTTGCGGAAAAGTTTATAACACAGATAGAACTGATGTTATTGTCTGGCTCAAGTATACATCCATTGAAAAAACAAAATTTGATCTGCTCCAATAGTAAATGAATGGATTAAGATTAAATATAAGATATCTATTGTGAGAAATTCTTTTTAATATGAAATATATTATGAAAAAATATCTTTTAGTTATTCCTTTTTTATTGGTAATGAATTTCAGTCTTTCTATTTGCCAGCAATTGACGGAAATAACTGAATTGAGAGCATCTTACTTTAGAGCTGATACTGATGCAAATGCTAAAGTAGGTGACTACCCTGATATCATGATAGGATTAGGTAATAGTGATGACAAATTGATTTTCAGACGTGATATGGGTTTTCTCCCTGTTTGGTCTTGTGACGCGGGAGAGATTGTATTTAATGAAGAAGTTATTCAAACAGGAAACAACACCGCGGTCAATGAGTACTCTCGCGTTGCCTTAATTGAAAACACACATGCACGCGCTATTGTTTATTGGAGGTACGCAACCGATTGTAGCAACATAACCAATACTTCATGGGTGGATGAATATTTCACAGTCTATCCGGATGGTAAATGTTTTAGGTCAATTAAGGATGCAACCGGAACAACATTACAGCAATGGGAGAGCATGCCGCCGGTGGTTCAAACTATTCAATTATCTTCCGACGGCATTACCGAACCAAATGTTGTAACTCCTCCGGCTTTAGCGATAGTTTCAGGTAATTATTCCTATGAGGGAATTGATGTAACACAAGGATGCTATGTGTTAAAATCAAATATATCTTCCGACCCTTCCGAACTGAATTTTACAATTGATGCGTCAGCTGAAAACCCGGTAAGTAATCCGGCGATATTAATAAAGAACTGGGGCGACGCATCTGCCGAGGTTAAGATTGACGGGATAGCACCAAGTTTGTATTACTGCGGGTATAGTCCCGATATGTATGGTGATCATCTTATTGTTTGGCTCGAAATTGAATCGACAAGCACTCAAAATATATCAATTACACCAAGCGGAGGAAGCGGAAGGTTTGTTAACAGGGCACTCCCTCCAAATATAGGATATGATTTTACAAATGATGTACCCCCGCTTCCAATTGGTTCGGATGAACCAGGACAATTCGGTGCATATTACACTAAATTGAAATTTAATTCAAAGTTTGATGAGCCATGGCGGGTAGGTGATCACTCAGATATAGTAGTTCAGTTTGATGATAATGCCCATCGGTTTGTATTCTGGCGGGGTACTAATTATCAGCCGCATTGGGCAGGGGACACATATGAAACACCCTATTCATGCTGGTATGGTACACAGTTCATAGAAAGAAGAGGAAGCGAATTTAACTTGCCAAGATATCTTGAGCCGATGTCGGACTGGGACTGCAGATTTTCTCATGTTCGCATAATTTCAAGTAACGCTGCCAGAGCAATTGTGCAGTGGCGTTATGCTCCATGTCATCTAGATTACAGCCGTAATAATACATCTACTGATGAATGGGGCGATTGGGCGGAAGAAAATTATGTGATTTACCCCGATGCAATTAGTTTAAGAAAAATTACCGCATGGAGTCGAGCCACCGGAAATGCTGATCAGGAAGAACCTCATATTGAATTTCATGAAGCGATGCCCATCACTAATCCCGGTACAATTCCGGAAGACAATATTCATTGGAATGCTGTTTCAGCGACTAATTATTATGGAACGAAAAAAGACTGGAGCGTTAAAGATGAAAGCGGTGGGGCTGTCTTCTCGTATGTTGCTATAACCAACAAACCAATTTTTGTTGTTAGAATGAAGGGAAGTACGGTCCCTTTAACTGTGGTTGAAGGAACTAGAGTAAAATATGATGAAGTAGGGCAAGACAATTGCAGACCTTTTAATCAATATGACGATTGGCCGGCCTGGCCTGACCAGGATCGTGGCGGTGACGGTTGGCTATGGAATGAGGATCCAAGCACTCATTGTTATAGAAATTTCTATAAGTATTATCCTACCCACTGTTCTATGTTTCATGTAAAATGGGATGATTTTGAACATATCCAGAATGTAAAAAGAACCAAAATCATGCTATTCGGTATGGTGGATGCTCAGGAAGCTGAGGATATAAATAATTTTATTCCACTTGCAAGTTCATGGGAGTATGCTCCTGCGTTAAATGTTAATACGGATGGATTTTCGGGTGGTATTTACGACAAAACTGAGCGCGCTTATATATTATTTCGTGATTCCGAAGAGGCTGGTGAATTGCAATTTACAATAAATGCATCAGCAAGTAGTCCAATATACAATCCTTGTATTATAATAGATAATTGGGATTCTGAAGTAACGCTAACCATTAATGGTCAGCTAATTCCAAAGGGTCTAGATTTTCGACAAGGTATTGAAAAAGATGTTAACGAAATTCCTCATTTGGTAGTCTGGTTTAGAAATCAATCATCATCACCGGTCTCAATAATATTGAGAGATTCTGAGATTACAGATGTAACTGATAACGTAAATGAAGTACCGTCTGATTTCAATCTTTTTCAAAATTATCCTAATCCGTTTAATCCTTCAACAAAAATTACTTTTAATTTACCTTATACAGTTGATGTGAAATTGGAGATTTATAACATTCTTGGGCAGAAGATTATTACTCTAGTAAATGAGGAAAAAACAGTAGGCGCACATTCTATACAATGGGATGGAAAAGATGCAGGAGGAAAAACTGTTTCAAGTGGTATATATTTTTATAGAATTAATGCCGGAGATTTTGTAGAGTCTAAGAAAATGATTTTGTTACAGTAAATAATTAATTATCTGAAATATTAGTAATAATGCTGTACTATTTTAAAAAAGAGTTTATTATTGCACAGAAAATGAAAATCAATTACTTGAACAAAAAAGGAGCAAAAAATGAAACAATGGCTTTTAGTATTATTGATGGTTTGCACTTATGCAATCTCATTCGCACAAACCAAACAACCTCCTTCAATTAAGGATAGTGAACATGAACCTGTCAAATATATTGGAGAAAGACAAACTGACACTAAGTTTTATGATGGCGCTTTACCTCATGTAGTGGGAGCCCACCACTATCAGGCATTTCGTGCAAACCGTGAAAATCCTCCTACAGATGACCCGGTTGGCTGGACTTATAACCATCAGCCGTATCTCTGTTACTGGAACGGACAATTTTATTATCAATTTTTGAGTAATGTAATTGAAGAACATAATCCGCCGGGACGAACTTCTCTAATGACGTCGAAAGACGGACGCACTTGGTCGAAGCCGGAAGTGATTTTCCCAATATATTCATTACCTGAAATTGTTATACCTGGTAAGATCTATCTTCCTGCCGGAACAACTTCTGTTATGCATCAAAGAATGGGCTTTTACATTGCGCCTAACGGAAGATTACTTACTTTGGCATTTTACGGTTTCTCTGCTTCAGCTAACAATTCACCTAATTCAGGAAATGGTATAGGAAGAGTTGTACGTGAAGTAAAAGAAGACGGTACTTTCGGGCCTGTTTATTTTATCCGTTACAACAGGCATGCAGGATTTAATGAGTTAAACACAAATTTCCCGTTTTATAAAGCTAGTGCCGACGAAGGATTTGTTGAAGCATGCGATGCTTTGTTAGCTGATAAATTAAAAACCTTACAATGGTGGGAAGAAGACCGCGGCGAAGATGGTTTTTATGTTATGGATCCAAGCAAGGTTGACGGAGCTTTTAACTTTACTTATAACATGACAACTTCAAAAGGTGCCGGTAAAGCTTTTGCATATTATTTCAGACCTGATGGTGTGACCGTCGGTTTGTGGAAAAATCAGTATGCAGCCCTAAGCCCTGATTCCGGTAAATCATGGACTCCGATGGCAATTACTCCGACTATCATTGACGTCGGTGCAAAAACATGGGGGCAACTTGGTAAAGACGGAAAATATTTATTAGCCTATAATCATAATAAAGATAGAGAAAGATATCCTACCGTTCTTGTTACAAGTGATGACGGATACGAATTTGATAACATGTTGAGCATGCAGGGTGAAGTTCCTGTTTGTAGATACTTCGGTAATGCTAAAGGATGGGGATCACAATACATTCGAGGTATCTTACCTGGTAACGGTACTCCTCCGGGTGATTACGCTTACATTGTTTATAGTATGAACAAAGAAGACATGTGGATTACACGTAATCAACTTCCTATCAGAGGAACAGTTGATGAATATATTGAGGAAGATTTTGATGATGCGGCAACAGAGGCCGATCTCAAATTATGGAATCTTTATGTTCCTAAGTGGGCGCCTATTTCTATTGAAGAAGGCGAGGATGATAAGTGTCTTCAGCTAAGTGATAAAGAACCTTACGACTACGCTTTGGCAGAACGAGTATTCCCAATCAGCAAAAAAATATCGGTTGAATTTGATTTGGTACCGAAGCAATCTGATACAGGAAGACTTGAAATTGATATTACTAACATGATAGGTGTTCGCCCTGTTCAATTAGTATTGGATGATGCAGGTAATGTGCAAGCTGTTAATGGAAACACTACGGTAAACTTGGCTACTTATACAACAGGGTCAAAACTTACATTTAAATTGACAGTAGATACCGAAGCGGGTAAATACTCGGTCTCATTAAATGATAAAGAAGTTTTAAAGGATGCCGATTTCGCTGCGGATGTAGATGAATTACAAAGAATCGTATTCCGCACAGGTGAATACCGCGGCATATTTGCCGGTATACATTGGACGGATCACAAAGACATGCCTAACTCCAGTGACCCGGTTAAAGAAGCTGTATATCAGTTAGATAATGTAGTAATCGACAAAATGTAGAAAGTGTAAGTTAATATTCATATTTATGGTGGTAATATGCTAAATCAAAGAAACGCTTTTATCCTAATATTATTTTTACTCGCATCATTCTGTGATGAAATATTTTCGCAAAAAGGAGATTATATACAACAGGCAGGTACTGATGCATTGATTTCTATTGAAGCGGAAAACTTTAAATACACTGAATCTGCAGATGGACATAAGTGGGAATTCACATCTGATAAAACCGGATATTCAGGAAGTGGCGCTATAGTTGCCACTCCCGATACCGGCTCTGATGAGGATATCGATTATGGAGATTCTCCTTATACCGACTACCAAACTTATATAGTAACGCCAGGAAAGTATTATGTCTGGATTCGCGGCTACGGTATCAACGATGGAAATTCTTGTCATCTTGATCTCGATCATCGTGAATTAAATACAGCCGAGGAAATTGAATTCCCGGTTGATGAGTGGAGCTGGTCTAATCAAAATGATGACAAACGCTGTTACCTGGAAATTAAATCTCCGGGTATTCATACTATAAGTCTTAGTATGCAGAAAGATGGTTTTGTTGTTGATAAGATTTTGCTTACTCCAAATCCCGATTATAAGCCTGAAGCATTAGGCCCGGCAGAAACTATTGAAGGTGGTGTTTTTAATTTTGGCACAACTGAAATGAGCGGATATGAACCGGACACAAAAGAAGTAATAATTCCTATAAAACTTGAAGGTAAATTGACTGAATCACGTTCTGTAGATTATGCCGTGGTTGGTGGTTGTGCCGACAAAGAAGATTATAATCTTAAAGAAGGAACGTTAATTTTTAATCCGGGCGAATCTCAAAAAGAAATTGTGCTCGATATTGTTCAAGATGAGATTGATGAAAATGATGAGATGGTTGTCTTAAAATTATCGAACCCTATGGGTAATGCGGCACAAGTAGGTTATTATGATACTTTTACTTTCACAATACTTGACCCGAGACCTATTGTTGAGTTCGTATCCGGAATGAGCGGTGTTGACGAAAATGATGGATTTATAAATATCCCTCTGAAATTGTCATCTGCCTATTCAAAACCTGTTACTGTCGAATTTACTGTTGTTGGCGGAAGCGCTTCAATTGATGAGGATTTTTCGATTCCATCTTATACTGTTTCATTTGGACCAGGTCAAGTTGCCGCAGACCTAAAAGTTAAAATACTTCCTGATAATCTGGAAGAAGTTACTGAGTCAATTGAACTTCAAATGGTGAGTGCAAGAAATGCAACTTTACAGGGAAGATCCAATCATAAGATTGGTATTTGTACAGTAAGCTATAACCAATTAGGGGATGCCGTTTATTTCCGTTACAATAGTAATGAGAGATGGGAAAGGTATGCAAAAGTCGGGAAAGACGCTGATGCGTTGGTTGAGATCGGCGATAATGGCGACAGAATAATTTTCTGGCGCGGCTCAAGTTATCGTCCTTACATTGAAACATCAACCAGCACATCACATAAAACAGATTTAAATCCTGTTCAAAGAGGGAATAAATCATTCGTTCCGAATCATGTTTATGTCGATACTAAAACGTATAAAAGTTATGTAGATGTTTTAGTCCCAACAAAAGGTGACGGGGATGAATTGATGTTCGATAGAATTAATCGCTATTCCAATGTGAAGATTATCGAAAGCTCTCCTGCACGCGCATTGGTGGGATGGAGATACATACCAGACTTCAGCAATCCAAGACCTGAAGACTGGACTGAGGAATATTTCACCATCTATCCTGACGGAAAATGTTTCAGGTCGGTTAAAACCGGTACAGCTACACTGGCTGAGTATAACGATCCTTCACATGTGCAGCTCGAACAACTTCTTTTTACAAATACCGGTGTTTACGGTTTACCGCAATCGTGGATCAAGCCTTCGGCGTTAAATGTTGATGAACAGACTAAGGCTAATTTCGATTATTTGGGTTTAGACAAGGTTAATGGAAGTTATAGTTTTGCAGCAAAGAAAAGCGGCTTCTCCAATAACATTGTTTTTGAAATAACCGATAATGTCAAAAATCCGGCTCTCTTAGTTAAGAACTGGGGTGATGCTAATGTTAACATCACTGTTGACGGTAAAGATTTCACAAACTATAAACTTGGATATGCAGATGAAATGGATAACGACAATCTTCTATTATGGTTTGACAATAGTTTTACCGCAGGCAGCAAAGTGACCATCACTCCTAAAGGCGGTAGCGCACCGGTTGTCCGCGCACCAATTAGAGATCCATATAAATCGGAAGTACCGCTATTCCCGGAAAGCTCGAAAGATCCCGGTCCTTTCGGCGCTTATTTTACTACACTTAAATATTGGGAACTTTGGGATAAACCTTATCGTGTCGGGGATTATGCCGATGTAGTTGTGCAGTTTGACAATTCTACAGACAGGTTGGTATTTGGAAGATTAACGAGCTATGTACCTCATTGGACTAACGATAAAAACTTCTGGTATGAAAATGAATTTTGTGAAAGACGTGGCGGCGATTCCGGATTAAGAGGATTGTGTGAACCGATGAACGAGCATGAAAACAGGTACACGAATGTTAGGATTATTCAAAGTAGTGATGCCCGTGCTATTGTTCACTGGCGTTATGTACCTTGTACACTTCACTATGAACATCCATTTACAGACGAAACCGGCTGGGGTGATTATGTTGATGAATATTATTACGTTTACCCGGATGAAACATGTGTGCGCGATGTTAAACTACAAACATCCAAACCAAATGTTTTTAATGAGTTTAATGAAGTTATTCCGCTTGTCAATCCAGGAATGATTCCGGAAGATGTTCTTGAGATGAAAGCCTTGTCTTTAGCAAATACTTCGGGCAAAGTTGTAGTTCATGATTTTGAACCGGGATTTCCTACAAACGATAAATTTGAAGATGGACTGAATATCGTTTTGGTTGGAATGAAAGGGAAAAGCAAACCTTTCGCAATTGCAGAATCTTACGGCGTTTGGCATGATCCGATTAGCCGTCCGGATGAAACAAGATTCAACCATTACGATGATTGGCCTGCCTGGCCTGAAAAATACAGGCGTGAGGATTACAGCCGTGACCCTGTAAATAATTACCGGGAATTTTGGAAAATACTCCCTTCCCATTCTTCTCTGATGCACCTCGATTGGGATAATTATGAAAGCGACCTTGACGGACCTGTAGTATATCTCCGTAAGATATTGCTGAATGGAATGACAACTTCAAGTGATGTTGCCTCCTTAATCCCTCTTACAAAATATTGGGAAAATGCTCCTGTGATTAAAGTTACAGGCTATGGTTTCAGCAGCGCTCTTTATGAAAAATCTCAAAAAGCTTATATCATCGAAAGAAGAATCAGCTGGATCGATCATATGGTAAATAGAGATGATGATAAAATGATCAATGGAAAAGCGGACAAGGTAAGTCTTGATGTATTCGCTTCCAAAGAATCACCGATTATTAATCCTTGCTTCATTATTAATAACTGGCCGGAAGAAACAAAAGCCAGGTTATTGATTAATGGTAAAGAAATAGCTGAAAGTAAAGATTTTCGTCAGGGTATTGAAAAATCCTACGATGAGTTTGAGACTAAGAGTTCATTAGTAATTTGGATATCAAACACTTCAGAAGAAAATGTTAATTATACAATCGAAATGATTCAGTAACTAATAGTTATATGGAATATTCTTAATAGGGAAATCTATTAGGAATATTCCATCATTTATCCGGGAAAGCATTGAAGATAAACTCTAAGATATTGTTTTTCATATACACACTTTTGTTGTCTATCGGACTAAATGCACAACAAGTAGAAAAACAATCTTTGCCTCTAAATTTAAAAGATGGCGACACTTTTGTGTTCCTTGGTAATAGTATAACTCACCAAAAATTATATACGCAGTACATAGAAGATTTTTATTATACCCGCTACCCCGAAATTAAAATTAATTTTATAAACGCCGGCGTGAGCGGAGATAAAGCCTCGGATGCGCTTTTAAGATTTAATAATGATGTTGCCCAATTTAAACCGGGCTATGTTTCCGTCTTGTTCGGTATGAATGATGGAAAGTACACCCGGTTTAGTCATGACATATTCAATGACTACAAAAAAAATATAAGGATGCTTTTGGATCAAATCGATCTAATAAATGCAAATATCATTTTAATCACTCCAACAATGTATGACTTTAAACAGAGGTTAAAGAGAGTAGGTGGAGACAAGAAGCAAATAAGTGAAGTCGAAAACTATAACTCAACCTTATCATTCTATGGAATGTGGTGTTCGCATGAAGCCGGGGAAAGGGGATTAACTTTTGTTGATATGTTTGAACCTCTCAATAGAATAAGCAGAGAGCAAAGAAGATTGAATCCCGATTTCACTTTAATTAATGACGGGATCCACCCTGATCCGGTAGGGCATGTTATTATGGCTCTTGCCTTCCTTGAAGATGTCGGTGCTGATCCGGTTGTTTCTACAATTCACATAAATAAAATTTCGGATGAATGGGAAGTAACAGCTGAAAATGGAATCATTGAACAAGGGAATAAAAACATAATCGAATTCGATTTTACGGCCAATAGTCTACCATGGACTCTTCCCGAAGAAGCACTAAACGGATATAAACTTTCATTCGCCGGAAAAAAGATGAATAGAGAGATGATATACATAACCGGTTTGGAGAATGGAAACTATGAATTATTAATTGATGGGATATGTGTCGGCTCATATTCCAATATTGATTTAACTCAAGGAGTTAATCTTGGAGAAAATCAATTAACCCCTCAATATCAGCAATCACTAAAAGTTGCATTACTTAACAAAGACAAAAATCAAATGGCAGTTAATCAGCCGAATGATCATTTGGCTGATTATATTGAGAAATTGAAGAATAAATATGGAAAAAGTGAATTCACAAATCTAAAAGAAACCGGTTTATTGGGAATTTATTTTGGTGATCCAAAATATAAACGGCCGACAGGTGCAGATGTTATCAGCAAGTTGGAATACCATTGGGGTGAAGATGATCCAGGAATAGGCAATGATTGGTCCGCAATCTGGTATGGAGATTTAATTTCCCCATTTACAGGTGAAATTAAATTTTCAGGGAATACCGATTGTGGTTTAAAACTAATAATTGGTGATCAAGAAATAATCAATATTCAGAATGAGAGTGATCATTCTGCGGGAACAATTTCACTGGAAGAGGGGAAACATTATCCAATTATAATAATGCATTCACACGATGGGGGAAAAGATTTTATGGAGTTGAAATGGAGCTGGGAAGGAAATGTCCTTTCAAAGATTCCTTCTGAAAATATATACTACACTAATGAAACGATTGATAGAATTAATAAAGATTTTTGGAGTGAAACAATAAGTGAAATGAACTTGAACTTTACCCGATATAAAAATGAATTTGGTAAATATATAAATGAAATATACCGAATCAATAAACCGGTAAAACATAAATACGAGATAAAGAAATCTCAGTAAAAGAAATTCATATAATCTGGAGACAATTCGATGAAAATAGAAAAAGAATTATTTGGTAAGTTAAGTGACGGGACACAGATTGATCTTTATATTATTAAGCATGATGATGGCTCTCAAATAAAAATAACTAATTACGGGGCTACAATTGTATCACTAAAGGTGCCTGATAAAAACGGAAATGTTGAAGATGTAGTTCTTGGCTTTGATAAATTGGATGACTACATCAATATTAGAAATTTCTATGGGTGTGTTGTCGGCAGATTAGGTAATAGACTGGCAAACGGAAAGTTCTCTATTGATAGTGTTGAGTACAATATACCTCAAAACGAGGGAGCCAATTCTTTACACGGTGGAGTAAATGGATTTGATAGAATGGTTTGGGAAGCAGAACAAATTATTGAGGAAAATAATCCCGGAATTAAATTACATTATCTAAGTAAAGATGGCGAGGAAGGTTATCCGGGGAATCTAGACGTAACAGTTAAATATACATTTTCAGATAATCATGAATTGAGAATTGAGTATAAGGTTACTACAGATAAACCGACTGTTAAAAATATAACAAATCATTCCTACTTTAATTTAAGCGGCAATGTAAAGTATGATATTCTTAATCATGAACTTCAACTTTATGCAGATAAATTCGTACCTGTGCGAGAAGGATTAATCCCGACAGGTGAACTAAGAGATGTAAAAAATACTCCAATGGATTTTAGAACTCCGCATAAAATCGGAGAAAGAATTAATGAAGATTATGAACAGTTGAAATTGGGATTGGGATATGATCAAACTTGGGTATTTAATGAAATTAGTGATAAACCAATTTTGAATGGATCAGTTTATGACCCTCGTAGTGGAAGGCTAATGGAAATATTTACAACAGAACCAGGCATACAATTTTATTCCGGCAATTTTTTGGATGGAAGTCATGCCGGCCTCAATGGAGTTGTATATAAGCATAGGGAGGGAATGTGTTTACAAACTCAACATTTTCCAGATTCGCCAAATCATCCTGAATTTCCTTCAGTATTGTTGTTGCCTGGTAAGGTTTATTCGTCAGTGACTATGTACAAGTTTTCAGTTAAATTGTGATTGAGTTTTTGAAGAACAAGTGAATAAAAATTCATTTATATATATAACATAATTTGCTATATTATTTCAAAAATAAAAAATTCTTGGATCTGTGATTGAATTACTACAGGTATATTCTGAATATTATGCTTGCTAATATCAATCTTTTGTTTTAGATTGCACTTACTTTCAGCATGTTAGAAAGTTAGTGTTATTATTATAAGTTGTAAGTTTGGTAGATCATTATGATGTATAAAATATAGGTTTAATACTTGCTTGATTCACTAAATTCAATAGTTATCGGTAGAATGTTATTGTAATTGGAAATGATAAATAATTACTAATAAACTGTTCTTTATCACTGTAAATTATAAATTAACTTTTTTTTGACAATTAATAAGAAAAATAATGGGGAAATTACATCCGAGTGGTAATTCACAATATATCAGTAAATTGAATAAGATAAAAGTGCTCAATCTTATTCGTGAGCGGGAGAGTATTTCCCGTGCAGATATTGCTAAAGAGAGTAATATAAGCGCACCAACGGTAACACGTATAGTAGATTACTTGATTAATGAAGAGGGTTTGGTGAAAGATGTTGGTGAAGGTACTTCCAGCGGGGGTAGAAAACCTACTTTAATTCAGTTTGCTGCTGTTGACAATTATGTTATCGGAATTGATTTAGGAAAGACTCACATTGATGGAGTTCTGGCAAATTTAAATGCGGAAGTAATAGATGAAATTACAATTGATACTTATTTGGAAGATGGATTCGAAAATATAATGAACAGAATTGCGGATTTAATATGTGACTTATCTAATAACCCAAAAGTTAAAGGAAAGAAAATCTTTGGTGTTGGTATGGCTGTTGCCGGATTGATAAATAAGTTTGAACATATAGTTGAGTTTTCTCCAAATTTCAAGTGGAAGAATGTTGATATTAAAAAATCTCTTAAAGAGAAATGTAAATTACCTATAAAATTCGATAATGTAACCAGAGTTATGGCTTTAGGCGAAATGTGGTATGGGATTGGACGTTATGTTAAAAATTTTGTTGTAATAAATTGGGGCTATGGAATTGGGTCTGGTATTGTTATTAATAATGAACCGTTGTATGGACCAAAGGGAATGGCAGGAGAATTTGGACATATGACTATGGATAAGGATAGTAAATTTAAGTGCGGTTGCGGTAATTATGGATGTCTTGAAGCTTTGGCATCGGGTAGTGCAATATCTCAGAGAGTGAAAAATGAGATTTTAGGTGGGAAAGAAAGTATCCTCACCAAATGGATTAACGGGGATATTCAATTAATAAATACTAAGCTAATTTGTGAAGCTGCAAGACAAGGGGATGAGTTGGCTTCTACGATATTTGATGAGGCTGTCGAGTATCTTGGTATTGGAATATCAAGTTTAATTAATCTTGTTAGTCCGGAATGTGTATTAATCGGAGGTGGAGTTGCACAAAGCCACGATTTAATATTTTCTAAAATAAGGGAAATCGCGAATAAAAGAACCATTGTAACGAAATCTAAACGTGTACAAATTCAAGCGGCTACATTTGGAATGAAAGCCGCGTCAAAAGGGGCAGTTGCTTTAATTCTGAATGAAGTGCTTAACTTAAACTACTCGAATCACATTAACAAAAGTTAGCAGGACAATTGTTAAATAATAATTTATATTATGTGAGGTAACTTTCTAACAGTAAGAAATAAACATTAATCCTGCATTTAATATTTGGAGAAATTTATGGACGGAGGAATTAATATTCCAGTACTGGATCTTGTGATAATTATAACTTATCTCCTGGGAATTGTTGCAATAGGAATTTTATCAACAAGAAAACAAAAACTAAATTCAGATAACTACTTCCTGGCTGGAAGAGGACTTAAATGGGGAATGGTAGGAGCCGCATTATTTGCTTCTAATATTTCTACAATACATTTGGTTGGGCTTGCCGCCTCGGGTTACAACGATGGTTTAGTCTGGGGTAATTTTGAGTGGATGGCTACGGTTACATTGATTTTACTCGGGCTTGTTTTCGCGCCTTTCTATTTCCGAAGTAAGATCTCTACTTTACCTGAATTTTTAGAGAGAAGATACAGTCCCGCATCAAGAACATTTTTAGCATTTATGGCAATTTTAGGTGCGCTCTTTATTCATATTGGAATGAGCCTCTATGCCGGTGCCGCTGTATTCGAACAGTTTTTTGGAATAGATGTTTATACTTCTATAATAATAATCTCAATTCTTACTGCAATCTATACCGTATTTGGCGGACTGAAAGCGGTAGTTGTAACAGAATCGATACAGACTGTACTCCTTTTATTGGGAGCTGTACTGGTAACATTATTTGCGATATTAGCATTACCCGAGCATGGAATAACCAGCATTGCCGAATTTAAAGCAGCTCTAAAACCAAATCAGCTCAGCATGGTTCATACAGACAATAGTGTCGGGTTAGCATGGTATGCGGTTCTGTTGGGTTATCCAATACTTGGTGTTTGGTACTGGTGTTCCGATCAGACAATTGTTCAAAGAGTCTTAGGAGCTAAAACGGAAAGAGATGCACAGCTTGGTCCACTCTTTGCAGGTTTTCTTAAAATTTTACCTGTCTTTATTTTAGTATTTCCTGGTGTTGTAGCTTATGTATTGTTCAAGGATATTATCGGCACAAACAGTAATCAAACACTTCCTGTTTTAATTAATCAACTTATTCCAACCGGCTTAAAGGGACTAATATCTGCAGGATTATTAGCAGCACTTATGAGTACGATTGCTGCTGCACTAAACAGCTCGGCTACTCTTGTAGCTGTTGATATTGTAAAAAGAATTAAGCCTAATACTTCGGATGAAAAGCAAGTGAAGATCGGGAGAATTGCCGCGATTGTAATCATGCTTTTAGCTATGGTTTGGTCTACTCAAGGAGGACGTTACTCGAGTATATTTGAGGCAATAAATGCTATTGCATCTAACCTTGCCCCGCCGATTACGACGGTATTTTTATTAGGTGTGTTTTGGAAAAGAGGTACAAAGGAAGCTTCACTCTATACACTGATTTTAGGTTTTACTCTTGGAGCCATCGCATTTTCATTAGACCTCCCGTTGTTCGGCGATACTAAAATAATCACTACTCTTTGGGGAATTCCGTTTATGATGCAGGCTTGGTGGTTATTCGTTATATGTACAATATTCTTCATCATTGTTTCATACTTAACACCAGCGCCAGATCCGGAAAAAATTAAAGAAATAACCTGGGAAAGCCCGTTGCAGGTATTTACAAAAGGTAAGATTACAGGTTTTACAGATCCAAGAGTATTGGCAGGCGGCCTTTTATTATTGTTGGCAGTCCTCTATTTCTTGATGGCTTAAAAAAAATGAATTACAGCATATAATTATTGGAGTTATAAAATGAGGCAAGCTGTTATGACCTCACCCGGCAAAATTGAATTTAGTCAAGTTGAAGATCCGAAGCCGAGTAAAGGAGAAGTTCTTCTAAGAATACATCGAATTGGTGTTTGCGGTTCAGATATTCACGTATGGCATGGTTTGCATCCTTATACAAGTTACCCGGTTGTTCAAGGGCATGAATTTTCTGCTACAATCGAAGCGCTTGGTGAAGGGGTAACTGATCTTAAAGTTGGCTCAAAAGTTACTGCAACACCACAAATCGTATGCGGTGCTTGTGCCCCATGTAGAAGAGGTGATTATCATATTTGTGATAAACTGAAAGTGGAGGGTTTTCAAGCCCCTGGTGTTGCACAGGATTTATTTGTGACCAGTGCAAAAAAAATTGTTTCACTCCCGGAAAGTTTCTCCTTTGAAGAAGGTGCTTTTATTGAACCTGTTGCAGTTGCTGTGCATTCGGTGGCTCGTGCAGGTAACATTAAAAATAAAAACATTGTTGTTATTGGAGCTGGACCAATCGGTAATCTAATAGGCCAGGTTGCACGCGCCAAAGGAGCTAATGTTCTAATTACCGATATAAGTGATTCACGATTAAATCTCGCAAAAGAGTGTGGCTTATCAAATATATCCAATTCAAAAAACGAAACACTGCAGGCCGCATCGCAAAGAATATTTATGAATAAAGGATTTCAAAGTGCACTTGAGTGTGTAGGGATTGAATCAACCATGACTGATTTAATTGAAAATATTGAGAAAGGGAGCACAATAGTTGTGGTAGGTGTTTTTGCCAAGAGACCTAAAGTTGATCTTGGATTAGTTCAGGACAGAGAATTAAAGCTAGTCGGGACATTGATGTATAAATATGAAGATTATACCGAAGCGGTAAAATTGCTTGACGAAAAGAAAGTAATAGTTGAACCACTTTTTTCCCAGCACTTTAATTTAGAGCAATATAATGAAGCTTATAAATTTATAGATGAGAATCGTGAAACTACAATGAAAGTTTTTATTGATTTGTAATTGGCTGGAATTATGGGAACTGATAAAAAATTTACGATTGTAGGGATTGGTGAAGTGCTCTGGGATATTCTTCCAAGCGGGAAAAAACTTGGAGGCGCACCTGCAAATTTCACATTTCATTCCAAGTCGTTAGGAAATGATGGAGTAATTGTAAGTGCTGTAGGCAAAGATGAATTGGGGAAAGAAATAATAGATAATCTCGAAAAAGTAAATCTTACGGGCAAATATATTCAGCAAAGAGAAAATAAACCGACAGGAATAGTTAATGTTGAGCTTGATAAAGAGGGCTTGCCAAAATATAAAATTGAAGAAAACGCGGCCTGGGATTTTATGGAAAATACTATTGACATCGGGGAATTAGCATCGAGATGTGATGCGGTCTCTTTTGGCTCCCTCGCACAGCGATCAACAACATCACGTGAGAGTATTCAAAACTTTTTGAGAAGTACATCGGATAAGTGTATCAAAGTATTTGATATAAATCTTAGACAAGGTTTCTATAACAAAAAAATAATAGAAGAAAGTCTTGAACTTTGCAACTGCTTAAAATTAAATGAGAGTGAACTCAAAATCATCTCAAAATTATTTGATTATAAAGATGATGAATATGAATTTATTCAAAAACTTAGGCATGAATATAAATTAAAATATATAGCACAAACAAATGGTGGAGGGGGCAGTTTTATATGTTCTGAAAATGACACAACTTTTATGAAACCTGAAGGAATAAAAATAGCAGATACAGTTGGAGCCGGAGATGCATTTACCGCGGGCATGGTTTACGGGATATTGAATGATATGTCTCTTTCCATGATTCATAAGCTCGCATGCAGGCTTGCATCATTTGTGTGTACCATGAATGGTGCTATGCCTCAACTTTCTGAAGAACGAAAATCGATAATACTGAAACAATAATATTGAGGATTTAGTGTATGAACAAATTCAATTATTTTCAACCTACCGAAATTGTGTTTGGTGCGGGACGAATCAGTGAACTGGGTGAAATAGCTTCTAGATTTGGGAAGGTATGTCTACTGGTAACAACTCCTTCGATTCCTGTTTTGGAACCAACCTATAAGAAAGCAATTAAATCATTACAAGATGCAGGAATTACAGTTGCACATTTTGATGGTGTTGAACCGAATCCAACAACTGAAGTTGTAACTGCCGGCGCTAATTTAGCGAAAGAGTGCAAAGCAGAGGTTGTTATTGGACTTGGTGGTGGTTCAAGCATGGATACGGCAAAAGCTATAGCAGTTGAAGCAACTCATAAAGGGTCTTCTTGGGATTATTTATTTTATAGAGAAACTCAACCAACAGAGAAAACATTGCCTATTATTGCGGTTAGTACAACTAGTGGTACCGGTTCACAAGTTACTCAAGTTGCAGTCATAACCAATCCAGCCGAAAGAAATAAATCCGCTTTATTTCATTCCTTGCTATATCCTAAAGTAGCAATTGTAGATCCCGAATTGATGCTATCATTACCTGAGCATGTTACAGCTTCTACTGGTTGGGATGCGTTTTGCCATGCCTTTGAGAGTATCCTTCATCCTAATACATCCCCTATTGTTGAAGCTTTTGCATGGAGGGCTATCGAAATTGTTATTAATACATTGCCTCAATTGTTGATTGACTTAGATGACCTGGAAGCAAGAAGTAAAATGGCCATGGCGGATACCCTTGCCGGCCTGTGCATAGCAAATGCCGGTGTAACTTTACCGCACGGAATTGGAATGGCAATAAGTGGGCTCTACCCGCATATTATGCATGGGGAATCACTCTCCATTGTCTATCCATCATTTACTCGATTTACAGTAAATGATGCCATACCACAATTTGCGAAGCTTGGTAGAGTTTTTAATTATCCACTGAATAATGAAACCGACGATATACTTGCACAAAAAGCTTGTGAGTATTTGGACGAGTTTCTGAAGAAGATAGGGATGTGGTTTGGTCTCAAGGATTTTAACATGCCTGAAAATGAAATTGGTCTTCTGGCAAAAAATTCGATGATATTACCCGATTATAAAAATAATCCGAAAGTTGCCACAGAAGAAGAGATGCTGGAGATAATAAAAACATCATTTTCATTATAAAAAATTAATATGATAGGTAAATTATGCACCAAATGAATTATATATTTTTACTAATATACTTGACTTTTACTTGTGGAATTGTTAACTAGATGTTACTTTCACACCTTTAGAAAGTATAATTTCTGGGCTTTCTAGATTATTGTTTTAGTTTTTTTGAAGAAATATGTATGTGGTTTTTTTATTGCGGCTAATATTCATCACAATATTTTTATCAATTTCAGTTGAGCATTATGATAAAGATAAATCTGAAGAAGAAGCCTTCAAATTCAATGATGGCTAATATTCTGTTAAGAAATTCACCAAACTATTTAACTGCGAATTTTATATAGAAATAGATAATCTAAGGAGCTCGAAATGAACATATTCAAGCCAATAATTAAATTGAAAGTAGTCTTGATCCTTTTGTTTTTATTTATCATTACCCTGAATGCACAAAATTCTTCTCTTGTTATTACACCAAGCCCGGCATATCTGGGTAAAATTCCGTTAACGAGTAGTCAAGAGCAAGAATTTTCGCTTTTGAATGTAACCTCTAGTACTGTTACAATTACCGGTATAGCAATAACAGGAAATGATGCTGCCAAATTTATTCTTGCTCAAAATCCTGCTCCATACGAATTAGCAGGTTATTCGGAATTAATCTTGGACCTAATTTATACTCCAACAGTGGCTGGCGAAGATGTGGCATCAATAGAACTGCAAACAAGTGCTGGTGCTATAGTTCTAAATTTGTCTGCTTATGGAACTGAATTATCAGGTACTCTTCCAACTTTCGAAAGACTTATCGGATTAAAGGAAGAAGTTGAAGCATTCTCAGTTAAACAAACTGTTGATGATGGTTTTGTGCTGGTGGGTAATACAATGCTCGAATTTTACGTTAACTCTGATGTATATCTCGTGAAAACAGATATATATGGTAAAGAAGAATGGTCACGAGTATTTGAAGCTGGTGCTTTTGGAGAAAGTTATGATGGCGGGGATGATCAAGGTTATGATGTACTTGCGTTGAGTGATGGTAGTATTATCGTTTTGGCATTAACTGATTCGGATGGTCCCGGAAGTTTCAGCGTTTTTCTTAGTAAATGGGATGCGGATGGAAATTTTATCTGGGAGAACACATATGGTGGTATTTATGATGATATAGGATACAGAATTATTGAAGATACACAAGGTAATTTTTTACTTACCGGTAGTACAAACAATACACCGGATGATAGTAGAAATACACTCGTAATGAAAATAGCACCAGACGGGTCCCTGATTTGGAATAAGAATTATGGTACCCCTGGTATTGAGAGTGGATTCGATATTCTTCAATCAAATGATGGTGGATATTTAATAGTCGGTAATAGCCAAAATCCAACTGCAAACATATATTTTGTGAAATTAGATGTTGATGGTAATGAACAATGGAGTAACACACTAACAAGTAATATAATAAGTGAAGGTAGTAGAATAGAGCAAGCAAATGACGGTGGTTATATTGTTTCTGGTTACACTATTACACAAGATAAAGCTAGAGAGGCTTATATTGTGAAGGTAAATGCCAGTGGGGAATTACAATGGAGCAAATCGTTTGGAAGTCTTTACATAGACTATTTTTCAGCAGTCACTCAAACCGCAGATAATGGTTATTTATGCGTTGGAGCGATCAATCAATTTTTCTCAATAGAACGTTCTTATGATGATATATATATGGTCAAAACTGATTCTGAAGGTAACTTAATTTGGGAAAAACGTTTGGGTGGAGAGCTAAATGATTATGCATTAGATATGATTGGAACACGGCAGGGAGGTTATGTAATTGCCGGTGCAACTTCCAGTTATACGTCACAAGATAAGTTAAATCTATTTGTTGTTACGGCAAACGGCGAGATTGCAGACGGCAGCATAACTGGGGTTGAAAGAGACGACGACTTAAATATTCCCCATTCTTTCTCCCTCTCGCAAAACTATCCAAACCCCTTTAACCCAAGTACAATAATAGAATTTGATATCTCACCATCTACCGACAATTTTGTCCAGTTGAAGGTTTATGATCTGCTTGGTAATGAGATTGCAACTTTGGTGAATGGCGATTTGGCTCCTGGTCATTATAGGGTAGACTTTAATTCATCTAACTTAACAAATAAAAAATTATCAAGCGGAATATATTTTTACAGCTTGATTAACGGCAAATCAGCAATAACAAAAAAAATGATGCTTCTGAAATAACTGGATTAATCTTATAGGCAAGTTAATATATCAACATAATATATATTCATTTACAAATAACTTTATACTCGGAGGAGTGATGCAAAAAATATTTTCTATCGTGCTTCTTTTGTTAATGCTTGGTTCCATGTCCTTGCAGGCACAAGAACAAGGCAAGATTGCCGGTGTTGTTAAAGACGCTACTACCGGTGAATACTTGCCTGGTGCAAATGTTATTATTAAGGGTACTAATTATGGTGTGTCAACGGATCGCTTTGGGAAATATAGACTCAATAAAGTAGATCTTGGTACTCATACTATTAGTGTTTCCTATATTGGCTATGAAGCGTTTTCAACTACAGTTGAATTGAAAAATGCTAACTATACGGTTGAATTAAATATCGAACTTAATATGTCAGCTGTACAGATTGAAGACGTTGTTGTCTCAGGATTACTGCAGGGACAAGTAAAAGCATTGAACCAGCAGTTAAACTCTCGTGAAATTAAAAACGTTCTGTCAAGAGAGGAAATGGAAAAATTCCCTGATATGAATACGGCAGAAGTACTGCAGAGAATTCCCGGTGTCAATATTGCCAGAGATCAAGGAGAAGGTACTTATGTATATATCAGAGGTACCGAACCTCGTTTAACTAGTATAACTGTTGATGGACAAAAATTAGCTACTTCTGCCAATGAAGATAGAGTAACGGATTTGGGTATTGTTAACGCTACACAATTGGCATCTGTCGAAGTTACTAAAGCCTTAACACCTGAAATGGATGCCAACGGTATTGGTGGGCAGGTAAATCTTGTGACAAGAAGTTCTTTCGACTATGAAGATCCAACTTTAAGATTGGATGTAGGTAGTGGTTATGCTGTTCAAGGCGGAAATCCATTATATAAACTTGCAGCATCTTATGTCGGATTTTTAGGCGATAATAAAGAATTTGGTTATACAGTCAGCGGTAGTTTTTATCAAAATAATATTAATGGTCAATCAAATTCATCCGAGTGGGGAGATCTTACTTTAGTAAATAGAGAAGTCATTCCATTTGCATTGCAGGACTTTGATTTATTTAACCGCCAATCTCGAAGAAATCACTGGGGATTCAGCGGAGTTTTTGAATATCGTCCAAACAATGTTAGTACTTATTATGTTAGAGGTATGTACAACCTGAAAGATGATGAACAAACAATGAATAACTTGTACTTCAGGCTTGGTGACGGAAGATGGTATGATGCAAATACTGTTCAAAGTTCTCGTATGGATTTTTCAATGATCAACGAAAGAACCAGATCAACTTTAGTTTCTGTCGCGATGGGTGGCCAGAACAATTTTGACTTACTCGATATTGACTACGATGTAAGTTATAGCAATGGAAAACAAGCTATGACAGATCCAAGTCGCGTCAGGTCTGAGTGGGCTATTAAACAAAGACCAAGTTTTACAGTCGATTTTTCTGATCCAGATTATCCGGTATTTACTATGACCGACACTAACAAAGATGCCGATTATATTTTTAATCCTTCCAATTATTCAACAGACACTCAAGAATTCAAAGATGTTACTACTACAAATACTAATATGAGTGCTACTATAAACGTAAAACTTCCTTATGATTTATTTGGTATTCCTGCTGAATTAAAATCTGGTGCAAAATTCTTTAGTGATAAGAAAGATAGAAAGGGTGTAACGCTAAGAATGAAATGGAGCGGTGCTAACAGGCCTACTATGGATCAGATATCGAACGGTGAAACGATTGCTGATTTTCTGAATGATCATTATTTGTTTTCACCAATGATCGACGTTGGTATGGCCCGCGATCTTATTAATTCTACTTATGGTGGGTCACCAGGCTTAATTGATGACATGGGTGGTAGTGGCATCGTTGTAAGTGGCGACGGTGTTGGCGGAATTTATACCAATACTGAAAACACATATTCATTCTATATGATGACTACCTTTAATGTAAGTGACCTTATGGTAATGGTCGGAGTTAGAGATGAATACACAAGCACAAACTATGAAGGAAATAATATATTGTTTGATAATAGGGGAGATGCTAGTAGTGTTGAACCAAGTAGTACAAAAACCAATTACAACAGTATATTCCCTTATTTGCATTTAAAATATAAAATTGCGGAAGCAACAAATATTAGAGCGGCATTTACTCAATCTATTGCACGCCCTAATTATTATGATTTAGCTCCTTACTACTTTATGGATTCTCAGGAGAGAGCACTTTCACAAGGTAATCCTAATTTGGAACCAACATTAGCTACAAACTTTGATCTGATGTTGGAACATTATTTCCAAGGTATTGGTGTTGCTTCAGTAGGCTTATTCTATAAAAACATCGATAAAATTATTTATACCAAAAATTGGACAGAAACCGAAGGAGAGTTTAGTGGTTACGATATGGAAATCCCTGTTAATGCCGGTATGTCAAAACTATACGGATTTGAAATCAATTGGCAGCAGCAGTTCTCATTCTTACCAGGTTTCCTTAGCGGATTTGGTATTTATGCAAACTATTCATTTACAAAATCAGAAGCTGATTTAGAGTTTAGAGATTGGACTGTAATTCCTGGGCAAGCTGGTGATGTGGGTAACTTGGGATTAAGTTATGAAAAAGATGGTATCACTGCAAGGTTAAGTGCTAACTATCGTTCAGAAGTATTACAAAGTGTTGGCGATACTCCTGATTATGATGAGTATGATGCTGCAAACTTAAGATTGGACTTCTCATGTGTCTATCAATTATTTGATAATTTGTCATTTTATCTGAATGTAATGAACATTACCAATTCAGTTGACAAATCATATATGGGTATATCTAGCAGACCTACTCATTTGGAATTCTATGGTATTTCTGGTGATGCAGGTGTAAAGTTTAGTTTATAGTGTTATAATGAGGCCGTATTAGTCGGTGCATAAATTGATCGGGAAGGAAAAATAATTAATTACTTTCTTTCCTCTAAAAATGGGATTCTCACATTTACCTTCCCGATCATATATTTTTTGGATTAAGGAAATAATATTAAAAAAAAGGAAAATATATGCGGGTAAGTAGATAATAGTTTTAACTGTTGTTAATTAATGATGAGGTAAAAAGTGATTCACAAATATTTTCAGGAAGGACAAAAACTTGATGTTGCCGGATTAAATAAAATAATTGTTTTAATTGATAGAAGCGAAACCGAATTAACAGAAGTCGGATTAAATGAATGGACTCCAAATCAAGACGGCCCTCCCCATAAGCATAATGATAAAGACCAAGTCTTTTATATTACTTCCGGTGTTGGTATTGTAAAATTAGGTGAAGAATCTTACAATGTTAAGCCCGGTTCACTTGCATATGTTCCCGCAGGAATTGTTCACCAAACAATTACCACTAGTAAAGAACCATTATGTTACATGTTATTTAATTCATTCAACAATGCCTCAAAAGAAGGGCATACATCTTTTGCAGAACATATAGAAAAAGTTAAAGAGATTAGAAAGAAACAAGCTGAAAGCGGAAATGTAAATGCAGATGAAACACCGGTCGATTTCGAAATTAAACCATCCAAATTTTTTGATGATATTACTAAAGGGAAGAAGTTTGAGTTCGGTTCAAATTCTACAATATTACTTCTTGATAGAGCGGAAACGAACAGATGTGAACTTACATTAGTTAGCTGGCCCGCAGGTAATAAAGGAGCAATGGTAGCTCATAAAGAAAAAGAACAAACATTTTTTGTACTCAGCGGTAACGGTTCTATAACTATTGGAAATGAAACCGAGCATGTGAAACCTGGTCATGTAGTTTTTGTACCTCGCAATACTCCTCATACAACAGAAGCTGGTGACGAGGAATTGACTTATTTATGCTTTAATGCATTATCTGGTGTTAGTAAAGATGAAAGTTTTGAAGTGATGTACAACCGTGTTGCTGCAGAAAGAATTAAGAGATGGGAATCTGGTAACGCTGAAGTAGGTGAGTAGACTCAACAGTAGCATAAATGGATGAAGTAGAAAGTATGGGATATCATCAACATTGTGGATATACGGTTACTTGAAAGCGAAGTTTTTCAAGACTTCAATTTGTCTGCCGTCTTGTAAGACTGATTTTTTAAAAACTTATAAACTGGTTCTTTGGAAAAAGAATTTTCAATATTTCCGAAATAGTATATAATCAATATATATAATTTTTTTGGTGAATTAGAATATATAGCGCCTTAAGGGAACGGACATCATGGCGAAGGGAATTACTAATTCCATTACTATTCTTTCATATTATGTCAGTGCTGTGAAAAGGGAATACTACTTACAAATTACTTTTTAACTTTTGTAGGATATATATCAAGTAAAATATTAATTAATAAATAGCTAAGTAATATTATATGATCCTGATAGCGAAGATTATATTTTCGTAATGAATTTCATAATTACTGTTTATAGTATATCAAAATTAATAATTATAAAGCATAATATTGTTTGTTAGGATAAGTATTAACGGATCTAATACATACTAAGCATATTTTTAGATAATCATCTTTGCTGAGTGAATTAAAAAATTGGGATATTTCTAAAAATAAAATTAATGGTGTTTAGAAAAATGAGGAGATTGAAATGAAATCACCAAAAAATATAATATGTATTAAAAGTATATTGATGTTTTTAATTATACTAGTAATACATGTCAATGCGCAAAGTTCATCAATATATATCTCATCGGTGCCCATATTTATGGGAAAAATTCCAATAGGCAGTTCATCAGATCGGAATATAACAATTCTCAATCAAACAATAAACACGATTAATATAGGTAGTATTTCAATTATTGGAGAAAGTGCTGCAAAATTTGTAATATCCAATAATCCAAACTCCTTAACGTTATCAGCTCTTGAAAATCTTCTTCTCAATATTATTTACACACCTACTTCCGCTAGTCAGGATGTTGCCATATTACAAATTCAAACAGGAACTGAAACTGTAACGGATTCTTTGATTGGCTATGGCTCAATATCAGTTAATGGAATACCAACCTTCGAAAGAGTTTTCGGGCAGGAAGCCGAAGAAGAAGACGTTAATGCAAATTTACTTACGCAAACTGCTGATGGAGGTTACATTGTTGTCGGCAGTTCAAGATACCAATATGAAACTAAAGACGATGCTTATATAATTAAGACAGATAAAAATGGGCGAGAGGAATGGACTAAATTAATCGGAGGTAGTAGTGATGATGCCGGTATTGATGTCATTGCACTGAACGACGGAAGTTCAGTTGTTGTTGGAGAAACTCAATCATTTGAGCAAGGTGATCCACAAAGTATTTATTTATTTAAGATTGATCCACAAGGCAATTTAATTTGGCAAAAATATTTCGGCGGGCCCTATGAAGATCAAGCCAGGAGAATTATTCTAGCAAGTGATGGAGGTTTTATCATTGCTGGTAGTACAAAAACCTCAAATTTAGGTAGCACAGATGCTTATGTAATTAAAATTGATGCTGATGGGATTTTGCTGTGGAGTAGAAGTTATGGAGGTCAGTATGGAGAAGAAGCAGTTGATATAACTTTAACATCAGATGGCGGATACATTTTTGTCGGTTCTTATCAAGAGTCGTTAAATCCTGATGTATATATAGTAAAAATAGACGCTTTGGGAAACGAGTTGTGGAGTAAAACATTTAGTACTCCTTCCCCGGATGAAGGAAAAGCAATTTGTAGCACAAGCGATGGAGGATATATTATTGCCGGGTACACGACTGGAGAAAATGCTAGAGATGGATATCTATTAAAAATTAATGCTGATGGAGAACAACAATGGAGTAGATCTTATGGTGGGCCTCATTCCGACTACTTTTCTGGAGTAGTCCAGACACCGGATGGTGGATACTTATGTACTGGTGCAATAAACCAATATTTCTCGCAGGAATTTATTTATAATAACCTTTGGTTAGTTAAGACTGATTCTGATGGAAATATAATTGAGGAAAATCAATATGGCGGCGACCTTGATGATTTTGCTAATGGTATTATTACGACAATGGATGGAGGTTATATAATTAGTGGTAGAACAGAAAGTTTTGGCGATAGGCTACAAGTTTATCTTCTTGGAGTCAATGCTAATGGTAACATTACCGAAGTTAATGAGAGCAATAGCATTACTATCCCGGCAAAATTTTCACTTTCACAAAATTATCCTAATCCGTTTAATCCAAGCACTTTAATTGAATTTGATGTAGCTGAATCTTATTCACATTATGTGCAGCTGAAAGTATATGATATCCTGGGGAAAGAGATAACAACTTTGGTTGATGGAAATTTATTACCGGGCCATTACAAATTAAACTTTAATACGAACAGTGTTACAAATCAAAAATTGTCAAGTGGTATTTATTTTTATCGTCTGACTTGTGGTAATTCTTTTATTACAAAGAAAATGATTCTTCTTAAATAAGCTAAATTGTTTGATAAAAGAATCACTTATAAACGATTATCATATTTTAGAATAATTGACTTGAGATGGACTAATGCAAAAAGATACCAGTACAAAGTTATTAATTTTTATAATTACGTTCTTTTTAATTTTATCAAATTCTATTCAATCACAAGTTACAGAAAAAATAGAATTTGACTCATCTAAACTCAATACAATCCCGGTTGAAAATTATTTTGCTTATCGCGAGGCAGGCCGATTTGCAGGCTGGCCTGCAAACAATGGAGCGTGGAGTTGGGGTAATGAAATATTAGTTGGGTTCTCAGTAGGTTATTTTAATCCTGATAATGATCGGGAGGATGGGCATGAGATACGCAGAGATATGCCTTCTGAAAAGTTATTGTCGCGCAGTCTTGATGGAGGAGTAACATGGTCAGTTGAAAAGCCTGCTAATTACTTTGATTCGGAAGTTGATAATCCTTCAAATTACAATGACTCTCCGGGAATTAATTTTACTCATCCAGGTTTTGCAATGTCTATTGACAACAAAAGATATTTTATATCCTATGATAAAGGGAGATCATGGGAAGGCCCTTATAGTGTGAACATAAAAAAGTCGGATGGCAATTTGGGAGAATTAACTTCGAGAACTGATTACTTGGTTCTTAGTCCTGATTCATGTCTGGTTTTTATGTCAGCAAAAACAGGACTTGTTAAATCAAATTATCAAGATCGTAGTTTCTGTGCTCTTTCATCAGATGGCGGCAAAACTTTTGTGTTCCAAGGGTGGATGACACAAAATACTGAAGCCAGATCAGTAATGAGTTCAACTGTTCGTGCAGGCCAATCACACCTTATTTCAATTATGCGTCGAAAAGTAGCAAAAGAAATTAATGGCGAAGATTCATTTCTCAATTGGATCGAAGCAGCTGAATCAAAAGACAACGGTAAAACATGGACAAACATTGGCAAAGTAGCTGAGACAGATAATGGTAAATTTAATGGTAATCCTCCTGCTTTGGTAAGGCTGAAAGATGGTAGATTAATTGTTGCCTATGGGTACCGTGCCAAACCATACGGCATGAGAGTGAAAATCAGCAAAGACAATGGGAAATCCTGGGGAGATGAAATTATACTTCGCTACGATGGAAGAAGATGGGACTTGGGCTATCCACGAATGGTTGTAAGAACAGACGGCCGCATCGTTACAATGTATTATTATACAACAGAGCAAATACCAGAACAATATATTCAATCTACTATTTGGGACCCAGGTAATATCGGATTAGATCAAGTTTTGACAGACACCGATAAAAAATCTGTCGCTCATAAAATTGATACTATTTTTCTGCCTGGTCAAGTTAGGCTTGACATGGTGCGAATTGCTCCTGGAACATTTCAGATGGGGACTGTCGAAACCGAAGAAGGTTATGAGCCAGACGAATCACCTCTTCATTCAGTAACTATTGGTTATAGCTTTTATATGGGAAAGACTGAAATTACACAGGCGCAGTGGGAGGCGCTAATGGGCAAATGGCCAAATCAAGCTCCCGAAGAGAGATATGGTAAGGGGTCAAATTTCCCGGCTTATTTTATATCGTGGCATGATTGCCAAAAGTTTATTAAAGCGCTTAACGAATATATCAAAAAAACGGGGCAAGGCTCAGCAACTTTTAGGTTGCCAAGTGAAGCCGAATGGGAGTATTCCTGTCGTGCAGGAACAGATACTCGCTTTTTCTTCGGTGAGGATGCAAATCTTGCTGACGAATATATGTGGTATAAGGGAAATAGCGACCCAACAGGAAAATCTGTTGGACAAAAAAAACCAAATCCGTGGGGACTTTACGATATCAGTGGCAATTTATGGGAGTGGTGCGATGATTATTATCATCCAAATTATGAAGGTGCTCCTATAGATGGTAGCGTATGGAGAAACCCAACTAATGAATTCGTAATTCTGAGAAGTGGTGATAATGGACTCAGTGCCGACAAATGCAGGTGTGCAAACCGAAATGATCATCGTACACCAGATGATACAGCTGAAGATGTCGGATTTCGACTAGCAAGAACAAAATAAATACGGAGTTATATAATAATATAATGTTATGATAAATCAGTATAAAGGCAATGCAATATCTGATTACAAAATAAAGAATTTAATCATCATTACATTTGAGAAATTTCACCTCAATGTAAATCAAAAATAGTTTATCAATTGGAGGAGTAATGCAAAAAGATACCAGTACAAAGTTATTATATCTCCTAATTGTGCTTTTCATGGTATTTACAGTTTCTATTCAAGCGCAAGGAACGGGAAAAATAGCGGGGGTTGTTTCAGATGCATCTACAGGTGAATATTTACCGGGAGCAAATGTTGTAATTCAGGGAACAAATTATGGTGAATCAACAGATCGTTATGGGAAATATAAATTCGAGCAGGTTCCACTTGGTACATATATTCTTGTTGTCACATATATTGGATACGAAACATATAGCACTACATTTGAATTAATAAATGCTAATTACACTGTTAATATAGATATTCAGCTTAAAATCACAGCTGTTGAAATTGGTGATGTTGTTGTATCTGGATTACTACAAGGCCAAGTTAAAGCATTAAACCAGCAACTAAACTCAAAAGAAATCAAAAACGTACTCTCAAGAGAAGAAATGGAGAAATTTCCGGATATGAATACAGCAGAAGTTTTGCAGAGAATTCCGGGTGTTAACATTGCCAGAGATCAAGGTGAAGGTACGTTTGTTTATATCAGAGGTACTGAACCGCGTTTAACAAGTGTAACTGTTGACGGACAAAAACTCGCATCTTCTGATACTGATAAAAGAATAACTGACCTGGGGATTATAAACTCGAGCCAGCTAGCTTCCATTGAAGTTACAAAAGCTTTAACACCTGATATGGAAGCAAACGGTATTGGCGGTCAGGTTAATCTTGTTTCAAGAAGCCCATTTGATTATGATAAACCCCAGTTAAAGATTGATGCTGGTGGAGGATATGAATTTCAAGGTAATATGCCACAGTATAGGTTTTCAGGATCTTATACAGGATTTATAGGTGATGAAAAATTATTTGGATATACGCTTAGTACAAGCTATTACCAGAATAATATTAATGGTCAGTCAGTATCAGCAAATTGGGCTGATCTCAGAATTACCGGTGGCGTAATTTTACCTCTGAATATAAATGATTTTTATCTATATAATCGTAAATCCAAGCGTGATCACTTTGGTGTTAGTGGAATTATGGAATATCGTCCTGATAAGAATAATTCTTTCCATTTAAAATTAATGTATAATCTAAAACTAGACGATCAAGAATATAACAATTTGTATTATAGACTTAGCGGGGGAAGGTTTGCTAATGAAACTGCAGTTACAAATGCAAGAATGGACTTTACTTATATTAATCAAGTCATACAACAGAGATTAGTGTCTGCAGCGGTAGGCGGTATACATAATTTTGATGAATTAAAATTAGATTACGATCTAAACTTTAGTTTTGGAGACCAAATCTATCCAGATTCAAAACCAAGGGTGAGATCTGAATGGGGTATGCTTACTAGGACAAATTTTATAATAGATTTATCTAACACAGATTACCCTAAGTTTACTCCCACTAATAAGGAAGAAAATTTTTTTGCTGATCCTTCACAATGGAAAACTGACGCTCAAGAATATAAGTATAGAAAAATCAATAATTATATTTATAACGGTACTGTTAATGTCAAGCTCCCTTATAATCTATTTGGTATTCCTGCAGAATTACAAGCCGGTGCAAAATATGCAAGCGAAATTAAAGATAGAGATGCATATGTCAACAGATATTTTTGGAGAGGCACAGGCGAATTGTATATGACCGAAATTGCTACCGGAGATAGAAATAATAATTTCTTAAATGATAACTACGTATTTGCCCCAATGAGTAACAGTGACAATGTAAGGGCTTTTTTAGATAAATACAGAAATGCAGGCATGAGCATGGAAGAAAATATAGCAGAATCGGAAGGATTTGGTGGTAACTACACAAATACTGAAAATCTTTTTTCTGTTTATTTGATGACTACATTTAATTTTGGGAATTTAACAGTTCTTACCGGTGTGCGTAATGAATTGGCAAATACAAATTACGCTGGGAATAAAATCTTTCTTGATAATGAAGGCCATTTCTTATATATGGAACCAGACGAAACAAAAACAAACAATAATAATATTTTTCCTTATTTACATTTGAAATATAAATTTACACCAACTACAGCTCTAAGAACCGCTTTTACGAAGTCAATTTCTAGGCCAAATTATTTCGATTTAGTCCCATACTTCTGGATTGATCCAGGTGGTGAAATTGCGCGGGGTAATCCGAACCTTCTTCCTACAATTGCAACAAACTTTGACATAATGGCCGAACATTACTTTCAAGGAATCGGTGTTATTTCAATTGGAGGTTTTTATAAAATATTGGATAATCTTATTTACGAAAGAACATATCAACAAGTTGGCGGGGAATACGATGGCTATATTTTCACAGAACCAAGCAACGCTGGTAGTTCAAAACTGTGGGGCTTTGAAATTAATTGGCAGCAACAATTTACCTTTCTACCTGGGTTGTTAAATGGTTTCGGTATTTATGCAAATTATACAAAAACAAAATCAAAAGCTGATTTGGAATTTAGAGATTGGACTGTTCTTCCCGGTCAAGCTGGAGACGTTGGTAATTTAGGCATCAGTTACGAGAAATATGGACTTACGGCCAGGATAAGTTTTAATTTTAATTCACCTGTTCTGATAGGTGTTGGTACAGAACCCAAATATGATAGGTATACCGACAGCCAAAGAAGACTTGATTTTTCAGGTGTATACAAGATATTTAGTAATTTATCAATCTTCTTAGACTTGATAAATATCACTAATCAGCGCGAAAAGGTATATATGGGTATTCAAGAAAAACCAACAAAAATAGAATTCTTCGGGATGTCATTGAGATCAGGAATAAAACTTGATATATAAGAACTCTGAAGCATTTTTTTTATTTCAGAGAATGAAATAATTGGATTAACAAGTTAACAGCAGACTCATTTGCAATGGAGTTGTTTAATTGAGAAAGGATATTGTTATTCAATGTCATTCATAAATTAATTCTTGTATATAATGTAATTGCATTATTATGAAATATATAAGGAGGATGTGGATATTATTCACATTTACACAACTAAAAACTATTTAATCTAAAAAGGAATCAGTCATGGAAAATTTAAGAATGATATTTTTTTTCATCGCTCTGATTATTTTAATTAATAATCAAATGTATTCACAAAATTTTTCAAAATCTGATGCTGGTTTCTTAACCTTATCCGAGGGGAGCAATACTGAAATCTTCCTGTCCGACATGTCTCAGTGTCTACCTGAGAATGCTATGTCGTGGAAAATTGAAAAAGATAAATGGCAATTGATCGATTATGAAACGGTGGATGGCTTAAAAGGGACTATGGTCTTTTGTCAACCTGAGGACAAATGCGGTGAATTAAGACTGCCGCTTGGTATTGAAGGGGTTTATAACATTTTCTTAGGTATCCACTACGAAAGAAGTCGTCATTCTCCTCCCTCACCTTATGGACAAGTAGAAGTGAAGCTGACTGGAGATAATGGCTTTACCAGGGTTGCGTTTGAATCAAAGGATGCCAAAAGTGACAGTAAGTGGTATAAAACGATTCATGAATCCTACTGGAAAACCAGCGAATTAGCTGGGGAGTCTCTGATTATTCGTCAACAGCAATTTCCGTATAACAGGTATAATAGGGAAGAAGATGATATTATACAAAAAGATCAAGGCGATATGTCTAATATTACCTATGTAAGACTGGTTCCCTTGAGTAAAGAAGAGATGAATCAGTGGCAAGAAGCTCAACCAAGAGAAGATACCCGTAATCTGATGGCATTCTTTTGTACAGGTCAATTTACTGGCCACATAGGGGGTACATACACCTTTCACCCCACATCGAAAGAATTTTTAAAAGATGAATTTGAGCCTTATGCGAATTCCGATTTCAAGATCCTAAGCTTCGAAGCGTTGCGCGGCTATTCGTGTGTTTATAATACTAAAATAGGTGACATGGGGACTGAGGACAATATATGGCAGGATAACTGGGTGGATCCACTTGCTGAATTGACAAAATTGACCCATGAGAACGGTATGAAAATATTTGTTAGCATGCGTATGATCGGAGCCCAATTCCCTACAAACAGACAACCCATTGCCCGGGCAAGTTACTACTGGAAACATCAGGAGTGGGCCAAGCTAAATGAAGAGTGTGTTCCTTCGTCCAATTTGAGTCTCGCATTTCCTGAAGTCCGCGAATACTTCCTAAGCTTATTGAGAGAGACTTTAAATTATGGCATTGATGGAATTAACTTTTATTTGCATCGATCTTCACCCTTCGTAGCCTATGAGGAGCCGGTCGTAAGCTCCTTTCAGAAAAAATACGGAGATGATCCGCGAAAACTTTCGCCGCAGGATCCTCGCTGGTTAGCTCACTGTGCAGAATATGTCACTCAGTTTATACGGGAAATTAGAGCTTTAGTTGATGAGAAACCCGGCCGTGAACTTGCCGTGACCATTCGCCAAACTAGAAATTGCGAAGGTGATCTTCTAAGTAAAAACTGTGATGTGGAAGCTTGGCTGAGGGAAGGATTGGTGAATTACATAGTTGTCATGCCATCTATTAATTTGATTGATTTAAAAGAATGGAGAAAGATTGGTGGGGAAAGTGTTAAAATTCTGACCGGAATTGAATTGGACGATCTAAGGAAAAGCGGAATATCAGCAGAGAGTTATGCATCAGTAGCTAAAATGTACTATAAGGCGGGAGTTGACGGTTTTGGTATATGGGACTCTGAAAGAAAGCATGGCAAAATCGGTGATTGGGCAAAATTCAAAAGACTCGGTCATAGAAATCTCTTGGATAAATTAAGCGAAGTGGAGGACACATACTACTACCGATTGAGGTATCTCAAATATCTAAACGGATTATCTGTGCAAGGATCATTCTCCGATGGTTGATAGCAGGAAAGTTTATTTAATTAATAGGTACAAATAGCCAAATGATCAATCTTTTTTAAAATAGATTCTTTGGTATGTCTGTGAGTTCTGGTGTTAAACTGAATCTATAAAAATTATTGTAACGCTTTAATGAAGACGTTTATGAACCAAGCTGGCAAGTGTGAAAATTAATTCTAAAAATAGATACCAACTTGAATGGAGTTCTTATTGAAAAAATGATTCTTAATCAGTGCTGCCCTTATATATAGCAATAAGTATTGAATAGGATTTTGCGTATCTCAATTAAATAATTGTTTCAATAAACTAAGAGGCAATAACATGAAAAAATTTACTAATGGAATATTAACTTTAGTTACAGTGCTCTTATTGAGCAGCTTTACAAATGCACAAGATCAGTGGACCACCTACGGTCTCTTTGCAGATAACCCTGATTATAATCTTTCAGGTAGTTTTATTGGTGATGCCAGAGCTGCTGCTGGTGGAGTATGGCTTAACGGTTTGGCATTCTCAGAAGATATTGTTGACCCCGCGATTGCAATGGAAGGAACTTGCTGGAAAGTAGATTTCACAGATGATGGTGATGACAGAGTTATGTGGTGCGTTGATCTTTCAGACCCAGAAGGTGCGGTAGCTGATTTTTCTGAATTTACCGGCGGTCAATTGGTTATGCATATTAAACTAATCGATAAAATTGACATTAGACTTGAAATAATTGGATACAGAATAAGATCGTCAAATATTAATGGAAGCGATGAAACAATGACCGCATTCGGACTAGATACAACTGATACCGAAAACTGGCAGGAAATCGTTTACGATTTAACTCGTGGTATTGGCGATGATGTCGACTTATTTGAGTATGATCAATTTTGTGCCTTTGCAATAAGAAGCAACGACATGGCTGGACAATTCTATGTTGATGAAGTTTATGTCCGTATTCCTACCGGAACAACTGATGTTGGTGATGAAGATTATGTACCGGCTAATTTTAGCCTGAAACAAAATTATCCAAACCCATTCAATCCTTCAACAAAAATTAGTTTTTCTTTAACTGATGGTGGTTATACAACTCTTAAGGTATTCAACCTTCTTGGTCAGCAAGTAGCAGAACTTGTAAACGGAGAAATGGCTGCAGGAAATCATGAAATTACTTTTGATGCAAGTAATCTTTCTGCCGGCACATATCTTTATCAGTTAACTTCTGGTCAGAGTAGTGAAGTTAAAAAAATGATTTTAATGAAATAATTTGGGTTAACTACTTCCTAGTAAGAAGTCTATCCAAAGAAGATAATGGGGCAGTGGTGAGATTATAAACTATTGCCCCATTGAAAAATATTGATTGAATTTTGCTAAGTCCTAATCACAATGCTCACTAATTTGATTATCGGGCTTATATGATTGGGGAAAAAAATACGGCTATATGGAATGACTTGTTGTTATTCCGGTTTTAATTATTCCTGGCTTTACCTCTTATTAACAGTTATCAACACTTGGCAGATAATAAATATTCTCTAGGGAACCACAAGTATTATCACGTTAAAATAAATAAAATATAAAGATTCATCTTAGTAACTAAGCAAAATGAATACGGAGTTCAAGTGAAAAAAAATATCTATTATTTTTTAACAATTCTAATTATTCTAGCTGCCGCAAACGGAAATCAAACGTTAGCAGCTCAACAAAAAGAAATGGTTCTTAACAATCATCTGCAATACAAACAAAATATAGATTTAAGAGAAGCAATGATTGTTACACTTAGCTCCGCGAAGATAATAACAAACGCTGCTAAAATGCTGCGTGACGAAATTAGCAGCCGGACAGGAATCGGTTTAAACATCCAAAACAAAAATTATAAATCAACCAATGCTGTTATTGTTATTGGTACGATCCAGGATGCTGCGGCTGGTTCAATCTCACTTCCTCAGGATATTGAAACTCCAGAAAAGGCGGACGGATACTCAATTTGGCTGAATGAAAATAAAGAAGGGGAATATCAGATTTATCTGATAGGGTTTGATGAAAGGGGAACGCTTTTTGCCGTCGGCAAATTACTCCGTGAATTACGGATGGGAAAGAATAAAATTCTTCTTGATAAAAATTTGAGATTAACTTCGTCACCCCGTTATTCATTGCGCGGGCATCAACTGGGCTATCGACCAAAAACAAATTCATACGACGCATGGACGATAGAAATGTGGGAGCAGTATTTTCGTGACATGATTGTATTCGGTATGAACGCTGTTGAATTAGTTCCACCGAAGACAGATGACCATTATAATAGTCCACTCTTTCCTATACCACCGATGGAAATGATGATCAAAATGTCACAGCTTGCCGATGATTACGGTTTGGATGTTTGGATTTGGTACCCCGGTGTAGAAAGGGATTTCTTAGATCCACTAACAATGGATTATGCTATGAGAGAACGGGATAAAGTTTTGAGTCAACTTCCGAGAGTCGATGCTGTTTTTGTCCCAAGTGGTGATCCGAGTGAAATTCACCCGGATGTATTATTCCCCCTAATGAAGAATATGAAAGAAGTGTTGAACCGTCATCATCCTAAAGCTACTATCTGGAGTTCTCTTCAAAATTATGATGACAAACCTAAAACCATGGGATGGACTAATGCATTCTTAGAGAAACTTAAGAGCGGAGAAGTTGACTGGTTTGATGGAATAGTATTTGGCCCGGCTACAGAAATTACTATTCAGGAAATGCGTGAAAAGGTTCCTGAAAAATTTCCAATCAGGCGTTATCCCGATATCACTCATTCAAGAAATAGTCAGTATGAAGTTCCCGATTGGGACGAAGCATATAAAATGACCGAAGCACGTGAGATAATTAATCCGAGACCGAAAGCTTATGCAAAAATTTTTAGAGACCTGCAGGATTACTCATTCGGGTTTATAAGCTACAGCGAAGGTTGTAATGACGATGTTAACAAAGTTGTTTGGAGTGTGTTGGGCTGGAATCCCGACACACCTGTTGAAGAAATTCTCGCGGAATATGCCCGTTATTTTATTGGCCCTGAATACGAAGAAACTTTTTCAAATGGACTGTTGAAGCTGGAAGAAAATTGGGAAGGTCCAGTAAAAAACAATTCAGGTATTTATAAGACTCTTGATATTTTCAAATATATGGAAACAAGCGCATCCCCACATAATAAATTGAACTGGAGGTTTCAGCAGGCACTCTACAGAGCATACTATGATGCTTATGTAAAAGCCCGGCTCGAGTATGAAATTGATCTAGAAAATAAAGCTATTACAATTCTTAAGGACGCAAAGAATATAGGAGCGGTTGTTGCGGTAAAAAGGGCGGAAGAAATTTTGGCAATGGCTGGTACATTTATTAAACCTGAATGGCGGTCCAGACTTTTTGAGCTGGGTGAAGCTTTATTCCAAAGTGTTAGAATGCAGTTGAGCCTGCCTAAATATCACGCAAAGCAGGTTGTCCGAGGCGCAAATTTGGATCTAATTGATGTCCCCTTAAATAACTCCACTCAATTATTGGAAATGTTTAACCAAATAAAGCAAACGAATTCTGAAAATGATCGGTTGGAATTAATCAGTAAAATAACTTCCGGCGATTATGAAAAGAAACAATATAGATGGGAAAAAATCAAGGAAGCTGAATTTAGAAATAATGATGAAGAGTGGTTCATTCGCTATAGTGCGGAAGATATGGAGCACGGTCCGGCAACCCGTCTTGAATTTAAACCTGGTGATGAACGATACTCCGGATTGATCGGATTCTGGAATAACAAATTAGATTTTGAAAATCCATCTGTTATGGATACTCTTAGCAATGTCAATCAAACTTGGACTAACAAACCTAATGAATGGGTAAGTTATTGGAACGGTTATATCGAATCTCCATATACTGGGGAAGTAATATTTCAAGCAGAAGTAGATGATGGTTTGCGCCTTGATATAAATGAGAAAACAGTAATTGATGGATTTGGTAAAAATGATGAACGTTCAGGGAGAATAAAATTGGAGAAGGGGAAAATCTATCCAATTCGTATTTGGTATTTCCAAAAAGGTGATTCCTCATTCCTCAAACTTTATTGGTGTTGGGAAAAGAAGAAAATGCAGATTATTGACTCGAAATATTTATTCTACGGACCGGAAAATATAACGCATATAAAGAATTACATGGATTAACCGAAGGATTGTATTTCTGACAATTGTATTCATTCGAAGTATAATTCTGACATGTTATCAAATTATCATAAAAAGTATATGTTAAAAAATATAATAATTATGGAGAAATCGGATGGGAAAATTAAAATTTTTACTAATGTTTTTTTTTATAATTCTTATTACAGTTTGTTCAAATAACGGCAGCAGTCATTCTAACAACAAAGATCGGTCCAATTTAGAGGAAGAAACCGAAATCATTCTATCTGACATGTCAAAGTGCATACCTGCATCTGCTCTTACGAGAGATTATGAAGAGGATAAATGGCAGATGCATGATTATGAAACCGTAGACGGTTTGAAAGGAACTATGGTGACTGCCCTGCCTGAGAGCCGGGTCAGCGAGCTGAAACTGCCGCTCAATGTGGAAGGATTCTACAAGATATACCTTGGCGTCCATTACACCAGACCTCCGGTTTCAGTTGAGCACTCCTCTTACGGGGCAATGGAAGTAAAGCTTTCCGGAGATGTCGGTTTTCGCCGGGTCGGGCTGGAGCTTGAAAAGGCTGAACTGGGCAGCGATGTGGAGGGCTACAAGTCCCTGCACGAATCCTATTGGAAGACCGCTGATCTAACCGGTGAATCGTTGATTATTCGTCAGCAGCAATATCCTTATAATCGTTTCCACATTCCGGAGGACATCGGATATCCGATTAATCTCCGAAACAGGGGGGACATGTCGAATATATCCTATGTTCGACTGGTACCCTTGAATGAAGAGGAAAAGCGCCTCTGGGAGGCGGAACAGGACCTGGAGGAGACCAGGAGGCTAGCGGCGTTTTTTTGTACAGGTCAGTTTACCGGGCATACACGGGGGAGTTACACCTATCATCCCACCTCAAAAGAAGCCATCGAAGACGAGTTCGAACCTTATGCCAATTCCGATTTCAAGATTTTATTGCTGGAGGCCATGCGGGGGAATTTATGCATTTATAACACACAAATAGGGGATATCGGGACTGAGGACAATCGCTGGCAGGAGAGTTGGGTGGATCCGCTGGCAGAATTTACCCGGCTGGCCCATGCCAACGGTATGAAGATAATGCCGGCTTTGCGGATGATCGGCGCTCAAATGCCGATGAACCGCATGCCGATCAGCTGGGCAAGCCATTACTGGAGACACCCGGAGTGGGCACAATTGGATCCAGAAGGTATTCCTGCCAGTAATTGGAGTCTTGCATTTCCTGAAGCCAGGCAATATTGGCTCAGTCTCCTTCGGGAAACGTTGGAGTACGGCACCGATGGCGTCACGCTTTATCTGCATAAAGGTTTGCCGCTTACAGGTTATGAGGAACACGTGGTGCATTCATTTCAAGAGAAATATGGCATAGATCCGCGTAAACTTTCAAATGATGGTCCCTATGTAAAAGAAGATCCGCGTTGGCAGTCTCACAGTGCCATGTATTATACTCAGTTCATTCGAGAAGTGCGTGCACTTGTCGATGAATATCCCGGACGGGAATTGGCCGTAGTCTTTAGAATGGAGGACGCTCAGACACCTAGACCTTACTTCGATGTGGAAACCTGGCTGAAAGAAAACCTAGTGGATTACCTTCTCCCCTCTTCCAATGACAATCCCGACCTTGCCTTGGTGAAAAAATGGCGCCAGATCGGCGGGGAGGATTTTAAAATTATCTTCAGACTCGATTCTGACGAAGGTTTTGCCGAGGAAGCGAAGAGGCATTATGAAGCAGGAGCGGATGGTTTGAGTTTATGGGATTCCGAACGGCAGCATGCTAAGATCGGCCGATGGGCTGAGATACAAAAACTCGGGCATATTAAGCAACTAAATCGCCTAACCGAAAAGAGTAAGGATTATTATAAAAGGGTATATCTCAAAATGCTAGACGGATTATCTATGAAATACTCTTATAAAGAAGGATGAGTTTACTGAAATGTTCTTTTATCGATTTGTGAATTGTAATGTCTCTTTCAATTATAATTAAAAGTTAGAATGAATAAAACAAGTTTGAATATTTTGCAAATAAAAGGGTGATTTCTTATGAACCTAACAAAAATCTTTTTATTAATAATTTTCTTATTTGTTATTGGCTGTTCGCCCTATGAAAACTAAGATAGAATTGAAGTGCTTTCAGAATCTCAGAGATTTCAAATGTATCCGAACAGTTATATCGCCTGGCCGGAACGAGCAATCTAAAACCATCATTGATCCATCTGCTCTTTTCTCCGGTCATGAAAATATATTGCACGTTATGAGATACGTAAAATTTTAATTCTAGAAAATCTGAAAAATAATTACTCTATAAAAGTGTGTAGAAATTAATATTAAAAATACAAAAATATCCAAAATTGTATTAAAATTTTAATGGCTATTCCGATAAATACAATTTTAGAATTTAATATCAATCGGAGATCATTCATGAAAAGAGAAATGATACTTATAATTCTAGGAATCATGTTTTTGGCAAATCATGTTTTTTCGCAGATTAAAAATGAGGTATGTAATATAGTTCCTGGAAGTGAAGAAATGCCTTTAATATATGAAGGTTTGGGTATGGTGGATTCTTCTGCTCCGGACGGAAATTTGATGTATCTCCCAGGTGTTCAAAACATAGAAATAAATAGAGCCAATCGAACACATCCGCCATCATTTCCGATGGATCCTGAAAATCATATAGGATGGACTTATCAGCATCATGTGGATATAGGTTGTTGGAAGGGTTTATTATATGGTGTTTGGGACATGACACATAAAGGTGAGGATAATCCGCCTGCACGTTTAGTCTATGCAACCAGCAGTGACGGTTTTAACTGGTCACAACCTGCATATTTATTCCCACCAGATTCTGCATATAATTTGAGATTCTATTTCTATCATGCAAGCAACGGGCGAATGCTTGCTTTTGGAGCGGGTTGGTATCCAACCGACAATATTAGCGAATCCTTAAAAACAACTCTTCTTGTAAGAGAGATATCAAGTGACCATCGTTTAGGAACAGTCTATACATTAATTAATCCAGGTCCAACTTATCCTCCATTATATACAGAGTCAGATGATTCTGGTTTTGTTGCAGCATGTGAAGAAGCATACAATCATAATCTTTTACTTGAGCAGCAGGATTACGGAATATTCCTTGGTGATAGAAGAATGAAGTGGCACGATAGTAAAAATTGGCCAGGCGGAGAAGTTCCTTCAGTAGGTGGAAAACTTTGGATATTTGGAAAAGCTCTCTGTTTTTTTCACCGTAAAGACAACACACTGGTTGGAATCAGCAAGATGGGATTTGTAACTATTTCAAAGGATGAGGGGAAGAATTGGTCTCTTCCCATTATTCCGGATGGAATTGTTGGTGGTGGAGGAAAGCTTTGGGGGCAGAAGATGTATGATGGCAAATATGCTATGCTTTATGCTCCTCAAAAAAGGTTTCGTTACCCCATGGTAATCACAACTAGTGATGATGGAATTATCTTCCGTGATATGCGTGTAATTCATGGGGAGGTGCCGCCCCAGCGTTATGAGGGAAGAGCTAAACCTGTAGGTCCTCAATACATTCGCGGAATTGCAGAATGGGGAGGCGATTCTTCTAGTATCGATGATTCATCTAACTGGGTAATTTATAGTGTAGGTAAAGAGGATATATGGGTCAGCAGGATTCCAATACCTTTAGACTCTGAGACAAAAGAACCAGTTAATGATAATTTCGATATCATTTCTCCCGGACCAAGAGTACCAAACTGGAATACTTATTCGCCATTATGGGCGCCGGTAAGTATTGTGAAAGATCCGATTGCTTCAAATAATGTTTTGGAATTGAAAGATCAAGAGCCGGCAGATTATGCTAGAGCTATACGTACTTTCCCAATCAGTAAAAAAATTAATCTTAGTTTCCGCGTTTATGCAGCCCAGTCTGATCTGGGAAGATTGGAAATCGAGTTACTTGGGGTTAAAAACGAACGCCCGATCAGGATTATATTTAATGATAAAGCTGAGATTATTACCGTAGATCAAGGTGAATCAAAACTCGAGCAAACCGGCAAGGCCATAGCTGCTATAAGCAATGAAATTAGTACTGAATTTAAACTCGTTTGCATCTCTACTTATAAACCTGGAGAATGGTTGGATTTCAATATTTTTGCTGATTGCGAATCGGGTACTTTCGATCTTGAGATGAACGGAAATAATCTGCTGAAGGGGGGAAAATTCGCTCAACCGGCCGAAGAGCTTTATGCTCTGTCTTTACGTACAGGTGAGTTTCGCAGCAAAGTATTGGAGCGAGCTAAGACCGATCAGATAAATACCGAAGAACCTGGCCTACCAGTGATATTTAGAATTGATGATGTTAAGACTTCTGAATTAAATCACGGCACTGATTAGGAAATTTTTATTTAACTAAATAATATTTTCTATAAAATGATAAACGGCAAATTATGAAAAGAAAAATAGTACTCATATTTTTTGTGAATTTGTTAATTACGGAATTATCTTTTTCGCAAATTGAAAAAAAAGATAGTATAATAGACAAAAGTGTTAGAATACCCATATTATATGATGGACCTGGATTAGTTGATACATGTGCTCCTGACGGTCGCCTATTAGTCAGCCCGGGTGTGCAAAATATTCAAGTGAATCGTGCCAACCGTAAGCCCAACTCTTTCGCTCGTCCGTACTATCTCGACTATCAGGGAGATCATCCCGGATTTACTTATCAACACCATGTTGATATTGGGTTCTGGAAAGGACTTCTCTATACTGTTTGGGACAAGAGCCCAAAGGACGAAAATGGAATGCCCTTTCCTCTTGTGTACTCGACGAGTGCTGATGGATTCACATGGTCCGAACCAAAGCAGTTATTTCCTCCAGGTATGGGATGGAACTTGCGTGCTTATTTTTTTCATTCATCCAACGACCGCATGCTTGTCTTTGCAGAAGGACCAATTGATGAGATTAAAGAGTCAACGGCTATTAAAGAAGTTCTTCTCGTTCGTGAACTTACGGCTGATCATCGCCTTGGAGAAATGTATACCCTCATTGGACCAGGCCCAAAGTACCCACCTTTCTATGAGGAGTGTGATGATGTTGGATTCGTAAAGGCATGCCGGGAAGCGTACAACAATAAGCCGTTTCTTGAGCAGCAAGATTTGGGTTCGTTTCTTGGTGAACGTCGCATGAAATGGCACGACGAAGAGAGCTACCCCGATGGCAAGGTCCCTGATGTGTTCAATTGGCAATTTGGTAAGTCTTTCTGTTTCTACCATCACACTGATGGGACACTGGTTGGTTTATGCAAGATGGGATTTGTTACCGGATCGACTGACGAAGGGGAAACTTGGTCTAAGCCAATTGTCCCCAAAGGAATTGTTGGAGGTGCGGGAAAGCTTTGGGCTGAGCGGACGCAAGACGATCGGTATGCATTGCTATACAATCCTCAATTTGCTCCTGCCGATACAAGGTTTCCTTTGGCCATTATTACCAGTGATGATGGTATTACATTCCGCGACATGAGGGTTGTTCATGGTGAAGTACCGACCAGACGATATATGGGATTGGGTAAAGATATGGGTCCCCAATATGTCCGTGGAATTTCTGAATGGGCCGATGACACTCCAAGTATTGACAACTCGGCTATGTGGGTCGTATACAGTATGAACAAAGAAGACATCTGGGTAAGCCGCATCCCAGTTCCTATCATTGCCGAGACGATAGAGCCTGTAAACGATTCATTTGACGAAATGTCCCCAGGTCTAAGGATACCGAACTGGAATACCTATTCCCCGACATGGGCACCTGTCACTATATCCAAGGAGCAAACCAGTGAAAATAAATATCTTAAACTTGAGGACCGAGAGCCGGCAGATTATGCGCGGGCGATCCGAACTTTTCCACAGAGCCAGTCTGGAGATATTTCATTCCGTGTATCAGCAGCGCAGGTTGACCGAGGGTGTTTGGAAATTGAGTTAATTGGTGAGCGAGGAGCACGTCCTGTTAGGCTCGCACTTAACGAAAATGGCAAGATACAGGAGCTCCGCCCGCAGAATATTGATTCAGCACCGGGTTTGGCAGGGACTCTTTTCAACAACCCAGGATTTAAAAACCCCGATAGAGAAGTCTGCTTTCTTTTCAATATGGATCAATACTGGGCTGATCATTTGGGAAGGAGTTGGAGTGCCAGATGGACCGGTTTTATAGAGAGTCCCTATAGCGGAGATATAATTTTTTCTGGAGAAAGCGAAAGCGGTTTGAGGCTTAAAATAGGGGATCACGTTGTCATCGATGGAATTCGGAAAGGCAATTTCGGTTGGGGGAAAATACGCATGGAAAAAGGTAAGAAAGTACCAGTTGTATTGGAAGTGGTGACCTTGCGAAAAGAGGGTAAGTTACGTCTGTTCTGGGAATGGCCCGGACAAGTTCATACGATTATTCCAACCTCGGCATTGAGTCACGATCCGACTACACTACCAAAAGATGCCGCAGGATCCATTTATGATCTGGGATCAAAAAGGATGGACATTGAACCATACTTTTCAGATACATGGGTCGATGTTAATATCAATTTGGATTGTGTATCAGGGAAATATACGTTGGCCTTAAATGACAAGATAGTTCTTAAAGATGTATCCTTCGCTGAACCATCTTCTATGGTGTATGCGCTGTCGTTTCGGACGGGTGAATATCGAGGTGCTGTCTACAAACCCATTGAGGATCTTCCAGATACGGAGAATCCGTTACAGCCAGTCATCTACAGAATTGATGATGTGAAGACTAGTAACATAAAATGAAAAAATCAGTGGAAATTTTAATTTGTTAGGAAGAATGGAGAATATTCTTATCAGTAAAATAATATGGAGTGCAGTTTCAAAATATATAATCTGGAATTTTGTGGGAGTATGAGTAATGAAACGTAATTTACGGATATCCAATTATTATATTCGCTCTTATTATACTTTTATATTCACAATATTGTTTGTCAATATAATATTCCCCCAAGAGATCTCAATCAATGAATTAAAGATAGGTGATCAAATATGGATGGCTGAGAACTTAAACTTAGTGCAATTTTGTAATGGGGACCCAATACCAGAAGTTAAATCAAAAAATGAGTGGGAAAAAGCTGGAGAGGAAGGATTTCCTGCATGGTGTTATTATGAGAATAAAATAGACAATGGTAAAAAGTATGGTAAACTCTATAATTGGCATGCCATTCATGATAAACGTGGTTTAGCTCCAAAAGGTTGGCATATCCCAACCAAAGAGGAGTTTGACACATTGAAATCCGCATTAATCCATGTTGGTAATAAACTAAATGTAAGTAGAGAAAGACCGGAAAATGAAACAGAAATAGGTACATTATTATTCAACTCGTTGAACGCGGGCTATCGTCACTATAATGGAAATTTCTATTTTGATGGCAATGACACACCTTTTTGGTCTACGAATATTTTTGGAGTGATTTACGCCAATTCAAAGCACCTATTTACTACCGGCAGCTATTTCGACATGAGGACTTACGATAAGGGATTCGGTTTTAGTGTGCGTTGTATTAAAGATTAGGTTACGCAATAGTATTTGAAAATAAAAAATAAATAATATAACTAACTAACGATTATGGTTGTTAACAAAGTGAATGTAATTGTAAAAAAAATTTATTTATTATAAAAACCTGGGAGTTTTCATGTTTAGAACGAAAAGCTTTATAACACTTGTTTCATTTGTTGTTGCAATAGGATTAAATATTATTGCATTCAGTGGCTGTGGTGATAATGCTGAAAAAGTTGAAATCCCTAGCGGAATGTTTCAACTCAATCAGGATGACAATTCTGCAAACGCAAATATGCCTGGAATGATAGGAATCATCTGCGAGAAAGAAAATTTTGTGGAACCTGCCTCAATCGATATTATAAAACATCTTAATCATAATTGGACAGGCGGGCCTGGCAATTGGTCCGGTTACTGGCAGGGATATATCGAAGCACCTTTCAGTGGAGAAATTAATTTTTACGCCGAAGTAGAAAACGGCATGAGAATTATGATTGATGAAACAATTGTAATTGATAAAATGGATCCAGCTAAACCTCTTGAAGCAAAACAGGTTATGACCAAGGGCGAAAAGTATCCTCTCAAAGTTTGGTATTTCCAGGACGGCGGCCCATCTTATATAAGAGTTTATTGGAGCTGGGAAGGTCAGGAAAAAGTTATTATTGATGAAGAATCATTCTCTTACAGCTCCGAGGATATGAAATATGCAGTGAGCATGCTGCCAACCGATTTTTGGAGTGATGAAGAAGCGCCTTTCAATTTTGACGGTTCAGGAAGTGAACCATTAGATTTAGCGTATCAAGATGCAAGACTCCTTCCTGTGGTAGGAGTAGAAAATTATCAGGTCTTCAGATCAAACCGTGCACATACCGAATTTACAGGTGGAATGAATAAAACATATATTCACGCCCCGATGATCTGTTACTGGAACAATAAATTTTATTTGGAATTTTTAGCTGCACCGGTTAATGAGCATGACGCTAATACTGAAACTTTGTTAACTAGCTCGCTTGACGGTAAAAATTGGGAAACACCTAAAATCATTTTCCCTGCTTTTGTACCCGATCGTGATACGGAAAAGACAATCGCTCATCAAAGAATGGGATTTTATGTTTCCAAAGATGATAGACTGCTGGTTATGGCGTTTTATGGTAAAGTCCCTTCTCCTAATGAAGGATTTGGTGTAGGACGTGCTGTTAGAGAAGTTTATAAAGACGGTTCTTTGGGACCTCTCTATTTTATTCGTTACAACCGCCACGCAGGATATAATGAAGATAACACTCCATTTCCTTATTACAAAACCTCACCAGATAAAGGCTTCGTTGATGCATGCGATGAATTGATGGCAAACAAAGTATTTGTTCAGCAATGGTGGGAAGAGGATAGAAGTGAAGACGGATTCTACTTAATGTCAGGTGACGGATTCAAATGCAAAGCTTTTAACTGGTATACACGAAAAGACGGTATAATGGTTGGCCTATTCAAAGCCGGCTATGCATCATATAGTGATGATGCCGGAAAGACCTGGTCAGATATTCACAAGATTCCTACCATAATAGTAGGTCACGCAAAAATGTGGGGGCAGCAAACAGATGACGGGAATTTTGCATTAATATATAATCCTCATTTTGAATGGCGTTACCCGCTGGTTGTTGAAACTTCCAGTGACGGTGAGAATTTTAAAAACATGACATGTGTCCATGGTGAACTTCCGCCGATGCGTTATCAGGGTGGTGCAAAAGATGTTGGCCCGCAATACATGCGCGGTATAACTGAAGGCAATGGTAATCCTCCCGGAAACGATTTGTGGATGACCTACAGTATGCACAAAGAAGACATTTGGACAAGTCGAATTCCTGTCCCCGTTCGCCATTCAGTTGATAAATGGGTGGATGATAATTTTAACAATATGACGGCAGGCGGGTCGGTTACAGAGTGGAACATTTACAGTCTAATCTGGGCGCCGGTTAATGTTGTCGATTTTCCTTCGAGATCAGATAAAAGTCTCATGATGAAAGATTCCGAACCTTACGATTATGCGAAAGCTTTGAGAGTTTTCCCTGAGAGTAAAACTGTAACAACCGAATTTGAAGTGTTGACAAAACAGAATGATACAGGACGTTTGGAAATTGAACTTACAAGTAAAAAAGGATATCGCCCTGTTAGGGTTATGTTGAATGATAAAGGAATGATTCAGGCTGTTGATGGTGAGAAGGTAGTTGATCTTATTGAGTATACTCCGCAGACATGGATAAAAGTAAAAATTAAAGCCGACGTTGAAACCCATAAATATTCCTTATGGATAAATGGAAATGAAGCATTGGCAGACGCGGGTTTTGCCGAGAATGTAAGTGAACTCCAAAGACTAACTTATAGAACCGGTGAGTACCGCAAATTGGGTATAGGCAAAAAAGAAAACGAAAATGATTTGCCTAATTCCGATTTACCAGTACCGGAAGCGGTTTATTATTTGAACAATGTAAAAATTAATAAGTAGTCTGATTATAAAACAAAATAGGTCCAATAATGAATACATACATAAAAGCATTTATCATTTTATTTATGGGTGTGAACGGTTTATTTAATTCCAGTTATTCCAACCAATATTTATCTGATCTAAAGCTTGATGATGAGGCAGTAGTTGAAGAAGGTGTACTTGCCGGTATATTCTATCGAAGTCTGAATTTCACAAATCCTCAAAAGGACTTGGATGTATTACCGAGTCTGGATCTTAAGTGGGATGAAGAAAGAGGCGCAGGCTGGTCCGCCAGATGGTACGGCGGAATCAACGGCCCATATTTCGGTGAAGTGAATTTTTCTGTAGAGACTAACGGAAAAGTAAGACTGATAATTGCCGGTGATGTTGTAATCGATAACATCACTGAAGACGGACCGCTTACGAGTTCAATTATTATGTCGAAAGACGGGGGCGATTGGATGATGATTGAATTTGTTGCTCCTGAAAGCCCTGCATATTTGAGAGTCTATTGGGAATACCCCGGACAGCCGAAGAGTATTGTATCTTCAGATGAACTTGATTTTGATACAGACGATATTCCGGGTTACGGCAAAGAAGACTTTGCACGAGACGATGAGAATGAAATGGTTTCTCCGTTGCTGCCCTGGTTTACAGGTGGACAGCCGGCAGTGCTGAATTTGGAATATCATGACGGACGTGTGCGCCCAATTGTCGGTTCTCATAATTATCAGGTTATGCGCAGCAACCGTATACATCCCGAGTTGGCCGTTAAAGATATTCCTTATTATCCTGAAACCGGTCATGAGAAAATCGGATTCACATACAACCATGCTCCAATGCTATGTTATTGGAAAGATTTATTCTGGCTCTTCTACAGAAGCGGACCTGTTAACGAACATGAAGAACCATGTTACAACCTTATCACTTGGTCTAAGGACGGAAGAAATTGGGAGAAGCCTGAAACTATATTCCCTGCCAAACAATTCGTCAATCAGAGCAAAAATAGCAAACTTCAATATAGCATTGCTCATCAAAGAACGGCCTTTTATGTAACAAAGGATGGACGCCTATTAGTGAGCGGTTTTTACGGTATGCCTCCTTCTCCTAATGGGGGTAATGGTGTTGGTAGAGCAATTAGAGAAGTTTACGCTCCCGGTGAGTATGGCCCGATTTATTGGGTCAGGTACAATAGCCATCAAAGATATAATAAAGATAACTCTCCACATTTCCCATTCTACAAAGATGCTCCGGATAAAGAGTTTGTAAACGCTGTTGATGAATTGCTTGGTAACACTCTTATAGTTCAGCAATGGTACGAAGAAGAACGCGATGACGCGGGACAGAACGCTGTATTTGTACCGGGTGATGATTTAGACTTTGACGCGAAAGCTTTTAATTGGTACACATTGCCTGATGGAAAAATTGTAGGAATGTGGAAAGGCAGATGGATGGCTCTTGCCGATAAATGGGAAAGAGGTCATTTCAAAGCGGTTGGTATGGGTAGAGATATTTATTACAGTGGAGCAAAAATATGGGGGCAGCGTACCGAAGACGGAAGGTATGCAATGGTTTATAACCCTGTACTTGAAGGGCGTCATCCGCTGTCTGTAATTACCAGCTACGACGGCTTGGATTTTAATACATATTTCCTCAATGCACATGCAGAAGCTCCACCTGCACGTTTCGGAGGTCATTCAAAAGATGGAGGCGGTTCCGGTTATATTCGCGGCATCATTCCTGGCAACGGTAATCCTCCGGGGGATGATATGTGGCTGACATATTCTTCCAATAAGGAAGATATCTGGGTTTCTCAAGTTCCTACTCCTATAACAGGGGTTGTTGATAAACATGTTGAAGATGATTTTGAAAATATGACTTCCGGTAATGTAGTGACAGACTGGAATATTTACAGCGGTATTTGGACACCGATAAATGTCGCTGAAGATAGCGGAAATAAATTCCTAAGATTAGAAGATAAAGATCCATACGAATATGCAAAAGCTGTTCGTGTATTCCCTGAATCGATGTTGACCAATATTTCATTCAAGCTGCGTCAGCAGCAAATTGGTAAAGATAATATTGAAATAGAGATTCTAAATTATAAAGGACAAAGACCGGTACGTTTCATTATTGATGGTGCCGGTGGATTAGTTAAAGCTGTTGATGGCTCTGAGATTAAAGATGTTGCTTCATTTGAAACAGGAGAGTGGCTTGAATTTGACATAGATGTTGACGCATTAAGAAGCAGATATAACCTAAGATTGAATGGAAAATCTTTAGTTCAATATGGTGAATTTGCTGAAGATTTAACATTTGCAGACAAACCCTACCCATCAAAATTCAGAGCGCCTACTGTTGAGAGAATTGAATTCCGGACAGGTGGCTATAGGATGAAGGATTTCAGTCGTTACGGTGCCGGCCAAAACGGAGGCCTTAAAGGTGACGGCGATTTGGAAGGTGCAGACGATCCTGTTAATAATGCAATTTTTGATATTGATGATTTCCGGACGTCAGGAATTAATACTAATAATTAATGAATTAAGACTATTAACAAATTTTTGAATCTCGCTAATGCAAAGCACAAAACTGATCGGTATTATAATATTATTAATGGTTTTTACTATTAGTTGCAATGACGAAATTGTTTCTAATCAACCGGAAGATCTTCTTTCTTTACCTGATTCTGTTGATACTTATGCCGGCGGACTTGTTGGGGCTTGGTATCACGGCTCCGATTTAACGCGAATAGGGACATCAAGTTATATAGAGAATCTTGATGTAAACTGGACAACGTTAAATAGCCACGGTAATGATTGGTCTGCCCAATGGTTCGGGCATATCATATCGCCTATAACTGGAGAAGTTTCTTTCCATGTTAACACGAACAAAGGATTAATTCTAAATATAGCAAATGAGCTTGCCCTGGATGTTGGAATAGAAAATGATATTCATCAGGGCAGCATCACTCTTATTGAGGGGAAAAAATATAGTCTTCATGCAATATATTCTCAACAGACCGGCGGCGAAGCCTGGTTTAATGTTGAATGGAGCTGGGCAGGACATGATAAAGTAATAATCCCAAATGAAGCTTTTGGATTTAGTAGTGAAGAGGCGGACTGGTGGAATTATACACCAATTATCGATCCGGAAAGCGTTGACTTAAGTCAGTTCTATACTATCCCGGTGCAAAATGGAATTGCTTATTCCAGTCCCGGAAGATATGCGGGCTGGCCTGCAAATAACGGAGTATGGCAATGGGGTAATGAAATATTAGTAGGTTTTTCATTAGGGTATTATAATCCAAATTCTACCGGTGGTCATGAAATTGACGGTAGTAGACCGGAAATTTGTGCTTTAGGCAGGAGTCTTGACGGTGGTGATACATGGCAAACAGAAATACCAACTAATTATTTTAATACTTCTGCCGATGCATCATCAAACTTTAGATACTCCCCCGGATTTGATTTTTCTAACCCTGATTTTACGATGCGGTTTGGAAATAACAAGTATTTTGCATCGCAAGATCGTGGTAAAACTTGGGACGGTCCGTTTCGAGTGGTAGTTACCGGCACTCAGGAATCAGTACGAGATCTTACCTCCAGGACCGATTACATAATTCTTGATGCTAGTAGTTGTCTGGCATTTTTTTCATGCAATACCGGATTGGTTGAATCTAATTATCAAGACCGGAGCTATTGTGCTATGAGTACAGACGGTGGAAAAACATTCCAATTCCAAGGATGGATGACTCAAAATACCGAAGCCCGCTCTGTGATGAGCTCAACTGTTAAGATTACTGAAAACCATTTGGTTTCAGTTATGAGAAGAAAGTATAGCCAATCTTCTGGTGATGATAGACCTTCATTCACAAGAAATTGGATTGAAGCTGCCGAATCATTCGATAACGGAGTTACATGGATAAACCTGGGTGAGGTTGCCCGTACAGATCTTGGTGAACGTAATGGTAATCCTCCTGCACTTGTGAAATTAAATGACGGAAGATTGTGTGTTGCTTACGCATATCGCGATTACCCGTATAGTATTCGTGCTAAAATTAGTAGTGACAACGGACATAGTTGGGGAGAAGAAATGGTTCTCCGCATGGATGGAAAAAGCTGGGATCTTGGTTACACAAGAATGGTTGTGAGGCCTGACGGTAAGGTTGTTGTGATGTATTACTATACCACGGAGGAATTACCGGAACAGCATATCGGTGTTACAATTTTCGATCCTAGCGGATTATAAACTGTAGTGTAAAATTGTATTAGGCGACAACTAAATAAATTGCTTTGAATTTATTTTCAACAATATTTGAAGGATAAGCTAAATGAAATGTCTGATGTTGTTCATAGCGCTGATTATAAACTTTGCGGCTTATGCTCAAAAAATGCCGCCCAGTTTGGAAGACTCAAAATCAGAACCTATAAAATATGTGGGGGAAGAACAGACTGATCCAAATTTTACACATGGCGCTTTAAGGCATGCGGTGGGTGTTCATCGTTATCAAGCTCTCCGTTCTAATCGTGAACATCCTCCTGAAATCGGCAGCCGTACAGGCTGGACTTATAACCATCAACCTTACTTGTGTTATTGGAATGACAAATTTTATTTCCAATATCTCAGCAATCAATTTACCGAGCATCTACCACCTGGTCGAACAATGTTAATGACATCAAAAGACGGTAAATACTGGTCAAATCCTGAAATAATATTTCCAGAATACACATTACCTGAAGTAAATTATACTGACCCTGAATCAAAGGAGTTATATCATCTGCCTTCAGGAACCAAAGCAATCTACCATCACAGGATGGGATTCTATGTTACATCTGATGACCGATTACTCACTTTTTCATTCTTAACTTTACCTCAATCTATTAGAGCTAATCCGAATAGGGGACAGGGACTAGGACGCTTAGTTAGAGAAGTATTCAAAGACGGTACATACGGCCCCATTTATTTTATTAGATATAACCGAACCACAGGGTGGAATGAAACCAATACTGACTTCCCGTATTACAAAACCAGTCCTGATAAAAATTTTATTAAAGCATGTGAAGAAGTTTTAGCGAATAAACTTGTTACACTTCAATGGTGGGAAGAGGAGAGATCCGAAGAAGGGCGCTACAATATAAAACCGGGGGATTGGAATCCCGAAGCGTTTAATTATTTCCGCCGGCCGGATGGTGTTATAGTTGGGTTATGGAAAAAACATAAAAACGCACTCAGCATTGATGAAGGGAAATCGTGGACAGATTTTGCGCTATCAAATACATTTAAAACTTGCGGTGCAAAAATGTGGGGTCAAAATACAGATGACGGAAGAATCGCGATTGTTTATAACCATTCACTAACAGGCAGTAATCGTTTCCCGATGGTGGTTATGACAAGCGATGATGGTTACGAGTTTGATAATATGTTGTGCCTAAGCGGTGAAGTTCCCCCGATGCGTCATTATGGTTGGGCGAAGAATAATGGCCCGCAATATATTCGCGGTATTTTTGAAGGGAACGGAAATCCTCCGGGTGGCCATCTGTGGAATGTCTTTAGTGTTAACAAAGAAGACATGTGGATTACAAGAACACGTCTTCCAATAACCGGGGTAGTGAAGGAACATGTAAACCAAGACTTTGAAAATGCTGTGTCGGAATCTGATCTTGAATTCTGGAATATTTATTCTCCGAAGTGGGCACCGGTTGATGTTGTAAAAATCCCTGGAGAAAATAATAAAGTATTACAATTACTTGATGAAGAACCATACGATTACGCATGCGCTGAAAGACATTTCCCGCCGAGTGGTAAAGGTACTATTGAGTTCAGTATTTTCGTTAAGGAGATGGGAAAGGATATGCTGGAGTTTGAACTTCACAACGAAAATGATGAACGCGCGTTGCGTTTACGGTTTGATCCCAGGCTCGAAGGTCTTAACATGGATGTTGGAAGAGTTGAACCCAGACCGGTACCGTTTGATCAAAACAAATGGTATGATGTTAAGATTTCATTCGATTGTGAAAAAAGTAAATATGATATTTGGTTGAATAACAAACTTGTTCATGAAGGAATTAAATTCAACATGAGTACTGCTACGCTAGAAAGAATGGTTTTTCGTACAGGTAGCTGGCGCTCTGATGTTCGTCAATATTTTCTTGGTGGGGAGGCCGCAGGCCCGGGGCTTGATACAGAAGATTTAGCCGGTGCAGATAATAAAGTAGCACAGAGTATAATTTGGGTAGATAATGTCAAAACTTCCGGTGAATAATTAAAATTTAGAACAATTTTTGACTTTTGAAAAATATTTTCATCAAACTTTTCGAAAAGTGCACGATTCATGATAGGATATAAAATCTTATTATAATATAAAACGATTTTTTTTTAGAAAGGGAGTAGAAATATCTTGACATTTATCAATGGAATTACTAACTAGAAGATACTTTCATAACATTAGAAAGTATATTCTGATTCTTCTCAAGTTCCTTGATTTGTTGGATTTTAGATATGAAAAATGACGATATAAATAATTGTCTTTACAGTTCTGATATATATCTAATTTGGTCGATTCTTAATAAGAGCTACAGATAAAATAAAATCTTAGTTACGAAAGTTTCTTAAGAAAGTTTTACATTTTATTTAACCTATCATTTATTGATATCAACAAAAAATAGAAATGCCTTATAAACAAAATTAACTTAACCAACATTATAGGAGAATTAATCCATGAAAAAATTTGCACAAGGTTTATTATTCATTTTATTGGTTGTTTTATATAACAACCAAGTAGCTGCCCAAACATTCGGTATCTATACAGATACTGATGCGTTTAAAACAGCAGGTAGTCTTGCAACCGATGCACGTACACCAAATGGTGGATATTTAGCTGATGGTGCTGATGTTACCCCAGTCACTGATCCCGCACTTACTTATAACGGCACCGCAGAAGCTCTTCACGTTCAGATGTATGGTTTGGGAGATGGAAGATTGCGTCTTAACGCGGACATTACTGATCCCCAGGCTATCACTGCAGATTTTAATGAGTGGAATGCTGCTAATGCTTTCTTAGTATTCTACGTAAAACTAAACGAGCCAGTCGATTTTCAGATTGCTATTGAAGGGCTCAGAAGTACTGGTAGTGTGGATGAATGTGATGAACCCGCTTCGGCCCATGGTTTAGATACAACAAATACAGAAACATGGCAAAAGATTATTCTGTTGCTTAACGATGGTCTTGAAGGCAAGACATTTGATTTTACACAATTTGTTGGTTTCAACTTTAGAGATCGAGATTTCTTAGCAGATTTTTATCTTGACGAAGTTTATGTCGACTATCGCCCTAAAACTACTTTTGGTCTTTTCGCAGACATCGCTGAAAATCAATTAGCAGGTAGTTTTGCCACAGACGCCAGAACCCCAAACGGTGGTTTATTATCTGATGGTGCTGATCTGACTATGGTAGATGATCCATCATTAACTTATGAAGCAACTGCTGAGGCTGCGCATGTTCAAATGTACGGATTGGGGGATGGTAGATTACGCCTAAATGCTGATATAACTGACCCTGAAGCTATCTTTGCAGATTTCTCAGAATGGAATGACATGAATGCAGTTTTTGTTTTCCATATTAAATTGAATGAACCTGCAAGCGATTTTAGAGTTGCTATTATGAGTTTAAGAAATGGTAGCAACATTGATGAGAGTGATGAATCAGCGATGGCTCATGGTTTAGATATTACCAATACTGAGGATTGGCAAAAACTTCATTTAGTGCTTGAAAGCGGTCTCGAAGGCAACTTACATAGCTTCTCACAATTTGTTGGTTTCAATTTCAGAGATCGGGATAATGTAGCTGATTTTTATTTGGATGAAGCATACGTTATTTATGCAACTGACGGCACTACTGATGTTGGTGATGAAGAATTAGTACCTAACAATTTCTCACTTAACCAGAACTATCCGAATCCTTTTAATCCTTCAACAATAATCAGCTTTAACTTAGCTGAATCAATGCATGCTACTTTGAAGGTTTATAACTTATTAGGACAGCAAGTTGCTGAATTAGTTAATGGACAAATTAATGCCGGTTATCATGAAGTACAATTCGACGCTGGTAATCTTACTTCAGGTATATACTTCTATAAATTAGAAGCCGGTAATAATACACAAGTACAAAAAATGTTGTTATTGAAATAGCATCATAGATTTTTGAAAATATATTCTTGTTGTACATTTAGCTTTTTACAGGAGATAGTCTGATAGCTATCTCCTGTTTTTATATAAAGTAACAGCTATATCTGTCTTCAGTTCTAACCAATTTGTCAAAACAGTTTTATTATTTGGAGGTATTCATGTATGGACATACACTGCATTATCTGGATTACATAGTCATTACAATTTCCTTAGCAGTCTCACTCTATGTAGGTGTGTATTTTGCAAAGAAACAAACAAGTACTGCTGCTTATTATACTGGAGGCCGGTCTATTCCATCTTGGGCGGTTGGTATGTCCATTTTTGCAACACTAATTAGCAGTATTACTTTTCTTGCCTATCCGGGTGAAGGTTTCAAATCAAATTGGATTTTACTTGTTCAGGGAATAATGGTAGTGATTGTATTATCCGGCTTGATTTGGTTTGTTGTCCCTCTTTACAGAAAAGTAATTGGCATCAGTGCGTATGAATATTTTGAAAAAAGATTTGGTTTTGCAGCTAGAATGTATAGTTCATTGGCTTTTACTTTAACACATTTTTCTAAAATGGGAACAGTGTTTTTCTTGATGGGTTTGGCTCTAACAAGCATGACAGGTGTAAACTCTTATCTTATTATTTGGATAGTTGGGTTCATGATAATATTCATTACCCTTAAAGGAGGCATAGAAGCGGTAATATGGCTTGATGTAATTCAAGGATTCATGTTGATAGGAGGGGGCTTACTTTGTTTGTCAGTACTACTTTTTAGTGTTGAAGGTGGACCGGTGGCTATAATTAATTTAGCGGCAAAAGATGGAAAATTCGGGTTTGGTCCATACGATTGGGATTTGACGAAACTTACATTCATTGTAATGGTGCTTAATGGTATATTTTATGGAATTCAAAAATACGGTACCGATCAAACTATAATTCAAAGATACTTAGCCGCAAAAAGTGATAAAGGAGCAGTAAGGGCCGCTTTAATGGGTGTATTTTTAAGCTTACCTGTATGGGCTTTGTTTATGTTTATCGGAACTGCATTGTACTCTTATTATCAGGTATCGGGAGATGTTCTTCCTGCAAATATAAATACAGACGCAGTTTTCCCATATTTTATAATGACCAAATTGCCTATTGGTCTGACAGGATTGGTTCTCTCTGCATTACTTGCCGCGGCTATTTCCAGTTTGGATTCGGATCTAAATTGCCTATCCGCAATTGCAGTTGATGATTATTACATAAGATTAAAACCTAACAATACGGATGCGCAAAAATTAAAATTCGGTAAGCTAATAATTATTCTTTCAGGCTTAGCTGCGTTGGTGATAGCCTCGTTGTACGTTTATTTCCAAGGGGAAGGAGTTTTGGGAATTGTCTTCGGATTATATGCAATATTTTCTGGAGGTATAGCGGGTATTTTCTTACTTGGGATATTTAGCAAAAGAGCAAATAAACAAGGCTTATATGTAAGTCTGGTTGTTTGTGTATTATTTACTGCTTATGCGGTGTTAACGCGCACCAAAATAGGCGGAGAATTTATTTTAGATTTGGGCCAGTGGAATTTTAAACAACATAGTTATATGCTGGGAGTTTATACTCATCTGATAATAATAATTGTAGGATATTTTGCAAGTTTCTTTTTCAAGTCGGCTCAAGTTCATGAGGACTTAACAATTTATGCATGGTGGGATCAATTAAGAGCCAAGAAATAAATTATTTCTTAGAAGCATAAGTTTAAGTATTATGATAAAGATTTCGGATGAACCAAAAGGTTCATCCGAAATCAATATTAAAGGGTTCGTTTTTGGGAAAGTTTAAATTCAACTCATTTACTATTTCTTCTGGAAAGTTGGTTTCAAATTGAAGTTACATACATCTCCGAAAGGAAATTATTTCTATTGGTAGAAAAAAAGAGAAAGGAAACAATCATGCATGGCACTAATTCAGAAAAACAGAATTTAGAATCAATTGCCAATAGACTAAAAATAAAAGTTATAGAGATGATTGCAATCTCAGGTAATGGGCATGCAGGAGGGTCAATGTCTATCGCCGAAATTATTACTGTTCTTTATTTCAAAGTGATAAGACTTAATCTAAAAAATGCATTGGATGAAAATAGAGATAGATTTATTTTATCAAAAGGTCATGCCTCAGCAACTCAATATGCGGCTTTAGCTGAACTAGGATTCATCCCGGAAGAAGATTTGTGGACGCTACATCACATTGACAGTCCTCTTCAAATGCACCCTGAACGCGGTATGTGCCCAGGTATCGAAATGAGCACAGGTGCATTGGGACAAGGACTATCTGCCGGAGTAGGGATGGCCTTAGGGGCAAAAATTCAAAAGAAAGATTTTAGAAATTTTGTTTTATTGGGTGACGGTGAACTTATGGAAGGACAAGTATGGGAAGCCGTCATGAGTGCTTCTAAATTCAAACTTGATAACCTCACGGCTATTGTGGATTATAATAAATTTTCACTTACCTCAAGTATAAAAGAGACAATGCCTTTAGAGCCTCTAGCCGAAAAGTGGATTGCTTTCGGCTGGAATGTAATTGATGTTGACGGACATGACATATCCCAACTTATGGGTGCCTTCGATAAAGCGAGAACCACTAAAGGTAAACCTACCGTGATTATTGCGCATACTATTAAAGGGCATGATATTCCCGCCTTTGAGGATAAAGCCGAAAGCCACTCAGTTTCATTTAAAGTTAGTGAAGTTGTGGAGACCTTAAAAAAACTAGGATGTAAAGATGACGAAATTAATCTCACATTATCAAAAATGAATTGAGGTAGAAATTATAATGAAAGACCTTGCACCACGTGATGTATTGAGTAAAACACTTATAGAAATTGGAAAATCAGATTCGAATTTAGTTTTAGTTGATGCTGATTTCGGTACAGCTTCAAAAATATGGGATTTCCAAAAACATTATCCGGAAAGATATATACAAGTCGGAATTGCCGAACAAAATATGATGGGTATTGCCGCCGGTTTAAGTACCGTCGGATTAGTCCCTTTTGTTTCAACGATTGCAGTATTTTGTTCTCGAAGAGCCTGCGATCAAGTAGCAGTGTCAATCGGACTTTCAAATACGAATGTAAAAATATTGGGTGTATATGCCGGTTTATTTGTTGGCAAGAACGGAGCTTCACATCAATCTTTGGAAGACATTGCAATTATGAGAGCTATTGCTAACATGGTTGTTGTTCAACCAGCGGATGCGGTTGAGACAGTACAGGTGATTCAATTTGCCGCCCAATATAAGGGTCCGATGTATATTCGTATCGGCAGGGATCCCGTCGCTTCTTTTCTTCCTGCAAATTATAAATTCGAATTGGGAAAGTCAGTAACAATCAGAGATGGAAAAGATGTTACATTGATTGCATACGGCGACCTGGTTGAAGACACTATGAAAGCTGCGGGATTGCTAGATGGGAAAGGAATTAGTGCAAGAGTTATAAATATGAGCTCCATAAAACCGATTGATGAAGATGCAATAATAAAAGCAGCTGAAGAGACCGGGAAAATAGTAACTATTGACAACCACAACATTCTGGGTGGATTAGGTTCAGCAGTTGCGGAAGTGGTTACTGAGAAATACCCCGTTAATGTTAAGCGAATTGGGGTGAAAGATATATTTGGAAAATCTGGAAGTGATGAAGAGATGAAAAGAGTATTCGGCCTAAGAGCAGAAGATATTTTCAATGAAACGATAAAGTTCTTAAAAAACTAGAAGATCAATTCTGCATTTTCTATTTACTTTCAAATCGATAATAAACTAAAATAAGGGAAATAGAATAGATGAAAAATGAAAAAAGAGTTGCAGGTGTTATTGTCCCGATGATCTCACCTTTCGATGATAAGGGTAAGGTTGATAAAGATGCAGTTAAGAAAATCATAGAATCTTTTGTTACTGCCGGTGTTTATCCATTTATTTTAGGAACGACAGGGGAAGCACCATCTATATCAATAAACGAAAAAAGAGAATTTGTTAAAACTGCGGTGAAAGTTACAGGGAGTGCTTCAAAAGTATATTCGGGAATCTCAAGTAATTGCTTCGAAGAATCGGTGGAAATGGCAAATGAATATTTTGACATAGGTATTTATGCCGCCGTTGCAACATTACCCAGTTATTATACTCTTACAAGCGATCAGATGCTAAAATATTTTGAACGTTTGGCTGATGCAATTAATGGCCCTCTTGTTTTGTATAATATTGTAGCCACTACCCACATGTCTATCCCGCTGGATGTTGTCGAAAAATTAAGTCATCATTCAAACATTTATGGATTGAAAGATTCTGAAAAAGTTATTTCACGGCACGAAGCAGCAGCGGGAATGTTTAAGGATAGAGAAGACTTCTCACATATCCTCGGTTGGGCCGCATATGCTGGTCAGTGTATGTTGAACGGCTCCGATGGCTTTGTGCCAAGTACAGGAAATTATGCTCCGAAAATGTTTAAAGATCTTTACGATGCCGGTTTAAAAAACGAAGTTAGTGAAGTGATGAAGTTACAGGAAGCAACCAACGAAATTGGAAAAATATATCAAAAAGATAGAACGCTGGGGGAATCATTAGCAGCTCTAAAAGTAATGATGAATGAAAAAGATTTGTGCGGAACTAATATGCTGCCGCCGCTGAATAGACTGGATTCGAAAGAAGAACAACTTATTAGAGAAAAAACGAGAAATATAAAATGACAATAATAAATAATGTGGAAGTATTCTGCCGGTTCGAAGCAGATGGGAAAAATTATTACGGCAAAATTTCCGGAGATAAAATATCTTCTTTAGATAATGCTCCATGGAATGGAGGGACTGAAACCGGAATTGCTTACGAAGTAAATAATGTGAAACTACTCCCTCCATCCGAACCGAAAATAATTGTCGGACTTGGAAAAGGCTACAGCGAAAGCTGGGCTGGTAAAACTGCTCCAAATTCCGTGAGATGGTTTCTTAAACCTCCAAGTTCAGCTGCTTCAGATGGTGAAGATATTATTTTACCACCTACTTTGGATGAAGTCAAAGTTGAATGTGAACTTGTAATTGTAATTGGTAAATCAGTTAAGAACGCTGATGAAGCCGAGGCTGAGGAAGCAATTTTCGGTTATACAATCGGGAATGATATTATGGGATCTGTAGATTCGTATCACAGATTACAGGGCGATCCGGATGATATGCCGGAACCACTATTGGTACCCGGACTTAAAGCATGCGACGGTTTCCAACCATTCGGACCTTTTATCTATACCGGGATTGATTGGAGAAATAGAAAAGTATCCTTGGATGTGGCGTATGAAAATTCGGATGAAACTATTCATCACGAACAGAACACAAAAACACTTATTTACTCAACGGCAAAGATGGTTAGTGATTTATCTAAGGTATTCACTCTTTCTCCGGGAGATATAATTTCTACCGGCACTATCCAATCATACCCGGTTAAAGCAGGGGCGGAAGTTAAGATATCTATTGAAGGTATGGGAACGTTGACTAATAAAATTATTTCCGGTAAGAATTAATTTTTTTCTTCACCGTGAATTAATGAATAAAGTGATTGATCAAATTTTTAAAGAAAGATAAAGAATAAATTTATAGGAGATCATTGTATGCTATCAACTAGAAATTCTCAGCATAATTTTCTGAAATATTTCACACTGTTGTTTCTTTTCATAGCTGTTGTATTCAGTAATCAAGTTCAAGCACAGAAAATGCCCCCGCCTATTAATGAGTCAATGAATGAACCGGTTAAATATGTGGGTGAACAACAAACAGATCCGCGTTTCCATCATGGCGGGTTACGTCATGTTGTTGGTGTGCATCGATATCAATCTCTTAGAGCTAACCGCGAGAATCCACCTGAAATTGGGAGCCGCACCGGATGGACTTACAATCATCAACCCTATCTCTGCTATTGGAATGATCAGTTCTATCAACAATATCTAAGCAACCAATTTACAGAGCATTTGGCACCAGGGCGTACATTAATGATGACTTCGAAAGATGGGCGCCATTGGTCTAATCCTGAAATTATTTTTCCGGAATACCCGTTACCTGAATTTGATTATCTCGATGAGGATTCGGGAGTATCATATCATATGGAAAAAGGAACAAAAGCAGTAATGCATCAAAGAATGGGTTTTTATATTACTTCCGATGATCGTCTTATTACTTCCGGGTTTTATAGTTTTTCGCCAATAACTAGAATTGGACCTAACAACGGACAGGGATTAGGCAGAGTTGTTCGTGAAGTTTATAAAGATGGTACATACGGACCAATCTATTTTATTCGTTACAACCGCCATGCAGGCTGGAACGAAAGCAATACTGATTATCCATTCTACAAAGAAAGCAAAGACGCAGGTTTTGTAAAAGCTTGTGATGAGTTACTTAATAATAAACTTATGACGGCACAATGGTGGGAAGAAGATCGTGCGGATGACGGTTTCTATACTTTTACGCCGGGAGATATCCAACCCAAAGCTTTTAACTTTTATCATCGCCCTGATGGAGTTGTTGTTGGAATATGGAAACACCAATTAACCGCCCTTAGTGCGGATGAAGGTAAAACGTGGACTGATTTTGCAGAAGCAAAAACTTTACAAACTTGCGGGGCTAAAGTGTGGGGTCAAAAAACAAGCGATGGTAAATATGCTCTTGTTTATGATCACTCAGCTACGCGGCGTAATCGTTACCCAATGGTTGTAATGACAAGTGGGGATGGGTACGAATTTGACAATATGTTGTGTCTCAATGGTGAAGTCCCTCCGATGAGATATTATGGCTGGGCAAAAAATCAAGGTCCACAATATATCCGTGGTATCATAGAAGGAAACGGGACACCTCCAGGTAACTACATGTGGAATACGTATAGTATGGGTAAAGAGGATATTTGGGTAACAAGAACACGTGTACCTATTAGTGGAGTTGTTGATAATCATGTAAACCAAAATTTTGAAACAGTAAATTCCGAATCAGAACTTGAGTATTGGAATCTATATATCCCACAGTGGGCTCCGATTGATGTAGTTCAAGTACCTGGCGAGATTAATAAAGTTTTGCAATTAATCGATGAAGAACCTTACGATTATGCGTCTGCTGAAAGACATTTTCCACCAAGCAGCAAAGCTACTGTTGAATTTAGTCTTTTCATTAAAGAGTTAGGTAAAGATTATCTAGAATTTGAGCTTCACAATGAAAAGAATGAAAGAGCATTACGTTTACGTTTCGATCCACGACAGGAAGGGTTGAACTTCGATATCGGCGGTGTTGAGCGTAATCCTTTCCCCGTTACTGAAAACAAATGGTATGATATCAAATTATTATTCGATTGTGATGAAGGCGAATTTGATGTATGGGTAAATGGTAATAAAGTAAGCGATGGAATTGACCTGAATGTTGAAACGACAACACTTGAGAGAATGGTTTTTCGTACCGGCAGCTGGCGTGCGGATGTTCGCCAGTTATTCTTAGAAGGAGAACCTGGCGCACCGGGGCTTGACGGTGAAGACCTAATGAGTGCAGGTCATAAAGCTGCCAAGAGTACATATTGGATCGATAATGTAAAAACCGTCGGTGAATGATCCGATTATTTGATAACTGATTTAGTACTCAATCTGTTCAGATATAATTTAGTCAAGAAAAATATTATAAATAATATTAAGAGGTGGGTATGTTACAGCGACTGATCCCTATTATCATATTAACTTTATTATTTAATTCTAAGTTCAGCATAGCGGAAAGGATTTGGGAAAACTCAGATATTATTGAAAAGGAAATTCTAAAAACTTCTGAGTTATGGAGTCAATTAGAAAATTCAAAACCTGAAAATATTGTTGATACGACTGCAATTATTAGGTCACTTAAAAAGGCTCTTAGCGATCCGTCAGAAGATGTACGAATTCAAGCTGTTAAAGCATTAGGGCAAATCGGGGGTGATCAAGTAGTATCGGTATTGGCTGCATCTTTAAATGATACTCAGAGTGATGTCCGTGAAGAAACAGTTAAGGTAATTGCCGGGTTCAACAATCCGAAGGTGACAGACTTTTTGATAATTGCACTTGAAGACACGGATGGTGATGTGGTTATTGAAGCGATTTCAGCATTGGAAAAACAAATGGATAAAAAAGCCTTGCCCGCATTGATCGCGAAGTTGAAAGACTCTGATACTAAAATTAAAAGTAGAATAGTAAATGTACTTGGTAAAATTGGTGATAACACTATTACAAAAAATATAATCGAACTTCTAAATGATAGTTCCGATGATGTAAAGATTGAAGCAATTAAATCGCTCGGGACAATAGGAGACTCTACAGGGATAAATCCATTGATAGATATGCTCACTAGTGGTACATCGAAATATTCTGTGGAAATCATACAATCATTGGGTCAGTTAGGAAGTCATATGTCGGTTAAACCACTTTCACTATTCTTAAAATCTAAAAATGATGAACAACGTTCAGAAGCTGCAAAAGCTCTAGGGCTGATTGGTGATCCTTCCTCTGTTCCTGCCTTGAGCGAAGCACTGATGGATGAGTCTGATGATGTTAGAAAAAGCGCAATCGAAGCACTTAGTCAAATTAATGACGATGGAGTTATCACAGCTTTAATTTCGATACTTAAATACAAAGACGACAATATTCGCATGGACGTTGTGAGAGCTTTGGCAGTTATCGATAATACATCTGCTCTTGAAGTTTTAAATAGAATATTGAACGATAGAGATCAAAGAGTACGGTTGGAACTAATCAAGGGTTTATCAAAAGTTAAAACTAATATTTCTGTAACCGTTTTGATAAACGCACTTGGAACTGAAGATGAAAAGGTCCGTGAAAAAGCAGCTGAAGCTTTAGGCAATCTTGACGATAGTCGAGCAGTTGAGCCCTTAACAAATGCATTACTCGATCCAAGTAAATCCGTCCGGCAGGAAGTAATAAAAGCCTTAGGCAAAATTTGTGATTAATAATTTTTAGGAAGTTTATAAAATGAAACTCAGAATTGTGGTATCATTCATATTGCTCCTACATCTTACAACTATAAATGCTCAGGATAAAATTATTCTTACTCCTGAAAGTGCTGTTGATATTGCTATGCAGAAGAGTTATAAAATAAGAATGTTGGAGATGGGTGTAAAAAGTTCAACAATGGAATTGAAAGCAAAGCAAGCTGCTCTTAAAACTCAAGTGTTTATGAATTTAAGTACTCCCGATCTGCAAAATATTTCAGAAAGTAAATGGAATTCAGATATAGGACGAGACGAAATAATTAGACAAAACACGCGTCTATGGCAATCTGAAATATCAGTTATGCAGCCTTTAATTTTCTTTGGTTATCCGACTAACGGTTCTGTCTCTCTAAATTACAAACTTTACCAGTATGGTCAGACAAGTGATGAAGGTACTCAGCAGACTGATTTTTATAACAGATTATATCTGAGATTTGAACAACCATTCTTTTTACCAAATGAAATGAAAAATAATCTTGAAGAAGCTGAGCTTGAATTACAAGATACTAAACTTGAATTTCTCGAAGATCAAATGGAAATAGTTTATGATGTCACTTTGGAATATTTCAATCTTTTTGAACGAAGCCTTATAGAGAATATTTATCGAGAACAGATTGAACTATTAGAAGAAGTCTATCAAATCGCCAATGCATTTAGTTTGTCCGATTCTGCATATTCAATGGATGTAAGTCAGATTCAGCTTGAGCTAAATAATATCAAGGAAAAGCGCCTTAGTGTGATAAGTAGTTTTAGAGAAAAACTTGCTGATATGCGGCAGATACTAAGATTGAATAGTGAAGACACAGTTGTGGTTAGTCATAAAATAGATCTGGTTGCGGTAAACGTTGATGTTGAGCAGGCTATAACATTTGGAATTCAAAATAATCCTGAACTTAAGAGGCTAAAGGTAAATGAAAGACGATCTCAAATAAGTAAGGAAAATGAAGAAGGTGTTAACGCTTTTCATATGACTTTGGAAGCAACCTATGGCCTTGAGAAGAAAAACGAATCGTTCCAGAGTCTTTGGGAACAATTTGATAATAGCAACTCAATTAAACTTAATGCTTATGTGCCTTTATGGGATGGTGGAGAAAGAAAATATAGGGTGCAGGCCGAGGAGTTGAAAATTCTTCAAAATGATTTAGAAAGCGTTGAAAAAGAAGAGGATATAAGGAAAAATATTCGAAGCAATTTTACCAGCATGAATGATTATTACAACCGTGCTCTCAATATGCAGAAAAGCATTATTCTCGCGGAAGAAATCGGACGGGCAAAAATCAATCAATATTCAAATGGACAAGGGTCTCTAAATAATTTGTTACAGACTATTGAACAAGTGAGCGATACAAAGAAAAATTTTAGAGATGTATATGACTTATATATGAAATCACTTCTAAAACTAAAAGCTGCAACTTATTATGATTTCGAAAAGAATATTTCACTAATTGACGCATTTGAAATGAAGTATAAAAATGAATAAATATGTGAGTAATTATTTCTAAGAAAGAATCAGTGGAAAAAGATGTACTCGGTGAGACTAATGTGCGCCTTATTCATTTTCATTTGGAGTCAGCACAGTTTCGCTCAATATTGGAAACCGGTTGGTAATAAAGTTAAAGAAATTTTTATTAAAATAAAGAGGTTACCATGTTTTCAAAAACATTTTTACTAATGACATTGGTTTGTTTTTGGATCACAATTCCTTACTCTGCGGCGACTACGAGGGAAAGGTCAACAAATTACATGCAGGATTCAAATAGTTCGTTTGCGATTGCAGAAGATAGTTCTCAGCCGGATGAGTATATCAACACCTCAGAGATTAAAATGATCAAAATTAATCCCGGGTCATTTAATATGGGCAGCAATTTAGGAAGGGATTACTGGGATGAACAACCGATTCACAAGGTTACTATATCCAGTCCTTTCTATATGTCGGAGAAGGAAATAACAGCTGAGCAGTTCAGAGAATTCAAATCAGAGTTTGTAGGGACAGCTGATTATTTGCCGTATGCCTCGGGCGTCAGCTGGTATGAAGCGGTGGCGTTTTGCGAATGGCTGAGTGAGAAAGAAGGCAAACCATATCGTCTTCCTACCGAAGCTGAGTGGGAATATGCCTGCAGGGCAAGTTCAACTACTCTCTACTCTTCTGGAGATTCACCACCGAGTGCCGAAGAGGCCAATGAATGGGGACTTAAAAATATGCACACAGGAGTGCGCGAATGGTGCCTCGACTGGCATGGTGAATATGTTGCCGGTGAACATGTCGATCCGGTTGGCCCGGAACATGGTATTACGCGTGTTGTTCGCGGCGGTCTTCTTGATGACGGCCCCAAAATAAAGTATCGTGATATTTTCAACGCTTCATCGAGCCGTGCTTCAATGGCTCCCGGCTTTGGAATTTACTACGACTCCCCTGCAAAAAAGCCGGGGGATGTGAAAAACCATGAGGGCGATGAGGGTCAGCAGATAGTTTTTCCGGGATATCACAATATCGGTTTCCGTGTTGTTCAAGGGGAGATGCCGAACACAATGCCACTTAAATATCATGCGCCTTATGTTCAGCGTGGTGTAAAGCAGAATAAAGATATTGTAAAACTTGGTCCCGATTCTTCTAAACCATATTTTAGAAAACGATATATGCTTCCTTCACCCCCTGAGACATGTGAACTTTGCCGCGGTGAAGCAGAAGATGAGGCAGGATTTCACCCAGCAATCAGAGGGCACAACCAAAGCCCTGCTCTTGAGGTTCTTCCGAACGGTGATCTCCTCTTGATTGTTTACACTTCTTATGCGGAATATGAGCCGACCGTTTCCTTGATAGCTAGCCGTTTGCGATTCGGCGAAGACCAATGGGATATGCCCGAATTGTTCTTCGACTTTGCCGCTGTTAATGACCACGCACCTATGCTGTGGACTGATCAAGAGAGTGGTATTATATATTTCTTCTGGGGTAACCCTAGACTTGTCGGGGCGTTTCCATTTCAATGGACATTTTCAAAAGATAACGGTGCTACCTGGTCCGAAGTACAATTCCCGTATTTTATGAATGATGTGGGTAACAGTTCTAATCAGCCTATAAACACGGCGGTACGGGATAAGAATGGTACTTTTTATGTTTCATGTGACGGTATCGAAGGAGAATCGATTTTATGGGCAACACACGATAATTTCAAAACATGGTACGATACCGGTGGCAGAACAGCCGGCAGACATACAACTTTTGCACTCTTGAAAGATGGCACCTCTATACTCGGAATGGGGGGCAAGAATACTGATATCGACGGTTTTATGCCCCGCTCCATTTCAAGGGATGGTGGAAAAACTTATGAAGTTTCTAAAACCCCTTTCTGTATGCAGGGGTCAAACCAAAGGCCGTCTCTTCTGAGACTGGAAAGCGGACGCTTATTTATGGCAGGTGACTTTAACAGAAGAGATGGGAAACATCCCGCTTCTATTACCGAGAAGGGTTCATACGTAGCTCTTTCCGATGACGACGGTGAAACCTGGTTTATAAAAAAACTTACCGGCGCTGAACTGCATGAAAAAAAACCGGTCATAACTATTGGTTATTCTGTAGCGCGACAATCACGGGACGGATTGATACATCTTATCACATCAATGAATAAAGCAGCTCTCCACTTTTCATTCAACGAAGCTTGGATCTTAGAAAAAGATAGTAAACAAGAAATGATGTCGGATGAAGAACTGAGAGCAAACACAGCCGGTACTGTCTCGAACGTTAAGGAATATCAGGAATACTATCCTGACGGTAAATTAAAATTACGCTTCAGCGGAGGTACAGCTGAAGATGGACGATTTCTACTTCAGGGCAAAGAGTCATGGTACTATCCCGACGGATCAATAGAACGCCAGGCAGAATATGATAAAGGGCAGAAAATTGGATCAGAAATATTCAGGTCAAAAGACGGTAGAAAAAATTGGACTTGGGAACACATGGGAAACGGTAAAAGTCTGTGGACACAGTATTGGCCAAGCGGTATCAAAAAAGCCGAATCGACATGGGAAAATTTCAAATGCGATGGTACTTCAACAGTGTGGGACAGAAACGGTCAGGTAATAAGCCGAAATGAATTCGCCGACGGTTACAATACCGCCAAGTTAATGATTACAGATACCCTTATCATAGGTAGTAATGAAAATATTACTGCTATGTCAAACTCAAGCCTGAATGGTCCTGGAGCCTCCATAATAGTTAACGGCGGGAGTTTCAGCGTAGTCGGAAGGTTCAATCTTGGGGTGGCCAATGACGGTTATATCTATTTAAATGGAGGCACATTCACAGTCTCAGGTTTGTTCACTTTCCCGGAAGATCCCGGTGGTGTACACCGAATCTATCTGAATGACGGAATAATGCATACCGGAAGTTTTAATCAGAGACATGAACTGGATGCAATTATTTATGTCGGTGGCGGCATATTACGCATTGATGAAATCAGTGATGACGACGACCGTAATCCTTATGAGTGGAAGAAAATGGGTGACCTTCTCCCCGCTGAAGGTTACAGTGATATAGTTATTAAAGATTGTGGTGATTACATTGAAGTAAGTGCCGTTAAGTGAGATCATTACTCAACTGAAGAAAATCATCATATTGCGGCTACAATTAAGGAAATAGTTTATTCGGCTTATAGAGTAAATTATTTCCTTAGCTAACAAGTAAATTTTAATTTGAATAGAGGGCACATGCATAAAGTTCGCTGGGGCATTATCGGATGTGGAGATGTAACTGAAATTAAAAGCGGTCCTGCCTTTCAAAAAGTTGCCGGGTCTCAGCTTGTTGCGGTTATGAGACGTAATGGAAATCTTGCAAGTGATTACGCGAAGCGGCACAATGTTCCAAAGTGGTACGATAATGCGGATAAACTAATTAATGATCCTGATGTTGATGCTGTTTATATCGCTACACCTCCTTCATCACATAAAGAGTATACGCTGGCTGTTGCAAATGCAGGGAAGCCTGTCTATGTTGAAAAACCAATGTCGTTGAATTACAACGATTGTCTTGAAATGGTCGATGCGTGTAAGTCGGCAAACGTTCCATTGTTTGTCGCTTATTATAGAAGAGCCTTACCCAAGTTTCTTAAAGTTAAGGAGTTAATTGATAACGGCTTTATTGGTGATGTTAGAGCCGTTAATATTCGTTTATATAAACCACCACCGGAGAAAGACCCAAGTGGAGAATATAACTGGCGGACTAATCCAGCCATTGCAGGAGGGGGATATTTCTGTGATCTTGCCTCTCACCAGATCGATATACTCCAATATTATTTGGGGGATATTATTTCGGCGGATGGAATAAGATTGAATCAGGCAAAACTTTACGAAGCAGAGGATACAGTCGCTGCGTCATTCCTATTCCCCAATGAAGTCATTGCGAGCGGATTATGGAATTTTAACGCCCATAAAAGTATTGACAAGACAGAAATTATAGGTGAAGAAGGACGGATCATATTCCCCACATTTGAAAAAGATCCAATTTTACTTGAAACAAAAAATGATATTAAAAAAATAAATATCGATAATCCTAAGAATATTCAAATTTCGTTGATTCAAAAAATTGTTGATGATCTTCTTGGTAAAGGTTCATCTCCAAGCACAGGAGAAACGGCCTCAAAGACAAATTGGGTTATGGATAAGATATTGGGAAATTAGCATAAAAGAAACCAGAAATTGAGTAAGAATAAGCATCGAAAAGTCAGAGAAGTATCATTCATAGTTTATTTCTATTTTTTATGATTATCAAGGGCTATTGAGTTCTTTATAATTTTATTCCAAAAGTTATCTAATCATTCTTTAAAAAAATAATTTAGAGAGTTAATATGTATTACATCATTTTTTATTTTATCTTGGCAATGAGACGAATTATTAATTAGTATAAAAAAATTCAGATGCATAATAAAAGTAAATACAATATTTTATCTGTAGCTATACAATTAAATTCACATTTATTAACAATGAGAAGGTATTGGCTGGGCTCACTCCATACAAAAAAGAGGAAAAATCATCAGGACTTTGGGACCTGGTAAAAAATAAAAAGCTCAATTCCGAAACGAAATTGAGCTTTTACTAGTACACCCGTAGGGATTCGAACCCCAAACCTTCTGATCCGTAGTCAGATGCTCTATCCAATTGAGCTACGGGTGCATTAATGAAAATAGTGTGAAATTTTACATGGCAAATATACGATTAAGAATATATTATTCCAATTCCTTTAGTAACAATAAAAGACACATCTATAAAACTTATTATATCTGCTCTAAAAAGTTGCAAATGCGAAATAAATTTACAAAATTTCAATACTGAAAAATATTCAGTACCACAAAAGATCGAGAAATGATGCATCAAAGAAAAGTTGAAAAATTCTATTACCAGAAATTGAATCTTCTGCTGCTGAGACACTGTCCGGATCATTAAGTCCATTCTTCAATAATTCATTAATATAAATCTTATCGGAGTTAATATGTGTGGTATAGTTGGTTATATCGGTGATAACAATTGTATACCATTACTTATTGATGGCTTAAAACGACTTGAATATAGAGGATATGATTCAGCCGGTATTGCCTTCATTAATAATGGAAGCTGTGATGTTATAAAGACGAAAGGGAAAGTGTCTATTCTTGAAAAGGAAGTATTAAAATCAAAAGTAGAATCGAAGCTTGGTATAGCGCATACTCGCTGGGCTACACATGGTATACCCAATAAAATCAATGCACATCCACATTATAATGCCGATAAAAGTTTATTTCTAATTCATAACGGTATTATTGAAAACTATACTGTACTGAAAAAGAGATTACTTAAGGAAGGATTTAATTTTATTACCGATACGGATACTGAAGTGCTGGTAGTTTTAATTGATAGTTACCTTAAAAAGAAAAACGATTTATTCCAAGCAGTAAGATATGCGCTTAATGAGGTTGAAGGAACCTACGGAATAGCAGTAATCTACAAGAACGAACCGGAAAAAATTGTTGTTGCAAGAAACGGTTCTCCTCTTGTATTGGGAATCGGCGAAGGTGAGAATTTTATCGCTTCCGATGTTAATGCTTTGATTGCTCATACTAAGCATGTTGTCTATTTCGAAGATGGTGAAATGGCTGAAGTATTCAAAGATAAATTCATAGCAAAGACAATTGAAGACGAACAGATCGAAAAAGAAATTCAAGAGGTTACGATTAGTTTGGAAGAGATAAGCAAAGGTGGTTATCCTCACTTTATGCTGAAAGAAATTATGGAACAACCCGAATCGGTACTTAATTCAATGCGTGGAAGATTGGTGCATAGTACCGGAGTTACTAAACTAGGCGGATTGGTTGGTTATGAAGATAGAATTGCAAATTCGAGAAGGATAATTATTTCTGCATGCGGTACATCATGGCATGCTGCATTAGTTGGCGAATATATGCTTGAGCAGTATACTGGTATACCTGTTGAGGTTGAGTATGCTTCCGAATTTAGATATAGGAATCCTGTACTAACTCAGGATGATACCGTATTGTTTATTTCGCAAAGCGGTGAAACATTGGATACACTAGCCGCACTAAAGGAAACAAAACGAAAAGGAGCGCTGGCACTTGGCATTTGCAACGTTGTTGGCAGCACAATTGCCCGTGAAAGCGAGGCAGGCGTTTATATCCATGCAGGTCCCGAAATCGGAGTGGCCTCAACAAAAGCATTTACATCTCAACTTATTGTTCTTGCTTTGATTACAATTCTTATTGCACGTAAAAGAAATATGGACATAGTGGAAGGGAAACTCTTATTAAAAGAAATGGAAGGGCTTCCTAAAAAGATAGAAAAGTTACTTACACTTAACGATGAAATTGAAAAAATTGCAGACCATTTTGTTAATGCAAAGAATTTCTTATACCTGGGAAGAGGGTATAATTTCCCTGTAGCTTTGGAAGGAGCATTAAAACTTAAGGAAATATCGTATATACATGCTGAAGGATACCCTGCTGCAGAAATGAAGCATGGCCCAATTGCATTGATAGATGATAATATGCCTGCGGTTTTCATTGCTTGTAAAGAAGACCCAATTTATGAAAAGGTTATAAGCAATATCGAAGAAGTAAAAGCCCGCAATGGGAGAATTATTGCAGTAGCCTCGGAAGGGGATGAAAAAATCGATACTCTGGTTGATTATTCGATTAAAGTACCAAGCACATTACCTATGTTGATGCCGATAATTTCCGTTATTCCACTTCAATTATTGGCTTATCATATTGCTGTTAAGAAAGGGCTGGATGTTGATCAGCCGAGAAATTTAGCTAAAAGTGTAACCGTTGAATAAAAAAAGGAAAAATCATGACACGCAAGAATGTACTTATTATGGGCGCCGCAGGGCGCGATTTTCACAATTTTAATGTTTATTTCAGAGACAACGAAGATTATAATGTTGTTGCTTTTACGGCGACTCAAATTCCTAATATAGAAGGAAGAGTTTATCCAAAACAATTAGCAGGCAAACTATATCCTAAGGGTATCAAAATTTATGAAGAATCTAAATTAGAAGAATTAATACAGAAGTTCAAAGTTGACGAAGTTGTATTTTCATATTCAGATGTTCCTTTCAATTATGTAATGACAAAAGCATCCATAGTTAATGCCGCCGGCATTTCCTTCAGATTATTAGGCGGTGAAGAAACTATGGTTAAAAGTACAAAACCTGTTGTAGCCGTTCTAGCAGTAAGAACAGGCTGCGGTAAATCTCAGACTTCACGTAAAGTTGTTGAAGTTCTTACAAAAGCAGGCAAGAAGGTTGTGGCAATCCGCCACCCCATGCCTTACGGTGACCTGGTAAAACAAAAAGTTCAGAGATTTGCTACTTTAGCCGATCTTAAAAAACACAAATGTACTATTGAAGAAATTGAAGAATATGAACCGCACATTGCTCGCGGAGGCGTTATCTACGCCGGTGTTGACTATGAAGCAATTTTAAGAGAAGCTGAAAAAGAAGCCGACGTTATTTTGTGGGACGGCGGTAATAATGATATGTCATTCTACAAAGCGGATGTTACTTTTACAGTTGTTGATCCTTTAAGACCTGGACATGAAATGATGTATTATCCTGGTAACACATCTCTAAGAATGGCAGATGCCGCAATCATTAATAAAATTGATGTTGCATCTCCTGAAAATATTATTACTGTAATGAATAACATCAAAAAAGTTAATCCAAATGCTGTTATTATTGAAGGCGCTTCTCCAATTACAGTAGACAAACCAAACGTAATAAAAGGAAAAAGAGTTTTAGTTGTTGAAGATGGCCCAACATTAACTCACGGCGAAATGAAAATCGGGGCCGGTACGGTAGCAGCTCAAAAATTTGGCGCAAAAGAAATTGTTGACCCAAGACCTTACACAGTTAAATCAATTACCGAGACTTTCAAGAAATATCCAAACATCGGACAATTGTTGCCTGCAATGGGTTACGGCGCTGCTCAGGTTAAAGATCTTGAAACAACTATCAACAAAACAAAATGTGATTCGGTTATTATCGGTACACCGATCGATTTAGGAAGAATTCTTAAGATCAACAAACCTTCTACTAGAGTTATGTATGAACTCCAAGAGATTGGCGCTAATACAGTTGCTTCAGTTCTTAAGGATAAAGGAATTATATGAAAAAAGTTGCTGTTGTAGCTTTCGGCGGTAATGCTTTACTAAGAGCTAATGATGTTGGTACAATTGAAGAACAAGAGAAGAATTCTTACGATACGTGTACTAAGGTTTTGGAATTATTGAAAAGGGATTATAATCTGGTTATAACTCATGGTAATGGTCCCCAGGTTGGTAATATATTGTTGCGTAACGAAGGGGGATACAATCAGTTTAAACTTCCAAAAATGCCCTTGGATGTCTGTGTAGCAGACTCCCAGGGGCAAATTGGGTATATGATAGAGAGACAGATGCGTAATGTTCTGAACGATAATAAGATGAAGAGAAACGTTGTCGCACTTATTACGGAAGTTTTGGTTGATAGAAAAGATCCTGCTTTTGAAAACCCTACGAAACCAATTGGTCCATATTACCTGAAGGAAGAAGCAGATTTATTAGCTAGAGCAAACAATTGGGTGTTCAAAGAAGACGCAAGGAAAAGGGGATGGAGAAGAGTGGTAGCATCTCCACAGCCAATCGATGTGATGAATAAAAAAATAGTTAAAGAACTTGTTAAGAAAGGTCACATTGTTATATCTGTCGGCGGCGGCGGGATCCCGGTTTACAAGCACAAAAATAATTATCTCGAAGCAATTGAAGCGGTTATTGATAAAGATTTGGCATCGGCATTATTGGCAAGTGAAATAGGCGCTGATGCGTTCTTCATTATGACGGATGTTCCTAAAGCTTATATTAATTTCAACAAACCTAACCAAAAACAGCTTGACAAAATTACAGTTGCCGAAGCGAAAAAATACCTTGAAGCAGGTGAATTCGGTGCCGGTAGTATGGGACCCAAAATTCAAGCTGCAATTAATTTTGTTGAAATGGGAGGAGCAGAAACAATCATTACAGAAGCAAGTCAATTAGCCGATCAAAATTGCGGTACAAGAATAGTAAAATAATTTTTAGGAGAATAAAGTGGCTTTTAATTTAAGAAACAGAAACTTCTTGAAACTTCTCGATTTCACTCCGAAGGAGATTCAATTCTTATTGGATCTATCTTTAGATTTGAAGAAGGCTAAATATGCCGGTACGGAAGTTCAAAAACTGAAAGGAAAAAATATTGTTCTTTTGTTCGCAAAAGATTCTACAAGAACAAGATGTGCATTTGAAGTTGCCGCTCTAGATCAAGGAGCGCATGTTACTTATCTTGGTCCTTCAGGATCGCAAATGGGTAAAAAAGAATCCATGAAAGATACGGCTAGAGTTTTAGGCCGAATGTATGACGGTATTGAATACAGGGGCTTTGGCCAGGAAATTGTCGAAGAATTAGGGGCAAATGCAGGTGTTCCGGTGTGGAATGGTCTTACAAACGAGTTTCATCCTACTCAAGTATTGGCCGATTTCTTAACAATTATGGAACACAGCAACAAACCATTAAACGAATTAACACTAGCTTACCTTGGCGATGCAAGAAATAATATGGGTAATTCTCTTATGGTTGGTTCTGCTAAAATGGGTATGAATTTTAAAGCGGTTGCTCCAAAGATTCTTTGGCCTAATGAAGATTTAACAAAACAATGTAAAGAGATTGCAAAAGAAACAGGTGCTACTATCGAATTAACTGACGATCCGGTTAAAGGAGTTAAAGGCGCAGATTTCTTGTATACTGACGTTTGGGTTTCCATGGGGGAACCTGAAGAAGTCTGGGAAAAAAGAATCAATATGATGAAGCCATACCAGGTTAATATGGAAATGGTTAAGAATACAGGTAATCCGAATGTAAAATTTCTGCATTGTTTACCTGCATTCCATAATAGAGAAACAACTATTGGCGAAGAAATATTTCAGAAATTCGGACTCGAATCTATGGAAGTGTCTGAAGATGTTTTTGAATCAAATCATTCTATTGTTTTTGATGAAGCTGAAAACAGACTTCACACTATCAAAGCTGTTATGGTAGCTACTTTAGGAAGTTAAGTTGTTGATCAATAGGTAAAAAAAACTTTGTACAACTATTATAATATTTTTGACCAAAAGGTAAATATTTCTTTTGTGTTTTAGAGAAAAATATTTATCTTTGGTTTCTAAATTTTGAGGGCAGATAGCTCAGTCGGTAGAGCAAAGGACTGAAAATCCTTGTGTCGGCGGTTCGATTCCGTCTCTGCCCACCCCCAAGTGCGATATTTACCGGCTATCGCACTTTTTATTTTTAAACCCACACTGCATTCTGCACCGTATTAAGAATTCTTTCAGAAATTTTGTCAGAACTTTAAGACTTCATACCTTTTTTTATTTCGATTTATTGGGAGCAATAGGAGTTCTCATTGTATCTTTCAAAACACAAGAACGGATACTGGTATATTTATTTTAACGATGAATTCGGGAAAAGAAAATCAGTATCAACAAAAAGCAAATATAAAATTGAAGCACTCAAATTCATATCAGAATTTAAGTTGCAACTCCAAAGTAGGAAAGAATCGAAAACGATACCGATCACTTTGGTTCACTTCATAATCAAATTCCTTATTTATTCATCTACTATACATTCTGAAAATCATACTAAATCTCTAAGGACAACATTGAATAAGCTTATTGAATTTTCCAGTGATGCAAACCTCAATGATTTATCAAAACAAAAAGTAGTATCTTTCATTGAATTGAGGTTGAGCACTGTATCTAACAGGGCTGTAAAAAGAGATATTGCCAATTTATCATCAGCTTTCAATTGGGCAATTACAAAAAATTATTTAATTGAGAATTTCACTAAAGGAATTCGCAAACCGAAAATAGTTGAAAAGCTGCCTGTCTATTTTACCGAAGCTGAATATGAAACGCTTAGAAGAAACATTGACCATGAGGATATAAAAGACATCACGGAATTTGCATTACTCACAGGTATCAGGCAGAATGATTTGATTAATTTACATTGGGAACAAATTGATTTTAAGAATTCACTGCTGATATTGGACAACAGACATAATGTGACCAAATCCGGGAAGATTCATAGTCTACCGTTGAGTATTTCAGCTCTTCAAATATTAGTTAAGAGAGAAGCAAATAATGAAGGGGAACTCGTCTTTACATACAATGGTGGAAAATTCAAACAGTGGTTTCTATCCAAAATGTTTCGAAAATATGTTGAAAAATCCGGTCTGTCTTCACAGCTAACGTTTCATTCATTGCGTCATACGTTCGCCAGTTGGTTGATACAAAAGGGAGTGCCTTTATACGTAGTAAGTAAATTGCTTACTCACAGTGATATGAGAGTTACACAAATATACGCTCATCTTAAAAATGAAAATCTGTCAGATTCGGTGAATCTGCTTACTATAAAACAACAAAACAATAACTAAAAGGAGTATCATCATGGCAACATCGAAGAAAACATCAGCGAATACTAATTCCAAAGTTTCGGAAAAAAGAAACAAAGTCATTCCATCAAAACTCAGTCCTATCGAAAAGGAATTGGCAAAGCTACAGCGACAGTATGATGCAATCCATGAAGAACGGGGAAAGGAAATCAAGAAATGCTTTAAAAAAATTGATCCCCTAGAGGCAGAAGAAAGGGGAATAAGTGATAAAATTATGCTGCTTAAGGATAAGAAAATGCAGAAGTATGCAAGAATCATGTTTCAGAAAGAAGCTGAGTTCTTACAGAAAACGAATGGGAGTAAATAATAATGATATCTTACATAGTAAATACTTATATTAATCTTAAATCAATTCGGAGAGCATCATGAAAAGAATGGTTCTTATCATAGTAATCTCGTTTTTAAGTTTTCATTCGGTCAATTATTCACAGTGTCAAGATTATACTAAAACTGCAAAGAGAATAATGAATAGTAAAATTGTCGAAGATTATCACCTCAAAATTCTTGGTGCATGTATGGATTCGTTAAAAACAATTCATGTAACAACAATGATCAATACAGATTATTTTCTCGGATTGCAAAATCTTGGATTTTCTGCCGATAGGGCAGTAACTATTCAAACTCTTGAACCATTTTTTACTTCCGTTCGTCTGTTCTTTGAAAGAATTCCTGATGCTCAAAGATTGGTATTCTATTTCATCAGCTATAAAGATATAAGAGATAAATATGGAAAACTGATCGAGAAGCAAAAGAATATTGATTGTAAATTAGCCATGAATAGGTCTACTGTGCAGAAGATAGATTGGGAGTATGTTTCAGATAATCTAAAAAATCTTATAGGTTTTGGAGATTATTCGAAACTAATAGTTATGCTAGATGGTGCATCGTTAGCTGGTAACAAAGTAAAATAATGAAATAATTTTGGAAGCAACCATGTCAACAAAAGAAGATATCGAGTTATTAGAAAAACGTATTGATTCCCTTTGGAAAGATGTTGAAGAACTTAAGAAAGATATCAAAAAACAGAAAGTTGAATTGGATCGATTTGAGAAAACGAAATACTCATTGGAAGATTTTGAAGAAAAAGTCTCTTTAATTCTTTCAGATATTAAAAAAGAGAAGAATGAATTGAGAATTGAGAATGCTTTTTTGTCATTGAGATTGTGCCTGAATCTTTTATTCTGGTTCTATGACAAATATTCCATTGAGGAAAGAGCTTTCTTGATTGAAGGAGCCATTTCCAGTAGAGATGAACTGGTCCGATTAACTCAGGAAGCTCTATAAGGTTCTATTCCATATTTCAAAACCCGGCAAGCAGCTGGGTAATCCGGATCTAACATAATGATATTTCATTATGTTAAACGCCTTTCATAAATTACTATCCCAAAATGATTTCATACTTCTGGACAAAATAAAAATATGAAACAATTGAAAGGAAAGGATAAGAAGGAGTTCAACAAAATAATAGATGATTATATCAAAGAAATTGGAGGGAAAGAATTAACCGGCTATGAAATTATTAGATCACTTTATCAATTACATCAAAGATTACTTACGATATTTCCAATCAAAGAATTTCCAATCTTAGAAATTTACAAATACATCAATTCCAAACCGAAAAAAGACAAATAACATATCTGTAATTTGTTGAATCCTGAGACATATTTTCTTATCTTGTTACGCATAAGGGGAACACACAATAAGAATAGGAAAACAATGAACACTAAAAGTGTAGAAGTAAGAGCAAGAGTTGAACCGAATATTAAAAAGAAAGCATTGGGAATCTTCAGCAAAATGGGAATTACAGAGAGCGAAGCAATCAGATTATTTTTAAAATCTGTTATTCTCTACAATGGATTGCCCTTCAATTTCAAGATACCCAACAAAGAAACTCTCGATGCAATAAAAGAAGCAAAAGAAGGAAAGCTGAGTGATCCGGTTCAGACAATCGATCAACTATTTCAGGAATTGGAAGCTTGAGTTATTCTATCCGATATACTCATAAGTTCAAACGGGATTTTAAGAGAATGATTGCCCAGGACAGAAATAAGGATTTGTTGAAAAATGTAATTATTATTTTGAGTTCCGGGAAGCAGCTAGAAAAGAAATATAAAGATCATAGACTGAGAGGGAAATTCAGCGATTGTAAAGAATGTCATATTGCACCCGATTGGCTGCTGATTTATAAAATTGAGAATGAAGAATTACATCTAATTAGGACCGGCAGTCATTCGGAGTTGTTTGTATGAAGATGATATAATTCATTATTATGGATGAACCACAGTTAATATAAAAGTAATTGTAAATTACTATGAGTTTTACGATGAGAGAAGTAAAGATCACAAATTGAATCAAGATACTGATTTTATTAAACTGGAAAATTAATCTGATGTTCTTATGTAAATAATAATTATCGAAAATCCTCAATAAATGCGTGAAGTAAAATTATAATTATGCCCCTATCATCAGTCCGGGATACCCGGAGTCTGAACGCACAGACTGAGGAGCTGATGGAAGGGGCTTTTTATTTCCACCTAGACTAATGAGCAAGAAGAAATCATTACATATTGAAGAGTTAAGTTGGATATCTGAATCTGGACAAGATTTTTACCCGTATTACTTCAAACGCGATCCAGAAGCAAGAAAAGAATTTGAGCCATTAAGTGAAGTATTATTCAAGTGTCTTTACAATAATTCCGCAGATATATCTTTAAACACGGTTATAAACATGTTGGATATTTACTTTTTTGTGAAAGAAAAATATCCGCAAAGATTCAAACAATATTTGTATGATCTTGATGTTATTCATCTTAAGAATGCTGATGCTGTAATGCATAACCTGGAGGACAACAAAGATGATAGGGATATTTCATCTGTTAGGAAAAAAATAAAAAAGTATCGAAAATATGATCCTGAAATTTTTGGAGTAAATGAAACAAAAAGATTACTTGGGAATTTATTAAAAAACATAAGTAAACCACCTGTCGGCATAGAAGACGTTTTGAAAAAAATTATAGAATTCCAATTATTGATAAAATCTGAATTCAAGGATCATTACCAATTATATAAAAAAAGAATCAACTTGATAAAAGAATATGAGAGATTAATTAGATTAAGTAATGAAGAATTACATGAACGTGCTCATTATATCATCACAAATATAATTCACATTAAACAACAGCTTCAAGTATGCAATGATGATGAAGAACAAAGAAAAAAACTGGGTGAGATTATAAGAGATTACCATGAAGAACTTAAAGAAATAAAGAATATCAATATTCCTAAAGACGGATATAGCAAAGAAGATGTTTACAGAATATTGGAAGAAAAAGGATTTGGAGGACGAAGGACCATTGAAAAAACACTGGATGAACGAAGAATTAAAAAGAATTGGAGTAAACCACCAATAGATACGAAACGAACTATAGAAAAGGCCGATGAATTAGAGCAACGATTTACAGAGCTTGCAGAAGATAAATCATTAAGTGATAATCAAATCAGAAAAAGACTGATACAAAAATACGGTTTTCAAGAAGAATTGGTTGATCATATAATGGAATATCGAAAATATTTTTTAGAGACATCATAAATAGAATTCACTTTTTTTTGATTCACCCCCCAAAATTACAACCCTATTGCCTTTAATGACTCCCAATCAATGTTAAATTATACCCCATAAATTTAACAAAAGCATGGGAGGCAAAATGCCAAAAGTAAAATCAAATAAGTATTCCCGCATACATGTCACACTTAGCCCCGACCAAAAGAAAGTTATTCGAAGTGATGCTCAGAAACGCGGATTGACAATGTCGAGCTATCTTAAAATAGCTGCTCTCAACGAATCAAAAAGAAATTGTTTCACAGAAGTATAAAAAAACCCGCCTTGCCGGGCGGGTATAAAATTTTCATACAAAAAAAAGGAAACGACGCCATGAAAGATAGTGAAAAAAAACATCTTAACAAAAGATGTGCTGATTTAGCATGTCGGCGTTCTCATCTTCAGCGTAGAATTGAAAAAACAACCTCCGAACGAAGGAAGATATCTTTACTTCGCCAAATTGATCAACTCGATAAAACGCGATATGCGATATACAAGCAGATGTATAGTATGGAGGGTTCAAATGCGCAAAAAATATAATCAAATCGTCATAGAGCCTCGTTGTAATAACGAGGCTGATGTTTATCTCGAACTACCTCATTTTAATGGCGCCAAGAAGCTTGGAACGCTCTATAGAGATATCAGTACATTCCGCTCTATTCCCCGAAGTAGTGAAAATCTCTTCCATCGGTTCCGGGAAGGCCGCCCCGGACTTGGGATTAATGTTGAAGTGCTAACCAGATTAAATTTCGAGTTCATCGAAATTCCATTCAACAATGAGACATTAAGAACAACTAGAGCGCATTTCCTAGAAAAATCAATTCCAAGCCCGTTCAAAAGTGAGCGCGTTGATCCTCAACGCATCTTAATGCTGGATGAGTTTAATGTCCCGGCAGAGAAAGAGCAACTCAAAGAAGCAACATTGTTTGAGGAGGTGGAGTGATGGCAATCTATCGGCAAGTACATACTTCCTTCTGGCAGGATGATTTTGTGTTAGGATTAACACCGGAAGGAAAATATTTCTACCTATATCTACTAACAAATAGTAAGACGAAACAATGCGGCATTTATGAAATACCCAAAAAGGTAATGGAACTTGAAACCGGCTACAATTCTGAAACCATAGATAAACTTATTAAAAAATTTATTGAATATGGAAAGATAAAATACAATTCAGAAACTAAAGAAATATGTCTATTGAACTGGATTAAATACAATCCATTTAAAAGTCCAAAAATCAAAATATGTGTTGAAAAAGAATTGAAGGAAGTAAAAGATCGCAGTATGATACAGTATGTATACGGTATACAAGGAGTATCGCAAAAAGAAAAAGAAGAAGAAAAAAAAGAAGAATATAATAATCTAGATGATATTCATGCGTTGTGGATTAAAACTTGGGGAAGAAATCCTAAGCATCCTGAAATAGAAGAAACTGTAAATTTAATTGATCGATTTGGAATAGAGAAAACCGAAAAAATATTTAGGCAGGCTGTACTTGAAGGCTTCCACAAATTGAAAACGTTGATAGATTCACTTGATTCGAAAGGGGATATTATTCCCAAAAATCATAAAAATAATTCACAGGAATCAAAACTTGCAATCCATCAGTATCTTGATTAGAGGAGGATAAATGCTTAACCCAAAAGATAGATTAAATCTCGAATTACAAATTATTCATGGCTTGCTTATATATCACGAGGAATTTTTTCTGCCTGTGTATGAATTTAATCCGAATGCTGAGGATGTTTTCAGTAATAAATATGCACTTAAGTTATACCCAAAAATCATCGAATATTATGTAGAAAGCGGGCGGCCAAGCACTTTAGACATTTTTAACGAGCTAATTATTGAAAATGCTGATGAGGAATTGAAAAACTTTTTTACAACGAAAGTTAGTGTTTGTGAACCGATAAATGATATGAAGATCATTTACCGACTGATCGAGGATTCGATTGAGAAAGAAGCAAGGCAACAAATAGCCATACTCGATAAAAAGAAATTGACCGGTTTAGGTTATGCTGAAATGCTAAGAGAAAAAATTGATGAGATAATCCTTTCTAAATTTGAACGATATGGAAGCCGTGACAACCGGAGCAATGAAGAAAAATTAACAGATTTGATTTACACAATTGAACAGACACGAGAAGGTAAAGCCAGTGATTACATACCTACCGGCTTTTCTCAATTAGATGAAAATATTATCGGAATCCCAAAATCTCATTTAACGACAATTGCTGGTCGCCCGGGACAAGGCAAAACTTCTTTTTTGTTACAACTAAGACGGAATTTTTGTGAAAGAAGAATCAAACCCTTGATAATATCGCTGGAGATGACTACAGAGAATTTATTAATAAAAGACCTATCTGCCTACTCCGAAATAGATTCACGGATGATTGAAACCGGACGATTGACAAATAATGAGATGGAACTATTGAGATCCACAGCGAAGCAAATTGGAGAACAAACATTCTTTGTTGAAGATGATTCATGGGCAACGGTTCAAAAAATAAAATCTATAATCCGTAGACATCTTATTAAAAATAAAATCGACATTGTAATGATCGACTATCTCACATTGGTTAAGCTTGCAAACAGGGGATATCGATACGATTTATTGATTGGCGAATTAACTAACGAACTCAGAGAGTTCGCCAAAGATACTAAACTACCAATAGTTATCCTTTCCCAGCTCAATCGCGAAGTTGAAAGACGGGCTGATAAAAGACCTATGCTCTCTGACCTTCGTGAGTCCGGATCCATTGAACAAGATTCCAAAACTGTTTTGTTCTTATACCGGCCCGGATATTATGGGATCGATTATAAAGTCAATGGAAGTGAATGCTATGATGGACATGGGAATCCAGTAGAAGCCGAAGATTATTTCGAGGTAATAATCGGCAAAGCCCGTAATGGAAAGATCGGCGTTGTGCCGTTAAAATATATCGCAAAGCTGCATAAATTTGAGGATGTGCATCGCCGAAGATCAGCAGCGCAAGTTCCCGAATATGATAACTGGTATGAACGAAAAAATTAAAGTAGGATTTATAACAAAATGGCAAAAGATAAAATACCTCCACACATTGAATTAAAAATATGGGAATCTATTCAGAAAGGGATTCCATACTCAATCATCTCTGAGCAAATGCAGGTTGCAAAATCTTCTATTACCCGTGTGAAGACACGCATGGAAAAGAAATTAGGAATTACACCCGAGGCGAAAGATATTACAACCAATGAGATGAAACGAAGAGAGAAAATTGCTAAAGCTGCTGTTGCTGTTCAATCTTATAAAAGAGCGGATTTAATTGCCGAAGGTTTTGTGAATGCGTTCAACGCCATAGCTTACAATTTGAGCCACATGGTTGAGATAGTTGAACACTCTTCAACAGAGGCAAACAGTATAAAAGAAAAGCAGGAAGAAATACTAAAGCTGTTCAAAGAATTGAAACAGAGCACAGGAGATGAGAATAATGATGCTTCATTTAAAAATCTGTTCGTAAAATTGAGAGAATCAATTAGTAAAATCGATGACTTTTTTGCACGGGATATGCTGAGGATTAAAGCTGTTGGTGAGTTACGAAAGAACTTAGAAACATTTCTTAAGATGAGGCAAGAGATACAAGATATCGAGGCCGTGAAAAGAATTTTGGATGCTTTTTTTATTGCCACAGATGAGCTGGATGATAAAAACTATAAGAAGTACAGAGAGAAAGTAACTGAGCTTGCCCCGGTTGTTGGGAGATGGTTTCATGAGCAAGAATCAACAGCGATAAGTATGGAACAAAGAACATCAGAAGGAACGGGAACGAATTAAAAGGAACAACGGCTAAGACTTATTCTTGTAATAATTTAGAAAGAAACACTCGTAAGGAACGGACATCAGTTAAATAAATAATATTATCATAAATCAAGTGAGACAAGAATGAATCAAATGTATTATGAACCGGAAGTTAAAATCTATAAAAAAGATAAAATAATAGATATCAGCAAGTATGTTGAAGGAATTATAATAACCAAATCAATAAACAAACCGGCCGCAGCATTCAGCATTACATTGAATCCATCCATCACATTAAAAGGCGGTCTTACAATTTCCACTAGTGCAATATTTAACAAATTAAAATCGCAGATTGAACTTAATGATATAATAGCCGGTAAATTTAACAGCCAATCAAAAAAGTATTCTTTCTTGGGTTTTGTGAGCAATCAGTACGAGAGTAGTTCGCAATTGAACAACCAAACAAGCAGGAGTATTGTTATCGACGGAAGTTTTCTTTTGCCTAAATTACTGATCAAAGATAATATTGTGCATGCACCACAATTAGCAGTAATGCCTGAAATTACTTCGGACCCGGTATTAGGTGAAAGAGCCAAATTTTTTGCATGGACAAGAGGTGATTATACAGTTATCGAAAATGAACTCTATCCTAAAATATCAAATTACATCGATAATGTTAATCCGGCTCCACATCCTGTGGGGAAAGGATCGGTATTCGTCAATACTCCGCAGAAAATAGTTGAATGGATATTAAACGAATGTGTGGCAACAAATACCCAGTTACTAGGCGGTTTAAATGCAATGTCATTTTTCCCCGGGCCTAAAAGTAACATTCTTGATATGAACAAAAAGCCCATACTTGATTTCCAATTCCTGACCGGTGAATATATTTATGGTGAAGCATTATCACAATATACTGGTTCTCTGATTAACTACATTTATGAATGCCTGGATAGAGACTTTTATGAACTATTTTTTGACACCGGCACACGCTCTGATGGTCTACCTTGTAATACAATGACGATAAGGACAAGACCTTTTACACATAAAGATGTGGACCAATCATCATTTTTCAAAAATTGGAGTTATTGGGAAGATTTACCAACGACAACACTAAAAAAATCGGACATTCTAAAAAAGAATGTAGGAATAAGTGATTACGAATTAAAGAATTATTTTGCCGTCAACTATCGGAAATCAATGTTCTCAACAGTCTTGAGTGAATTTGGAGTAAATTTCCCGATACTGAATATTAATTCAATCAAAAAATATGGTTTACGATCACTTGAAGTCCAGTCTACAATTGTGGCAGACATTTCAAATTTACGAAACGAGCACAATAAATCAGTTGATGAAAACAATGCCGAATTGCTTGTATCTATGGCACAGAAGAATAAAGAACCATTATTCAAGGGATTGCTAGATAAAAGAGATAAGATAAAAGAGTGGTATGCCTTCCCGTTTTTTGAGAGCGGCAATTTAACAACAGTATTGAATGATGAAATTACTATTGGAAGCCGGGTAGAATTACCGGAACATGAATATTATTCCCCGCTTGAGAAAAAAATATACAAAGGATGTAAGTTTTATGTAAATGAAGTCAAGCACACATTCAAATGGGGTTCAATACCAACAACGCAAATCGGGGTTACGCGTGGGCATCCAGATGGAATAGTTAAGAAGTGGTTCGATCATCCGGATAACAAATTTACAACAACACCTTTAGAGCTAAAGCCCGAGACAAATATTAAAATAAAAACTGACCCGCCTGAATTTTACGATAAAGTCTTTGAGATAAATTCTCAAATCACAAACATTGAAGAAGTGGAATAATAAAAAAACTTTAAGAGAAAGGTGAACATTAAAATTTTAATAGAGGTATAGAATGAGCATGACCGAAAATTTAGAAGTTATAATCCGAGCAAGGATTGATCAGGTGCTGGGCAAAGAGAACCTACATAATGAACTCTCTGAGAGTGCCAGGCAAATCAATAAAATTGGAAGTGAAAGCACAGGTAAAATTACCGGAATGATTGGGAGTGATCAATTCCCAAAACTTACGAACGAAGAAATGGCTTCAATTCAAAAAATTAGTAAGGCTCTTGATGCGACGGGTAGAATAGTTGATGAGAAAGCCCAAGAATTATTACAGCAATATCTTGAAGATGAAGAAATCGGTTTAACAAAATCGCAGCGAAGAAGCTACCAACGTAAATTTAAGCAGGCAGGAAAATCAGCCGGTGTTGAGATTAATGATCTGCTCAAATTTGTTGAAGAGGAAGGAGCAGACTTACCGGAAAATAAAAGAGAACATATTGAATTAGTCAAAACTGCCGTTAAGGACATGGCAGACGAAGTGGAAAAGTCTTATGACAAGATGAGCCATGCTATTAAAGAGTATCATCAAAATTTGAGTGAAACAAGTTTAACACAAGATAATTTTTTCAAACAGCTTCAGCAAGCGGGTTATTTTGCAGTTGGAGGCATGGCTATAAATCAAGCCGGTAAAATTGCGTTAACATATGCTGATATTTCAGCAAGAGAAAAGACGGCATTTGATTTTACTTCGCCACTAGCTGCTTATACTGAAAAAGAGAACCTTGAGTTATTCAAACAAAATGCAGTGAGGTCCATGTTGATGAGTAATGCAGGAATGATTGCAGGAGGTGCATTAGGCGTTGCTGCTGGGGGCGGAGTTCCCGGAGCTCTTGTGGGTATGGGATTCGGCCAGGGCATCGGCGATATGATAGCTTCATATTTCAGCAAAGGTGAGACAGCCGAAGAACAACAGAGATTAAAATTTTTCCAACAGACCTATGAAAGAGCAAACCAGTTAGTGGCTGAATATGGAACGTATGACATCGCGGCTACAAAATTGGCTCTTCGATTTGGTGAAGATTTACGCGGCAGTCACGGATTTGGATTCACAAAGGAGCAAGAATTAGGTTACAAACAATATTTCGGGGAAACATACCGTAAGTATGAAGAAGATCTCTATAAAGAACAGCTTGCATTTGCTCGTATGACAGGAATGGAACCCAATGAAGTGCTATCTTTGAATAGTTATGCAAGAATAACGGGAAGTAATTACAAGATTTTTAACCTTGATGCCGCTAGGAAATATTCAAAAGAGATATTCGGTGAAGATGCCGATAGTAAAAGAGTAACCGACATACTTGAGAACATTGCACAGATTAATCTACAAACGTTAAAAGCCAGTGGAGTTGCTCAGGAGAAATTAGCAGCTCAGATTGCGGCAATGCCGTCACTCTTGATGGGTGTTGATAGTCCGTATGGAAGACTTGGAGATTATGGGAATTCCACAATCACTGCAATGGCCAGTTTAGGTATGCCGACTTCAGAAGCACACGAAGCTTTATTGTTCCAGGCATATTTCAGAAATAATGATGCCGGTTTGTTAGGAGAAGGAGGTGTATTAGACAGAATGCAAGGAGGAGTATTTTATAAGGACAATATGGAGCGCATTCTATCTGAAGTCTCATTATGGAGTGGTGGTGATACGGGTATGGCAAAAGCGATGTTGTATAAAATGCTTCCTGCTGATGCATCTTCACTGTTAGTTAATCAACTTTCGAAACTTGTGGGTGGAAGCGGTATTGATGTAGTTACAGGATTTGATAAAGACAAAAATCCGATCAGCACTCATATTGACTCATTATCAGAATTCATAAATAAATACAAAGAGAAGGCCGAAGAACTGAGTGGCTCCAATATTTCTGATGAGGAAAAACAACGACTATTGAATCAATACTTGACGGGTGCGGAAAATTCTGCCTCTAATTTTGAAAAAACTGCTGAAAAGATTTCAAGAGTTCATGGTGAGATTGCTGAAAAGTGGGAGCAATCAATATTACAGACGCAGAAAAATATGGCTGAGATGGAAAAGGTATGGCTTTCAAGTTCGAAAGTTCAAGTCGACGCAATGAATAAAGTCTCTAATGCTTTTATCTCAGCATACGAAAATCTTGAAAAATTTGGTGTATACAACAGTGAGGATGTTGCAAGGAAGGCATTCCATAAAAAGATGTATGATATTGTCTATGATAAAACAGGATTGAGTGTTTATGATGTTCTAGACGCTGAGGAAATTAAAAAACTTAAAGCAACTGGGGGTTCAGTTCTCGAAGAATATGAATCCGCAGCTATTGAGGAACATACCAAACAGAAAAATTGGAAAATAGCAACATTCTCCCCATCTGCATACGCTGAAAGCTTACGTGAAGAACAAACCTCACTAAAGAAATCAATTGATAATGAACAAGCAGCATTGATGAATGATTTTCTTCGCGAATTTAAAAAGGAATTGTATGATACTTTAAGGGAGGTTCGTGTTGAACCGAATGTAAATGTTAATTTGAGTTTTCCCGGAGTAAGTCCTCAAACAAAAGAGGAATTGGAAAATTCAATAACTGTCGGTCATTCAGAAGGTCACTAAACATTAAGGATTTTATCAAAATAATTATTTTACTATTTTTCATATTAGAACAGAGACGTTTAGGACGTAAGAGAGGGGCTTTATTGGCATCTGCTCGCTGTTCTGTTTATACATTCGGAAACGCATCTCAGAATACACTTGATAATCTTCCTAGAAATTAATAGCTTGCTTCTAAAATGAGAAACGCCACATGACAGAAAAAGTTTATACATATAAAAAGAGCCTTTGGAGTTTTATCACCTGTGGCGGGTGTTCATTTCTTCAAAGGCTTTTTTCTATAATTTATCCCTTGAGAATCGAAGATCTTTCAGAAAAATCCGCAGAAGTAGGCTCTAGGGCAAGCAGATTTACGGTGAACCAAAGGACTGAAAATCCTTGTGTCGGCGGTTCGATTCCGTCTCTGCCCACCCCAGGCGACTTACCGAGGTCGCCTTTTTTAATTTAAACTATTTGTCGAAAATCCTTATGTCGGCAGTTCGATAGAGTTTATCCCGATCATAAATTATTAGTTAGGATTTCCCCGATAGATTGGGATCTATGCACACATGTGCAAACAAATCAAGAAAAAACCGAACTTGAGCCGCAGCAAAACGGATCGGAACTCAGGAAAACACAATATACGTGATAATCAAAAATCATTTACAACTTGTATTCATATCCAACAGTTGTTATTTTACTTCAGAAATAATGATTCATATGATGCTCGGATGACAAATGTTCAAAATGCTTAAAAATATTCTGATGCCTTTTCTAGCCGGCATATTTTTTACCATGTTCATTTTATTGGTGATATTTGTAATCTATTTATATAATGAAAACACCAATCTGAGAAGGGATATAGATAATTTTCAAAAAAAACTTTCCAATTTGGAAATTAAGATAAGTACTCAAAATGATTTTTTGCCTGAAGCGCAATCTCAATCCCAGGTAACCGCTGATAGTGAAACAAAAACTTACTATGTTCCCAAAGAAGTTGAAACCGTACCTTATACGAATCCTGTATCCGGCCAAACTATAAAAAGTAATAATACCAATAATGGAGATGGAACAAAAAGTTCAGAATATTCAGGTAAACAGACATATACAATTCCAAATAAAGTGGAGTCAAGTACAAACCCATCAAATATTTCGAGTGAAACAACCATCTCTTCTTCAAACGAGGAATTTGATGGAACTACAAAAACTTATTACGTGCCGAATCAAGTGCCGACAAAACCAATTGTAAGTTCGGGTACACAAGAAATAAATACAAATATCGGTATTGATTCAGATGTAACATCACAAACGCCTGTTTATGTAACAAGCAGTTGGGATAAATTGAAAAACAATATGTCAAAAAGTGAAGTAGTCAATTTGCTTGGTAAACCGAATAAAATACTATCAAGAATTGAATCCACTTCATTTGTATATCAATATAGAGAAGGAGATGGCATAATATATTTCAACAGATCGATGAAAGTTTCGAGCTGGAAACGACCAATTTAAGTTTATATCTGACTCTTCTTTATTTTAATCCCGGTGATTATTATAAAAATTGCACCGAATAAAATTGCAATCCACCCAAAATTGTAATCAAATAAAAGATTTTTAAAAGGTTCTGATTTCAATTGAGACATAAAAACAATTAGTAAAATAAAAAACATATTTAATATTGATAGAATACCGGCAATTATAATTCCGAGTGAGATATTTTTTCTTATCATAATTAAAGCGGTAATAACAATCAGATAATGTGTCATTACAAATGCTGAAATATCACGCCAGAGCCAAATGCTGCCGGCTATTTTATAATTATCAAAAATTGGGAGGATTGTTATCAATTTTGAATCAATTGAAGCAAGAGGAAGAATACCGGCTATGGTAAGACAAAATGTTCCTAGGTAACCTATGTATATCCATTTTTTCATATAGCTAGATATTTTAAAATCAATATAAAAACATCAATAGTTATTAAAAAGAAATAGTTTGCTTATATTTTGATTTGTTGAATTAGGGGGTTTGTCTACTTATATTTCAAATGAAAAATAGGAAGGAAGATCATGCAACAGGATATCGTATTAAAAACAGAATTCCCAACTCTTAAGCTTTTCAAAAAAGGTAAAGTTAGGGAAATGTATGATTTAGGGGATCATTACTTGATGGTTGCAACAGATAGACTTTCCGCCTTTGATGTGATTATGAATGAAGGTATTCCGAATAAAGGGAAAGTACTGACAAAAATTTCCGAATTCTGGTTCAATTTTATGAGCGATATAATTGATAATCATCTAGTTACCTGCGATGTTTCCCAATACCCGGCAGAATGCAGAGAATATAAGGATATTTTGGAAGGACGTTCAATGCTTGTTAAAAAGGCAGAGTTAATTCCTTTGGAATGTATAGTGCGCGGTTATATCACAGGCTCTGGTCTTAAAGATTATCAAAAAACAGGTGAAATATGCGGAATTAAATTACCAGAAGGATTAATTGAATCGGAAAAATTGCCGCAACCAATTTTCACGCCTTCCACTAAAGCTGAAATTGGAGATCACGATGAAAATATTTCTGCTGAAAAAGCAATGGAAATTGTAGGTAAAGATATTTTTAAAACGCTTAAAGAAAAAACATTAGCTGTTTACCAAAAGGCATATGACTATGCTTTTAATAAAGGAATTATTCTAGCTGATACTAAAATGGAATATGGTATACATAACGGTAAAATTATTTTAATAGATGAACTTTTTACTCCGGACTCGTCTCGTTTTTGGCCAAAAGATGAATATAAAAAGGGGAGATCGCAATCAAGTTACGATAAACAATACGTCCGCGATTATTTGTTATCAATCGATTTCAACAAGCAGCCCCCCGCACCAAAATTACCTGATGATGTTATTCTGAATACAAGTAAAAAATATAAAGAAGCGTTATTCCAATTAACCGGTAAAAGAATAGACTGATGACTCCTTTAAAAATCGCTGTTAAAGAAAATAAATATCTTTTTGTTAGTTGGGACGATCAGTCCAACAGTAATATAAAATTGACCAATCTTAGAAAGAATTGTCCATGTGCAGTATGTAAAGCGGAAAAAGATGAATTAAGTAAAAGCTATATCCCGATTTATGGTGATGATCAAATTACTATTACTAATTTGGAAGTTGTAGGGCAATATGCTTTAAAAATTGTTTGGAAAGATGGTCATCAAACCGGTATTTATGAATTCGATTTTCTTAAAGAACTTGCTGATGAAAAATAAGATCTATTACTATGGTACTGCCTAACCAACTAACGACATTAAGAATTATTCTAACACCGGTCTTTTTGATATTGTTTTTATCCGAAGATCCGCTACATAAGCAAATATCTTTAGCGGTTTATATTATAGCTTCTATTACTGATTGGTATGACGGTTGGTTAGCAAGAAAGTATAATTATTTTACCGCATGGGGTAAATTTATGGATCCCCTAGCAGATAAAATTCTAACATCAACTGCGTTTGCTGCTTTTGTTTATATTGAAGTGCTCGAATTATGGATGGTCCTAATCATAATCATCCGTGATTTTACGATGACGGGTCTCAGGCTTTATGCAGATCATCGTAAAATTAATTTTTCCACAACCTACTTTGCTAAAACAAAAACTTTTATTCAGATGGTTTTTATTAACTATCTTCTTATTGTCTACACATTTATGACGGTTGATCTTATCTACATCGGTAACGAAAATCTTTTTGCCGTTTTAACAAATAACACATTGATCTACTTGGTAATGCTTTTAGTAACTTTAATGACTTTGTATTCAGGAATTTCATATATTTTTATTAATAGAAAACTAATCAAACAGCTATTCTCATTTGAAAATAAATAAATTTGAAAAATTATTAGGTTCGGGATTTTATACCGGATATATTCCATATGCATCGGGTACATTCGGAAGTATGGTTGCGTTAATCATTTATTTTATCCCCGGATTTGAGAAACCTGAAATATTAATACCGATGATCTTATTATTTTTAGTCCTGGGTATTAAAATAGGAGGTAAATTCGAAGAATTTTACGGTAAAGATCCTACTGAATGTACAATTGATGAAATAGTCGGGATGTGGATTTCATTACTCTTTATTCCCAAGCATACGGTTTATATAATAATTGCTTTTGTTATTTGGCGATTTTTTGATATTATTAAACCCTATCCCGCTAATAAAGTTGAAGAAATTAAAGGCGGATTAGGCATTATGCTGGATGATGTTATTGCCGGTATTTATGCCCTAATTGTAGTAAATGTAATTGTTTTATTCATTGAAAATTTTCCCATTTAATCTAGATAATATTATGAAAGTTCATGTAATAACAATTGGCGACGAAATACTTTCCGGTCAAACTTTAAATACCAACGCGGCATTCATAGGAGATATTTTAGCAGGAATACAATTAGATGTTAACCGTATAAGTGTAATTGGCGATGATAAAGATGCAATTTTAGAAGAGATCGGATATGCACTTGAAAATAGTGATATTGTTCTCGTTTCGGGGGGATTGGGGCCAACTCATGATGACATAACCAAGAAATGCATAGTCGATTTTTTTGAAACTGAACTTGTTCTAGATCATGAAGTTTTAAAGGATGTTAAAGAACTTTTTGTAAGAAGAGGAAGAAAGATTAGTAAAGTGAATGAAGATCAAGCATTAGTGCCTAAGATAGCTGACGTGCTTAGAAACAGTAGAGGAACTGCTCCGGGGCTTTGGATAGAAAAAGATAAAAAAATATTTATTGCTATGCCCGGTGTTCCTTATGAAATGAAAGAAATGATGACAAGTTCGGTAATTCCTAAGTTAGAGGAGTCTCTTTCTGGTAAGAGGGTTGATAAAAAGTATCTTAACTTGCTTACAACCGGTATCCCGGAAAGCACATTATTTGAAAGACTTGGTGACATTGATGAATTATTAGGGGGAGCTAAACTTGCATTTTTACCCAATCAATTCGGCGTTAAAATGCGATTGTCTGTTAAAGGAAAAAATGAAGAAGATATAATAAATAAATTTACCGAAATAGAACAAAGAATTAGATCATTAGTCGGTAGATATATTTACGGTAAAAATGATGAATTGTTGGAGAGCGTTGTTGCAAAATTACTTGTTGAAAGAGGACTGATTATAGCTGTTGCAGAATCATGCACGGGTGGATTAATCAGCACAAGATTAACTAATATCAGCGGCAGCAGTTCATATTTTGAAAGAGGACTGATTACTTACAGCAATGGTTCGAAAGTAGAATTGCTGAATATTAACGAAGATGTTATTCAAAAAAACGGTGCTGTAAGTCTTGAGGTTGTAAGACAAATGGCAGATGGTGTTAGAGCTATTAGCGGTGCAGATATCGGTCTTGCTGCAACAGGCATTATGGGTCCTTCTGGCGCTACTTTCGATAAACCGGTTGGAATGGTTTATATCGGATTGGCAGACGATAAAATTTGTACTGCAAAAGAATTCCGTTTTGGTGAAGATAGACTTCTCAATAAAGAACGTACATCACAGGCGGCGTTGGAGATGCTTCGCAGGCATTTATTGGGAATTCCATATGATGAATAGGCTTTTCATCTCTCTTGATATTCCTTCTGAGATTCAAGATAAAGTTATTCAAATTCGCGATTCGATATATGGCTTTGATCCTAAAATAAAATGGGAAGCAAAGAATAAACTACATCTCACTTTGAAATTTTTGGGAGATGTTAGTAAAGATAAAAATTCAGAAATTATAGCAGTATTGGATGAAGTAATATATAATCATGGAACACTGGAACTAAGTTTTTCAAGATTCGGATTATTTTACCGCGATAATTATCCCGTTATTTTATGGGTTGGCTTCACTGAATCGGAAGAACTAATGAACCTTAATAATGAGGTTGAGCAGGGAATGGTAAGTATTGGTTTTAAAAAAGAAAAGAGAAAATTCAAACCACATATTACTTTACTTCGATTAAAAGGATTTGAGGATATAAATGAGATTAAAAAATTTACAGAGTATAATTTAGGGAATATTAAGTTTTACGCAGATACAATTTCATTAATGAAAAGTAAATTAACACCGCAAGGCTCTATCTATACTCATATAAAAGATTTTAAAATGAAATAAATATTCGGAGGAAAAATGGCTACAGATAAAGAAACCAGAATTAAAATGTTGGAAGAGACCATCAACAGTATAGAAAAATCATACGGCAAAGGAGCCATTATGAAATTGGGTGATGGCGTGATAAACAAAGTAGAAGCTATTTCTACCGGTTCACTTTCGCTCGATAACGCGATAGGGATTGGGGGTGTGCCGCGTGGAAGAATAGTCGAAATATACGGACCTGAATCATCGGGCAAAACTACATTGTGTCTTCACATCATTGCCGAAGCGCAGAAGACCGGCGGATTAGCTGCATTTATAGATGCTGAACATGCATTGGATATCTCGTACGCTAAACGCCTAAATGTTGACGTTAAAAACTTGTTGATATCCCAACCCGATTACGGTGAACAGGCTTTAGAAATAGTTGATACACTGGTTAGAAGCAACGCACTCGATGTAATTGTTATAGATTCAGTTGCCGCACTTGTGCCGCGCGCTGAAATTGAAGGGGAGATGGGGGACCCTCAAATGGCAGTACAGGCACGTTTGATGTCGCAGGCTTTACGTAAATTAGCCGGGGCTATTAACAGGTCTAAGACGTGTGTAATATTTACAAACCAATTGAGAATGAAAATCGGAATTATGTTCGGTAATCCTGAAACTACCACAGGTGGTAATGCGCTGAAATTTTATGCTTCTCTTAGAATGGATATTAGAAGAATTGCAGCAATTAAGGACGGTCAAAATGTGATTGGTAACAGGACAAAAGTAAAAGTGGTTAAAAACAAAATTGCTCCTCCTTTTAAAGAAGTTGAATTCGATATTTTATATAATGAGGGCATCAGTAAATCAGGCGACCTGCTTGATCTTGCAACAAATTTTGAAATTGTTAAAAAGAGCGGAGCCTGGTTTACATTCGGCGAAGATCGATTCCAGGGGCGCGAACAAATCCGTCAAAAACTAATTGAAACTCCCGCAATGTTAAATCAACTGGAAAATGAAGTAAGAGCAAAGTTGGGTATGGATTCAGTCGCTTTACAAGCAGCGGATACGGAAGAACCGGTAACAAAAGAAGAAGTAAAAGAAACAAAATCTAAAAAGAAACAGTAATAAATGATAATAACCGGATTAGTTCGAAAAGGAAGTAAAGTAAAAATATATTTTGAAGACGGTACTTTCATTTTGGTAAGTTTTGACATTGCCATGGAAAGCGGCCTTAGGAAAAACGACGACATTTCCGAAAATAAAAAAGAAAACCTGATCCGGAGAAACGAGCTTTTCGAAATCAAGAATGCGGCATTCAGATTATTATCCAGAAGATTGCATTCTACCAATGAACTGAGATTAAAACTTGTTCAAAAAAAATATTCTAAAGGATTGATCGATGAAGTAATCGATTATCTTACGGAGAATAATTATTTGAATGATTTGGAATTTGCGGAAAAGTATGCCAACGAGAAAATTACTATAAGGAAAGTCGGTACGTGTAAAGTGAAAGGAGAACTGATTAAAAAAGGAATTGATAGAGAAGTTATTGAAGAATTATTGGGAAAATATAATGATGATCCTATTATTACAGATAACGCTCTCAATTTAGCTCAAAAGAAAATAAGTTTTTATTCATCTAAAAACATCAGTGATCAACAAAAAAAGCAAAAGATTTACGCTTATTTGAAAGGAAAAGGTTTTAAAGGGAATATTATTTCCGAAATAATTGCTAAGTTGGAATTTGACAGGGATGATGAACTTAATTGATTAAGTAAACTGCTTTTTATTATTTTTCGATTCAAAATATTAAGGATAATACCATGAATAAATTTACCGGTGTAGACTATTTTTATTTTGATAGTCTTCTTTCAGAAGAAGAGTTAATGGTAAGAAATTCTGTTAGAGAATTTGTTAATGATAAAATAATTCCTATCATCGAAAAAAAATATAGGGAAGGTCTATTCCCGTTGGAACTTGTATCACAAATGGGAGAACTTGGAATATTCGGAATGACACTTCCTCAGAAATACGGCTGTGCAGAAATGAATAATGTTGCTTACGGATTAGTTATGCAGGAACTGGAAAGAGGAGACAGCGGAGTTCGCAGTTTTGCATCTGTTCAAAGCGGTCTTGTTATGTATCCCATCTATACTTTCGGAAGTGAAGAACAAAGAGAATTATGGTTGCCTAAACTTGCTGGGGGTGAAAAAATAGGTTGCTTCGGGCTTACAGAACCCGATTACGGTTCAAATCCGGGAGGAATGGTTACTAAAGCAGAAAAAGTAGACGGTGGGTATCTTCTTAACGGAGCAAAAATGTGGATTACAAATGGAACAATTGCCGATATTGCCGTAGTATGGGCAAAATTGAATGGCGTGGTAAAAGGATTTTTAGTAGAAAAAGGGTCTAAAGGTTATACTGCTCCGGAAATGAAAGGTAAACATTCGCTGCGGGCTTCCATAACATCGGAATTAATCTTTCAGGATGTCTTTGTTCCTGAGAATAATCTTTTACCAAACAGCGATGGATTGAAATCTGCACTGATGTGCTTAAACCAAGCGCGTTATGGTATTGCATGGGGCGTTGTCGGGGCTATGATGGCTTGCTACGATACGGCGCTTAATTATGCAAAGTCGAGAGTACAATTCAGTAAACCTATTGCTGCTTACCAGCTAATTCAAGAGAAACTTGTAGTTATGCTCACCGAAATAACTAAATCACAGTTCATGAATTATCAATTGGCTAAATTGAAAGACCAAGAGAAAGCAAAATTCAATCATATATCAATGGCAAAAAGAAATAATTGTGAAAAAGCTCTTGAAGTTGCAAGAGAAGCACGAGAGATATTAGGCGCCAATGGTATTTTGGATGAATACCCTGTAATGCGTCATGCTGCGAATCTTGAATCCGTTAAAACTTACGAAGGAACTCACGAAATGCATACTTTAATAATAGGTGAAAATATAACAAGTTTTGCAGCATACGATTAGAATTTATGAAATAAAAATATAGAAGAGGAATTTATGCCGAAAAACAAAGTTGTCTACGAAGGATTAACATTTGATGATGTGTTGTTGATTCCGGGGGAATCCAAAGTCCTGCCACGTGATACGGATATTTCTGCGCAATTAACAAGAAATATAAAATTGAATGTACCTTTTCTTTCAGCAGCAATGGACACAGTAACCGAATCTCGAATGGCTATTGCTATGGCTGCACAAGGTGGCCTAGGAATAATTCATAAGAATATGTCTATTGATATTCAAGCTGACGAAGTGGATAAAGTTAAACGATCCGAAAGCGGGATGATACACAACCCTATTACTCTAACTGTTGATAAAACAGTTGGAGAAGCCGAACAGCTAATGTCTAAATATAAGATTTCGGGTATACCGATCGTGGATGCCGAGAATAAATTAATTGGTATTTTAACCAACCGTGATTTAAGGTTCGAACCGAATTTGAATCTTCTTGTAAATGAACTAATGACTAAAGAAAATCTCATCACTACACCTACAGGTACAACATTGGAAGAAGCTCAAAAACTTCTTCATAAAAACAGGATAGAAAAACTTCCTGTGGTTGATAAAGCAGGCAGGCTGCAAGGATTGATCACTTATAAAGATATAACTAAGAAGAAAAAATACCCCAATGCATGTAAAGATGATCTTGGAAGATTACGAGTAGGTGCAGCGGTTGGTGTATCGGGAGATACATTTGAACGAGTAGAAGCCCTTATTGCATCCAAAGTAGATATAATCGCAGTTGATACCGCACATGGGCATTCCGAGGGTGTATTAAAAACAATTAAAGCGATTCGGAATCAATACAAGAATATTCAAATAATTGCGGGTAATATTGTTACTGCAGAAGCGGCTCTAGCCCTAATTGAGTGTGGTGTTGACGCAGTGAAAGTTGGTGTGGGGCCAGGTTCAATTTGTACCACACGAATCATTGCTGGTGTTGGGGTGCCGCAGATAACTGCCATTATGAAAGTTGCAGAAGCCGTTAAAAGGAAAGGAGTCCCGATTATTGCAGATGGCGGTATAAAACAAACAGGTGATGTAGCTAAAGCCATTGCAGCCGGAGCCGATACGGTTATGATAGGCGGTATGTTTGCAGGTGTTGATGAGACTCCAGGTGAAAAAGTTCTTTACGAAGGGAGAAGCTTTAAAGTATATCGCGGTATGGGTTCACTAGGTGCTATGAAGAAAGGAAGCAGTGATAGATATTTCCAAGATGCGGAAGATGACATTAAGAAATTAGTACCCGAAGGGGTTGAAGGAAGAGTCCCTTCCAAGGGTGAATTAGCTGATACAATCTATCAATTTATCGGCGGGCTTAGGGCCGCAATGGGTTATTGCGGAGCTAAGAATATTAAAGAGCTGAAATCAAAAGGAAACTTCGTAAAAGTGACTTCTGCCGGTTTTAGGGAAAGTCATCCGCATGATATTATTATTACTGAAGAATCTCCGAATTACCAATTCAAATCAAGGTTTTAATTTGGTGATGAACCATAGCGATCAATATAAGGCATTAGTAATTGCATATTATTTCCCACCGATGGGATTGAGCGGTGTTCAACGCACACTCAAATTTACAAAGTATATGAGCAAGTATAATTGGAAACCAACTGTTATAACAGCAGGTAAAACAGCCTACTTCGCTCATGATTTATTAATGCTGGAGGAAGCTGAAAAAGCGGATATAAAAATTGTACGGACGGAAAGCAGGGAAATCAATTCATTGTTAAGCCGTTTCGGAACTGTTAAGATGCCTTCTGAATTCCTAAGGAAATTACTCGGTTATATAAGCAAAACTCTTTTTATACCCGATAATAAAATATGGTGGGCCAAAAAAGCATTTAAAACTGCTGAAGGACTTTTAAAGAAAGAAAAATTCGATGTCTTGTTTGTTTCTATACCTCCATTTTCCGCTTTCCAGATGGCCCAAAAATTAAAACGGAAATATAATATTCCTCTTGTTGTTGATTATCGTGATCTATGGTATGGAAATCATTTCGCGTTTTATCCAACCCCGTATCATAAATACAAACATAAGAAGTTGGAAGAAACCGCACTTAAAGGATCCGACAGCATCATTGTTGTAAATAGAAGAATTAAAGAAAAATTGATTACAAATTATCCTTTCCTCGATTATAATAATATCATGATTATTCCTCACGGATATGATGAAACCGACTTTGCACCTTTGAGAAAATTACAAATCAACAATAGAAAGATGAGAATTACTTATACCGGTATTTTCTATGAATCTATTACGCCAAAATATTTATTTATTGCTTTCAAGGAATTATTGAGTGAGCGCCCTGATATTGCACAAAATATTGAGTTTGTATTTGTAGGACATTTCCGGAGAGAAAATGCTAAACTTGTAAAGAAATATAATTTAACCGAATATGTTACTGAACTTGGTTATCTAAACCATATTGATTCGGTAAAGCAATTAATTTTTAGTGATATACTTTGGGTTATGCTTGGACAGAGCCCGAATATTGATGCAGTATCGTCAGGTAAATTATTTGAATATATCGGTTCACGCAAACCGATATTTGCAACACTACCAGATGGGGTTTCAAAAGTTGCCGCTACTGAATACGGCGCATCTTTTATAACGGATTTTGACGATGTAAACAGCATTAAAAATAAGCTGGTAGATATGTATTTATTATTTAAAGAAAACAATTTGCCAAAACCGAATGAAGAATTTGTGCTTCAACATGAAAGAGATTATTTAACGGGGCAGCTGGTAAAACAATTTCAATTTATTACACAATTAGACTTATGATAGTAGCATTAATAGGATCAGGCGGAAGGGAACATGCTTTGGCATTAAAAATAAGTCAAAGTAATCTTCTAAAAAAATTGTATACTATTCCGGGTAATCCTGGTACAAAAAATCTAGGTGAAAATATTTCTATAAATATCTCCGATCATGAAACTATTATAAGATTTTGTGAAGAGAAAAAAGTTGATCTTATAGTGGTTGGCCCGGAACAACCTTTGGTTGAAGGGCTTGCAGATAAATTAAGGAAACATAATTTTAAAGTTTTCGGTCCTAATAAAGCTCCGGCAATGATAGAAGGGAACAAAGCTTTCGCGAAAAACTTGATGAAAAAATATAAAATTCCGACAGCAGAATTCGAAATATTTGAAAAATTAGAATATCAAAACGCTATCGGGTATCTTGAAAAAAGAGATTATCCTTTGGTTATAAAAGCATCCGGTTTAGCTGCAGGTAAAGGAGTATTAATTTGTGAAAACCTACAAGATGCAAAAGAAGCAATTGACGATTGCTACAATAAAAATTTATTCGGCGAAGCAGGGAATACTGTTATAGTTGAAGAATTCTTGGTTGGTCCAGAAGCTTCAATTTTTGCAGTAACTGATGGGATTGACTACGTGCTCCTTCCGTCGGCTCAAGATCACAAACGAATATTTGACGGTGATAAAGGAAAAAACACCGGGGGAATGGGCTCTTATTCACCCGCTCCAATCGTAACAAGTTCTATTATTGCTGAAGTTGAACAAAATATTTTGATACCAACTCTAGCTGCATTAGAAAAAGAAGTTGGACGGTATAATGGTTGTTTGTATTGCGGCTTAATACTTACAAATAAAGGAGTTAAGGTTATTGAATTCAATTGCCGTTTTGGTGATCCGGAAATTCAGGCAGTTCTTCCTTTAGTTGAGGGAGATTTCCTTAACTTGTTAAATTCAGCCGCATTAGAGAAGATTTCAAAATATGAAATAAATTATTCCGGAGGAGCAGCCGTATGTGTTGTTGCTGCATCAGGAGGTTATCCGGATAACTATGAAAAAGGATTTGAAATTACAGGAATTGACAAGATAAATGATAATTCGGTTATTGTATATCATGCCGGAACAACGGAATATGGAGGAAAACTTTTAACTAATGGTGGACGCGTTTTAGGTATAACAGGAGTCGACAAGGAAAATGATTTAAAGGTATGTAAAACAAAAGCTTATACTGCTTTAGATAAAATAAAATTCAAAAATATATTTTATCGAAAAGATATTGCTGATAAAGCTATCAATAGTTAACCTGGCGGCCAATTCATTTTTCTTCCGCCTAAAAGATGCATGTGTAGATGATAAACCTCTTGACCGCCGTTGCTCCCGCAATTAAATACCAACCTGAATCCTTCTTCTGAGATATTTTCTTGCTTTGCAATTTTATTAGCGGCATCAATCAATTCACCCAATAATTGTCCGTGCTCCACACCGGAAATTTCCTTAACTGTCGGAATTTCTACTTTTGGGATTATCAAAATGTGGGTTGGAGCCTGGGGATTAATGTCATGGAATGCAATAACATTTTCAGTCTCATAAACAATATCGGCTGGAATTTCACGATTGATAATTTTAGAAAAAATAGTATTACCCATTCTCTTTACCTTTTTCTATTTCGTATTTTTTCATTTTGCTATAAAGATGACTTCTTTGAATACCCATTACATCTGCTGTTTTACTGATATTCCAACTATTTGATTCCAATTGTTTGATGATAAAAGCCCGTTCAGCTTTTTCTTTAAATTCCTGAAATGAATTGCCGACATTCATTATATCTTCAATGCTTGAGCCGGATGGGTGAATTAGACTATAAACGTCTTCGTTATCAATCTCATTACCGGGTATCATGATTACGATACGTTCAATTAAATTTCTCAGTTCACGCACATTACCTGTCCACTGCATATTTTTAAGCGCTTCAATTGCATTTGTTGTGAATTTTTTAAGTGGAAATTTATTTTTATCACAAATCATTTTTACAAAATGATCAACAAGTATTGGGATATCATCTTTTCTTTCACGCAGCGGCGGAATGTGTATCGGGATTACATTTAAACGGTGAAATAAATCTTCTCTAAAATTACCGTTTTTAATTTCCTCTTTTAACTCCTTGTTTGTTGCCGCAATTATTCTGGTATCAACATCAATTTTAGTATTCCCTCCAACTCTTTCGATTTTACCATCTTCAATAGCGCGTAATACTTTTGCCTGAGCTTGTATGCTCATATCCCCGATTTCATCTAAAAAAAGATTCCCTTTATCGGATTGTTCGAATTTACCTATTCGTTGTTTTATTGCCCCGGTGAAAGATCCTCGTTCATGACCGAATAATTCGGATTCAATCAGTTCATTAGGAATGGCGGCACAGTTAACTTCCACTAACTCTTTTCCTACCCTGTTACTCTGATTGTGAATGGCCCGAGCAACTAATTCTTTACCCGTCCCGTTTTCACCTGTTATAAGTATTCTGGCGTCGGTTTTTGCAACTATTGAAATTGTATCCAAGATTGTACGAATAGATTTACTGCTGCCGATTATAGTTTCTTCAGTTATAAGATCTTTTTTTAATTTTCTATTTTCTTTTAAAAGATTCGATTGCCCAACAGCGTTACGAACACTGATTAAGAGTTTGTCCCTATCAATTGGCTTTTCAATAAAATCAAAAGCACCAAGCTTGGTAGCCTTAACTGCATTTTCCAAACTGCTGAATGCGGAAATCATGACTACTGTAATATCTATTGAATGATCTTTTATCCAATTCAATATTTCGAACCCGTTCATTTGTGGCATTTGGATATCGAGAAGTAAAGCATTGTAAGTATTATTTTCCAATTTAGCTAAAGCGGTTTCGTAATCGGTAGTATATTCAACATGATAATCCTCGTATTCAAGGATCATTTTAATACTTTCGCAAATCTCCTTTTCGTCGTCGATAATTAGAATTGATTTCATTATTTGCCGGGATTATTTATAGAAATTTGTATTTAATAAATCGCAACGTATTTAATTTCAGTACTTGTGATGGTAGAATATCATCTTTTTTATTTAGCAAAGAGCCGAATAAATCACCAAGATTATTAATTAACAAATCTCGATTATCAACCCTTCCTTGTACCTTAAACGTTTCTTCGAAAAGCTCTACTAAGATACCTATAAATTTTGAAAAATTGAAGAACCCTAAATTGAATGAAAGAAAAGCGCTTCCGAAAAAGTGAGGAAGTTTATCTTTGTCACTATTTGGGGGAAAGGGAGAATCAATTAAAAAATTTCCTGGCATATTATGAAGACGTTTAATAAATATTGAATCCGGCATTGAGGGGAGGGGAACATTGAACTTTATTCCGAGAATAGGAAGCGTAACAGACATTTCATTAAACGTTAGAGTAGCAATAGACAGAGCAAGCAATGCTTCGGATTTATCATCTCCATAATAATCAGTTGCGCGAAGATACAAAGTGTCAATCAATGCTAAACCTGTATTGCAGCTTTTTAATTTTATGAAATAATCGGACGCAATCAAACAAGATAAATAACTTACCGCTGAATGTAGATCTTTATCTTTACGCTGGGCATAAAAGCTGCTTTGGAAAATTAAAGAAATGATTACAATAAAAAGCAGTAGGAAATTACTTTTAACGTGCTTATATCTTTTATTTTGATAATGCGAAAACATATGCCACTAAATAATTCGACAACAATGTAAATAAATTATTGAATAATGAAAAATTATGTGTTAATTTAATCTAAAATTGAATGCCGATTATAAAGAATTATCTAAATATTCCTCCTGATCAATTTATTTTACTTCCACTGCGGTCAATAAAATCTATTTAATTAAAAAATTACTAAAAATCAGAAAAAGGTTAAACCATGGATTTTAATCTGAATGATGAACATAATATGATTAAAGAAACAGTACGCGATTTCGCAGAAAAAGAGATCAAACCGGCCGCAGGAGAGTTGGATGAAAAAGGAGAGTTCTCAGTTCATTTAACAAAACGAATGGGTGAACTCGGATTATTCGGTATGTATTTACCGCAGAAATACGGAGGGCAGGAGACAGATACTTTATCCTATATTATTGCGGTTGAGGAAATTGCAAGAGTAGACGGTTCACAAGCTGCAACGCTTGCCGCCCACAATTCATTGGGTGTAGGACCCATCTACCACTACGGCACAGAAGAGCAAAAGATGAAATATCTTCCCTTGTTATGTACCGGAGAAGCTTTGTGGGCATTCGGATTAACTGAGCCTGATGCCGGGTCTGATTCAAGAGCAACAAAAACCAAAGCAATTTTAGAAAATGAGGAATGGGTGATTAACGGATCTAAAATATTTATTACAAACGGCGCATCAGTAATCACGCTTGGTTCAACGGTGCAAGTAGTATCAAATGAAAAAGATGGTAATAAAGAATTTACAACTATTATTGTTGAACAAAATACTCCCGGTTTTAATGCGGTTGAAATGCATGGGAAAATGATGTGGCGAGGTTCGAATACTGCCGAATTGTATTTCGATAATTGCAGAGTACCTAAAAGCAATCTATTAGGGAAGATCGGAGAAGGATCACATATAATGTTAAGCACTTTGGATAACGGAAGATTATCAATTGCTGCGATGGGACTGGGATTAGCGCAGGGAGCTTATGAAGCCGCTCTTAAATATTCTCAAGAAAGAAAACAATTTGGTAAGCCGATATGTAAATTTCAGATAATTGCTTTTAAGCTGGCCGATATGGCATTAAAAATTGAATTAGCAAGAAATCTGCTTTACAAAGCATGCTGGTTATATGATAATAAATTACCGTTCGCAAAGGAAGCGGCAATGTCGAAATTATATTGTTCCGAGATAGCAAAAGAAGTAGCAGATGAAGCAGTACAAATTCACGGCGGTTACGGATTAATGAAAGAATATGATGTAGAAAGATTTTATAGAGATCAACGACTCCTTCAGATCGGCGAAGGTACATCTGAAATACAACGTCTTGTTATTTCACGCTATATCGGTTGCTAAATTATGTCTGAATTACACCAACATTAAAACGGGGTATATCAGGATTATTATTAGCTGCCTCAATTGCTCTTGATATATATTCCCGTGTAAGAGCCGGGTCAATAATTTCGTCTACCCAAAGACGCGCAGCTGCATATAACGGGCTGCTTTTACTTTCATATGAATGAACTATTTCATCAAGTAACTTTTTCTTATCTTCTTCGCTGAATTCTTTTCCTTCTTTTTGCATCTGTTTTATTTTTATATCCAGTAAAACACTGCTGGCCTGACTTCCCCCCATCACCGAAATTTTAGCATTTGGATAAGCAAAAATAAAACGAGGATCATAAGCTTTACCGCACATAGCATAATTGCCGGCACCAAAACTATTACCTACTATGATAGTTATCTTCGGAACCACTGAATTAGCCACGGCATTTACCATTTTGGCGCCGTCTTTAATAATGCCTCCGTGTTCCGCTTTACTTCCTACCATAAAACCGGTTACATCCTGCAGAAATACCAAAGGAATTTTCTTTTGGTTACAATTCATAATAAAACGTGTAGCTTTATCGGATGAATCGGAATATATCACACCTCCGATCTGCATTTCACCTTTTTCTGTTTTTACAATGCTTCGTTGATTGGCCACTATTCCAACAGACCAACCGTCTATTCTTGCATAAGCAGTTATCACGGTTTTACCATATCCGGCTTTATACTCATCTATTTCGGAATTGTCTACTATTCTTGATAATAGTTCATAAGTATTGTATGGTTTGATCGGGTCTTCAGGTAAAATTCCGTAAATTTCCTCCGGATCGTTAATTGTTGGAGCCGATTTAATTCTGTTGAATCCTGCTTTGTTTAGATCGCCGAATTTATCAACCAGATTTCTGATTTGTGTTATACATTCGTCATCGTTCTTCATAACATAATCGGTTACACCTGAAATATTGGATTGTACACGTGCACCTCCAAGACTTTCGTTGTCAACAACTTCACCTATAGCGGCTCTAACCAAATGGGCGCCTGCAAGAAATACAGAGCCTTCTCCCTCTACAATTAATGCTTCGTCACTCATAATAGGTAGGTATGCGCCTCCTGCTACGCACGGCCCCATTATTGCCGAGATTTGGGGAATGCCCATTGCAGACATTACCGCATTATTTCTGAATATTCTTCCGAAGTGTTCTTTATCAGGAAAAATATCCTCCTGCATTGGTAGGAACACACCTGCGCTGTCAACCAAATAAACAATTGGAATCTTATTCTCCATTGCAATTTCCTGCGCGCGAAGATTTTTTTTACATGTAATAGGAAACCATGCGCCTGCTTTAACCGTTGCATCATTTGCAACAATAATAAAGTCCCGGTTATGAATTTTGCCAATACCGAAAATAGTTCCTGAACTTGGCGCTCCCCCGGTTTCATTATACATATCGTATGCCGCATATGTGTTAAGCTCCAAAAAATCCGTCCCAACATCAATCAATTTAGCAATTCTTTCGCGCGCAGTAAGTTTCCCTTTTGAGTGATGCTTATCGATTAATTTCTGGCCGCCGCCTAGCTTAATCTTATCCTTTATGGCGTTATGTTTACGGATAAGATTTTTTTGAAAATCTTCTCTAACGAGAAATGAATCATCTTTTTTGATTTGAGTGGAAAGTTTTTTCATACTTATCCCAAATTATTGAAAGGAATAATCGAATAATAAATACACTGTAGAGGAATTCAGTAAAGGAAAGAAAAATTAATGACAAAAAGGAAACCTATATGGTTCAGTCCAATTCTTTTTTATAATTTTCAATTATTTCTTCGGCCAAATGATAAGGCGAAATAATACCGTCAAGAACTTTTTCAATCGAAATATTAAGGCGTTCAACCCTGTACTTATTCCATAGATCTTCTGTTAAAAAATTCTTAACAATTTCCTTAATTCTAAGTTTAGTATTTAGTTCACGTTTTATGCGTAGTCTGTCTTCGGCCAGAAGATATGAATTGTGATTTTCTATTTCATGAGCAATCTCTTTAATCCCGATATTTTCAGAAGCAATTGATTTGATAATATTCGGGAACCAATCATTTCCGGTATGGTTTTTCATCATCAAAATTGTCTTGATTGATGTGATGGCGCTTTCGGCTCCCGGCCTGTCGCTTTTATTTAAAACATAAAAATCTGCAATCTCCATCAAGCCTGCTTTCATTGCCTGAATAGAATCTCCCGATTCGGGGACAAGCACAACCATCGTAGTATCGGCGGCACGCGCTATATCCAATTCAGATTGACCAACTCCAACGGTTTCCATTATAACATAATCATACCCCGCTGCCGAGAGCACATCGGCTGCATCAATAGTTTTCCGGCTCAAACCGCCGAGGCTACCTCGTGTAGCCATGCTTCTAATAAATACTCCTTCATCCAATCCTATTTCGCTCATTCTAACTCGATCACCCAATAAAGCGCCACCAGTAAAGGGACTTGTCGGATCTATTGCAATGATACCTACTGTTTTGCCCTGTTTCCGAAAATGTTTTGTTAATTGATTCGTAAGTGTAGATTTTCCGGCTCCGGGAGGACCTGTTATTCCAATTCTATATGTATTCTGTGTTTTGGGATAAATTTCACGAAGCAGTTCAATGGAATCAGAGTTACCTGTCTCAACTATTGAGATACAACGTGAAACGCCTCTTTTTTCTCTGTTATATAACTTTTCAAGAAGGGTATTATCGAACATTTTTTCTACGATTATTTATATAAACTATTTCCATAAATATATTCTTTTACCTTTTCAGGAACAAGATTGTCGATAGTTAAATTTTGTTTTAAACGAGCTCTAATGTTACTTGCAGATATTTCTATAGTAGGAGTATCGACATAATTTGCCGATGAATAATATTTGTGTTTTATATCGATAGGTTGATCGGTGCTTCTTCTCATCACAATAATTTTGCAGAGTTTCAAAATCTCTTCCGGTTTGTACCATTTATCAAAGACAACGATATTATCATAACCGATAATTAGTTCGATATTAGAATAGATTTTTTTCATTTCGGTCAATGTATCGATTGTGTAGGATACTCTTTTACGATTCAGCTCATAATCGGAAATATCGAAATGAGGATTATTCTTCAATGCCAAGCGGAGCATATTTAATCTGTGTTCAGGAGAAGAACTTTTAACATCCTGTTTAAGCGGGGAAATATAATTTGGGATAAAAATTATTTTTTCAAGGTTTCGTTTTTCTAAAACAGATTGCGCTGTAATTAGATGCCCATTATGGATTGGATCGAACGTACCGCCTAATATTCCAACTGTTCTCAAAATAAATCACCTTAAATTAATCAACAAATGTACTCATACTTTTTTCAATTATTTCTTTCAGAATAGCACGATATTTTATAATCTCGTTCAGATAGAATTGCTTGTTCTTTCCCAATGTGTTTTTGTATTGAGTTTTTCTGAAAGCGAGTTTGATTGCTACTTTAATAAAGTCTTTTCTAATATCTTCATTAAACCATCCGCTTCTTCTTCTTTTTTGGGTGCTTAAAATTGAAACATATGCTCTCGGTAAAACATTTAAATCCACTTCTTCCAAAAGTTCGGAAATAATAACTTTCCTTTCCTTGCGCAAGGAAATTGAAAATACAACAATAAATAGTATCACGATGGTCAATAGAAAAATGAAACCGAATGTATAAGTCGATTCAAAACTAACGCTGAAATTCCATAAAAAATGAATCAACATGGCAGAGAAAAGTCCGACAAAGGGGAGTGTTAATTTCCCGGAACGTGTGGAAAATTTTGCAATCCCTAAAAAAGCGCCGAATGTGGCTGTAGCAATACAATGCATCACCGCCGAAAAACCGGAGCGAATTATAACAAGAGCAACCCATGTTTCAAATGTATTGCCGTATGAAAGAAAGTATAGAAAATTTTCCGTCATTCCGAAACCTAAACCGATAGCTCCGCCGTAAACAAGCCCGTCCGTGAGATTATCGAATTTTATATTTGCAACGGTAATAACCAGAAAGATGCCTTTTGTAATCTCTTCAACGAAAGGGGCAATTAAAATGGTTTCAAGAAGTGAAAGTGTTCTTGGATTTGCAATTACCTGCTCGAATTGATATGATAAAAAAGCGTCCCCAATAAGAGCCAGAACAACCGCACCAACAGCGCCCCAAAAGAAATGATAAAAAACAGAAATAAGAGGTTCTTGTTCATACTTGTCCATACGCCAAATAATAATTAAATAAAGCATCATGGGAATAGTTGCTGCAAGCAGCGATGCGATTACGGGCATTTAAATCTCCTATTAATTGTTCCTGGATTTAATTCTAATAAATAATTCCCTTAACGGAGGCATTTTCCCGTATGATAATATTCCAACTTTAAAAAGTATTGAAGACAACATGATAACAAAATAAATCGAAATTATTGAAAATGTTATAGTAATCAATATTTCCAATAAAGATAATTCGATCACGTTTAAACGCAATATCATAGCAGGAGCGGTTGTTAGCGGGAAATAAGAGAGTATATTTGACAATATGGAGTTGGGATTCAAAATAACCTGACCGGCAATCAAAATCGGTACTATCAAAATAGTGCTTAATATGGATGTAGTTTGTTGAGCTTCATGCTCAGTGTTTACAATAGAACCGAACCCGACAAAGATAGATGTATAAAGCAGATATCCTAAAATAAAATAAAAAATTTGAAGCCAGAATCGGCCGTTGAAATCAATTTCAAGTAAGTTATTGTTGAAGATTATTCCGCCTAAAATAAACCATATTGCAATTTGAAATAAACCCAGCCAGCTTAAACCTATTATCTTTCCGGCAAGTAATTCGTTTATTTTGCAGCTTGATAATAAAACTTCAATAATTCTATTTGATTTTTCTTCAACTATGCTTCTAACAAACATTCCGCCTGAAAACAATATCATCACAAGCATAAGTAAAATAAAAAAATAACTGGTTAAATATATCTTTATAAAATCAGAATCATTTGAAATTGTATCGGAGGCAATATTCTTAAATTCTATATTTACGTTTTTTAAAAAATTACTCAACTGATCTTCAGAAAATCCCATCTCATAAAGTCGGACTTTTAAAAAGGCATCTTCAATTGATTCAGCTATCAATTCTTGTTTTACCGGATTAAAAAATAAGCCGTAATAAAATTGAACAGAAATAGCATGTTCGGCATTATAGGAGATAAAAATAAATCCGTTAAGGTCATTTTCAATTATCATTTTTTCCGAATTATATAATTGATTTTCAACCGGGACAGTAGGGTGGAATAAATTTATAATAATAAATGTAGGTTGGCCATCCTGCAGATTATGTTTTTTTAAGTTCTCTGCTATTGTTTTGTGGTAGTTCCCTGTTATATCCAAAATTCCAATAGGTGAGGGAGCTTCATTACCGGTTTCAATAAATGTACTAGACAAATAGACCAAACCAAATAAAATCATCGGAGTGATAATCATGGAAAGGATGAAACTCTTTCTTTTTATCTTTTCAAAAAATTCCCATTGAGCTATTACAAATATTTTTTTCATCTGATATTCGAATTACTTGCCATTATTGTTTCAATAAAAATATTATGGAGCGTCGGTTCGATATGAGCAAAATGGGTTACACTTATTTTGCTAGAAATAATATTAAGCATTTCAGTAGGGTCTACTTGATCATCAAACGTAACATCAGCAATGTCATCATAAAACAATATCTTTGATATACCTCGTAATGACTTAAGGATTGAAGCATCGCCGTTATATTTAATTTTATAAGTCATGCTGCCGAAGTTATTTATTATACTAAACAACGATCCGCTTAAAACTTCTTTCCCGTTATTTATTAAAAATATATCGGAGCAGAGTTGCTCGGCTACTTCCATTTGATGAGTAGACACAATAACGATTTTGCCGGAATCAATAAAATCGAAAATTATTTTTTTTATTAATTGTTGATTAATCGGATCAAGTCCCGCAAAAGGTTCATCTAATATCAAGACATGTGGATTGTGAATGATAGCCGTTAAAAACTGGACTTTTTGTTGATTCCCTTTGGAGAGTTCTTCAATAAATTTGCCGGCTGTCCCTTCAAGCTGTAATTTTGAAAATAAATCTTTCATAGAAACAATTATTTTACTGCTCTCCATATTCTTGAGTTTTGCAAAATATTTAATAATATCAATTACTTTGCTCTTTCTGTATAATCCTCTTTCTTCAGGGAGGTAACCTACAATATCAAGAAAGTTAGTATTAACTGGAGAGCCGGAGTAAAAAATCTTACCTGAAGTAAAATTTAATATTCCAAGGATGGATCTAATTATGGTTGTCTTACCTGCACCGTTTGGCCCAAGCAGTCCAAAAATTTTCCCTGCATTTACCTTGAATGATATTGCATCAATAGCGGGAATTCCGTTGTATCTTTTATTTAGTTTAATTACTTCAAGCATTACGTAATAGTTGGATTAGACTTTAACATTCTCTAATTTTGCCTTGTCAAAAATTTGTGAAAAGTAAATTAGAAACTTAGGAAATAAAAAGCTTCCACATTGTAATGCCCAATATAATGAATAATTGGGTAATCTTGATTGTAAAACATTCAATTTATATATTAACAAACTTATTTTCATGCTGTATGCAAATGTTCATAAAATACGTAAATTATACTGACGGCATTCACGAGATAGAGATAATTAAATCCTCATCGGAACTTGGTTTGGAAGAACCGATTTTTGGTGATGTTGTTCTTAAATGTAGAATGGATAAATCTTTCCACCAATTATTTTTAGATTGCGATATAAACATTACCGCAAATTTTAATTGTGATAGGTGCAGTGAAGATTATAAGTCCGAACTTGTGAATAATTTTAAAATAACATACTTATTCGGTAAAGATGAATCGGCGGATAAAGATAACGGTGTAAGATATATTTCACACGACGTTGATAAAATTGATTTAACAGAAGATGTAGTTGAATATGCTTTATTAGCAATTCCGATGAAAAAACTTTGCAGCAATGATTGTAAAGGTCTTTGCGCAATATGCGGTAACAACCTAAATGAGAAAAAATGTGATTGTAAATTGGAAATCACAAATTCTATTTGGGAACCATTAAAAAAATTGAAAAATAATAATTAATTATACAGAGGTAAGGTTAAAATGGCACATCCGAAAAGAAAAATATCAAAAACCAGAAGAGATAAAAGAAGAACTCACTACAAAGCAACAGCTCCTTCTTTAAGTTCGTGTTCAAATTGCGGGGATTTAAAATTGAGCCATCGTGCATGTCCTAGCTGCGGCTATTATGCAAGTCGTTCTATGTTTGTTCCTGAATCTTAATAAAATCATTTCATGAGTGATCTTAAGAATAATTTAAAATGCACAATTGCAGTTGATGCAATGGGCGGAGATTTTGCGCCTGTGAATGAAGTGCTGGGTTCAGTTCAGGCATTAAAGGAAAATCCCGGTATTAAAATTCTATTGGTTGGTAAGAAAGATATAATCTTAAAAGCAATTGATGAAACAGGCGTTGATTTCAATCCCGAAAATATTGTTAATGCAGATCAAGTAATTGAAATGAGCGACGGACCTACGGTAAGTTTAAAATCTAAACCTGATTCGTCACTTGCTGTTGGTGTTAGACTAGTAAAAGAGAAAAGAGCAAACGCATTTGTAAGCGCAGGTAATACTGGTGCGGTGTTAGCAGCCGCTACTTTTATTTTAGGGCGGATTAAAGGAGTAAGTAGGCCTACTATTGGCGCGACAATTCCTACTAATTCTGGTGGAATATGTTATGTATATGATGCTGGTGCATCAGTAGACAGCAAACCTATGCACCTTCTTGAATATGCCGCTCTTGGTACTATTTATTCTCGCGAAATAAACGGTATTGAAAAACCTAAGGTAGGTTTATTAAGCGTTGGTGAAGAAAAATCTAAAGGGAACGAACTTACTTTTAGCGCATATAAATTATTAGAAAAAACCGATCTGAATTTTGTGGGTAATGTTGAAGGTCGGGATATTCTTAAAGGAACTGTTGAAATAGTTGTATGCGACGGTTTTGTAGGCAACATCATTCTTAAATTTGCGGAAAGTGTTACCGGATTTTTAAAGGCAAAATTAAAAGCATATGCCGCGCAAGGATTGATAAATAAACTAAAAATTCTTGCGGTAAAAGGGACGCTAAAAAATGTTTTAAAAGATCTTGATTATCAATCTTACGGCGGGGTTCCTCTTTTAGGAGTAAATGGAATATGTATAATAGGTCACGGTTCAAGCACACCTCTTGCAGTTAAAAATATGATTGTAAGAGCGAAAGAAATGAATGATAAAAATCTTATTCAAAAATTTGAGGAAATACTAACTACTTATGCAGACAAATAATCGGAAATTTAATGCTGTAATAACCGGAGTTGGAATGTATGCGCCGGAAAAGATACTTGATAATAAATATTTCGAATCTATTGTTGATACTACCGATGAATGGATAATGACACGAACCGGTATCAAAGAAAGAAGAATAATGGAAAACGGGGCAACCAGCGATATGGCTGCCAAAGCTATTGAAGATTTAATGAAAACAACATCCACGTCTGCGGAAGAAATTGATGTAATTATTGTTGCAACAGTAACGCCCGATATGTTTTTCCCTTCAACTGCGTGTTTAGTTCAAAATAAAATTGGCGCTAAAAATGCTTGGGGGTACGATTTATCCGGCGCATGTTCAGGGTTTTTATTTGCCCTTAAAAGCGGATCCGCGTTAATAGAAAGCGGCGCTTACAAAAAGGTTGTTGTTGTCGGCTCTGATAAAATGTCATCAATAGTTGATTACAGCGATAGAAATACTTGCATACTTTTCGGCGATGCTGCGGCGGCAGTTCTTTTAGAACCTACTGAAGATAAAAATATGGGTGTTATTGATTCTCTTCTTTTTGTTGATGGTTCTGGTATGGAAGCCCTTCACATGAAAGCGGGTGGAAGTTTGAATCCCTCTTCACACGATACTGTAGATAAGAATTGGCATTATATTTCCCAAGACGGTAAAGCGGTTTTTAAAGTGGCTGTTAAAGGAATGGCAGATGTTTCCGTCGATATAATGAAAAGAAATAATTTAACTTCAGCGGATATTGCTTATTTAGTGCCTCATCAAGCAAACCTAAGAATTATTGATGCTACTGCCAGTAGGATGGGATTAGAAAAAGAAAAAGTGATGATTAATATTCATAAGTACGGAAATACAACAGCAGCCACTATTCCCTCATGTTTAGTTGAATATTACCGTGATGGCAAAATAAAAAAAGGGGACAATCTTGTTCTTTCAGCTTTCGGCGCAGGTTTTACATGGGGAGCAATTTTAGTTAAATGGGGGATGGACTAAATGGGCAAAAGAGCCTTTCTTTTTCCAGGGCAGGGATCGCAGTATGTAGGAATGGCTAAGGATATTTTCGATTCTTCCGATATAGCCAAGGAAATGGTAAAAGAAGCTGAAGAAGCAATCGGTGTTGAAATATCAAAAATTATGTTTGATGGTCCCGAAGATGCTCTTAAGCAAACAGATATTACACAGCCGGCTATTTTCCTTCATAGTATGATATTGGCTGGTTTGATAAAAACAATTACACCCGATATGGTTGCAGGACATTCATTGGGTGAATATTCAGCACTTGTTGCTGCTAATGTTGTCGATTTTGTTGAGGCCTTCAAACTTGTTCGATTCAGAGGGGAATTTATGCTGCAGGCCGGTATTGAACAACCTGGTACTATGGCTGCCGTAATAGGATTACCAATGGAAAAATTGGAAGAGATATGTAAAGAAGCTTCAGTAAAAGGAATTGTTCAATGTGCTAATTTCAATTCGCCAGGTCAGATTGTTATTTCAGGTTCAGTTGAAGGTGTACTGGAAGCGATGTTTCTAAGCAAACAATACGGCGCAAAATTAGTAAAACAACTTATTGTAAGTGGTGCTTTCCATTCTCCTCTAATGCAAAGTGCAAGTGAAAAATTAAAAGAAAAATTAGAACTTACAAATTTTAGAAATGCTGAAATTCCAATTTATGCAAATGTGACTGCAAAACCTGTTATAGAAAAAAATGAAATTAAGAACTTATTATTAGCCCAATTAAATGCTCCTGTTCGATGGGAAGAAACGATCGTTCATATGATCGAAGACGGCGCTGATGAATTCATTGAAGTAGGCCCCGGGAAAGTTTTGCAAGGATTGGTTAAAAGAATTAACAGCAATGTTCAGACTATAGGTATCGACAAATTCAGCGATTTAGAAAGGTATTGCTAGTGCCCCCAAAATTCGAAAAAATAATTAATGGCTTCTTCATTGATCCACTTATTTTTACACAACCATTCCCCAAATGCTGCGATGTAAATATTTGTTTCGGTGAATGCTGTTATTATGGCGTATATACCGATTTGAAAGAGTATAATATTATTCTTGAAAACAAAGAAAAAATCATAAATGCAATGGACGATTCTCAAACGAAAGAGGTAAGTAAATGGTTTGAATCTCCTGAAAAAGATGAAGACTTTGAATCGGGAATCGCGGTTGGAACTGAGGTTTATAACGAAAAATGCGTGTTTTTAGACCGAAATGGGTTTTGTACTCTTCAAAAAATGGCTATGGATAATAATGAATATAAGTGGAAATATAAACCATTATATTGTATATTATTCCCCTTAGTTATATATGAAGGGGCATTAACTGTAGATGATGATCACTTGAAAAGGATGCACTATTGCAATAAGTCTGTAAATCAAACATCTACTGTTTATGAGTGCTGTAAAGAAGAGATAAAACATTTATTAGGTAAAAAAGGATTTAGAGAATTAGAAGATTACCGTAAAGAGTATTTCTCAAAACTAAATTCAGGAGCAGTATAATTGAATCTAAAAGGTAAACGAGCGATTGTTACAGGAGGCTCTAGGGGCATTGGAAGAGCTATCGTTAAAGAATTGGCAATGCATGGTTGTAATGTTTTGTTATCGGACATTGCATTCAGCCATGATACACCTGAAAAAGAAGCTGAATCGGTTAAACTGGAATTGAACAATAAAGAAATAGGTATCTTTGCATTCAAGGCAGATGCTACTTCATTTGAAGATGCGAAAGCTACGGTTGATTTTGCAATTGAAAAAATGGGGGGTGTTGATTTCCTTGTTAACAATGCAGGAATTACAAAAGATAATTTACTTCTTCGCATGAGCGAAGATGATTTTGATAAAGTGGTAAACGTAAATCTCAAAAGTGTTTTTAATTATACAAAAGCAGTCCTTAAGCCCATGATGGGGCAGCGTTACGGAAGAATTGTTAATATGGCTTCTGTTGTGGGTATTATGGGTAATCCTGGGCAAGCGAACTATGTGGCTTCAAAAGCAGGTATTATCGGGATGACAAAATCTAACGCAAAAGAATTGGCATCAAGAAATATTACAGTAAATGCTATTGCACCGGGTTTTATTCAAACACCAATGACCGATAAACTAACGGAAGCTCAGAAAGAAGCTATGTTGAATATTGTCCCTCTGAAAAGAATGGGGCAGCCTGAAGATGTGGCAAAAGTTGTTTGTTTCCTGTGCAGTGAATATGCAGATTATTTAACCGGTCAAACAATCACTGTAGACGGCGGTATGGTAATGTAATTCGGTAGTTTTATATAAATATATTCATTCAACAAATAATTAAGGAGTAAATCATGGATGCTGAATCAAAAGTAAAAGAAATCATAATGGATAAACTTGGTGTAGAAGAATCACAAATTACACCTGAAGCATCATTTACAAACGATTTAGGTGCAGATTCATTGGATATTGTAGAATTAGTTATGGGATTTGAATCCGCTTTCGGTATTTCTATTCCTGATGAAGATGCTGAAAAAATAGCTACAGTTGGCGATGCTATTAATTATTTGAAAGATAAAACAGCTAACTAAAATATTATAATGACCACGACTTTGATGTCGTGGTCTTCTTATTCAACCATCCAATTAGGCTAAAGATATGAAAAATAGACGAGTAGTAATTACTGGTTTGGGAGCTTTATCCGCGATAGGGAATTCTTTGGATGAATTATGGGAAGGGCTTAAACAGGGTAAGAACGGCGCCGGTTTAATTACAAAGTTTGATACTTGTAACCACGATACAAAATTTGCTTTCGAAATTAAAAATTTCGACATTACCCAATTCATCGATAAAAAAGCAGTTAGAAGAATGGACCCTTTTTGTCAATATGGTATTGCTACATCCCAAATGGCAATTGACGACTCTCAGATTGATTTGGAAAAAATTGATCGTAATAGAATGGGCGTTATTTTCGGAAGCGGTATTGGTGGTATTGATACATTTGAAAATCAATGCAATATAATGATTAAAGATGGTCCAAATAGAATAAGCCCGTTTTTCATTCCAATGATGATTTCAGATATTGCAGCGGGACAAATTTCAATACGGTTCGGTTTGAAAGGACCAAACTACGCCACAACATCTGCTTGTGCAACATCATCTCACGCCATAGCAGATGGGTTTATGCTTGTTCAAAGAGGATCTGCCGATTTAATGTTAGTTGGAGGTGCCGAAGCTGCCCTTACACCATTGGCTGTAGCCGGTTTTAATGCGTTACGTGCAATTTCAACTTGGAATGATAGGTACTTGGAAGCTTCCAGGCCTTTTGATAAAGAAAGAACAGGTTTTGTTATGGGAGAAGGTTCCGGCTCTCTGATTCTTGAAGAGTATGAACACGCAAAAGCCAGAGGAGCAAAAATTTATGGTGAAATTATCGGTATTGGTTTAACAGGGGATGCTTTCCACGTAACCGCTCCTCCTGATGAAGGGGAAGGGGCTCAAAGATCAATGCGCGAAGCATTAAGAGACGGTGGTATTGAACCAACTGATATTGATTATATCAATGCGCACGGTACATCAACCACACTTAATGATCTTAATGAAACTCAAGCTATTAAAAAGGTATTTGGAGCTCACGCTTATAAGTTATCCATTAGTTCTACGAAATCTATGACAGGGCATCTTTTAGGGGCTGCAGGTGCAATTGAGGCAATAGCCACAGTGATGGCATTGAAAGAAGGAATTATACCCCCAACTATCAATTTAACCGTGCCTGACCCGGAGTGCGATCTGGATTATACTCCATTAACAGCAGTTAAAAAAGAAATTAAATACGCTATTAGCAATACATTTGGTTTTGGCGGGCATAACGCCACATTACTTTTTAAAAAATATGATGAATAATTCCTGTGTATTTTTTTTCATGGATTAAAAATAAATTTCTTTTGTCTAACTCCGGCGTTATTGAGCCGGAGGTTTTCTTTAAAGTAAAGATTAAATCTTTAGAAAAACTTCTCGGTTTTACTGTTGTAAACAATATCTATTACATCAAAGCTCTAACGCATCGATCATATCTCGAAATATCTAACGACATTGATAAATCAAACGAACGACTGGAGTTTTTGGGAGATTCAGTTCTTGGCGTTATAGTTGCCGAGTATCTTTTTAAGAATTTTTCAGATAAAGAAGAAGGATTCCTAACAAAATCCAGATCGCATATTGTTAATAGAGATGCATTGGCAATAGTTGCAAAAAAAATCAAACTTGATAAATTTTTACTATATAATGAAAAATTCCTCAAAGACTCCGATGAGGGAATGAAAACAATTATGGCAGATGCATTAGAGGCTCTTATAGGAGCTATTTATATTGATGTTGGCATTGAAAAAGTGAAGGCCTTTATTACAAAAAATATTATCGAACCAAGTTTGATTAACGGGTATTATAGGATAGATACGAATTTCAAAGGACAACTTTTAGAGATGTCTCATTCAAAAAATATGGGAACACCCAGTTACCGTGTTGTGAATGAAGAAGGACCGGATCACAATAAAGTATTTACGGTAGAAGCCTTGATTGGGGATAAAGTATTCGGAATAGGTAAAGGGAAAAGCAAAAAATCCGCAGAACAGGAATCTGCTAAACTGGCTTTGAAAGAAGTATCTAAAGTGAATTTATAGGAAATTCATTCATCACTCACCGTAAAGATAAAATTGTATTTTCTATTCAGAAATAGGACTGCAAATTTCTCACTTTTCAGTATATTTAATTTTCTAAATAAAATTAATATGTCGTTTTAGATTATCTAATAAACAGAATTAAAAAATTCATCAGAGCATGTAATTATGGAAAAATTCAATAGTTATGACAAATTTGTTAATCGTCATATTGGACCTAGCAAAGAGCAAGTCGAAAGTATGTTGGAAACTATTAAGGTTTCTTCTCTGGATGAGATGATCGAAAAAACTATTCCATCCAAGATCAGACTGAAAGAAAAATTTGAATTAGGTGAACCATTGACCGAGAATGATTTTTTGAATCACCTTAAAGAAATGGCAAAGAAAAACAAAATATTTAAATCTTATATCGGTATGGGGTATTATCCGACAATTACACCTGCTGTAATTATTAGAAATATCCTTGAAAATCCAGGATGGTACACTCAATATACTCCTTATCAAGCGGAGATATCACAAGGAAGATTGGAAGCTTTATTAAATTTTCAAACAATGTTAAGTGATTTTACTGCTATGCCATTGGCAAATTCATCTTTATTGGATGAAGGAACTGCAGCCGCAGAAGCAATGGCAATGTTGTTTTCATCAAGAAAACGTGATAAAAAAGAGGCTAATATTTTATTCGTTTCAGAAGATTGCTTCCCGCAAACGATTGATGTATTGAAAACCAGATCAGAACCATTGGGTATTGAAGTTAAAGTTGGTGATTTGTCGAATCTGGAATTGACACCTGATATTTTTGCAATTATGGTACAGTATCCAAACGACAATGGCGAGATCATAGATTATGGAGAGCTTTTCTTGAGAGCGGAAGAAAAAAATATTTATAAAATTGTTGCCGCCGATCTTTTAAGTTTAGCACTGTTAACTCCTCCCGGTGAATTCGGTGCCGACGTGGTCGTGGGTTCTACTCAAAGATTCGGTGTGCCTATGAATTATGGAGGGCCACACGCAGGTTACTTTGCTACAAAAGAAGAATTTAAACGTCAGATACCTGGTAGAATTATAGGTGTATCGGTAGATTCACATGAAAGAAGAGCTTTGAGGATGGCGCTACAAACTAGGGAACAGCACATCAAACGTGAAAAGGCTACAAGCAACATATGTACGGCCCAAGTATTATTGGCAATAATGGCCAGCATGTATGCTGTTTATCATGGGCCAAAGGGAATTAAAGCTATTGCAGAGAGAATATACAACCTTACCAACTTATTAGAACATGGCTTAAAAAAATTGGGAATTGATCAAGTTAATGCAAAGTACTTTGATACGTTAAAGGTAAAGTGTGATTCATTGGAAACAGTAGAAAAGATAAAAATTCTTTCTAACGAACTTGGTATTAACTTCAGATATTATCAAAAGGAATATATAGGTATTTCATTAAGTGAAATTACACAATACGAAGATGTGAAAGAGATACTTGACATATTTTCGAAAGCAACCAATAATCAAATTAGTGATTATGATATTGAGGGATTAGTTCAGAATGTAAAACTTGATTGGCCTGAATCCTTTATTAGAAATAGTCAATATTTGACACACTCGGTATTCAATTCCTATCATTCAGAAACTGAAATGCTGCGTTATATTAAAAATCTTGAAAGAAAGGATCTATCTTTAACAACATCAATGATTCCTCTTGGTTCATGTACAATGAAATTAAATGCAGCGGCAGAAATGCTTGGTATTTCATGGCCTGAATTTAGCCAGCTTCATCCTTTTATACCTTTGGAGCAAGCAGAGGGTTATTCGCAATTGATAAAAGAAATTGAAAATCAATTATGTAAAATGACAGGATTTACTGCCGCAACTGTTCAACCAAATTCCGGCGCCAGCGGTGAATATGCCGGGCTGATGGTGATTAGAGCTTATCATAAAAGTAGAGGAGACGAGAAGAGAAATGTTATCTTAATACCTGCATCAGCTCACGGAACCAATCCGGCAAGCGCAGTTATGGCTGGCGGCAAAGTAGTTGTTGTTGCATGCGACAATGATGGAAATATTGACACTGATGATTTACGTAAAAAAGTAGAAGAGCATAAGGATAAATTATCCGCAATTATGATTACTTATCCATCAACTCATGGCGTATTTGAGGAAAATATTTGTGAAATTACGGATATAATTCATAAGAACGGAGGGCAAGTTTATTTGGATGGAGCCAATATGAATGCTCAAGTAGGTTTAACTAGCCCAACTCAGATTGGGGCTGATGTTTGTCATTTTAATCTTCACAAAACATTTGCAATTCCTCATGGTGGTGGTGGTCCAGGCGTAGGGCCAATAGCAGTAGCGGAGCATTTAGCGCCGTTTTTACCAGGGCATCCTGTTGTAAGCATTGGAGGTGATAAATCTATTTTAGCTCTTTCATCTGCTCCTTGGGGAAGTGCCGGTGTTTTACCTATTTCGTATGGATATATTAAAATGATGGGCGTAAGTGGTTTGACGTATTCTACTCAAATTGCAATACTTAACGCTAATTATCTAAAAGAAAAATTATCTCCGTATTATAATGTATTATATAAAGGGAAACATGGTTTTGTGGGGCACGAATTGATTTTTGACCTAAGAAATTTCAAAACTTCTGCCGGCGTTGAAGTTGAAGATGTAGCAAAGAGATTGATGGATTATGGATATCATGCTCCCACTGTCTCATTCCCGGTACCGGGCACTTTGATGGTTGAACCAACCGAAAGTGAATCTCAAGTTGAATTAGATAGATTTTGTGACGCAATGATTTCAATTCGAAAAGAAATTGAGGATATTGAGAAGGGTATTGCAGATAAAGCGGATAATGTGCTTAAAAATGCACCACATACTGCAGAAGATGTAATTACAGATGATTGGAAACATAAATATTCAAGAGAACAGGCCGCGTTTCCAACTCAATGGACTCGAGATAATAAGTTCTGGCCTAGTGTTGGCAGAGTAAATAATGCCTACGGTGATCGAAATTTAGTGTGCAGCTGTATCCCAATTTCAGAATATGAAGAAAGATAGATGATAACAAATCCTGATAAAAACGAGATTTATGATATCCTAAAAAAGAGCAAGACAATTGCCGTTATGGGTATATCGGAAGATCCCACAAAAATAAGTAGAACTATCGTTAAGTATCTTATCGCCAAGGGATATAATGTGGTGGGTATAAATCCTGCGTTTTCAAATGCCGATGGTATCCCTGTTTTCCCGTCATTGAGAGAAATACCTTTCGATATTGATATTGTTGACGTTTTTAGAAGACCTGATGCAATTGCTCAAATCATACCTGATGTGTTGTGGAAAAAACCGAAAGTCCTTTGGCTTCAACTTGGTATTAGAAATGATGAAGCCGTTAAGCCTTTACATAATCTGGGGATCAGGGTTATTCAGGATAAATGTATTAAAGTTGAGCATCAAAATTACAATTGGTAATTATACGCTTAGGATATTACTTTGAATGACAGTATTTCTGTTAAATTATTATCAGTATACTGTCATTCTTTTTTTAATTAGGCTGTTATGTATAAGATAATTTTAACAATTCTTTTCCTTGCAACAATCAATTCTCTATATGGTCAGATTGATCCATCTTTAAAAGATGTTCAAGAATTTTTTCATGTTGATTCAATAAAAATCATAGGTAACGATATTACTCAAGAATTTGTGATTTTAGGGGAATTGACATTTAAAGTAGGCGACAAAATAACCGATGCCATCCTGGAATTCAACAAGGAACGTCTTTACAGTATGAGAATATTTACATTTGTTGAATTGATACCAAATACTAAGGAAAATATAAATGTCATAACCATCACAGTTAAAGAAGCCTGGTATATCTATCCATGGCCGTTTATACGTCTTCATCACAGTAGTTGGGAATATGCATCTTACGGTTTTTATCTGCGCTGGAAAAACTTTCTAGGCAGAAATGAATCAATTAGAACTACAGTAGCTCTTGGTTATGATCCGTATTATAAAATCGATTATTATAATCCATACCTTCTTAAGAAAGAAAAAATTTATTTTTCAATTCACAGTGCATATCAGAAGTTTCAGAATAAGAGTGATTACATTAACAAGTTGTACGGTAACAATATAGAGTACAGAATAATTTCGAATTATATTTCATTGGGTAAAAGACATGATCAATTTAATTATATAAGCACGTTATGGGGTTTCAATTATATTGAAATTGACGAACAACCTTTAGAGGGGGTAACAGCATCCAAAACAAAAATTGACAGAATCCCATTTATAATGCTTGCGTATACATACGACACTCGCGATTTAATACAGTATCCGCAAAATGGCACATTTGTTCAATTTTCGATTAATCACAAAGGATTTGGAATAAACAATATCGGGTATAACATCTTCTCGTTCGATTATAGAACCTACTGGAATTTCTACGATGATTTTGTTGCAAGGGGAAGGGTTGCTTTAAGAAGCGGGTTTGGTGGATTTATACCAAATTATGATTATTCCTATCTCGGGTTCGATGAATTGGTAAGAGGACACAGCCGAGATGTGCAAGAAGGATATAATTCTCTAATGGGTACTTTTGAATTGAGTTATCCTATATTCAAGGAATGGAATTTCAGTTTAGACCTACCTTTAATACCTGAAAGAATAACTTCAACCCGCATAGGCATGCATGTTTATTTTTTTGCGGATACCGGTATGACATTTATGGATGTGAATAAATTAACGATGAATGAATTATATTCGGGTTGGGGAATAGGAATAAATATTTTATTTTTACCTTACTCAGGAATGAGATTGGAGTACGCAATTAATGAATTTAGACAGGGAGAATTCTTAATTGGAACAGACTATTCTTTCTAACATCGAACTCTACTTCACCGATAAACAAAATATTCAAAGCAATAATCTAGTTATTACCGGTGACGATGCACATCATATTGTTAAAGTAATGAGACACAAAAAGGGGGATGAAATATATATCACTAATGGCTTTGGCCATATTTACTTAGTTAAAATTTCCGAAATAATGAGAAATGAATTAACAGCCTGGATTATTAGACCATTCTATTATGAAAATATTTTGAAGAACATAATTGTCTGCATGCCTGTTTTAAGAAATCAGGATAGACTTGAATTTGCGATTGAGAAATGTGTAGAGTTAGGGATAACAAATATTATGATATTTGAAGGCAAGAGAAGTGTTGCCAAAGGGATTAAATTAGCAAGATGGCAAAAACTAGCTCTTGCTGCGATGAAACAATCTATAAGATGTTATCTTCCGAATATTGAAGAACTTCAATCGTTGAGTGAATTGAATAAATTTAACGGAAAGAAAATAATTTTTGAGCAGACAAGTGAAAATTCATTTATCAATTTTCTCTTAAAGGAAACAGTTCAAAGCACTCAACGATACTATCTTATTTTCGGTCCAGAAGGGGGTTTGGTTGAAGAGGAAATCAATATTCTGAAAGATAAAGAATATTTCCATTTAACTACCAATAGGCTAAGAGCGGAGACTGCAATTATAAGCGCTGTTTCCGTTTTAGTTACATCGCTAAAATAGTTTTATATTTCGGTTATTATCCTTTTTACTAATCTTTCAAAAGTCACTTTTACTTTTTCGGCTGTATCCATAACATCTTGATGTGAAAGTTTAACAGGTTTTATCCCTGCTGCATAGTTGGTAATACAAGATATGGAACCGACTTTAAGACCCAGTATTGCTGCATAGACAGCTTCATGAACAGTAGACATACCCACTGCGTCGGCCCCCGATTTTGCTGCCATTTGAATTTCAGCTGGAGTTTCATAACTAGGACCTTTACTGAAAAAATAGACTCCTTCTTTCAATAATATTTTTTCTCTGAGGGCAGCATTTCTAATTTTAGAATTTATTTCTTTTGACGGGAGGTTAAGGAATAGATTCTTCTGATCAACATTTGCAATACCGATTAAATCAGTCAATTCTTTTTTTAGGAAAATAGAATTAAATGAAGAATTTAACATCAAATCCCCCGGTTCTAATTGTGGATTAATTCCCCCCGCGGCATTTGTTAGAATAAAAGTTGAACAATTCATTTTTGCTGCAATATAGGCAGGAAGAATACATTCGGAAAGCGAATAGCCCTCATAAAAATGAATTCTGCCCTGGAAGATCAACAATTTTCTGCCTTCATATTCGGAGAAGTGAATAAATCCTTTGTGCCCCTCCACAGTAGAAACAGGATAACCTGGTAGGGTAGATGTTTCAACTGATTTGATTGTCTCTACCTTCTGGGCAAAATCACCAAGTCCGCTTCCCAATACAAGTCCGATTTCAGGTTCAAAAGGAGAGATTTTTTTTACTTCATTAATTAGAAGTTCATATTTAGCGTTAGTATTGACCATTAAAATAATATCCCTGCTAATGTTGCTGTTAATAATGTTGCAAGTGTTCCGCCGATCACTGCCCTAATACCCAATTTTGCTAAATCGGTCTGCCTATTAGGTGCTAAAGGTGTAATTCCTCCTATCTGAATAGCGATAGATGAAAAATTTGCAAAACCACAAAGTGCATATGTTGTCATTAGAATTGCTTTTTCACTAAGCATTGCTCCCGATTTAATTAGAGCACTCATATCAAGATATGCCACAAATTCGTTAAGAACAACTTTTGTACCTATAAGACTTCCAAATTGCATAGCATTTTCCCAAGGTACACCTATTCCAAAAGCAAGAAATTGAAGTACCATCCCGAAAATTAACTGCATACTAAGTGGTTGACCGAATGTCTCAACTAGATAAATATTAATTGTAAGTAAGTCGCCTAAACCATTCAATAAGTAATTAACTAAAGCTATTAAAGCTATAAAAGCAAGCAACATAGCACCAACATTTAATGCTAATTTCAACCCCTCTCCAGCGCCAATGGCAGTTGCTTCAATAGCATTTGAAGCATTTTTCTCAATGGAAACTTTTACTGATCCTTTTGTTTCTGGTACACCTGTCTCCGGAAACATAATCTTCGATATAATTAATGCAGCAGGAGCTGCCATTACGCTTGCTCCCAGTAAATGTGTTGCGAACATTAATTGTGCATCTGCAAGTGGCAATTGCATTGATTCTGCAAATGCTTGCCCCAATGTTTGAATATATGCAGCCATAACACCACCGGCAATAGTTGCCATTCCTCCTGTCATTATTGTAAGGAGCTCACTGTTGGTCATTCCTTTTATAAATGGTTTTATCATCAATGGTGCTTCGGTTTGTCCTACAAATATGTTTGCTGCACAAGAAAGAGATTCTGCCCCGCTTGTTCCCATAAATCTTGACATTATCCAAGCCATTGCCTGGACTATTTTTTGCATAATACCAAGATAATACATCAAAGACATTAAGCTTGCGAAGAATATAATTGTAGGTAATACCTGAAACGCGAAGAACATACCGAGACTTCCATCTTGCCCTGGACCGATAGCAAGAGTTCCGAATATGAATTGGGCTCCTTCTTGGGTAAAATTCAAAATGAGTACAAAGAAACTACTGAAAAATCTGAAAAGGTCTTTAGGCCATCCAAATGGAGCGAAGAAACTGCCAAGAGCATCACCTTTAATAATCAAAATAGCAAAAACAAATTGAAGACCTAAACCTGTTAATACCAATCTCCAATTTATTTTTCTCTGATTGTTAGAGATAAGAAATGCAATTCCAAGTACAACACCAACACCGATTATACCTCTGAAAATAGAAATCACTTCCATAGAACTCCTTATTCTGATTCCGGGATGTAATGGCACTTACGGCAGCGTGCCTCGTAACTATCGGCTGCACCAACCAAAACTCTTTCTTTAAAGTGAACTTTTCTTTGAGTCTTGTCTGCAGGATTACCGCATTCAACACAAATAGCTAAAGTCTTTGTAATATATTCCGCAACGGCAAGCAATTGAGGGATCGGTTCGAATGGAATTCCTTTATAGTCCTGATCCAAACCGGCAACGATAACTCTTTTACCGCTGTTAGCAAGTTCATTACAGATATCCACAAGACTATTATCAAAGAACTGGGCCTCGTCTATACCGATTACTTGCGCATCTTTGCAGTGTTCCAGCAAATCCTTTGCATCTTTGATAACAATGGAAGGAAGCGACTGATCACTATGGGATACTATATTGTATTGTGAATATCTGGAATCGATAAGTGGCTTAAATATCTTCACTTTCTGTTTTGCTATCTGTGCTCGTTTTAATCTACGGATTAATTCTTCGGTTTTACCGCTGAACATACAACCGGCAATTACTTCTATCCAACCGGTTTCTAATGGTGATTGATGTGGTTTGAATTCCATCATAATTATTTTAAGTATTCATCTCCAAATGAAAAGGGGATTAGTTCGTTTAGTTTTATTGTTTTAATTTCTTTTTTAGAATTAACTAGATGAACATCAATATCCTTTCCGCAAAGTTCAAGCAATACTTGTCTGCATGCACCGCATGGGGGGAGGTAGTCCTCGGTATTTCCTGCAATTGCAATAGCTTTAAATTTTCTCTCACCTTCAATAATTGCGCTAAAAGCTGCCGTTCTCTCGGCACATATTGTCAATCCATATGATGCATTTTCTACGTTTGCGCCAATATAAATTTCATCATTTTCGGTTAACAGTGCAGCTCCTACCGGGAATTTTGAGTAAGGAGCGTAAGCTCTTGATTTTGCTTGGATTGCTTTTTCAACGAGTAATTCTTTTTGCATTATTCTTTGTTTTTATGATTTGTAAAAATATGTTTTTACTTTGTTAAATGAAATTATATAGATGAATTTGAGCTGCAATCAATTTAATAATTGCAAATATCAATATTCTTCTTGCAACAACCATTCTTCGGCTAAATCTTCACTTACTCCTTCAATAAATCTTGAAGGTTTTGAAAAAGTAGTACCCTGGTATCGGTCGAAAATATTCATAGGATATGAAACAAAAAGATTCTGTTTTGCTCTTGTAGAAGCAACGTACATCAATCGTCTTTCTTCTTCCAGTGAATCAAGATTTTCAAACGATTGGCTTGAAGGAAAGAATCCATCAATTGCGTGGATGATGAATACCGAATGCCATTCTAATCCCTTTGCAGAGTGAATGGTTGAAAGGGTTAAGTATTCCTTTTCTTTATCTGTTTCCTCTACACCAGCCACACTATCCTGTGGGGGATCGAGAGCCATATCAGCTAAAAAACTTTCCAGGCTTCTATAGTTTGAAGCAATGTTTACTAAAATTTCAAGATCCTTTTTTCGTTTATTAAAATCGTCATATTTTTTTCTAAATAGAGGATCATAATAAGTTAAAACTGCTTCAGCTTTATCGGAAGGTAATTTATATTTTGTATAAATCTCATGAAGCAGTATAAATAAATTGAAAATATTGTCGGGATAATTCGAATTCACAACCGCCTCGGGATTTACACTGATGGAAATCTTGCCATTTGCAATTTCTTCTAAAATCCGCTGTGCTTTTTTTGGTCCTATTCCTTCATGCAATAGGAGAACACGATACCAGCTAACAAAATCTTTCGGATTAGAAGCAATCCTCATAAATGACAGTACATCTTTAACATGTGCCGTTTCTATGAATTTCATTCCGCCGAATTTTAGAAATGGAATGTTGGCTTTATTAAGTTCAATTTCGAGATCGAATGAGAAAAAAGATGACCTGAACAATACGGCGATTTCATTTAAAGGAATTCCTTCTTCATTCAATTCGAGAATTTTTTCAACTATGAAACGAGATTGCATATTTTCAGTAGAAGCAGAGACAATCGCGGGTAATTCACCTCCTGTTTTCTTTGTAAATAAAAATTTGGGATATTTTTCTACAGCAGTTTCAATAAGGTAATTTGTGAAGTTCAATATTTCCTGTGTGCTTCTGTAATTCTCTTCCAGTTTAATTATTTGCGTATTTTTAAAAAAAGACGGAAAATCCATAATATTTTTAAAATTAGCGCCGCGGAACGAATAGATAGATTGTGAATCATCACCTACCACCATCACGTTATTATGATATTGGCATAAACCCTTTACTATGTCGGCTTGTAATTGGTTTGTGTCTTGGTATTCATCAACCATAACAAATTTAATGGAGGAACATAAATTCTTTGCGCCGGCGGCATTTGTTAGAAGAAATTCTCTTAAGTAAACAAGAAGATCGTCATAATCAAGAAGGTTGTTTTTCTTTTTGTAAGACTCATAGATTTTTCTAATGTCGTTTATTTTATCTGTGTATTCAAAGAAATGGGGATATTCATTTTCAAGAATCTCGTCGAATGATCTACCTGTATTTACACTTAGGCTTATCACACGGAAGATTGTAGATTTATTCGGAAACCGTTTCTTCAATTGTGTAATATTGAATTGACCTCGTATCAGGTTGATTGCATCTTCACTATCGCCTTGATCCAGAATGGTAAAACCTGATTCTATACCTACGTGCTTTGCATATTTTCTTAAAGTAATATTTGCAAAAGAATGAAATGTACCGCCGTTAATTTTTGCACAGCGGTTGTCTAATAATATTGCTGCTCTGTCCATCATTTCTTTTGCAGCTTTGCGTGTGAATGTAAGAAGTAATATGGATTTGGGGTCGTACCCCAGCTCGACAAGTCGGGCAACTCTGTAAACGAGTGTTCGTGTTTTGCCGGTACCTGCTCCTGCAATTAAAAGGAAGGAACCTTCAATTGCTTTAACGGCTTCAAGCTGAGCAGTGTTAAGTTGATCTTCATAGTTAATAATAAAACGGGCTTCATTCGATTTATCTGTGAAGCCCGCTCCAATTCTGTTTTTTAATTTGAAACTCTTTGCCATTAATCGCTAAGTGCTTTTGGTTTATTGAGTATCTCAGAGACTAAAACATAATCTCTTAATGTTTTTGGATCTCTCAACTTTTTAATCAACGCAATTTGCTTTTTGTTCACCCGTTTAATTTTCTCCAAATCCTTCTCTATCAAACTAAGCTTTTGTTTACGCAAAGGGATGCTTTCAAGACTTTTCATCTTGTCGTAATTAACTTCGGAACTAAACTTAGGTTTAACACCAAATTGATTTTCAATACTTTTGGGTATACTGGTTTTTGTTTTGGTTGCTCCGAATTCTGCTTCCGGATCCCATGTACGATAATCACCGGTATCCTTTTCGTATTCAGGTTTTTTTGGTTGTGAAGGAATACCGAAAATTTGTTCCAGCATATCTATCGAATCACGTTTTTTCTCATGGGCAACAGGTTGTGCCCCCTCTTGTTTCTTTTTCTGTTGAGCTTTTTTCTTACCGAAAATCGAGTTGATAATGCTGAATAAAATTACAAAGATTATCAGTATGTCGAATAAACTATCCATCAGTATTCTTATCCTTAGAGTCTTCCGGTTTAGAAATAGAACTTCTCATATCTGTATCGGCCTGGATATTTTTGAGTTTATAATAATCCATAATTCCCATGTTTCCGCTTCTGAAAGCTTCTGCCATTGCTTTAGGTATTTCAGCTTCAGCTTCAACAACGCGGGCTTTCATCCTTTCAACTTCGGCTCTCATTTCCTGTTCAAGAGCTACAGCAGCGGCTCTTCTTTCTTCCGCTTTAGCTCTAGCAACTTTAAGGTCTGCTTCAGCCTGGTCTGTTTGAAGAATAGCCCCGATGTTGCTTCCAACATCAACATCGGCAATATCTATTGAAAGAATTTCAAATGCAGTTCCGGCATCTAATCCTTTAGATAAAACTACTTTTGATATGTTATCGGGATTTTCAAGAACAGCTTTGTGACTTTCACTTGAACCAATAGTAGAAACGATACCTTCTCCTACTCTTGCCAATATTGTAGCTTCACCGGCGCCTCCTACAAGTCTTTCAATGCTTGTTCTTACTGTAATTCTTGCCATCGCTTTAAGCTGGATACCGTCTTTAGCAACTGCTGCTATAAAAGGAGTTTCAATAACTTTAGGGAGAACCGACATCTTAACTGCTTCCAATACATCTCTTCCCGCCAGGTCAATAGCGGCAGCTTTTTCAAATTGTAAATCAAGATTTGCTTTATTAGCAGAGATTAATGCATTTACAACATTAATCACATTTCCACCGGCTAGGAAGTGAGCCTCTAATTTCCCTAACTCCATTTGTAACCCGGCTTTTGTTGCTGTAATCTTGCTTCTTACTATTATTGTAGGAGGGACTTTTCTTAACCTCATACCGATAAGGTCTTTAAATATTTTTACTTTCACTCCGGAAAAATATGCGGTTATAAAAAGCCCGATAGGGACGAAATAGGTGAAGATTATTAAAAAGAATATAACACCAATAATAATCAATAGTGATAAACCTGTTATTGCTTCCATAGCATCTCCAAAATAATTTTAGTCTCTTCTTTAATTTGAATCAAAGTTAAATATAAATAAACATTATTACAATCAAATTGCATAATTTGTTTGACCTCTCAAATGTTTTCTAATAAAAGTCAGCATTTTCTTCAATCTTGATTACCGAAAAGCTTATATTTATATTTCATGAAACATTTTAACGGAATTTTCTGTTAGAGAGTTTGGAAAACTGAAAGGAATGAAATGATGGAAGGAAATTTTTCGGAAAGAGTTCAGGAAGTTATTAGGTTAAGTCGTGAAGAAGCATTAAGGCTAGGGCACGATTACATTGGTACAGAACACCTTCTTTTAGGTATTATAAAGGAAGGGCAGGGTGTAGCGGTAAAAATATTGAGAAATTTGGACGTTGAACTTATAAAATTAAAAAAGGCAATTGAAGATACTGTAAAAACTTCTGGTGGAACTTTAACAATTGGTAATATTCCGCTTACCAAGCAAGCTGAAAAAGTTCTTAAAGTTACTCAGATTGAATCAAAAATTTATAAATCGGAAGTGATCGGTACCGAACATATCCTTTTATCTCTATTAAGAGATGAAGATAATATAGCCACACAGATTTTACATCAATTTAATGTAACTTATGACAGTTCTCGTGCCGAGTTGAACAATTTATTATCTTCAAAAGGCTCAGAGAAGCAGGGTTCTGCTCCCTTTACTGCTCCCAAAAAAGTTGAAAAAACCAAAACACCGGTTCTTGATAATTTTGGTAGGGATCTTACCAAACTTGCCATTGAGGATAAACTTGATCCTGTCATCGGTCGTGAAAAGGAAATTGAGAGAGTTGCACAAGTATTGAGCAGAAGAAAGAAGAATAATCCGGTACTAATTGGAGAACCTGGTGTAGGTAAAACCGCTATTGCAGAGGGATTAGCATTAAGAATTATTCAAAGGAAAGTTCCTAGGATACTTCAGGATAAACGCGTTGTTACATTAGACTTAGCTGGTTTGGTTGCAGGAACTAAATATCGCGGTCAGTTTGAAGAAAGAATGAAAGCATTAATGAACGAACTTGAAAAAGCTGAAGATGTTATTCTCTTCATTGACGAATTACATACAATAGTTGGCGCTGGTGGAGCATCCGGTTCATTGGATGCATCCAATATGTTTAAGCCTGCCCTGGCTCGCGGAGATATTCAATGTATCGGAGCAACTACATTGGACGAGTATCGTAAGAATATTGAAACAGATGGTGCTTTGGATAGAAGATTCCAAAAAGTTATGGTTGAACCTCCTTCTGTTGATGAAACAATTGAAATTCTTGAAAACATAAAATTTAAATATGAAGAGCATCATCATGTTCGTTATTCAACACAAGCTGTAGAAACTGCTGTTAAAATGAGTAACAGATATATTACAGATAGATATTTACCGGACAAAGCAATAGACGTATTGGATGAAGCAGGTTCAAGAGTCCACATGGGGCATTTTACCGTTTCTGAAGAAATTCTGAAATTGGAAGAGGAAATCGAAGGTGTAAAAATTGAAAAGATTTCAGTTGTTAAACGTCAGGATTATGAAGAAGCTGCAAGGTTGAGAGATAGAGAGCGTACTCTACAATCCGATCTTGAAATTGCAAAAAGGGAATGGGATGCTAAAATTAAAGACCAATTCCATGATGTATCTGTTGATGATATCGGCACTGTTGTCTCTATGATGACAGGCATTCCGGTTACTCGTGTTATTCAAGCTGAATCGGAAAAGTTGATGAAGATGGGAGATGAGCTCAAGAAGAGAATTATCGGTCAGGACGAGGCAGTAATAAAATTAACTAAAGCTATTAGAAGAACAAGGGCGGGATTGAAAAACCCGAATAAACCGATTGGTAGTTTTATCTTTTTGGGCCCAACAGGCGTAGGTAAAACCGAACTGGCTAAAGTTCTGGCAAGATATTTATTCGACTCGGAAGATGCGCTTATTAGAATTGATATGAGTGAGTATATGGAAAAGTTTGCCGTTTCTAGATTGGTAGGCGCACCTCCAGGATATGTCGGGTATGAAGAAGGGGGACAATTAACTGAAAGAGTAAGACGCAAACCCTACTCGGTTGTTCTATTTGATGAAATTGAAAAAGCACATACCGATGTTTTCAACATTCTCCTTCAGGTTTTAGATGACGGGCAACTGACTGATAGTTTAGGTAGACGCGTGGATTTCAAAAATACTATTATTATAATGACCTCCAATGTCGGTACGAAAGATATTAAAGTTACAGGGGGCATTGGTTTCGGGATGGACGGTGATTCCGATTCTCATGATAAGATGAAAAACACTGTGGAAGACGCAATGAAAAAACTGTTTAATCCTGAATTCCTAAATCGTGTTGATGATACTATTGTATTTAGAAAACTTGAGATCGAAGACATTAAACAGATTATTGAAATTGAGATGAAGGATTTAATTAAAAACCTTCATGAAAATAAAATGGAAGTAACAATTCACAAAACGGCCATGGAATTTTTGGCAGAAAAAGGATTTGACCCTAAATTCGGTGCCCGGCCGCTGAAGAGAGCTATTCAAAAGTATGTTGAAGATCCTCTTGCAGAGGAATTGCTTATGAATACTTTTAAGGAAGGGGATACGATTATTGTTAAACACAAAAAGAATTCCGATGAATTATATTTTCTGCCCGATAAAAAATCGGCCGATGAAACAAATGAAACTGATGAAGAAGATGTAAATGCAGAATCAAAAAGCGCCGAATAAACGGACTTATTGATGGCTTTATTGGAAGAACATGAAATATTGCTTAGACTGGAATCACTTGAAAATTGGGCTTACGAGGGAAAATCTTTTGTTAAGGAATTTTTATTTAATGATTTTTCCTCTGCTCTATCATTCGTGGTGAAAATTGGGATAATAGCAGAAAAACAAAATCATCATCCTGATATTTTAATTCATTCATATAACAAAGTTATTATTAGAATCTCCACACATAGTGAAGGCGGTATTACACAAAAAGATTTTGAATTAGCTGAACTAATTGAGAAAAATTAAATATGGAAAACAAAAACATTCTTGATATTTTTCTGGAAACCAATGCCCTTCTTAACGGGCATTTTTTATTGACTTCAGGTAAACACAGCAATCAGTATTTTCAATGCGCTCAAGTATTGCAGCATCCGAAACATACAACCACAATCTGTTCCGTTATTGCCGATTTTTTTAAAGGTTATGAAATTAATACAGTTATCGCCCCGGCAATGGGAGGTATTATTGTAGGTCAAGAAGTAGCGCGCCAGTTAAATAAGCGTTCAATCTTTACTGAAAGAGAAGACAAAAAGATGATGCTCCGTAGAGGTTTCACTATCAAACCTGGGGAAAATATTTTGGTGTGTGAAGATGTTGTTACTACAGGGGGATCGGTATTTGAAGTGATTAATATTGTTAAAGAATTAGGGGGAAATGTTGTTGGCGTAGGAGTTATTGTTGATAGGAGTAACGGTAAAGTTGATTTCGGCGTTCCGCAAGTTGCAACACTTCAATTAGAAGTTGTTACTTATCAACCTGAAGATTGTCCTTTATGCCGAGATAATATTCCGGTTGTAAAACCAGGCTCAAGGAAAATTATTTAATTGAATTCAATATTTTATTCCCGGGGGGAGGAAGTATGAAATATTTAGCATTGTTTTTAACAGCTTTTACCTGTATTACTGCTCAGGTTAATTTCGACGATTACTTTTTTGAGAAGACATTGCGTTTAGATTTTTATCATTATGGTAATTGCGAAAACGAAACAATAAATTTTAATGAATTGATTGAAGAACCCTATTGGGGGGGATCAAAAAAGAATTTGGTCGATGTTTTCAATTATGGATACTATATGCTGAAAGTATTTGACAACGCATCAAACAAATTAATCTATTCGAGAGGATTTTCTACATTGTTCCAAGAATGGCAGACTACTAAAGAAGCCAAAGAAATTTACAGAGCCTACCCCGGTTCTGTCGTTATGCCTTATCCTAAAGTACAAATAAGAGTAGAGATTCACCGCCGTGATAGGGAGAATGTATTCCGGCAAAAATTCGAATATGTTGTTGATCCTCAAAATTATTTTATTAAAAAGGAAAGAAAACACGAATTCGAAAATTTCCAGGTACATTTCTCGGGAGATGCATCGGAAAAATTAGATATTATTCTTTTGCCTGAAGGTTATACTTTGGAGGAAGCCGATATTTTCAAAAAAGATTGTGAAATATTCGCTGATTTCCTTTTTGAATATTCTCCTTTCAAAGAGAACAAAAATAATATTAATATATGGGGAGTTGAAGCTTATTCAAAGAATTCAGGCGTTGATATTCCCGGTGAAAATGTTTGGAAGAATACGGTTATGAATTCGAGTTATTATACATTCGACAGTGAAAGATATTTAATGACTGTTGATTTTCAAACCGTACGCGATGTTGCATCAAACGCTCCTTATGATCAAATTTATATTTTGGCCAACTCGGATAAATACGGCGGCGGAGCTATCTATAATTTTTATTCTCTTACTGCCGTAAAAAATGTAAGAGCAAAACAAGTTTTCATACATGAACTTGGTCACGGTTTGGCTGGGCTGGCCGACGAGTATGGTTACGACGATACATACCAGGACATGTATCCCGCCGGCATTGAACCATGGGAACCAAACATAACAACATTGGTCGATTTTGAAAGTAAATGGGAAAATCTAGTAGACGAATCAGTGCCTATCCCAACACCTCAAGATTCAGCTTACTACAATATGATAGGAGCTTTTGAGGGTGCCGGTTATGTTGCAAAAGGTGTTTACCGCCCGACATTCAATTCAATAATGAGAGAATTTTCATCGAATGAATTTAATATTGTATGTAATGAAGTGCTGGATAAAGTAATTAAATTTTATGCTGAATAAAATAGAAAGAGTAGTGTAACTAAATGAAACAAAGAAAATTTTCTAAATTGATTGATACGGTTGCATCAAAGAATTTCTCATCCGTAAAAGATATGCTTCAAGAAGTATTAGAGCAGATTGTTCAGAATGATGAAATCCTAGTAACAGGCGGAAGAGTCTGGCAATTTGATGTTGAAAATAAAGGATACCGTCTTTTATTTCAAATGGGAAACGTTCAAAAGATTAAAACAAATTTTGTTTTGAAGCTTGATGAAAATGCCATCTTCGAAACTGTATCACAAGAACGAACAATACTGGCAGATGAAACGAATGAAATATTAATAAAAAAAGGTATTTTTAAATACTCTGCATCGGGCATAGGTGAAAAGATTAAGTTCGGCGGTAAAAGATATTACCAATATTTAATTGCAGTAAACAGCCAGGTGGTTGACGATGACTTAAGAGATACGCTGAATATTGTAGCGACTGTTCTTACATCCAAATTAAGAGAAAGAAGGCTTTCTTCATCACAGAAAAAAATATTTGCAGATATTGATAAAGCACGTCAGATACAAAGGAGTATTCTCCCGGAACACGAATACCAATTCCACAAATATGATATATTCGGAGTAACCGTTCCGGCAGAAATAATTGGTGGTGATTTTTTCGATTATCTTAAAATTGGAGACGATGACGAGCGTCTTGCAATTGCTGTAGGTGATGCCGCATCAAAAGGATTTGGAGCAGCGGCGGAAGCAATGTACATAGCGGGTGCTATACGAATGGCAAGCACATTCCAAATTAAAATATCTCTTTTGATGTTCAGAATGAATGAACTTATAAATAAAATATTCGCCGATGATAAATTCACATCATTGTTTTACGGAGAATTATCTCTCGACAGAAAAGGATTGTTTTTATACGCAAACGGAGGGCATAATCCGCCGATATTTATACGAGCCAACAATAAACGTGCTACTTATCTTGAATCTACCGGCCCGCTGCTAGGACCCGCGCCGCATTCAAAATTCGAAACACACAGCATTGATTTCCGTGCAGGGGATGTACTTGTAATTTTTTCGGATGGTATTGTTGAAGCGGCAAATAATAATTACGATTTTTATGAAGAGCAGAGGCTTGAAAAAGTAATCAGGAAATCAATGCACTTATCGCCAAAAGAAATTGCATATACAATATTGGATGACGTAACAAAATTTTCCACAAGTGAAAGCAAGTATCAAGATGACCGTACTTTGGTTGTAATTAAGAGGAAGGAAGACAATGTCTCTGCATGAAAAAATATTTGAAGCCGGAGTCGTCGGTGCAGGGGGAGCCGGTTTCCCTACGCATGTTAAAGCTAAATCTAGAGTTGAATTTGTTTTGGCAAATGGAGCCGAATGCGAACCTTTAATTCATAAAGATGTAGAAATTATGAAGCATTTTCCAAGACGTGTTCTTAGGGGAATGGAATTAATGATTAAATCTACTTCCGCCAAAAAAGGTTTCTTCGGTATTAAAGCAAAGAATACAATAGCAGTCGAACAAATAGAAAACAACCTCGAAGGAGCAAATATTGAAATGCATCTGATGGGAGATTTCTATCCGGCGGGGGATGAATATGAACTTGTATATTCAGCCGTCAAAAGATTGATTCCGCCGTACGGTATTCCTCTTGATGTAGGATGTGTTGTTAACAACGTTGAAACATTTTATAATGTAGCAAACGCGGAAGATGGTATTCCCGTAACGGAAAAATTCCTTTCCGTTACAGGTATGATTAAAAAACCCTCTTCATTTTTTGCACCGATCGGCACGAGTTTCGAGGAATTGATTAAGCACGCCGGCGGTACAACAACAAAAGATTACGCTGTTTTTGTAAGCGGTATTTTAATGGGACAGCTAACTTTCGATTTATCGGAAGTGGTGAAAAAGACAACAGCCGGAATTATCATATTACCGAAAGATCATTATTTAATAGACAGAAACAACCGCCCTAAAGAAAGTATGAATCGTATTGGCAAATCTGCATGTGATCAATGCAGTTACTGCACAGAGTTATGTCCCAGATATTTATTGGGTTATGATGTTCAACCTCATAAAGTAATGAGGTCTTTAGGGTTCACAAAGTCTGGAAGTGATTACTGGAATAATTATGCGGCATTGTGCTGCTCATGCGGATTGTGCTCTCTCTATTCTTGTCCAGAAGATTTATATCCGCGTGAAGCATGCGATCAGGGGAAAGCTTTAATGCGTGATAATAAAATAAAATTCGAGCAGACGAAACCTGTGAAAGTACATCCGGTGAAAGACGGCAGAAGAGTACCTTTAAAACAATTGAGAAAGAAACTTGATATAGATAGATTCGAACAGCCGACACCTTACATGGAAAATAAACCTGAGCCGAATAGTGTAAAAATATTGCTAAGCCAGCATGTTGGAACTCCGGCTATGCCGGTTGTTATTATTGGTCAACCTGTAAAGAAAGGGGAAGTAATTGGTAAAATTGAAGAAGGGAAATTAGGCGCTCCGGTTCACGCGTCTATTGATGGTACGGTTACACATGTATCAGACACATTTATAAGAATCGGTAAATAGAAATATTCTGAAGAAGTGAAAAAAATGAAAGGAATTATAAAATGGAAATGAATTCATTAGGACTCGTTGAATTATCAAGTATCGCGGCAGGTATGCACGCGGCTGATATTATGCTAAAGACTTCCGAAGTTGAATTGATTTTATCACGTACAATATGTTCCGGTAAATATATGGTTTTAATCGGTGGGGAAGTGGCAGCAGTACAATCCGCGGTTGATGCCGCAACAACTAATCTTGAGTATGCCATTATTGATACATTTGTAATTCCTAATGTTCATAAAGATATTTTCCCCGCATTGGCAGGGCACAGCGGAGTGGGCGAGCTTGAATCGCTTGGTATTATCGAAGCATTTTCCGTTGCCTCTCTTATTGAAGGCGCTGACGCAGCAGTTAAATCCGCAACAGTAAAACTAATTGAGATTCGACTTGCAATGGCTCTTGGCGGAAAAGCATTCTGTACAATTACAGGTGAAGTAGCTGCGGTTACAAGCGCGGTTGATGCCGGGGCCGCTGTTATTGCCGAAAGAGGATTGCTTGTGAATAAAGTAGTTATTCCGCGTCCGCGCAAAGAACTTATGAGTGAGATGATCTAGTTAATACTCCAAAGCAATTCCAAAGAATATTTGTCGCGGGGGACCGAATAGGTTGAAACCAGTGTAACTTTTAAACGAGTTATAGTAATCAATCTCAACAATCCGGTACAAATCGATAAATCCTTCCCCATAAATTTCGACAAAATCCGCAATGGTTTCGGAAGATGTATAACCGTCGTTTTGAGTAGTACCGGTTCTGGGAAATAGATTCATTTCATTCATAATATCAAACAAGTTTACAATCATCAAATCGAAAGATAACTTCAGCTTTTCCGAAAGATTGACAGTCTTATTAATTCTAAAATCCATCTGCAGTATCCAAGGTGTCGTGAAACTGTTGAAATCCCCCAATTGCACATGTGAAAATAATTGATAATAGCGGGTTGGAGCAATGAACTGATTCCACCTATTATAAGGGTGTCCCGAATTAACATGTATTCTTGCAGAAATACTCATGTCTCTGAAAAGATTATTCGCTTTTAGATCCGGGAACTCGTACGAAGCAATTACATCCCCATAAAATGAATAACTGTTTTCCAACGGCGCGTACATCGTCGGTTCAGCTATACCGATAATTTCATTATATTGCTGTCCCATCCATGAATTATTGTAAATTGAAGGACCATACCCGTTAGTATAGCTCATATTAATTATTAATGACAACCCATCAAGGCCAATATATCCGGTACTAGTTTCAATCCCTTTGACAATTGCTTCACCCCGGTTTTCTAATTTACCTAAAACATTAAAAGGATAATTTACATGATTATTTATGGGAAGATTCATTGATTTTTTGTAATAACCTTTTGCGGTAATAATCCAATTCAAACTATGCCATTTTATCCCAATTTCGGATAAATATGTTGAGGTAGGTTTGAGGTCCAAACCGATACCTGTTACGGAATAACCATCCACCGTCATACAATACAACAAATCGTAAAGCCCCTTATAGATATCTGAATATTTTGTTTGCTGTATATACTTCCCGAAATGGGAATAGAAGGAAAAATTATTATCAGTTCTATAATTCATTGTTATACGAGGACTCAAATAAAAATAATCTTCGACTTTTGAAAAGTATGGAAGAATATCGTTGCCTCGAATATAGTCGTACCAGAAATTATCAGTGTAGGTGAATTTGTAATTATCGCTGTTAAAGTAGTCGATACGAAGGCCGGCTTGAATTAAGAAGTCGTCTTTCTTATAAATATTTTCCAAGCTGATGCTTGCGTTGACTGGTTTTCTTGCCCCGAATATATCGTCGGAATCATTTTCTTCCCCGAATTCATCGTAACCGTAATTATCAATACCATACATTTGCATTGTTCTTTTGGGATCATATTCATGATATAAAATTTTTGAACGGTAATAACCGCTGAGTATCATTCTGGAGGCGTCATACTTTTTTATTATATGTTGTTGAAAAGAAAGTCCAACTGATGTAACATTGTTCGTAAAGTATCTAAACGAGAAATCTAACTCAGAGAATAATAAGGACTGATCCAGCATATAATAACCACTCGTAATATAGCCTGGATTATTAAAAACCATATTTAAGATGTTGATTCGTCCCGGATCAGTGTTACTATTGAAGTAATTTAGATAATCATCTCTTAACAACGGATCATATCGTTTTTCAAAATGATTTGAATAACCGAGATTCAATTTATATTCGATCGTCTCGGATATTCTATGTTGAATGACAGCATGTAAAGAATAATAGTCTGAAGATGCCTGTTGAGTTCTACCATAATTCATAAAGTTAAGAACATTATTCCCGTTCGGGATAAACCTTTCCTTGAAATTGACGATCCCATTTATTTGTATCGAAAAATAATCCATCTGTAACCGTAAATTACCGACAAACCCATATTGTTCTTGAGAGTTGGCCGGTTGTGCACCTGCCGGCAATGATATTTTCACTGAATCTTCATACCAGTAATCGTATATCCAATCAGTCTCTGCACCAGGAAACGCCTGCGGGTTCTGATCACGCTCATATTTGTAATGTGCCAAAGTACAGAATGTAAGTTTGTTTTTAATAATAGGACCGCTTACTTCTCCCAATATTTCGTTGTGTCCGTACCAGTAAGCGCCCAAACGTTTATTGCCGTCGTAAGCATTGTCGGAGCTTTTAAGTGATATATTGTCGCTGAAGTATTTTACATTGGCTTTATACTCATTTGTGCCTCGTTTCAATTTGTGGAATACATAACCGGAGTTAGCGTTGCCGTATTGCACACTCACACCGCCGGTTTGAATGTCGATTCGCTCAAATGCTTCCTGAGGGATTTCAATTAAGTAGCCTCCGTTCATCGCGTCGGTTATCGGCGCTCCTTCAATGTAGTATTGAATTTCGTCATCTCGGCTGCCTCTTGAGTAAAGTTTATCGTTATGTAAAACTATACCGGGGGAGAGTGAGAGAATATTCTTCATTCCTCTGATAGGCAATTGATTAAGTTGGTCGAAGTTGATGAAAAATGAAGAAATGTCAGTCTCAGTTGAATCCGAATTTTGACCGGATATGATGATAGCTGAAAAGAAAAAGAGAGTCAATAATTTTTTAATATGCATCTTTAATTTCGGTAATTATTAAAGATCATTATCATTTTAAGTACATATTAAAAATAATTGCGACAAATGCAAGTCTAAATATTAGAACTAATGTATTATTTTATCTCAGATCTCTTCTTGAATTGACAGACTATTCAAATTCATTTCACTAATCATTTCAAGTATTGTATCGCCATCCGGATTTTCGGGATCGGTCATTACCACACTTGTGAGATGCATTGTTCTTTTAATCAAACCGCTTATACTTACATAATCATAATATTCAATATCATCATCCCATACTGAATCATTATTCAAATCATACTGCCATTGAATTTTGTAGCATTCAAATGTACCTGCCTCGGTTGCTACATTTTCTATTGAAATTACCTTCTTTTGTATCAGAATCGAGGGAGTTGTGTAATGCCTGTAAATCCATTCTTTCCCAATATCAAGCGGGTAGCTGTAAACAACACAAGGTACACTTTCAATTATAAGTGAATCATCCATTGTACTGGAATATTTGTTGTTAAGTTCAAGAAGACCGTATAACTCGTCAATACTAGAAAATTCACATCCATTGACTCTAACGATTTCATGATCACTTCTTTTAGGCATTGACATAAATGCACCGCCTTTGTAGGCGAGTAACTGCATTACATCTTCTGTAATTTCGTAATAATTGAATCCTTGTGAAATTCTTCCGATGTAATCAAATGTAGTTTCACTAAATAGTACGGCGTTTCTAGAATTAATAGTTTCGTTTGTCGATTCAACTTTTACGGTGTTGGTACTTGTTAATGTATCTATGTCTATTGTACCGCTATTGTTCGTATATTGTTGAATTACTCGTGTTGAATATTCCCATTGGTTTCCAACCATGCTTGGATAATTATAACCTGCCGGAAGATCATTATCGGAACAGCTTGTAATAGTGAAAACAAAAAATAATGAGAGTAATAAAAGAAAAGAATAAATTTTCAAGCGCACCCCCTTGTAAAAATAGAATAGGCAACTACTGGAATTGCCTATTCATAACAATGATTATGGAAAAGATTATTACGCTGTTTGAGTTCCAGCAGAAACATTTTTGCTTCTTTCAATTGATTGCAGGGCAAGATAATTATCACCGAACTTGCGGACGTTATCCAATTCGGTATCATATTGGTCGAAGTGACGTTCTTCGTCATTTACCAAATCTTCAAACAATTTCTTTGTGTTATTGTCGTTATTTTTGCCGCATTCGTTAGCCCATTTATTGTAATCATTAGCGCTGGATTCTTCCATCTTAGTGGCTATTGCAAGCATTTCTTTTGCATCTTGGATTTCCATGAAACCTTTTGCAATTTCCATTTTCACTTCTCCTTTAAGGAAGAGAATTCTTTCGGCAAGTCTTTCAACATGCATCATCTCTTCAATAGCGGTTTTACGAAAAATGTTCGATAGCAATTCGTATCCTTGATCATCGCAGTGAAAATGAAAGTACATATACTGGTGAACGGCTAATAACTCGTCGGATATAGCTTTGTTTAATAATTCCACACTTTTGGGGTGCATATTTATTCTCCATTAATTTATTATGAGGGAATTTAATTTGCTCTAAAATAATAATTATAAATACGGGTAACCATATTTTTATTGATATGCTTAACATATATATGTAATTTCATGAAAAATATCCACACACTGAGGTAAACCGAATGAATAATTACAAAGAAAAATACGGCGAATGGGCATTAATAACCGGTGCTTCTTCAGGTATTGGTGAAGAATTTGCTAGAAGACTTGCTCAACAAGGAATGAATATAATCCTGGTTGCCCGAAGAAGAAATTTATTGAGCAAATTAGCACTTGAGATCAAACAAAACTTCAAAGTAAAAACCTTAATTGTATGCCTGGATTTAACCAAAGACGAATCTTACTTAAAATTATTTGATAAGGTTGGAGATAGAGAGATCGGTTTACTAATTAACAATGCCGGTTTCGGTTCAATCGGTCAATTTGATAAAATTGACACGGAACATGAAATGAGCATGGTAAAATTAAACTGTGTAGCTCCTACTGTAATAACTCATTATTTTGTGGAGCCGATGATTGAAAGAAAGAAAGGAGCAATAATTTTTCTCGGTTCGGTTGCCGGTTTTTACCCTGTTCCATTTATGACTACATATGCTGCAACAAAAGTTTTCAATTCATACCTTGGGATCGCACTCTGGTTCGAATTGAAAAAGCACAATATTGATGTTCTTTCTCTTAACCCAGGCGGAACTACAACCGGCTTTCAAAGAATAGCCAAAACAACAACTGGTCCTTTTGTGCGTACACCGCATGAAGTTGTAACGACTGCATTAAAATCATTGGGAAAGAGACATTCCGTTATTGACGGATTTCCTAACAAAATTATGGTCGGATTCTCAAAAATTGTTCCTTCAAAATTATTGGTGACAATTACCGGGAATCTTTCACAAAGATTGTACAAACAGAAATGAGTTGTTGATGAAACCCAGAATAAAAACAGTTGCAATATTAACAGGATTATTTCTTTTCGTCTCACTTTTTTGGGCTTTAATCGGCAATCTATTATTCGATAATAAAAATAGGGGAGATACAAAATCCCGTAATTCTTATTTTATAAAGGTTACTCCTATTTTACAAGTTGAGCAAATCGATGCAACTATAGATTATTATAAAGATATTTTAGGATTCGAGGTTGCAATAGATCATCAGGTCTCTGATGAATCCATTTATACTGTTTTGGAAAAAGATAATACTCAATTAATATTTCAAAAAGCAGAAACAAGCAATATAGAAAATAGAAAAGACCGCCCCGGTAATATTATTCAACTCAATTTCGAAATTGATAATATTGAGAAATATTATCAATTGATTTCGAATAAATCTAAAATAATCAAAGATATTCAAAAAACAGGAAACGGTAAATATGAATTTACTGTGGAAGATATAAACGGTTACTTATTAATATTGACGGAAATAAAGAAAAATTAGAAATCACGTTTAAGAGAATATAGTGCCAATCTGTAAAATGCCGTTCCGATAGCAACCGAAACCAATGCGACAATTGCAACCGGGTAATAGAGTTCGCTAATTAAAAATGATGTTCTGAAAATTCTTGATTCAAAATACCTGCTAACCGGGAAGAATAATACAGCTATTAGAAATACCATAAAAACTATATTAAGAAGGAAAGCAATAGAAGCCCCTTGTGAAGATGAAATACGAATAGGATTCTTTTCTTTGAATACTGCAAAGATTCCTCCCATCCCGAAATTCAAAAAAGTCATTGCAATTGCAACAAAAGCCGAAAGAATGCATGAAAGTAAAATCAATTCCACGGAAAATTTCCGGTTGGAAAAAAGACTGAGTACTTGTGAAATCAATAGGATCAGTATAAAAGGGGGAATCAGTTTTGTTTTTATAAATGCCAAGTTGGTAACCGGCGCGGTTTTTATTTTCCAAAAAGATTGTCCTTCCAGACTTATCAGCGGAAAAACGAAACGTAAAGATAATGTCGAAATTAGAAGGGCGTTAAATAGAAATACAATTAAATAAATTGTTGTTTTTAAATAAAAATTGCCGCTTCCTAAAAGAGTCAACCCGGATACACTTGTTATGAAAACGGTTATTAAGAAGACTAAAACTGCAAAGTGTATAACTTGGCTGGGTTCACGAAAGAAAAGATGAAAATCCTTTTTTAATATTGCTTCGGTTTTTGATTTGAAAAATGAAGCTGTCTCAAAAACGAAAAACTTGCCTTTATCTTTTCTTTCCGAACGTATCTTCGTCTGGATATTCAAGGATAAAAGCCATGTTGAAAAATACCATTTTTTACCTAGGAAGAATGCAATTGCGAGTAAAAAAAGAGAGAGAGCAATTTGATAAATAAAAAAAGGAATTGCTTCGTTAAAATTTCCCAGCGAAATCCAATACATTGATTCCGAGAGCCAATTACTAGGTATGTATTTTATCGATTCAGGAATGAGTTCGCCGAAATATCTATCAATGTGTGGATAGAATTTCATAACTTCGTTAGCCATCTTAACTGGGGATGTTAATTTAAAAAACGAAAAAACGGCAATTAAGTAAATACTTCCCAAAGAATAGATAACTTTTTTCAATCCATACCTTGAGGCGATTTTAATTATGATTAATAATATTATTACGCCAAGTGATGCAGCGCTGAACATAAAGGGGAAAAAGTTGAAGATAAGAATAAAAAGTGCGGTTACGGGATTCATCTCAAAATGAACGGCATAACCTGCGATTACCGCTAACACTACAAATAAGAAAGTGGACGAGCTGTAGAAAAAATTATCAAGGAATTTTATAAGAAATATTTTTGAAGGATCTACAGGTTTTGTGAATAAATATATTACTTCCTGAGATTTGTAAAGTGTAGAATATGAAACAATAATATTCCCGATGTTAACGGTAATAAAAAAGATAAATAGTATAATCGAGATGAATTCGTGCAGAAGAAACATACCTATACGTAATTCCGTTAAAAGGTAATTTACAAGCTGACGAGAAAATTCAAACGCTCCATAAGCGAAAGCAAGATAAATCAATCCTCCGACAGAATGTTTTAACAATTCGTTAAAACTAATCGTGAAGCTTGTTTTTATAAACGAGAGTAATTTATATTTTATAATATGTAGTATTTGCTTCATCTAACCTTGCGTCAATTCGATAAATAATTCTTCGAAGTTTCTTTCCATATCGGTTTTCATTTTATGGAGGACATCAATTGAATCATCAAAAATCATTTTTGATTTATGGATAATACCTACACGGCTGCATATTTCCTCCGCAACATTTAAACTGTGTGTAGACATAAATATTGCCATTCCATCTTTAGCTTTCTGTTTCAATACCTGTTTTACGATATGCGCGCTCTGCGGGTCGAGCCCAATCATAGGTTCGTCAATCACCAGCAATTTCGGGTTGTGCAGAAATGCGGATGCGAAAGTTATTCGCTGTTTCATTCCTTGCGAGTATTCTTCAGTGCGTTTATTCAGCCAATCACCGATTTTCAGCAGTTCAACAAGCTCATCAATTTTATTCTTGATTTTACTTTTAGGGATATCGTACAAACCGCCGCTAAAATATAAAAATTCTTTTCCCGTAAGTTTATCATAAATGTACGGGTGATCAGGTATGTAACCGAAATATCTTTTTACTTCTACTGGATCGGATTTTATATCTTTGCCGTTGAAATAAATTGAACCGGAGTTGGGGGAGTATAACCCGACAATCATTTTTATTGTTGTAGTTTTACCGGCGCCGTTGGGACCAAGGAATCCGAATAAATCCCCTTCTTTTATTTCGATATTAATTTTGTTTACTGCAGTATAGCTTCCGAATGTCTTGGTAAGGTTTTCAAGTATGAGCATAAAATATTCGCTTTACTTTTTGGATGCTTATGGTTGTTCATCTTTTTTAATAATCTTTTCAACATCTTCAAAAATAATTGTCATAAGATTTTCATCTGTATGATCATACATATTGGAAATTCTTCCTTCCTGGTTGCTTATTGCCTGGTAGAGTATATTTCTTGCGGTTCGAGCATTCCCGAAATTTTTATCACGTTTCTTATAAAGCTCCGTAAATAATTCCAGCATTAATTGAAGCGCCCCTTCATCCAATCTGTACCCGTTTGAATGTGCAATCTCGGCCGCGATTTCCAGGAGCTGGCGCCCGGAATAATCTTCGAAATGGAAGAAGTTAGTAAATCTCGATTGAAAACCGGGATTTGAGTTTACGAAATGTTCCATCTCGACTGGGTAACCTGCTACAATCACGATAAACTGACCTTTGTAGTCTTCCATACGCTTTAGCAGCGTATCAATTGCTTCCTGTCCAAAATCATTATTTCCTCTTGCAAGGGTATAAGCTTCATCAATAAATAATGTACCCCCTAGTGCAGACTGAATCAGCTTGTCTGTCTTAATTGCTGTTTGCCCTTGGTAACCGGCCACTAAATCTGCCCGGTCAACTTCAACGAGATGCCCTTTTTCAAGCAATCCGATTTCCTTATAAATATTACTTAACAATCTGGCAACCGTTGTTTTACCGGTTCCGGGATTGCCGGTAAATACAGAGTGAAGGCTTTTATCCAATACTTGTAGACCATGCTGCTTCCTAAGTTGTTTGACTTTTAGGCTATTTATAAGTCTTTCAACACCTTGTTTAACTGAATCAAGACCGGTTAAAGAATCAAGTTCTTTTATAAGTACATCAAGTTTAGCTTGGTCTATTTTAATTTCATATTGTTTCGCATCTATTTTGGGAGAAATCAATTCTTCAAGGTCATCGAGCAAAAGCATTTTGGTAACATCATCGGTTCTTTTTTCTGCGGGAATATTAGCTAACCGAAGAAGCCGTCTTTTTAATGAATCTTCCACCAAGTTACGTACAATTCTTGCATTGCCGAAATTCTTATTACGTTTACGATAAATTTCATTGAAATATTTTTCCAATTCTGTTTCCGCATTCTTTTCCAAAGAAAGATTTTCTTTTTCCAACCTTTCTTTGAATATGCTGATCAACTCATCCGGCGTATAATCGTCAAATGTAAAGGACTTTGTAAAACGGGATTGAATACCGGGATTACTTTCAATAAAAGATTTCATCTCATCTGTGTACCCTGCGGCAATACAAATGAATTTGCCACGGTCATCTTCCATTCGTTTTAGCAGCGTGTCTATAGCTTCTTTACCGAAATCTCCTCCAGAACCTTCTTTTTTAACAAGTGTATATGCTTCATCTATAAAGAGTGTTCCACCTATTGATTCATTAATTACTTGAGTGGTTTTCTCAGCTGTTTGACCTACATAACTAGCTACAATAGACTGACGATCAACTTCTATTAACTGTCCTCTTGGTAAAATTCCAAGCGCGGAATAAATTTTACCGAAAATTCTGGCTACTGTTGTTTTGCCGGTTCCCGGATTACCAAGGAAAAGAATATGTGAACAGAATTTATCGTTAAGATCTTCTCCTTGCTCGTGGTAGTATCGCGCAAGTTTGATCATGTCACGAACATCTTTTTTAACAGATTGAAGTCCTGCAAGACTTTCCAATTCAATTGTTGCCTCGCTTAATGCTTCTTCGTTAATTGGAACACGAACTTCTTTTTCTTTTTCCTTAGTGAATAATTGCTGAATATCTGCAACTGTAATTGTAGTAAGTGCTTCTTTTGTTTTATCTTTATCGTCAAGTTTAATATATCTTTGACTCAAGGACATCTTCGCTTCTTCGAAAAACTGCCTTGCCACACGTGCATTTCCGAAAGTCTTGTCTCGTTTTCTATATAAATTCATATACTCTTTTTTAAGAATCTCTGATGCTTTATCATCAATTGTATATTCTTCTGAAGCGGTTAATTTTTCAAAGATTTTGAAGAGTTCGTCAGGCTCATAATCTTCAAAAGTAAAGAACTTTGTGAATCTGGATTTCAATCCCGGATTGGAATTAATGAAAGAATTCATCTCTTCGGGATATCCTGCTGCAATAACAACGAATTCCCCCTTTTTATCTTCCATTCTCTTAAGAAGAATATCTATAGCTTCCTGCCCAAAATCTTGCCCGCTGCCTCCTTTTTTTACAAGAGTATAAGCTTCATCAATAAAAAGAATTCCTCCGGTTGCATCTTTTATAATTTTCTCTGTTTTCTGTGCTGTTTCACCTATGTATTGCCCAACCAATCCCGACCTGTCTACTTCGACAACGTGTCCTTTCGGTAGTATACCCATTGCGCAGAAAATCTTTCCTAATAATCTTGCAATAGTGGTTTTACCAGTGCCGGGATTACCTAAGAAGACCGCATTGAGGGAAATATTATCGGCAGATTTTAAGCCGAGTTTTTTTCTTTCTTCAATAAATTTTAAGTAATCAATATAATCTCGGACAGATTTTTTGATACTTTTTAAACCGATATATGAATCGATTTCTTCCAGCAAATCATCAAGACTTTTCTTTTCTTCGTCAAGATGGATTTCGTAAGAATCTTGATCTATTTCTTTAGTTTCTTTTTTCGCTTTTTCAGATGGTGGGATGGGGGGTGCTTCTTCTTTTTCTGGAATTGAAGAACTTCCAATAAAAAACCATTTTTCGCATACTTTAAAATCCTGAATATAAATTTCTACCCGACCTTGCCCGTATTTCCAAATACCTTTATCATCAGAGCCCCATGTTTGTGCAAATATCACAGAATCCCATTCTTCTTTTATATTCAGTGTGAATTTATTTTTACCAATCTGAAAATCATTTAGATACCATATTGCGCAACAATCAAAAACTTTGTCTTCCAACCTAAACATCGGGTTGCTGAAAATAATTTCTACGCCTATATGACTTATTTTTGTTTCGTTAAATTGTTTGTAAAATGTTCTCCTGTTCTCTTTTTTTTCCTCAATTACATCAAATACCTTTGCCGAGAATATATCAGCTTGTTCATTAGGGAAATATATTGCGTTGTTTTTCTTTTCAATTTCAGGTTTGGTGGGTCTCGTAATTTCTTTTTTTTCTTCTTTAGATTCGGTTTCCGATAATTCGATTTCAAGCTGGTCTAAATTTTCCAATTCTTCCGCTTGTCTATCAAATTTAATTAATGCTTTATAGAGATCCTGAAATTTTTGATCTTTTTTGAATTTGCTTTTAATGCTCTCTGCTTTTTTTAGAGCGGGCTTATATTGGAATAAATTAATCATCGATTCAAGTTCAAGAATTTCCGCTTCATTTTTTTCTTGTTTGATTTTAGGATTTTCCAAAATTTTTCTGGAAATCAAAAGGGCATACCAATATTCCTTTGCGTTAATAGCTTTTTTGGCTGTAGCAATCAATTCTGCAATGTTTTTTTGATCAACAATAAATTTATCTGAAGACATTTTCTTAGCTTCTTCATACCATAATTTTAATTTGCTCCAATCTGGATTTTTCCCATTATCGATAATTAGAGCCAGCTTAAGAGCCGTAATAGCTTCATCATATTTATTTAGACCGGCAAAGGCGCGTGCTTTGTTTAAATATGTCCATGCAAGAAATTCTTTATTTTTATCAATGGTCAAGTTGAAATCTGCAATGGCTCCTTCGAAAATACTCATGCGCATCAAAAGATAACCTCGGTACAATCTGGCTTTTATGGAATCGCCTTTTAATTCAACTGCCAAGTTAGCATAGTCCATTGCCTTGATTGGATTGTCATTTTCAAGTAATGCCCAAGCCAAACATATTGCTGCTTCGCTGTCGTCGGGTCTTTCTCTAAATAATTTTTTTGCGGCACTCAGAGCCATTCGGTATCTGCCGTTCCATAGATGATCGTAGGCTTCCGATTGGAGTATGTTTAGTTCTTCATTTTTCAATTTAATGTCTATTGCCGGTAATTGGTTAAGTTTGTTATCTAAAATTGAACACAAACAAATTGTAGGGCTAATATATAAATTAAATTGTAATATTTCAGTTCGATTTTATGTGTAATAATGAAATTTTTATAATGTATGAGATATTGTAACTTTGTACAGACAAACTGCGTCTAAACTTTCAAAATGGGAGATTGAGAGATGGCTAAAAGAATATTTCTTTTTTTAATTATCGGGTTAAGTGTTGTCGGATGCAAAATGTGGGGAGTACGCGGCAGCGGTCATGTTGAAACTGAAATAAGAAATGTTGCTGATTTCAAATCAATAGAAATAGCGGGTAATTTTGTTGTTGATATTGAAATAGAAGATGCATATTACCTGGAAGTTAAGGCCGATGATAATCTGATGGATTACATCACAACAAGAGTTCGAGGAGAAAACTTAATTATCGATACAAAGAAGAATTTGAATCCACGAAAGGACATTAAGATAAAAATCAAGACTCCTCATTTAGAGATGATTGAATCATCCGGTGCAAATGAAATATGGGCTTCGGGCATTAATGAAGATTATCTCGAAATTATTTTAAGCGGAGCAGGCTCAATTGACTTGAGAGGTGATGTGGAAAAGCTGCAAATTGGATTATCGGGGGCGGGGAATGTAAATGCGCGAAAATTATATGCAAAAAATACTAGGATTTCGATCAGCGGCGCTGCTAGTGCAGATGTTTATGCCAGTGAATCAATTGATGCGGAAGTGTCAGGTGTTGGTTCTATTGACTTCTACGGCGACCCTGCCGATGTTAGAACTGATATTTCAGGTGTTGGCTCTATAAATAGAAAATAAATTGAATTTAGTTGCATAAAAGAAAGGCGAAGCTGAAAGCCAAATCCCAAACAATGCTTCGCTTTTTTTATTTTAAAATCACTCTACGGTTGGTAATTATCCTATCATATCTTAAATTTCATGCATACAATTGGAATATTATTTGAGGGAATAAAATATGGCGGACAAACCATTAATAGGAATTATTATGGGAAGTGATTCCGATCTTCCAACGATGCAAAAAGCGTTCGATGTTTGTAAAGAATTCGGCGTTCCATATGAAGTAAAAATATTATCTGCTCACAGAACACCGGAACAACATGCGGAGTATTCCAAAACAGCAGTTGAAAGAGGATTGAAAGTAATTATTGCAGCCGCAGGCATGGCAGCTCATCTACCCGGTGTAACTGCAGGGAGTACAATTCTTCCAGTAATAGGTGTACCTATGAAAAGTAAAGCACTCGATGGTATCGACGCTTTACTGGCGATTGTTCAAATGCCCCCCGGTGTTCCTGTTGCAACAGTTGCAATCGACGGAGCTAAAAACGCTGCATTGTTAGCTGTACAGATAATAGCAACCGGAGATACGGATCTACAGAGTAAATTGAAAGATTATAAAAGAACAATGGCTGAAGAATCCATGAAGAAAAACGATAATATAAATCTCTAATTATTTTTATATTCAGGAGCCGTAGGATAATCCCAATCTTTGTGACGAATAATTTTCAAAGGACCCCCGATTAGCTTTTCGGTTACCCAATCAAATTGATCAGATTTTTCTTCTGCACGGACTTTACATTCTTTGTAATCACAAAATCTGCAGATAGTTTCGGTACAAAAATCCATATGAACATTAACTTGACAATAAGGGAATGTTTTATTTAGAGTATTAGTAATCTTTTCCGCCTCAAGATGCGACTGCTTTATCGTAAAAAAGTAGGGAAGACTTAGATGCATATCTATAAAAATTCTATCTGAGGATTTCCAAAACTTCAGATTATGTATATCTATCCAATAATCTTCTTTCATATTACGTAATTCATCTACTATCGTGTTTAAGGTTTCTCTGTCAGTTTCGTTCATTAACCCGCCTATAGACTCGCGCATTAATTGATATCCAGTAAAAAGGATATTGATAGCTACTGCGATCGCAATTAACGGATCCAACAGATAAAAATCTGTAAATAGAACAAGAAGCAAACCTATAACTACACCGATACTTGTAAATGAATCAGTTAGTACATGCTTACCATCGGCTATAAGAGTAATCGAATTTGTAGTTTTACCTTTGCGGATAAGAAAGAATCCGAGGAATAAATTGACGGCTCCTGCAATTCCTACTATGAATGTTCCGTAATCGAGCTGAGAGGGTTTGTACCCTGTTAAGATGTCTTTCCCCGAGTAATAAAATATTGTTAGTGCGGCAATAACAATCAACAATCCCTCAATTCCCGCAGAAAAATATTCTATTTTACCATGACCGTATAAATGAGACTTATCTGCCGGTTTACTGCTGTAAATAATGCTGTATAATGCCATTGAAGTTGCAATAACATGTACAACCGATTCAGCCGCATCTGAAAAAATTGCGCTGGAACCTGTCATTAAATAAGCCGTTATTTTGGCAAAAAACATCCCAATACCAACAAATAGGGAAATTAATGCCGCATTCCGCTTCAATTTATAATTTTTTTCGTTATCCATTTCGGTTTTCGACCAATTTTGATTAATGGATTAAAATTACCTAAAAATTCTAAAAACCAAAAGAAGAATACTTCAATACGGCAAAAATGCGCAATTGAGTTGTTTTTGCACTTTTATTTTTTGGGAAATATAACAATCATATTCTTAGAGTTAGGAAATCCTTTATAAATAGAAAAGAATAAGTGGATCTATTAGTCAAAAACGTACAATAATTGATATAGATAATGGCATGTAATTTGGTACAAATGGTTGAAAATTAAATCAGAGACAGCCATGCATAGAAAAATATTTGATGATTATAAGGAAAAGGACAGAAGTTGCCTGATTCCATTACTCCAAGATGTTCAGGGTATCTATGGATATTTGCCTGAAGTTTCATTGAGGGATGTTGCTGAATTTGTTGGAATTCCAATGTGCAGCGTTTATGGAGTTGCTACATTTTACAATCAATTCCGTTTAACACCTCTCGGTAAATACGTTATACGTATATGCAGGGGGACAGCATGTCACGTAAAAAGTTCTGCTAATATTCTTATTGCATTAGAAGCTGAATTGGGTATTAAAGCAGGGCAGACTACAAGAGATAAATTATTTACACTGGAAACAGTAGCTTGTATAGGAGCTTGCTCTATTGCTCCCGTAATTAGTATTAATGATGAATATTACGGTAGGTTAACTGTTCAAGAAGTTCCCAAAATTATTAACAAGTACAGAAAGGCTGAAAAAGCTGAAAATTCAAAAGAAGAAAAAGTGAGTGCTTAATGAAAACATTTGTTGAGATCTTAGGTGACAAATGCTGGCATAGTGCGGAAAAGCCTTGCGAGCAATTTATTGCTTGCTGTACGGAAGGACCGTTATGTTTTCATGATCAAAAATCTAAAGAACTTATACAGGAATTCAATAAAAAATTAACTTATCAAATTCACGATAAGCCGGTAATTTTTATTGGCATGGGTACATGCGGTCTAGCATCCGGAGCAAGCAAAGTTAAGACTGCAATCGAGGAAGAGCTGAAAAAATTGAAAATAAAAGCTGATATAGTTCCTACTGGTTGCATCGGATATTGTGCGAAAGAAGTTATTGTTGATATAAAACTTCCCAATAGCGATAGAATTTCATATTGTCAAATAGAACAAAAAGATGTTCCGGAACTTATTAAAAAAACAATAGTTGAGAAATCTGTTTTCAAAAGAAAACTACTAGGTTCACACGGCAAAGGGAGTAATGATTTGCCGAGTTTGAAAGATGTTCCGTTTTTCAAAAGACAAATGAAGTTGGTTCTTGAAAACTGCGGAATTTTAAATCCAATTTCTATCGATCAATATATTGCAAGCGGTGGTTTCAAAGCATTGAACAAAGCCTTAAGGCATATGTCTCAAAACGAAGTTGTTGATGAAGTAATCGATTCAGGCTTGAGAGGCAGGGGGGGCGGTGGATTTCCAACCGGTAAAAAATGGGATTTGGCACGCGTTCAGACCAATGACACGAAATACTTGATATGTAATGCCGACGAAGGTGATCCCGGTGCTTTTATGGATAGATCAATTCTTGAAAGCGATCCATACAGATTAATTGAAGGTATGTTGATCGGAGCATATGCTATCGGAGCATCATACGGATATATATATTGTCGTGCTGAATATCCTTTGGCAATTTCAAGATTACAAGAAACAATTGCTAAGTGTAAAGAATATGGTTTGTTAGGTAAGAATATATTAGACACTGATTTCGATTTTGAATTAAAAATTAAAAAAGGTGCCGGAGCGTTTGTTTGTGGTGAGGAAACTGCTTTAATAGCTTCGATCGAAGGCAAACGAGGAATGCCCAAACCGCGTCCCCCTTATCCTTCCGTATCAGGTCTTTTCGGTAAACCTACTGTAATAAATAATGTAGAGACTTTTGCTAATGTGCCTACTCTTATTAACAAGGGATCAAAATGGTTTTCATCAATAGGAACGGAATCGAGTAAAGGTACAAAAGTATTTGCATTAAGCGGTAAGATTGCTAACAGCGGTCTTGTGGAAATTCCGATGGGCATTAGCCTGCGCGAGATTGTTTTCGATATTGGAGGCGGCATACCTGACGGGAAGAAATTCAAAGCTGTTCAAATCGGGGGTCCTTCAGGGGGATGTTTACCTGAAGAAGTGATAGATACTCAAGTAGATTATGAATCGCTTAAAAAAGTAGGAGCAATGATGGGTTCCGGCGGTTTTGTTGTAATGGACGAAGATACTTGTATGGTAGACGTTGCCAAATTCTTTCTCACATTTATTACTAATGAATCTTGCGGTAAATGTGTCCCCTGTAGAGAAGGGACTAAAAGGATGTTGGAAATAATCGAAAGAATTCCACAGAGATATAAAGAAGGAGAAGATAAGTTAGCGCATCTCCAGAGATTCAAAGGTATAATACACTTACAAAGATTAGCTGAAGTAATACAAGACACATCTTTATGTGGTTTAGGCCAAAGCGCTCCTAATCCTGTTTTATCCGGGTTAAGATATTTTAGAGAGGAATACGAAGAGCATTTATACGAAAGAAAGTGCAGCGCAAAAGTATGTAAAGAAATATTAACATATACTATAAATCCCGAACTATGTACCGGTTGCGGAGTGTGTCTTAGAAAATGTGCCGCCGAAGCGATTATAGGTGAGAAGAAACAACCTCATCAGATTATTGAAATTAAGTGCATTAAATGCGGTATGTGCTACGAAGCATGTAAATTTGAAGCAATCGAAGTAAAATAACGGAAATGTTTCCAATTCTGTTTTAGGAGAAAAAATGGTTGAGTTAACAATAAATGACATAAATGTTAAAGCCGAAGAGGGAATGACTATACTAGATGCCGCTAAGTCGGTTGGGATTGCAATTCCAACTCTTTGCCATATGAAAGATTTATTTCCTACCGGGGCTTGCAGAATATGTGTTGTTGAAGTTGAAGGAATGAAAGGCTTAACGCCTAGTTGCGCATACCCGGTTCAACAAGGCATGAAGATTCAAACTGATTCAGAAAGAGTAAGTAGAGCAAGAAAAACTATTGTTGAATTGTTGATTGAAAATCATCCGCAAGACTGTTTGATATGTGTAAGAAATAAAAATTGCGAACTACAAGATTTGGCTGAAAGATACGGTATAAGAGAACATCGCTACGTTGGAGAGAAGAAAGATCACGCAATTGATATATCAAGCGCGTCGATGGAGAGGGATCCAGCTAAATGTATTCTTTGCGGCAGATGCGTTAGAACCTGCAATGAAATCCAGAAAGTTGGCGCGATTGATTTTACCAACCGCGGATTTTCAAGCAATGTTACAACGCCTTACAACAAAGGTCTGAATGTTAGCGACTGTATACTTTGCGGGCAATGTATCCTAGTATGCCCAACGGCAGCATTAAGAGAAAAGAGTTCTATTCAGAAGGTAGAAAATGCTTTAAAGGATAAAACAAAATATACCGTTGTTCAGATTGCACCTGCGGTTAGAGCTTCATTGGGTGAAGAATATAATCTTCCTCTAGGCACAAATGTTACGGGGAAAATAATAACCGGTTTAAGAAGATTGGGGTTCAAAAAAGTATTTGACACCAACTTTGCGGCAGATTTAACAATTATGGAAGAAGGAACGGAACTGATAGGTAGAATCAAAAACAAAGGGACACTACCGATGTTTACAAGCTGCTGCCCTGGATGGGTTAAATATATTGAGCAGAACAAACCAGGTTTATTAAATCATTTGTCTTCATGCAAATCACCACATGAAATGGAAGGAGCTGTATTAAAGACATATTATGCTAAAAAGATGGGGCTAGATCCGAAAGATATTTTCGTTGTATCAATTATGCCGTGTACGGTTAAAAAGTTCGAATCGGACAGGCCAGAATTGGTAGAAGAACACAGACCCGATGTAGATGCAGTTCTTACTACAAGAGAATTGGTGAGAATGTTCAAAATGACTGGCATCGATTTCGATGATTTACCTGATGATCAATTTGATAACCCGCTTGGCGAATCTACAGGTGCTGCTATTCTTTTCGGCACTTCCGGAGGAGTTATGGAAGCTGCATTAAGAACAGCATACAAAGCGCTTACCGGTGAAGAATTGCAGCAAATGGAGCTAACCGATATAAGAGGATTAAACGGTATAAAAGAAGCGACAATAAATGTAAACGGATTGATGATAAATGTCGCTGTCGTTAACGGTATCGGAAATATTGGTCTAGTTTTAGATCAAATCGAAATGGGTGAATCGAAATATCATTTCATAGAAGTAATGGCCTGCCCGGGGGGTTGTATAAACGGCGGAGGTCAACCGATTCATCAAAAAACAGATAAAGTAAAAAGACGTATTAAAGCTTTGTATGAAATAGACGAAAAATCTAAAAATAGAAGATCACACGAAAACGAAGCAGTGCAGGCTATTTATAAAGAATATTTCGGTGAACCAAACAGTCACTTGGCTCACGAAATACTTCATACAACTTACGTAAATAGAAAAGAAATGCTTCTTGGAAAATAATTTTTATTTTGTGAGAATATGGTAACTGGAATAGTTAGTACAATAGGTCAAAAATGTAAAAGATGTTATTCTTGCGTGAGAGAATGCCCTGCTATTGCTATACGTGTTGAAGGAGGTCAGGCTGTTGTTATCACAGAAAGATGTATTAGCTGCGGACATTGTGTTAAAGTCTGTTCCCAAGGAGCAAAAAAAATATTAAGCGATAAAGAAAAATTAATGGAAAAAATTATACCGACAAAGAAAGCTGTAGCAATAATAGCACCATCTTTCCCGGTTTCTTTTCCTAATGATTATATGAAATTCCCGGCTGCATTAAGAAAGCTTGGATTTACGAAAGTTATGGAGACCGCTTTCGGGGCTGACCTGGTAAGTAAATTATACACGGAATATTATGAGAAGAATGAAGGTAAAACTATCATCAGTTCTCCATGCCCGGCAATTTATAATTATATTGAAAAATATTTCGTTGATTTGGTCCCCAACCTTGCGACTATTGTTTCACCAATGATTGCAATGGGAAGATATCTCAAATCAACTTTGGGTAACGATGTAGAAGTTGTTTTTATTGGGCCTTGTGTAGCAAAGAAATTTGAATACCAGGATGACGATGTAGCCGATGCCATCGATGCCGTATTGACGTTCACCGAGATCAAAGAGTTGTTCGTAGAAAACAATATTGTTTTATCCGAATTGGAAAACGAGAAACTGGATCCGCCGTATTCATATTTTGGGAAATCCTTTCCTCTCACAGGGGGTTTATTAAAAACAGCAAATATTACTAACGATATACTTGAAAAAGAAGTTATAATTGTAGACGGTAAAGAGAAAGTTGAAGAAATAATAAAAGACCTTGCTGAGAATAAAATCAATTCAAAATTCATTGATATACTCTTTTGTGAAGGATGTATTAACGGCCCGGCTATTGAAAGTGATTTGAATTACTTCTCAAGAAGAGAAAAGGTTATTAAATATATCGATGAAAACCTTTCAAAGGTAGACAAGAATGTGTGGAAGAGCGAACTATATAATTCAAGAGATTTAAATCTTGAAAGAAAATTTACTCCTAATGATCAAAGGAGACCAATGCCTTCCGAAAAAAGAATAAAAGAAATATTAGCGCTTACACAGAAATATGAAAAACAAGACGAATTGAATTGCGGTGCATGCGGTTATCCAAGCTGCCGCGAATACGCGATTGCTATTGCAAAAGGGCTTGCCGAAGAAGATATGTGTTTACCATATCTGGTTGAGAAATTGGAACAGGCTTATGATGAATTGAAAGAGACTCAAACACAATTACATAATGCTGAGAAATTGGCATCAATCGGCCAATTAGCCGCCGGGGTTGCTCATGAAATTAACAATCCACTCGGTACGATTATGCTCTATGCTTCGATGCTGAAAAAAGAAGTGGAAACAAAAGTTGGCAAAACACAAAGTGTTGATGATATTAGAATGATTATAGACGAAGCAAACAGGTGTAAGAATATTGTTTCTAACCTATTGAATTTTGCAAGGCAGGGTAAGTTGAAAATCACCTCGGTTAATTGCAGTAATGTTATAACAGACATTGTTCGTATAATAAACAATAAGCCTGAATTCAAAGACATTAAAATACAACTAAGCGATTTTACTACCGTAAATAGTATAGAAGCTGATGTGGATCAGGTAAAACAGGTATTTCTAAACGTAATCAGTAATGCATGCGAAGCTCTTGAAGAAAGCAATCATAAATTCATTACAATCAAATTAACAAACAACGAGAAATTTATAATTGTGGATGTAGTCGATTCAGGATGCGGTATAGACGAAGATAATATTAAGAAACTTTTTACTCCTTTCTTCACTACGAAAAAAATTGGAAAGGGGACAGGACTGGGTTTAGCTATTACTTACGGAATAGTAAAGATGCACAAAGGCGATATTAAGATTGAAAGCAAAATAGGTAAAGGAACTAGGGTTACTATTAAATTACCAATTAAGAATTCGAATCATCCTCTATAATGATTCGCAAGGAGTTTACAATGGATATTCATAAAAAATATAATAAAATACTTTTAGTAGATGACGACATCGATCTGCTGGAACAAAATAAAATGTTGCTTGAATCAAAAGGTTTTAATGTTGTAACTGCAGAGTCGGGAAAAGAAGGATTTATATTATTTCAAAAAGAAAAGCCGGATGCAGCAATTGTTGATCTGATTATGGAACAACATGATGCAGGATTCGTTCTTTGCTACAAAATAAAAAAAACCGAGCATGGGAAAAAAATACCGGTTTATATACTTACATCGGCAACCTACGACACAGGCTTCAAATTCAGCGCTTCTACTGAAGAAGAAAAAGAGTGGATTAAAAGTGATGGGATTCTCAACAAACCCGTCGTGGTAGAAGAGCTTATATCAAAATTAGAAAATTTCATTGGCAACTAAATTATTTGATGATAGAGAATTCTAAAAATATTAACAAGTTAAAACCTGTCATTCTTATTATAGACGACGAGAAAGGTCTTCGTTTAGGAACTAAAAGATTACTTGAGAGTGAAGGTTTTTACGTTCAAGCTGCTGAGAACGGGACGGAAGGAATACGCCTTGGGACAGAGATGGAATTCGATATTGTAATCATAGATTTAAAAATGCCCGATTACGATGGATTGGAAGTGCTTCAGGAGATTAAAAAAGTTCATCCCAATTCGGTATGTATGATAGCAACAGCATTTGCAAGTTATGAAACCGCTATTGAAGCTACTCAATTGGGGGCTTATTCATATATACCAAAACCTTTTGCCCCAGAAGAGTTATTATATAAAATAGACCAGGCCTTCAAGCACAGGTTATTGAAAATTGAATCTGAAAGACTTAAAAAAGAAAGAGAAGAAAATCTTCTTGAATTGGCTTATGAAAAATCACGTATGAATACAATCGTCAAATCGATTAACGAAGGTATTGTGATTATTAATAAAACAGGGGAGATCGTTTATTTCAACAATGCGACACTAAAAAACCTTGATATAGATGAATTAAAAATTGGAGACAAAGCTGTTGATAAATTACCCAATACTATTATTATACTTGTAAATAAATATCTCAATTCATCTGAAAATATAAAGAAATCTTTTTCAACCCAGGTTGAAGTTAAACCCGACAATAAATTATTTGTTGAAGCTGTCTGCTCACCGGTACCTCATACGGATGAAAGTCTTGCAGGTGTGATTGTTGTAATAAGAAATATTACTGAATTCAAAAAGATTGAGATGATCAAATCACAATTCGTTTCGATGGTAGCTCATGAATTAAAGGCACCGGTTGCCGCGGTACAGGGTTTTCTGAATTTAATGCTTGACGAGAAGATGGGGTTAAGCGATGAAAAAAAGAAAGAATTTCTATCAAGATCGGAAAAAAGGCTTAATAGTTTACTAACATTGGTCAATGATCTTCTCGATATTTCAAGAATGGAAATGAAAACGAAGCAAAGAGAGATGAAGGATATTGATATTAAAGAATGTATAGATTCAACTGTTGATTTGTTACAATTCGAATCGGCAAAACGAAATATCAGCGTAACTACATCTTACGGGCTCAACCTCCCCTTGCTTTTTGCAGATAATAATGAGATTACGAGGATGTTCACGAACATTTTAAGCAATGCCGTGAAATATAATAGGGATAATGGTACAATAAATATAGAAGTAACAGCAGTCAAAAATTACGTTTGCATTAAAGTATCTGATACCGGTATAGGATTAAAAACGGAAGAAAAATTAAAACTATTTTCCGAATTCTTCCGTGCCAAGAATGAAAATACACGAGGTATAAGCGGAACCGGTTTAGGATTAACAATAGTGAAGCGTATTATTGATTCATACCATGGTAAAATAGAAGTTGAAAGCGAATATGGGAAAGGAACAACTTTCATTATTCATTTACCAATAAATACTAAATAACAAATTAACTAGGAGTTAATCATGGCAATTATTGCAGTTATTGATGACGATCCGGATATCCTCGAAACGAGTACTCTGGTTCTAAAATCGAAAGGGTACGATGTAATTACTGCATCCAATCCGGTTGACGGCTATAAGATCATAGTCGAAAATAAACCTGATTTGGTGATTTTAGATGTAATGATGGATGAACCTGATGATGGATTTTTCTTAGCCCAAAAATTAAGAAAAGAAAAAATCACAACACCAATACTAATGTACACATCCGTTTCAAAGACAGTCGGTTTTGAATACGGCGCTGGTGAAATGGTTCCGGTAGACGAATTCGTTGAAAAACCAATTACACCGAACGAGCTAATTGAAAAAGTTGACAAATTATTAAAAATGAAATAAAGGAGCGTTTGTGATGTTAGTAATGGAAAAAAATTCCTTATCTGAAGAAATCGAACGCTTGGTTGAAAAATACGGCCAAGACCGTTCGGCCTTACTTCCCGTTTTACAAGAAATACAGAAAAAGCATAACTATGTCTCCGATCATGCTCAGCAGGAAGTTGCTCGTTTGCTGGGCATTCATCCGGTTGAAGTATACAGTGTAGTTTCGTTTTACGCTTTTTTAAGTTCTAATCCGAAAGGAAGAAATATTGTAAGATTATGCCAAACAATCGTTTGCGATATGCAAGGTAAAGCTGCAGTTGCAAAAGCAATCGAAAGAGAATTAGGTATTAAGTTTGGTGAAACCACAAAAGACAAAAAAATAACACTTGAGTATGTAAATTGTTTGGGCATGTGCGATCAAGGTCCTGCAATGATTGTCAATGACAAGGTTTACACCCACTTAACTCCAGAAAAAGCGGTTCAAATTTTAAACGAAATTAAATAGGTGACATAATGAACAAAACAAAAGATAAAAGAGACGGAGCTGTAATCTTTTCGAAGTACACACGCGGCGACGGAATCAAAAAAGCTTTATCAATGTCGCGCGATGATATTTTACTCGAAATAAGAGAATCAAAATTAAAAGGCCGCGGCGGTGCAGGATTCCCAACAGCCACTAAATGGATGTTGACCGCTGCTGCAAAAAGCGATATAAAATATTTGGTTTGTAACGCAGACGAAGGTGAACCTGGTACATTCAAAGATAGAGTTCTTTTAATGGAATATCCTGAATTAGTATTCGACGGTATGGTTATTGGCGGATATACAATCGGAGCTAAAAACGGTATAGTCTATTTAAGAGGCGAATACGAATACATGTTGAAATCGTTGGAAGGTTATTTGGAAGAGATGAGAAAAGATAATCTTCTTGGTCAAAATATATTAGGTAAGGGTGTTGATTTTGATATTACTATCAGGTTAGGATCCGGAGCTTATGTATGCGGCGAAGAAACAGCCTTGATCGAATCATTGGAAGGACAGAGAGGGGAAGCTAGAAATAGACCTCCTTACCCTGTAAACACAGGTTACATGCAAAAGCCTACTTCTGTTAACAACGTAGAAACTTTGGCAACTGTACCTCACATTATTAACAAAGGCTCAAACTTTTTCAAAAAACAAGGAACTGAAACATCTACCGGTTCAAAGTTATTCTCAATTTCCGGCGACTGCGAAAAACCAGGTGTTTATGAAATGCCTTGGGGTACTAAAATATCCGAAATGTTGAAAACTGTTGGAGCTAAGAATACCAAAGCTGTTCAAGTAGGCGGCGCTTCGGGTATCTGCTTAAATAAAGATCAATTCGATAGAACCTTGGCATTTGAAGATGTTGCTACAGGGGGTTCTATAATGATATTCAATGAAAAGAGAAATATGATAGATGTACTGAAAAACTTTATGGAATTTTTTGTTGAAGAATCGTGCGGTCAATGTACACCATGCCGTATTGGTAACGTTAAGTTATTGGAAGGTATTGAGATGATTGAGAAGGGTAATTATACTTTCGGTTATATAAATAAACTGAAAGAATTAGGTAAGACAATGCAGGTTGCTTCTAAATGCGGATTGGGGCAGTCGAGCCCTAATTGTTTCTTATCAATCTTAGAAAACTTTAAGGACGAAATCTTCAATAATGGTCATGGAGGCAACGATGAACAATAAAAACAGGGCACCTGAAAGCCAAAAAGCCCATATAGTTGAAAAGCCTAAAAATCAAGAAACAATAGGTGGAATGATTTCTGTTGAGCTCAACGAGAAAAAAGTATCCGTACCTTTTGGAACAACTATTCTGGAAGCTTGTAAACAAAATCAAATTCACATTCCTACATTATGTCATCATGACGATTTATGTGTAGCCGGCGTATGCCGTGTGTGCGTTGTTGAAGTTGAAGGGATGAGAACTTTGCAGGCTGCTTGTGCATTTCCAATTACCCAGCCGATTAAAGTTAAAACAGCTTCTCCCATTGTGCGTAAAGCAAGAAAACATATTCTCGATTTATTATTGAGCGAACATTACGGGGAATGTTATTCATGTTTTAGAAACAATAATTGCGAGCTTCAAGCATTGGCTAAAGAATATGGCGTTGATCATTACAATTTCGGTCATGTTCAGAAACCAAAATATACAATTGACAAATCTTCTTTTTCAGTGATACGCGATCTGGACAAATGTGTTCTCTGTAAACGTTGTGTAAGAACCTGTATCGATTTGCAAGAAGTAGGCGTTTTGGAAGCTGTTGATAGAGGAGATCACACACACATCGGTACATTTTTCGATAGACCGTTGGCAGATGTTATTTGTATTAATTGCGGTCAATGTATTAACAGATGCCCTACAGGTGCGCTTAGAGCAAACGATCCTAGAGACGATATTTGGGCAGCTATCGACGATCCGACTAAACATGTGGTCATTCAAACCGCTCCGTCTCCAAGAGCAGGTATCGGTGAAGAATTCGGTATTGAACCCGGCCATTCATTCACAGGTGAAATGAATACTGCACTAAGAAGAATAGGTTTTGATAAAGTATTTGATACAAACTTTACTGCAGATTTAACAATCATTGAAGAAGGTACCGAGTTACTTATCAGACTGTACAAAGCTTTGGTTGAAAAAGATAAATCTGTTGCATTGCCGCAATTCACATCATGTTCCCCCGGATGGGTGAAATATCTTGAACATTTTTATCCTGAATATATTCCGAACTTGTCTTCTGCAAAATCACCGCAGCAAATGTTCGGAGCTTTGATAAAAACATTCTATGCAAAAGAAGCCGGAATTGATCCTGAGAATATTGTATCCGTTGCTCTAATGCCTTGCTCTGCAAAGAAGTTTGAGTGCAATAGGCCGGAAATGACAGATTCAGGTTATAAAGATGTTGATTTCGGATTGACTACCAGAGAACTTGGGCAGATGATAAAAGAAAGCGGAATCCATTTACCTGAAATGCCTCAAACGCATTTTGATGATCCTTTCGGCGATGCTTCTGGCGCAGGTTTGATCTTCGGCGTTACTGGGGGTGTTATGGAAGCTGCGATAAGAACTGTTGTTGAATTGGTAACAGGCAAAAAAACGGAAGACTTATTTGCAAATGCAAACGTTAAGCCTGTTAGAGGATTTGAAGGCGTTAAGTATGCGGAATTACCGATTCCTCTAGTAGGTCCTGTTCCTGCTCTTTTACAAAAACTAGTTCCAAATTGGGATTGGTTGAAAGGAGCTACATTGAAAGTTGCTGTTTGCCACGGCACCGCAAATGCAAAGAAAGTTATGGATGACATTAAAGCAGGTGGTAAATTCAGCGAATGTCATTTTATTGAATTCATGGCTTGTCCGGGCGGTTGTTTAGGCGGCGGAGGTCAGCCAATACCTACAAATGAGGAAATTCGTAAAAAACGTGCAAATGCAATTTATACCGAAGATGAATCATTACCGGTAAGAAAATCGCATGAAAATTCACATATAGATATGATTTACGAAAAATTCTTAACAGATGGTCCTTGCGGTCATATTTCTCATAAATTATTACATACACATTATACCCCTCGTGGGAAATATATTGCATGATAAAAACTCCTAAAGCCGGGGCATGTACCCGGCTTTTATTATTATGCTTTCCTTTCATAGATATCTATTCTTATAGTATTCAGAAGTTAAGCGAAGTAAAATGTTAAAATTATTTCATGATAAAATTCATTTCATGGAATATTCGGATTCCATTTCAAAGGATAATCAGCATTTTATTAAATTAATATTTTATTCAGTTTTTTTTATAGATATTATTTTGGACCAATCAATTCATTTATGATTTCGAGCTTACTTTTCAAAAAATTACTGCTTTAATATCAATAACGGTTTTATTAACCGGTTGTATTTATAATTTTTACAAATGCGTTAAATGTTATAAAGAAATAACATCGAACTTAATCAAGCATGATTTTTAAATTGTCTATCTAATATGCCTTTTCAGACTATACAGCACGAGTTATGATGTGAATATAGACAGCCGAAGTATTTCATTTTTTTAATTTCTTATTTTTTCGGAGTAAAGTTCAAAATTATAAAATCGGACAAGAAAGCTTTACATTTACTTTCAAATAATTTCTTCATATTTTTTATTCAAAGTTCTTCACAGCTCAACCAAAACGAGGTATCATGCTACGCTTAGTACCGGAATGGGCACGTCATTACGATGAATTTTGGGCTGCTATTAAAAGACGTAACTTGTGGTTTATCAAACTCAGGTATCTCTTTGTTCTTCTTCTCTTTGCATTTATTGTAGGGGGAGAATGGATATTGGACTTTTCACTTTCTTCCACACAGCTACACGCCTTTATTATTGTTGGATTTGTAATACTCTTATACAATATTATAATTCATATCGCACGTAATTACATCAGTTGTATTATCGGTAAATTTAACTGTTTGCACCTATCGCTTCTTCAGATGATTCTCGATTTGATTGCATTGATGATTCTAATCTATTTTACGGGAACAATAGAATCGCCGTTATATATGTTTTTCATATTCCAAATGATTATAGGTAGTATGATTCTTCCAGGTCATGTAGTATATACAGTAGCTGTGTTGAATATAGTTATTTTTTCAATCCTAGTATTTTTTCAGCATTTTAATATAATCGGGACACATTTAATAACAGGACTCTTCTTTTCACCTACGAATCATAAATATACATTTGTAATATTATTTTTAACCGTATTCGCAAGCATGTTGATATTCAGTATCTACCTGACTAATCAAATTGCAAGATCACTATACATGCGTGAACAACAATTAAGGGAGACTCTCAACCAGTTGAATGAAGCGGAGGTTGCTAAACAAAAATATATTATGGGAGTTGTTCATGAAATAAAATCACCTATAGCGGCTGTACAATCTTTACTTGATTTGATGCTTCATAATTTTCTCGGCCCGGTTAGTGAAGAATTAACAGAAAAATTAAAACGTGCCAAAATTAGAACTGGCGAAGCGCTTCATCTTATAAACAATGTACTCCGTATCTCCAAATTAAAATTATTAAATATCACCACATCGGAAGAATTGTGTATTAGCGAAATTGTGCGCGATATTATTAGTAACCAACAAGAGTATGCAAATTCTAAAAATGTAAAAATTGATTTTGAAGACAAACGTATATCTACAAAACTAATTTATGGTGATAGAGTACTGGTAGAACTTGCCTTTTCCAACATTATCAGCAATGCTATTAAGTATAATAAAGAAGGAGGAACTATTGAAATTAGTTTTGAAGATGAAGATGGATTTATTGTTATTAAAGTATGTGATGACGGGATAGGGATTCCGAAAGAAGAATCTGAAAAAATATTCAATCAATTTTACAGAGCATCGAATATTAAAAATACATCCGCTGAAGGGAGCGGTCTTGGACTAGCATTAGTGAAAGAGATAATTAACAGATATCAGGGGGATATAACTGTTGAAAGTCCTTCACGGTTGGCAAAATCGGGCCATCCTGGTACATGCTTCAAAATAAAATGGCCATATAATGAAGTAAATACTTCACTTAAAATTAAACCTTTGGAATCTCTTGCGGAAGGTTTATAAACCTGAAATAAGACTTTGGAAAACCAGACAAAGCTGTTTCAGCATTTTCTACTGTTTTATAAATACCATAAATTGATGAACCACTTCCGCTCATTTGTGCGAATAAAGCCCCAGTATCGTATAACATATTTTTAATATCTTTCAATACCATGTATTTGGAAAATGCATATTCTTCAAAATCATTTTTATGGAGTTCTACAATTTTAGGAGACATATCTTTCCATGCAACTAATATTTCATCCAAATTGAAATCAGAGTGATTAGGTATTATGTTTTCGAATGCTTCTTTTGTCGAAATGTGAATTCCAGGATTTATGATTAAAATCGGTTTAATAATATCTAATTTTATTTCTTGTAAAATCTCCCCTCGTGATTGACCGTATGAAGGTTTTGGTTTTAAAAAAAATGGAACATCAGAACCAAGTTCTAATGCAATACTCAATAACTTATTGTAATTGAATCCAAGAGAAAACATTTCATTAAGACTTACTAAGGTTGCAGCGGCATCTGAACTACCGCCTCCAAGGCCTGCCCCAGAAGGTATATTTTTTTTTAGATATATTTTTATGTTAAATTTTAGATCGGTAAGTTTTTCCAACAATCTTGTCGCTTTAACAATCAAATTTGATTCATCATTAGGTATTGAGTCATTATTGCATTCAAAATAAAAATGATTTGATTTCTCGAATGATATATAATCATATAAACCGAAAATGGGATAAAATATTGTTTCAAGATTATGAAATCCGTCCTCACGTCTAGAAATAATATTCAATCCGATATTAATTTTTGCCGGTGCTTTAATTTCAATAGATTCCATTAAAATATTCCTTTATCAATTTTATGTGATCCGGTGTGGAACCGCAGCATGAACCTACAAAAAGGGGAGAGTATTCCAGCCATTTTTTTATTTCTTCAAGGTAAGCATCGGGTTGAATTCCACAAGAAATCAATTTATCCGTATAAGTACCCGCACCACAATTAAGATAGAATCCCCATTTTGAAAATAGATTAAAGTGTTTCACAAATTTTTGGAATGTCGGGATGTTAATACAATTAAAACTAACGGCAATTGGATTATTATCCGTTACATATTCTAGAATTTCCTCCAATGGCTGACCACTAAGCAGTTTCAAATCGGGAGTAAAGAAAAAACTTATCACGAAAGGTATTCCGTTTGTAGAACAAAATTTCGAGATTATTTCTATTTCGTCTAAATGGCTTTGAGTTTCATTTAAAATAAAATCGCATCCGTATTCCCATAGCAATTCAATATGCTTTTTATGGTTGTAGTCGAGTTTATATTTTGATATTGTTCTTTCGGTTTGGTAGCAGTCTTCAGCAGGTGCATTTGAACCCGCTATTGCAATTAAATCCCTTTTACGTGAACGAAATGCCAACTTAACACTTTTTTGAACAAACGATTCGAGATTAATTTTATAAGATGATCTTTCCAGCGCTGCTGGATTTGTTCTAAAAGTGTTGGTAGTAATTATATCGGCTCCTGCTTCTAAATATTGCTTATGAGCATTAATAACTGTCTCAGGGGATGTTATATTAATAAGACTAGACCAAAGCCATTTATCATAATTGATTTCTTTGGCTGTAAGCAAACTTCCCATTGCGCCATCAAGAATCAGGGGACGCTTTAACTCAGCGGCTAAATCAAGGATATTAATTTTCCTGTAAGTCATCTTCTTTTCGGATTCGTCAATTCTTTATGGTTAATAATAACAATAAATAATATATTTTGATTCATAAAATATGAAAGTTGGTTACTAATAATCATTTTTAAGGAGAGCATATTTTGAAGATAGAGATATCTACCGGAGAGTTGGTTGATAAGATTACCATACTTGAACTCAAATTAAAAAATATAAAAAATGACGAAGAAAAAATAAAAAATGTAAAACATGAGTTCGAAATTCTAACCGAATCTTTAAAGCAAACAAATATTTCTCAAGAATCCGAATTATATAGAAAGTTGTATGATGTCAATCAGAAACTTTGGAATATTGAAGACGAAATTCGAATAAAAGAAAAAAATAAAGAATTTGATGAAAATTTTATTGAACTGGCTCGTTCGGTTTATTTTACTAACGATGTTCGTGCAAGGATAAAGAGGGAAATTGATATATCTACCGGTTCGAATATTATTAACGAGAAATCTTACGAAGATTACGAATGATATTCTGAGTAACAGACTTCAAAGAAAGGCGTAAATTTATCTATTGCTTCATCAAACTGAAGGTTTGCTAAATTCGAATCACGAGTGATTACATATTCATATTTTGAGTTATAAGGGAACCAAATCATATCCTCTGTATCTTTAACAAAAAGCCCGAATAAGGGGACCTTAAAGGCAGAAGCCAAATGCACAATGGATGTATCCGGTGTAAATAAAAAACTGAGTTTTGATATCATTGCTGCGAATTTATCGAATGAAGAAGAAGTATAAACCGGATATTTCTTATTAGAAATTTCATTAACTAATTGTAAATCACGCGGTGATGAAAGCAAAATAATATTTATATCGTATTCTTTTAACACTTCCAGTAAAAGTTTGAATCTATCAACACCCCAAAATCTTGAAGTGCTTCCTGCCGAGATATTGATACCGAATAATAATTTTTTATCTGGGAAAACTGAATGCAAATATTTATCAACTTCTTCAAAAGAATTATTCAATGGTGTATAAACAATATTATAATTCTTCTTGTCATATGATATTGATAATAAATTAGTAATTGGTAAAAGTCTGTCAATCACATGATATGTTTTTGAATCTTTACGCTTTATAGAATGTGAATAAATTAATCTGTTCGATTTTTCAATTCCCAGTCTGTATTTAATTCCCGAAAAAGCTATGATAAAACTCACCGTGGTTGAAACATCATCATGCGTGTCTATTATCGCATCATACTTTTGATTTTTGATAAAACGTATCGTTTCAATAAAACCTAATATTCCTTTACGGAATGTAAAAATATTATCTACAGATTTGTTGTTGGAAAAAATAAAATGGTTTTTCTTATCTGCTAATATTGTTATATGACATTTTAACTTATCTTTTACAATTGCTAGTAGGGGAGTAATAATAAGAGCATCTCCAATTCTGTTTAAACGAATAAATAGAAGCTTAGAATTGCAATTTAATTTCGGTAATTCATCACAAGTACTTTTTATAGTGAATAAAAGCAAAAATCGAAGAATAATATTCTTTAAATAGATCTCGATTTTTTTCATTTTAACGGTAAACTAATATTATTTTTGTCGATTAGTACTTCGAATTTATCCATGATTTTTTCTATAGATAACTCGAGAAAGCATTCATGGTTTTTAGGACATTCAAGTAAATTACAAATTATGCAATCCAGTTTATCATTGTTAATCCATTCATGTTTTTGACCGTATGGCCCTTGCAGTCTTGGATCTGTTGGACCGTGAATACTAAGCACAGGTGTTCCAACAGCGGTCGAAATATGCATTGGTCCGCTATCGTTTGCAATCAACACGGAGCATTTTGAAATTAGAGCAGCCATTTGCCGAATGTTAGTTTCAGGAGCAAGATATGCCTTATTGTTCATCCTGGTTTCTATTTCGGACGCAGAAGTAAAATCACCGGGGCCCCATAAAATCATTATCTTAAGATCATACTTGTTTATTAAAGTATCCCCAATTTCTGCTAATTTTACCGGGTCACATTTCTTTGATTCCCAACCACCGCTTGGGCTAATCCCTACAACGTAGTTATTAGATGAGAAAACTGACTCTAACTCTTTGTTATTAAATAAGTAATCATTATTATCTAAACTAATACTAAGGTCTTTAAAACTGGATGTAAGATTTGCCATCTTAAGGGTTTCGAGATGTAAATCAGCAGCGTGAAATTTATTCCTTATTTCAGTGCCATAAATATTGTATGCAAATTTTCTTCCCTTATAAGGAAAACCGACTCTGTAATATGCTCCGCTTAAAAAAGTTATCAAAGCAGTAATAGTGTTGCAAAAAAAATCAAAAACCAAATCATATTTTTCTTTTCTTATTTTGAATAAAATCTTCAGTTGTTGTGGAGTGCTCCGCCTATCGAAAACATGGATATTCTTAATTTCATCAATATTTTTTAATAAAATATTACTCGGTTTTTCTGTTAAATAGTGAATTTCAGCTCCGGGAAAGTCATTTTTAATATTTTTCAACACAACTGTAGATAAAACAACATCTCCAATTCCTCGTAATTTAATTATGAGTATTTTTTTAACTTTATTTTTATCAATGCGGGGCATATATAGGATCTATAGAATTGTGGTAATTTTGAAATTATCTTTTTTATCATCATAAAAAAGGATCAGTTGAATACCAAGAAATAAGAGAAAAACATTTTCTAAAAGTTTAGTTATACCTACTTGTTGAGCTTCAAATGTTCCAAAACATCCGCAATTAATATCCAATCCTCTTATAAGAGCTAAACCGACCATGAAAATAAATACCAGCATCAAAATACTAGAAACAATAGCACTTTCTCTCACTGATATTCCGAAAAGTAAAAACAGTCCGATTACAAATTCAATCCATGGTAATGTTATAGCGATAATATTTATGGAGAAAAGAGGCAAAACTTTATAATTGGAAATAGCAACTGCAAATTCTTCCGGATTGGATAATTTACTTGCCGAAGCAAAAATAAATACCAGTGCAATTATTAATCTGGAAATAAAAAAAGTATATTTATTTAAAAGCATATTTTTCATTCCAATTCACTCATCTCGCTGGGATATTTTGAATTTAACCAAGTGTTCCAACCTTCTTCAAAAACATATAAATTCTTAAAAGACAGTTTCGATAATTCCATTGCAAGTCGTTGGCTTGTTTCACAATCATCATCATTGCAGTAAATTATGTATGTCCGGTTTTTATCAAGATTAATTATCTTTTCCGATGCCGGATCGAAATTATATAATGGAATATTAATTGCACCGGTAATATGTCCATCAGCATAATCCCATTTATCACGTGCATCTAAAAAGATTGCTGCGTTCGATTCAAACAAAGAATAAGCCTGTAAAAGAGTAACTGTTTTAGGTGATGAAATTAGATTAATATGATTGGAATTCAATTCATCATCATTCGCCTGTTCAAACTTAGTTTCCTTTCTTATGAAATCAATTCCAGTCTCGGAAAAATAGTTGTGAACTATACCCAGTAAACCGGAGATAATAACAATTATCAAAATATCTTTTAAATTAATTTTTTTGTAATTCATGGCTGAAAATTTACGAATAATTGAATATCCAAACAATAATAGTTTAGTTCTCTATATGCACACAATTATTTGGAATCTCCGGTTTAGCAAGTAATACATTTTCTTTTGTAATAATAACTTGTCCGGGGTCTAATCCTTTTTTCTTATAAACATATTTAGCAAAAGTATAAGTAACGGGGGCAACCTTTGAAGTTTTGGCTTTACTATAAAATGCTGCAATCGATGCAGTATTTTTTAAAATATTCTTAGGTATCCCTTCTTTAGGATTATCAACACGAAGCACTACATGAGAACCCGGAACACTTCTGGCGTGAAACCAATAATCATTTTGTTTTGCAAATCTTGTCGTCAACAAATCATTATTCGCATTATCTCTGCCAACATATACATTGTACTTACCGTCGATAATAAAATGCCTGTATTTAATCTGTTCTTCCATATGCCTCACTAAGATATTTTTTGATCCCAAATTAAGGTTATTCTTTATGCTTATGAAATCATTGAGGTTTTCGGCCTTCTCAAAATCATGTTTAACGCCGATTAGGTAATCATACCTCTTTTTGGAATCCGTAAACAATTTTTCAGATTTCAAAAAATTAATTTTTTCTCCCCGCGATTTTTCGAAATAGTAATCAATAGATTGCTGCGGAGCCATTTTGGGATCAAGTTTAATTTTGATAGATTCATTTGTGATGTAATCCGTTAGCTCGATAGATTCCAGACCTTTGATCAGTAAATGTCTATTGGTTAAAAGGAGATTTCCATAATGCTTGTATAGTTCTTCATTGGAACCGTTCTCCATTCGTTTTCTTAGCTCATTTAATTTGTTGGATAACCTTTCCAATTCTTTGGATAAATATTTACCAATTTCCGTTTTTACTTTGGATATAGTCTCGTTTTTATATTTAAGGATTAGGTATGCATTTATAGCTTCGTAATATTTAGTAAATCTTAGAACGTTATTAGTTATAGGAAAAGAAATAAATTTAACAGGACACATAAAAGGTTTGTTCAATTCATCAGAATATTCTACAGCTATTTGTTCATGAAAGAATTCTTTAACAACATTAGATACGATAATATTCCCTGAAGTTGTATTTTGCAAATTTAGTCTTGCAGCTGCTTCCTGTTTAATTTCTTTTGATATATGAGGTTTCTCAAAGTCATTCAAATTGTCATAACTGCTATCATCTTTTTGATAATTAAAACTATCGATATAATGTAATCCTTGTAGCTCATTCCGTAATTCAATATGATTATGATGTTTAATCCGTTTGAACTCATGAATCTCACCATCATTAGTTACCATCAATATATTTGTTCTGCTTCCTCTAGTAAAAAAATATATCTCCGATTTTAACAACTCAAATTTAATAACACGGTCATTACGAGCTGTTAAAATTCCGCTAATTTTATCCGGAAGAAAATTCTCAAAAAAATTTGTTGTATTCTTCTTTGCTTTAAAATGTTCATCGCGGATTGTTATATATGAGATGGCAGGATCAGTGGAGAAGATTAAATGTCTATTAGGGTTGTCTTTATTACCGATATCAAAATACAGCTTATCTCTTTCCTGAGTATAAGCTATATTAATTATTTCATTTTTCAGAACATGATTTAATTCGACGGCACATCTATTTAAATAAAAATAATTTTTAAACATTGGCATCAATTACCATATTTTATCATTCCCGTTAGAGTTTCACATTCTTTCTTGATTTGTTAATTCGAATACCGTCCTGAATAATTCTTTATCAGATTCTGACATCTTGATGTTTCTTCTTCCCATTACAATCTCGGCTACTTCAATAGACTTATTTAATGAATTTGTTCTGATTATATCTGTTCCGCCGAATGTGAAAGAGGGGAGATAACGCTTAGGAAATCCTGCGCCGAAAATATTGGATGAAACCCCAATAATGGTCCCCGTATTGAACATTGTATTTATGGCAGATTTTGAATGATCACCCATCATAAGCCCGACAAATTGCGAGCCCGAATCAACCGGTTCACCATTTAACAAAACTGTAATGTTACCATAATTATTTTTCAAATCACTATTGTTTGTACTAGCCCCAATGTTTATCCAAGAACACAAATACGAATGCCCTAAAAAACCTTCATGTTGTTTATTGGAATATGAATGGATAATAGAATTTTCAATTTCACCACCAACTTTACACATTTCACCAATTGTTGTATTATGATATATTGATGTGTTCGATTTAACCAGTGAATTCTCACCGATATAAACCGGTCCTTGTATATAAACATTAGGCAATATTCTGACGCATTTCGCTATGAAAATAGGTCCGCTTTCTGCATCAAGAACTACATTTGGCTTAATATCTACTTTTTTATCAATAAATATATTTTTTGAATTAATGAAATGAACACCTTTGAATTTATTACCTGATTTTGAATGACACGGGATTTTCACTTTTTTAATGTCAGCAATTAACTCCAGGGCATTATGATTTATCAAATCCCAAGGATAATTAATTAATTTTACATCAACTTCTTCAACCGGAATATTCTTTAGAGATTCGAAATCAAAGAAATCATTTTTCCCTGAATCCAACTTGGAAAGATTTTCTACGCTTAATCTTGCAGCCACAACAATGCCGGAATTTGTAAATATTTTATCTGTACCGTTTAAAGGAATTTTCTTGGAAATTCTTCCGTCGGCTAAAACTCTGCCGTTAATAAAGAGAGTTGGTTTTTTGTCAAATGCATTTATTGCATAAGATTCACCCGATTCTTTAAGCGTATTTTCCAAATATTTTCTACAATGAAGTACAACATCAGTATTCTTGTAGTTATTTAAAATTTTTTTTCGCAGTGTAAGGAAACCGCATTTTAAATCATAAACCGGTCGAAAATATACCAGTGGAAGTAAATTTTTGTAAGAGACATCTTCATAAATGCAAATTTGTGATTTCATTTTACATGTCTTAATTTTATTGAAACATTTTAGTTTTGTATTTCTGTATGTAATAACGACAAATTTAATTAAAAACTTGTTGAATTTATAGTAGATGTTTGTTTATGCAAAATTATTAAAATGTGCTTTATCTCCCAAAAAGTAATGGAACAAATAATTAGTGTTGTTATAAAAAATGTCATTCTCTATATTTGCTATGATGAAAAAATTACTTAAAAAGGTTATAATTATCCCTATCGTAGTTATTCTGTCATTAATAATGCTTATTGTTATTATTGATAAAATAATATTACCATGGTATGTATCTGCACCGGAGAATCCGGTACCGAATGTGGTTGGAATGCAAAAAAATGATGCTATCAAAATTTTAACCGATGCAAAGCTTAACCCCATTTTAGGCGAACTAAGATACGACATGCATTTCCCTAAAGATCATATAATATTTCAAAAACCGGACGCAGGTTCAATAGTAAAGGAAAATAGAAGGGTATATCTATTCATTAGCGGTGGTGAACCTCTTATTAAAGTACCAACATTAGTCGGTAAAACATACCGCGATGCAAAAGTTACTATTGAAAGATTAGGACTTGTCGTTGGCAATATTCAAGAAATACGATCAGAATTTCCGTCAGATATAATTGTAGAACAGTATCCTCTTGAAGGGGTCAATATTGCGAAAGGAGAATCGGTTAATTTGAAAATCAGCATTGGTCCAAAGATTGGTATGTTAAGAGTGCCGAACATTTTAGCTAAATCGCTTAGTAATGCTGAAAATATTCTAAGAAGAAATTCCCTACGAATTGGTCGGATAACATATTTGGAATCTCCTTCATTGCTCCCGAATACAATTGTGGATCAATATCCTAGTGAGGACAAACTTGTAAGTATAGGAGACAGTGTGGATGTTGTTGTAACAAAATAAACTTTTATACACTAATATTAATTACTAATATGAAATTACTTGCACCTTCAATATTGTCAGCAGACTTTTCCAGTTTAGCACAACAAATTAGATATGTTGAAATGGGAGGCGCCGATTGGATTCATTGTGATATTATGGATGGTCAGTTTGTGCCAAACATTACATTTGGACCGCTTGTTGTTAAAGCGTTACGTAAAATAACCAAGCTTCCAATAGACGTTCATTTAATGATAAAAAATCCCGATAATTTTATCCAGGCTTTTATAGATGCAGGTGCAGATTATATTACCGTACATCAAGAAGAAGTAATCCATCTCCATAGAACGATTCAAAAAATTAAAGAATTTGGTGCCAAAGCAGGAGTTGCAATAAATCCGGCCACACCGGTCAATGTTTTATCCGAAATTCTTTTTGATCTAGACATGGTTTTGGTAATGTCGGTAAATCCTGGTTTCGGAGGACAAAAGTTTTTACCTTCCTCAATTAATAAAATTAAAGAACTTGAGAGTTTGAGAAAGTCAAAGAATCTAAACTTTCTGATTGAAATCGACGGTGGAGTTGGTATCTCGAATATAAAAGAAATCTCTGCTGCAGGATGTAATGCATTTGTTGCGGGTGCATCAGTATTTGCTACAAGTAATATTACTGCATCTACCGTTGAATTAAAAAATCTATTGTCTTAATCTTATGCATATTAAGATTTCCCAATACGGATTTTCTATCACACAAATCCCCATAAAATATTATTTCTTATATCTTTATCAATGTTTTGTTTTGAATGAATTATTATTTTTATAAATTACTTCAATTATTCTAAAAAAATATTTTTCCATCTTCCAGATTTGGTTAGGAGGCGGTTTTGACAATACATCTTGTTTTTATCTCTTACGATGATGTATTCAAAAAATACAGTAAGAAGTATAATATCTTCCGCGATCTTTATGAAAAAGATATTTTTGGATTGGAAATAAGAGATTTACCAACTCATCTTGAACAATTCGTTAGAAAAACCGTTCTTCACAACAACGAGATTTGTTATACTTGCCGGCTTGAAAATGAAGAATTTGTTGATTTCTTAGCTTTGGGTTCTTTGGGTGTTTTTAAAGAAATTGCACGGGGTATTGTTTCCGCCGGTAATGAAGATGTTGGGTATAAAATAAGTAATGTAATACGCAATTTTACAGATTATGATTTAAGGTCATTCTCAATTGATAAAAAAGAGTATCCTCTAGATAATTCTTATATAATGGGTATTCTAAATGTAACACCTGATTCCTTTTCTGACAAAGGAAAGTATTTTGATTCACAAAATGCTATAAACCATGCAATCAAAATGATTAAAGAGGGTGCGGATATTATAGACATAGGGGGAGAATCCACACGCCCGGGATCTGAAGAAGTTTCAGCTGATGAAGAAATTAAAAGAGTAGTGCCTGTTATTGATGAGATATTGAGAAAATATCCTGATACTATTATTTCAATCGATACAACAAAATCTAAAGTTGCATCCGAAGCACTTTCACATGGAGCAAAGATTGTAAACGATATCAGCGGTGCAACATTCGATCCCAACATGCTTAAAATAGTTAAAAAATTTAATGCGGCATTAGTAGTTATGCATATCAAAGGAGTGCCGAGAACGATGCAGGAAAACCCGCATTATGAAGATGTGGTAAGTGAGGTGTATGATTTCCTAATTGAAAAAGTTATGGAAGCAAAAAAAATAGGTATAAAAAATATTTTTATTGATCCGGGGATCGGATTTGGTAAAAGAATTTATGATAATTACGAGTTATTAAAAAGACTTGATGAGTTCAGAAGCATCGGTTGTCCAATCCTTGTAGGAGTTTCTAATAAATCATTTTTAGGCAAAACACTTAATCTTGATGTTGAAGAAAGAGAACTCCCCACATTGATTGCGGAAACAATAGCAATAAAAAACAGCGCAAGAATTATCCGTACACATAATGTAAAGAATGCCGTTATGGCAAAAAATATGATTGGTTTCTTTGAAAAACCGGAAATCATTATAAATGTTTGATCTTTTTAAAATAGGGTTTCTAACAGTATCATTTTTAGATGTGATTGATATTACTTTGGTCACATTTCTAATTTATAAATTGTATACTGTTATTAGAGGTACGATAGCGAGCCAGATTTTTATTGGATTGATAATTGTTTTACTACTTTCATTTCTTGCACAGGCTGCTAATTTTAAAGCTCTTGGCTGGTTGCTTAAACTTGTCTCTGATATTTGGGTAATTGCATTTATAATACTTTTTCAACCTGAGATTAGAAGATTACTTGTGCTAGTCGGCCGGAATCCTTTTGTAAGAATGTTTCTAAGAAGCGATGATAAGAACATGGCCGATATAATTACCGAAACGGCTTTTGAACTTGCCCAGCATCAACACGGTGCATTGATAGTGATTGTAAAATCTACCGGAATACGAGGTGTTGTTGAAACAGGAGAAGTAATAAACGCAAAGGTAACTAAAAATTTGTTGCGTTCAATATTTTTTCCACGTTCTCCTTTGCATGACGGAGCTGTAATTGTAAAAAACGAGGTGATAGAAGCCGCACGATGTACTTTGCCCTTATCTCAAGAAACTAGCGTTGAGGGAGTAACTCTTGGTATGAGACATAGAGCGGGGCTGGGTATTACCGAACAAGCTGATGTTATGAGTGTTATTGTTTCCGAGGAAACAGGGGGAATATCTTTTGCAGACCAAGGTAAATTGAAACAAGGTCTTTCTAAGGATTCATTACGCAAATTATTGGCTCAAAGTATGAAATATTCTAAGGATAAAGGGATTAAAGGTATTTTGGAGAATTATACCAAACAGAAAGAAAACTAGTTATATATTTTTTGTTTTTTTTGACTAAGTTATTTAACTAATATTTTATCATCGGAATTAATGTAAAAGGAGCCCGTTATGAAAATTAAATATTTTTCACACTCGGCATTTCAATTTACAAACAACGAGGGTAAGATCATATTAGTTGATCCTTTTCTTGATGATAATCCTACCTCCCCGGTTAAGTCAACAGAGGTTAAAGCTGATTTCATTGTTCTTACTCACGCTCATGGCGATCATCTTGGGGATGCATTTAAAATTGCCAAGAAATCTGGATCATTATTTATTTGCGTTAATGAACTTGCTAACTATTGTGCAGACAAAGGATTCAATGCTCATAACATGCATATAGGTGGGAGCCATAATTTTGATTTTGGAAAGGTAAAATTTACAATTGCGCATCATGGTTCATTAACCCCCGATAATCATTACGGTGGCGAACCTGCAGGAGTTGTTCTTACAATCGATGGTAAAAAGATCTATCACACCGGAGATACAGGGCTGTTTTACGATATGAAATTAATTGGGGAGATGGATAAAATTGATTACATGCTTGCACCTATTGGTGATAATTTTACAATGGGTATTACAGATGCCGTTAAAGCAGTTGAATTGGTTAATCCTGATGTTGTGATACCGATACATTATAATACTTTTCCTGTAATCAAGACAGATCCTTATGAGTTTAAAAAGAGGATTGAAGCAATAGGTAAAAAATGCAGAGTTTTAGAATTTGGCGAAGAAATAGAAATCTAATCAATAGTAGTTGTTGCTAAAAAAATCATGGAACCATAATGTCCAAAATTATTGCAATAGCAAATCAGAAAGGAGGCGTTGGTAAAACAACCACAGCTATAAACCTATCTGCATCACTTTCAGCCGCAGAGCAAAAAACCTTATTGATTGATATTGACCCTCAGGCTAATTCCACTTCCGGGCTTGGTATTGAAAATCAGAATAGTTCCATTTATCAAGTACTTGTTGGAATAGAAGATGTTGAAAGGGCAATAATAAATACATATATGCCTTATTTGGACATTCTTGCTTCAAATATTAATCTCGTTGGGGCTGAAGTTGAAATGGTGCCTATGGAAAATAGGGAATTCTTATTACGCGAAGCTTTGATTCCTATAAAAGATAAGTATGAATTTATATTTATTGATTGTCCCCCCTCATTGGGATTACTAACTCTTAACGCTCTAACAGCAGCAGATTCGGTTTTAGTCCCCGTTCAATGTGAATATTTTGCTTTAGAAGGATTAGGACAACTCCTAAATACTATCAATATTGTAAAGAAACACTTCAATCCGACACTTGATATCGAAGGTGTACTTCTTACAATGTTCGATATGAGATTACGCCTGTCTCACCAAGTAGTTGAAGAAGTAAAAAAATATTTTGGTGCAAAAGTATTTAAAACTCTTATTCACAGAAATGTAAGAATATCGGAGGCGCCTAGCCATGCTAAACCGATTATTTTATATGATGCAATTTCTACAGGGGCACAAAATTATATGTCCCTTGCATCCGAATTAATTGAAAGAAGCAAAGACGAATTTAAAGGATCGGATAATGAGCAAACCTAAACCTGGTTTGGGTAGGGGATTGGATGCACTAATAAATCCAAATGCAAGACAAAATTTAGATAGACCAGTTACTGTACCAACAACTGAAATTAAACTAGACGACGGGAAATCTTATGATATTTTAGCAAAAATATCGGTTAAATTGATTGATCCCAATCCTTATCAGCCAAGAGTATTGTTTGAGTCTAAAGCTCTGGAAGAATTAAAAAAATCGATTCTAGAAAACGGATTGATTCAACCGATTACTGTAAGAAGAGCAAAAGAAGGCAGGTATGAGTTAATTTCTGGTGAAAGAAGACTGAGAGCTTGTATTGAGATTGGGTTCAAAGAAATTCCTGCATATATTATTCTTGTTGAAACTAAAGAAGCCATGCTTGCGCTCTCCTTGATTGAGAATATTCAAAGAGAAAAACTGAACGCTATTGAAATTGCACATGCATATAAACGTTTGATGGATGAATGCCGCTTATCCCAGGAAGAGATTGCAGATAGAGTAGGGAAAGATCGGACTACGGTTACTAATACGATAAGATTACTTAAACTACCTGATGAATTGCAGAAAGGACTTATTAAAGATGAAATTTCAGCAGGGCATGCAAGAGCATTGATTAATCTACCTTCGGCAAAAATACAGATCAATTTCTTCGAAATGATTAGGAAAGATAACCTCTCTGTTCGTAAAGTTGAACTGCTTGTTAAAAATTTTCTTGATAAACCAACTTTTAGTAAACAAAAATCAAAAACTGGATCTGACAACGATATAGATACTCTATCAAAAAATGATCTTGAAAATAAACTTAGACAGATCTTCGGAACAAAAGTATTATGTAAGCAAAAGAAGGATGGCGCCGGCGAAATTTCCATTGAGTTTTATTCAAACGACGAATTAGAAAGATTGCTTGAGTTATTTACTATCATTGAAAAAAATTATTAACATACTGTTATTCTTATCCATTTTCACTTCACTTCTTTATTCGCAAACGGAACAAGAAATTGATGAAAGCGTCCAATTGGGTGATTCGGTTTATGTGATGACTAAATCACCGTTAGGAGCGGTTCTAAGAAGTGCTTTGATTCCGGGATGGGGGCAAGTTTACAACGAATCTTATTGGAAGGCTCCAATAGTCTGGGGATTTCTGGGATACTTCGCTTATTACTGGATAGATAATAATAATATGTACATTAAATACAGCGATCTCTATAAAGAAAGCTATGCCATCGGTGGATTAGGGAATCAAACGTACTTGAGTAACAGAGATTTTTATCGTGATCAAAGAGACGAATTTGCAGTATATATTTTGCTGACATATTTACTTAATCTAGTTGATGCATACGTAGATGCACATTTGTTTGATTTCGATGTAACTGAAAATCCGATGACACGTACTCCGCAGATGGGCATAAAAATACATTTCTAATCTATTTTGAGATTATATGAATAATTCGATTCGTTGCAATAATTGTAAAAGTGAAAATCCTTTTTATTCTCTCAATTGTGAAAACTGTAAAGCCTATCTTCGCGCTCGTATTGTTAATATAGATTTATGGAAATTCATTGGACGGCTAATTGAGTCACCTATAAAGACATTTGCAAATATTATACATGCCGAGCATAAAAATTTTGTTATAATTTTAGCTCTATTATTTGGGATAAAATATTTTCTAAACTCCCTTATTTTTTCACAGGCTTTTAATCTCAATATATATTCTATCAATAATCTATTATCAAATTTTCTTTTATGCGAAGGGTATTTTTTAATTTTCATTTCAATATTTGCTTTCATAATTACTCAATTTAACAAAATTATGGGTATTCGAAATAGGTTTAGAGATAATTTTTCTATTTACATATTTTCATTAATACCATTGATATTGGCAATGGTATTTCTTGCGCCGGTTGAATACGCACTTTTTGGCAAGCACTGGTTTTATTTTAATCCACCACCGTTTCTTATTAAACCAACGGCAGCATGGATTATCTTGTCTATTGAAGGATTGATGATTCTCTGGAGTTTTGTATTGGCAATTTTAGCAACTTACACTCAATCCAAGAATGTAATTTACTCTATTATAATTGGAGTATTATACACATTATTATTAATTGGCGGGATGATATTTTTACCTCTTTTCCCTTTTTGATAACTCTATATTACTAATATAATCAATCACTATTCCATATCTTAAACCTCTTCCGCTTACATACATCGAATCGTTTTTCATCCTTTCCAATAATCGATTTAATATAAGAGTACCTGCAAGCAAAACATCCTCTCTCCCTTCAACAATAGTACCGAATGTTTCTTTAATTTTTTTTGAACTCATATCGGAAAGTTCATCAATAATTATTTTCAAATCATTATTTGTCAATACTGATCTCTCAATCAATTTCTCATCATAACAACTAAGGTTTTTTTTAACACAAGCAAGAGTTGTTGGTGTGCCGGCTACGGCAATTATTGGAATATTATAAAACTTCTCATAATTCAGATCCTCAAAAACCGAATCGATTAATTTATTCATCTCAAATATTTCATTTTCTGTGGGTGGATCATGTTTACAAACCATTTCCATTAAGGAGACTGCTCCAATCTGGAAACTCTTTCTGAAATTTATTCCTGTTTCGTCACCTATGATTATTTCGGTGCTTCCACCGCCAACGTCAATTACAGATTTTTCTTTAATTCCTGGTAAAGAAGAAGATGCACCAAGATATGAAAGCTGCGCTTCCTTTTCTCCTGTGATAACTTCAATTGTATAACCATATTTTCTTTTGATGAGATCAATAATTTCGAAAGAGTTTGAAGCTAAACGCATTGCATTAGTAGCTTTAATCAATACAATATCACATTTATATTCGGATATTATTTGGTGATAATATTCAATAACTTCTATGAGTCTAGATATATTCGTGTCGGGGATAGGTGAGTATGGTAAAAGTCCCCGTCCTAAACGAGGGATTTTATAATCATTACGCAAAGTTGAAAATGTATTATTCTTTTCATCAAAAGAAGATATAAGAAGTAAAACAGTATTAGTACCTATATCAATTGAGGCAATAGTCATAATTTTTTTTTAATTTAGATAAATTCAAAAATGGAATTTATGGAAAATATAACTAAGATTTCGAGATTCTTTCTATTTGTTGCATTCTTATTTTTTGTACTCTGGCTTGGAGGATATGTTGCAAGACATCTTTTCCTTTTTCAGATGTTCGAAGCAGAAGATTTATCATTAACCCCATTTTATGCGACACAAAATATTATACCTGTTTTTTATTCCTTTTCGAGTATAATTTCTTTTAATGCTTTTTCGTTTATTATATTTTTTATTTGCTTTAGCTTGTTTCTTTTAACATCTAAAATCAATCTTAGAAAAGAGGGATGGTTATTCATTTCCACATTAATCATCTATTTAACTTCACCGATGGAAATATTTCTTATAACATTTGATTTAAAATTGCTTCAGAAGATCCTTTCATTGAACTTCGGGAACTATGAAATTTTAACACTTATGAAACAAAGGATGACGATCCTTGGTAGTTTTCCTCTGGCTGAGATTTTTGCCTACATCTTTATAATATTCCTTATATTATTCAGGCCATTTAGAATGAAACGAAATGAAAATTAAAGAAAAAGAATTCGAAATATTAATGGAAGATTTAAAATCACTTGCAACTCAAATGGGAGCATCAGTTAGATTCGAACGAGGTGATTTCAAAGGAGGGTATTGCATTCTCAAGGAGAGTAAGGTTATTGTTATAAATAAACTCTCCAATCTTCAAAGAAAAGTTATGACATTAGCAGCAGCCTTAAATGAACTAGGAATTGATAAAGTCTTTCTTACTCCTAAGTTAAGAGAAATAATTGAAGAATTGGATGAAAGCAAATGAGAGTGTTAATAATTAATGGTCCCAATCTTAATCTTCTTGGACAGAGAGATTCTACTCAATATGGGGTATTAACTCTTCATGATATTGAAAAAATTATCAAGAAAGAATATCCTGACGATGATTTCACTTTTTTCCAAAGTAATTTGGAAGGGGAAATAGTTACAAAGATACAGCATGCTTCTGATGATCATGACGGAATAATAATAAATCCAGGAGGTTATTCACACACATCAGTAGTAATTAAAGATGCTCTTGAAATTTGTAAAATTCCTAAAGTGGAAGTTCATTTATCAAATTTATCAACTCGTGAAGAGTATCGCAAAACTCTAATGACAGCTTCTGTATGCAACGGGCATTTATCCGGATTCAGAGAATATAGTTATTTGGCCGGAATCTATTTATTGAAAAAGTTATTGAATTCATCAAAATTATGAATTAAATGATAATCTCCATTACTAATGTGTTATTAAAAGAGTTACAATCATTTCTTAAACAATAGGTTCAAAAGTTATCTTAGATATTGCTATTTTTGTGACAATTATTTATTTTAATTAAAGTCATAAAAGATAGAGCAATATGAAAGATTTTGGTTTGAAAAAACTCTATTACTCAATCAGTGAGGTTAGCCGCTTAACAAGCCTTGAGCAGTATATTCTTAGATACTGGGAAACTGAATTTGAGCAATTGAAGCCGGGCAAAAATAGAGCCGGAAATAGAATTTATACCAATAAGGATATAAAGTTAATTCTGTTGATAAAAAAACTTTTGCGCGAAGAGAAATATACGATTGAAGGTGCAAAGAAAATATTAACGGAAAAATATGATGGTAGTAAAGCTTCCGCTATGAAGAAAATTCCCACGAAAATTGAACCATCTAACAACAATGAGATTCCATCTTTGAAAAAAGATTTGGAAGAAATTAAAAACTTTTTAGTAGATTTACACACACGTCTTTAAAATTTTCGGAACGTGGCGCAGTCCGGTAGCGTACTTGAATGGGGTTCAAGGGGTCGCGGGTTCAAATCCCGCCGTTCCGACAATTGAAGGTACATGTTATATGTACCTTTTTTATTATATTTCCATTTTATAAATTATCGAGTACACATTGAGACATGACAAACCAAAATGCTTCTGCGGAGTCTTTGGTATTTATAATTCGGATGATCCGGCTATAACTACTTATTATGGACTTCATTCACTCCAACATAGAGGACAGGAAGCTGCCGGAATAGTGACTTCTTCAACAAATGACAACGGTAAAAAGATATTTAATATTCATAAAAACTTTGGATTGGTTTCAGAAGTTTTTTCCGACTCTGAATTATTTATCAACAAACTTATTGGTAATGCAGCAATAGGACATAATAGGTATTCAACATCAGGTTCTTCAGATTCAATAAAAAATGTTGCTCCCTTTGTTGTTAACTATAGATTGGGAAACTTGGCAATTGCTCATAATGGAAATCTTACAAACGCAAGAGAATTACGCAAAAGATTAGTTGACGAAGGGGCAATTTTTCAAACCACAACAGATTCTGAAGTAATTCTACATCTTATAGCAAGAAGTAGATTAAAGACCCAAGTCGATCAAGTCATAGAAGCTCTTAACCAGGTTGAGGGAGCATACAGTCTGATTTTATTGACAGATGATAAATTGATAGCAGCAAGAGATCCACTTGGATTCAAGCCTTTAAGCATAGGTAAGATCGGAGATTCTTTTGTAGTAGCATCCGAAACTTGTGCATTTGATATAAACTCGGCAGAATTTGTAAGGGATGTTAATCCGGGCGAATTGATTGTTATTGACGAAGATGTACTTATCAGTAAGACTATTAAGTCGTTTAATATAAGTCATATATCGGAAATACCCAAGCATTGCATTTTTGAATACATTTATTTTTCCAGACCTGATAGCCGCACATATGGAGCAAATGTTGATAAAATGCGTAGAAAACTAGGGAAGGAATTAGCAAAATCTCACCCTGTTGTTGATAAAGAGGGAGAAAAGGTTATTGTAATAAGCGTTCCAGATAGTTCAAACACAGCTGCTATTGGTTATCAAGCTCAGCTTGAAAAGGATGGTATTGCCTCCAAATTAGAAATTGGATTGATCCGAAGCCACTATATTGGCAGAACGTTTATAACCCCCGGACAAAAGAACAGAGAGATTGGAGTTAAAATAAAATTTAATACAGTAAAGGGTGTCTTAGAAGGTAGAACAGTAGTTTTGATAGATGATTCAATAGTGAGAGGTACTACTTCGAAACAATTAGTAAAACTTGTAAGAGATGCCGGTGCAAAAGAAATTCACTTCAGAGTTTCATCACCTCCCATTCTTCACCCGTGCTTTTACGGCATGGATTTCCCATCACCAAGTGAATTGATTGCAAATAAATTTAAAAAAGATATAAATGCGATTGGCAAATATTTAGAAGTTGACAGCCTGGAGTATCTAAGCATCAATGAAATGTTAAATGCAATGGTAGATCATGAATCCGGGCATTTTTGTACTGCATGTTTCTCGGGCAATTACCCAACGAACATAGATATAAATTTTACAAAAGAAGCGTTAGATGATTGATTTATTCAATAACTGAATTAAAGAATAACTTACATCATTTTTTAGTAGAGTGTGATATGAAAATCGAATTCAAAAATATTAACACAATACCAAATTATATTAGTGCATTAAGATTTATTCTTATCATTCCAATATTCTTATTTCTTGATAAAATACCAGATGGATATGAATATAGAGTTTATTCTGCTATCTTAATGTTATTGGCCGGTGGAACTGATTTGTTAGATGGCTATTTGGCCAGAAAGTTAAACCAAATATCTGAATTAGGAAAAATAATTGATCCATTGGCTGATAAAATTGCAATTGCTTTGATTATTATCAAATTATATATAATTGGCATTGTTCCGGATTATTATTTTTTTGCAATAATTTTGAGAGACGTTATCATACTTCTTGGTGGAATTTATGTGAGTAAAAAAATCGGAAAAGTTTTACCTTCAAATTTATTGGGCAAGATAACTGTGCTTACAATATGTTTCTTTTTATTGGGTCTTGTCCTTAATGTTAATCAATTCCCATGGTTACACGATTTTCTTTTATATTTAAGTTTGATTATGAGTTTCTTTTCAATTATCGGATACGCAATAAGGGGTTACGATGCTCTTAAGTGGAGAAAGAATGAAGATATTTAAAAATCTCAACTTTGATAAACTTAAATCCGGTTTAAATAAAACTCGAGATAAGATATTTACGCGAATTACAGAAACGATTGCCGGAAAAGCTAAATTAGATGAAATTACCTTAGAAGAAATAGAAGAAATTTTAGTAACAAGCGATATAGGAATTGATACTGCTAATTTAATAATTAACAAAACTAGAGAAAGCTTATTACATGAAAAGGGGAGAGGGCCAGAAGATGTTTTAAGAATTTTAGAAAAAGAATTAATTGGTTTGCTAAAAGGTTCTTTTTCAAATTCTACAGAATTTGAAAAAATATCTTCACAAAAGCCATACGTAATATTAGTTGTAGGTGTCAATGGAGCAGGAAAAACCACAACTATAGGTAAAATGGCATATAACTATAAAAAGTCCGGCTTAAGCGTTCTAATAGGCTCTGCAGATACATTCAGAGCTGCGGCTAACGAACAACTTGAGATTTGGGCACAAAGAGCAGGCGTTAGCATAATTAAGCATGATTCTGGTGCAGATCCATCTGCTGTTGTTTTTGATACTTTAACAGCAGCTAAAAACAAAAATACAGATGTTGTATTAATAGATACTGCAGGTAGATTGCATACTAAAGAGAATTTAATGCAAGAACTTAATAAAATCAAAAGAGTAATGTCTAAAGTATATCAGTATGCTCCTAATGAGATATTTTTAGTAATTGATGCAAATAATGGTCAGAATGCCTTATCGCAAACCAAAGAATTTCAAAAATATATTGATTTAACAGGGCTAATATTGACAAAACTTGATGGTACTGCTAAAGGGGGTGTAATTTTTCAACTTTGTATGGAAAATAAAATCCCAATTAAATATGTTGGCATCGGAGAAAGAATTGACGATTTACAAAATTTTGTACCTGATATTTTTGTAAAAGCCTTGTTCGATAATAATGAGCATTCTTAACTTAAAATAATAGTTTAATATTTACAGGACTGTATGTTATCAAAAAGAATTAAACCTCGAATTTTTGATTATGAACCAAGGTTCTACAAACCTGAGAATGATGAAAAAGAAAAAAGAAAAAAGAAATTAAGGTTCAGATACAGCCGGAAGGTGAGAAGAAAAACAACTTCTCCAATTGTCTGGTTTATACTCATTTTAGTCGTTTTATATATTTACTTGAGATTTAATGGATACGTCGATTAAAAACATTTGCAATAGTTTACATAATATACATTATCGGCTATTTCTAATTGCTGCTCGGTCAATTTTCGATACTTGATTTAAATCATATCCCATATTTTATTAACTAATATTTTGCCTAAAATGAAAAAAAACATTGCTTGAATTGAAAATATTTCATACTTTCCTTTAGTTGTAATTCATCGGATTGAGCGATTAGTAAATTTCTTATTCCGATCTTCTGTACGGGTGCTTAATAAAAAATAATAAAACTAAACCTAAGGACTAATGTCTTGCTAATACGACATTTGTTCAGATCTATAATTATAATTTTATTCTTTTTGCTTATATCGCAGAATAAAATTTATAGTATAACAAATTTAGTTTTTTCTTCAACAGATCTGTCTTTTACTAACCCTTCGGACTATTTCCAAAGTCAACCCAATAATGGCAACAATAATAATGGTAATGGAAAAGATCAGGGCAACAACGGAAATGGCAATGATAATGGTAACAATGGCTCAGACCCCGGAGATACTAACGGAAACGGTAATGACAACGGCAACAATGGCTCAGACCCTGGAGATACTAACGGAAACGGCAATGACAACGGTAACAACGGTGCAGGCCCTGACGATAACAATGGAAACGGTAATGACAACGGTAACAACGGCTCAGACCCCGGAGATACTAACGGAAACGGCAATGACAACGGTAACAACGGCTCAGACCCCGGAGATACTAACGGAAACGGCAATGACAACGGTAACAACGGTGTAGGCCCTGACGATAACAATGGAAACGGCAATAACAACGGTAACAACGGTGTAGGCCCTGACGATAACAATGGAAACGGTAATGACAACGGTAACAACGGTGTAGGCCCTGACGATAACAATGGAAACGGCAATGACAACGGCAACAACGGTGTAGGTCCTGACGGTAATAACGGCAATGACAATGGTAACAATGGTGTAGGCCCTGACGGTAATAACGGAAACGGCAATGACAACGGCAACAACGGTGTAGGCCCTGACGGTAATAACGGAAACGGCAATGATAACGGCAACA